>Ga0207773_100008_pt1 | contig 248643 bp, 221 predicted proteins | sample TtaePargueraPR_2_FD_187281 | JGI IMG/M metagenome (GOLD analysis project Ga0207773, IMG submission 187281) | Aerobic enrichment media microbial communities from Bioluminiscent Bay, La Parguera, Puerto Rico - Tt and M1 (3) (SPAdes) | ecosystem: Environmental > Aquatic > Marine > Unclassified ... | reverse complement strand
TCTCCGCCGGACTGCCATGCCGGGTCCGGGCATAGTCGGTGTAGGTGCCCTCCGGCGCCCCGGCCTCGACGATGGTGATGTAGTCGTTGTTGTTGTCCGGGCCCTCCCACTCGACCTGGAAGGTGCTGCCGGCTGGGATCTGCGCCGGTGCCTCAACCGTGGCGCCGACCGCGGTCAGCGTCACCGGGCGGCTGGCCAGCGTACGGCCGGACTGCTGGATGACGTAGCGGATCTCGTAATTGCCGATGGCGTCCGGGGCGGTGATCTCCGCCGGGCTGCCGTGCCGCGTGCGGGCATAGTCGGTGTAGGTGCCCTCCGGCGCCCCGGCCTCGACGATGGTGATGTAGTCGTTGTTGTTGTCCGGGCCCTCCCACTCGACCTGGAAGGTGCTGCCGGCCGCCACCTCCGCCGGGGCCTGGAGGTTGGCGCCGACCGCGGTCAGCGTGATCGGCACGCTGGCCAGCGTGCGGCCGGACTGCTGCACCACATAGCGTATCTCGTAGTTGCCGATGGCGTCCGGCATTGTGATCTCCGCCGGGCTGCCGTGGCGGGTGCGGGCGTAGTCGGTATAGGTGCCTTCCGGCGCCCCGGCCTCGACCACGGTGATGTAGTCGTTGGGGCCGTCGGGGCCGTCCCAGCCGACCTGGATGGTGTCGCCGGCCGCGGCTTCCGCCGGCGCGTCCAGAGTGGCGCTGACCGCCGTCAGCGTCACCGGCAGGCTGGCCAGGGTGCGGCCGGACTGCTGCACCACGTAGCGGATCTCGTAATTGCCGATCGCGTCGGGCACGGTAATCTCGGCCGGGCTGCCGTTGCGGGTCCGCGCGTAGTCGGTGTAGGTGCCCTCCGGCGCCCCCGCCTCGACGATGGTAACGTAGTCGTTCGGCGCGTCCGGGCCTTCCCAGCCGACCTGCACCACGCTGCCGGCCGGAATCTCCGACGGCGCGTCCAGGCTGGCGGAGATCGGCGTCAGCGTTACCGCCTGACTGCCCAGCGTCTCGCGGCTCTCCTCGTCGATATAGCGCACCTCGTAAGCACCCAGCGCGTCGGGCGCGACGATTTCCAGCGGGTTGCCCTCGCGCACACGTGCATAGTCGTTATAGGTGCCCTCCGGCGCCCCGGCCTCGACGATGGTGACGTAGTCCTGGTCGGCGGCGTCAGGGTTCTCCCACGTCACCTGGAACAGGCTGGCGGCGGGAATCTCGGCGGGAGCCGACACGCTGGCGGTCTCCGTCGGGAAGCTGATCGGCACCTCGTGCGTGGCGGCGACGCCGGGCTCCACGGTGATGGTGCTGCTGCCCACGGCCTCGCCGGCATCGGCGACGACGATGTACTCGCCGCCCTCGAGCGTCAGCGTGTAGGTGTCCTGGCCGCTGTCGGAGACGAATTCCTCGGTGCCGGACACGAGGATGCGCCAGGAGACGCCGGTGACGGGATCGCGGCTCTCCGCGTCGACCGCGCTCAGCGTGATCTCGGCGTCGATCGGCTCGGGCTCGGGCGGCGGGGCGACGGCGACGGTCTGCATCGCCTCGCCGAGCTGCTGGGCGTTGTCGGCGGGCAGGAACAGGCCGCCCGTGTTCTCGGCGATGCAGGAAAGCTGCGGCCGGTCGGCTTCGGCCACGTCGAAGCCGATGACATGGGCGGTGAAGTTCACGCCGCTGGCCTCCAGCTCCGTCGCCAGGGCGCAGGGATCGGCGTTGCACGTCTCCAGCCCGTCGGTCAGCAGGATCACCGTCGCCGGCTCGTCCTGGTAGCGCAACTGCTCCGCGGCAAGGCGCACCGCGTCGGTGAGCGGCGTGCGGCCGCGCGGCATCACGCTGTTGATGGTATTGATGGCCGTCTCGGGGTTGATCGGCCCGACATCGATGATCTGCTGGATGTCCGCGCAGTCGCCCTCGCGGCGGTGGCCATAGGCCATGACGCCGAGATTGCGGTCGGCGTCCCAATCCGACAGCAGATCGGCGAAGACCTCGCGGGCGATGACGATCTTGGGAACGCCGTCCACCTGACCCCACATGCTGCCCGAGGCGTCGAGAACGATGATGACGTTTTCCTGTTGCGCGAGCGCGATGCCGCCCGTGAGTGTCGCAAGCGCGGCGGTGCAGCCGAGTAGGGCACGGCGGACGGTCATGGCTCTGTCTCCGGAAGTTCCAGCATTTGACGAGATTTGCGTGGATCAGTTTCTCATGAAGACTTCCAAAGGTTCAATGACGCCGGTCACAGCGATCGAGAAGGTTTGATGTCATGGCGATTCCCTTTCTGCCCCGGCTGCTGCTCGCGGCGTCGGTCACCTGGCTCGGTCTCGCCGGCGCCGGGCAGGCGGCGGCGCAGGTTTCCGTCGCCGGGTCCGAGCTGCTGATAGACCGGGCCGATCTGCGGGTCGAGCGCCTGGACCTGGCGCGCGGCGGCGGGAGCGGCGAGATCGGCATGCTGACGGCCCTGATCGACCCGGCTGGCGCCAGTCTGGGCGTGGCGGACCGGCCGCTCTCCGCGGAACTGCCACCCGCGGACCGCTGGGAGGTGAGGATCGACGCCTCCTTCTTCGACGAGTTCGACCGGCCGATCCGGCTGATCCGCGACCGCGCGGTGTCGCTCGGCAGCTATCGCAGCGATTCGAGCGCGGTTTTCTGGTGCGTTGCGGGTCTCTGCCGGATCACGCCGTCGCGCCAGTGGGACCCGGCCACGGACACCGACCTCGCCGTGCAGGCGACGCCGCGGCTGATCGCGGACGGCGCGGCGACACAGGGTGTCCGAAATCCTGACCGGCTGGCGGCCCGGGCCGGGATCGCGGTGCTTGGTGACGGTCGCATCCTGCTGTTCGCCACCGACCGTGGGCGGGCCAGCGCCATGTCCTTCAACGAGGTTCGGGCATGGCTGCAGACCGGCTATCCTGTCAGCGAGGCGGTGATGCTCGACGGCGGCTCCTCGGCCATCCTGTCGGTCGCCTTCGGTCCCTTCTGGTTCGAGAACCAGGGCTTCCGGGCGGATGTGCCGCTGTTCCTGTCGTTCAGTGGCACTCTCTAGTCCCGCACCACCAGTACCGACTGGTTGGCGTGGCGCACCACGCGGGCGGCGTTGGGGCCGAGGAGGTAGTCCTTCAACTCCGGCCGGTGCGAGGCCATGACGATGAGGTCCGCCCGCAACTCGTCGGCCACCCGCAGGATCTCGCTGTAGACGCCGCCGTGGCCGACGATGTGCTGGACCCGGATGTCGTCGGGCACGCGCTCCTTGATGAAGGCATGCAGCCTGTCATTGGTCTCGTCGATCATCTTCCGCTCGTGACCCTTGGGGAAGTACTGGCCGACGATGCTCATGCCGTAATCGGGTACCACGGTCATCACGTGCAGGCGGGTCCCGAAGGCGCGGGCGTGCTCGACGGCGATCGGCAGCGCCTTCTTCCAGGAACTCTCGTCGGCGAGGTCGATCGCCAGGAGGATGTCCTTGTACATGCGCGTCTCTCCTCCCTAGCGGGCCGGTTCGGCCGTGGCGGCACCACCCTGACGATCGGCGTGGCGGCGGCGCTGGATGACGATGATGCCGCCCAGCACGAGGAAGGCCGGGATCCACATCAGTTCCTTGGGCGGGACGTCGGCGGCGACGATCACCTCGGTAATCTCGTAGTCGAAGTCGAGGCCGAGATTCTGCGCCTGACTGCCGAAGACCACCAGGTCGACGAAGACCTGGTCGCCCTCCTCGCGCAGCGTGACGCCGGCCGATTCCAGCCGCTGCTGCGGTGTTTCGCCCGCCGGTACCGGCAGCACCACGACGCGGTCGACCGGCGTGCCCGTCACCAGGTCCTCGCCGACCGCGCGCATCTGGATGGAGCCGCCAGCGCCGGTGTCCTCGATCACCTCGTAGATCTGCGAGCCCGGCACGGTGGTCGACGGCGGATAGATCATATCCATCCAGAAGCCGGGCCGGAACAGGGTGAAGGAGACCAACAGCAGGATCGCGCTCTCCCAGAGCTTCGAGCGGGTGAAGAAGTAACCCTGGGTGGCCGCGGCGAAGACCAGCATGGCGACGGTCGAGGCGGTGACCGTCAGCACGATGTCCAGCGGACCGGACAGATCGTAGAGGATGAGCTGGGTGTTGAAGATGAAGATGAAGGGCAGGGCGGCGGTGCGCAGGGAGTAGAAGAAGGCGGTGAAGCCCGTCTTCAGCGGATCGCCGCCGGAGACCGCCGCGGCCGCGAAACTGGCGAGGCCCACCGGTGGCGTCACGTCGGCCATGATGCCGAAGTAGAAGACGAAGAGATGGACGGCGATCAGCGGCACGACGAGGCCGTTGGCCGTGCCGACCTCGACGATGACCGGTGCCATCAGGGCCGAGACGACGATGTAGTTCGCCGTGGTCGGCAGGCCCATGCCGAGGATCAGGCTGAGGATGGCGACCAGCACCAGCATGAGGATCAGGCTGCCGCCCGAGACCTGCTCGACGAAGATGGCGAGCACGTTGCCGATGCCGGTCAGCGTCACCGTGCCGACGATGATGCCGGCCGCCGCTGTGGCGATGCCGATGCCAATCATGTTGCGGGCGCCCGACACCATGGCGTCGAACAGGTCGGCCAGCCCCTCCTTTCCGGCGTCGTGGAACAGCGCTTCGGTGCGGGCGTAGCCCAGCACGCCGAGACGGAAGCGCTCGCGCCACAGGAAGACCAGGAAGGCGGCGACGCAGACGCCGATCTGGATCAAGACCCTGACCACCGGCTCGATCCCGCCGAGGTCGACGAATTGCAGGAAGACGATAGCGGCAATGGCGGCGGCCACCACCACGGCATTGTTGATCAGGAGGGCGACGCCGTTGCGGACCGCTTCGACGGCGAACTGGATGAGCTGCGGCGTCGACTTGCCGTTGTCGCGGAACAGGACCTTCAGCGGCTTCTGGGTCAGCAGGATGAAGATCATGAAGACGCTGGCCCAGAAGGCCGACAGGCCGGGCGACAGCCGCTCGATCATCAGGTTCCAGATCAGCACGATGATCGGCAGCAGGTAGTAGAGCCCGGTCTTCACCGTCGGCCCGACCTGCGGCAGCTCGATCACCGGCGCGTTGGGGTCGTCCATCTCCAGTTCGGGGATGCGGCAAGCATACGCGACCAGCGCCACATAGGCCGTGACCATGACAAGGGCGCCGACCCAGGCGGCCGTGTCGTCGCCGACCACGTCCTTCAGGAAGGACATGCCGAAGAAGAGGGCGAACGCGCCCAGCACCACGTTGGCGAGAACGATTGCGCCCACCGAGATGGTGTGGCGGACACGATCCCGTGGCAGGCGCTGGCCCATGACCTTGAACAGCACGATCTGCCCGGCCCCCATCAGCAGGATGGCGATGAGCACCAACAGGTTCTGGGAGAGCAGCGCAGCGAGTTCGAAGATCCAGTAGACCACGCCACAGAGGATCAGGATCGAGCACAGCGTGATGCCGAAGGAGATCATCGCCCATTTGGCCGGGATCTGCTCGCCGGGCTTCGGGAGCGCCTTCATGTCCGCCTTCAGGGCCTCGAGGTGCACGATATAGATGAGCGCGATGTAGGAGATGATCGCCGGCAGGAAGGCGTGCTGGATCACCTCGACATAGGGGATGCCGACATACTCGACCATCAGGAAGGCGGCGGCACCCATCACCGGCGGCATGATCTGGCCGTTCACCGACGAGGCGACCTCGACCGCGCCAGCCTTCTCGGAGGAGAAGCCGACGCGCTTCATCAGCGGCACGGTGAAGGTGCCGGTGGTCACCACGTTGGCGATCGAGGAGCCGGAGATGAGGCCGGTCATGCCCGAGGCGACGACGGCCGCCTTGGCCGGTCCGCCGCGCAGATGGCCCAGCAGCGCAAAGGCGACCTTGATGAAGTAGTTGCCAGCCCCACCCCGATCCAGCAAGGCGCCGAACAGCACGAACAGGAAGACGAAGCGCGTCGACACGCCCACGGCGATGCCGAACACGCCCTGGTCGGAGAGCCAGAAATGCTCCATCGCCCGGTTCACCGAGGCGCCCTGATAGCGCAGCACGTCGGGAAGGAAGTTGGCGTCGCCGAAGAAGACGTAGAAGAGGGCGACCCCGGCCACGCAGGTCAGCGCCGGGCCGAGCGAGCGCCGTGTCGCCTCCAGCAGGATGATGATGCCCAGGGTCGAGGCGTAGATGTCGAGGGCCAGTGGCCGGCCCGAGCGGTCGACCAGGTCGTCGTAGAACCAGAAGCGGTAGGTGGCGCAGAGCACGCCCACCAGCGCGAAGGCCCAGTCGGGCAGGGGCACGTATTTGCGCGCGGTGCCGGTGACGATCAGCCAGCCCATGCCGGCGGTGACGACGATGAAGAAGAGATGCACCAGGATACCGTCGGTGCGGCTCGCCATGGCGAAGCCCAGCACCAGCGGGATGGCCGCGAAAACGATCGAGCCGATGGCCGGTCGCCCGGTCGAGGACGGATTGAAGGCCGGATAGGCCATGAAGCCGAGGAACAGGGCGAAGCCGAGGTGCAGGGCGCGCGCCTCGGCGTCGTTGACGATCAGCAGCCCGGTCATGAAGGGCAGGGGCGAGGCGTACCAGACCTGGAACAGCGACCAGCCGAAGGCGGTCCACAGGATCAGTTGCGCCACGAACCGGCTGTCCGGCTGCCGCCCGCCCGTGTCCGTGGACGCGACGAGGTCCTGCAGTTCCTGATCGGATAGGGCGCGGCCCGATGTCTGGTCTGTCATCCCCGTGCTCCAGTTATTCTTTTCGTTCAAGCATCAGTCGCAAGAGCATTAGGCAAAAGAAAAACGGGCGGGGTCAAGCCCCGCCCGCTACTTTCAGGCAAGACGCCGGCAAGTATTTCACGTGCCGGCGACGCGACTACATGCGCAGGCGATCGGGAACCTCGATGCCGGCGGAGTCGAAATACATCAGCGCGCCTGGATGGATCGGCGCGGAGAGTCCGCCATCCACCATGTCCGCGGGCTCGAGATGCGCGAAGGCCGGGTGCAGCCGGCGGAACGTGTCGAAATTGTCGAAGATGGCGCGAACCACCTCGCAGACCGCGTAGTCCGGCACGTCGGTCGAGCTGACGAAGGTCGCCCGCACGCCGAAGGTGTTCACGTCATCGGGATTGCCGTTGTACATGCCGCCCGGCACGACCGCGGCGGAGTAGTAGGGGTTCTCGGCGATCAGCGCCTCGACCTCCGGCCCGTCGACGTTGACGATGACCGTGTCGCAGGTGGTGGTGGCCTCCTGGATGGTGCCCGACGGGTGACCGACGACGAAGGGCATGACGTCGAAATTGTTGTCGCACAGCGCCTGGCTCTGCTCCGCCGTGGCGAGCTCGGAGACCTGGCTGAAATCGTCGACCGTCCAGCCGAGCGCCTCCATCAGCACCTCGAAGGTGCCCCGGGCGCCGGAGCCGGCATTGCCGATGTTCACGCGGGTGCCCGGGATGTCGGAAAGCTGGGTGACGCCCGAATCGGCGCGGGCGACCACGGTCAGCGGCTCGGGATGCACCGCGAAGACGGCGCGCAGTTCCTCATTGGCCTCCGGGAAGTTCTCGTGGCTGCCGTTGTAGGAGTGATACTGCCAGTCCGACTGCACCACGCCCATGTCGAGCTCGCCCGACTGGATGGCGTTGAGGTTGAACACCGAGCCGCCGGTCGACTCCACCGAGACGCGGACGCCGTGGTCCTCGCGGCCTGCATTGACCAGGCGCTGGATGGCGCCGCCAGTCGGATAGTAGACGCCGGTCACGCCGCCGGTGCCGATGGTCAGGAACATCTCCTCCGGGTTCTCGGGCGTGTTGCAGGGATTGTCCTGCGCGTAGGCTGCGGTGGCGCCAAGGCCGAGCGACACGCTGATCGCCAGCGTGGATACTGCAATTCTCTTCATTTTACTGCCTCCGTATTCCTCACCATTTGTCACGCTCGACAGGCCGGTCCGGCGGGCCGGCGCGGCCTGCCGCCGCTGACGGCCGGCCTCAGGCACAACCGAGCACGCGGCGCGCGATGTCGACCCCGGCCAGGGCGCGGCCCGTGACGGGGAGGGTTTTGACGAGCTGGGCGACAAGTGCCGCGTTGTCCGGCGCGATATCGCCGGACGCCAGCAACAGGTTGTTCTCAAAACCGATCCGACTATGCCCACCCAATGCGGCGGACGTCAACGCGCACGCCCCTTCCAGTGCCCCGAAGGCGCAGACCATCCAGTGGATGCCGTCGAGCCGCGGCTGCAGGAATGCCAGGAGGTCTGACGGGGTGGAGCGCTGCGCCGGCGTGTAGCGGCCGAGCACGAAGAGCAGGCTGGCGAATCGCTCGGGGATCATGCCGCTGTCCTTCAACGCCAGGAACCAGTCGACGTCGCCGCGGTCGTAGCAGATGAACTGGATGCCGGTCCCCATCGTGTCATGACGCCGCAGGAAAGCTTCCACCTCCGCCTCCGCCGCGGGATCGGAGAACAGCTCGCGCACGGCGATCGAGATCGCCGTCAGCTCCCCGCCGAGCGCGTCGACACAGGCCATCTGCTGTTGCGGCGTGTAGCGGCCTACCGCCTCCGTCGTCACCTGGACGACCATGCGCTCGCCCACCTCCCGGCGCAGCACCGCCAGCGCCTCGCGGTAGAGATCCACGTCCAGGGAGTGGGCCTCGTTGGCGTCGCGCACGTGCAGGTGGATCGCCGCGGCGCCGGCCTCGTGGCTGGCGAGTGCCGTGCGCGCCAGTTCCGCCGGTCCGATGGGGATGGCCGGATGATCGGCCTTGGTCTTGCGCGCGCCGTTCGGCGCGACCATCACCACATGTGGTGTCTCATAGGCGCTGTCGGTGGCGTGCATGGGGTCAGGCGGCTCCCGTGGCAGCGATCGCCGCATCCACCGCGTCGCCGAGCTTCTCGGTGATCTCGGCGATATGGGCGTCCTCGATGATGAAGGGCGGTGCCAGGAGGACGTGATCGCCCCGCTGGCCGTCGATGGTACCGCCCATGGGATAACACATCAGACCGCGTTGCAGCGCCTCCGCCTTGATGCGGGCGTGCAGCTTCAGGGACGGGTCGAAGGGCGTCTTCGTCGACCGGTCCTCGACCAGTTCCAGGCCGAGGAAGAGGCCGCGCCCGCGGATGTCCCCGACATGGTGGTGGTTGCCGAACCGCGCCTCCAGCGCGCTCCGCAGCACGGCACCCTTCTCCCGCACGCGCGCCAGCAGGCCGTCGCGCTCGATGGTCTCCTGCACCGCCAGGGCGCCGGCGCAGGCGGTGGCGTGCCCCATATAGGTGTGGCCGTGCTGGAAGAAGCCGCTGCCATCGCGAATGGCCTCGAAGATCCGGGCGGAGACCAGCATGGCGCCGATCGGCTGGTATCCCGCGCCAAGCCCCTTGGCGATGGTCAGGATGTCCGGCGCGACGCCGTCATGCTCGCAGGCGTAGAGCGTGCCGGTACGACCCATGCCGCACATCACCTCGTCGAGCACAAGCAATACGCCATGGCGGTCGCAGATCTCGCGAACGCGCTTGAGGTAGCCCGGCACGGCCGGCACCGCGCCGGCGGTGGCGCCGACGACGGGCTCGGCGATGAACGCCATGACGGTCTCGGGGCCGAGGCGCTCGATCGCCTCGGCCAGCTCGTCGGCGACGCGGCGGCCATAGGCTTCCTCGTCCTCGCCGTCGTGCCGGTCCCGGTAGGCGTAGCAGGGCGATATGTGCTCCACCTCGATCAGCAGGGGCTCGAACTGCCGCCGTCGCCACTCGTTGCCGCCGACCGCCAGGGCGCCCAGGGTGTTGCCGTGATAGCTCTGCCGCCGGGCGATGACACGGTGGCGCCGCGGCTCGCCGATCTCCAGGAAGTATTGCCGGGCCAGCTTGATCGCCGCCTCGGTCGCCTCCGAGCCACCGGAGACGAAATAGACCCGATCGAGATCGCCACCCGGCAGGATGCGCGCCTTGTCGACGAGGAGGTCCGCCAGCCGCTCCATCGGCTCGTTGGTGAAGAAGCCGGTATGCGCGAAGGGCAGCGTGTCCAACTGGCGCTTGATCGCCTCGATCACGGCCGGATGGCTGTGCCCCAGGCAGGAAACCGCCGCGCCGCCGGAGGCATCCAGATAGCGCTGGCCTGCGGCATCCGTCACGTAGACGCCGTCGCCGGATACCGCGACTGGCGGAATCGTTCGCGAATTGCGATGGAAAACGTGACTCATCGGGAAGCCGTCCATGTCTGACTGTCGACCCCAGGTTAACGGAGCGGCGGTCGACCCCGCAACGAATGGGTCGCGGTTTCAGTTTTGCCAGTCTATTCAATCAAATAGCCGGTCACCGCATGCTTTTGGAGTCATTCGGCAAGAAGTCTTTGCATCGCACTTGGCCGGGACGCGAGAATGCGTCGGTGTGTTCTCACTCTACCCAAACTCGCAGCAAGAGCCGGATTCTCCAGATGGCATTTCCCGCGAACCTGTCCCGGCGACTGCGCGACGAGCGCGGGGCATCGGCCATCGAATACGCGATCATCGCGGCCCTGATCGCGGCGGTGATCATCGGCGCGCTGTTCGCGCTGGGCGGTGTGGTCACCGAGCAGTATGATTCCGTCTCCGAGGCGTTCGAGAACCGAACGGTCAACCAGCAATAGCGGACGCGGTCGCCAAGAGGCCCAGACGACCGCGTCCTCGCGGGGTTGTTTCCTGCGCCCTGGAATAACCACCGCGCGCAATACTTGATATTTTCTTTCAATACTTGGCCGTTCTTGAACGCCATTGACGGGCGCCGATATCAGCCCTGTCTGCCGATATCGAAAAAGAATGGAGCTCGAACATGTGCGGCATCACCGGCGAGGTGCGCTTCGATGGAGCGCGGGCCTCGGCTGGCGCGATCACCGCTGCCAACGACGTCATGGCACCGCGCGGCCCCGATGGCGAGGGGCTTTGGCTTCAGGGACGCGTTGGGTTCGGGCACCGCCGTCTTAAGATCATCGACCTGTCCGACAAGTCGTCCCAGCCGATGGTCGACAGCGATCTCGGGCTCACCATCGTCTTCAACGGCATCCTCTACAACTACCCGGAACTGAAGCAGGAACTGGCCGGCAAGGGCTATCAGTTCTTCTCCACCGGCGACACCGAGGTGATCCTCAAGGCCTATCACGCCTGGGGGCTTGACGCCTTGGAGAAGCTGAACGGCATGTTCGCCTTCGCCATCCACGAGCGCGACAGTGGCCGGGTCACCCTGGTGCGCGACCGCATCGGCATCAAGCCGCTCTACCTCGCCGAGGGGTCGGGCTTCCTGCGCTTCGCCTCCTCGCTGCCGGCTCTTGTCGCGGCCGGACGGGCGGATGGCGGCATCGACACCTCGATCGATCCGGTAGCGCTCAATCACTACATGACCTTCCACGCGGTGGTGCCGGCGCCGCACACCATCCTGAAGGGCGTGCGCAAACTGCCGCCGGGCACGGCGCTGCAGATCGACGCGGACGGCACGCGGCACGAGACCCGCTACTGGCGTGCCGACTTCACCCGCGACGCCGCCGACGCCTCGCTGAGCAAGGAAGAGTGGGAGGAGCGGGTCCTCGAGACGCTGACCAAGGCGGTGAAGCGCCGTCTCGTGGCCGACGTGCCGGTCGGCGTACTGCTGTCAGGCGGCGTCGATTCCAGCCTGTTGGTCGGCCTGCTCGCCGGGCTGGGCCAGCATGGCCTGAAGACCTTCTCCATCGGCTTCGAGACCGTGGGCGACGAGGTCGGCGACGAGTTCAAGTACTCCGACATCATCGCCGAGCGGTTCGAGACCGACCACCACCGCATCTTCATCGATTCAAGCCGGGCGCTGCCCTCCCTGCCGAAATGCATCCGCGCCATGTCGGAACCCATGGTCAGCCACGACGCGATCGGCTTCTTCCTGCTCTCCGAAGAGGTCTCCCGGCACGTCAAGGTGGTGCAGTCCGGCCAGGGGGCGGACGAGATCTTCGGCGGCTATCACTGGTATCCACCGATGCTGGGCTCGAACGACCCGGTGGCCGATTATTCGCGCGTCTTCTTCGACCGCGCGCACGAGGAATATCGCCAGACGGTCGATCCACGCTTCCTGAACGGCGACGCGGCGCACGACTTCGTGGCCGGCCACTTCGCCGAGGCGGGCGCCGAGACGCCGGCAGACAAGGCGCTCAGGATCGATACCGAGATCATGTTGGTCGACGATCCGGTGAAGCGGGTCGACAACATGACCATGGCCTGGGGGCTTGAGGCGCGCGTGCCTTTCCTCGACCATGAGCTGGTGGAGTTGGCGGCGCGTATTCCGCCCGAGGTGAAGATCGAGGGTGGCGGCAAGACGGTGCTGAAGGAGGCCTCGCGCAAGGTTATCCCCTCGGAGGTGATCGACCGGCCCAAGGGCTACTTCCCGGTGCCGGCGCTGAAATACCTCAAGGGCGACTATCTGGAGATGGTGCGCGACAGCGTCGCCTCGCCACGGGCCCGGGCGCGGGAGATCTTCAATCCGGCCTATGTGGACCAGCTGCTCGCCGAGCCGGAGGCGCACATCACCCCGCTCCGGGGATCTAAGCTCTGGCAATGCGCCTTGCTGCAGATGTGGCTCGACCAGCACAATATCTGACGGATGACCAGGATGGGCGATTTCCACGACAGCGCGCATACCAGACGGCGGTGGGATCCCAGGTTCGCCGCCCAGGAACAGACCAAGGGCCACGAGGAGGTTCGCGGCAACGCCAAGATCGACCTCGGCTGGGGCCGGCTGCTGTTCGCCCATACCTTCGGCTCGGCCGATGCACTGGTCGACGAACTGCGCCACGAGGGCGAGGAACGGCGGGATATCGCGATGTATATCGCCGACCCGCACGTGGTGCTCTCGATGGCGCCTCAGGAACTGTTTCTCGACCCCTCGCATACCTTCCGGCTGTGGCTGGCGCAGTATCGTCCGGCCCGCATGCGCCCCTCGGGCTTCGTGATCCGGCGTCTGCGCACAAAGGGCGACGCGGAGGAGATCAACCGGATCTACAGCCAGCACGGCATGAAGCAGGCACCGCCGGACTTCATGTGGCGGACCCGCAAGTCCCGTTCGATCAGCTACGTGATCGCGGAGGACGAGAAGTCGGGCGAGGTGATCGGCACGGCGACCGGCATCGACCATGTGCACGTCTTCGACGATCCGGAGCAGGGGTCGAGCCTGTGGTGCCTGGCGGTCGATCCGACCTGTCCCCATCCCGGTGTCGGCGAGGCGCTGGTGCGCCAACTGGCGGAGCACTACGCGGCGCGTGGCCGCGCCTTCATGGATCTGTCGGTGATGCACGACAACGCGCAGGCGATCGCGCTCTACGAGAAGCTCGGCTTCATGCGCCTGCAGACCTTCGCCGTGAAGACCAAGAACCCGTTCAACGAGAAGCTGTTCGCCGGTCCGCCGGTCGACGCGAAGATGAACCCCTATGCGGAGATCATCATCAACGAGGCGCGGCGGCGCGGTATCCAGGTCGACATCGAGGACGAGGAGGGCGGCTTCTTCCGCCTGACATCGGGCGGCCGCTCGATCGCCTGCCGCGAGGCGCTGTGCCAGCTGACCGACGCCGTGGCGCTGAGCCGCTGCGACGACAAGGCGGTGACCCGGCGGTTGCTGGAGCGGGCGGGTCTCAGCGTGCCTGACCAGATCGTCGCCGACGACGCCGGGCGCCAGAAGGCCTTTCTCGACACCCACGGGTCGATCGTGGTGAAGCCGGCGCGCGGCGAGCAGGGGCGGGGCATCAGCGTCGATGTGCGCGACGAGGCGGTGATGCGCGACGCCATCGAGCGGGCCCGCGCCCATTGCGACGTGGTACTGCTGGAGCAGTACGTCTCGGGCGAGGACCTGCGGATCATCGTCATCGGCGACGAGGTGGTCGCCGCAGCTGTGCGGCGTCCGCCCCAGATCGTCGGCACCGGGCGGCACAGCGTGAAGAACCTGATCGAGCGTCAGAGCCGGCGGCGCAGCGCCGCGACGGACGGCGAGAGCACCATCCCGCTGGATGACGAGACGGTGCGCGCGGTCGAATCGTCCGGCTTCGCGCTCGACGGCGTGCCGGAGAAGGGCGTGGCCATCACCGTGCGCAAGACGGCGAACCTGCACACCGGCGGCACCATCCACGACGTCACGCCGGAACTGCACCCGGTGCTGCGCGAGGCGGCGCGGACGGCGGCAAAAATTCTCGACATACCGGTTGTCGGATTCGATTTCCTGGTCGAGGATCACACCCAGTCTGACTACGTGATCATCGAGGCGAACGAGCGACCGGGATTGGCGAACCACGAGCCGCAACCAACGGCTGAACGGTTCATCGACCTTCTGTTTCCCAAGTCGGTCGCGCCCCACAGGAGAACGCGCCGCACAGAGGACTAGGTCTTGACTGCCATCAAACATCTGCCCATCGACCGCGACTATCTCGTCAACACGCTGCGCAGCCTGATCGGGATTCCGAGCCCGACCGGCTACACCGACCGCGCCGTGATCCAGACTTGCCGAGAACTGGAAGCGCTGAAAATCCCCTATGAGTTGACCAGGCGCGGCGCCATCCGGGGCAACCTCGTCGGCCTGCGCAACACGGCCGACAGGGCGCTGATCGCCCATGTCGACACCCTGGGCGCGATGGTGAAGAACCTGAAGCCGAACGGCCGTCTGGCGCTGACCTCGATCGGTCACTGGTCGGCCCGCTTCGCCGAGGGGGCCCGCGCCACCATCTTCACCGACAATGGCGAGTTCCGCGGCACGATCCTGCCACTGAAGGCGTCCGGCCACACCTTCAACGAGGAGGTCGACAGCCTGCCCGTGGGCTGGGACTATGTCGAGTTGCGGGTCGACGCGGAGGTCGGCGGGCCGGAGGATCTGGAACGGCTGGGCATGAATGTCGGCGACTTCGTGGCCATCGATCCGAATTTCGAGATGGACCCGACGGGCTACATCAACTCGCGCCATCTCGACGACAAGGCAGGCGTGGCGGTGATCCTGGCGGCGGCCCATGCGGTGCGCGAGGCCGGCATCACCCTGCCGATCGACTGCCACCTGCTGTTCACCATATCGGAGGAGACCGGCTCCGGCGCCTCGGCCGTGCTTCATGGCGATGTCTGCGAGATGGTCACCGTGGATAATGGCACGGTGGCGCCGGGACAGAACTCCCGTGAGAAGGGCGTCACCTTTGCCATGAAGGACCAGGAAGGGCCCTTCGACTATCATCTGACCCACTACCTGATCGACCTCGCAAGGCGGCACGGCATTCCGCACCAGCGCGACGTCTTTCGCTACTACCGTTGCGACAGCGCCTCGGCGATCGAGGCGGGCAACGATATTCGCACCGCGCTGGTCACCTTCGGCATCGACGCCTCGCACGGCTATGAGCGCGTGCATATCGACGCGCTGGTGCGCCTGGCGGAACTCCTCGTCCTCTACATGCAGACCAGCCTGGTCTCCGAGCGCGACCGCGAGGAGCTGGCGCCCCTGCAGGGCTTCCCCGAAGCCCAGGGCGCGTTCGAGGACGGGCCGCTGGAGCGGGCGAAGCAGAAGGCGCGCAGGCGCGGCTGACCGTGTGTCCGGTGCGATCAGTCGTCAGGCGGCGCTGGCGAGATAGCCTTCCAGTTCCTCGGCCAGCGCGCGCTTGCGCCCGGCCGGCGCGAAACTGACCTCCACGGCGTTGCGGGCGAGGGTGGCGATGTCGTCGCAGCCGAGATGCAGCGCGTCGGTGACCGCCTGGTAGTTGGCGTTCATGTAGCCGCCGAAATAGGCCGGATCGTCGGAATTCACCGTCGCCTTCAGGCCGGCCTCGAGCATCCGCTTCAACGGATGCCGCGACATGTCGGGCACGCCCCGCAGGCGCAGGTTGGAAAGCGGACAGACGGTGAGACCGATGCCGCTCTCGGCCAGCCGCCCGGTCAGCGCGGCATCCTCCAGCGCCCGGTTGCCGTGGTCGATGCGGTCGACGTTCAGCAGGTCGAGCGCCTCGGCGACATAGGCGGGCGGTCCCTCCTCGCCGGCATGGGCCATGATCGCGAAGCCCGCCTCGCGGCAGCGTTCGAACAGCCGCGTGAACTTTGATGGCGGGAAGCCCTTCTCCGATGAATCGAGGCCGACGCCGAAGATCCGGTCGCGATGCGGCAGGGCCTCCTCCAGCGTGGCGAAGCCGTCCGCCTCGCTCAGATGCCTCAGGAAGCACATGATCAGCCGGAAGCTGATACCGTGCCGCCGCTCGCCGTCCACGAGCGCGCCGTGAATGCCGTCGAGCACCGTTGAGAACGGCACGCCACGGCTGGTATGCCCCTGGGGATCGAAGAAGATCTCGACATGGCGCACGTTCTCCGACGCCACGCGGTCGAGATAGGCCGAGGTCAGGTCACGAAAATCCGCCTCCGTCCGGAGCACCGACATGCCCTGGTAGTAGAGGTCGAGAAAATCCTGCAACTCGCCGAAATCGTAGGCCGCCGCGACCTCCGCCTCGCTGGCATAGGGCAGATCGATGCCGTTGCGGCGGGCCAGCGCCAGCATCATCGCCGGCTCCAGGCTCCCCTCGATGTGCATGTGCAGTTCGACCTTGGGCAGGCCGTGGATGAAGGGGCTGATGCGCATGCGGTGCCTCCGGCGTTGTCCTGGCCGAAGCTTGGCAGATTCCGGACGTCGATCAACCGTCCGGCGCGGCCGCGGGGTGGCGGAGGCGGGCTGTAACCATTCTGTCGCCGATGCGTCGCGAAACGGAGATGTAACGCTGGTAGCAGGGAACCGCCGCGCGATCGCATGTCGCGATCGTCCGCGCCGATTCCGCATCTCGATTCCCCGCCAACGGAGGTAAAGCCTCATGTCCCGTCGCCTTTCGCGCGCCGCGCTGTTCGCCACGACCGCGCTCGCCCTGCCTTTCATGGTACCCGCCGCCGCCTCGGCACAGCATTTCGAGCGCGTCGTCACCTGGCCGGTGTTCCAGAACCTGGGCGAGGGAGTCGATCCGGCGACGCAGACGGTGGCCGAGATCGTCGCGGCCAGCGATGACGGCATGATGCTGGTCTACACCGACAGCGCCGGCGAGAGCATCGGCATGGTCGACATCGCCGATCCGGCCGCACCCCTCGCCGCCGGTCGCGTCGCGCTCGGCGGCGAGCCGACCTCCGTGGTGGTGCGCGGCGCCAGCGTCTTCGTCGGCGTCAACACCTCGGCGAGCTTCGTCGAGCCGTCCGGGCATGTGGCGGTGGTCGACCTCGCCTCGGGCGAGATCACGGCGACCTGCGATGTCGGCGGGCAGCCCGACAGCGTCGCCATCAGCCCCGACGGCGGCTATCTGGCGATCGCCATCGAGAACGAGCGTGACGAGGATCTGAACGACGGCGTCATCCCGCAGCTGCCGGCCGGTCACCTGGCGGTCTTCGAGCTCGCGGCGGGCGCGATCGCCAATTGCGACGCCGTCACCATTGTCGACCTGACGGGCCTGGCCGAGGTCGCCGGTGACGATCCGGAGCCGGAATATGTCGACATCAACGCCGACAACGTCGCCGTCGTCACGCTGCAGGAGAACAACCACCTGGTGCTGGTCGACCTCGCGGACGGCGCGGTGGTGAACCATTTCTCAGCCGGCAGCGTCTCGCTGGAAGCCGTCGACATCGAGGATGACGGCGTGATCCAGGGCACGGGTTCGCTGGCCGACGTGCCGCGCGAGCCCGACGCGGTGCAATGGATCGGCACCGACCGCCTGGTCACCGCCAACGAGGGCGACTACGAAGGTGGCTCGCGCGGCTTCACCATCTTCTCCGCCGACAGCACGGTGCTGTACGACGCCGGCAACGCCTTCGAGCATCTCGGCATGATGATCGGTCATTTTCCGGACGACCGGGGCGACAACAAGGGCACCGAGCCGGAGGGCGCGGAAGTCGCCACCTTCGATGGCGAGACCCTGATCTTCGTGAATTCCGAGAGGGGCAACTTCGTCGCCGTCTACCGCGACACCGGCGCTGAGCCGGAACTGCTCGACGTGCTGCCCACCGCCATCGGACCGGAGGGCACCGTGGCGATCCCGTCGCGCGGCCTGCTCGCCGTCGCCACCGAGGAGGACAGCGAGGAGGACGGCATCCGCGGTTCGCTGGTGATCTTCAGCCGCACGGCCGACCAGGCGGTCTATCCGCAACTGGTCTCCGCCACCGACGAGGCGACCGGCGCGCCGATCGGCTGGGGCGCGCTCTCCGGCCTGACCACGGCGGCGGATGGCCGCCACCTGCTGGCCGTCTCCGACAGCTACTATGCCGAGAGCCGCATCTTCACCATCGACCCGGCGCAGACGCCGGCGCTGATCACCGGCTACACCACGCTGACCATGGACGGCAGCCCGGCTGCCTACGATCTGGAGGGCATCGCGCTGCGCGCGGGCGGCGGCTTCTGGGCCGTGTCGGAGGGCAGCACGGGTGCGGAACGGCCCAACCTGCTGCTGGCCGTGGCCGAGGACGGCGCGGTCGAGGCGGAGATCGGCCTGCCGGAGGACGTCTCGGCGCTGATGCGCAACAACGGCTTCGAGGGTGTCGCCGCCTGGGACGACAACGGCACCGAACGGGTCGTGGTCGCCTTCCAGCGGGAGTGGGAGGGCGATCCCGAGCGGCATGTCCGCCTCGGCGTCTACACCCCGTCGGAGGAGAGCTGGCGCTTCGTCTACTATCCGATCGACGCCGTGACGAGCCCGCGCGGCGGTTGGGTCGGCCTGTCGGAGATAACGTCGCTCGGCGACGGCCGCTTCGCCGTGCTGGAGCGTGACAACCAGCCGGGCAGCTACGCCAGCTTCAAGGTGCTGACGGTGATCTCGCTGGCCGACGTCACGCCGGTGGCGCAGGGCGAGGAGATCCCGGTGCTCGAGAAGACCGTGACGATCGACATCCTGGCCGCCATGCTGGAGAGCAATGGCTGGATCAGCGACAAGCCGGAGGGCATCGCGGTGACCGCTGACGGCATGGTCTGGCTGGTCTCCGACAATGACGGCGTGGAGGACGCGACCGGCGAGACGATCTTCCGCACCATCGGCACGGTCGACTTCCTGAACTGACGGGGCGACGGCCCAGGTGGAATCGCCGGGCCGGCAATGGGAAGGCAATGGGCCGGCCGCCGTGTCGGCCCATTGGCGTTCCGGAATGGGCGGGGATTCGGCGAGCTGCGGGGCCATCCTCGCTCGGAAGCTGCCCACAACGGCGGATTGACTTTCGCCTGCCGCTGTTGTTACCTACTAGTCAGTAACAACGGGAGGTAACACAATGAAGATGCGTACTCTGAGCATGTCGTCCGTCTCCATGGCCGTGCTTCTGGCCTTCAGTGGGCCGTCGCTCGCCCAGTGGGAGCCGGACCGTCCCATCAACATCATCGTGCCGTGGGCCGCCGGCGGCTCCACCGACCAGGTGACCCGCGTCGTCGCGCCGATCCTGGAGGAAGCGCTCGGCACCGAGGTTGTGGTGGTCAACCAGCCGGGCGCCTCCGGCTCGATCGGCACCCAGGCCGCGCTCGACGCGCCGCGGGACGGCTACACCTGGACCGCCAACGCGATCGCCAACAACGCCACCTACGCCATCACCGGACTGGTCGAGAACACCTCGATCGAGGACTACCGCATCTATCTGCACGTGGCGAACGTTCCGGTGGTCAGCGTCAACGCCGATTCGGCGTACCAGACCTTCGACGACCTGCTGGCGGCCATGGAGAGCGATGAGGTCACCATCGGCACGGCCGGCGTGAACTCGTCGGGCGGCATGGCGCTGGCGGCGCTGGAGGAGGCCAGCGAGGGCGCCTTCCACGGCCGCATGGTCACCTATGACGGCGGCAACCCGGCCGTCATCGCCGCGGCGAGCGGCGAGGTGCTGGCAACCACCCAGCTTGCCGTCGAGCAGGCGGAGATGATCCGCGCCGGCCGGCTGCGTCCGCTGACCGTGCTGTCCGACCGGCCGCTGTCCATCGAGGGTATCGACCCGATCCCGCCGATCACCGAGTTCATGCCCGACTTCCCGGTCGCGGCGGACTATTTCGGCGTGTTCATTCCCGTCGGCGCGCCGCAGGAGGTCTATGACACCGTCGACCAGGTCTGGGAGGAGCACGTGATGAACTCCGAGGCGCTGCAGAACTATGCCCAGAGCCAGGGCGCGGTGTTCGCGCCGAGCTATGGCGACGCCGCGCTGGATGTGGCGATGCCGGTGGTCATCTCCGAGGCCTGCGCTCGGGTGACCCGCGGCGAGGCCGTGATCGACCCGTCGGAGATCGGGATCGACTGCCCGGAAGGCGAGTAGGGGGATCCGGCGGGAACCGCGTGGCGGCGGCAGGCAATACCGGCCGCGCGGTTTCCGCTCCTGGGTTTCACGCCCTTGGGTTTCCAGGGGCCCGTCCCATCGGATAATGATGAACGGTGACCCATGACGGGGCGCCGGCGCAGCGGCGCCGGCGCCGCCCCGTCGCGCCAGACTGACGATATGATGCGCATCAGCCCCGCCACCGCGGACCTCGTCACGGCGGTCGTCCTGTTCGCCATCGGCACGGCCATGCTGATCGGCGGCTACACCATGGACCGCCTGGAGTTCCGCGACATCCACCCGGCCAGCATTCCGGGCCTGCTGCCCATGATCCTGGGTGCGGCCATGATGATCTGCGCCGTGCTGCTGGCGCTGGGCGCCCGCAAGCCCCAGGCCCCGTCCGCGCAGGGCGGCGGTGCCACCCCGGCCGCGGACGATGCCGGCACCTCCTGGCGGAACCTGGTCATCGCCGGCGGGCTCAGCCTCGTCTACGCGCTTATCCTGGTCGGCTGGCTGCCGTTCTTCGTCGCCACGGCAATCTATATCGGCGTCTTCATCTTCACCTTTTCTTCGCCGTTCAAGGGCAGTGGCGGGCGTCTGGCGCTGATCGCCGCCTTCGCGGCCGGCTTCGGCCTCGCCATGGCGGCGGCGATTTCCAGCCTGTTCCAGTACGGCTTCCTGGTGAGGCTGCCGTGATCGATAACTTCGTCGCGGTCGGCGAGTCCTTCCTCAATCTCGCCACCTTCAATTCGCTGTTCCATGTCGCCTGGGCGACGCTGCTGGGCATCTTCGTCGGCAGCTTGCCGGGACTGACCGCGACCATGGGCGTGGCGCTGCTGACCACGCTGACCTACACGCTGGACCGCGACAGCGCGATCCTGGTGCTGATCTGCATGTATGTCGGCGCCATCTATGGCGGCAGCCGCAGCGCCATCCTCCTGAACATCCCCGGCACGCCGGCCAGTGCCGCCACCTCGCTCGACGGCTATCCACTGGCCCAGCGCGGGCAGGCCGGCTATGCCATGGCCCTGGCGACGGCGGGCTCGGCGCTGGGCACGCTGGTCGGCATCCTGCTGCTGATCCTGCTCGCCCCGCCGCTGGCGGAGGCGGCGCTGCGCTTCGGCTCGTTCGAGTTCTTCTGGCTCGCCATCTTCGGCATCGTGATTTCCGGCCAGCTCACCGGCGGCAACCCACTCAAGGGCTACATTGCCGGCCTCCTGGGCCTGATGGTGGCGATGATCGGCTCGGACGGCATCCACGCCCATATCCGCTTCAATTTCGGCATCCAGGACCTGAATGGCGGCATCGGCCTGATCCCCGCCATGGTCGGTGCTTTCGGCTTCGCCGAGGTGCTGACGGTGATGTGGCAGGCCAGGGGCAAGGTGGTCAGCAGCCAGAAGGGGATGGACCGCATCCTGCCGCGCTTCATCCACCTCTGGCGCTACAAGTTCACCATCGGTCGCTCGGGCATCATCGGCACGATGGTCGGCATCATCCCCGGCGTCGGCGAGGATATCGGCGCCTGGGCGTCCTATGCCGTCGCCCGTCGAACCAGCAAGGAGAGCAAGGATTTCGGCAAGGGCTCGACGGAGGGGCTGACGGCGGCGGAAACCGGCAACAGCGCCGTCGTGCCCGGTGCCCTGATTCCGGCACTGACGCTGGCCGTGCCCGGTTCCGCGCCTGCGGCGGTGCTGATCGCCGCGCTGTTCATCCACGGCGTGCGGCCGGGCCCGATGATCATGATCGAGCAGCCGGACTTCATCTTCTCCGTCGCCGTGATGCTGATCTTCGCGACCATCGCCATCGCCGTCTACGGCCTGCTGCTGACCCGGCTGTTCGTGCTGATCCTGAAGGTGCCGCGCGAGGTGCTGATGCCGATCGTCTTCACGCTGTGCGTCATCGGCCCCTACGCGCTGACCCAACGGCCATTCGACATCTGGGTGATGGTGGCCTTCGGCGTCATCGGCTTCGTGCTCCGGCAGATGTCCTATCCGATGGCGCCCCTGGTGCTGGGTATCATTCTGGGCGACCTGCTCGACAAGAGCCTGCGCCGCGGGCTGACGCTGAGCGACGGCGACCTGATGCCCTTCTTCACCCGGCCGATCTCCGCCACCTTCGCGGTGCTGATCGTCATCACCATCGCCTTCAACATCCCCGCCGTGCGCCGCCTCGCCGGTCGAGCGCTCGGCTTCGGCCGCAAGAGTGCCGGAGGGGCATCGGGTGACGGACCGGGGTCGGGACCGTGAGCGGCCCCGCCCGCCGTCGTGTCGTCGGCACGTCGCCCGGAAGATCGCCCGGGAAGTCACCCGGGAAGGTGGCCAAGCCGGCGGCAGGTGAGGGAAGCAAGCGCCGGCCGGCCCGTGGTGCCCAGCGCCGGGACGCCGAGCGCTCCAAGCGCCAGATCCTCGACGCCGCCCTGGTGGAGTTCGCCGAGCGCGGCCTCGCCGGCGCCCGCATCGACCACATCGCCGCGCGGGCGGGCCTCAGCAAGCCGCTGATCTACAGCTATTTCGGCGACAAGGACGACCTCTACGCCGCCGCCTTGCGCGAGGCCTATGTGCAGATCCGCGAGGGCGAGCGCGATCTCGACCTCGACCTGAAGGATCCGGAGGAGGCGATCCGCACCCTGGTCGCCTTCACACTCGACCACTTTCGCCGCAAGCCCTGGTTCATCTCCATGCTGAACACGGAGAACCTGCTGGGCGGCGACACGGTGCGGCGGATCAGCGATGTCGGCGCCATCCAGTCGCCGCTGATCGAGCGGCTGCGAAAGGTGCTGGAGCGCGGTGTCGAGCGCGGCCTGTTCCGGCCCGGGATCGATCCGGTGGACCTCTACGTCACCATCGCCTCGCTGTGCTACTTCCCGATCTCCAACGCCCACACGCTGCGCGCCGTCTTCGGCTGCCCGATCGACGACGCCTGGCTCGCTCGGCGCGAGCGCGACGCCCAGGAAATGGTGGTACGCTTCCTGAGGCCGTGAGCGGCCGCCCGTGGCGCCGGCGGACAATAGGCGTGGCCATGGTACCGGCCCGACCGACCGCTTGACTGACCACCTTCAGCCGACAGCGCCCATTCCCCTCGCTGGCGCACCTCCCGGCACCGGCAGTCGGCATACCTTGACGCAGGTCATTGTCGTCGGGGAGTGGATGCGCTAGATTAGAATTATTCTAATCTGAACGCGACGGGTTGGCCCGTCGCGAGGGGAGGAGACGATGGACGGAATCGACGGTGGTTCGGCGCGCAAATGCCCGGTGATGCATGGCGGCAACACGGCGCTCGGCAGCAACGTGATGGAGTGGTGGCCCAAGGCCCTCAACCTGGATATTCTCCACCAGCACGACACCAAGACCAATCCGCTCGGCCGGGACTTCAACTACCGCAAGGAGTTGGAGAAGCTCGATGTCGCGGCGCTGAAGCGGGATCTTTACGCCCTGATGACCGACAGCCAGGACTGGTGGCCGGCCGATTGGGGCCACTATGGCGGGCTGATGATCCGCATGGCCTGGCACGCGGCGGGGTCCTACCGCATCGCCGATGGCCGCGGCGGTGGCGGCACCGGCAACCAGCGCTTCGCGCCGCTGAATTCCTGGCCGGACAATGTCAGCCTCGACAAGGCGCGCCGGCTCCTGTGGCCGGTGAAGAAGAAGTACGGCAACAAGGTCAGCTGGGCCGACCTGATCATCCTGGCGGGCAACATCGCCTATGAGTCCATGGGCCTGAAGACCTTCGGCTTCGGTTTCGGGCGCGAGGATATCTGGCACCCCGAGAAGGACGTCTACTGGGGCTCGGAGAAGGAGTGGCTCGGCCGCGGACGCTACGAGGACGACGCGAAGGCGGACTCCATGGAAAACCCCCTGGCGGCCGTCCAGATGGGCCTGATCTACGTCAACCCGGAAGGCGTGGGCGGCAAGCCCGACCCGCTGAAGACGGCGCTGGAGGTGCGCGAGACCTTCAAGCGCATGGCGATGAACGACGAGGAGACCGTGGCGCTGACCGCCGGCGGCCATACCGTCGGCAAGTGCCATGGCAATGGCGACGCCAGCCTTCTCGGCCCCGACCCCGAGGCCGCCGATGTCGAGGAGCAGGGGCTGGGCTGGCGCAATCCGACCGGCAAGGGCATGGGCCGCGACACCATCACCAGCGGCATCGAGGGCGCCTGGACCACGCACCCCACCAAATTCGACAACGGCTATTTCGAGATGCTGCTCAACCACGAGTGGGAGTCGAGGAAGAGCCCGGCCGGCGCCTGGCAGTGGGAGCCCGTCGAGATCAAGGAGGAGGATCGGCCGGTCGACGTCGAGGATCCCTCGATCCGGTACAATCCGATCATGACCGACGCCGACATGGCCATGAAGATGGACCCGACCTACCGGCAGATCTCCGAGCGGTTCTACCGGGACCCGGACTATTTCCGGGAGGTCTTCGCGCGGGCCTGGTTCAAGCTGACCCACCGCGACATGGGACCCCGGGTGCGCTATGTCGGCCCGGACGTGCCCCAGGAGGACCTGCTCTGGCAGGACCCGGTTCCGGTCGGGCCCAGCGGCTACGACGTGGACGCGGTCAAGGCGCGGATCGCCGCCAGCGGCCTCTCCATCGCCGAGATGGTGGCGACCGCCTGGGACAGTGCGCGGACCTATCGCGGCTCGGACATGCGCGGCGGCGCCAACGGCGCCCGCATCCGCCTGGCGCCGCACAAGGACTGGGTGGGCAATGAGCCGGAGCGCCTGGCCCGGGTGCTCTCGGTGCTGGAGCCCATCGCCCGTGAGACCGGGGCCAGCATCGCCGACACCATTGTGCTGGCCGGCAATGTGGGCGTCGAGCAGGCGGCCAAGGCGGCGGGCGTCTCGATAGCCGTGCCCTTCGCGCCGGGCCGCGGCGACGCCACGCAGGAGATGACCGACATCGAGTCCTTCGAGCCGCTGGAGCCCATCGCCGACGGCTTCCGCAACTGGGTCAAGCAGGACTATGGCATCGGTGCCGAGGAACTGCTGCTCGACCGGGCCCAGCTGATGGGGCTGACGGCGCCGGAGATGACCGTTCTGGTCGGCGGCATGCGGGTGCTGGGCACCAACCACGGCGGCACCGGCCACGGCGTGCTCACCGACCGCGCGGGGACGCTGACCAACGACTTCTTCGTCAACCTGACGGACATGAAATACGCCTGGAAGAAGGCGGATGGCGGCGTCTACGAGGTGCGCGACCGCAAGACGGACGCCCTGAAATGGATGGCGACCCGCGTCGACCTGGTCTTCGGCTCGAACGCCGTCCTGCGCGCCTACGCCGAACTCTACGCCCAGGACGACATGAAGGAGCGCTTCGTCCACGACTTCGTCGCGGCCTGGACCAAGGTGATGAACGCGGATCGGTTCGATCTGCGGTAGGCGATATGTGACACCCCCGGGGCCGGAGCGCCGGTCCCGGGGCATTGTCGGCTACCTGATCGATCCGTTTCGCGGGCGGCTGTCGTCACGATGGCCGAGGGCGCAGCGGTGACGGGCGCCGGGACGTGCTCCGTCCAGAGCGTTCAGCAGGTTCTGTAGGCCGACGTCAAAGGATACCTGCATGTCATTGATATCGCTGGTGCTGCCGCAGAGATTTGAACTCTGGACCTCTCCCTTACCAAGGGAGTGCTCTACCCCTGAGCTACGGCAGCGATCGCGTGGAAACGCCTTTCCGTGAAAGGCGGGCGGAACCTGCCACAGGGGCGGGGGCTGTTCAAGCCGCATTTTGCCGTGCCGAGCATACCCGGCTTGACGGTCGGACCGGAGCGATTCTCCGCTCCCCCAGCTGTGCCGGCCGCCTGCCGGCCGACCTCGACCGAGCCGCAAATTTGTCGAAGCCACCCACGTCTGATATGGCTCGTCTGATGTGGCTCGGTCACGACATGGGACAGAAACAGCGACATGGCCGGCACACCGCCGAAACGGGGGCGTAGCGAGGGCGGCGGCGACCGCCGGGCACGCGAGGCGGCGGCGCTTCGGGCCAATCTGCAGCGCCGCAAGGCCCAGGCCCGTGGCCGGCGGTCCGCCCTGGACGCGGCCATGGAGGCTGCCCCTGAATTGCCGCCATCCGGTACGAATGAGGACTCCGACAGCGGCGAGGATGGCACGGGCTGAGGCGATCGGCGCTTGAGCGTCGCTCGCCGGCTCCGCTACAACCGCAATACCGGCGCGGCCCCACGCCGATTCCCGTCTCCGATTCCCGATGGCCGCGTTCGCCGGCCAGTGCCCGTCGTCGCCCCGAGAGGTTTCCCGCCGATGACCATCATGTCCGATCGCTGGATCCGCGAGCAGGCGCTCGCGCATGGCATGATCGAGCCCTTCGTGGAGCGCCAGACCCGGTCGGGCGCGATCTCCTACGGCCTCAGTTCCTATGGCTATGACGCCCGGGTCGGCGACGAGTTCCTGATCTTCACCAATGTCGACAACGCCATCGTCGACCCGAAGGCCTTCGCGGAGAACAGCTTCGTGAAGCGAAAGACGGATGTCTGCATCATTCCGCCCAACAGCTTCGCGCTGGCCTCGACGGTGGAATATTTCCGGGTGCCGCGCGATGCCATGCTGATCTGTCTCGGCAAGTCGACCTATGCGCGCTGCGGCATCATCGTGAACGTGACACCGCTGGAGCCGGAATGGGAGGGGCATGTGACGCTGGAGTTCTCCAACACCACGCCGCTGCCGGCGAAGATCTACGCCAATGAGGGCGCCTGCCAGTTCATCTTCCTGAAGGGCAACGAGCCCTGCGAGACCAGCTACAAGGACCGGGCGGGCAAGTATATGGGACAGCGCGGCGTCACCCTGCCGCGGCTCTGAGTCAACGAAGGCACGCAACCATTATGGCACTCGATCGCATCAGGATCCGCGGCGGCCGCCGGCTGGAGGGCACGATCCCGATCTCCGGCGCCAAGAACGCGGCCCTGCCGCTGATGGCGGCGGCCCTGCTGACCGACAAGCCGCTCACCCTCGACCGGGTGCCGCGGCTGGCCGACATCCAGACCATGTCGGCGCTGCTGGCCCAGCACGGCGTGGCGATTTCCGAACGGCCGAGCGGGCCGGTCGGACGCACGCTGGTACTGGACGCCTCGGGCGTAGACAACCTGAAGGCGCCCTACGATCTGGTGCGCAAGATGCGCGCCAGCGTGCTGGTGCTGGGCCCGCTGCTGGCCCGCTTCGGCCGGGCCGACGTCTCGCTGCCCGGCGGCTGCGCCATCGGCACCAGACCTGTCGACCTGCACATCGACGGCCTGCGCAAGCTGGGTGCGAAGATCGAGCTGACCGAGGGCTATATCAGCGCCAGCGCGCCGGACGGCCTGCGCGGGCGCGAGATCCTGTTCCCCAAGGTTTCCGTCGGCGCGACGGAGAACCTGCTGATGGCGGCCAGCCTGGCCAAGGGCCGGACCGTGCTGGTCAACGCCGCGCGCGAGCCGGAGGTGGTCGACCTCGCCAAATGCCTGGTGGCCATGGGCGCGCGGATCAGCGGCATCGGCACAGACCGGGTGACGATCGACGGCGTCGAGGCCCTGGGGGCTGCCGAACACACGGTGGTGGCCGACCGCATCGAGACCGGCACCTACGCCATGGCGGCGGCGATCACCGGCGGCGAGGTCGAGCTGACCGGCACCGATCTGCACCTGATCGACGCCGTGGCAACCCAGCTGGAGCCCTCCGGCATCATCCTGGAGGAGACTCCCGACGGGGTTCGCGTGAAGGCGGCACGCGAGCGCCTGACCGGCGTCGACGTGATGACCGAGCCGTTTCCGGGCTTCCCGACCGATCTGCAGGCCCAGACCATGGCGCTGATGACGCGCGCGGAGGGGGCGGCGATGATCACCGAGACGATCTTCGAGAACCGTTTCATGCACGTGCCGGAACTGGCCCGCATGGGGGCCAACATCACCGTGCACGGCAGTTCCGCCCTGGTGCGCGGCGTTACCCGGCTGACCGGCGCCCAGGTCATGGCCACCGACCTGCGGGCCAGCGTGTCGCTGGTCATCGCCGGGCTGGCGGCGGAGGGCGACACCATCCTCAACCGCGTCTACCACCTCGACCGCGGCTATGAGCGGCTGGAGGAGAAGCTGCGGAACTGCGGCGCCGATATCGAGCGGATCGCCGATGACTGAGGCCCGGCGCACCCCGCTCGACAGCGCGCGGCCGCTTCGCCTGCGTGCCCGCGACGCGGCGGACATCGTGGTCTTCTCCACCCAGCTGCAGGACGCCATCGTGCCGCTGCGCGACATCGGCTACGACCGCTCGAAGCGGGTCTTCGCCATGGTGCTGAACCGCTTCCGCTGGGATCTGGGCGAGATTTCCGTGGACGACACGCTGGGCAGCGACGAGGCCGACGAGGAGGAGACGGCGGAGGCGGAAGCCGGCCCGGTCTTCGCGCGCGGCCATGCGGGCCTGCGTTTCCACCACGTGCGGGCGGTGCGGCAGCGCGGTCTCGACCGCGGCGACCCCGGCAACATCCTCTACCTGCTTTCCGTCAAGCCGCGGCAGGGCGCCGTCGTTCTCGCCTTCGCCGGCGGCGGCGAGATCGAGGTGGTGTACGACCGCCTGGAGGCCTTCCTGGAGGATCTGGGCGATCCCTGGATCACGCGCACCGCGCCTACCCACAATGACGATGGCGCGTTTGAACCCGGCGGCGGAAATCCCTAAAGTCCCGCCGACTTTGGCGCTTCCTCCGCGTGGAGGCCGGCGCCGACCCGGCGCCGCCGAGGCGCGTCGGGACCGGGTTCGAGGAGTTTCTGGATCGTGGACGACCGTTCATCCGACGCCGGCGCCGGTGGCGAGCCGCTCGTCCTGGCGGTGCCCAAGGGGCGCATCCTGGAGGAGCTGCGGCCCCTGATGTCGGCCGCCGGCCTCGAGCCCGAGGCGGCCTTCGACGATCCCCGCCACCGCGGACTGCGCTTCGCCACCAACCATCCCGAGGTCGAGATCATCCGCGTGCGCTCCTTCGACGTCGCCACCTTCGTCGCCTTCGGGGCGGCCCATCTCGGGGTCGCCGGCAACGACGTCCTGATGGAATTCGACTACCCGGAAATCTACGCGCCGATCGACCTCGGCATCGGCGCCTGCCGGCTTTCGGTCGCCGAGCCCGAGGCGCTGCTGGAGGGCGACGACCCGGCGCGCTGGAGCCATGTGCGGGTGGCCACAAAGTACCCGCAGGTAACGCGCCAGCACTTTGCCGCCCGTGGCGTGCAGGCGGAGTGCATCAAGCTGAACGGCGCCATGGAGCTCGCACCCAGCCTCGGCCTCTGCCGGCGTATCGTCGACCTGGTGTCGACCGGCGGGACGCTGAAGGCCAACGGCCTGCGCGAGGTGGAGCTGATCGCCAACGTGACCTCGCGCCTCATCGTCAACCGGGGCGCCATGAAGACGCGGGCCGAGGAGGTGACATCCTGGATCGCCCGCTTCGGGGAGGCGGTCAATGCCCGTTAGGCTGCGTGCCGACGATGCCGGCTTCGAGGCGGCGTTCGCGGCCTTCCTCGCCCGCAACCGGGAGGAGGAGAGCGACGTCCGCGAGGGCGTCGCCGAGATCATCGCGGCGGTCAGGCACGAGGGGGACGCGGCGCTCCACGACCTGACCCGGCGTTTCGACCGGGTCGACCTCGGCGCCAGGGGCAGCCGTCTCGACGTCGGGGCGGTGAGTCGGCATGCCGCGGGCACCGACCCTGGCGTCCGCGCCGCGTTGGAGGTTGCCGCCGCGCGTATCCGGTCGTTCCACGCGCGCCAAGCGGAGACATTGGTGTCGCAGGAGTACACCGACGAGGCGGGCGTGCGGCTCGGTGCCCGCTTCACGCCGCTCGACTCCGTGGGCCTCTACGTGCCCGGGGGGCGCGCGGCCTATCCCAGCTCGGTGCTGATGAACGCGGTGCCGGCCAAGGTTGCCGGTGTCGGCCGCCTTGTCATGGTGGTGCCGACCCCCGACGGCGTGGTCAACGCCGCGGTGATGGCCGCGGCGGAGATCGCCGGCGTCGACGAGGTGCACACCATCGGCGGCGCTCAGGCGGTTGCCGCTCTGGCCTACGGCACGGCGGCGATCCGGCCGGTCGACAAGATCGTCGGGCCCGGCAACGCCTATGTCGCCGAGGCCAAGCGCCAGGTCTTCGGCCATGTCGGTATCGATTCGATCGCCGGACCCTCGGAGATCCTGATCGTCGCCGATGCCGACAACGACCCGCGCCAGATCGCCATCGACCTGCTCTCCCAGGCCGAGCACGACAACGCCGCCCAGGCGGTGCTGATCACCGACGACGAAGGCTTCGCCGACGCCGTGGCCGCGGCTGTCGACGACTGGCTTGCCCGGCTGACCAGGCGCGAGATCGCCGCGGCGAGCTGGCGCGTCAACGGCGCCATCATCACGGTCCCGACGCTGGACATGGCGCCGGCGCTCGTCGACCGCCTGGCGCCGGAGCATCTGGAGCTGGCGCTGAGCGACGCCGAGGGGTTCATGGCCCGCGTGCGTCATGCCGGGGCGATCTTCCTTGGCCGGCACACGCCGGAGGCGATCGGCGACTACGTGGCCGGTCCCAACCATGTGCTGCCGACCTCGCGCAGCGCGCGCTTCTCCTCGGGTCTCAGCGTGCTGGACTTCGTCAAGCGCACGACCTTCGTCGCCTGCGACGCCGACAGCCTGCGCCGGATCGGGCCGCATGCCGTCACCCTCGCCGGTGCGGAGGGGTTGGAGGCGCATGGCCTTTCCGTCTCCGTCCGGCTGGAGGCGTACGGCCGCCGGGATGGCTGATGGCGGAGAAGACCAGCACCATCGTCGCCCTGGAACTCGACGAGCGCACCGTCGCCCGGCGCAATGCCCAGGTCGAGCATGAGCGGCGGGTCGCCATCTTCGACCTGATCGAGAACAACCATTTCGAACCGGTGGGGTGTGGCGCCGGTCCCTACCGACTCAGGCTGGGCATGGAGGAGAGCCGTCTGATCTTCGACATCCGCGACGCCGGCGACCAGCCGATCGGCCGGGTGCCGCTGCCGATCGCCCCGCTGAGGCGGGTGATCAAGGACTACTTCACCATCTGCGACAGCTATTACGAAGCCATCCGGCACGCGCCGCCGTCGCGGATCGAGGCGATCGACATGGGGCGCAGGGGTCTGCACAACGAAGGCTCGGCGATCCTCAAGGAGCGATTGGACGGCAAGATCGAGATCGACCACGAGACCGCGCGCCGGCTGTTCACCCTGATCTGCGTCCTGCAGATCCGGCAGTAGGGCAGGCGCGCGGATGGCCTCTCAGCCGACCAGCGTGCTGTTCGTATGCACGCACAACGCCATCCGCTCGCCGATGGCCGAGGCCTTCCTGAAGCACGCGCATGGCCATCGCATCTACGTCGACAGCGCCGGCGTGCGGGAAGGTGAACTCGATCCCTTCGCGGTCGCGGTGATGGCCGAGACGGACCTCGACATCGCCCGGCACCGGCCGAAGACCCTGGCCGATCTCGAGGATGACAGCTTCGACCTCGTGATCACCCTGTCGCCAGAGGCGCACCACAAGGCGCTGGAGATGACCCGCACCTCGGCCTTCGAGGTCGAATACTGGCCGGTGATGGACCCGACCTTCGTGGAGGGAAACCGCGAGACCAGGCTCGCCGCCTTCCGTGAGGCCAGGGACGAGATCAGGCGGCGGATCGAGGCGCGCTTCCCCAGTCAGCAGCCGGCGGCGGTCTGAGCGCATCTGCCTTGCGTGCGTGGCAGGTGGCGGCGAAAAGCCTTGACCGCTTGTGGATTTCCGCACACCTATGTCGCGCTTCCAACCTGGCAACAGAAGAGCGAATGGCCAAAGAAGATCTCATAGAATTCACCGGTACGGTCGTGGAGTTGCTGCCCAACGCGATGTTCCGCGTCAAGCTCGACAACGAGCACGAAGTCCTGGCGCACACCTCCGGCAAGATGCGCAAGAACCGGATCCGCGTGCTGGCGGGCGACCGCGTCAACGTGGAGATGACCCCGTACGACCTGAGCAAGGGTCGCATCACCTTCCGTTTCAAGTAGCGCCGCGCCATGGCGACCCGGACGCCCGGCACGGCCCGTCCGGCGCTCGTGCTTGCCTCCGCCTCGCCGCGCCGGCGCGACCTGCTGGCCCAGATCGGCATCGAGCCGGCGCTCATCCTGCCCTCCGACATCGACGAGACCGCGGCGCCCGGCGAGGTGCCGCGCGACTATGCGCTGCGCATGGCGCGCGATAAGGCCACCGCCATCGCCAGTCGCCCCGAGGCGGCGGGTGCCGTGGTGCTGGCCGCTGATACCGTGGTCGCCTGCGGCCGCCGCATCCTGCCCAAGGCCGAGGATGAGCGGACCGCGGCGGACTGCCTGCGTCTGCTCTCCGGCCGCCGCCACCGGGTGATCGGCGGTGTCGCCGTGATCGACACCACCGGGCGCGTCCAGGTCCGCGTTTGCGAGACGGTGGTCACCGTCAAGCGGCTGACCGGTGAGGAGATCGCCGCCTATCTCTCCGGCGGCGAGTGGCGTGGCAAGGCCGGCGGTTACGCCATCCAGGGACACGCGGCCAGGTTCGTGCGCTTCCTGTCCGGCTCCTACAGCAATGTCGTCGGCCTGCCGCTCTACGAGACGGCGCACCTGCTCGAGGGTGCGGGGATCGGCCGGTGAGCAGGGTGATTGCCGCCGACCGCGACCCGGATACCGGACTGCTGGCAGCCGTCCTGTTCATCGACGGCAGCGCCGAGGCGCTGGAGGTCGACTTGCCGGGGTCGGGCGCTGCGACAGGCGACATATTCCGCGCCCGGGTGACCGGCGCGGTGCCCGGCGTCGAGGACGCGATGATCGTCGACCTCGGCGACGGCGAGGGCTTCCTGACGCTGCGGCGCGGGGAGCGGCGGCGACGCGGCGAGACCGTCCTCGCCCAGGTCGAGGTGCCGCCGCGGGAGGACAAGCGGGCCAGTCTGACGACGGACATCCGGCTGCTCGGCCGGTTGCTGATCGCCACGCCGGGTCGGCCACTCGCCTTCTCACGGGGCATCGCCGATCGCAGGGCGACGGCCGCGCGGGCCTCGGCCCTGGGGCTAGCGGATGGCTGGATCCTGCGCGGCGCCTTCGCCGCGGCGACCGACCAGGCGATCGAGGAGGAGGCCGCCAGGCTGGGCCGCGACCGCGCCGGCCTTGTGGCCGAGGGGCCGCCCGGTCGCCTGCTGGCCGGACCGGACGCACCCACCCGGTTGTGGTGCGACTGGTGCGACGGGACGGAGCGGGTGGTGCCGCCGCCGCTCCCAACGACGACGCCTACGGCGACCGTCCCCGCCTGGCCGGCGGATACTCCCGCTGCCAACCTGGCGTCGCCGTCGCACGACATCGGCGACATCCTTCGCCGCGAACGCCAGCGCGAGATCGCGCTGCCCTCGGGCGGGCGGCTCAGCGTCGAGAGGACGCGTGCGCTGATCGCGATCGACGTCGACGCGGGCCGCTCGGGCGGGGCGACGGCCAACCGGGAGGCGATGACGGCCGTGGCGCGGGCTCTGCGCCTGCGCAACCTTGCCGGACTGATCGCGATCGACCCGGTATCGCCGCTTCGCGACGCCGGTGCCTTGATCGACGCTCTGAGGGAGGCGACATCGGGCGATGCGCGCCAGATCGACATCGCCCCCAGGCCCAGCCGGTTCGGCCTGCTGGAACTCACCAGGGCGCGTCGCGGCCTGGCCCTCGACGAACTGCTCCCCTGAGCCGACCGACACTGGCATCCCGGACGACCCCATGACCCGCAAGGCCCCAACGTCACCGCCGTCGACCACGCATTGTCCGATCTGCGGCAAGGCGACGATGCCACGGTTCCGGCCCTTTTGTTCCCGGCGCTGCCGGGACGTGGACCTGAACCGCTGGCTGGGCGAGCACTACGCGATCCCGACCGTGCAGGCCGAACCTGTGGGCGAGGATGACGGGGAGGGGACGTGATCGCCTGGTTCCCGTGAAGCCGGCCAGCGAACCCGGGGCGCGCCAGCCGCGAGCGGTTACATCCTGCTTCCGGCGTACCTACCTGTCTTCTGAAGGGACAGGCATCGCATGGAAATCCTTTACATCCTGCTGATCTTGCTGGTGATCACGCGGGCAGGCGGGGAGATCGCCGAACGGCTTGGCCAGCCGGCGCTGGCCGGCGAACTGGTCGCCGGCATCGCGCTCGGGCTCGTCGTCGGCCCGTTCTCGGACAGCTTTCCGGTATTGGCCGAACTGTCGGAGAACGAGGTCTTCGTCGGCATCACCGATCTCGCGATCTTCTTCCTCATGCTCTACGCGGGTATCGAGCTGAAGCCGCGACAGCTGGCGCGGAGCAGCAAGGGTGCCGCGATCGTCGCGATCGGTGGCTTTGTCCTGCCGCTGGCGCTCGGGTTCGGTCTCGCCTGGCTGTTCCTGCCGGAGTCGGAGCTGAAGGTCGTCCAGGCCCTGTTCGTCGGCACGGCGTTGGCCATCACCGCGGTACCGGTCGCGGCGAAAATCCTGATCGACCTCGGGCAACTCCAGTCGCGCACCGGCCAGATGATCATCTCCGCTGCCCTGTTCGACGACGTGATGAGCCTGATCCTGCTCGCCATCCTGCTGGCGATGATCGAGACCGGAACGCTGCCCGGATTCGTGGAACTTGGCGGCCTGCTGCTCAATGTCGGCATCTTCTTCGCGCTGACCTTCGGCATCGGCCTTCTGCTGATCCCCCGGATCGGGCACCTGATCGGCCGCGCACGGGTTTCCGAGTTCGAGTTCAGCGCCATGCTGGTCAGCGCGCTGGCCTATTCCGTCCTGGCCGAGGCGCTCGGGCTCCACTTCATCCTCGGCGCCTTCGTCGCCGGCCTGTTCTTCAACCGCACGACGATGGACGACGCCATCTTCGACAGGGTGAAGACCAAGGTCTCCGGTATCACCAGCGGCTTCCTGGCGCCGGTCTTCTTCGCCTCCATCGGCCTCAGCCTCGACGCCAGCGCGTTCGTCGACATACCCGTCTTCCTCGCGCTGCTGCTGGTGGCGGCATTCGCCGGCAAGCTGATCGGTTCCGGCGCCGTCGCGGCGTCGCTCGGCATGGACCGCCGGCATGCCGCCGCCGTCGGCGTGGCGATGAGCGGACGCGGCGCGGTCGAACTGGTAATCGCCGACATCGCCCTGCGCGGTGGGGTCTTCTCCGTGCCCGACCCGCCGCCGGCCATCGTCTCCAGCCTGTTCTCCGCCGTCGTCATCGTCGCCGTGGTGACCACGCTGGCGACGCCGATCCTGCTCAAGCGCTTGCTGCGCCAGCGTTGAACGGACCGCGGCAGGAGCGATCGCCGAGGTAACGATTGCGGTCCGGGGCCTTCACAGGCCCCGCCGGCATCGCCACGTGCGGTGCATCGTCCGATCCACAAACATGATTGGAGGAAGAGACGATGACTGTGTATTCAACGACGAAGCTCCTGCGACTGGCCGGTGTGTTGTCGGCCGCCCTTCCATTCGCGCTGGGAGCGCTGCCCGCCACGGCGCAGGATGATGGCGAGCGGGTGGTTCAGCCCGCCGACGAGGTCGAGGGCAGCACCTGGGTCGATATCGCCACCTGGGAGCACGCGCCGCTCTATGACGGCTGGCGCGCCGGCGAACTGCTCGACGAGGAAGCCTATGGCGAGAATGGCGACGTCGTCGGCGAAGTTGAGGACTTCATTGTCGGGCCTGACGGTTTCATCCAGCAGGTGGTCGTCGAGGGCGGCGGATTCCTCGATATCGGCGATTCGCACCTCGCCGTGCCGTGGAGCGAGGTCACACGCTCGGGCGAGGAGTCGATCACCACGCCGCTGACCGAGGCCAATCTGGACGGCTATGGGATGTTCGAGAACGTCGACGACATGCCCACCACGGCTGAGAACTTCCGCATGCGGCACATGCTGGGAAGCTACGTCACTGCCGACGGTGTCGGCTATGGCGACATCCGGGATGTGATCATCAGCGAGGAGGGCAAGCTTCAGGCGGTGATTGTCTATCCGGCCTATGGTTACGGCTATGGCAACCGCCCGGTCGCGGTGCCCTATTACAGCGATCGCTACGATCCCTACGGCACCTACTACCAGACGCCGTACACGGCGGAGACGCTCTCCGACCTGCGGCCCTTCGACTACCGGCAGATGCGGTAGGCCTCTGAGGAGTTGAATGCCGGCGGCGCCAATGCCACCGGCGTTCGCTCAGATGTCCGTGCGGACGTAGCGGGCCTCCAGCTGGCGGCGCTGCTCGCCGTCGACGAGGCGCCGATAGTCCAGCACCAGGAAATTGCCGACGATGCGCCTGTCGTAGATCTGCTCCTCGAGCAGGCCGTCCTCGTTGGTCGCGGCGAGGCGGACATGCAGCGTGTCGTCCACCATCTCGGCGGAGATGGCGATGGGCGAATCGGGCGGCTGCAGCGCCGTCCATTGGTTTGGATCCTCGGTGTCGGCGAAGCGGAGTTCGCTCTCCCGCTGCACCACGCCGCCGTCGCCGGACGCGGAGACATTTCGCCAGGTGATGCGGAAGCCCTGTTCCGTCGGTTCGACCAGCACGAAGGCGGCGCGCGACTGGTCCGATCCTTCGGTCGTCGCACCCTGCCAGTAGCCGTAGAAGTCCTCGATCGACGCCGCGACGACGGGCAGCGGTTGCGGCTCCTCCGCGGCCGGCACGCAGGCCGCCAGGAACGGCACGATCAGCAACAACCGGACGACAACTGCGCGCATGGAGATCTCCCCGACTAACCACCTGCCAGCATGCGCGGCGGCGATCGCCCGCGCGCCCACATCATGGCAGCACGATGGCGCGATGCAAGCAGCGCGTCACCGCATGGCCGCCGACGCTCGAGAAATCTGTCTGGACAGCGCCGACGTCATTTCCTATACACGCCTCGCCCCGACGACCGGCGCCACGGCGCGCCGCTTCGGTGGCATGCCCAGGTAGCTCAGTTGGTAGAGCAGGGGACTGAAAATCCCCGTGTCGGCAGTTCGATTCTGTCCCTGGGCACCATTTACCTCATGAGACTTCAAGTCATATCGACACGCGCGCCCGACGACGTGTTTTGCTCGCGTGGATAGTCGGGCTTGCATTCGGCCGATACTTTGGATTGGTGCGTCGTCCGCTGGCCGATAAGATCGACCGTCGACGAAATCGCCGGATGGTTCGATGTCCGTATGTGTCTGCCTGCTCGTCCACGGGTCGCGAGAGTACTTCGCGGTGGCGGGTGAGGCGGTGACATCGATCCTCGACAACTCGCGCTTCGACGTCTTCGCCGCGCTCGGCGGCGGCGGGCGCCTGCGGTCGTGGTCGCCGCGTCTGCGCCGGACGCGCCTGGACACGGCCGAGGCCGGTGCCGGCAGGCCCTACCGATTTCTTCTCAAGTTCAAGGCAGTGCAGCGCTGCCTCGAAGAGACGTCGCACGACCACATCATCCTGATGGACGCGGACGTGGTGTTGGCGACCGCCCTGTCGGAAGCCGATCTCGTAGCCGCCCTCGGCCGAGCTGGCATCGGCATGGTCGTACAACCGCGGGTGCGGGGCGGCGAAACCGGACCGGCGGAACTGCATGACCACTATCTGCGCCACGCCCATGCCCTGATCGTGCCGGACCAGCCGGTTCCCAACAGGGCGGCGTTCCGATACTTCAACTCCGGGGTCGTGGTCGCCCGTCGCGAGGCACTCGAGCCGCTCGTCGACTGGGCGCTTGCCGACATCGCCGGCAAGCGGGGACGCCACGAGATCGGCGTCCACATGGTGGCTGATCAGGACTACTTCCAGGTCTGGGCCAATGTCCTGCGGCCGGGCGACTGCACGGAACTGCCCTGGTCGTGGAACCATTGCGAGCACTGGGATGACGGGTTTCCGCGAGACGACGCCGTGTTCGCCCATTTCAGCAATTTCTGCAACGGACCCGCCGCCACCACCCGGGCCCGGATGCGGCACCTCCGTCAGGCGGGCGGCGGGCGAGGCCGACCGCTGACCGGCTGGCTCGACCGGTTCAGGACGGTGCGGTGATCGGCTTCGTTGTCGTGACCTATCGCTCCGCGCGCGCGATCGAGGGCTGTCTCGACGCCGCGCTGGCGGTTACGGGCGCCTCCGCCCTGGTCATCGACAACGCGTCGGACGACGACACAGCCGCCCGGGCGGCGGCACGGGGTGCTGCGGTGCTGGTCATGGACCGCAATCTCGGTTTCGCCGCGGCGGCGAATCGCGGCGCGCAGGCCAGCGGCGAGCGGTTCCTGTGCTTCCTCAACCCCGACTGCCTGGTGACCCCGGCCGCGGTTCGGGCGGCGCTCGAAATCCTGTTGCGCCATCCGCTGGACTGCGTGGTCCCGAGCTACGCCACCGCCGACTTCGTGCTGCCCGGTCTTCAGCAAAGCTACACGCGCTGGAAGCTGCTGGCCGACATGATGGAGAGCGGACACTGGCCTCCTCGCCTGATCGGCTGGGTAAAGCGGCGGCGCGGATACGAGGACAGGTCGTGGTGCTGGCCGCTCGGCACCTGCCTGTTCATCGCCCGCGACCGCTTCGTCGCGCTGGGCGGGTTCGACGAGCGGTATTTCCTCTACATGGAGGATGTCGCCTTCGGCTGGACGCTGGTCCGGTCCGGCGGACGCGTGCACCAGATCGACCATGTGCTGCCCCATGGCGGCGCCATGGGATCGGCGGTCAGCGCACGGCAGCGCGAGCGGCTTCTGACCAGCGGTCGCCAACAATATGGCCGGCGAACATATGGTCTGGCCTTCCTCCTGCTCATGAAGCTGGCGCGGTTGCTGTGAGGGGCCCGGCGGAGCATCGCCTGTTCTACTTCCTGCCCGGGACCGGCATCTTCGGAGGGATCAAGGTCGGCTGCCAGTTCGCCAGCCTGCTCAACCAGCTTGGCGCGCATTGCATTCTGGCGACCCCCGATGGCAGCGCGCCGACATGGTTCCGCTGCGACGTTCCGGTCGTCTCGCACGCCTCGGCGCTGGACACCGCCGCCGCACTCGGGCGCGACCGCGCCACGGTGCTGTTCTCGCTGCCACACGACTACCCGATGCTGGCGGACAGCGGGGCCCGCCTGGTCCTGCATTGCCAGGGCACCGATCCGCTGATCGACCCGATCGTCGCGGACAGGGGAGTCACGCTTCTGTCCTGCTGGCCACAGGCGGCGCGCTATTTCCGCGAGCGGGGGCGAGAGGACGGCATCGACGTCGGCATCTCCATATCGGACACCTTCTTCAGCGGTGTCCGCCGCAAGCAGGCCGGGCATGTCGCCTGGATGCCCCGGCGCGGCGCGGCGATCGGCGGGGCGGCGCATCGGCGCAATCGCGACCTCCAGTTCGTGGCGATCGAGGGCAATAGCGAGGACGCCGTGGCCGATGTGCTGCGGCGCTGCGAAATCTTCCTGGCGACGGCGGAGGGCGAGTGGTTCGGCCTCCCCGTCTTCGAGGCCATGGCGGCCCGGGCTGTCGTGCTCACCGTGCCGGTCGTCGGTGGCATGGACTATCTCAAGGCCGGGGAGAACTGCCTGATCGCCGATCCCTCGGAAATCCCGTCCACCCTGGCGGAACTGGCGGATGCAGACCGCGAGGCCTGGCGGGCGCGGCTGCGGCATGTCGCGCTGGCCACCGCGCTCTCGCTCCATCCGCAGCGGCAGGCACGGCGCGTGGCGGCCTTGCTGGACGGTCCATTGGCGTTTCTCCGGCCATGATGACGAGCCGCCTCACGACCGTGATCCTCTCGCGCGACATGGACACGCTCCTGCGCTTCTGCCTGATCCATCTCGATGCGGCGGCGACCGCCGCCAACCTGCCGGCGCGAGAGATCGTCATCGTCGACAACGCCTCGGTCCGGCACCTGCCGGCGGCCCTGGACGGGGCTCCGGCCTATCGCAGGCTCAGACTGGATGCCCATGCCGGCTTCGGTGCGGCGTGCAACCGGGGTGCAGCCCTGGCGCCCGCCGACTTCTACCTGTTCCTCAACAACGACGTGCTGCTGGCCGACGGCGCCCTGTCGGCGATGATGGCGGAGATGGCGGCCGACCCTGGGCTTGGCATCTGCGGCTGCCGGCTGATGTTCCCCGACGGGACGATCCAGCATGCCGGCGTTCTCATGGCCGGCCCGCCGGGCGGACCCTACCACGTTGGACGCAGACAACCGCCGCGCGCCGTGCCCGTCACGCGCACGGACTTCCAGGCCGTCACCGGCGCCTGCGCGCTGGTCCGGCGGGAGACGTTCGCGGCGATTGGCGGCTTCGACGAGACGTTCACCTTCGGATACGAAGATGTCGATCTTTGCCTTCGCGCCCGGCAGGCGGGTTGGCGCGTGCGTTGTGTACAGTCGCCGGAGTCGCTGCATTTCGAGTCGATGACCCCAGGGCGGCAGGAACTCGGTGCGCCGACCCTCGGGCAGTTCTTCGAACGCTGGCTTGGACGGTACACCATCGATGGCTGATAAACTGGGCGTCACGGTCCTGATCCATACGCGAAACAGCGCCGAGACGTTGCCGCGACTGCTCGCCTCCATCGGCTGGGCGGCCGAGATCGTCGTCATCGACATGCGCAGTTCGGATGGCACCGCCGCCATCGCCGAGGCGGCCGGCGCGCGGGTGGTAGAGATTTCCCCGCACCCCCGCGTCGACGACGTGCGTAACGCCCATCTTGGGGAGGGTACGCAGGACTGGGTGCTGGTGCTGGATTCCGACGAGTATCTGCCCGACGATGCCGAAGCCGAGATCGCGCGGCTGATCGCAACCGGGGTGGAGCATGACGTGGTCGCCATCCCCCGCTACAACTGGATCGGCGACCATCGGCTGGAGGGGGCGGGCTTCTATCCCGACCACCAGATCAGGCTGTTTCGCCGCGGCACCGTCCAGTGGCCCGGCGGCACGCACCAGGTGCCCCGGCCGATCTCCGACAGCACGGTGGTCCGGGCGCTGGAGCCGCCGAACTGCCTGCACATCCATCATCCCAACTATCGCGACCTGTCGCACTTCATCGCCAAGCAGGCGGCCTATGCCGCGGCCGACAGCTACGAAGCGCCTTTCGACCTGACGGACTATCTGCTGGCCGCGCACACCGCCTACGCATGGCGTCTTGGCGACCGGATGGATGGGGACTTGTCCGTGGCGCTGGCGACGGTGATGGCCTGGGACCAGGTGATGCGCGCGCTCGTCCACTGGGATCGGGAGGGTCGGACGGCGCCGCTGCCCGACATCCTCACGCTGCCGCTTGTCGTCGAGCGAGAGCGGCCCGGCTGGTGGACCCGTCAGCGAAGACGGCTGCGCCGGCGATTGCGCCGGCGGCGCTGAGGCGGGGGAAGGTTCCCCGCGGATCGGGCGCGCGGCGACGGGGGCTTGCCGGCGCCACGGGACTCAGCCGACATGGGGAAGCGACGCCCGGCCGTCCTTGGGGCCCGGCGCTATGGGAAAGGATCGACGGCGATGCGGCTTACATTGCTGGGAACCGGGACGCCGAGCCCGTCGCTGGAGAGGCAGGGATCCGGCTACCTGCTTGAGGTCGCTGGCGACCGCGTGGTGTTTGACCACGGTGGCGGCGCCTTTCACCGGCTGCTCGAGGCCGGGATCGATCCGGCGACGGTGAGCCATGTGCTGCTCAGCCACCTGCATTCCGACCATGTGCTCGACCTGGCGCAGCTGGTGCTGCAGCGCTGGGACAAGGGGGCGGACAGGGTGCCCGGCCTGAAGCTCTGGGGGCCGCCGGGGACGCGGCGGTTCTGCGAGCGGCTGTTCGGACCCGACGGCGCCTTCTGGCCGGACATCGCCGCCCGCACCCGTCACCCGGCGAGCCTGGCGATCTACCATGCCCGTGGCGGCCGGGGGGAGCGCGCGGGGCCCGGGTTGACGGTGTGTGAGGTGGCGGCGGGCGAGCGCATCGATTTCGGCGGCTGGCAGATGCTGACCGGTCCGGCCGTCCACTTTCAGCCATGGCTCGGGTCGGTCTCCTACCGCATCGAGGCGGCGGGGCGCGGCTTCGTCTATACCGGCGATACGGGCTTCTCCGACGCGGTTGCGAGTTTCGCCGGCGGGGCCGACGTCATGCTGGCCATGTGCCAGTACCGGCACGGCACGCCGCTGCCCCCGGCGGCGACGGCGACGGCGGCCAGCCATCTCGATCTCGCCCGCATGGCCGGCATGGCGGGCGTGGCGACACTGATCCCCAGCCATCTTTCCCGCCAGTTCGACCGGGAATCGGACCGGGCCGAGGCCGAACGGGAGATGGCCGCGCATTTTCCGGGGCGGATCGTCTGGGCGCGGGACCTGCTGCGGCTGACCTTCGAGGCCGGCGGGGCATGCGTTGTCGATGACGGGCTCGCGGGTTCCCTGTCACCAGGAGGCCGGTTCGAGTCGGCCGCCGGGCCCACCTTCGACTGATCGGAGACCGCCTAGTCGACGATCCCGAGTTCTCCGAGTACGAAGGCGTATTGCCGGGCCCAGGTGCGGAAGCCCTCCAGCCGGCCAGAGGCGCCGCCATGGCCGGCGCCCATGTCCGTCGCCAGGATCACCCGGGCCTCGCCGCCCGAGACCTCTCGCAGCCGGGCCGTGTAGCGGGCGGGTTGCCAGTAGGGAACCTGGTCGTCATGCAGCCCCGCGACGAGAAGCATTGGCGGGTAGGAGCGTCCGTCCAGCGTGAAATAGGGATCGTAGGCGCGCATCCAGCCATATTCCTCGGCGATGCGGGGATCGCCCCATTCCGGGTATTCGATCGTGGTGAGCGGCAAGGACGGGTCGAGCATGGCGGTCAGGACGTCCACGAACGGCACGTTCAGGACACCGCCGGCGAACAGGTCGGGGCGCAGGTGCAGCGTCGCGGCGGCGGACAGCCCGCCCGCGCTGGTGCCGGTGATGACCATCCGGTCGGGCGCGGTATAGCCCTCGGCAATCAGCATCTCGGCCACCGCCACACCGTCGGTGAAGGTGTTCGCCTTGTCGGCAAGGCGGCCGCCGTCATGCCAGGCCTGGCCGAATTCCCCGCCGCCGCGGACATGGGCGATGGCGTAGATCACGCCGCGGTCGAGCAGGCTGATGACCGGGTTGTCGAAGAAGGGGTCGTAGGCCCAGCCGTAGGCGCCATAGACCTCCAGCAACAACGGGGCGGCGCCGTCCAGGGCGACATCGCGGCGATGGACGATGGAGACCGGGATCTCCGTCCCGTCGGATGCCGTGGCCGTCAGCCGACGGGTGACGTAGTCCGTCGATCGGAAACCTTCGGGGACCGGATCCTGCCATGTCAGCGTCGTCTCGCCGGACGCCAGGTCGTGCGCGTAGACGCCGTAGGGCCGGGTCGGGGATTCGTAGCCGTAGCGGAAGACCTCCGAATCGTATTCCGGGTTCCATTCGCCATAGAGCGCGTAGGTCGCGTCCGGCATGGCGACCGGCCGACGATCGCCTGTGGCGAGGTCGACGATATCCAGAACCGGCCGGCCGTCACGGCGGGTGAACAGGGCCATCTGGCGTGCCAGCAGGTGGAAGGAGGCGACGGGTGCGTCCTCGTCGGCCGGCACCAACGTCCGCCAATCGGCGGGCGGCACGCCATCCGCGATCTCCGCCAGGCTGGTGACGGCGATCCGGTAGGCGTCCGAGACGTCGTTGATGCCGACATAGAGGTGACCGCCGGCATGGTCGACGAAATAGCGCCTGTCGTCCTGCCAGGGCAGTACGACGCGGGCCGGCGATGCCGGATCCCGGATGTCGAAGAGGCGCACCTCATTGCCGAGATTGGAGTAGGAATCGAGGACGAGGAACCGCCGGTCGATCGTGCCGCCGAGCGCGAGCGAGCGGGTGTCGTCGGTCTCGGTGAACAGTACGCTGTCGGTGCCGGAGGCGAAGTCCCGCCAGCGCAGCTCGTAGGCGCGGTAGGCGGCGTCGAGCGCGACGTAGAAGACGCCGTCCCCGTCCGGCGAGAGCACGAAGGCATCGATCTCCGCGATCGCCTCCGTGAGCGGCCGGCGGTCATCAAGAGAGACCACCTCCAGCGCATAGTCGAGCCCGCCGGTGAGGTCGGCGAGGTAGCCGAGGACGGCACCGTCACGCGTCACCTCCCAATCCACGAGTTCGAAATAGTCGCGCGATGCGGAGAGTGCATTCAGGTCGAGAAGCAGCTCTGCCTCGGCGCCGCCGACGGGGCGCCGGTAGAGGTCGAGATGGTCGTCCTCGGGTGCGCCCCAACGGAAGTACCAGTAATCACCGAGGCGGACCGGAGCGGTCTCCACCGAGACGCCGGCGCGGGCGGTCATCTCCGCGAACAGGCGGTCCTCCAACGTGGCCAGGGGTGCCAGCACGCGGTCAGCGTAGGCGTTCTCCGCCTCCAGATGCGCGATCACCGCCGGATCGGAGTCGTCACGAAGCCACAGATAGGGATCGAGGAGCCGGTCGCCGTGCTGGGCGACGACGGTTTCCACCCTGTCGGCGGCTGGTGGCGACGGGGTCAGCCAGTCGAGCGCCGTTATCGGCTGAGCCCATGACGGCGTGGCGAGGCAGAAGGCAAGACCGGCGGCGGGCAGGAGGCCCGCGAGAATGGCACGCATGGGCGGGCTCCTACCTAACGGCGATCGGCGGACGGGGGATTCTGGCCGCGTCGGACGGGATGATTGCCCGTCCAACGTCCGCCGTCCACGTCGATCGCAGAGAGGGACTTACGGAGGAGGAGGGGCGGCGGCTGTCGACCGACGGGGCGTTCCGTCAGTCGCCGTGGCTGCCGCCCGTGACGCCACCGGTCCGCAGGGAAGTCTCCTCGTCCGCCGGCCGCCGGTCACCGGACAGCGCGAACTGCAGCACGATGTAGCCCATGACGCCGGAGAGGATCGAGCCACCGATGACGCCGATACGCACGCCCACCAGGTTGGCCGGATCGCTGAACGCCAGCGTGCCGATGAACAGCGACATGGTGAAGCCGATTCCGGTGAGCAGCGCCACGCCGTAATAGGCGAGCCAGTTCGTGCCTTCCGGCAGCCGGCAGATGCCCAGACGCACGGCGGCGAAGCCGAAAGCGACGACGCCGATCTGCTTACCGAGGAAGAGGCCCAGCGCGATGCCGAGCGGCACCGGCGCGAAGAGGTCGCCAAAGCCCATCCCGGCGAACGACACGCCGGCATTGGCGAGCGCGAACAGCGGCAGGATGCCGTAGGCGACCCAGGGGTGCAGCGCGTGTTCCATGGTCCGGAGCGGCGATTCACCCTCGCTGTCCTTGGCGAGCGGGATGAAGAAGGCCAGCGCCACGCCGGCCAGGGTGGCGTGGACGCCGGACTTCAGCACGCACACCCACATCACCACGCCGATCAGGATGAACGGCGTCTTGCGCCGGACGCCGGCCAGGTTGAGGGTCAGGAGAGCCACCAGGCAGATGGCGGCCAGCACCAGGCTGATGACCGACAGGTCGGCCGTGTAGAAGATCGCGATGATGATGATGGCGCCGAGGTCGTCGATGATGGCGAGCGCCAGCAGGAAGACCTTGAGCGCCGTGGGCACGCGCGCGCCCAGCAGGCTGAGCACGCCGAGCGCGAAGGCGATGTCCGTGGCGGCCGGAATGGCCCAGCCGGGCAGGCCGCCGGGATTGCCGAGGTTGAGCAGCACGTAGATGCCGGCGGGCACAACCATGCCGCCGACGGCGGCGATGATGGGCAGCATGGCCTTGCGCAGGTCGCTGAGCTCGCCGTCCAGCGCCTCGCGCTTGATCTCGAGCCCGACGAGGAAGAAGAACACGGCCATCAGGCCGTCGTTGATCCAGAGCAGCAGAGGCTTGGCGATGATCAGGTCGCCCACCTGCACGGAGACTGGCACGCTGAGGAAGGCGTCGTAGAAGGTATAAAGGGGAGTGTTGGCGAGGATCAGCGCCACCACCGCGGCCAGTGCCAGCAATATGCCGCCCGCCGCCTCGAACTTCAGGAACTCCTTGATCGCCGATACTGGCACGATGCACTCTCCCTGTCCGCCGTTCGTTCCGGCGCCAATCGGCGCCGAATTATCGTGAAGCCGTCAGACATTTAGGAATGACTTTCCGGGTAACAACTATTCCCGGTTGTCGTGACTTGCGAATTCCTAGGGCCGGGCGGCGGCACGCACGCCGTCCACCACCGCGTCGATGTCGGCATCCTCGAGGCCGTGATGCACCGGCAGCGCCAGGATGGCCTGCGACAGGCGCTCGGTCACCGGCAGCGTGGACGGGCCGAAACGCTCCACGAAGACAGGCTGCTGGTGCAGACCGCGCGGATAGTGCACCGCGCTGCCGATGCGGCGTTCGGCCAGGAAGGCCTGCAGCCCGTCGCGGTCGCGGCCGAACCGCCCGCCATCGACCAGCACGCAGAACTGGTGCCAGGCGTGGCCCACCCGCGGGTCCCATTTCGGCAGCGTCAGGCCGGGAAGGTTGCCGAGGCCGTCGAGCAGCCGCTCGGCATTGCGCCGCCGCCGGGCCATCATGGCATCGAAGCGGCCGAGCTGGGTCAGGCCGATCGCCGCGGCAAGATCGGTGATGCGCAAATTGTAGCCCATCACCTCGTGCAGATAGCGCTCGCGGGCACCGACATCACGCAGCATGCGCATCTTGCTGGCGCTGTCGGCGCTGTTCGTGGTCGTCATGCCACCCTCGCCGACGAACATGTTCTTCGTCGGGTAGAAGGAGTAGCAGACATAGTCGTCAAGCCCGCCGATCTCCCGGCCATCCCAGGTGGCGCCGTGGGCCTGCGCGGCGTCGTGCACGATCCTGAGATCGTGGCTGGCGGCGAGGGCTGCCAGACGATCCACGTCGCAGACATTGCCGAACAGGTGCACCGGCGCGATCGCCCGTGTGCGCGGCGTAATCGCCGCCTCGACGGCGTCGAGGTCGATCAGCCAGGTCTCCGGATCCGCGTCGACCATCACCGGCACGCCGCCGGCGAGCACCACCATCGAGGCGGTGGCGAAGAAGGTGAACGACGGTACGATCACCTCGTCGCCCGGCTCCAGGAAATCGGCATAGGCGATGAACAGCGCCATCGAGCCGTTGGTGCTGGCGATCGCGTGGCGGGCGCCGAAGCGCTCGGCGAAGGCGGTCTCGAAGGCGGCTGCCTTCGGTCCCTGGCGCAGCATGCCTGAGCGAAGCACGTCCGTGGCGGCGGCGATCTCCTCTTCGGTCAGGCTGGTGTCGGCGATGCCGACGGACCGATTGGCGGCGCTGGTCATCGATCGCGTGCCTTGGCGTCGACGTCTACTGGACCGCTTCGGCGGTGCGCATGCTGACGATGCGGTCGGGATTGCGCGGCGGTTCCCCGCGCTCGATCGCGTCCACATGCTCCATGCCGTCGACCACGCGGCCCCAGACGGTGTACTGCCCGTTCAGCCATTCCGCCTGGCCGAAGGTAATGAAGAACTGGCTGTTGGCGCTGTTCGGGTTCTGCGTGCGGGCCATGCCCAGCGTGCCGCGCAAGAAGGGCTCGTCGGAGAACTCCGCCGGCAGGTCCGGCAGGTCGGAACCGCCGCGGCCGGTGCCCGTCGGGTCGCCGGTCTGGGCCATGAAGCCGTCGATCACGCGGTGGAAGATGATGCCGTCGTAGAATCCCTGGTCGGCCAGGGTGGAGACGCGCTCGACATGCTGCGGCGCCACTTCCGGCAGCAGTTCGATGACGACCATGCCGTCGTCGAGTTCCAGATAGAGCAGGTTCTCGGTCGCGTCGGTCTGGCCGGCGGCGGAGGTTGTCATGGCGAGGAGACTCCCGAAGGTCAGCAGGAAACGGCGCATGGTCGCCCTTCACATGAGGTTGCGGAGGCCTGATACCGGCGTGCGGCGGCAAGGGACCACAGGCGGCCGGTCGCGTCCAGCCGCGTTTTTGTCGCGCGGACCCGGCGCGGCGCGCAAGCCTGCCGCGCCGCCGGCCATTCCCCCTCGACCGGCGACGGGAGCCGTGATAGCGAGCGCAGGCTTCAGATGTTCCCCGGGACCGGCCTCGACGAGCCATGGCGACAGAGATCGACAGCGCGGCGCTGGACCGCATGATCGGCCGGACGATCGGCCGCATCCAGTCGCGCGAGGCCACGGCGGCGGTGATCGGGCTCGGCTATGTCGGGCTGCCGCTGGCCATCGCCCTGATCGAGGCCGGCTATCCGGTGATCGGTATCGACACCGACCCCGAGAAGCCGCGGCAGCTTTCAGAGGGCCGATCCTATCTGCGCCATATCCCGGACGCGGCGATCGCCGGCATGGCGGGGTCGGGGCGATTCCGCGCCACCGTCGAGGCCGCCGCGGTGGCGGACGCGGACGTCGTCGTGCTGTGCGTGCCCACTCCGCTGACCCGGCAGCGCGAGCCCGATCTCAGCTTCGTCAGGGGAACCGCCGAGGCGATCGCGCCCCATCTGCGTCCCGGTGCGTTGGTGGTGCTGGAATCGACCACCTATCCGGGGACGACAGAGGAGGTGCTGATCCCGGCGCTGGAGACCGGGCCGCGCCGGGCCGGGCGCGACCTCTTCGTGGCCTTCGCGCCCGAGCGCGAGGATCCCGGCGTCACCGACCACACGACGAGCCGCATTCCCAAGGTCGTCGGCGGTGTGGACGACGCCTCGCGCCGGCTCGCCATGGCCTTCTACGAGCCCGTGGTGCCAGGGCTGGTGCCGGTCGCCGACGCCAGGACGGCCGAGGCGGTGAAGCTGACCGAGAATATCTTCCGGGCGGTGAACATCGCGCTCGTCAATGAGCTCAAGGTGGTGTTCGACGCCATGGGCATCGACGTCTGGGAGGTCATCGAGGCAGCGAAGACCAAGCCCTTCGGCTACATGCCGTTCTATCCGGGGCCCGGGCTGGGCGGACACTGCATTCCCATCGATCCCTTCTATCTCACCTGGAAGGCGCGCGAGTACGACCTCGCCACCCGCTTCATCGAACTGGCCGGCGAGGTGAACACGGCGATGCCCGGACGCGTGGTGGAGGTGCTGGCGCGCGCGCTCGACACCCGGCAGGGGCGGGGGTTGAGGGATGCGCGCATCGTCCTGCTGGGCGTCGGCTACAAGAAGAATGTCGGCGACACCCGCGAAAGCCCGGCCCTGAAGATCGCCGAGCTTCTGATCGGCCGCGGCGCGCGCGTAACCTTCGTCGACCCGCATCTCGAACGGATGCCGACGCTTCGCCACTTCCCGGACCTGACCGGTCTGGCCGTCACGCCCTGGCGGGAGGTGCCCTTCGAGGAGGTCGCGGCGGTGTTGATCGTCACCGACCATGACGATTTCGACTATGCCGAGCTCGCGCGCCGCGCCCGCCTCGTCGTCGATACCCGCAATGCCATGGCGCGCCACGGAATCGACACGTCGGACGTGATAAAGGCCTGAACCCGACCCCGCCCGATAGAAACCCGACAACGCCCGTCCCGATGAGAGCCGTCCATCTGAGCAATGCCCGTCTCGTCCTGCCCGACCGGCTGGAGCAGGGCGGCCTGACCATCGAGGACGACATGATCGCGTCGATCGGTGGCGACGTGCCGCCGGCGGCGCGCGAGATCGACCTCGGTGGCGACTACCTGATGCCGGGCCTTGTCGAGCTACACACCGACCATCTCGAGAAGCACCTGCAACCGCGGCCGGGCGTGGCCTGGCCGCTCGGTCTGGGCGCTGCGATCGCGCATGACGTGCAGGTCGCGGGCGCCGGGATCACCACGGTCTTTGACAGCCTGGCGATCGGCGAGTACCGGTCCGGCCAGGCCCGCCGGCAGATGCTGGACCACGCCATCGCGGCGGTCAGCCGGGGCGTCGAGAGCGGCGCCTTCCGGGTCGACCACCGGCTGCATTTCCGTTGCGAGATCTCCGACCCGGCGATGGGCGGGATCATCGCCCGCTATCACGACCATCCGCTGATCGGCCTGTTGTCGATGATGGACCACACGCCGGGCGACCGGCAGATCGCCGACGTCGACGCCGCCCGCGCCTTCCTGCGCCGGCAGGGCTGGGACGACGCCACGATCGAGGCCGACCTGGCCGACCGGCGGTCCGCCCAGGCCCGGCTGGCGGCGCCGCAACGCAGGCTGGTCAGCGATTGGGCGCGCGACCGGCAACTGCCGCTCGCCTCCCACGACGATGCGCGTGAAGCCCATGTGGTGGAGGCGGCCGGAGACGGCGCGGTCATCGCCGAATTCCCGACGACGCTGGAGGCGGCGCGCGCCGCCCGGTCGCACGGCCTTTCCGTGCTGGTCGGCGCGCCCAACCTGATCCGCGGCGAGTCACATTCCGGCAATGTCGCCGCGGCCGACCTGCTCGGCGCCGGCGAGGCGGATATCCTGTCCTCCGACTACGTGCCGGCTTCCCTGCTGCCTGCCGTCTTCCGGGTGGTGTCGGAAGGCTGGCGCGATCTGCCGGGCGCGGTCGCCATGGTCACCGCCACCCCGGCCCGCGTCGCCGGTCTGGCCGATCGCGGCACCCTCTCGACGGGCCTGCGCGCCGACCTCATCCAGGTCGCCCTGGTCGCCGATACACCGGTCGTCCGCCGCGTCTGGAGCGCCGGCCGCCGGGTGGCTTAGGGGATGGCGGGGCGGGCGGTGGGTTATCGCCCGACGGAGCCCGGTCCCATGTCTGCGGCGCATCACTGTCGTGCTGCACCGCGCACGGGACGACGCCATTGAATTCAATGAATTAGCTGTCATCCCGGATGCCGCGCGGCACGCCAGTGACGCGCTGCTGATCCGGGATCCCCCTTGGCCCGTCTTTCCCCTCAGAGCTGCGCCACGGCATCCCTGAACGCCTCCAGAATCGCCTCCTCCTCGGAATGGTGGCCGTCGCGGACGATCCATTCGCCACCGACGGCGACATCACGTACGAGATCGGCGGCACCGAAGACGACGCTGTCGAGAATGGCCGTGCTTTCCTGGCCGGCGATGGCCGCGTGGTCGGGGTCGAGGACGACGAGGTCGCAGCGATAGCCGGGCGCGATCTGCCCCGTGTTCTGCCCGGCCGCCTGGGCGCCGCCCTCCAGCAACAGCGGGATCAGGCCACCGCCGCCCCGGGCCCGGGCGAGCTGGCGGTGGCGGATCAGCAAGGCGCGCATCTCCTCCGCCGCGCCCAGCCCCATCGGTGCGCCGGTGCCCAGAGCGAGCTTGCCGGCGGCGCCGAGAAAGGCGTCGAGCGGGAAGGGCGGCAGGCCGAGCGCCGCCTCGAAGGTCGGGCAGACAACGGCGACCGCGTCGGTTGCCGCCAGTTCCGCCAGCTCGTCCGACGCGCAGTGATTGGCGTGCACCACCGACCAGCGCCCGTCCACAGGCAGGTTCTCCAGGCACCAGGCGAGCGGAGTCACACCATGGCTGGAACGGAAATGGTGGGTTTCCTCCAGATCGCCGCCGATGACGATCTGCACCGGCGCCATGGCGTCGCCGGACTGGATGCGGGCGATCCAGTCGGCGATCTCCGCCTCGTCCAGCCGGTGCAGGTTCCGGAAACCGAGCCCGAACCGCAGCAGCGGGTCGCCGGCGGCCCGCGAGGCGAAGGCGCGGGCGATGGAGGGGCCGCTGCCGGGCAGGGCGGCGCCGTCCGAGGCGCCGTCGAGAACCGCCAGCAGCGACAGGCTGAGACCAACCTGATGGGCGGCCGCCACGGTCGCTCCGGCACGCTCCACCGGCTTGGCGGGCTCGCCGTCGCCGAAGCCGAGCGGCACGGTCTCGATCACCGTGGTGAAGCCCGACTTCACGCGTTCGAGGTAGCTCTGCGCGACGATCGCCTCCACCGTCTCGGCGGACGCCGCGACCAGGGTTTCGTGAGCGCCCTGGCGCCAGCGGTTCAGCGCCCCGAAATGGCGGGTGAACGGCGCCACCCGGCCCGCGACGGCCCGCAGCAGGCTGTCGGCATGGCCATCAACGAGGCCGGGCAGGACGGGGCCGGCGAGGATTTCGGCCTCGCCCTCGGCCACGCCTTCCTCCAGCGCGCGGATGATGCCGGCCTCGTCGACGCCGATATGCACATCCTCCGCCCAGCGGTCGCCGAGATAGACGCACGCGGCGAAGTAGCTGCGCAACTCAGCCATCGGTACGGCCGGTCATTCGGCAAGAAACCGGCCTGCGTCGGCCTCGCGATACCAGGCGACGAAGTCGGCGATGCCGTCGGCCAGCCGAGTCGTCGGCCGGAAGTCGAGGAGCTCCGTCGAGCGCGTGATGTCCGCCGCCGTCACCGGCACGTCGCCAGGCGGCAGGTCGGTCGTCTCGATCAGGGCGTCGCGGCCAGTCGCACGCTCGATGGCGCGGATCAGGTCGATCACCCGCTCCGGCCTGTTGTTGCCGAGGTTGAGAATGGTGTGCGCCCGGCCGAAATCGCCGACCCGGTCGATGCCGGCCAGCACGCCGGCGACGATATCGTCGACATGGGTGAAGTCCCTCAATGTCGTCTCGCCGCCGAACAGCTTGATGGGCAGGCCGTCGATGATCCGCTGGGTGAACAGGAAATAGGCCATGTCCGGCCGTCCCCAGCGGCCGTAGACGGTGAAAAACCGCAGACCCAGATGCGGCAGGCCGTAGAGGCTGGCATAGCTCTCGGCCAGCAGTTCCGCGCCGCGCTTGGAGGCGGCGTAGACCGAGATCGGCCGCGCCGCCGTCGCTTCAGGCGCGAAGGGCGAGGGGGTGTCGCGCCCGTAGACCGACGAGGTGCTGGCGTACACGAGACCGCGCACGCGGGGCAGGTGGCGGTGCACCGCCTCCTCGATCACCACCTGGCCGAGCAGGTTCGTGCGCGCCGTGGCGACGGGACGGCGCAGGGACTGCCGGACGCCGGGCTGTGCGGCGATGTGCACGACCCGCTCCACATCCCGCCAGGTCGAGGGAACTGACTCCGTCAGCGCCTCGTCGGTGACGTCGCGCTCCTCGAAGACGAACTCAGGAAACGCGGCGAGGCGCGCCAACCGTGCGCGTTTCAGCGCGGGGCTGTAATACGGCGTCAGATTGTCCACGCCAATCACCCGGTCGCCCCGGGCGAGTAGCGCGGCAGCGACATGCGAGCCGATAAATCCGGCGGCCCCGGTCACGAGAATCTTGGTCGTCATGGCGCAATCTCTACAATCCTTCCGGCGGGGCGTGCCAGCCTTCCCGAAGCGCCGACACGCCCCGCATGCACGAAAATCGCCGCGGCCCGGTCCGGTTCGCGGCGGCCGGCAGGACTCGACGAGGGAGATTGGCATGCCAACGGAACGTTTCAGCTTCACCGGCAGTGGCGGCGACGCGCTGTCGGCCAGGCTCGACCTGCCGGCCAGGCCACCCAAGGCCTACGCGCTGTTCGCGCACTGTTTCACCTGCGGCAAGGACATCAAGGCCGCCTCGCGCATCGCCGAGGCGCTGACCAGCCATGGCTACGCCGTGCTGCGCTTCGATTTCACCGGGCTCGGCGCCAGCGAGGGCGAGTTCGCCAACTCCAACTTCTCCTCCAATGTCGAGGACCTGCTGGCCGCCGCGGCGCATCTGAAGGAGCACCACAGGGCGCCGACGCTGCTGGTCGGCCACAGCCTTGGCGGTGCGGCCGTGCTGGCGGCGGCCGGTGACCTGCCTGAGGTCAAGGCGGTGGCGACGATCGCCGCCCCGGCCGATCCGGCGCATGTCGCGCGCCTCGTCGAACCGGCACGCGCGGAGATCGAGGAGCGGGGCGAGGCGGAGGTGAAGATCGCCGGCCGGACCTTCCGCATCCGTCAGCAGTTCCTCGACGATATCGAGGGCCAGAGGCTGGGTGAGCGGATCGCCCGGTTGCGCCGGCCGCTGGTCATCTTCCACGCGCCGCTCGACGAGGTGGTGGGGATCGACAACGCCACCGGCATCTTCAAGGCTGCCCGGCATCCCAAGAGCTTCGTCTCGCTGGACCGGGCCGACCATCTGCTGAGCGACCCCCTGGATGCCAGCTTCGTCGCCGGTGTCCTGGCCGGCTGGGCCGACCGCTATGTCGAGCCCACCGCCAGCTTCACCGCGCCAGACCCGGTCGAGGACGGCGTCGTGGTGGAGGAAACCCATGCAGGGGAATTCCAGCAATGGGTGGTGGCGGGACGGCACCAGCTGATCGCCGACGAGCCGCTCTCCCTCGGCGGGCTCGACAGCGGCCCGACGCCCTATGACCTGCTCACCGCGGCGCTTGGTACCTGCACTTCGATGACCATCCGCATGTATGCCCGGCGCAAGGGCATGGCGCTCGACCAGGTGCGGATCACCGTCTCGCACGACCGGATCCATGCGGAAGATTGCGCGGAGTGCGAGCATTCGGAGGGCATGATCGACGTCTTCGAGCGGCAGATCCGCTTCGACGGCGATCTCAGCGAGGCGGAGATCGAGCGCCTGCTCCAGATCGCCGACAAGTGCCCGGTGCACCGCACGCTGATGTCCGACAACCTGATCCGCACCCGCCTAGTCTCGCATTGATGCAATGCAGGATTGCGACAATCGATACATTCAGATTTTGGAATGGGGACAATTTGGCGGCATGCTTTTCCGGTCACTCCTGCCGATACCGAGAGGGAAGGACCTGGACCATGGCGAAATGGATGCCGTCGCTGGCCGACCGCAAGGGGCCGAAATACCTGCGCATCGTCAACGCGCTGGCCGAGGACATCTATGCCGGCCGCCTGTCGGTCGGGGCCCGCCTGCCGACCCATCGCGACCTGGCCTGGGAACTGGGCGTGACGGTGGGCACGGTCAGCCGCGCCTATGCCGAGGCGGAGCGCCGCGGCCTGGTGGTCGGCGAGGTGGGACGGGGCAGCTTCGTGCGCGGCGCGCGCTCCATGGCGACGCTCGCCATGCCGGACCTGGTGAAGCCCGATGACGTCGATCTCGGCATCAACCGGCCGCCCAAGGGCCCTGGATTGGACCTGTTCGCCGAGGCGCTGAACCGCGTCTCGGCCCGCGACGATCTCGTCGACCTGATGAACTACAGCCCCCACACCGGCCTTTGGGAGCATCGCGAGGCGGGCACGCGGCTGATGGCCGGGCGCGGCTTCGCCACCAAGACCGACCGGGTGCTGCTGATCAGCGGCGTGGAGCATGGTATCGCGGCGGCCTTCATGGCGCTGACCGATCCGGGCGACACGGTGCTGGTCGAGGATCTGACCTGGTCGGGCGTGCGGGCGCTGGCCAGCCTGCTGCGCCTGCGCCTGCACCCGGTGCGCATGGACAAGAACGGGCTCGACCCCGACGCCCTGGCAGCCGCCTGCGAGGCGACGGGCGCGCGCCTGTTGTGCACCATCCCGACCATCCACAACCCGACCAGCGTGATCATGCCGGCCGAACGGCGCCAGGCGGTGGCGGACGTCGCCTCGCGTTATGGCCTGACCATCATCGAGGACGACATCTACGGCCTGTTGCCGGAAGGCGCCCCGCCGCCGATCGCCCATTACGCGCCGGAACGCACCGTCTACCTGACCGGCGCCTCCAAGGCGCTGCTGCCCTGCCTGCGCGTCGGCTTCGCCGCCATGCCGGAGGATCGCATCGGCCGCTTCAGCGCCGCCGCCCGGGCCGCCAACTGGATGACCTCGCCGATCATGGCGCAGATCGTCGCCGACTGGATCAACGACGGCACCGCGGAGGTGCTGACCGCGCAGATCCGCGCGGTGGTGGCGGCGCGTCAGGCGGTGGCGAAGCGCGTCTTCGCCGGCCTCAACGTCAACATGGCGCCGGCGAGCTTCCATGCCTGGCTGCAACTGCCCGATCCCTGGCGGGCCCAGGACTTCGTGGAGGCGGCGGCGAAGAAGCGGCTCAGCGTGCCCTCGACAGACCTGTTCGTTCCGGGACGCAGCGTTACGCCGCACGCCGTGCGCATAACGTTGACCGCGACCGCCAGCGAGCTTGAACTGGAGGCCGCCCTGACGGAGCTGCGCGAGATCATCGCCCGCCAGCCCGAGCCGTTCCTCGCCGTTGCCTGATCACGCCCCCGCATGACCGACAGCAATCCGTCCATCCTCTCCGTCCAGTCGTCGGTGGCATTCGGCCATGTCGGCAACTCCGCGGCGGTTTTCCCGCTGCAGCGCCTGGGCATCGAGGTCTGGCCGGTGAACACGGTGCATTTCTCCAACCACACGGGCTACGGATCCTGGCGCGGGCCGATCCTCTCGGCCGGCGACGTGGCGGAGGTGATCCACGGCATCGAGGAGCGCGGCGTCTTCGGGCGCTGCGACGCGGTACTCTCCGGCTACATGGGCGACGTCACCCTGGGCGAGGTGATCCTGGACAGCGCGGAGCGGGTGCGCAGAGCCAACCCGGCCGCGATCTATTGCTGCGACCCGGTCATGGGTGACGTGTCGACGGGCTTCTATGTGCGCGAGGGACTGCCGGAGTTCATGCGCGACCGGGCCGTGCCGGCCGCCCACATCGCCACGCCGAACCAGTTCGAGCTCGAATACCTCTCCGGCGACCGGGTCGGCGACATCGCGGGCGCGGTTGCCGCGGCCAACAAGCTGAGGGCGACCGGGCCGCGCATCGTTCTGGTCACCAGCCTGCGCCACGAGCCGCAGGAGACCTCCGGCATCGGCATGCTGGCGGTGGCGGAGGAGGGCGCCTGGCTGGTACGCACACCGCTGCTGCCCATCGAGGTCAGCGGCTGCGGCGACGCCAGCGCGGCGTTGTTCCTCGGCCACTATCTCGGCCGACGCGACCCGGCCGAGGCGCTGCGGCGCACCGCCTCGAGCATCTTCGCCATCCTGGAGGCGACGGCCGCGGCGGGGGGTGGCGAGATCGCGCTGATCGCGGCGCAGGAGGCCATCGTCTCGCCGCCGGAGACCTTCCCCGTGGTCAGGGTGGCCTGAGCCATGACCGACGCGACGGGAACCGGCACCGCCCAGGCGCGGCGGGACAGCGCGGCGCGGGAAGGCTGGGCCTATCTCGCCCTGTCGCTGTCGCCGTTCTTCATGACCAGCAACGTGGTGATCGGCCGCGCCGTGGTGGGGACCGTGCCGCCCATCGGCCTCGCCTTCTGGCGCTGGGTCCTGGCGGCGTTGATCCTCCTGCCCTTCGCCTATGCCGGGATCCGCCGGCACCGGCGGGAGTTGATCCGGCAGGCGCCGCTGCTGCTGCTTCTGGGTGCGCTCGGCATGGGCATCTGCGGCGCGGTGGTCTATGTCGGTCTCGAGGACACGACGGCGACGAATGCCGGCCTGATCTACGCCGCCTCACCGATGCTGATCTGCCTGATGGCGGCGGTCTTCCTGCGTGAGCGGATCACGCCGCGCCAGCTCGCCGGCATCGCCCTGGCGGCGATCGGCGTGGTGACCGTGCTGACCCGTGGAGCCCCGGAGGCGCTGCTCGACTTCCGCTTCAACCCGGGGGATCTGTGGATCCTGGTGGCGGTGGTGAGTTGGGCGGCCTATTCCCTGCTGATCCGCCGCTTGTCGCACCTGCCGACGATCACCGTCTTCGCGCTGGTGGCCCTGGCGGGCGTGCTGGTCCTGGCTCCGTTCTATGCCGTGGAGACCGCGGTCGGGCGGCCGTTCGAGCCAAGCTGGGAAGGCCTGCTGAGCGTCGCCGGGGTGGCGCTGTTCAGCTCGGTTCTGGCCTTTTCCACCTACCAGTACGGCATCGCCGTGATCGGCCCCAGCCGGGCCGGTGTCTTCATGTACGGGTTCCCCGTCTGCGCCGCCCTGATGGCGGTGGTGTTCCTCGGCGAGGACTTCCGGCTGTTCCACCTCGCCGGCCTGATCATGATCCTGCCGGGCGTGGTGCTGGCGACGCTGCCTGCGGAAACCTGGCGGCGCTGGAGACGGCGTCGGTGACGAACGGCAGGGCAGGGCCGCGATGAGCGGTATCGTTCCGGGCCTGTTCCTGGTGGCCGGGCTGCTGGTGCTGGTCAGTGCGCTGGAGCCCCTGGCGGCGCGCCTGCGCCTGCCGCTGACCGTGCTGATGGCCTTCGCCGGCGCGGTGGTCGGGGCGATCGGTTTCGTCGGCCTCAACACGCCCTTCGTCGGCCTGTCGCTCGGCGGCGAGGAGGTGGAAAGCGTGATCGCGGACACCGACGTCCTGCTGGCGATCTTCCTGCCGCCGCTGCTGTTCCAGGCCGGCCTGACCATCGACGTCCGCCGCATGCTGGACGATATCGGGCCGATCCTGCTGATGGCCGTGGTCGCCGTGGTGATCTGCACCGGCGCGGTCGGGCTGGCGATCGCCGCCACGGGCATCATGGCGCTGCTGCCGGCGCTGCTTGTCGGCGCCATCATCTCGACCACCGATCCGGTGGCGGTGATCGGCCTGTTCCGCGATGTCGGCGCGCCCAAGCGGCTGTCGATCCTGGTCGAGGGGGAGAGCCTGCTGAACGACGCCGCCGCCATCGCCCTGATGGTGATCCTCCTGGAGGCCTATGTCGACACCCAGGGGGTCGGCCTGCTGACGGGTATCGGTCTGTTCGCGCTCTCCTTCGCCGGCGGCACGGTCTTCGGTTTCCTGGCGGCACTGCTGTGCACCTGGCTGCTGAAGCCGCTGCGCCGCATGCCGCTGGCCGAGATCACCCTGACGCTGGCGCTGCCCTACCTGACCTATCTGGTGGCCGAGCACTGGATCGAGGTCTCAGGTGTCGTCGCCGTCGTGGTGGCGGCCCTGACCATGGCGTCGCGCGGCCGAACGGCGATCACGCCATCCTCCTGGACGGGGCTGCGCACGGTGTGGGACCAGATCGCCTACATCGCAGCGGCGCTGGTGTTCCTGTTCGCCGCCTCCGACATTCCGGGCATCATCGAGCGGGCGGACGCGGACCTGGTGCTGCCCATCCTGGTGACGGTGATCGCCGCCTTTGCCGCCCGGGCGATCACGGTCTGGGGCCTCCTGCCGGCCTTGACCATGATCGGCTGGGCGGAACGGGTGAGCGGGGAATACAAGCTGGTCATGTGGTGGGGCGGCCTGCGCGGCGCGGTGACGCTGGTGCTGGCCGCCGCCGTCGCCGGCACGCCGCAACTGGCACCGGGAACGCGCATCGACGTGGCCATCCTGGCCACCTGCTTCGTGGTCTTCACCCTGGTCGTCAACGGCCTCTCGCTGCGGCCGGTGATGCGGCTGGCGGGCCTGCACCGGCTCTCGAAGGAGAACCGCGTGCTGCGCGACCGGGCCGTGGCGCTCACCGCCGACGCGGTGGCGGAGCGCCTGGCGCTTACCGCCGAGGTGCATCGGCTGCCCGAGCCGGCGCTGCGGGAGGTGCTGGAACGCTACGAGCGGCGGCGTGAGGCGGCCCAGGACAGCGCCGATATCGGCGTGCTGGACCCCGATCAGCAGACCCGGGTCGGGCTCGTCACCCTGGCTGCGCGCGAGGAGACACTCTACCTCGATCACTTCGTGCGTGGCTCTATCAGCCGCTCGACCGCGGTGGCGATGATCGCCAAGGCCGGGCGTCTGCGCGACGGCGCGCGTGCCCGCGGCCTGGACGGCTATCGCAGCGCCTCGCGTGATACCGGGCGTTTCCGCCTGTCGCTGTCGATCGCGGTTCGCCTGCACCGTGCCTTCGGCTGGGAAGGGCCACTGGCCTCCAAGCTGGCCGACCGCTTCGAGCAGCTGACCATCACGCGCATCGTGGTCAGCCAGCTGATCACCTTCACGCGCGCCAAGTTGGTGCCGCTGATGGGCTTGCCGGCGACGATCCCCTTGCGCGAATCGCTGGAGGCGCGGCTGGACGATGTCGAGGAGGCATTGGAGTCTCTGCGTCTGCAGTATCCGGACTATGCGGAGTTGCTGGCCCATCGCTTTCTCCTGCGCGCCGGCCTGCGCATGGAGGAGCGGGAATACGCCGAACTCGCGGAGGAGGCGGCGATCCCGGCGGAAGTGCATCACGAGCTGGAAGGCGAGCTCGACCGCCGCTGGCGGGAGGTGGAGACGCGCCCCCATCTCGATCTCGGGCTCGATACCGAGGCCCTGGTCCGCCGCTTTCCGCTGTTCGAGGGACTGGCCGAGCCGGATTTGCAGGCGGTCAGCCGCCTGCTCCGTCCACGCCTTGCGGTGCCGGGCGAGCGCATCATCACCCGGGGAGAGCGCGGCGACTTCATGGCCTTCATCTCCTCCGGCGCGGTCGAGATCTCACGGGACGAGGAGAGTTACCGGCTCGGGCGTGGCGACTTCTTCGGCGAGATCGCCATCCTGACCGGGCGGCGGCGACAGGCGCATGTCGACGCCATCGCTTACAGCCAGCTGCTGATCCTGCAGGGACGGGACTTCCGGCGCTTCGCCAAGACCCACCCGCAAGCGCGGCAGAAGATCCGGGAGGCGGCGCGCGAGCGCCTGGAGCAGGCTAGCGGCCGGGAAGCGTGATCTGGAAGGTGGCGCCGCCATAGCCATGCACGCTGTCATGCGCGCGAATGGTCACGGTACTGACGCCGTCCGGGATCTCCACGCCGCTCAGGGAGCGGGTGAAAGGCTGCTCGTCGACATGGGGGTGCAGAAGCTCGCGCACGCCCAGCACGGTGCCATCGGGTGCCAGCACCTCCCAGGCGTCGGCATAGTGATCCCAGCCCGTGTCGGCGTGGGAAACGGTGACGTCGAAGCGCCACAGGCCGTTGGACTGCGGCAGCGCCTCGGCGGCGATAACATCCGCCTCGCCGGCCAGGGACGGGGCCGTCGATAGCAGGATGGCCGCCATGGCGATGGCCGCTGGAGTGATCGGACCGCGCATCGTTCCTCCTCGTGCCTTGATCCCCGTCGGCTACTGCGCCGCGGTGCCGAGCGCCGCGTGGCCTTCCTGGAGACGTGCCTGCATATGGGCGGCCAGTCGCTCGCGGCCAACCCGGTCGATGCGCAGGCCGAGCTTGGTGCGTCGCCACAGCACGTCGTCGGCCGTGCGTGCCCATTCCCGGGACATCAGATAGTCGACCTCGGCGGCGTAGAGATCGTCGCCGAAATGTTCCCCGAGATCATCCAGGGTCGTGACGTGGTCGAGGAAATGCCGGCTCAACGTGCCGTAGAGCCGGGCGTAGCGCCAGGATTGCCGCTCGGCGAGGTAGGGATGGCGCCGGCGCAGCTCGGCGAGGAACGCATCGAAACCGTTCTCGATGTCGCCGCCGGGCAATGTCCCGCCCGCCGTCCAGCCGGGCTTGAGACCCGGCAGGTGCGGCGCGAGTTTCTCCATCGCGTGCTCGGACAACTTGCGATAAGTGGTGATCTTGCCGCCATAGATCGACAGCAGCGGCGCCTGGCCCGCCGGTGCCTCGACATCGAAGACATAGTCCCGGGTCACTGCGGAGGGATTGTCGGTGCGGTCATCATAGAGCGGGCGAACGCCGGCATAGGACCTTTTGATATCAGATGGTTCTATCTGTTTCTTGAAGTACCGGTTGACGACATCGAGGAGGTAGGCCGTCTCCTCCTCGCTGATCGCGACCGTGGCCGGGTCGCCGTCATAGATCAGGTCGGTGGTGCCGATCAGCGTGTAGTCGCGCTCATACGGGATGGCGAAGACGATGCGGCGGTCGGTGTTCTGCAGGATGTAGGCGTGCGCGCCGTCGTAGAGCCGCGGCACGATGATGTGGCTGCCCTTGACCAGGCGCAGATGCGCCTCCTCGTTGCGGCCCAGGCCGTGGCGCAGGAAGCGGTCGACCCAGGGGCCTGCGGCGTTGATCAGGATGCGTGCCCTGACCGTGCGTGTCCGCCCGCTCTCGCCATCCTCCAGCGTGGCCAGCCAGTCGTCGCCGTCGCGATGCGCCTCGATGCAGCGGGTCCGCACGTTGATCTCCGCCCCGCGTGCCGCCGCGTCCATGGCGTTGAGTACCACGAGACGCGAATCCTCCACCCAGCAGTCGGAATATTCGAAGCCGCGGGTCATCTCGTCCTTGAGCGGCGCGCCCTGCGGCGCGTTGCGCAGATCGAGACTCTTCGTGCCCGGCAGCGACCGTCGCCCGCCGATATGGTCGTAGAGGAAGAGGCCGAGCCGGATCATCCAGCGTGGGCGGAGCAGGCGGTTGTGCGGCAGCACGAAACGCAGGGGCCAGATGATGTGCGGCGCGGCCTTGAGCAGGACCTCGCGCTCCGCCAGCGCCTCGCGGACCAGGCGGAATTCGTACATCTCCAGATAGCGCAAGCCGCCGTGGATCAGCTTCGACGAGGCGGAGGAGGTGGCCTGGGCGAGGTCCGCCTGCTCGCACAAAACGACCTTCAGCCCGCGGCCGGCGGCGTCTCGTGCGATGCCTGCGCCATTGATTCCGCCGCCAACGATGAGAAGATCGGCCTGTGTGATGTCGGTCATCGGTCCTCCGGCATTCCCAAAACCACCCTAATGATGGGGTGATGTGGAGACAATTGCAGGGGGCGTATGGGCCATATGGCCGGACGAGCCGGAGAAACGCGCGAGACGGAGGGCCGCCGGGAGAAAACCGGGCGGTCCGGTCGCGCGGGTTGGATCTGGTGGATTCTGGGGCCGCTCGCCCTTATTGGCAGCGGAGTCCTGAACCTGGCCCTCGTCGCCGCCCTGGCCTGGATCTTCGCGGTGCCGCGAATCGCCGAGGACATCGTGAAGGTCGAACTGGCGCGCGAGGGCTTCGCGGTCGAGAATGTGGACATCGCGCGCATCACCACCGGCGGCGTGTCGCTGGCCAATATCCGCCTTGCCGGCGGCGGTCCGTCGATCGGCCGGCTCGATCTCGGCTGGGAGGATTTCGACGACAGCGGCACGCCGATCCTCGACCGCCTCGCCGTCGAGGGCGTGGAGATCGATGTGACCATCGACGAGACGGGCGCGGTCAGCGTCGTCGGCTTCGACCTGTCCCAGGATACGGGCACGGGCGGTACCGACTTCGTCCTGCCGCGGCTGCCGCTGTCGGTGATCCTGGTGCTCGACTCCACCGTGCATCTGGACACGCCCGTCGGCCGCTTCAGCGTTCCGGTGTCCGCGCGCGTCGAGCAGGCCGAGGACCGGACAGTCAGCGTGTCGGCCGACCTCTCCCTCGACGACCCTCGCTTCGCCCTTGCGCTGGATGCCGACCTCGTCGTCGAGCCCGGCGGCCGTATCAGCCTCGACGCCGACCTGAGCGACGGCAGGGCGGACTACGCCGGTGTCGGGGTCGAGGCATTGCGAGGCTGGGCCAGCCTCACCGTCGGCGAGGACGGTCAGGTCGACAGCGCCATCGACATCCGCGGCGAGCGCCTAAGCGTCGGGGGTATCGGCCTGGAGGGACCGCACCTGATCGCCTTTGGCGGCACGCTTCCGGAGTTCGTCACCTTCTCCGCCCGGGAGGCGAGCAGCGGTGCGGCCGTGGTGGCCGATCTGATCGCCGGGACGGAAGGGGAGACGCTGTCGGAGATGACGCTGAACCTGGCGGCCGACATTCCGGAGGGCAGGCAGGAACTCGATGGTGGCACCGTCCGCTGGGATCGGGTCTGGCTGGAGGTTTCGGCGGAGGTCTCGGCCGCGATGATCGAGCGCATGACCGCCGAGGGCGGCGCACTGACGCCCGCGCTGATCGCCGCCAACCTGCCGCCGGTCGCGGTGACGGCCGACATCGCCGGCGTCGACTGGCCGGGGCTGGGCAGCGACCTGGCGGTCACCGGCCGGTCGGTCCTGTCGCTCGACGGCACCACGGTCGCCGCCCGATTCAGTGAGGATCTGCGGCTGTCCGGCAGCGTACCGATGCTCGGCGGGGCGGTGGCGGCGACGCTTTCCGGTCCTGGCGGCGGGCGGCGGGCGATGCTTTCCTACGACTGGACATCGTCTGCTTGGCGGGCGGTTGCCCGGGTGGACGGCACGCACATCGCCACCGGCCCCTTCGGCGGCGTGGTCGACGGCTCGGGCCACGGCGCTGCCGTGCATGCCTGGCTGCGCGATGTCAGCCTTGGTGCGTTCGCTCTCGGCGAGGAAAGCGTCACCAGGCTCAGCCTGACCTCGCTGGAGCTGCGGCGGGAGGAAAGCGGGCATCTGCGCGCGACTGTCGACGATTTCGCCGCCGATAGCCTCGTCCTTGCCGGCCAGACGCTCGAAGGCGTGCGCGCCGACGACCTCTCGGTGCTGGTTCGCGCCGACGGCTCGGCGATCGACGTCGCCAGCGACCTCACGGTCGGGCGGGTCGCGCTCGACCTCGACGGCACATTCCTGACAATCAGCGACGCGCGGACGATCGCCGCCGTGACGATCGCGGACGAAATTGTCACCCTCGGCCTGCACGAATGTATCGCCTTCAGCGCGCTGAACGTCGATGCGGACGGCGTGCTGGTCGGCGTCGCCCCGGCGGCGGGCGAGGCGGCCTGCGTCGACCTCGCCGGCGGCGCCGCCGTGGTCTGGCCGACCCTGCCCGAGCCCTTGTCGCTCGACCTCGAGGCCGGCCGCTTCATCCTGGCCAGCGAGGGCGATCCGGTGGTCTCGGTCGTGCTCGACGAGCATACCGCGCTCACGATCCCGTCCTTCGACCCGTTCGCCATTTCCGGCACACTCGACACGGTCGACCTTACCGTCGAGGCGGCCGATCTGCGCTTTCCCGGCACCACGGCGGCGGTCGACGCCAGCTTCGGGGAGGCGACGGATGTCGGCATCGACATCGACTGGGCGACGCTGATCGTGCCGGGCCAACCGGCCCCGATACGGCCGTCCGGCGTTGCCGGTCAGATCGAGATCGACGATGACGGCCTGACCTTCTCCGGCGGTGCCTATCCGGCGAGCGGCGTGCGCCTGCCGGTCGCGGTCCGCCACGATTTCGAGAGTGGCGCGGGCCAGGCCAATGTGCAGATCGCCGCGATGCCTTTCGAGGTCGGCGGCCTGCAGCCACACGACGTCTTTCCCGCCGTCGACCTGCGATCGCTTGGACAGGTTGGCGGCGCCGTCAGCGGGCAGGCGACGCTGCGCTGGGCCGATGCGCTGTCGACCTCGGCACAGATCAATCTCTCCGGAATCCGCCTGAGCGGCGTGGGGTACGCGGCCTCGGGGATCAGCGGGACGCTGACCTTCTCCAGCCTGGATCCGCCGCGCACGGCGGGACCGCAAGCGCTGAGCATCGACCTGCTCGATGTCGGCGCCATGCTGCGCAACGGCCGTGCGCAGATGGCCATCGTCGCCGGCAACACCGTCACCGTGACCGACGCGCGCTTCACCTGGGCCGGCGGCATGCTGTCGGCCGCCCCCTTCACCATTCCGCTCGACAACCCCAACACCTCGATAAACTTCTCCGCCGGCGGCATCGACCTGACCACGCTGCTGACCGAACTGCCCGTCGACGGACTTTCCGCCACGGGTGTGCTGGATGGCACAGTGCCGGTGCGGATCGTCGGTGATAGTGTGCACATCGACAACGGCCAGCTGCAGAGTCGCGGACCGGGGATCATACGATACGCCTCCGGCGGTGTCGGCGAAGGCCAGGACGAGGGGGTCCAGCTCCTGCTCGACGCGATCGAGAACTTCCACTACGAAAGCCTGGGCGTCAGCCTGGACGGGCGGACCGGCGGCGATCTGACGGTCGGCCTGTCCATCCGGGGCGCAAACCCTGATGTCTATGACGGCTATCCGATCGCGCTCAACGTCAATGTCAGCGGTGCCCTGGACGACATCCTGAGCGAGGGGATCCAGACCCTGACCATCGGCGACCGGGCGCGAGAGTATTTCCAAGACGAGACCACTCGTGGCACGATTGAAAACATTATCGGCCGCTAACCGGGGGTGCCCAATGGCGCAGGACCAACTGACCGAACAAGTATCGGTCGCCAACGACTTGGAGAAGGCGGCCGTCACCATGCCCGTGGCCCGGCGTGCCATGATGTTGTCAGGAACGGCCGCATTGTTGACGGCTTGTTCGCCGACCGTACGCGTGGAAGCCCCTGCGGAGCCGATCGAGATCAACCTGAACGTCCGCATCACGCAGGAGGTTCGCATCCGCATCGATCGGGAACTTGAAGAGGTGTTCGAGGAAAATGACGACATCTTCTGATCGGCGGCCCGGCGCGATCGGGCAGACGTCGCCCCGCGGAACCACCGGTCGCCGCGGTCTTCTGGCCGGCGCCGGCGTGCTGGCGGGATTGCTGGCCGTTTCCGGCACCATGAGCCGGACTGCGCTGGCGCAGCTCAACCTCGACCAGGCCCGCAGCCAGGGGCTGGTCGGCGAACGTCTCGACGGCCTGATCGGCGTGGTGCAGAGCGCGCCCGGCGTGCAGGCGCTGGTCGACTCCGTCAACGCCCAGCGCATGGACCGCTATCGCGAGATTGCGTCGAGCACCAACGCGCCGCTGGCGGCGGTGCAGGCGCAGGCCGGCCAGACCCTGATCGGCCGCGCCCAGCCGGGCTGGTTCGTGCAGAGCGCGAGCGGCGGCTGGACGCAGCGCTGAGGCGCACGAACACCGACGAATGATCGATTGCCGGGGCGGCCTTCGGGTCGCCCCGCTTCGTTTTGCGCCTAGTGCGGATTGACCCCGTGCCTATTGCTGGGCCGGCTGCGCCTCGCCTTCGGCCGCGGCCAGAAGCTCGCAGGAATCCGCCGTCACGTTGACCAGGCTCTGCTCGCCCTCGATCACGGTGAAGCGGTATTCCTGGCCGTCCAGCACGATGGAGTGGTGCAGGGGCAGCAGCCCCTCGACCGAGGAGACCTCGCCGCCGATCAGGGTGAAGTTTATGGTCACGTCCTGCGCCGGATCGAACCAGCCCAGCGCGCCTCCGGCCTCGTTGGTCGCGTTCTCACCGCGGCCGGTCACCGTGATCCGGCCGTCCGCGAAGGCGACCGAGGTGTTGGCGCCGCTATAGGCGGGCGTGGGCAGGATGAAGCGCCGGGTCACCGGCTCGCTGCAACTCACCGGCTCCCGGGCGGCGCGGATGTAGAAGGCCAGGCGATCGGGAGAGACGCCGTCGTCGAGGCGGGACTGGACGAGATTGCCGAGTTCCCGGCGGATGCCCGTCGGCACGTCGCGCTCATAGGCGGTGCGCAGCTCGGCCACCTGGGCCACCGCCGTCTGCGTCTCCGCCTGCAGCTGCACGACCTGGTTGGTCAGGGCCTCGTTCTCGTCGCTGAGCTCGATGATGCGCGAGGCGAACCGGTCCTCTCGGGTCTCCATCTGCTCGACGCCGATCTGGTAGGCGAAGATCGCCGCCACGCCGATGGTGATAAGATAGAAGCCGATGCGGACGATGGCGCCCCACAGGCGGCGCCGGTAGCGGCGATCGTAGTCGTAGAGACCGTAGGACATGGGGGAGGAATCGGACCCTGACTCAAACGTGCATTCTTGTTGTGGGATCAGTGATCCGCTTAGGAGAGAACTACGACAATTCGTTGGCAGGCGCCAAGCCGGGCATCCGTCTGGCATGGCATCGGCAGCCCTGCTAGTGTGCGCCGCCCGCCGCCTCCGCGGCGGTCAAGGACCGGGCCCTCGGGCGCCCGGCAAGCATGCCTGGATAGAGGAGCTGAGTGGGCCTGTGCGTACGGTGCATCATTTCATCAACGGAGCGGCGGTCCCCGGCAGGAGCGGCCGTCAGGGTGACGTCTTCAATCCGGCGACGGGCGAGGTGCAGGCACGGGTGGACTTCGCCAGCGCCGACGAGGTGCGCGAGGGGATCGCCGTGGCCCAGAAGGCGCTGCCCGGCTGGGCGGCCAAGCCACCGCTGCAGCGCGCCCGGGTGATGTTCCGCTACAAGGAACTGCTCGAGAAGAACATGGACCGGATCGCCGGCATCCTGACGGAGGAGCACGGCAAGGTCTTCTCCGACGCCAAGGGCGAGGTGCTGCGCGGCCTGGAGGTCGTGGAATTCGCCTGCGGCGCGCCGCATCTGCTGAAGGGCGAGTATTCCGAGAGCGTGGGCACCGGCATCGACAGCTACTCGGTGCGCCAGCCGGTCGGTGTCGTGGCGGCGATCACGCCGTTCAACTTCCCGGCCATGGTGCCGCTGTGGATGTTCCCGATGGCCCTGGTCTGCGGCAACACGGTCATCCTGAAGCCGTCGGAGAAGGACCCCTCCGCACCCAACCTGCTGGCCGAGCTGCTGCTCGAGGCGGGAGCGCCGGAAGGCATCCTCAACGTGGTGCATGGCGACAAGGTCGCGGTCGACACGCTGCTCACCGATCCGGGCGTCAACGCCGTCAGCTTCGTCGGCTCGACGGCGGTGGGCGAGTACATCTATTCCACCGGCTCGGCGCACGGCAAGCGCGTCCAGGCCCTGTGTGGCGCCAAGAACCACATGGTGGTGATGCCCGACGCCGATCTCGACCGCGCGGCCGACGCCCTGATGGGCTCCGGCTACGGCGCCGCCGGCGAACGCTGCATGGCCATCTCCGTCGCCGTCGCGGTGGGCGATGTCGGCGACAAATTGATCCAGAAGCTGGAGCCGAAGGTGCGGGCGCTGAAGGTGGCGCCCGGCATGGACCCGGACGCTGAGATGGGCCCGCTGATCACCGGCCAGCACCGCGACAAGGTGAGGTCCTACATCGATCTCGGGGTCGAGGAGGGCGCGGAGCTTGTCGTCGACGGCCGCGGCCTCGCGCTGCAGGGCTACGAGGACGGCTTCTTCCTCGGCGGCTCCCTGTTCGACCGGGTGACGCCGGAAATGCGCATCTACAAGGAGGAGATCTTCGGACCCGTCCTCTCGGTGGTGCGGGCCAAGGATTTCGGCGAGGCGCTGGCGCTGGTGAACGGCCATGAATACGGCAACGGCACCGCGATCTTCACCGAATCGGGCGAGCTTGCCCGCACCTTCGCGTCGAACTGCAATATCGGCATGGTCGGCGTGAACGTGCCGATCCCGGTGCCGGTCGCCTACCACACCTTCGGCGGCTGGAAGCGCTCGGCCTTCGGCGACCACGGCATGTACGGCATGGACGCCATCCGCTTTTACACCAAGCAGAAGACGATGACCGCCCGCTGGCCGACCGGCCAGGCGGAGGGCGCGCAGTTCACCTTCCCGATCATGCGGTAGGGCGGATCGCGGTCGGATCGAATGGCATCGCCGGTTCGATCCGATCGCGTGCATCGCTCTTCTGTTCGCCGGGAGGACGACGGCCGCAAGGGAGGGTCGACCGCCCCTACAGCGTCACGAACAGGGGCAGCACGGCCACAAAGGTCAGCCAGACGAGGATAGCAAGCGGCAGTCCGGCGCGGATGAAGTCGCGGAAGCGATAGTGTCCCGGCCCCATCACCAGCAGGTTGGTCTGGTAACCGATCGGCGTGGCGAAGGAGCAGTTGGCGGCGAACAGTACGGTCAACGCCATCACCATGGGATCGATGCCGAGCGTGACGCCGAGATTGGCGGCGATCGGCGTGAACAGCACGGCGCAGGCATTGTTGGACAGCATGTTCGTGGCGATCGCCACCACCAGGAACAGCGCGGCGATCGCCAGCAGCGGCGCGCCGCCGCCGATCGCGGTTGCCACCGCGCCGGCGATCATCGCCGCCGCGCCGGTGACCTGAAGCACCTCGCCCAGCGCCAGCGTGGCGCCCACGAGCAGCAGCACCGTCCGGTCGATCGACCGTGTCGCCTGGCGCAGGTTGAGACAGCCGGAGAGCACCATGGTCACGGCTCCGGCTGGCGCTGCCACGGCGATCGGCAGCAGGCCGGTGGTCATGGCGGCGACGGTGACCGCGAAGATGCCGAGTGCCGCCGGCGCGCGCATCGGCCGCGGCATGTCGCGCACCGCCCACATCATCAGCAGCAGGTCGGGATTGGCGCGCAGCCGCGCCACGTTCTCGCGCGGACCGGCGAGCAGCAGGACGTCGCCGGCGGCCAGGCGGATCTCGCCCATGCGCTGGCGGGTCATCCGGCCGCGTCGCTGCACACCCAGCACCAGGCAGTTGAAGCGGCGCTGGAAGCCGACCATGTCGATCGACAGGTCGGCCATGCGACTGGCCGGCGTGATCATTACCTCCGCCAGCACGTGGTCCGAGCGGGCCCGTCCCGGCCGTTGCGCCGGGTTGTCGCCATCCGGCTCCCCGCCGGCCAGCAGGAAGCCGGCATGGCGGTGCAGCGCTTCGGTCAGGGCGTTGGTGGTGGCGGCCACGATCAGCACGTCGTCGGCCTCCAGGCGGACATCGGCGAATGGCGGCAGGATGGTCTGGCCGCCGCGCTGGATCAGTTGCACGGTGACGTCGGGCAGTGACCGGAACCGGCCCGCCACTGCCTCCTCATGCCACAACGGATCGTCCCGCCGCACGATGATCTCGGCGATGAACTGGCGGCCGCCCGAGCGCAGGCTGTCGGCCAGGCTGCCGCGATGGGGCAGCAGTCTCGGCATCACCAGGAGCACGTAGGCGAGCCCGACCAGGGCCAGGACCGCGCCGATGCCGGTGACAGAGAAGATCGACAGCGGCGCGAAGCCCAGATTGGCCATGGCGCCGGACACCAGCAGATTAGTGCTGGAGCCGATCAGCGTGGTCATGCCGCCGAGGATGGCGGCGAAGCTGAGCGGCATCATGATCTGGCCGGGTGAGAGGCGCATCCGCTGGGCCAGCGTCTGCAGGATGGGGATGAAGATCACCACCACCGGCGTGTTGTTGAGGAAGGCGGAGACCACCGCCACGAAGAGCAGACTGCCACCCAGCACCAGCGCGCGGCGCTTACGCGCCGACTGCACCGCCAGGCCGACCAGGGCGTTCAACGCGCCGGTCTGCACCATGCCCTGGCCCATGACGATCAGTGACAGAACGGCGATCAGCGTGGGGTTGGCGAAGCCGGCCAGCAGGCGATCGGGCGTCACCAGCGGCGTCGAGTCCGGCCCCAGCAGGGGGAAGAACGAGAACCAGAGCAGCAGCCCCGCCACGATCACCAGCGAGGTGATCTCCAGGGAGACCTTCTCCCAGGCATAGGAGACCATGGCGGCGGCGAGGAAGAGCACGGCCACCCAGGCGTGGACCTCTATGGGCAGGGGCATCGTCATGTCTGGCGCGATCGGCCTGGGTCCGGTTGCGGGGCGGTTGGAGCCGCTCGCCGGCCGTCTCAGAACACGTCTTCGTCGAAACGCACCGGCAGTTCGCCGAAGCCGGTCAGGGACAGGGTGACGAAGAAGCTCGTCCCGTCCTCGGTCCCGTCATCGTCCGTGAAGGTGCGGCGCACGTCAAAGCCGAATGTGAAGCACTCGTCGGCATAGCGCACGCCGAAGCCGAAGGCGCGGGACTGGTCGTCCTCGAGGTCGCGGCGCCAGTAGCCGCTGGCGCTCCAGAACTCGCTGATCGGCATGGCGGCGGAGATGGTGAGTTCCTGCTGGTCCTCGCCGGAACGCGTGCCCGTCTGGGAGTCGATGAAGAGATACTCCACCCCGGCCGAGACCCAGTCGCTCTGGAAGCGGGCGGCGAGGTCGGTCTGGGTGGCGTCGAACTCCTCGTCGTCGACCCGGAAGCGCCAGTCGACCTCCAGGCCTTCGAACGGGTTAACCGTCAGCCGGCCGACGATGTCCGAGGTGCCGCCCTCCAGGCCGGAGCCTGAGTTGAACTCCTCCGAATAATCCGTGCGCAGGCTCTGGCCGATGAACAGGCGGGCGTTGATGCCGTCGGGATCGTACCAGGCCGTCTGCAACCCGTAGGTGAAACGCAGCCCGTCATCGACCCGGTCGATGCCGGGGTAGCGGCTCTCGCTCAGCAGGTTGATCTCGTCGAACTCCAGAGCGACGCTGTCATTGTTCGGGATGAAGGCATCGTTGTCGAGGACGCCGGTCGCGCGCAGCGCGGCCACCGGCTCGATCAGTTGCTGGGCGTTGCCATCCTGGCGCACGAAGGGATAGCGCGCGGTGATGCCCACCGTGCCGACGCCGCGCAGCGCCAGCGACTCGTCGTCGCGCAGCGTCGGGTCGCCGGGCAGGGGCAGATCCTCGGAATAATAGAGGGCGCCGGAGAACGAGATGTCGCTCTGGGTGACGAGGCCGAAGCGGGTGATGTCCTGGCGTTGCCAGCCGGCAGTCGCGTTCACGCGATAGGTGTCGATGTCCTCCAGCCCGGTGGGCACGCCGACGAAGTCGTCCTCGCGCGTCAGCCCCATGGCGCCGGTCTCCAGGAACCACTGGCCGCCGAACCAGGCATCGCCGGGCTCGCCGACATAGTTGTACTGCGCCAGCGGCGCGACGATGGGCTGCTGCACAGCCTCCGGCCGGAGGTCGGTGAAGTGGAAGGCCTCGATCCGGGAGTAGGACAGTCCGAAGAAGCCCTCGGCGAAGGCCCGGCTTTCCAGGAGGTCGTCCTCGCTGATCTCGAAGGTGTCGAGATAGGTTTCGTCGGAGGTCTCCTGGATGTCGAATCCGACCCGCCAGTTGTCGTCGAGGGCGAACAGGCCGCGCGCGAAGACATGGCCGCGAAAATCCTCGCCGGTATCGACCGGAACGCCGGTGTCGGTCTCGATCACGTCGGAATAGTTGATCGAGGCCTCGACCGTGATCTCGCCCTGCTCGAAACGCTGCCGGTAGACGCCCGACAGCATGGCCGACTGCTCGGCCGTGAGCATCAGATTGGTCACCAGGTCCTGGTCTGGCGCGATATCCCAGTAGTAGCTGATGGTGCCGAAGATCCCGAGATCGGGCGTCGAGCCGAAGCGCGGCACCAGGAGGCCGCTGCGCCGCTCCACGGTCGGATCGGGCGTGTAGAAATAGGGCAGCCAGGCGATAGGCACGCCGAAGAACTCAAGCGTGGCGTTCTCGTACTCGATATTGCGGGTGGTGCTGTTGTGGGTGACGCGCTCGGCCAGCACCTGCCAGAGCGGGGCCTGGCGCGGATCCTCCTCGCAGAGGTCGCAGAGCGAGTAGACGGCCCGCTCGATCACCGTTTCGGTGCCGTTCCGGCGATAGCCGACATCGGCGATCACCCGGGCGTTCTCGCCGAAGCGGATGGCCACGTTGTCGACGAAGCCGTCCGCGAGGTCTCCGGTCAGCTCGACATAGTCGGCGAACAGCAACTCGCCGGTGGACTCGCGCAGCACGATGTTGCCGCTGGCTGTGACCAGGTCGATGTCGCGGTCGTAGGTGACCTCGTCGGCGCGCAGTAGACGGCCGCCCTGGGCGATGAAGACCTCGCCGCGGGCGATGACCAGGTTTTCCTCGGAATCGAAGACCAGTTCGTCGGCGATGACCACCGCCGGCGCCTCGGGATCGAGGATGGAGCCGTCGTCCAGGAGGTTCTGCGATGCGGCGGGGACGGTCGTGAACGCGATCGCGCTGGCGCATACACAAGCCAGCAGTCCATGCCGTCCCACAGTCCAGAAACCTCGCCGACAGGGTGATGGCGAACCGGGCGAGCCGACGCCAAAAGCGATTCAGCGCCTCAAGGTGCGCGCCACCCGCGCGTGAGTCAAGCCGCGAAAGAGTGGAATGACAGGTGCTTAGCTGGCTTCTTTTGAGTTGCGACTGGGTTTGGGCAGGCTGACCTGGCGCAGCAGGAAGGCGGGGATGTGGTCAGCCTTGGCGAAGGGAATGTCGTCCCGGTCGTCCATCACGTCGCCAGGGATGCTGCCATCGTCCTGGCCGCGATCGCGGCCACGGCCCCGTCCGCGCCGCCGGTCGCTTCGGCGGCTGTCGTCGTCGCGCGTCCTGGAAGCGCGCTGGCCGCCTTGACCCTCGCCCCGCTCGGACCGCCCGGTATCCGGTCGAGCGCCCGCCCGGGAGTCATCGTCCTGGGGTTCGGCCGCTGCAGCGACCGCCATATCGCCTGGTGGCTCGTCCCGCGAGTCATCCCGGGTCTCGTCCCGGGTCGCGGCGGCCGCGCCATTGGCACGGGGTTCGCCGCGCCGGCCGCCGCGTTGCCGCCGCTTGCCACCATCGTCATCGGCCGCCTCGTCCAGACCCTCGACGGCGATCGTCTCGGGTGTGCGCTTCACCAGCTTGATGATGGCGTCGAGATACTTGCCGTCTTCCGGCGTGGCGATCATGAAGGCGCGGCCCGTCTTGCCGGCACGCCCGGTGCGGCCGATGCGGTGGACATAGTCCTCCGGGTTCATCGGCACGTCGAAATTGAAGACGTGGCTGAGGCCGGATATGTCGATGCCGCGCGCCGCGACGTCCGAGCAGACGAGGAGCTGGATGTCGCCGGCCTTGAACTTCTCCAGTGTCGCCGTGCGGGCCGGCTGCGGCATGTCGCCATGCAGCTGGCCGGCGTTGAAGCCGGCCTTGACCAGCGAGCGGTAGACGGTGTCGATATCGCGCTTGCGGTTGCAGAAGACCAGCGCGTTGCGCAGGCCTTCCTCCGAGCGCAGCAGGCGGCGCAGCGCCTCGCGCTTGTCGTCCTTGTTCACCCGGGCGATGAACTGCTGCACGTTCTCCGCCGTGGTGGACGGGGGCGAGACCGCGATCTCCTTCGGATTGGACAGGAAGGCGTCGGCCAGCCGACGGATCTCCTTCGGCATGGTGGCCGAGAAGAACAGGGTCTGGCGGATGCGCGGCAGCAGGCCGACGATGCGCTCGATATCCGGGATGAAGCCCATGTCGAGCATCCGGTCGGCCTCGTCGATCACCAGGATCTTCACATCGGCCAGCAGGATCTTGCCGCGCTCGAACAGGTCCAGCATGCGGCCAGGCGTGGCGATCAGCACGTCGACGCCGCGGTCGAGCAGGCGGCTCTGTTCCTCGAAGCGCTCGCCGCCGATCAGCAGCGCGTAGTTCAGCTTCTGGTACTTGCCGTAGAGCTCGAAGTTCTCGGCCACCTGGGTGGCGAGTTCGCGCGTCGGCTCCAGGATCAGCGAGCGCGGCATGCGTGCCTTGGCCCGGCCGGAAGACAGGATGTCGATCATCGGCAGGGTGAAACCCGCCGTCTTGCCGGTGCCCGTCTGGGCGATGCCCAGAACGTCGCGTCCCTGCAGCACGACGGGGATCGCCTGCTGCTGGATCGGCGTCGGGGTCTTGTAGCCGACGTCTTCGACGGCGCGCAGCACGTCCGCGCTGAGCTCTAGATCAGCAAATGTGGTCGTCAAGGAAATGCGTTTTCCTAATGTCGAACTTCGGGTGATGGCCCGTTGACGTTGCCGTCGGGCGCGTTCCAGCGGGGGTCGTTCCGGCCGGGGCCGGGTGCGACCGGCCCGTCGGGTGGTGTCGGCGGTCAGCACGCTTGTTGACCGCAACGATCAAGACGCCTAACCACGCCCGGAACTTGGACCGGCACTGTAAGGAGTCAATCTTGCGTGTCAATTGCGATACGTCTCAAGTGCGGCGTAAATTCGCTGTAATACAACGCTTTTTCGACATAGGCGCCATGAATTCCAGCCATTGGGCCTAATCCATGCCGCTGGTTTTTCTTCCGGGCCTGCTGTGCGACGCCGACCTATTCGCGCCCCAGCGCGATCATCTCGGCCACCGCCACGAGGCCGTGGTCGCCGATCTGACCGGCTTCGAGGCGATCGGCGCGATGGCGGGTGACGTGCTGGACCGGGCGCCGGCACGCTTCACGCTGGTCGCCCTGTCGATGGGCGGCTACGTGGCGCTGGAGATCATGCGCCGGGCGCCCGAACGGGTCGAGCGCCTGGCCCTGATCGACACCTCGGCACGACCGGACGACGAGGAGACACAGCGAATCCGCCGCGGCCTGATCCAGCTGGCCCGCAAGGGCCGCTTCCGTGGCGTGACCGAGCGCCTGCTGCCCCGACTGATCCACGAGAGCAGGCTCGACGACGCGACACTGACCGGCACGGTGATGGCGATGGCCGAACGGGTCGGGCGGGAGGCCTATATCCGCCAGCAGACGGCGATCCTGAACCGCGTCGACCAGCGCGACCTGTTGCCGCGCATCCATTGCCCCGTCGCCGTCGTTGTTGGCGACGCCGACGCGGTCACGCCGCCGGCGCTGTCGCGGGAGATGGCGAACCGCATTCCGACCGCCAGCCTCGACGTCATCGAGACCTGCGGCCATCTATCGACCCTGGAGCGTCCGCAGCGGGTGAACGCGATTCTCGACCGGTTGCTGGACCGCTGACGTGTGCGCCGACTCGACAGGATCACGGCCTAACGGAGCCGGCCTCAGCTCCGTCAAGGTATGATCCGCACTACACGTCGAGATCGGCCACCGTGGTCGCGTGGTCCTGGATGAAGCGCAGGCGCAGCTCCGGCTTGCGGCCCATTAGGTGGTTGATCAGAGTCGTGGCGTCCATCTCGCCGGACTCCTCGTCATCGGCGATCGCGACGCGCAGCAGTGTGCGCTTCTCCGGGTTCATGGTCGTCTCGCGCAGCTGCGTGGCCGGCATCTCGCCCAGTCCCTTGAAACGGCTGATCTCGATCTTGCCGCGCCCATCGAAGGCGCTGCGCATCAGTTCGTCCTTGTGCGAGTCGTCGCGGGCATAGATCACCTTGCCGCCCTGCTGCAGGCGGTAGAGCGGTGGCTGGGCGAGGAACAGGCGGCCGGCATCGATCAGCCCGCGCATCTCGCGGAAGAAATAGGTGATCAGCAGCGAGGCGATGTGAGCGCCGTCGACATCGGCGTCGGTCATGATGATCACCCGCTCGTAGCGCAGGCGCTCTAGGTCGAAATCGCGGCGCGTGCCGCAGCCCAGCGCCTGGCCGAGATCGGCGATCTCCTGGTTGGCCGCGAGCTTCTCCGCCGAGGCGCTGGCGACGTTCAGGATCTTGCCCCGCAACGGCAGTATGGCCTGGGTCTCGCGCTGGCGCGCCGCCTTGGCCGTGCCGCCGGCGCTGTCGCCTTCCACCAGGAAGATCTCCGTGCCCTCGGCGCTGGTCTTGGCGCAATCGGTCAGCTTGCCGGGCAGGCGGATGCGCCGGGTCGGCGACTTGCGCGCCATCTCCTTCTGCGCCTTGCGGCGCGCCCGGTCCTCGGCCCGTTCGAGGATGCTGTCGAGCAGGCGGCCGGCCGCCGTGGGATCGGCGGACAGCCAGTGGTCCATATGATCCTTGATGACGTTCTCCACCAGACGTGCCGCCTCCTGGTTCGACAGCTTGTCCTTGGTCTGGCCCTGGAACTGGGGATTGGGGATGAACACGGAGAGCAGCATGGCCGCGCCGGCGGCGACGTCCTCGGCGATGATCTCACGGGCGCGCTTGACGCCGGCCATCTCGCCGAAAGCCTTCAGGCCCTTCAGCAGACCCGAGCGGATGCCGGCCTCGTGGGTGCCGCCCTGGGCAGTGGGGACGGTGTTGCAGTAGGAGTGGACGAAGCCGTCCTCGTTGTCGTCCGGCCAGGCGATGGCCCATTCGACGCGGCCCTGGCCGTCGGGAAACTCGGCCATGCCCGCGAAGGCGCGCGCCGCGATCAGGTCGCGGCCCTCCAGCGTGCTGGCGAGGAAATCGCCAAGTCCGCCCGGGAAGTGCAGCACCGCCTCCGCCGGCACCGAGCCGTCGCTGCCGAGCAGCTCAGGCGCGCAGCGCCAGCGGATCTCCACGCCGCGGAAGAGATAGGCCTTGGAGCGGGCCATGCGGAACAGCCGGTCCGGGCGGAAGAGCGCGCGCTCGCCGAAGATCTCGCTGTCAGGCAGGAAGGTGATGGCGGTGCCCCGGCGGTTGTGCACCGGGCCTGCGTCGGCCAGCGGACCCTGGGGAACGCCACGGCGGTATTCCTGGGTCCACAGCCGCTTGTCCCGCGCCACCTCGACGAACAGGCTTTCGGCCAGCGCGTTCACCACAGACAGGCCGACGCCGTGCAGACCGCCGGAGGTGGCATAGACCTTGTTGGAGAACTTGCCGCCGGAATGCAGGGTGGTGAGGATCACCTCCAGCGCCGACTTGCCGGGGAATTTCGGATGCTCGTCGATGGGCACGCCGCGGCCGTTGTCGCGCACGGTGACCCGGCCGTCGGCCTCCAGGGCAAGCTCGATCCAGCTGGCGTGACCGGCCACCGCCTCGTCCATGGCGTTGTCCAGCAGTTCGGCCACCAGATGGTGCAGGGCCCGCTCGTCGGTGCCGCCGATATACATGCCCGGCCGCCGGCGCACCGGCTCCAGGCCCTCGAGCACCTCGATGTCCTGGGCGGAATACTGATCGCGCGTCCGCTCGGCAGGCCTGCCGGTTGAGCCGCCGGTGGGAGGGGCGGTGGGTTTTTCGGCCGGGTTCCCCGCCGTCTTGCCGTCGGGAAGGGGTGTCGTGGACTGGGCGAAGAGGTCGCTCATGAGGGAAATCGCCGTCGCCTAATGGTCAGGTCCTGATGGTCGGGTATCGTCCGGGTATTGTCCGGTGATCGCCCGGATTGGCGATCGGCCCTTGTCGGCCAGCCCTGCCGGCCAGCCCTTGTTGACCAGCCTTCTGTTGACCAGCCTTTGTTGACCGGCAATCGCCGGTCGGCCCTTGCCGGTCGGTCGCTGCCTAGCGCATCGTCATGTCGGCGGACAAGCCTTTCCCCCTGACACGCGCCTGTCTACAATATCTAGTGTGCGACCGATTTGGAATACACAATGACTGCGGAACCTCCCGTATCTGCGGCCGACGTCCGGCACCCCTGGGGACCACGCGGGGAAGGCGAGCCGGCCCTGCAGACCATCGCCATGCCCGCCGACGCCAACCCCAATGGTGACATCTTCGGCGGCTGGCTGCTCTCGCAGATGGACCTGGCCGGCGGCGTCGTGGCGCTGGAGCGTGCCCAGGGGCGTGTCGCGACGATCGCCGTGGAGAGCATGACCTTCCTGAAGCCGGTGCATATCGGCGACCTCGTCTCCTGCTACGCCACCATCATCCGCACCGGCCGCACCTCGGTCCAGGTGCGTATCGACAGCTATGTCCGCCGGCGCATCACCGGCGAGACAGAGAAGGTGACCGAGGGCCTGTTCACCTATGTCGCCATCGACGAGGACCGCCGTCCGCGCCCGCTACCGGAGCGGGTGGGCGCCTGAGCAGGAGAGTGTTCGAGCAGGCGGACGCTCGAGCAGGTGGGCAACTGGACGGAGGCGGTCCACGTCGGGCGCCGTCCTCAGAGGCCGTAGCCGTGGCCCAGGACGAAGCCGCCATAGACGGTGCTGAACATCAGCACGAGCGTGCAGAACTCGGCCGCGAAGCGCCAGGAACGATGAGCGCGAAACCGGCGGGACTGGCGTGGATAGGCCATGACTGTTCCTCCTTTGTTCCATTCTAGAATGGAACATAAAAGGAACATTCGTCAAACGCAAGCGGAACTTGCAGGTGGTTCCTAGAAGGGCGGCTGAAGCCGGAAGACGTCCTGGTCGCCGGGGCTTTCCAGATAGCTCAGGCGCACGATCACCGGCAGGCCCGCCACGGCGTTCGGGTCGAAGGGGACGAACCGTTCCGACAGGGCGCCGATGACGAGCGAGGCGCGGCGCCCCTGCTCATCGCTGCCGGTGAAGGAGAGGTAGCTGCCGTCGCTGAGCGGCAGGTCGCCGAGCACGGTGTTCTCGGCGAAGCGGCGCTGCACGAAGTAGTTGCGCAGGATGGCGTCGGTGCGCAGCAGGTCCTGCAGCGGCGTGCCGGGATCGGCGAGGGCGCCCCAGGTGATGACGATCTGCTGCAGAAGGCGGTCGCCGCGCGAGAAGCCGAAGGCGAGATCGGCGGTGCCGCCGGCGGGCAGCAGGTCCTCCACGCGGATCGCCAGCGTCACCGTCTGGTCGAGCGGATTGAGGATGCGCCGCACCGCCTCCGCGGCGATGCCGTAATCGGCCTCGATGGCGCCCAGGACCTGCGCCTCCGACATGCCGAAGGCGATGGAGCGGAAGCCGTCGATCTCCACGACCTCGTCCCCGGCCTCGTTACCTGTGCCCTGGGTGCCGGCGTCCTCCTGCGCCAGGGAGGGCTGGCCGGCGAGACCGAGGCCGAGCGCGAGAAGGGCGGCGGCGATCCGGCGCCGGTAGGGGCATGCCGCCTGGCGGGTGGTGGGGGTCATCAGCGCTCCGCGCGGGTCAGGATGGAGATCAGGAACGGGCTGATGGCGCCGGTGCCGGGAATGCCCAGCCGCTCCTGCAACTGCTGGACGGCCGCCGCCGTGCGGGCGCCATAGACGCCGTCGGCGGTGCCGACGTCGAGCCCCAGGCCGGCCAGGCGCTCCTGCACCAGTCGCACGCGGTCGGAGGGAATGCGGTCGAGAACGAGATAGCCGCCGAAATAGGGCAGGACCAGCATGCCGTCCGCCGTCAGCGCCATGGCGACCTCGCCGGTCGCCAGGCAGTCGACCTCGAGGATCTCGACGCTGGCTCCGGGCTCGCCGAAATAGTTGATCAGCGGCAGGGTGGCGCCGGCGAGGCTGAGCAGGAAATCGTCCGCCGCCATGGTGATGGCGTTGCGCACCGGGTCGGCGCAGCCGATGTCGAGGAACTGGAAGCGCTCGTCGGACAGCACGAGTTCCTGCCCGAAGGTCTGTCGCAGGACCTCCGGACGGTCCTGCCAGCCGGGCTGGTCGGCGGAGGTGGCGAAGTCGATCGCCTGCCAGGATCCGCCGGGCAGGGCGCCGGATTGGACGCCTGATTGGTCACCGGGCTGGGCCAGCACCGTGCCGGCCGTCAGCATGGCGGCCAGCGCCAGCACTATCGGGGCGATGCGGTGCCGGCCGCCCCCGTCATCGTCCGCTGTCCTGGCTCGCATCCTTGCCGCTACCTTCCTTCCCGCATAGAGTAACCCATAAGCGAGCGCGAAATCATCAACGCGTCAATAGCTTAGCGAGAGTACTCTACACGCGAACTCAATTGTGAGTGAAGATGGTGATGCTCCCCGAAAGTTAACGCTATTGTAAAGAGGGAAGACCGGCCGCGCGGCGACGACCAGCGCGACCGGGCCGGAGAGTTCCGGCGGCCTTGCGCAACGGAGACGAGAATGGCAACGAGCAAATCCAAGGGCGGCGCCTCGGGCAAGCCGGCGAGCGGGACCGCGGGCAAATCCGCCGGCAAGTCGGCGTCCGGCGGCAAGGCCGCGCGTCCCGGGACGGCGGCGTCCGGCACGGCCGGCGCCGCATCGGCCAAGGGGGCGGCGGCGCCGCGCTTTCCGGTCCTCTACAGCAATCCGGTCCCGGTCGACTTCACCCGGCACAAGGGCAAGTCGTTCAAGGCGCCGACCACCTTCGCCTACGCCGCCAGGACCAACAGCGTGCCGGTGAACGTGATCGAGTTTCCGGTGGCCGCGCTGGACTATGTGCTGGCCTTCGCGCCGGGCAGCGAGCCGATCCCGGTTGCCGTGCTCGGCCTGCGCACGTCGGAGAACCTGTTCGTCGACCGCGACGGTCGCTGGGACCCGCACAGCTATCTGCCGGCCTATATCCGCCGCTATCCCTTCATCTTCATGAGCCGGCCCGACCAGCAGCTGACCCTGTGCATCGACGAGACGCCGGAGACCGTGGTGGCCGGCAACGAGCGGCCGCTGGTCGTCGACGGCAAGGCCTCGCCGCAGGCGGAACAGGCGCTGAAATTCTGCCAGGACTACCATTCCGCCGGGCAGCAGACGCACGCCTTCGCCCGCAAGCTGGTCGAACTCGACCTGCTGGTCGACCGGGCGGCGGCGATGGATCTGGGGCCGGATCAGCGCAAGATCTCGCTGGGTGGGCTGAAGGTGGTCAGCGAGGCCCGGCTCGGCGCGCTCGACCCGGCGACCTTCGCCGGCCTGCGCGAACGCGGCTTCCTGACCGCGATCTACGCCCACCTGCTGTCGCTCAACAACCTCAACAAGCTGGGCCGCCGGCTGAACGAGCGTCTGGCGGCGGAGAAGGCGGCCGGCTGAGGCAGGGTAGCTTCCGGCCGGCAGGAAAAAGGCCCCGCCACGAGGACGGGGCCCGATCCTGCCTGATACCCTCGGCACCGATCGGCTGGCCGCACATTGGCGCCACCAGCCGATCGACGGACCAGTCCCGGGTCAGACCGAGTAGTACATCTCGAACTCGACCGGATGCGGGGTGTGCTCGAAGCGGTAGACCTCCTCCCACTTCAGGTCGAGATAGCCCTCGATCATGTCGGCGGTGAAGACGTCGCCCTTGGCGAGGAACTCGTGGTCCGCTTCCAGCGACTCCAGCGCCTCGCGCAGCGAGCCGCAGACGGTCGGAATGCCCTGCAGTTCCTCCGGGGGGAGGTCGTACAGGTTCTTGTCCATGGCGTCGCCGGGGTGGATCTTGTTCTGGATGCCGTCGAGGCCGGCCATGAGCATCGCCGAGAAGGCGAGATAGGGGTTGGCCGTCGGGTCCGGGAACCGCACCTCGACGCGCTTGCCCTTCGGGCTGGTGGCGTAGGGGATGCGGCAGGAGGCCGACCGGTTGCGCGCCGAATAGGCCAGCAGCACCGGCGCCTCGAAGCCGGGGATCAGCCGCTTGTAGCTGTTGGTCGACGGGTTGGTGAAGGCGTTGAGCGCCTTGGCGTGCTTGATGATGCCGCCGATGTAGAACAGCGCCGTCTCCGACAGGTCGGCATAGCCCGACCCGGCGAACAGCGGGTTGCCGTCCTTCCAGATCGACTGGTGCACGTGCATGCCCGAGCCGTTGTCGCCGTAGACGGGCTTGGGCATGAAGGTCGCCGTCTTGCCGTAGGCGGCCGCCGTCATGTGGATGGCGTATTTGTAGATCTGCAGATGGTCGGCGACGGTGACCAGCGTGTTGAACTTCATGCCGAGTTCGTGCTGGGCCTGGGCCACCTCGTGGTGATGCTTCTCGATGACCACGCCCATCTCGCCCATGGTGGTGAGCATCTCGGCGCGCAGGTCCGAGCCGCTGTCCACCGGCGGCACCGGGAAATAGCCGCCCTTGACCGTAGGCCGATGGCCCATGTTCCCCTCCTCGAGTTCCGCGCCGGCGGCGTCGGCGATCTCGGTGGAGAACAGGTGGAAGAAGGAGGAGTGGGCGCCGACCTTGAAGCGGGCGTCGTCGAACACGAAGAACTCCGCCTCCGGACCGAACACCGCGGTGTCGCCGATGCCGGCGGAGGCCATGTAGGTCTGCGCCGCCTTGGCGATGGAGCGCGGGTCGCGGTTGTAGGGCTGGCCGGTCGACGGCTCGTGGATGTCGCAGATCACGATCAGCGAGGGCTGGGCGGCGAATGGGTCCATCACCGCCGTGTCGGGATCGAGCATCAGCGTCATGTCGGACTGGCTGATGTCCTTCCAGCCGGCAATCGACGATCCGTCGAACATGATGCCGTCGACGAAGGCGTCCTCGTCGATGGTCGAGACATGCTGGGCGGTGTGCTGCCACTTGCCCCGCGGATCGGTAAACCGGAGATCGACGTAAGTGACGTCGTTCTCCTTGATCATCTTCATTACGTTTTCGATTGCCTCGGACATGATCTTCTTTCCTTGATGGTCCGTTTGAAGTGCTGAACGCGTCAGTTGATTAGCAAACCCTGTGCCATCCGCCCGCAGGTTGTGCAGGCGGCGGCGTGGTCGGCGTCAGACGGCGTCGGGGCCGCGTTCGCCGGTGCGGATGCGCACGACCTCATCGACGGAGGAGACGAATATCTTTCCATCGCCGATGCGGCCGGTCTGCGCGGCGTGCTGCACGGCCTCGATCGCCCGCTCCACGAGGCTGTCGTCGAGCACCACCTCGACCTTCACCTTGGGCAGGAAGTCGACGACGTATTCCGCGCCGCGATAGAGCTCGGTGTGCCCCTTCTGGCGCCCGAAGCCCTTCGCTTCCGTCACGGTAATTCCCTTGATCCCCACCTCGTGGAGCGCCTCTTTCACCTCGTCCAGCTTGAACGGCTTGATGATGGCTTCGAGCTTTTTCATGAGGATGTTCCACGAGATCCAGAAGTGACGACAGGGCGACCGACAGGTCGGTCGCCCGCAATAAGCACGACGCGTGCCAAGCGCGGCGACCGCGCGAAATCATCAACCCGATAGCGTGGATCGCGGCGCTGATCAATCGATGCGCGCCCAGAAATTAGGCATTTGCCTATTTTCACGGCAGCGCCACCTGCCTGCCGATTGACCATCACAGCGCGGTCGCGATGCGGTCGAGGGCGCGCTCGATGTTCTCGCGGCTGTTGGCGTAGGAGAAGCGGAGATAGCCCTCGCCATGCCGGCCGAAGCTGGTGCCGGAGATGGCGGCGACGCCGAGCTCTTCCAGCAGCCAGTCCTGCATGGCGCACGCGTCACGGCCGGTCCCCTCGATATTCGGGAAGGCGTAGAAGGCGCCGTGCGGCTCGACGCAGCGGATGCCGGGCAGGCGGTTCAGGCCGTCGACGATCACCCGCCGCCGCTCGTCGAATGCCGCGACCATGGCCGCGGCGGCGTCCTGCGGTCCTTCCAGCGCGGCGATACCGGCATGCTGGGCCGCGGCATTGACGCAGGAGTGGCTGTTGATCGCCAGGCGCTCGGCCTGGCCGACCAGGGCGTCCGGCCAGACGCCGAAACCCATGCGCCAGCCGGTCATGGCGTAGGTCTTCGACCAGCCGTCGAGCATGATCAGGCGGTCGGCGAGCTCGGGATAGGTCAGCAGCGAGGTGTGCCGGCGACCGTCATAGAGCATGCGGCTGTAGATCTCGTCCGACAGGATCGCGACCTGCGGATGGTCCGCCAGGCCGGTGACGAGACGGTCGACGATCGCCTTGTCGACCGCGCCGCCGGTCGGGTTGGCCGGGCTGTTGAGGATCATGAGGCGGGTGCGCTCGGTCAGGCGCGACAGCACGTCGTCGGGATCGAGGGCGAAGCCGTTCTCCTCCAGCAGCGGCACGGCGACGGGCGTGGCGCCGGAATAGGCGATGACCGAGTGATAGATGGGAAAGCCCGGGTCCGGGTAGAGGATCTCCGCCCCCGGCTCGCCGAACATCAGGATGGCGAACCACATCGTCACCTTGCCGCCCGGCACGATCAGGATCCGGCCGGGGTCGACCTCGACGGCGTACTGCCGCGCCAGATAGGCGGCGACGCTTTCGCGCAGGGCCGGGATGCCGGCGGCGGGCGTGTAGCCGTGATGACCGTCGCGCAGCGCCTTGACCGCCGCCTCGACGATGTGGTCGGGCGTCGGGAAGTCGGGCTGGCCGATGCCGAGATTGATGATGTCCCGGCCGGAGGCGGAAAGCGCGCCGGCGCGGGCCAGCACGTCGAAGGCCGTTTCGGTGCCCAGTCGGCCCAGGGCGGCGGCGGTCTTGAGCATGTGCAGGCGATCCTTCGGGGTCGTGCTCGGGGCCTCGGGCGGCGGCGTCGCCTCTGGCCCACGGCTGGCGAATGGCAGGCCTGCCATCATGCCGCCTGACGGGCGCGCGGCAAGTCTTGACCTTGCATCGCGAATGAAGGATACCAGCGCCCGCTGATGCGGCGGCCGTAGCTCAGTTGGTAGAGCCCTCGGTTGTGGTCCGAGTTGTCGTGGGTTCAAGTCCCATCGGTCGCCCCAGCGATCCTCTATCCGAGATTGCCCCCGACACACCTGCATGGCCGCCTTCCTGGCAGACCAAGCCCCTTTGCGTCGGCCACCCGGTTGGTGTGTGATGGCTCGTGCCCGTGCCGACCGGTGCGGGCGACATCGCCATGTCGAGGGGACGGCCATGCGGCTCGCGCGCGCAATCAGGGACAGGATCGAAGCCGGCGGATCGGTGCTCGGCACCTGGCACACGCTGATCCATCCCTATGTCACCGAGCTGATCGCCCGGTCGGGCGTGGACGCGGTGGTCATCGACCAGGAGCACGGACCCGTTGACCTGGAGGCGACGGCGGCGGCCACGGTGATCCTGCAGGCGTACGGGGTGGCCACCTTCGTGCGCGTTCCCTGGAACGACCCGGTGCATATCAAGCGCGTGCTGGATATCGGCGTCGACGGCCTGATGGTGCCCAATGTGCGCTCGGCCGACGAGGCGCGGGCCGCGGTCGCCGCCTGCCGCTATCCGCCCAAGGGCGGACGGGGCATCGCGCTGGGCGCCGTGCGGGCGGGCGAGTACGGCGCGGACGCCGACGCGTACCAGGCGGATCTCGACGACACCCTGTTCCTGATGCTGCAGATCGAATCGGTCGCGGGTGTCGAGGCGATCCCCGAGATCGCCACGGTGGACGGGGTCGCCATGCTGTTCATCGGTCCCAACGACCTCTCCGGCGACATGGGGCGGCCGCGCCGGATGGACGACCCGGCGGTGCGAGCGATGATCCACCGGGCCGAGCGGGCGATCGTGGAGAGCGCCGCCTGGCTCGGCAGCATCCCGTCGCTGGGCCGCGACGTTCCGGCCATGGTGGCGGCCGGCTGTGACTTCGTGTGCGCCGGGGCGGAGCTGCCGATGCTCCGCGACGGGCTGGCGGCGCTTGTCACCGGCGCCCGCGGGCCGACGGTGGGCGGGCAGGGGGCATGACCCTCGACCCCGGTCAGGCCAGCCTGCTGACCGTCGCCCAGATGGCCGAGGCCGACCGGCTGGCCATCGAGGGCGGAACGCCAGGCCAGGCATTGATGGATGCGGCCGGGCGAGGCGTCGCCGAGGCCGTGATCGCCCGCTTCCCGCGTGGCCCGGTCACGGTGCTGTGCGGCCCCGGCAACAATGGTGGTGACGGCTACGTGGCGGCCCGTTACCTGACGGCGTGGGGCTGGCCGGTCGCCGTGGTGGCGCTGGGCGATCCAGGCAAGCTGACCGGCGACGCCGCCTGGGCGGCCCGTGGCTGGGAAGGGCCGATCCATGACCGCCTCGACGGGCACCTGCCGGACGGCGCCGTGGTGGTCGACGCGCTGTTCGGCGCCGGCCTGACGCGGCCGCTCGAGGGCGAGGCGGCGGCGCAGGTCGCGGCCATGCGGGGCCATCCGGTGGTCGCCGTCGACCTGCCGTCGGGGCTGAACGGCGATACCGGCCGGCCCTTGGGGGCCACCCCGCAGGCCACCCTTACTGTCACCTTTTTCCGCAAGAAGCCGGGGCATCTGCTGCAGCCGGGACGGTCGCTCTGCGGCTCCGTGCGGGTCGTCGACATCGGCATTCCGGATGCGGTGCTGCGGCGCATAGGCCCGAACTGTTGGGAAAACCTGCCCACCTTGTGGCGGGCGGCCCTGCCGGTGCCCGGTCCGTTGGACCACAAATACGCGCGCGGCCACCTCACCGTGCTGTCCGGCCCGGTGATGACCGGGGCGGCCCGTCTCGCCGCCGCGGCCGGCCGCCGGGTCGGCGCTGGGCTCGCCACGATCGCCGCCGACCCCGCCGCCTGGCCGCTGCTGGCCGCCGACGCGCCGGGCCTGCTGCTGCGCCGGATGGACGAGCTGGCCGACCTGGTGGCGGACGCGCGGCGCACGGCCTGGATCGTCGGGCCGGGGCTGGGCGTGGGCGAGGAGACGCGGGCGGCCGCCCTGGCGATCGCCGCGGCGGGGCACGCCGTGGTGCTGGATGCCGATGCGATCACCAGCTTCGCCGATGATCCGGCGGCGCTGTTCGGCGCCGACCACGGCGCCTTGGTTTTGACACCTCATGACGGTGAGTTTGCACGACTCTTCCCCGATGTCGCGGGGACGAGACTGGAGCGGGCGCGGGCGGCCGCGGCGCGATCGGGTGCCGTGCTGGTGCTCAAGGGCTCGGACACGGTGATCGCCCATCCCGACGGCCGGGCGGCCATCAACGCCAATGCCCCGCCGGACCTGGCGACCGCCGGCAGCGGCGACGTGCTGGCGGGGCTGATCGGCGGCCTGCTGGCCCAGCGCATGCCGGCCTTCGAGGCCGCCGCGGCGGCGGCCTGGATGCATGGCGAGGCGGCGGCGAGCCACGGTGCCGGACTGATTGCGGAGGATATTCCTCCGGCAATTCCCGAATTTTTGCAGAGCCTTCGGGCGTTGGATTAGCACGAAGGTCGAAGTTCACGGCGCGACAGCCGGCCGCTATCATCCGCTCCTGACGAACATGCATCGATCGAAGCCTGACGAGCGGACATTCCCCTAATGCCCCTATGGTCCCGCAAGAAGCAGATGCCGAAGGAAGGCGAGTTCTACCGGCGGCGTTTCGCCAATGGCAGCAGTGAGATCGCCGAGGTGATGTCGATCACCGCCGACCGGCTCGGCATCGCCCACGTGCGCTATCGCATCGAACAGGCGCATCTGGGCCCGCGCAACCTGAAGGACGAGCGGCGCACCCTGGCGCTGGCCGCCTTCGCCGAGCAGTATCCCGAGCGCCTGGGACAGAAGCCGGAGGAATAGGCGGTCCTGGCGTCGTCCAGGCGCCGGGCGGGCGCACTCGCATCCCTCGCCCGGGCCATTCGTCGGTGTCGGTCCAAAATTCCCTAGCCCTGCCGCAACAGTATGGTATAGAGCCCCGGCTTCGCGGTCGGCGAATGGCCGGCGCGTCGGCGTGTCTTGCATGAGTGAGGCGCGCCGCGGGCCGGCGAGCGGGCGCCGGGTCGAGGCGGGCGTGGCGGAACTGGTAGACGCGCCAGATTTAGGTTCTGGTTCCGAGAGGAGTGGGGGTTCGAGTCCCTTCGCCCGCACCATGGTCCCCGCCCAGCCGCCCCGCCTCGGCAGCCGATCGGGAGGATCCCGAGCGGACGCCCGTCATTCAGCCCCGACCGCGTCAAGGGAACGAGCGAGCCAGATGCCCGTCGGACGGGCCGCGCGGGCGGCCGGAGGCGGGTCAACGACGAGGAAACGGGTTCATATTCGCCATGCAGGTGACCGAGACCAACACCGAAGGACTGAGCCGGGACTTCACCATCGTGGTGCCGGCGTCCGAGATCGACGACCGCGTGCATTCGCGGCTGAGGGAAGTCGGCCGCAAGGCGCGGCTGCCCGGGTTCCGCCCCGGCAAGGTGCCGATGCAGATCCTCAAGCAGCGTTTCGGCCGCTCGGTCATGGGCGAGGTGCTGGAGGGCGCGGTCAACGAAACCTCGCGCAAGGCCATCGACGAGCGCGGCCTGCGCCCGGCCACCCAGCCGAAGATCGAGATCAAGTCCTTCGAGGAGGGCAGCGATCTCGAATACGAGATGCATGTCGAGGTGCTGCCGGATATCGGCGAGGTCGACCTGTCGGGCATCGACCTGGAGCGTCTGACCGCCGAGGTGTCCGACGATGTGGTGATGGACGCCATCGGCCGCATCGCCGAGGGGCGCAAGGCCTATGAGAAGCCGGCCAAGGCGCGCGCCGCCAAGGAGGGCGACCAGCTGCTGGTCACCTTCACCGGCCACCTCGACGGCGAGCAGCGGGCCGAGATGAGCGGCGAGGACCGCGAGATCGTGCTCGGCTCCAACCAGTTCATCCCCGGCTTCGAGGAGCAACTTGTCGGCGCCAAGGACGGCCAGGAGACTTCGGTCGAGCTGACCTTTCCGGCCGACTACCCGAGCGCCGATCACGCCGGCAAGCCGGCCCGCTTCGACGTTCACGTCAAGGAGGTGCGCGCGCCGAAGGACGTCAGCATCGACGACGCGTTTGCCAAGGACCTCGGCTTCGATGACCTCGAGGCGCTGAAGGGTGCGGTGCGCCAGCAGACGGAGGCGCAATACGCCCAGGCCTCGCGCAACCGCATGAAGCGCCAGCTACTCGACAAGCTGGCGGAGCGTTTCGACTTCGCCGTGCCGCCGGGCATGGTCGACATGGAGTTCGACCAGATCTGGCGCCAGGTCGAGGAGGCGCTGAAGCACCACCGCGAGACCAAGGACGATCCTGAGCACCAGCACCACCACCCGCACGATCCCGAGCTCGACAAGCCGGAGGAGGAGCTGCGCGCCGACTATCGCGCCATCGCCGAGCGCCGCGTGCGCCTCGGCCTGCTGCTCGCCGATGTCGGCCAGCGCAACAACGTGCAGGTCACCCAGGACGAGCTGAACCGGGCGCTGTCGATGGAGGCACGCCGCTATCCGGGCCAGGAACAGCAGGTGATCGAGTTCTTCCGCAACAATCCGCAGGCGATCGACAGCATCCGGGCGCCGCTGTTCGAGGACAAGGTGGTCGACTACGTGATCGAGACCGCCAAGGTGACCGAGAAGCCGGTCTCCGCGGAGGAACTGCTGCGCGACCCGGACGAAGAGCCGGTGGCGGAGGAGAGCAAGCCGGCGGCGAAGAAGTCCGGCGGCCAGGCCAAGAAGGCCGGCTCCGCCAAGGCCAAGGCCGGCGACACCGGCGCGGATGAGAAGCCGGCGAAGGCGGCCGCCAAGAAGCCCGCGGCGAAGAAGGCCAGCGCCTCGACGGATGACGCGGCGAAGAGCGGCGGTACCGCGAAGAAGCCGGCCGCCAAGGCGAAGTCCGCGACCAAGGACGGCGACAAGGAGTAGGGCCTCTCCGGCGCCGGTCTCGGCGCCGTTCCCGGGCGATGACATGGTGAGGCGCCGCGACCCGAACTTCTCGTTTGGAAGGTCGCGGCGCCGTCCTTATCTTAGCCCACGGGTGATTTGCCCACGACCTCACGTTTTCCGTGACCCCCGTTTTCCGTGACCCCCGTTTTCCGTGACCAGGGAAGTATCCGATGAACGCCTTTGACGGCCACGACGATCGCCCGCAGATGAACGCGCTCGTGCCGATGGTGGTGGAGCAGACGAGCCGCGGCGAGCGCGCCTTCGACATCTATTCCCGGCTGCTGAAGGACCGGATCATCTTCCTGACCGGCCCGGTCTATGACGAGGTGGCCAGCCTCATCTGCGCGCAGCTCCTCTATCTGGAGTCGGAGAACCCGAGCAAGGAGATCGCCTTCTACATCAACTCCCCCGGCGGCGTGGTCACCGGCGGTCTGGCGATCTACGACACCATGCAGTACATCCGGCCGGAGATCACCACGGTGTGTGTCGGCCAGGCGGCGTCGATGGGCTCGCTGCTGCTGGCCGCGGGCTCGCCCGGCAAGCGCTACGCGCTGCCGAACAGCCGCATCATGGTGCACCAGCCTTCCGGCGCCTTCCAGGGCCAGGCCGCCGATATCGAGATCCACGCCCGCGAGATCGTGCGCATCCGCCAGCGCATGAACGATATCTACGTGGAGCACACCGGCCAGTCGCTCGACTCCATCACCGAGGCGGTCGAGCGTGACCGTTTCATGACCGCGGAGGAGGCCAAGACCTTCGGCATCGTCGACCACGTGGTGGAATCGCGCGAGGCGACGGCGCTGGCGGCCCAGGCCTGACGCCGGTCCGATCGCCATAATCAGGGCCGGATCGCGGCCTAGCTTTTCATTGATCGGCATGTCCTTGCCGTGTTCAATGATGGGGTCGGGCGTGAATCCGCACCATCAGAAAGCGTTGTGGCCAGATGGCGCTTTGATCGGAACGGCAAACGCCTAGATAATGTAGCTCCCTCCGGCGATTCATCGCGCGGTGCGCTCGGGGGGCGAAAAGGTCCGGCGACGGCCGACGGCGAGACCCTGCGGGGGCCGGGGGTGCGGCCGGATCGACACGGTGCGACGTTGGAAGATTGATGAGCAAGACTTCAGGCGGCGACAGCAAGAACACGCTCTACTGCTCCTTCTGCGGAAAGAGCCAGCACGAGGTGCGCAAGCTGATCGCGGGTCCGACCGTATTCATCTGCGATGAATGCGTGGAACTGTGCATGGACATCATCCGGGAGGAGAACAAGACCTCCCTGGTGAAGAACCGCGACGGCGTGCCGACGCCGCGCGACATCCATGACGTGCTGGACGACTACGTGATCGGCCAGCAGCATGCCAAGCGCGTTCTCGCGGTCGCCGTGCACAACCACTACAAGCGCCTGGCGCACGGCCAGAAATCCAGCGACGTCGAACTGGCCAAGTCGAACATCCTGCTGATCGGGCCGACGGGCTGCGGCAAGACGCTGCTGGCCCAGACGCTGGCGCGCATCATCGACGTGCCCTTCACCATGGCCGACGCCACCACGCTGACAGAGGCGGGCTATGTCGGCGAGGATGTCGAGAACATCATCCTGAAGCTGTTGCAGTCGGCCGACTACAATGTCGAACGGGCGCAGCGCGGCATCGTCTACATCGACGAGGTCGACAAGATCAGCCGCAAGTCCGACAACCCGTCCATAACCCGAGACGTCTCGGGCGAGGGCGTGCAGCAGGCGCTGCTGAAGATCATGGAAGGCACCGTCGCCTCGGTCCCGCCCCAGGGCGGGCGCAAGCATCCCCAGCAGGAGTTCCTGCAGGTCGACACGACCAACATCCTGTTCATCTGTGGCGGCGCGTTCGCCGGACTCGACCGCATCATCTCCGAGCGCGGCAAGGGCACCAGCATCGGCTTCGGCGCCGACGTGAAGTCGGCGGAGGACAGGCGCACCGGCGAGGTGCTGCGCGACCTCGAGCCCGAGGACCTGCTGAAGTTCGGCCTGATCCCGGAATTCGTCGGCCGGTTGCCGGTGGTGGCGACGCTGGAGGATCTCGACGAGAAGGCGCTGGTGGAAATCCTGACCCGGCCGAAGAACGCGCTGGTGAAACAGTATCAGCGCCTGTTCGAGATGGAGCAGGTGAAGCTGACCTTCTCCGACGACGCGCTGACCGCGATCGCCCAGAAGGCGATCCGTCGGCGCACCGGCGCGCGCGGCCTGCGCTCCATCATGGAGGGCATCCTGCTGGAGTCGATGTTCGACCTGCCCGGCATGGACGGCGTCGAGGAGATCGTGGTGAACCGCGAGGTCGTCGAGGGACGCTCCAAACCACTGATGATCTACGCCGAGAAGCAGCGGGAAGACGTCGCGCCAGGGGCGTGAGATCGGCAAGGCGGACACGCCCGCACCCGCCATCTGCGCCCACCGAGGACGCGGTCGCCGTGGGCATGCGGCCGGATCGCGACGGGCGGTAATCGGGCACCAGGAATATCTTGTGGTTCGTCACCGGATGGTGACAACATCGTGTGCTTCCCGCGAGCAGCAAAGCTGACAGGTTGCTCTTGAAAGGGGTGCCGGCAAGCGCCACCCTTTCTGATACTTGCTCCGGCACTCCCGGGGGCCGGTCGCCAGCCATGCGGTCCGGTCGCCCATCCAAGGGGGCCGCTGCCGACACCTAGGAGTGAAGAGAGTGGACAATCTCGATCTCGAGCACGGGCCCATCTACCCGGTGTTGCCGCTGAGGGACATCGTGGTCTTCCCGCACATGATCGTGCCGCTGTTCGTGGGGCGCGAGAAGTCGGTCCGGGCGCTCGAAGACGTCATGAAGGACGACAAGCAGATCCTGCTGGTCACCCAGAAGAACGCCGCGCAGGACGATCCCGGCGCCGACGATCTCTATCAGATCGGCACCGTCGGCACGGTGCTGCAACTGCTCAAGCTGCCCGACGGCACCGTCAAGGTGCTGGTCGAGGGCGGCAGTCGTGCCCGTGTCAAGCAGTTCGACGAGGAGGCCGACTTCTTCCGCGCCGTCGCCGAGGCGATCCCCGAGGAGGCCGACAGCTCGCCTGACGTCGAGGCGCTGAGCCGCGCCGCGGTCGGCCAGTTCGAGGAATATATCAAGCTCAACAAGAAGATCCCGCCGGAGGTGCTGGTCTCGGTCAACCAGATCGACGACCACTCCAAGCTGGCGGACACGGTCGCCTCGCACCTGTCGCTGAAGATCGCCGAGAAGCAGGAGCTTCTGGAGACCGCTTCGGTGACGCGGCGGCTGGAGCGGATCTACGCCTTCATGGAGGGCGAGATCGGCGTGTTGCAGGTGGAGAAGCGCATCCGCAGCCGGGTCAAGCGCCAGATGGAGAAGACCCAGCGCGAGTACTATCTCAACGAGCAGCTCAAGGCGATCCAGCGCGAACTGGGCGACAACGAGGACGGCAAGGACGAGCTTGCCGAGCTCGAGGAGCGCATCGAGAAGACGAAGCTCTCCGCCGAGGCGCGCGAGAAGGCGACCGGCGAGCTGAAGAAGCTGCGCAACATGAGCCCGATGTCCGCCGAGGCCACGGTGCTGCGCAACTATCTCGACTGGATGCTCGGCATCCCCTGGAAGAAGCGCACCCGGGTGAAGAAGGACCTGACGCTCGCCCAGAAGGTGCTGGACGACGATCACTACGGGCTCGAAAAGGTCAAGGACCGGATCCTCGAATATCTCGCGGTGCAGCAGCGCATCAACAAGATCCGCGGCCCCATCCTCTGCCTCGTCGGACCGCCCGGCGTCGGCAAGACATCGCTCGGCCGTTCGATCGCGCGGGCGACGGGCCGCAACTTCATCCGCATGTCCCTGGGCGGCGTGCGCGACGAGGCGGAGATCCGTGGCCACCGGCGCACCTATATCGGCTCGATGCCGGGCAAGGTGGTCCAGGGCATGAAGAAGGCCAAGTCCTCGAACCCGCTCTACCTGCTGGACGAGGTCGACAAGCTGGGCGCCGACTATCGCGGCGATCCGTCATCGGCGCTTCTGGAAGTGCTGGACCCGGAGCAGAACTCGACCTTCAACGACCACTATCTTGAGGTCGACTACGACCTGTCGGAGGTCATGTTCATCTGCACCGCCAACAGCCTGAACATGCCGCAGCCGCTTCTCGATCGCATGGAGATCATCCGCATCCCAGGCTACACTGAGGACGAGAAGGTGGAGATCGCCCGCAGGCACCTGATCCCCAAGCAGGTCAAGGCGGCCGGCCTGAAGAAGGGCGAGTGGTCGATCTCCGACGAGGCGCTGCGCGACCTCATCCGCTACTACACGCGCGAGGCCGGCGTCCGCAATCTCGAGCGCGAGATCGCCAACCTGACCCGCAAGGCGGTCAAGGACATCCTGATGAAGACGGCCGAGCAGGTCGATCTGACGCCGGAGAACCTTGCCGACTATGCCGGGGTCAGGCGGTTCCGCTTCGGGCAGGTGGAGGAAGACGACCTGATCGGCGTCACCACCGGTCTGGCCTGGACGGAGGTCGGCGGCGAGTTGCTGTCGATCGAGGCGGTCACGGTGCACGGCAAGGGCCGGGTGGTGACCACCGGCAAGCTGGGCGAGGTGATGCGCGAATCGATCCAGGCGGCCGAATCGTTCGTGAAGTCGCGGGCGATCCAGTTCGGCATCAAGCCGACGGTGTTCGGCCGCAAGGACATCCACGTGCACGTGCCGGAGGGCGCGACGCCGAAGGACGGACCGTCCGCCGGCGTGGCGATGATCACCTCCATGGTCTCGGTGCTGACCGGCATTCCGGTGCGCAAGGACATCGCCATGACCGGCGAGATCTCGCTCCGTGGGCGAGTACTGCCGATCGGCGGGCTCAAGGAGAAGCTGCTGGCGGCGCTCCGCGGCGGGCTGAAAACGGTCCTGATTCCAAAGGAGAACGAGAAGGACCTGGCCGACATTCCGGAGAACGTGAAGCAGGGGCTGGAGATCGTTCCGGTTCAGACGGTGGAGGAGGTGCTCAACCGTGCATTGATCCGGCCGCTCGAGCCGATCGAGTGGACGGACGAGGACGAGGCCGCCGCCATGGCCCCCGTCGCGACACCGACCGACGAGCACGACAACGTCATTCGCCATTGAGAAAGGCGGCCAAAACCCGCAATAATCGGGGTCTAGATTCGTTTGGTCGATTGACCGCCGGAGCGGCTTACGCATACAGTCTGACGGCCAAATTGAAGCCCCAACGATCTGGACCTTGACTGCCCTCAACGGCGGCGTGTGTGAACTGTCCGGGTCGCCTCAACAACTCCTTGTGGTCCACGAAAAAGGGGGTCCAACGTGAACAAGAACGATCTAGTAGCCCACGTCGCCGACGCGGCTGATATTTCCAAGGCCGATGCGGCCAAGGCGGTCGATGCGGTGGTGGACGGCATCACCGATGCCTTGAAGAAGGGCGACGAGGTTCGCCTGGTCGGGTTCGGCACCTTCGCCGTCGCGGCGCGCGCCGCGACCGAGGGCCGCAACCCGCGCACCGGCGAGAAGATCAGCATCCCGGCCTCCAAGCAGCCGAAGTTCAAGGCTGGCAAGGCACTGAAAGACGCCGTCAACTAGGACGACGTCGCGCCCGCCGCGACGCGGGCACCGAATCTGGGCAGCCGGCCATCCACATGGTCGGCTGCCTTGTTCGTTCTGGCGGTGGTCGGAAGAGGCGGTAATGTGCCGTCTCGCCACAGCCGCGCCCGGGCGGTTAGCTCAGCTGGTCAGAGCGCCTGGTTTACACCCAGGAGGTCGGGAGTTCGACCCTCTCACCGCCCACCATCCGGCCCCCGCTACATTCGGCGATCCGGACGGCATTCGGCGCTTGACACCATCCACGGCGGGTCTTAAGCAAGCGCCCTCTCGTCCCGCCACCGAGCGGCGGCGAGGCCTACGCGGGTGTAGCTCAGTTGGTTAGAGCGCCGGCCTGTCACGCCGGAGGCCGCGGGTTCAAGTCCCGTCACTCGCGCCATTTCTCCTCTCCCCTGTCCATCACAAGAGAGCCGCCGCGCGCACCGAACGCGGTGCGGCGTCTTCCCGTTTTGCCTTGCTGCCGGCAGATTGCTGGGGTTCATTGCAGGCAGGAGTCAACGGGCCGGCCGCTGAGGGTCGGTCCCGGTAAGCGGACGATCGAGAGGGACAGGGATGAGGGCGACGACGACAAGCCGAGGATCGGGGAGGGCGCGACCCGTGGCGCTGCGCGTGGCATCGCGGGCGGCGCTGGTTCTGACGGCCGCCCTTGCGCTTGGCGCCTGCGACAGCGGCCTGAACCCGTTCGCCGAGGACGAGCCGCTGCCGGCGGACGGTGCGCAGACGACGCCCAACATCGGCACGCCGGAAACCGTGATCGTGCCGCCCTCGCTCGACGGCAGCGGTGCCGCACCACCGCCGCTCGGCTTCAACGTGCGCGCCTTCACCAACTTCCTGGAGACGCGCCCGACGCCGTCGGAGTTCCGTCAGGTCTATCCGGAAATCCAGCTCGTCATGCCCACCGACATCGTCACCGCGGACTACCGCGTCGATTACCGCCGTTTCTTCGCCTATCTCGACGATCTGGGCCGCATCGAGGGTGGCGAATTCCGTTGACGGCGGCGCTGTCGGCCCCGACGGCAGGGCCGGGCGGTCGCGCGCGGCCGCTCCCCTCTGCTAAGGTCGATCTATCGGCTGTCGTCCGCGACGTCACCATGACCTGTCGATAATCCTGGCTGGAGGCCCGATGTGACGGAAAGGCACGATCAGGATGCAGCCCCAACCAGTGCGGATCCGGGCGGAGCAACCAAGGCCGTCGCCGTGGACCAGTTCCTCGATTCCCTCGCCGACGCGCTGGCCGCCCGCATGGCCCCCCGGATTGCCGCGGAAATCCGCCGCAAGCTGACGCAGCAGGGACCCGAGGAAGCGGTATCCGCGGCCTTGGACGAGACCGCCGTGGCATCGAAACTGCCCAAGCGGATCAAGAGCATCTGAGCTGCCGCCGGAGCAGTCTGGCAGGGCCGGCGAGCGGCCGTAACGCTCGGCGGCGGCGCTTTTTCCAGGCTCTTGTGCAATGCGTCGGTTTTTCCTTTATGCCCAATTGGCACCGGCTTATATACGAGCCGCAACGCATTGGATTTGGCCGCGCGTCCATTGACGCGGCACGCGAATGGCCGATCTTCCGGTGCAGGGATGCCAATGGAGAGAGCGGCCCGAAACCGACGGGCCGAGAGTGCGGGCAAGCGATATGGCGAATTCGATCGTCGCGGAGTACCTCCCGATCCTGCTGTTCCTGGGCGTGGCCACCGCGATCGCCGTGGCCGCCGTCGGCGCCTCGCTGATCGCGGCGCGCCAGAAGCCGGATTCGGAGAAACTGGCCGCCTACGAGTGCGGCTTCGACGCCTTCGACGACGCGCGCGGCAAGTTCGACGTGCGCTTCTACCTCGTCGCCATCCTCTTCATCATCTTCGACCTCGAGGTCGCGTTCCTGTTCCCCTGGGCCGTGGCGCTGGGCGATATCGGCATGTTCGGCTTCTGGTCGATGATCATCTTTCTCGGCATCCTGACCATCGGGTTCATCTACGAGTGGAAGAAGGGAGCGTTGGAATGGGAGTGACCGAAACCGAGAGGACGATCGATCCTTATCGTGTCGGCACGCCAATCCCGCCCGGCAGCGACCAGGACGCGGTGCTGGCCCGCGCGGCCAGCGATCTCCAGGACAAGGGATTGCTGGTCACCAAGTTGGGCGCGCTGGTCGACTGGGCGCGCACCGGCTCCATGTGGCCGATGACTTTCGGGCTGGCCTGCTGCGCGGTGGAGATGATCCACGCCTACATGTCGCGCTACGACCTGGACCGCTTTGGCGTGATCCCGCGGCCGAGCCCGCGGCAGTCGGACGTGATGATCGTCGCCGGCACGCTGACCAACAAGATGGCGCCGGCGCTGCGCCGGGTCTACGACCAGATGCCGGAGCCGCGCTGGGTGATCTCCATGGGCTCCTGCGCCAATGGCGGCGGCTACTATCACTACTCGTATTCGGTGGTGCGCGGCTGCGACCGCGTGGTGCCGGTCGACATCTACGTTCCCGGCTGCCCGCCGACGGCCGAGGCGCTGGTCTACGGCATCCTTCAGCTGCAGAAGAAGATCCGTCGCGGCAATCGGATCCAGCGCTGAAGCGGGCGGTCGCGGGCAATCAGTTGACGGTGTAGGAGAGAGGCATGGCCAACGAGGCGCTAGCCGAGATTGGCGAGATGGTCGTTGCGGCGCTCGATCCGGACGTGTCGCGCTGGGAAATCATCCGCGACCAGCTTGTCGTGCACGCAAGGCGTGGCGCGATCGGCAAGGTACTGACCTTTCTGCGCGACGACTCGAACTGCACCTACAGCCAGCTCATCGACATCACCGCCGTCGACTATCCCGAGCGCGAGGAGCGCTTCGAGGTGGTCTACAACCTGCTGTCCATGAAGCGGAACGACCGTATCCGCGTGAAGGTGACGACCGACGAGGACTCGCCGGTACCGTCCGTCGCCGAACTCTTCCCCTGCGCCACCTGGTTCGAGCGTGAGGTCTGGGACATGTTCGGCGTGTTCTTCGAGAACTGCCCGGACCTGCGCCGGATCCTCACCGATTACGGATTCGAGGGCCATCCGCTGCGCAAGGAGTTCCCGATGACCGGCTATGTGGAGGTACGCTACGACGAGGAGTTGAAGCGTGTCGTCTACGAGCCGGTGAAGCTGACCCAGGACTACCGGACCTTCGACTTCCTCTCCCCCTGGGAGGGCATGACGCCGAAGCTGCCCGGCGACGAGAAGGCCGATACGGCGGGCGACGAGTCCGCCAAGGGGGCATGAGGCGATGAGCACCGTCGAGACCCAGATCAAGCCCGTCACCATGAATTTTGGGCCGCAGCATCCGGCGGCCCACGGCGTCCTGCGCTTGGTGCTGGAGATGGATGGCGAGGTGGTGGAGCGCGCCGACCCGCATATCGGCCTGCTGCACCGCGGCACCGAGAAGCTGATCGAATACCGCACCTATCTGCAGGCCGTGCCCTATTTCGACCGGCTCGACTATGTCGCGCCGATGAACCAGGAGCACGCCTACGCGCTGGCGGTCGAGCGTCTGCTGGGCGTCGAGGTGCCGGAGCGCGGCCAGTACATCCGGGTGCTCTATTCAGAGATCGGCCGGGTGCTCAACCACCTGCTCAACGTCACTACCTTCGCGCTCGACGTCGGCGCGATCACGCCCTCGCTTTGGGGCTTCGAGGAGCGCGAGTTGCTCATGGAGTTCTACGAGCGGGTCTGCGGCGCGCGCCTGCACGCCGCCTATTTCCGCCCCGGGGGTGTGCACCAGGACCTGCCTCCGGGCCTGATCGACGATATCTGGGAGTATACCGAGCGCTTCCCGCGCTTCTATGACGACCTGCGCAACCTGCTGAACAACAACCGCGTGTTCAAGCAGCGCACGGTCGACATCGGCGTCGTCTCCACCGAGGACGCCATCGCCTGGGGCTTCACCGGGCCGATGATCCGCGCCTCCAACATCGCCTGGGACCTGCGCAAGGCGCAGCCCTACGACGCCTATGCCAAGATGGACTTCGACATCCCTGTCGGCGTGACCGGGGACTGCTACGCCCGCTATCTCATCCGCATGGAGGAGATGGTGCAGTCGATCCGCATCATCCGCCAGTGCCTGACCGACATGCCCGAGGGCCCGGTCAAGGTGCAGAACAACAAGATCGCGCCGCCGAAGCGGGCCGAGATGAAGCGCTCGATGGAGGCTCTGATCCATCACTTCAAGCTCTACACCGAGGGCTATCACGTGCCGGAGGGCGAGGTGTACGCCGCGGTCGAGGCGCCGAAGGGTGAGTTCGGCGTGTTCCTGGTGTCCGACGGCACCAACAAGCCCTATCGCTGCCGCATCCGGGCGCCGGGCTTCGCCCATCTGCAGGCCATGGACTTCATGTCGAAGGGTCACATGCTGGCCGACAGCGTCGCCATCATCGGCGCCATGGACATCGTCTTCGGGGAGATCGACCGATGAGCTTCGGACAGGCCGCTCCCGATTCCGCGCAGCCCCGGGAATTCGTCTTCACGGAGGAGAACCTGGAGCGCGCCCGGACCATCATCGCCCGCTACCCGGACGGCAAGCAGCAGTCGGCGCTGCTGCCGCTGCTCGACCTGGCGCAGCGCCAGCATGACAACTGGCTGCCGCGGGTGGCCATGGACTACGTCGCCGACTTCCTCGAGATCCCGCGCATCCGGGCCTACGAGGTTGCGACCTTCTACACGATGTTCAACAAGGCGCCGGTCGGCCGGCACCTGATCCAGGTCTGCACCACCACGCCGTGCTGGCTGTGCGGCTCCAGTGACCTGCTCAAGGCGATCGAGGACAGGACGGGGCTGAAGCCCGGTCAGGACGCTGACGACGGGGCTTTCTCCGTGGTCGAGGTGGAGTGTCTGGGCGCCTGCGTGAACGCGCCGATGGTGCAGATCAACGACGACTACTACGAGGATCTCGACTACGACCGCATGTGCCGGATCCTCGACGACCTGAAGGCCGGCAAGACGGTCGAGGCAGGCTCGCAGACCGGCCGCTGGGGCGGCCAGGCACAGGCCGGTCCGACCAGCCTGCTCGACCGCGCGCCCAAGGACGTGAAGGCGGCCGCCAAGAAGGACGGCAAGACGGATGCCAAGCCGGGCGCCAGGAAAGGGAAGTCCCATGCTGAAGGATGAAGATCGCATCTTCACCAATCTCTACGGCTGGGAGGACTGGCGGCTGGAGGGCGCGCGCAGGCGCGGCGTCTGGTCGAACACGAAGGAGCTGATCGCGCTCGGCCGCGAGAAGATCCGCGAGGAGGTAAAGGCCTCCGGCCTGCGCGGCCGCGGCGGGGCGGGGTTCCCGACCGGCATCAAGTGGTCGTTCATGCCGGCGGAGGAGAACCCGGATCGCCCGGCCTATCTGGTGATCAACGCCGACGAATCGGAGCCCGGCACCTGCAAGGATCGGGACATCATGCGCTTCGATCCGCACCGGTTGATCGAAGGGGCGCTGGTCTCCTCCTTCGCGCTGGCGGCGCATGCCTGCTACATCTACATCCGCGGCGAGTTCTACCACGAGGCCTCGAACATCCAGCGGGCGATCGACGAGGCCTACGAGGCGGGCCTGCTCGGCAAGAACGCCGCCGGATCCGGCTGGGATTTCGACCTCTATCTGCATCGCGGGGCCGGCGCCTATATCTGCGGCGAGGAAACCGCCCTGATGGAGAGCCTCGAGGGCAAGCAGGGCATGCCGCGCAACAAGCCGCCCTTTCCGGCGGGTGCGGGCCTGTGGGGTCGTCCGACCACGGTGAACAATGTCGAGACCATCGCCGTGGTGCCGGAAATCCTGCGCCGCGGTGGCGCCTGGTTCGCCGGCCTCGGCCGGCCGCGCAACGAAGGCACGAAGCTGTTCTGCATCTCCGGCCACGTCATGCAGCCCTGCAACGTGGAGGAGGAGCTCGGCATCCCGCTGAAGGAGCTGCTGGACCGTCATGCCGGCGGCGTGCGCGGCGGCTGGGACAACCTGAAGGCGGTGATCCCGGGCGGATCCTCGACGCCAATCCTGCCCAAGGACATCTGCGATACCGTGCTGATGGACTTCGACAGCCTGAAGGAGGTCAAGTCCGGCCTCGGCACCGCCGGCGTCATCGTCATGGACAGCTCGACCGACGTCGTCTACGCCATCGCCCGGCTGGCGCATTTCTACATGCACGAGAGCTGCGGCCAGTGCACGCCCTGCCGCGAGGGCACGGGCTGGCTCTACCGGGTGATGCTGCGCATGGTCGAGGGCAAGGCCGAAGTCGAGGAGATCGACATGCTGCTCGAGGTCACCAAGGAGATCGAGGGCCACACGATCTGCGCCCATGGCGACGCAGCGGCCTGGCCGATCCAGGGCCTGATCCGGCACTTCCGGCCGGAGATGGAGCAGCGCATCCGCGCCTATCGCGACCGCGTGCACAAGCGCGGCGGCACGCCGTTGCATCCGGTGGCGGCGGAGTGACGATGAACATGCTTTCCCGGAAGGTTGGTGGGGATATCTCATGCCAAAACTGACGATTGACGGCATCGAGATCGAGGTCGAGGCCGGCACCTCCGTGCTGCAGGCCTGCGAGCAGCTTGGCATCGAGATCCCGCGCTTCTGCTTCCATGACCGGCTGTCGGTGCCGGCCAATTGCCGCATGTGCCTGGTCGAGATGGAACGCTCGCCCAAGCCGATCGCGTCCTGCGCCATGCCGGCCGGAGACGGCATGGTGATCCGTACTCAGTCGGATCTCGTGCGCAAGGCTCGGCGCGGCGTGATGGAGTTCCTGCTGATCAACCATCCGCTCGACTGCCCGATCTGCGACCAGGGCGGCGAGTGCGACCTGCAGGACCAGGCCATGGCCTACGGCTTCGACAAGAGCCGCTATGCCGAGGCCAAGCGCTCGGTGAAGGAGAAATATCTCGGCCCGCTGATCCGCACCTACATGACGCGCTGCATCCACTGCACGCGCTGCATCCGCTTCGCCGACGAGATCGCCGGCGTGCCGGAGATGGGCGCGACCGGCCGGGGCGAACACCTCGAGATCGGCACCTATGTGGAGAAGGCGATCACGTCGGAGCTTTCGGGCAACATGATCGACATCTGCCCGGTCGGCGCGCTGACCTCGAAGCCCTATGCCTTCGCCGCGCGGCCCTGGGAGCTGCGCAAGACGGAGACCGTGGACGTGCTGGACGCGGTCGGCTCGAACGTGCGGGTCGACGCGCGCGGCGGTCATGTGCTGCGCGTGCTGCCCCGGCTGCACGAGGGCATCAACGAGGAGTGGATCTCCGACAAGACCCGCTTCGCCTGCGACGGTCTCGCCCGCCAGCGCCTTGACCGGCCCTATATCCGTGAGAACGGCAAGCTGCGCCAGGCCGAGTGGGACGAGGCCCTCGACCTGGTGGCGGCGAAGCTGGGTGGGCTGAAGCCGTCGGAGATCGCCGCGATCGCCGGCGACCAGGTGGATGTCGAGGCCGTGTTCGCGCTGAAATCGCTGATGACGAAGCTGGGCGTCAGCAGTCTCGACTGCCGGCAGGACGGGGCGAAGCTCGACCCGGCAGTGCGGGCATCCTACGTCTTCAACACCGGCATCGCGGGCATCGAGGAGGCGGATGCCATCCTGATCGTCGGCGCCAACCCACGCGCCGAGGCGGCCATGCTGAACGCCCGCATCCGCAAGCGCTACCTCAAGGGTGGGCTGAAGGTGGGCGTGATCGGCCCGCGGGCCGACCTGACCTATGCCTACGACTACCTGGGCGCCGGGCCGGAGAGCCTGACAGCGCTGGCGGACGGCAAGAACGACTTCTTGAAGGTGCTGAAGGGCGCGGAGAAGCCGATGCTGATCCTGGGGCAGGGCGCGCTGGCCCGGGAGGACGGCGCCGCCGTGCTCGCCGCCGCCCGCGCACTGGCCGAGGCGGCCGGCATGGTCAAGGATGGCTGGAACGGCTTCAACGTGCTGCACACGGCGGCCGGCCGTGTCGGCGCGCTCGACCTCGGGTTCGTGCCCGGCAAGGGCGGCCGCGACTTGGCCGGCATCCTCGACGGCGCGTCCTCGGGCGAGATCAAGCTGGTCTGGCTGCAGGCGGCCGACGAATTCGATACGGCGAGGCTCGGCGACGCCTTCGTGGTCTATCAGGGCCACCACGGCGACCGCGGGGCGCACCGTGCCGACGTGATCCTGCCGGGCGCCGCCTTCACCGAGAAGAACGCCACCTACGTGAACACCGAGGGCCGGGTGCAGCGCGCCCGCATGGCCGTGTTCCCGCCGGGCGAGGCGCGCGAGGACTGGAAGATCCTGCGGGCGCTGTCCGCCCGGCTCGGCCAGACGCTGCCTTTCGACACGCTGGCGCAGCTGCGCGCCCGGATGGCCGAGAAGCACCCGCTGCTGGCCGAGATCGACGTGCTGTTCGAGCCTGAATGGGGCGCGTTCGGCGAACCGGGGGAAATGTCCGGCGCGCCCTTCGTCTCGCCCGTGGAGACGTTCTACATGACCGACCCGATCAGCCGCGCCTCGGCGACGATGGCGGCCTGCATCGAGGAAATCGTCGGTCGCGAGGCGGCGGAATAGGGGGCGGCGGAGATGGGTTTCTGGAGCGGGTACGCCTGGCCGACCGTCATCATCATCCTGCAGATCGTGGCGATCGTGCTGCCCCTGCTGGTGGCGGTCGCCTATCTGACCTATGCCGAGCGCAAGGTCTTGGGCGCCATGCAGCTGCGCCAGGGGCCGATGACCGTCGGCCCGTTCGGCCTGCTGCAGCCCTTCGCCGACGGTCTGAAGATGCTGGTCAAGGAGACCATCATCCCTTCCGGCGCCAACCGCGCGGTCTTCCTGATCGCGCCGATGCTCACCTTGATGCTGAGCCTGGTGGCCTGGGCGGTGATCCCGTTCGACGAGGGCTGGGTGCTGGCCGACATCAATGTCGGGGTACTCTACCTCTTCGCCATTTCCTCGCTCGGCGTGTACGGCATCATCATGGCCGGCTGGGCCTCGAACTCGCGCTACGCCTTCCTCGGCGGGCTGCGCTCGGCGGCGCAGATGGTCTCCTACGAGGTCTCGATCGGTTTCGTCATCATCTCGGTGCTGCTCTGCGTCGGCTCGCTGAACCTGTCCGACGTGGTGCGGGCGCAGGAGACGGTGTGGTTCGCCATCCCGCTGTTCCCGATGTTCGTGGTCTTCTTCGTCTCCGCCCTGGCGGAGACCAACCGCGCGCCCTTCGACCTGCCGGAGGGCGAATCGGAGATCACCGGCGGCTTCATGGTCGAGTACTCGTCCATGACCTACGCGCTGTTCTTCCTCGGCGAGTACGCCAACATGATCCTGATGAGCGGGATGACCACCATCCTGTTCCTCGGTGGCTGGCTGGCGCCGTTCGGCTTCGCGCCCTTCACCTGGATTCCGGGCGTCATCTGGTTCGCCCTCAAGGTCGCCTTCTGCCTGTTCATCTTCATCTGGGTGCGCGCCACGCTGCCGCGCTACCGCTACGACCAGCTGATGCGGCTGGGCTGGAAGGTGTTCCTGCCGTTCAGCCTGTTCTGGGTCGTCGCCACCGCCGGCGTGCTGGTGGCGTTCGACTGGGTCCCGGCCTGAGAGCTGGCCCTAAGAGAGTGAGAGAGAGGCGATAACCATGGCCTTCATCGACCGCACGGCCCGCACGATCCTGCTCGGCGAGATCGTCGGCGGCCTGTGGCTGACCCTGAAATACTTCTTCAGGCCCAAGGTCACGCTGAACTATCCCTACGAGAAGGGCCCGCTCAGCCCGCGCTTTCGCGGCGAGCACGCGCTCAGGCGCTATCCCAACGGGGAGGAGCGCTGCATCGCCTGCAAGCTGTGCGAGGCGATCTGCCCGGCCCAGGCCATCACCATCGAGTCCGAGCCGCGCGAGGACGGCAGCCGCCGCACCACGCGCTACGACATCGACATGACGAAATGCATCTATTGTGGCTTCTGCCAGGAGGCCTGCCCGGTGGACGCGATCGTCGAGGGGCCGCACTTCGAGTTCTCCACCGAGACCCGGGAGGAGCTGTTCTACAACAAGGAGAAGCTGCTGCTGAACGGCGACCGCTGGGAGGCTCAGCTCCAGGCAAACATTGCGGCGGATGCCCCTTACCGCTAAAACACCGCCGACTTCCTGACCGCCGAGCTTCCGGGGCGGGGCGCCGCGCGCCGCACCCGTCCGACCACCCTGAACGAGGCGCCGACCGCCGGGCCAGCATGATCGTCATCACTCTCGCCTTCTACCTGTTCGCCTCCATCACCATCGCCTCGGCGGTGATGGTGATCTCGGCGCGCAATCCGGTGCACTCGGTGCTGTTCCTGATCCTCGCCTTCTTCAACGCCGCCGCCTTGTTCATCATCATGGGGGCTGAGTTCCTGGCGCTGATCCTGGTGGTGGTCTATGTCGGCGCGGTTGCGGTGCTGTTCCTGTTCGTCGTGATGATGCTGGACGTCAACTTCCAGCGGCTGCGCGAGGGCGTGCTGGCCTACCTGCCAATCGGCGGTTTGATCGGCCTGATCCTGCTGGTCGAGCTGATCTTCGTGGGCGCGGCCTGGGTGATCGCGCCGGGGGCCGAGACGGCGGTCAGGGCACCGGCGGCGGCCGCCGGGGGCGTCACCAACACCGAGGCGCTCGGCCGGCTGATCTACACCGACTACTTCTACCTGTTCCAGGCAGCCGGCATGATCCTGCTGGTGGCGATGATCGGCGCCATCGTGCTCACCCTGCGGCAGCGCACCGGCGTGCGCCGGCAGAAGATCGCCGACCAGCTCGCCCGTCAGCCGTCGGACGCGGTGGTGGTGCGCAAGGTCGAAACCGGCGGGGGCATCTGAGATCATGGAAATCGGGCTTGGCCACTTCCTCACCGTCGCCGCGATCCTGTTCACGCTCGGCATCTTCGGCATCTTCCTGAACCGCAAGAACGTCATCATCATCCTGATGTCGATCGAGCTCATGCTGCTCGCCGTGAACATCAACCTGGTGGCGTTCTCGACCTATCTGGGCGACCTGGTGGGCCAGGTCTTCGCGCTCTTCGTGCTTACCGTCGCCGCGGCGGAGGCGGCGATCGGGCTCGCCATCCTGGTCGTCTACTTCCGCAATCGCGGCACCATCGAGGTTGCCGAGATCAACCAGATGAAGGGCTGAGGGCAGGGGACGCGTTACCATGGAAGTCGCAGCCGTATTCCTGCCCCTGGTCGCCGCCGCGATCGCCGGCCTGTTCGGCCGTGTGATCGGCGAGAAGGGCGCCATGGCGGTCACCGTCGGCGCCGTCTGCCTGGCCGGCCTGCTGTCGGTGATCATCTTCATCGACGTCGCCTTCGGGGAGGCGCCGCGCACGGTGGAGCTGTTCAACTGGATGGATGTCGGCGGGCTCGACATCGCCTGGGCGCTCCGGGTCGACACGTTGACCGCGGTGATGCTGGTGGTGGTCAACGGCGTCTCGTCGATGGTGCATATCTATTCCATCGGCTATATGAGCCACGACCACTCCAAGGCGCGGTTCTTCGCCTATCTCAGCCTGTTCACCTTCATGATGCTGATGCTGGTGACGGCGGACAACCTGGTGCAGATGTTCTTCGGCTGGGAAGGGGTCGGTCTCGCCTCCTACCTGCTGATCGGCTTCTGGTACGACCGGGAGAGCGCCAACCGGGCCTCGATCAAGGCCTTCGTGGTCAACCGGATCGGCGATTTCGGCTTCTCGCTCGGCATCTTCGCGCTGTTCCTGATGTACGGCACGGTGGAGTTCGACCCGATCTTCGCCGCCACGCCGGAGATGGTGGGCACCACCTTCACCTTCCTGTCCTGGGAGGTGGACGCGCTGACCTGCATCTGTCTGCTCCTGTTCATCGGCGCCATGGGCAAGTCGGCCCAGCTCGGCCTGCACACCTGGCTGCCGGACGCCATGGAGGGCCCGACACCGGTCTCCGCCCTGATCCATGCCGCCACCATGGTGACCGCCGGCGTCTTCATGCTGGCGCGCATGAGCCCGGTCTTCGAATACGCGCCCGACGCGCTGGCCGTGGTGGCGGTGGTCGGCGCCGCCACCGCCTTCGTGGCGGCGACGATCGGGCTGACGCAGTGGGACATCAAGCGGGTCATCGCCTATTCGACGATGAGCCAGCTCGGCTACATGTTCTTCGCCATCGGCGTCTCGGCCTATTCGGCGGCGATCTTCCACCTGATGACCCACGCCTTCTTCAAGGCGCTCTTGTTCCTGGGCGCCGGCTCGGTCATCCACGCCATGTCCGACGAGCAGGACATGCGCAAGATGGGCGGCATCTGGCGGGCCATTCCGCGCACCTACACGCTGATGTGGATCGGCAGCCTGGCGCTGGCCGGCATCGGCATCCCGGGCCTGTTCGGCTTCGCCGGCTTCTATTCCAAGGACATCATCCTGGAGGCCGCCTTCGCCGACCACAGCTGGTTCGGCAACCTGGCCTACTGGCTGGGCATCGCCGCCGCCTTCATGACGGCGTTCTATTCAGGCCGCCTGCTGTTCCTCACCTTCCACGGGCGCCCGCGCGCGGACGAGAAGGTGATGGCGCACGTGCACGAGTCGCCCTGGGTGATGATCGGACCGCTGATCCCGCTGGCCATCGGCGCGGTGATCGCCGGCTTCGTCGCCTACGAATGGTTCGTCGGCCACGACATGGCGCATTTCTGGGGCGACAGCCTGCTGGTGCTGGAGGAGAACAACACCGTCGAGGCGGCGCATCACGTGGCGCTCTGGGTGAAGCTGCTGCCGCTGGTGGTGGCGCTCGCCGGCCTCGGCTTCGCCTGGCTCTACTACATCGCCCGACCGGCCCTGCCCGGGGTCACGGCGATTGTGTTCCGGCCGGTCTACAGCCTGTTCTTCCGCAAATGGTACTTCGACGAGATCTATGACCGCATCGCCGTCCGGCCCGCCTTCCAGCTCGGCCACGGGCTGTGGACGGCGGGCGACCAGGCGGTCATCGACGGCGTCGGACCGGACGGCATGGCCCGCGCCACCCGCGACATCGCGCGCCGCTTCAGCCGCCTGCAGTCCGGCTACGTCTATCACTACGCGTTCGCCATCCTGATCGGTCTGGTGGCGTTCGTCTCCTGGTATCTCTACGCGCTCTGACGGGCGAGCTAAGGCGTTCGGAAACATGGTCGATTGGCCCATCCTCTCGCTGATCACGTTCCTGCCGCTCGCGGGTGCAGCGTTCATCTTCGTGCTGGCGCGCGGCTCGGAGGAGATGGTGGCGCGCAATGCCCGGCTGACCGCGCTGTTCGCTTCGGTCGCCACCTTCGTGCTCAGCCTGTTCCTGTGGTTCGCCTTCGACACCACGACGCCGGAGTTCCAGTTCGTCGAGCACACCGAATGGTTCCCGGCCTTCGGCATCGCCTACCACATGGGCGTGGACGGCATCTCGATGCTGTTCGTCCTGCTCTCCACCATCCTCACGCCGATCTGCGTCCTGGCCAGCTGGACCGCCATCACCAAGCGGGTTAAGGAGTACATGATCTCCTTCCTGATCCTCGAGACGCTGATGGTCGGCATGTTCTGCGCGCTCGACTACGTGCTGTTCTACGTCTTCTTCGAGGGTGTGCTGATCCCGATGTTCATCATCATCGGCGTCTGGGGATCGGGGCAACGGCGCATCTACGCCGCCTTCAAGTTCTTCCTGTTCACGCTGGCCGGCTCCGTCCTGATGCTGCTGGCGCTGCTGGCCATGTATCTGCAGGCCGGCACCACCGACATCCCGACCCTGATGGCGACAGATTTCGGCTACGACATGCAGATCTGGCTGTGGCTCGCCATGTTCGCCTCCTTCGCGGTCAAGGTGCCGATGTGGCCGGTGCACACCTGGCTGCCCGACGCGCATGTCGAGGCGCCGACCGCCGGTTCGGTGATCCTGGCCGGCGTGCTCCTGAAGATGGGCGGCTACGGCTTCCTGCGCTTCTCGATCCCGATGCTGCCACAGGCGACGGAAACGCTGACGCCGCTGATCTACGTCCTGTCCGTCGTCGCCATCATCTACACCTCGCTGGTGGCGCTGGCGCAGAAGGACATGAAGAAGCTGATCGCCTATTCCTCCATCGCCCATATGGGCGTGGTGACGATCGGCATGTTCACCATGACCAGCCAGGGCGTGGTCGGCTCGATCTTCCAGATGCTCTCCCACGGCATCGTCTCCGCCGCCCTGTTCCTTTGCGTCGGTGTGGTCTACGACCGGCTGCACACGCGCGAGATCGCCCGCTATGGCGGCCTGGTGCACAACATGCCCGCCTACGCCTTCGTCTTCATGGTCTTCACCATGGCCTCGGTCGGGCTGCCGGGCACCTCGGGCTTCATCGGCGAGTTCCTGGTGCTGGTCGGTACCTTCCAGGTGAATACCTGGGTGGCCGCGCTCGCCACCACCGGCGTGGTCCTGGGCGCGGCCTACATGCTCTACCTCTACCGCCGGGTGATCTTCGGCAAGCTGGTCAAGGAGGACCTGAAGCTGCTGCCCGATCTCTCGCTGCGTGAGGTGGCGGTGTTCGCGCCCCTCATCATCCTGGTCTTCTGGATGGGCATCTATCCCTCGAGCTTCACCGACGTCATGCAGGTCTCCGTCGACAACCTGATCGCCAACTACCAGCTCGCGCTCGAGCGCACGGACGGCGCCGCCGCCGTGCTGGCGAACCGCTGAGGGGGGCGGGCGCGATGACCGATCTCACCGATCTGCTGCCGGCGCTGCCGGAACTCTTCCTCGCCGTGGCCGGCATGGCGCTGCTGATGCTGGGCGTCTTCATGGGCGACCGCTCGACCCGGCTGGTCAGCTACCTGTCCGCCCTGGCGCTGGTGATCGCCGGCGTGCTGGTGCTGACGGGCGAGGAGGGCCGGACCGCCTTTGCCGGCCTGTTCGTCGTCGACGACTTCGCCGTCTTCATGAAGGTGCTGGTGCTGGCGTCGGCGGCGATCGGCATCGTCATGAGCATCGGCTTCCTGGAGCGCGAGCAGATCGCCCGCTTCGAGTACCCGGTGCTGCTGGTGCTGGCGACGCTTGGCATGCTGATGATGATCAGCGCCAACGACCTGATCGCCCTCTATCTCGGTCTCGAACTGCAGAGCCTCTGCCTCTACGTGGGCGCCGCCTTCCGGCGCGATACGGTGCGCTCGACCGAGGCGGGGCTGAAATACTTCGTCCTGGGCGCCCTGTCCTCGGGCCTGCTGCTCTACGGCGCCTCGATGGTCTACGGCTTCACCGGCACCACCGACTTCGCCGTGATGGCCGAGGTTCTGGGCGGCGAGGGCGGCATGTCGATCGGCCTGCTGTTCGGCCTCGTCTTCATCGCCGCAGCGCTCTGCTTCAAGATCTCCGCCGTGCCCTTCCACATGTGGACGCCCGACGTCTACGAGGGCGCGCCGACGCCGGTCACCGCCTTCTTCGCGGTGGCGCCGAAGATCGCCGCCCTGGCCCTGTTCACCCGGGTCCTCGTCGGCCCGTTCGGCGACCTGGTCGAGCAGTGGCAGCAGATCGTGGTGGTCGTCGCCATCCTCTCGATGATCCTCGGCGCCTTCGCCGCCGTGGCGCAGACCAATATCAAGCGGCTGATGGCCTATTCCTCGATCGGACATGTCGGCTACGCGCTGGTCGGCCTAGCGGCCGGCACGCAGGAGGGCGTCCGCGGCGTCGCCATCTATCTCGCCATCTACCTGGCGATGAATCTCGGCACCTTCGCCATCATCCTCGCCATGCGGGTGAACGGGCGCGCCGTTGAGGGCATCAACGACCTGGCCGGGCTCAGCCGCTCCAACCCGCTGATGGCGCTGGCCCTGGCGATCTTCATGTTCTCCATGGCCGGCATTCCGCCCCTGGCGGGCTTCTTCGGCAAGCTCTACGTCTTCATGGCGGCGATCAACGCGGAGCTCTATGCCCTGGCGGTGATCGGCGTGCTGTCCAGCGTGGTCGGCGCCTTCTACTACCTGCGCATCGTCAAGCTGATGTATTTCGACGAGGCGGTGGAGCAGATCGACCGGCCGGTGGAGCGCGAGCTGGCCACGGTGATGACGGCGGCGGGGGCGGTGACGGTGCTGTTCATCCTGGTGCCGGCCTGGGTGACCGACCTCGCCTCGGTGGCCGCCGGATCGCTCTACCCCTGACGTGGACCCCCAGGCCGCGCCCATCGCGACGGCGGCGCCACGCTGGACCATTCACCGGATCGACAGCGTCGGCAGCACCAACGACGCGCTGGCCGCCATGGCGGCGGACGGGGCGCCCGCCGGCAGTGTGCTGATCGCCCGCCATCAGACGGCGGGGCGGGGCCGGCGCGGTCGCTCCTGGACCTCGCAGGAGGGCAACCTCCATCTCTCCCTGCTTCTCAACCCCGGCCGTCCCCTGGCCGAATGGGGCAGCCTGGCCCTGCTCGGCGGTCTCGCCGCGACCATGGCGCTGCGCCGACTGACCGGGCGCGAGGAGATCCGGGTCAAATGGCCGAACGACGTGCTGGCCGGACCGGCCAAGCTGGTCGGCATCCTGCCGGAGACGGTGGGGCCGGGGCCGGACGGCCTGGTCGTCGGCTTCGGGGTCAATCTGGCGCACCATCCCGACGATGCGGAGCGACCGGCCACTTCGCTCGCCGCGCTGGGACATGACGCGATTGGTCCCGAAGCCATGACGGCCGCCCTACTCGCCGCGCTGGACCCGCTTCTCGAGCGCTGGGAGGACGGGGGCTTCGGTCGGCTCCGCGAGAACTGGCTCGCCCACGCCCTGGGGGTGGGCGAGCCGGTCACCGTAGCCCTGCCGCGCGAGCGCTTCGAGGGCGTGCTCGAGGATATCGACTCGGGTGGCATCGCCCAGGTGCGCCTCGCCGATGGCCGCCGGCGCCGGATCGCAGCCGGGGAGATCTTCTTCGCGACGGCCGCTTCACCCAGGGGAGACTGAGACGATGCTGCTTGCCATCGATGCCGGCAACACCAATGTGGTCTTCGCCATCTACGACGAGAAGCGGCGCAAGCTGGGCGCCTGGCGTATCTCGACAGACCCGAAGCGGACGGCCGACGAATACGCCGTCTGGCTGACCCAGCTGATGTCGCTGGTCAAGCTGCGGCCGGTCGACATCACCGGGGCCATTCTCGGCAGCGTGGTGCCGGCCGCGACCTTCAACCTGGTCGGCCTCTGTCGTCACCATTTCGGCTGCGAGCCGCTGATCGTCGGCGCGCCCGGCGTCGACCTCGGCGTCGAGGCGAAGGTGGACAACCCCCTGGAGGTCGGCGCCGACCGCCTGCTCGACGCCATCGGCGCCCGTCTCGTCATGGCGCCGCCGCTGATCGTGCTCGACATCGGCACGGCGACGACCTTCGACCTCGTCGACGCGGATGGCAATTTCGCCGGCGGCGTGATCGCGCCCGGGCCCAATCTGTCGCTGGAGGCGCTGCACCGGGCGGCGGCCAAGCTGCCGAAGATCGAGATCGAGCGGCCGCCCAAGGTGATCGGCACCAATACGATCGAAACCATGAAGTCGGGCATGTTCTGGGGCTATGTGGCCTTGATCGAGGGCATGGTCGCCCGCATTTCCGAGGAGTACGGCCACCCGCTCAAGGTTATCGCCACGGGCGGCCTCAGCAAGGTATTCGCCCGCGCCACCACCGTGATCGACCACATCGACGACGAGATCACGCTGCGCGGGCTCGTCTACATCCATGACAGAAACACGAAGAAATGAGCATTTCCGAACACACCGCCGACAACCTCGTCTTCCTGCCGCTCGGCGGGTCCGGGGAGATCGGCATGAATTTCAACCTGCTCGGCCTCGACGGCAAGTGGATCGCCGTCGACTGCGGCATCAGCTTCGGCGACGACCGCATGCCGGGCATCGACGTGGTGATGGCCGATCCCGCCCTCATCGCCGATGAACGCGAGAACCTGCTGGGCATCGTGCTGACCCACGCGCACGAGGACCATCTGGGCGCCATTCCCTATATCTGGCCGCGCCTGCGCTGCCCGATCTACGCCACGCCCTTCACGGCCGCCTTCCTGCGCCTGAAGCTGCAGGACACCGACTTCGCCGACCAGGTGAAGATCGTCGAGATCGAGCTGGGCGGCCGCAAGACTCTGGGGCCTTTCGACATCGAGTTCGTCACCGTGACCCACTCGATCCCCGAGCCGAACGCGCTGGCGATCCGCACGCGCCTGGGCACTGTCGTGCACAGCGGCGACTGGAAGCTCGACCCGCAGCCGCTGATCGGCGAAACCTCCGACGTGGCGAAGCTGCGGGCGCTGGGCGACGCGGGCGTCGACGTGCTGATCTGCGACAGCACCAACGCCATGGAGGACGGGCACTCCCGCTCAGAGGGAGACGTGCGCGAGGGGCTGACGGCGCTGTTCAAGCAGCGCAAGACGGGCCGGATCGCCGTCACATGCTTCTCCTCCAACGTGGCGCGGATCAACGCCATCGCCCATGCCGCCCACGCCGCCGGGCGCAACTGCGCGCTGGTCGGCCGCTCGCTCTGGCGCATCCACGCCGCGGCATCCGGAACCGGCTATATCGACACGCCCGAGCCGCTGATTACCGAGCACGACGCGGGCTATCTGCCGGAGGACAAGGTGGTGCTGATCGTCGCCGGCAGCCAGGGCGAGCCGCGCTCGGCCATGACGCGCATCGCCCATGACGACCATCCGGAAATCAGCCTCGGCCCCGGTGACGCGGTGGTCTATTCGGCGCGCGACATCCCCGGCAATGAGAAGGCGATCCTGCGCGTGCAGAACGCGCTGGCGGCGCGCGGCGTCGAGGTGATCACCGCCGACGACGTGCCGGCGGACAAGCCGATCCACGCGTCGGGCCACCCCAAGCGGGACGAACTGCTGCAGATGTACCAGTGGCTGCGGCCGAAGACGGCGCTGCCGACCCATGGCGAGATGCGCCACATGAAGGCGCATGAGGCGCTGGCACGATCGGCCCAGGTCAAGGCGACGCTGATCCCCGAGGACGGCGCGCTGATCCGCCTGCTGCCCGGACCGCCCGAGGTGCTGGAGCGCTTCGAGGTCGACCGCATCGCCTTCGACGGCGGACGCCTGCTCCGGCTGCATGGCGGGGCGATGCAGACGCGCGCCAAGCTCGCCTTCGCCGGGGCGGCCACCGTCGCCATCGCGCTCAACGGCAAGGGCCATGTGGTGGGCGAGCCCTCGGTCACCCTCCTCGGCATCGAGAACGACGCCGAGGCGGCGGCACTCGAGGCCGACCTGGCCGACTACGCGATCGACGCCGTCGAGGCGCTCTCGGCGCGGGACCGCCGTGACGACGAGATGGTCCGCGAGGAGGTCAGGGTCGGCGTCCGCCGGGCACTTCGCAAGCTGACAGGGAAGAAGCCGATCACCACCGTGCATCTGATCCGGACCTAGGTGCGGCGATGGGGCTTGTCTCCTCGATCGTCGTCTTCCTGATCACCTGGTGGACGGTGCTGTTCATGGTGCTGCCCTGGGGCGCCCGGCCGCCGGAGCAGCCCGGCGAAGGGCATGCCCCCTCGGCCCCCGAACGGCCGATGCTGCTGCGCAAGTTCCTCATCACCACGCTGATCTCCGCGGTGATCTTCACGATCATCTACCTGGTGGTCGAGGCCGAGTTCTTCTCCTTCCGCGACTGGGTGGCGGGGGAGTTTGAGGAGTAGGAGGCGCCTGGGGTCGGTGATCATTGGCGGCGCGCGGAAGTCTCAGCCTGGCCGCGCGGGGTCCCGGCTCTCCGCTTCGCTGCGGCCGGGACGACGCGGTTGGGATTATCCGATGGGATTCCGTCGTTCCGCACGAAGCGAGAGCGGAGATGCGGAACCTCGACCCGGTTTCCGCCGATCTGCGTTCCACCGATGGCACAAAAGAAAAGAGGCGAAGCCCCGTTCGGTTTCGCCTCTTTCCGTCGCGATGTCGCGTGATGTGCCGCTTCGGGCTTGTCTTCTCTAGAACGGATTAGCCAGCGCGCCGTGGCTGGCCATCCTCCCCAAACTTGGACCGCGTTCGCAGGTGACTGAGGCCGGGACCATAGCCAAGAACGGCCGGGGAGTCATCCGTTTATTTGTCGTAACGAGAGGCCCCGCCGGCCTCCCGTTACGCCGGGTTCTTTCGCAACTGCGAATACGGCTTTCCCTCAGATCACCGCGAATTTCACCACGAACAGGATCGCCAGGATGAACACCGCCGGGTGCAGGTCGGCGAAGCGGCCGGTCAGGATCTTGATGGCGGCGTAGGCGATGAAACCGAAGGCGATGCCGTGGGCGATGGAGTAGGTGAGCGGCATGGCGATCGCGGCCAGCACCGCGGGCGCGTATTCCGTCACGTCCTCCCAGTCGACATGCACGATGTTCCTGGCCATCAGGCAGGCGACGAAGATCAGCGCCGGCGCGGTGGCGAATTCAGGCACCGTGTCCGCCAGCGGCGCCAGGAAGAGGGCGAGCACGAAGAGCACGGCGACGGTGACGGCGGTCAGGCCGGTTCGTCCGCCGGCCTGGATGCCGGCCGCGCTCTCGATATAGCTCGTCGTCGTCGAGGTGCCGAGCAGGGAGCCGGCCACCGAGGCGGTGGAATCGGCGACCAGCGCCCGGTCGAGGCGGGGCAGGCGGCCGCGGCTGTCGAGCAGGTTGCCCTGCTGGGCGACGCCGACCAGGGTGCCGGCCGTGTCGAACAGGTCGACGAAGAGGAAGGCGAACACCACGGTGACGAGGCCGATGTCGAGCGCCCCGACGATGTCGAGCTGCAGCAGCGTCGGCGTCGGATCCGGCGGCAGGTCGAAGACGCCCGCCCACTCGTTGGTGCCGGCGATTAGGCCGATGACGGTGACCAGCAGGATGGCGAGGATGATGGCGCCCGGTACCCGCAGCGCCGAGAGCGCGACCATCAGGATGAAGCCGATCGCGGCCAGGATTACGGGTGCGGCGGTGAGATCACCGATGGTGACCAGCGTGGCCGGGCTGTCGGTGATGAAGCCGGCGCCCGACAGGCCGATGATGGCGAGGAAGAAGCCGATACCGGCGGCGATCGCCATCTTCAGCGATTTCGGGATGGCGTTGATGATCCATTCCCTGATCGGCAGCACGGAGATGATGATGAAGATGATGCCCGAGAGGAAGACAGCGCCCAGCGCCACCTGCCACGTGTAGCCCATGCCGAGCACGACGCCGTAGGTGAAGTACGCGTTGAGGCCCATGCCCGGCGCCAGCGCGATGGGATAGTTGGCGTAGAGCCCCATGATCGCCGTGCCGATCGCCGCGGCGAGGCAGGTGGCGACGAAGACGGCGCCGGGGTCCATCCCCGCGTCCTCCAGGATCGCCGGGTTGACGAAGATGATATAGGCCATGGTCAGGAAGGTGGTGACGCCGGCCAGGATCTCCCGCCTGACCGTCGTGCCGTGTTCCGACAGTTTGAAGTAGCTCTCGAGCATGGTGGGGACGCGCTCCTGCAGTCTGGGGTAGAAGAAGCTCGACTAAAGCGCCGTCGAAAGTATCCGATCGTCACGAAATTGCCATCATTGATTTCGCGCTGCAGCATGATCGGCGCGCCGGCCTGACAGCCGCGCGCGCCCGTGGACTTGGCGTCCCGATTTTCCTAATGTCCGGCGGTTTCAGGCCCTGCCGGGATCGACATCCCCGGCGCACCACAACCGTCATCCGGACCCGCCCAGATCATGCGCCTCACCAACTTCCTGTTGTCCACGCTGAAGGAGAATCCGGCCGAGGCGCAGATCGTCTCGCACCGGCTGATGCTGCGCGCGGGCATGATCCGGCAGACCTCCGCCGGCATTTATGCCTGGCTGCCGCTCGGCTATCGTGTCCTGCGCCGGATCGAGCAGATCGTGCGCGAGGAGCAGGACCGGGCCGGCTGCGTCGAGCTCCTGATGCCGACCATCCAGCCGGCCGACCTGTGGCGCGAGAGCGGCCGCTACGACGACTACGGCAAGGAGATGCTGCGCATCCGCGACCGGCACGACCGGGAGATGCTGTACGGGCCGACCAACGAGGAGATGATCACCGACATCTTCAAGGCCAATGTGCGCAGCTACCGCGAGATGCCCAAGCTGCTCTACCACATCCAGTGGAAGTTCCGCGACGAGGTGCGGCCGCGCTTCGGCGTCATGCGGGGCCGCGAGTTCCTGATGAAGGACAGCTACTCCTTCGACCTCGACGAGGCGGGGGCGCGGCACGCCTACAACAAGATGTTCATCGCCTATCTGCGCACCTTCAAGCGCATGGGGCTGACCGCGGTGCCGATGCGCGCGGATACCGGGCCGATCGGCGGCGATCTCTCCCACGAGTTCATCATCCTGGCCGACACCGGCGAGAGCGAGGTGTTCTTCGACAGCGCCTTCGAAGCGATCGACTGGCGCCAGCAGAGCGTCGACTACGACGACAAGGCCGGCCTGCAGAAGATGGTGGACGACTTCACCGGCATCTACGCCGCGACCGACGAGATCTTCGACGAGGCGACCTATCACGCCGCCGTGCCGGCCGAACGCCGGCGTACCGGTCGCGGCATCGAGGTCGGACACATCTTCTATTTCGGCACCAAGTACTCCAAGCCGCTGGGCGCCCGCGTGGCGACGCCGGAAGGGGGCGAGGTGGAGGTGCACATGGGCAGCTACGGCATCGGCGTGTCGCGGCTGGTCGGCGCCATCATCGAGGCGAGCCATGACGAGGCCGGCATCATCTGGCCGGACGCGGTCGCCCCCTACCATGTCGGCCTGATCAACTTGAAGCGCGACGACGCGGAATGCACGAGGGCCTGCGACGACGTCTACCGCACGCTAAACGAGGCCGGGATCGAGACGCTCTACGACGATAGCGACGAGCGGCCGGGTGCCAAGTTCGCCGCCATGGACCTGATCGGCCTGCCCTGGCAGCTTGTCGTCGGTCCGCGCGGCGTGAAGGCCGGAACGGTGGAGTTGAAGCGGCGCCAGACGGGCGAGAAGGTGGAACTGCCGCTCGACCGGGCGATCGCCCGGCTGGCCCGCGAGCACGCGCTCTGAGCCGGTTCGGCGGCTGCTCGCGGTCCATGCTTTCGCCCCATTGTCCGGCGAGCGTGCGGCGCCTGTCCACCGACCGTCCCGTCCCAGACTTTCAGGGAACGCCATGATCAACGCCTTCGAACGCATGGTCGCCGGACGCTATCTGGTGTCGCGGCGGCGCGAGGGCTTCATCTCGGTGATCGCCTGGTTCTCGCTGGCCGGCATCGCCATCGGCGTGGCCACGCTGATCGTGGTGATGGGCGTCTTCAACGGCGCCAGGACGGAGTTCATCAACCAGATATTGCGCCTGAACGGCCACATGACGGTGTTCGCCGGACCGTCGGGGATCGCGGACTACGACGCGGTGGCGGCCGACATCGCCGCTCTCGACGGCGTGACGGCGGCTTATCCGGTGATCCAGAGCCAGGCGCTGGTCTCCCACAACAACGCCAATTTCGGCATCCAGGTGCGCGGGGTCACCGCCCAGTACCTGATGGACCGGCCGGTGCTGCAGGAGAGCCTCGACCTCGACCCCGAGGCCTACCAGGACCGCGTGCTGGTGATCGGCAACCGCATGGCCGAGCGCCTGGCGCTGGTCGGCGGGGAGGAGATCCGATTGATCTCGCCATCGACCAGCAACACCGCCTTCGGCCAGCAGATCCGCCAGGCGGCTTTCCAGGTGATCGACGTCTTCAATGTCGGCTTCTACGAGTTCGACAACTCGGTCGCCTACATGCCGCTGGAAATGGCGCAGGTCTTCTTCCAGCAGCGCGATCGGGTCTCGGCCATCGAGATCTTCGTGCAGGACCCGCAGGCCATCGACGCTGTGCGCGACACGGTCTACGCCACGCTCGCCGACTATCCGGACCTGGCGGCGCGCGCCGGCATCGTCGACTGGGAGGAGGCCAATCAGGGCATGGCCGACATCATCCTGATCCAGCGCGACGTGATGTTCATCGTGCTGTCGCTGATCATCATCGTCGCCGTCTTCAACATCATCTCCGGCCTGGTGATGCTGGTGCGCTCGAAGAGCAAGGCGATCGCCATCATGCGGACCATGGGGGCGAGCCGGGCCTCGATCCAGCGCATCTTCCTGACCGTCGGCACCACGATCGGCCTCGTGGGCACGCTGGCCGGGCTGGTGCTGGGCGTGGTGGTGGCGACCAATCTGGAAGCCGTGCGCGCCTTCATCCAGTCGGTGACCGGCGTGAACCTGCTGGACAACCGGGCCTTCCTCGTTTCCTCGCTGAACGCCGAGTTGGACCCCGTGCAGATCACCGTCACCTGCGCGCTCGCCGTCTTCCTCTCCTTCCTGGCGACGCTCTACCCGTCCTGGGCCGCCGCGCGGATCCATCCGGTCGAGGCGCTGCGCAATGAGTGAGGGCGGACCGACCAGCATCCTCAGCCTCGCCGATCTCCGGCGCAGCTATCCCCAGCCGGAGGCGCCGCTGGAGGTCCTGAAGGGAGTAGACCTGACGATCGCGCCGGGCGAGATGGTGGCGCTGGTCGGTCCCAGCGGCTCGGGCAAGTCGACCCTGCTGCAGATCGCCGGACTGCTGGACGCGCCGACCAGCGGCCGGGTGATCATCGGCGGCGAGGATGTCAGCGGCCTGAAGGACCGGGAACGCACGCGGTTGCGGCGCAGCGAGATCGGCTTCATCTACCAGTTCCACCATCTGCTGTCGGAATTCACCGCCCGCGAGAACGTCATGGTGCCGCAGATCATCGCCGGCACGGCCAAGCGGGAGGCGCGAGCCCGCGCGGAGGGCCTGCTGGATCAGGTCGGCCTGTCGCACCGGCTGACCCACCGGCCGGCCAAGCTGTCGGGCGGCGAGCAGCAGCGCGTCGCCATCGCCCGGGCGCTGGCCAACGCGCCCCGGCTGCTGCTGGCAGACGAACCGACCGGCAATCTCGACGAGCACACGGCGGACGAGGTCTTCGCCGTCCTGAAGGCCATGGTGCGCGACAGCGGCACCGGTGCGCTGCTGGCGACGCACAATCTCGCGCTGGCGGCGCGCATGGACCGCACCGTGGAGATCCGCGACGGGCGCATCGCCTGACGATCCCCGCTTTCCACAGCCGGTGACCGGTGACGGCTGTTATGGTGGCGGGCGAATCCTGTCAGGGTAGCGATTCACCGATTCCGTTCCCCGCCGTTCCGGGACTCCCCCGCCGATGGCCCATGCCGACTTCGTCCACCTGCGTGTTCACAGCGCCTATTCGCTGTCCGAAGGCGCGATCAAGCTGAAGGAACTGATCGCGCTCTGCCAGAGGCACGCCATGCCGGCGGTGGCGGTGACCGACACCGGCAATCTGTTCGGCAGCCTGGAGTTCGCACTGGCGGCGATGGAGGCGGGCATCCAGCCGATCACCGGCACCGTGCTTGGTCTGGCGCGCACCGGGCAGGGGCGCAACGGCCGTCCGCTCACCCCCGACCGGGTGGTCCTGCTGGCCAAGGACGACACCGGCTACGAGAACCTGATGGCGCTGGTCAGCAAGGCCTTCCTGGAGACGCCGGTCGGTGAGGCGCCTCGGATCGACCTGGCCGATCTGGAGACGCGCGCGGCGGGTCTGATCTGCCTCACCGGCGGCCCTGGCGGCCCGGTCGGCCGCTGCCTGATCGACCAGCAGCCCGAGGCGGCGGAGGCGGCGCTGCTGGCGCTGAAGGCGATGTTCGGCGACCGGCTCTACATGGAGATCATGCGTCACGGCATGGCCGAGGAGCGGCAGACCGAGGCGGCGATGCTGGACCTGGCATACGCCCATGACGTGCCGCTGGTCGCCACCAATGACTGCTACTTCGCCGATGCCGAGATGTACGAGGCGCACGACGCCCTGCTGTGCATCGCCGAGGGCAGCTACGTCGCGCAGAACGACCGGCGCCGGGTGACCCCGCATCACCGCTTCAAGTCGCCGGCCGAGATGGCGGCGCTGTTCCGGGACCTGCCGGAAGCGATCGCCAACTCTATGGTCGTCGCCCGGCGCTGCGCGGTGATGCCGGAGAAGCGCAAGCCCATCCTGCCGGCCTTCCCGACCGAGGCGGGGCGCAGCGAGGCGGAGGAGTTGCGGGCCCAGTCCGAGGCCGGCCTGGCGCGGCGGCTGGCCGATCACGTGCTGACCGAGGGGATGTCCGCCGATGAGCGGACGGCGAAGGAGAAGCAGTACCGCGACCAGCTCGCCTACGAGCTCGGCGTGATCAACGAGATGGGCTTCCCCGGCTACTTCCTGATCGTCGCCGATTTCATCAAATGGGCCAAGGGAGAGGGCATCCCGGTCGGGCCGGGGCGCGGCTCCGGCGCCGGCTCGGTCGTCGCCTGGTCGCTGACGATCACCGATCTCGACCCGATCCGCTTCGGCCTGGTGTTCGAGCGTTTCCTCAACCCGGAACGCGTCTCGATGCCGGATTTCGATATCGACTTCTGCCAGGATCGCCGCGACGAGGTGATCGCGTATGTCCAGCAGAAGTACGGCAGCGAGAAGGTGGCCCAGATCATCACCTTCGGGAAGCTGCAGGCCCGCGCCGTGCTGCGCGATGTCGGCCGGGTGCTGCAGATGCCCTACGGCCAGGTCGACCGCATCTGCAAGCTGGTGCCCAACAACCCGGCCAACCCGGTGACGCTGAGCCAGGCGATCGACGGCGAGCCGCAATTGCAGCAGATGCGCGACGGGGACGAGACGGTGCGTCACCTGATCGACATCGCGCTGAAGCTGGAGGGGCTTTATCGCCACGCCTCGACCCATGCGGCCGGCGTGGTGATCGGCGACCGCCGGCTCGACCAGCTGGTGCCGCTCTACCGCGACCCGCGCTCGCCCATGCCGGTCACCCAGTTCAACATGAAGTATGTCGAGCAGGCCGGGCTGGTGAAGTTCGACTTCCTCGGCCTGAAGACGCTGACCGTGCTGAGAAGGGCGGTCGACCTGATCAACGGACGCGACCAGGGCCGGCCCGACCCCGCGCTCGACCTCGAGCAGATCCCGCTCGACGACGCCGCCACCTTCGACATGCTGTCGAGCGCGGCGACGACCGGCGTGTTCCAGCTGGAATCGAGCGGCATGCGCGACGTGCTTCGCAACATGCGCCCGACTGTGTTCGAGGACATCATCGCCCTGGTGGCGCTCTACCGCCCCGGACCGATGGACAACATCCCGACCTTCATCGACAACAAGCACGGCCGCTCGCAGCCCGACTACATGCACCCCAAGCTGGAACCGATCCTGAAGGAGACCTACGGAATCATGGTCTACCAGGAGCAGGTGATGCAGGCCGCCCAGCTCCTGGCCGGCTACACGCTGGGCGGGGCCGACCTGCTGCGCCGGGCCATGGGCAAGAAGATCAAGGCGGAAATGGACGCCCAGAAGGAGATTTTCGCCAAGGGCGCGGCGGCGAGCGGCGTGGGCAAGGCCCAGGCGGTGCAGATCTTCGACCAGATCGAGAAGTTCGCCGGCTACGGCTTCAACAAGGCGCATGCCGCCGCCTACGCCATGGTCGCCTACCAGACCGGCTATCTGAAGGCCAACTACCCGGTCGAGTTCATGGCCGCCTCGATGACGCTGGACATGCACAACACCGACAAGCTGTCGATCTTCAAGCAGGAGCTCGATCGCCTGAAGATCAGGCTGCTGCCGCCGGACGTGAACGCCTCCGACGCCGTGTTCTCGGTCGAGACGGTCGATCTGGACGGGGTGCCGACACGGGCGATCCGTTACGCACTGGGCGCCCTGAAGGGTGTCGGCGTGGAGGCGATGAACGCGCTGGTACGCATCCGCGACGATGGCGGGACCTTCCGGGACGTCTTCGACATGGTCTCGCGCCTGCCGGCGGGCGTGTTGAACAAGCGGCAGATGGAGAACCTGGTGAAGGCCGGTGCCTTCGACAGCCTGTGGGACAACCGCGCCCAGCTGGCCCAGGGCATGGACACGCTGGTGCGCTACGGCCAGGCCCAGGCGGCCGAGCGCGACAGCGGCCAGTCCAGCCTGTTCGGCGGCGCCACGATGAGCCAGGCGGACCGGCCGCGCCTACCGGTGGTCGAGGAATGGGAGCCGATGGAGAAGCTGCGCCAGGAGTTCGAGGCGGTCGGCTTCTACCTCTCCGCCCATCCCATCGACAACTACCCGACGAGGCGGGTGGGCATCGTCGCCTCGGACCAGATCGGCGCCCACTTCCGCGCCGGACGCACCTCGATCCGGCTGGCCGGCATCGTGGTCGGCAAGCGCGAGATGGTGACCAAGACCGGCAACCGCATGGCCTTCGTCCAGCTTTCCGACGCCGCCGGCCTGTTCGAGGTGACGCTGTTCACCGAGACGCTGGTGATCGCCCGCGCCTTCCTGGAGACCGGCACGCCGGTGATGGCCACGGTCGACGTGCAGGCGCGCGACGAGGAGTGGCGGCTGACCGTGCAGGAAATCTCGCCGCTGGACGACGCGGTCAAGCAGGCCGGCATGGCGCTGCAGGTCTTCGTCGGCGACGCCGCGGAGATCGAGCATGTGCGCTCCGTGCTCGACCGCGAGGGCAAGGGCAGGGGGCGCGTCAGCTTCATCGTGCGCCACGGCCAGGACAGCGAAGTGGAGATCGAGCCGAAGGAGCGCTTCGCCATCGGCCCCGGCATCCTGAAGGCGATCAAGAGCCTGCCGGGCATCGACGACGTCCGGGTGATCTAGACAGGATCACGGCTTGACGGAAGCGCTCACGCGATGCCGTCAAAGTACGATCCGCACCAGGCGTTGCTGGAACAGGACGGGCGGAGAGGACGGGCGGACGGTCCCGGGGCTGCGGCGCATCACTTCTTGCCACACTGCGCACGGGACGACGATGAAAACCTGACTGATCAACGTGGCGTCGTCCCGGAAGCGCAGGCGAAGCCGCGGATATCCGGGACCGCCCAGTCGTCTTCTCCAGACACGCTTCGAACTCGTCCTCTGCAACAACCGTCGCCCACACCGGCCATGTGCCACCGACGGATGGCGGCCATGTCCGATGGCGGGCTTGCATTCGGGGCCGGCGGCGTCTAAGTAGCCGCCCGTCGTCCATGACGGCAAAGATGCAAGAAATCCACACGCGGGCCGTGGCCGCTCCGGGGAGACATCCCGGACCGGCCGATCCGGTGTCCGAGGGGGCCCAAGGCTCCCCTGGACCTAACGCCCGCGGCGGAACAACCGGAGAAAGACCGACCATCATGATGATGCCGACCTTCACCATGCGCCAGCTCCTGGAAGCCGGCGTGCACTTTGGCCACCATACCCGCCGCTGGAACCCGAAGATGGCGCCGTTCATCTTCGGCGTGCGCAATGGCGTCCATATCATCAATCTCGAGCAGACCGTGCCGATGCTGGGCCGCGCCCTGGAAGCGGTGCGCGAAGTCGTGTCGAACAACGGGCGCGTGCTGTTCGTCGGCACCAAGCGCCAGGCGCAGGAGCGGGTCGCCGACGCCGCCCGGCGCTGCGGCCAGTACTTCGTCAACCACCGCTGGCTCGGTGGCATGCTGACCAACTGGAAGACCATTTCCCAGTCGATCAAGCGGCTGAAGGAGCTCGACGAGCTGCTCACCGCCGGTGCCCAGGGCCTCACCAAGCGTGAGCTGCTCGACCGGCAGCGCGAGCGCGACAAGCTGGAGCTGGCGCTGGGCGGCATCCGCGAGATGGGTGGCCTGCCCGACCTGATCTTCGTGATCGACACCAACAAGGAGGCGATCGCCGTCCAGGAGGCCAACAAGCTGGGCATCCCGGTGGTCGCGGTGGTCGACAGCAACTCCAATCCCGACGGCATCGATTTCCCGGTGCCGGGCAATGACGACGCGCTGCGCGCCATCGACCTCTATTGTGAGCTGATGAGCCAGGCGGTGCTGTACGGCATCGAGGCCGAGTTGGTCGCCTCGGGTACCGATATCGGCGGGCTCGAGCAGCCGGCCGAGCAGGTGCCGGCGGAGGACGAGCCAGCGGAGGCGGCCGCCACGGAACAGGCCCCCTCGGGACAGGCACAGGCTGAGGAGGCACCGGCAACGGATGCTGCGCCCGCCGCCGATACCGGGGACGAGGCCGGGACCGACAAGAAGAACGCGGGCGAGGCCGCCTGAGCCGGCACGCGTTGAGACTTCGATCGGGCGGCCACGAGCCGCCCGGTTCTTATGGGGCCCGTCGCGGATGACGGGCGGATGACAAAACGATCGAACGAAGGACGGAAAGACCATGGCGGAGATCACGGCCGCGCTCGTGAAGGAGCTGCGTGAGAAAACCGGCGCCGGCATGATGGACTGCAAGAAGGCGCTGAACGAGACCGGCGGCGACATCGAGGCCGCGGTCGACTGGCTGCGCACCAAGGGTCTGGCGGCGGCGGCGAAAAAGGCCGGACGCGCGGCGACCGAGGGCCTTGTCGGCATCGCCATCGACGGCGGCAAGGGCGCGGTGGTCGAGGTCAATTCCGAGACCGATTTCGTCGCCCGCAACGACGCCTTCCAGGACTTCGTGCGCACGCTGGCGTCGCTGTCGATCAACGCCGACGGCAATGTCGAGGCGCTGAAGGCGGCCGACTATCCCGGCACCGGCCGCACGGTGGACGGCGAGCTGACCAACCTGATCGCCACCATCGGCGAGAACATGAGCCTGCGTCGCACCGCCTCGCTGGCGGTCGCCAATGGCGTCGTGGCCGGCTACATGCACGCCGCGGTCGGCGAAAATCTCGGCAAGATCGGCGTGCTGGTTGGTCTGGAGTCGACCGCCGACAAGGACGCGCTGGAGGCCTTCGGCCGGCAGATCGCCATGCATATCGCCGCCGCGAGGCCCGAGGCGCTGACCGTGGAGGATGTCGATACGGAGGCGCTGAACCGCGAGCGCGACGTGCTGACCGAGCAGGCGCGCGCCTCGGGCAAGCCGGAAAACATCATCGAGAAGATGGTTGAGGGCCGGCTGCGCAAGTATTACGAGGAGGTGGTCCTCCTGGAGCAGGTCTTCGTGATCGACGGCGAGAGCAAGGTGGCCAAGGCTGTGGAGGCCAAGGGCAAGGAACTCGGCGCGCCGATCAAGCTGACCGGCTTCGTGCGCTTCAATCTCGGCGAGGGCATCGAGAAGGAAGAGAGCGATTTCGCCGCCGAGGTCGCCGCCACGCTCAAGCACTGAGGTGCTGACGACGGCGGATCAGCGATAGTCGGCCGCAAGGCCGGGGCAACCATACGGGGTCGACTCCATGTCCAGCCAGCCGCGCTTTCGCAGGGTTCTCCTGAAGCTCTCGGGGGAGGCGCTGATGGGGCGGCAGGACTACGGAATCGACCCCTTGACGGCCGACCGCATCGCCAGCGAGGTCAAGGCGGTCCACGACGCCGGCACCGAGATCTGCATCGTCGTCGGCGGCGGCAACATCTTCCGAGGCGTCAGCGGTGCCGCCAGCGGCATGGAGCGGGCGAGCGCCGACTACATGGGCATGCTGGCGACGGTGATCAATTCGCTGGCCATGCAGAGCGCCATGGAGAAGATCGAGGTGCCGACCCGGGTGCTGTCGGCGATCCCGATGTCGACAATCTGCGAGCCCTATATCCGCCGCCGGGCGATCCGCCACATGGAGAAGGGACGCGTGGTGATCTTCGCCGCCGGCACCGGTAATCCCTTCTTCACCACCGACACGGCGGCGGCCCTGCGCGCCTCGGAGATGGGCTGCGACGCGCTGCTGAAGGGCACGCAGGTCGATGGCGTCTACGACAGCGACCCGCGCAAGAACCCGGACGCCAAGCGCTATGACAGTCTGACCTATTTGGAGGTGCTGGCCCGCGACCTCCGGGTGATGGATCATTCGGCGATCTCGCTGGCCAGAGAAAACCACATTCCGATCGTTGTCTTCTCCCTGCACCGGGAACGCGCGCTGGCCGACGTGGTGTCCGGCGATGGCGATTTCACGATCATTCGGGACTAGGATGGCGAGCGGGGGCGAGTCCCGCCCGGTCGTCGCCGCTGGCGACGCGGGGCGGCCCGGCCCTCAGGACAAGAACCAGAACGGGTGAGGGAAATCATGGCGGGTTTCAGCCTGAAGGACCTGAACCGCCGCATGCACGGGGCGGTGGAAACGTTGAAGAGCGAGTTCGGCGGGCTGCGCACCGGCCGGGCCAGCCCGAGCCTGCTCGAGCCGGTGATGGTCGACGCCTATGGTACGCAGATGCCGCTGAACCAGGTCGGCACGGTCGGTGTGCCGGAACCGCGGATGCTGAGCGTCCAGGTCTGGGACGGCAGCCTGGTGAAGGCGGTCGAGAAGGCGATCCGCGATGCCGGACTGGGCCTCAACCCGGTCAATGACGGCGGCTCGGTCCGGGTCCCCATTCCGGAGCTCAACGAGGAGCGCCGCCGCGAACTCAGCCGCGTTGCCGGCAAATATGCCGAACAGGCGCGGGTGGCCGTGCGCAACGTCCGGCGCGACGGCATGGACCAGTTGAAGAAGCTGGAGAAGGACGGCGAGATCAGCCAGGACGAGCACAAGCGCCAGTCCGACGAGGTGCAGCGCCTGACCGACGACACAATCAAGGAGATCGATGCCCTGCTTTCGGCCAAAGAAGCCGAAATCATGCAGGTCTAGGCGACGAATCAGCGGCGCCTGCATCCAATCCGCCGGAGCGTTCCCCCTCATGAGCCATCTCGGCCCCATCGACCCCGACCGCGAGCATGACGGCAGTCGGGACGGCGTACCGCGCCATGTCGCCATCATCATGGATGGCAACGGCCGCTGGGCGACCCGCCGCGGCATGCCGCGCATCGCCGGCCACAAGCAGGGCGTGGAAGCGGTACGGCGAACCATCGAGGCCGCCACCGATCTCGGCATCAAGTACCTCACCGTGTTCGGCTTCTCCTCGGAGAACTGGAAGAGGCCGGAGGCGGAGATCAGCTATCTGATGCGCCTGCTGCGCGGCTATCTGCGCGGCAAGATGGCCGAGATGCATGCCAATGGCATCCGCCTGCGCTTCATCGGCGACCGCGAGCGGCTGAGCCGGCAGACCGTCGACCTGATCGCGCATGCCGAGTCTCTCGTGCCCGACCGGGTCCACCTGCACCTGACCGTCGCCTGGAACTATGGCGGCCGGGACGAGATCGTCGCGGCGACGCAGCGTCTCGCCGAGCGGGCGCGCCAGGGGTCGCTCGACCCGGCCTCGATCGACGAGGCGACCATCGCCGGCGCGCTGCTGACCGCCGGCACGCCCGATCCCGACCTGTTCATCCGGACCAGCGGCGAGCGGCGCATCAGCAACTTCCTCCTGTGGCAGTGCGCCTATGCCGAGCTGTACTTTACCGATACCTTGTGGCCCGACTTCGGGCGCCCTGAACTGGAGGCGGCGATCAGTGATTATGGCCGGCGCGAGAGACGATACGGCGCCGTCGTCGCCAAGGCGTAGACCCGGTAACCTGGCGCAACGGGTCCTCAGCGCCGCCGTCATGATCCCGGCCGCCCTGGCGGCGATCCTCATCGGCGGCACCGTCTTCGCCCTGCTGCTGGCCATTCTTCTCGCCGCCGGCGCGGTCGAGTATCAGCGGCTGACCGGCGGCGCGCGGGACGACCGCATGGTGGAAATCGGTGCCGCCTGCGTGGCCGCGATCGTCCTGACCTACGCCATCGGCGGCTGGCCGGCGGCCCTGGCCGTGTCGATGCTCTCGCTTTTCGCCATCGTGATCACGGCCCGTCCGGCCGCCGGCGCGCACGCCTTCGCCATCGCCGGGATGGTCTGGCTGGTCGCGCCCGGCATCGCGCTTGTCGGGTTGCGGGCGACGGAGCATGGGCTGACCCTGGTGCTCGCGATCGTTCTCGCCGTCTGGGCGACGGATACCGGCGCCTACGCGGCCGGCCGCTCGCTCGGCGGGCCGAAGCTGTGGCCGCGCCTGTCGCCGGCGAAGACCTGGAGCGGCCTCGCTGGCGGCATGCTGGCGGCAGCCCTCGCGCTGGGCCTCGTCGCCGGGATCCAGGGCGGCGCTTCCTTCCTTCTCGCCTTCGGTGTCGGCGCGATCTGCGCCGCGGTGGCGCAGGGCGGCGACCTGTTCGAGTCCTGGCTGAAGCGGCGGGTGGGCGCGAAGGACAGCGGCAACCTGATCCCCGGCCATGGGGGCGTTCTCGACCGCATCGACGGCCTGATCGCCGCCGCCCCGGCCTTCGCCCTCATGCACCTTGGCCTGTCGGGCCTAGGCCTCGCCGATGCCGGCCTGTGGTGGACATGACGCGCCGCCGGGTCTCCATTCTCGGTGCCACCGGCTCGGTCGGCCGCCAGACGCTCGATCTCGTCGGCCGCCATCCCGAGCGTTTCGAGGTCGTCGCCCTGACGGCGCGCGATCGCGTGGAGGAGCTGGCCGATCTCGCCCTGCGTCACAGGGCGCGCGTCGTCGCCATCGCCAATGCCGATCGCCATGCCGCGCTGAAGCGGGCACTGGCGGGGCAGGGGATCGAGATCCTCGCCGGGCCGGAGGGCCTGGTCGAGGCGGCCGCGCGGGCCTGCGACTGGACGATGGCCGGGATCGTCGGGGCGCAGGGCCTGGAGCCGACGATCGCCGCCGCCGGGCAGGGCCACATCCTCGCCTTCGCCAACAAGGAATGCCTGGTCTCCGCCGGCGACCTGCTGCTGGGCGAGGTGCGGCGGCACGGCACGACGCTCGTGCCGGTGGACAGCGAGCACAACGCCATCTTCCAGGTCTGGCATGACAGCCATCCCGTTGAGCGCATCATCCTGACCGCCTCGGGCGGGCCGTTCCGTACGCTGAGCCGGGCGGAGATGGCCGGCATGTCGCCCCGGCAGGCAGTCAGCCACCCGGTCTGGTCGATGGGCGCCAAGATCTCCGTCGACAGCGCGACGATGATGAACAAGGGGCTGGAGATCATCGAGGCGCATCACCTGTTCGGCCTGCCGCAGGAGCGCATCGAGGTCCTGGTGCATCCGCAGAGCGTGATCCATTCGATGGTGGAGTACGCCGACGGCTCGGTGCTGGCGCAGCTCGGCAGCCCCGACATGCGCATCCCGATCGCCTTCGCGCTCGCCTATCCGGAGCGTATCGCCACGCCGGCCGCCAGGCTCGACCTGGCCGGGATCGCCCGGCTCGATTTCGAGCCGCCGGACGAGGAACGGTTCCCGGCGCTGGCCCTGGCGCGGCAGGCGCTCGCGGCCGGCGGGCTGGCGCCGGCAATGCTGAACGCCGCCAACGAGGTGGCCGTCGCCGCCTTTCTCGACGGTAAGCTGCGCTTCACGGAGATCACCGACGTGGCCGGGGATGTGATGGCGCGGGCACCGACGTCGCCGCCCGGCAGCCTCGCCGAGGTGATCGCCGCCGACGCGGAGGCGCGGCGCCTCGCCGCTGAGCGCTGCAAATCGCTTGCATGAACGGCAAGCGGGACCAGATGGGCAGATCATCCCAACGAAAGGGCGCGGACCTTGTTCGAAGCAGTGGCTGACTCGCTGATCTTCATCCTCGGATTCCTGGTGGCGATCAGCATCGTCGTCTTCGTGCACGAGTTCGGGCATTTCTGGGTCGCGCGACGCTGCGGCGTGCGGGTGCTGACCTTCTCCATCGGCTTCGGGCCGGAGCTGTTCGGCTGGAGCGACGCCAAGGGCACGCGCTGGCGCGTCAGCGCGGTGCCGCTGGGCGGCTATGTGCGTTTTCTGGGCGATGCCGACGTCGCCTCCGGCCGCAGCGACACGAGTGGTCTGAGCGAGGAGGAGAAGGCCGACACCTACGAGGCGCAGCCCGTCGGCAAGCGGGCCCTGATCGCCGTCGCCGGGCCGGCGGCGAACTACATCCTGGCCGTGCCCCTGTTCGTGATCGCGCTGGCCTTCTCCGGCGGCGTCTCGGACGCGCCGGTCGTCGGCGCGGTGTCGCCGGGCTACCCGGCCGAGCAGGCGGGTCTGCAGCCGGGAGACGAGATCATCGCCATCAACGGCACCCGCATCGAAAGCTTCGCCGAGATCTCGGCCGTCATCCAGGAGGCCGGGTCGGGGCCGCTGGACGTCGTGATCGCGCGCGATGGCACGGAGATCGCGGCTGAGATCGAGCCCGTCCCGGTGTCGAGCGGCACCGCCGAGCCGCGCCGCATCATCGGCGTCATGCCGTCGAACGCCCCCCTGCCGCTGGGCCAGGCGATCGAGCGCGGTATCGCCGCTCCCTACCACCTGACCGTCCTGACCGTCGATTTCATCCTTGGGTTGTTCGACGGTTCCTCCGACGCCAGCGGCCTGGCCGGACCGGTCGGCATCGTGGAGATGAGCGGGGAGGCCGCGCAGCGGGGCTCGGTCGAGTTCCTAACCCACATCGCCTTTTTATCGATTGCCCTTGGATTCTTTAATCTTCTTCCCATTCCGATGCTGGACGGCGGGCATCTTCTGTTCTATGGCATCGAGGCGGTTCGGCGTCGGCGCCTGAGCGAGAAGAGCCAGGAACTGGGCTATCGCATCGGCCTGGCGATGATCCTTGCCCTGCTCGTGTTCGCGACGGTCAACGACGTGACCCGATAGAAGCAAGCTTCAATCGTCTAGTTCGACGGTATATAGTCGCGACGGCTCTGAAGTAACTGATTCGAGTAGTATTCGCGTTTCACCACAAGCCAGCTCCGGGGGCTCGCCGTGATCTCATCAACGCTCAGAGGCTTGATTGCCGCCGTCATGGCCATGACTTTCCTGGCCATCGCCGGCGACAGGCCGGCCCAGGCGCAGAGCGGCCAACCGGTATCCGACATCGTCGTCCAGGGGGCGGAGCGCGTCGAGCAGTCGACGATCGAGGCCTATCTCACCTTCGACATCGGCGACGTGGTGTCCCAGGGCGATCTCGACCAGTCGCTGACCGACCTCTTCCGCACAGGGCTGTTCGAGAACGTCGAACTGGGCGAGCAGGCGGGCATCGTCACCATCATCGTGGTCGAGAACCCGATCATCAGCGAGATCGCCTTCGAGGGCAACCGCGAGATCGACGACGAGACCCTGGCGGCTGAGGTCGAACTGAGGCCGCGCGTGGTCTACAACCGTACGCGCGTACAGGCCGACGTGGAGCGAATCCTCGACATCTACCGGGCCCGGGGCTATTTCGCGGCGACGGTCAACCCGGTGATCATCCGCCTCGACCAGAACCGCGTGAACCTCGCCTTCGAGATCAACGAGGGTGAGCGGACGGGCATCACCTCGATCACCTTCGTGGGCAACCAGGCCTTCTCCGACGCGACGCTGCGCGAGCAGATCGCCACGGAGGAGAGCAGCATCTTCGACCTCTTCGGCACCAATCTCGACACCTTCGACCCGGACCGGCTGAGCTTCGATGAGGAGCTGCTGCGGCGCTTCTACCTGTCGGAAGGCTATGCCGATTTCCGCGTCATCTCCTCGGTCGCCGAACTGACGCCCGACCGCACGGGCTTCATCGTCACGATCACCGTGGAGGAGGGCGAGCTCTACAGCTTCGGCGACGTGCAGATCGTCTCCGAGCTGCCGGGCGTCGAGGCCGAGCCGCTCTACAGCCTGCTCGAGCACGGACCCGGCGACACCTACAGCAATCTCGACGTCGAGGAGACGCTGAACAACCTCACCGAGGAGATGACCCGCCAGCTCCAGCCGTTCGCCGACATCGAACCGCAGGTGACGCGCAATCGCGAGGAGCGGGTGATCAACATCACCTATCTGATCACCGAAGGTGACCGGGTGTTCGTGCAGCGCATCGACATCGTCGGCAACACCCGCACCGTCGACCGGGTGATCCGGCGCGAGATCCTGCTGATCGAGGGCGACCCCTTCAGCCAGACCCTGCTGGGCCAGTCCGAGCGCGCGATACGCAATCTCGGCTTCTTCGAGGAGGTCGACATCGAGGTCTTCCAGGGCGCCACGCCGAACCAGGTGGTGATCCAGGTGCAGGTGCAGGAGCGCTCGACCGGCTCGCTGACCATCGGCGGCGGCTACTCGACGGTGGACGGCGCCCTTGTCGACGTCTCCCTGCGGGAACGCAACCTGTTGGGCCAGGGCCAGGATCTGCGCCTCTCCGGCACGATCTCGGGTCAGAGCAGCCAGGTCGACCTGTCCTTCACCGAGCCCTATTTTCTCGACACCAACGTCTCCGCCGGGTTCGACGTCTTCAACACCACGCGCGAGCGTGAGGACACCGGCGACTTCGAGGAGGAGACCTACGGTTTCGGAATCCGCTTCAGCTGGGACCTGGCGCCCGATCTGCGGCAGACGGTCTCCTACAATCTGGAGCGTGAGAACATCACCGCCTCCAACAACGACCTGATTCCGGTCGGCGACGCGCTGATCTCGTCGGCCACCACCATCCTCACCTATGACCAGCTCGACAGCCGGATCCGGCCGCGCGAGGGCTACCTGCTGCGCGGCAGCCTGACCTATGCCGGCATTGGTGGCGACGTCGACTATCTCCGCGCCACCGGCTCGGCCAGCTATTACACGCCCATCTGGGAGACCGAGGACTGGATCCTCAACCTCTCGGCCGAGGCTGGCCATATCGAGGGCCTGAACGGTCAGAACGTGCGCATCCAGGACCGCTTCTTCGTCGGCGGCGGCAATCTGCGCGGCTTCGACACCGGCGGCATCGGTCCGCGTCGGGTGGACACCGGCGACGCCATCGGCGGCAACACCTATGCCACCGGCACCGCAGAGCTGTCCTTCCCGGTCGGCCTGCCGGAGGAGCTTGGCGTGCGCGGGCGGGTCTTCAGCGATGTCGGCTGGCTGACCGATGTCGACGAGACGGGCGCCAACGTCATCGACATCGACTCCGTTCGCGCCTCGGCCGGCCTCGGCATCTCCTGGGATTCCCCGCTCGGCCCGGTGCGCTTCGATTTCGCCTGGCCGCTCGCCTCGGAACCCTTCGACGAAGAGGAGGTGTTCCGCTTCTCCTTCGGCACCAGTTTCTGACCGGAACGGCCTGATCGGTAGTTCGACGCATTGGCAGATCCACGCTTCTTCACGCGCCATGGCCCATTCGCGCTGAAGGAAATCATTGCCTGGTCCGGCGGTGAGGTCGCGGGTGAGGTTGCTCCCGACCCGACAATGCTGGTCGAGGATGTCGCACCCATCGAAAGCGCCAGACCCGGCAGCCTGAGCTATGTCGAGGGGCGCCGGTTCGCGGACCGCATCGCCGACAGCGCCGCGGCGGTAATCCTGGTCCCGCAGCAGCTAGAGGTTCCGCCGGGCAGCCGGGCGCTGCTGATCCGCTGCCGGCATCCCAAGCTGGCCTTCGCGGAGGTCGCCCGTCACTTCTATCCGCCGGAGAGGGCGGCGGGCATCCATCCGTCGGCGGTGATCGACGGCAGTGCCAGGCTCGGCGACGGCGTTTCGCTTGGAGCGCATGTGACCGTCGGTGCCGGAGCCGAGATTGGCGACGGGGTCAGCATCGGTCCGGGATCGACCGTCGGCCACGGAGTGGCGATCGGCCGGGACACGGTGGTCGGGAACGGCTGCTCGATCGCCTTCGCGCTGATCGGGGAGCGGGTGCGCATCGATTCAGGCGCGCGCATCGGCGAGAGCGGCTTCGGCTGGGCCATGTCGAGGGAGGGGCACAAATGGGTGCCCCAACTCGGCCGCGTCATCATCGGCAACGACGTCTATGTCGGCGCCAATACCACGATCGACCGTGGCGCCGGCCCCGATACGGTCATCGGGAATGGCGTGCTCATTGATAATTTGGTGCAGATTGGGCACAACGTGACGATCGGCGACGGCGCGATCCTGGCCGGCATGGTCGGCCTGGCGGGGTCGGTGAAGATCGGCGCCTACGCCTTGGTCGGCGCCGGGGCGGGTGTCGCCGACCATGTGGAGATCGGAGAGGGCGCGATGATCTCGGCACGGTCGGGCATCATGGACGACGTACCCGCCGGGGAGCGCTGGGTCGGTCTTCCTGGCGTTCCGTCACGGCAGTTCTGGCGCGCCCAGATGATGATCAAGCGCCTGTTGAAGGATAAGGGAAAGCGTTGATGGACGACACGCGCGCCGTCGGGACCACGGCCAGTACGGCGGAGATCCTCGACATCATGTCGATGCTGCCGCACCGCTTCCCGTTCCTGCTGGTCGACCGCGTGGTGGACATCGTCAACGGCGAGAGCGCCGTGGGCATCAAGAACGTGACCATCAACGAGGGCTTCTTCCAGGGGCATTTCCCGGGCCGTCCGGTGATGCCGGGCGTCCTGCTGATCGAATCCATGGCGCAGACGGCGGCCGTGCTGGTCGTGCGGACGCTGGGGGACGAGGCGGCGCGCCGCCTGGTCTATTTCATGTCGATCGACGATGCGCGCTTCCGCCGACCGGTGACGCCGGGCGACCAGGTCAAGGTCCATGTCACCGTGCTGCAGGGACGCCGCAATGTCTGGCGCTTCTCCGCCGAGGCGAAGGTGGACGGCGTCGTGGTCGCCGAGGCCAAGTACGCCGCCATGATCATGCAGAGCCGGGCTGACTGACCACTCACCGCCCCGGACAGAAGCAGGTTGTCCGGACATTGAAAAAGGCCGGAGGCGAGACCTCCGGCCTTTTTCGTCATTCGAATGCCGTCAATCGGGTAACGTTGATAGCGCGCGTCGTCCCGTCAGCGCTGGTCGAGCGGCACGAAGCTGCGCGCGGTGGCGCCGCTGTAGAGCTGGCGCGGGCGGCCGATCTTCTGCGTCGGATCCTCGATCATCTCGTTCCACTGCGCCACCCAGCCGACGGTGCGGGCCAGCGCGAAGAGCACGGTGAACATGGAGGTCGGGAAGCCCATGGCCCGGAGGATGATGCCGGAATAGAAGTCGACATTCGGGTAGAGCTTGCGCTCGACGAAATACTCGTCCTCCAGCGCGATGCGCTCCAGCTCCATGGCCAGCTTCAGCAGCGGCTCGTCGCGGACGCCAAGCGCGTCCAGCACCTCGTGGCAGGTCGCCCGCATCACCTTGGCGCGCGGGTCGTAGTTCTTGTAGACGCGGTGACCAAAGCCCATCAGGCGGAACGGGTCGTCCTTGTCCTTGGCGCGCTTGATGTACTCGTTGATGTGGTCGACCGAGCCGATCTCGCCCAGCATCTTCAGGACCGCCTCGTTGGCGCCGCCGTGGGCCGGGCCCCAGAGCGAGGCGATGCCGGCGGCGATGCAGGCGAAGGGGTTGGCCCCGGAGGAGCCGGAGAGCCGGACCGTCGAGGTCGAGGCGTTCTGCTCGTGATCGGCGTGCAGGATGAGGATACGGTCCATGGCCCGGGCGAGCACCGGGTCGAGCTTGTACTCCTCCGCCGGCACCGCGAAGGTCATGTTGAGGAAGTTCTCGGCGTAGCTCAGGTCGTTGCGCGGATAGACGAAGGGCTGTCCCACCGAATACTTGTACGCCATCGCCGCCAGGGTCGGCATCTTGGCGATCAGCCGGTGCGAGGCGATCATCCGCTGCTGCGGGTCATTGATGTCGGTGGAGTCGTGGTAGAAGGCTGAGAGGGCGCCCACCACGCCGACCATGATCGCCATGGGATGGGCGTCGCGACGGAAGCCGCGGAAGAAGTTGTTGATCTGCTCGTGCACCATCGTGTGGTAGGTGATGGTGTGCTCGAAGGTCTTCATCTGCTCGGCGGTGGGCAGATCGCCATGCAGCAGCAGGTAGGACACCTCCAGGAAATCGCACTGCTCGGCAAGGTCGTCGATCGGGTAGCCGCGGTGCAGCAGAATGCCTTCGTCGCCGTCGATATAGGTGATCGAGCTCTCGCAGGAGGCCGTCGAGGTGAAGCCGGGATCGTAGGTGAACATGCCGGTATCGCCGTAGAGCTTCCGGATGTCGATCACCCGCGGGCCCGTGCTGCCCTCCATCACCGGATAGTCGAACGACTTGCCGGTTGCGTTGTCGACGAGTGTCACCGTGTCGGCCATGTCGAGTGAGTCCTTTACGAATCGGAATGGGTCGCGGGCCCCAGCGGCAATACATGCCCGCCCGCGCATGGTCGCTTGGAACATAGATTGCTGCAGGCGCGAAATCAACGCGCCTACGAGCGCTCAGTCCCGGGCGGCGATGGCATCGTCGAGGCGGCCGAGCGCCTCGTCGCGCCCCAGAATGGCGGCGACCTCGAAGACGCCGGGAGAGGTCGTGGCGCCGGTGAGCGCGGCGCGCAGCGGCTGGGCGACCTTGCCCAGCTTGCTGCCCTGCGACTCGGCGAAATCGCGGACCGCCTCCTCGATCGCCGTCTCGCTCCAGTCGTCCAGCGTGCCGAGCAACCCGCGCAGGCCGGCGAGCAGGCCGGCGTTGGTCTCCGCCAGGATCTGCCGGGCCTTTTCGGTCGGCACGAGGGGACGCGGCAGCACGTAGAACAGCGCGTTCTCCGTCAGTTCGTTGATCGTCTTGGCACGCTGCTTGAGACCGGTCATGCCGGCCTCGAGTCGTGCCAACGCCACCTCGTCGAGCGGGCCGACGGCCTCCTCGACGGCCGGCCGGATCAACTCGGCGAGCCGCGCGTCGTCGGCGGCGCGGATGTAGTGGCCGTTCAGGTTCTGCATCTTGACGAAGTCGATACGCGCCGGGCCGCGGCCCACCGCCTCCAGCGTGAACCACTCGATGGCCTGCTCGGTCGAGATGATCTCGTCGTCGCCATGGCCCCAACCGAGCCGCAGCAGGTAATTGCGCAGCGCCTCGGGCAGATAGCCCATCTCGCGATAAGCCTCGATGCCGAGCGCGCCATGGCGCTTGGAGAGCTTGGCCCCGTCCGGCCCGTGGATCAGCGGGATGTGACCGAAAACCGGCGGCTCCGCCCCGATCGCGCGGTAGAGCTGAGACTGGCGAAAGGCGTTGGTCAGATGGTCGTCGCCGCGGATGACGTGGCTGATCTCCATGTCGATGTCGTCGACAACCACGGACAGCATGTAGGTCGGTGTGCCGTCGGAGCGCAGCAGGACCATGTCGTCGAGCTGGGCATTGTCGACAACGACGCGGCCCTGGATCGCGTCCTCGATCACCGTTTCTCCAGACTGCGGCGCCTTGAAGCGCACGACGGGCCGGATGCCGTCCGGCGCCTCGGCCGGATCGCGGTCGCGCCAGCGTCCGTCATAGCGCATCGGCTCCCCCCGGGACCGCGCGGTTTCGCGCATCTCCGCCAGTTCCTCCTGCGAGGCGAAACAGTGATAGGCCTTGCCCTCGGCGAGCAGCGCGTTGGCGACGCCGGCGTGGCGCTGCCGGCGGGAGAACTGCGAAACCGCCTCGCCGTCCCAGTCGAGCCCGAGCCAGCGCATGCCATCGAAGATCGCCTCGATCGCCGCATCGGTCGACCGGGCGCGGTCGGTGTCCTCTATGCGTAGCAGGAAGCGGCCCTGGTGGTGCCGGGCGAACAGCCAGTTGAACAGGGCCGTGCGCGCGCCGCCGATGTGCAGGTAGCCGGTGGGGGACGGCGCAAAACGTGTCGTTACTATCATTTTTTCAACTGTTTGGGAGGCATGATGCTAGAGTGGCCCGAAGGGCGCGACGCCGCTGATTAGCATAGCTGCCCGACCATTGCATCCGCCGGCTCGACAGGCCGCTGGGAGGGGCGTTGACCAGCCTGGCATCCGACGAACCCGAGATCGCCGCCGACAGCGCGAGCCGGAGCGCCATGGCCAGGGCCTGGCTGGCGCGCCGGCGCGACGCGCTCGTGGCGGCGGAAGCCGGGCGGCGTCTGCTGTGGTCGCCGGTGCTGCTGGGCGGTGGTAGCGTCGCCTACTTCGCCTGGCCGGTGGAACCGCCGCTGCTGCCGAGCCTTCTGGCCGTCTGTTGGCTTGGCAGTCTGGCCCTGGCGCTGCCGCGCTGGCGCGGCCTGCTGTGGCTGCCCCTGCTGGTCGTCATCGGCTTCACGGCGGCCCAGGTCGAGCGCCGCGTGGTGGCGCCGCCGATGCTCGAGCGCTCATTGTCCAGCGATCTCGTCGGACGCGTGGTTGACATCGACCGGGACGAGCGCGGCACCCGACTCGTTCTCGACAGCGTGTCCGTCGCCGCGCTCGTGCCGCCGGACACCGTCTGGACGGTACGCCTCTGGGTGCCACCCGGTGGCGAGGCGATCGCCGTCGGCGACCGGATCGAGGGGCGGGGGCGCCTGATGCCGACCTCGCCGCCGCTGGCACCCGGCGGGTTCGACTTCCGGCGTCACGCCTTCTATCAGGGCCTCGGCGCCTATGGCTATTTCTACGGCGTGCCGGAGGTTGTCGCGCATGCACCGGGCGGTTTCCCGGTGGAGAGCCTGCGGCGGGCCATCGACGCGCGGATCGCCGGCGCCCTCGGCGCCAATGAGCGCAGCGCCCTGGCGGTGGCGCTGCTGACCGGCGAGCGGGGCGCCATCCCGGCCGAGGTGACGGAAGCCATGCGGGCCTCGGGGCTGGGGCATCTGCTCGCCATTTCCGGCCTGCACCTGGGCCTGGTGGCGGGCTTCGTCTTCTTCAGCCTGCGCGCGGTCCTCGCGCTCAGCCCGCGGCTCTGCCAGGGGATGCCGATCAAGAAGATCGCCGCGGCGGCCGCAATGCTGGCGGCGTTCGGCTATCTCGTGCTGGTCGGCGCGCCGGCACCGACCCAGCGCGCCTTCGTGATGACCGCCCTGGTCCTGCTGGCGGTGATCGTAGACCGGCAGGCGATTTCGCTGCGCCTGATCGCCATCGCCGGCTGCGTGGTGCTGTTGCTGGCGCCGCACAGCGTGACCGGCCCGAGTTTCCAGATGAGCTTCGCCGCCGTGCTGGCGCTCGTCGCCGGCTTCGAGGCCGCTACGCGGGCCCGGCGCGGCGATGGCTGGCTGATGCGCTCGGCCGTGCGCCGCTACCTCGTGTTCCTGCTGTTCAGTTCCTGTCTCGCATCGCTGGCGACGTTGCCGTTCGCGGCCTATCACTTCCAGCGGATCGCGCTATTCGCGCCGGTCGCCAACCTGATCGCGGTGCCGCTGACCGCCACCATCATCATGCCGAGCGGCCTGGTCGCGCTGATGCTCATGCCGTTCGGCATCGAGGCCCTGCCGCTCGCGGTGATGGGGCAGGGGATCGCGCTGCTGGTCGACTGGGCGCGCGTCGTGGCTGACTGGCCGGACGCCAGCCTGCTGACGGGCGGAATCGGCGACGCGGCGCTGCTCGCCTGGGTCGCCGGCTTCCTCCTGCTCTGTCTGCTGCGCGGTCGCTGGCGTTTCGTCGCTGGTGCTGCACCAATGGCGCTTGCCGCCCTGCTGATCGCCGGCCGCGCGCCGCCCGACCTGCTTGTCGACGAGCAGACGGGCATCACCGCCTTCCGTCCGGCGGAGGGCGAGATAATGGTGACCTCGCCCGGCGACGGCTTCCTGACCGGGTTCTGGATGCGCTGGTGGGGTGAGGCGGGCGTGCCGCGGGCGATGCCGCTCTCCAGCTTCGCGGCGGGGGCGCCGGCCCGGTGCGACGGCCAGGGCTGTCTCGTCCGGCAGGCGGGGCTGCTGTTGGCCGTTCCCGAAACCAGGGCCGGGCATGTCGAGGATTGCGCCAGGGCGGACATCGTCATCACCCGGGCGTCCTGGCGGGAGTTGACGCCCTGTCGGGCGCTGCAGATAACGGCGGCGGACTTGGCGCGGAGCGGCTCGCTCGCCATCGATATCGACGGGGCGGGCTGGCGCCTCGACTGGGCCCGTCCGGACGGACCGACGCGACCCTGGCATCCGGGCTATGAGCCGGAGGGATAGCCTCCGGGAGGAAGGGCTCCGGCCGAGTGCCGGTGCCGGCAGGAAGGCTAGACGTACAGGGAGTCTAGTCGTAGTGCCGGATCAGGCCGACGAGTCGGCCTTGGATGCGTACCCGGTCGGCGCCGAAGATGCGCGTCTCGAATTTCCGATTCGCGGGTTCCAGGGCGATGGTGTTGCCCTTGCGGCGAAGCCGCTTCAGCGTCACCTCCTCGCCGTCGACGAGGGCGACGACGATGTCGCCGCTATCGGCCTGCTCGGCACGGCGGATGACGATGGTATCGCCGTCCAGGATGCCGGCATCGACCATGCTGTCGCCGTCGACGGTGAGGGCGTAGTGCTCCCCCGCGCCCATGAAGTTGGCCGGCACCGCGATCATCTCGTTGGGATCGCGCAGCGCCTCGATCGGCGTGCCGGCGGCGATCTTGCCATAGAGCGGCAGTTCCATGGAGACGTCGTTGCTGGCCTCCGGCAGGTGGACGGTCGGCTTCTCGCGCGCCGGGCGTGGCGCGAAGGTGCGCGACTGGAAGCGCACCGGCGCGTCGGCCGCGACGTCGACCCCGTCCGGCAGCTTGACCACCTCGAGCGCGCGCGCACGGTGCGGCAGCCGGCGGATGAAGCCACGCTCCTCCAGCCCGCCGATCAGCCGGTGGATACCCGATTTCGACTTCAGGCCTAGCGCTTCCTTCATCTCGTCGAATGAGGGGGAAACGCCGCCGTCCTGGAGCCTGCGGTGAATGAAGAGGAGGAGTTCCTGCTGCTTGCGCGTGAGCATGGTCGGACGGAGCCTGTCTAGTGCCGCCGGGCCGGGTGAGCGCCGGATCCGGACGTTGGACCTTGTGACTCGTTGAACCGTGTGAATCGCTGGGCCGAATGAGTCGCTACAATTGATACGAGAACAAAACCTAAACGTCAAGTTTTGTTCCGGTTTGGTTCGCGAATACTGCCGAGCGGCGGTCAATACTGGCGATCAGAGCCCCAGCAATCCGTCGTCGAAGCGAAGTATCGGCACCGTCTCGCCGGCCGATCTCTGCTTGTCGAAGGGCGGCCTGACGATCAGGCAGTTGGCGCGAGAGAAGGCGGAAAGCTGGGCGCTGTCCTGGGTGGCGAGCGGCGTCGCGACCGGGCCGTCGGCGTCCCGCCGAAGCTCGGCGCGCAAGTAATCCTCACGCCTGTCGTTCTCGTCCAGATCCCCGCCGAGACGGGCCGTGGCCATCGGCAGATCAGGCGGCAGTCCCTGCATGGCCCGCAGCAGGGGCATGACGAAGAGCATGGCGCAGACCTGCGCGGAGACCGGGTTGCCCGGCAGGCCGAGAACCGGAATGCCGCGCAGACGGCCGAACATAAGCGGCTTGCCGGGTCGCATGGCGATGCGCCAGAAGTCGAGCGTCAGACCCTTGGCCACCAGGACGTCCTGCACCAGGTCGTGCGCGCCGACCGAGGCGCCGCCGGTGGTGAGCAGCAGGTCGGTGCCGAGCGCCCCGTCGGCGGAAGCGCCGAGTTCCTCGGTACTGTCACCCGCGATGCCGAGCTGCAGCGGCTCTCCGCCGGCGACCCGGACGAGCGCCGACAGGGCCGGGCCGTTGGCGCTGACCAGCTGGTTCTCGCCGATCGGCTCGCCCGGCAGGACGATCTCGTCGCCCGTCGACAGGATCGCCACGCGCGGCCGCCGATGCACCGAGAGCCAGGGGAGGTTCATGGCGGAAAGCAGGCCGACATCGCGGGCGCGCACCAGATGACCGGCGGGCATCAGTTCCGTTCCCGCCACGAAATCGTTGCCGGCCCTGCGGATGTGCCGGCCCCGCTGCGGCCGCTCCTTGATGACGACGCCGTCGCCGACGGTCTCGGTATCTTCCTGGATGACAATTGCGTCGGCCCCCTCGGGCACCGGCGCCCCGGTGAAGATGCGCTGGCAGGCGCCGGGCGGCAGCGGCGTGCCGGCCGAGCCCCCGGCCCGGATTTCACCCGCCAGGCGAAGGGTGGTTGGTATGTCCGGCACGTCGGCCACCCGCACGGCATAGCCGTCCATGGCCGACAGGTCGGCCCAGGGCTGGGTGCGGCGGGCCGTGGCTGGGCGGGCGAGCACACGCCCGACGCTCTCGGTGACCGGCACGATCTCGGCCGGCAGCGGTGTCACGCCGGCCAGGATACGCTGGCGCGCCTCCGCGACCGGGATCATCGCTCCCGCCGGAAATGGCCGGATTTGCCGCCGGATTTCTCCAGCAGCTTCATGTCGCCGATGACGATGGCGCGGTCGATCGCCTTGACCATGTCGTAGACCGTGAGCGCCGCCACCGACAGCGCGGTCAGCGCCTCCATCTCCACGCCGGTACGGCCGGCGGTCGCCACCTCGGCGGTGATCAGCAGGGTATCGTCCCCCTCGGCGGCGAAATCGATGCTGGCCCGGGTCAGCGGCAGCGGATGGCAGAGCGGGATCAGCTCTGCCGTGCGCTTGGCGGCCATGATGCCGGCGATGCGCGCCACGCCCAGCACGTCGCCCTTCTTCGCGGTACCGGCGAGGATGACCTGGAGCGTGGCGGGCGCCATCACCATGTGGCAACCGGCGACCGCGCGACGGTCCGTGCTCTCCTTGCCGCCGACATCGACCATATGGGCGCGGCCGGCGTCGTCGAAGTGGGAGAGATCGCTCATCGCCTCAGCCGGCCGCCGCCGGGGCCGGGATGCGGGCATCCTGCAGCAGGTCGCGCACCGCCCGGGTCACGTCCGCCTGGCGCATCAGGCTCTCGCCGACCAGGAAGCTGGTCGCACCGGCCCGGGCCATGCGCAGCAGATCGTCATGCGCGTAGAGGCCGCTCTCCGCCACCAGGTGCCGGCCGCTGCCGATCAGGGCCGCCAGGGCCTCGGTGGTGCCGAGGTCGATGTCGAGCGTCTTGAGATTGCGGTTGTTGACGCCGATCAGGGGAGAGCGCAGCCGCAGCGCGCGGTCCAGTTCGCCGCGGTCATGCACCTCCACGAGGACGTCCATGCCGAGGTCGAGCGCCGTCGATTCGAGATCCCGCACCTCGTCGTCGTCGAGCGCGGCCATGATCAGCAGGACGCAGTCCGCGCCGAGTGCCCGTGCCTCGACGATCTGGTAGGGGTCGAGCATGAAGTCCTTGCGCAGGACCGGCAGGTCGACCGCCCCGCGGGCTGACGCGAGATAGCTGTCCTCGCCCTGGAAGTAGGGCTGGTCGGTGAGCACGGAGAGGCAGGTGGCACCGCCATCGGCATAGGCACGGGCCAGGGCGGGCACGTCGAAATCCTCGCGGATCAGACCCTTGGAGGGGGAGGCCTTCTTGATCTCGGCGATCAGGCCGAAGCGGCCCGCCGCCCGCCGTTCGGCCAGCCGGGCGAGGAAACCGCGGGGAGGGGCGGCGGTGGCGGCCATCGCCTCCAGCCGGGCGAGGGGGACGGCCTGCTTGCGCCGGGCGGTGTCGGCGCGCTTGTCGGCACAGATGCGGGCGAGAATGTCAGCCATCGGCGCTACTCGTCATCTTCCGGCGGCGGAGACTGGGTGATCGCGATCAGCATGTCGAGGGCGGCCATCGCCCGGCCATCGTCGATCGACTGGCGGGCCAGCGCTACGCCCTGGGCGAGGTCGGCCGCCTTGCCGGCCACGACGAAGGCCGCGCCGGCGTTCATCAGCACAATGTCGCGATAGGCGCTCTCCTCGCCGGCCAGCACGCCGCGCAGCGCCGCGGCATTGGTCTCCGCGTCGCTTCCCTTGAGGTCCTCCGGCCGGGCGCGGGCGATGCCGACTTCCTCCGGCGCGATCTCGAAGGTGACGACCCGGCCGTCCTGCAGGGCCGCCACGCTGGTCGGACCGGTGGTGGTGATCTCGTCCATGCCGTCCGACCCGTGCACGACCCAGGCCGCTTCGGCGCCGAGCCGGCCCAGCACCTCCGCCTGGGGGACCACCCATTCCGGCGCGAAGACTCCCATGAGTTGGCGCCGGGCGCCGGCGGGGTTGGACAGCGGGCCCAGCAGGTTGAAGATCGTCCGGGTGCCGAGTTCGACCCGGGTCGGGCCGACATGGCGCATCGCCCCGTGATGGCGCTGGGCGAAGAGGAAGCACACGCCGGCCTCGCGCAGGGCCCGTTCCAGCAGTCGGAAGTCGGCGTCTATCCTGACCCCCAGCGCGGCCAGCACATCGGCCGCCCCGGTCTTGCTGGACTGGGCCCGGTTGCCATGCTTGGCGACCGGCACGCCGCCGCCGGCCAGCACGAAGGAGACGGCGGTTGAGATGTTGTAGCTGCCCGACTTGTCGCCGCCGGTGCCGCAGCAGTCGACAGCCCCGTCGGGTGCGCTGATGCCGGCCACCTTCTCGCGCATGATGCGCGCGGCGCCGGTGATTTCGTCGATCGTCTCGCCGCGCAGCCGGAGCCCCATCAGGAAGGCGCCGATCTGCGCCGGCGTCGCCTCGCCCGACATGATGATGTCGAAGGCGGCGGCCGACGCCGCGGCGTCCAGGCGTTCGCCATCGGCGATGCGGGCGATGAAGGGTTGGAGACGGTCGAGACTGCTCATGCCGTGGTGCTTTTCGGATTGTCGTGGCCGCGCCCGCGCTCAGGCGGCCTCGGCGCGGGTGGTGAGATCGACGAAGTTGCGCAGAAGGTCGTGCCCGCCTTGCGAGGCGATGCTCTCCGGATGGAACTGGACACCGTAGACCGGCCAGTCGCGATGCTGCAGCCCCATGACGACGCCGTCTTCGGTCTCCGCAGTGACCGCCAGGGCAGGGGGCAAAGACGCGGCCTCCACGACCAGGGAATGGTAGCGCGTCACGGTCAGCGGATCGGGCAGGCCCGCCAGCACGCCCTCGCCCCGGTGGCGGATGTCGGAGGTCTTGCCGTGCATCAGCGTCTCCGCGCGCACCACAGCGCCGCCGAAGGCCTGACCGATGACCTGGTGGCCAAGGCAGACGCCGAGGATCGGAATGCGTCCCGCCGCCTTCGCCACCAGTTCCAGGCAGATGCCGGCCCTGTCGGGATCGCACGGACCCGGGGACAAGACGATACCCCCCGGTGCCGTCGCCACCGCCTCGTCGGCGCTGATCCGGTCGTTGCGCACGACCCGGCACTCAGCCCCGACCTCGCCCAGGAAGTGGACGAGGTTGTAGGTGAAGCTGTCGTAGTTGTCGATCAGGAGAAGCATGCCTGCACGCGCCGGATGTCGGGAGGAGGCCTGCCGGGGCCCCGGGTATCGGCAGAGCCTAGTCCGCGCGGGGGAACGGGTCCAGAACTGGCTGGGACGAGTTCGCGCATCGGGACCAGGCCGGCTCAGGCACCGCGGGCGAAGCGCAACGCTTCCTCCGCCGCGCGCACCAGCGCCCGGGCCTTGTGGCGGCATTCCTCGTGCTCGGCTTCGGGGTCGGAGTCCGCGACGATGCCGGCACCGGCCTGGATGTAGAGCGCGCCGTCCTTGATGACGCCGGTCCGGAGCGCGATGCAGACGTCAAGGTCGCCATTGGCGCCGAAATAGCCGACCGCGCCGGCGTAGACCCGGCGTCTGGCGACCTCCAACTCGTCGATGATCTCCATCGCCCGGACCTTCGGCGCGCCGCTGACGGTGCCGGCAGGAAAGCCGGCGACCAGCGCGTCGACCGCGTCGAGACCCTCGGCCAGCCGGCCCTCGACATTGGAGACGATGTGCATGACGTGGGAATAACGCTCGACCACGAACTGCTCGGTGACGCGGATCGAGCCGATGCGCGAGACGCGCCCGCAATCGTTGCGGCCGAGATCGAGCAGCATGAGGTGCTCGGCGCGCTCCTTGGGGTCGGCGAGCAGTTCGGCCGCCAGCGCCTCGTCCTCCTCCGTGGTGGCGCCGCGCCGGCGCGTGCCGGCCAGCGGCCGGATGGTCACCTGCTCGCCCCGCAGGCGCACCATGATCTCGGGGCTCGAGCCGACGACGGAAAAACCGCCGAGGTCGAGATGGAAGAGGAACGGGGAGGGGTTGAGCCGTCTCAGCGCCCGATAGAAGCTGATCGAGGGCAGGGAGAAGGGCACGGTGAAGCGCTGCGAGGGCACGACCTGGAAAATGTCGCCAGCCCGGATGTACTCCTTCGCCCGCTCCACGGCGTCCAGATACACCTCCCGCGGCGTGTTGGAAACGGGCTCGGGCAGGGTGCCGGCATCCTCGTCACGCTCGCGGCGATGGGGCAGGGAGCGGCCGAGGCTGTCGACGGCGTCGCGCAGCCGCTCCGCGGCGCGATCATAGGCCGCGTCGGCGTCGAGGCCGTCTTGCGGCCAGACCGGCGTGCACAGGGTGACCAGGTCCTCGATATTGTCGAACACGGCCACGATGGTGGGGCGGATCAGCACCGCTTCGGGGATGTCCAGAGTGTCCGGATTGGCGTCGGGCAGCCGCTCCATGTAGCGGACCATGTCGTAGCCGAGATAGCCGAACAGGCCGGCGGCGATGGAGGGCACGCCGGCCGGGTAGTCGTCGATCCGGCAGGCGGCGACGAGACGGCGCAGGCTCTCCATCGGGCCCAGGTCCTCGGCCTCGAAGCGGTCGCGGTCGACCCTCGCCCGCCGGTTGATCTCCGCCCGGCCGTCGCGGCAGCGCCAGATCAGGTCCGGCTTCAGCCCGATGGCGGAGTAGCGCCCGCGAAAGGCGCCACCCTCCACCGATTCAAGCAGGAAACTGTCAGGCTGGCCGTCGGCGAGCTTGAGGGCCGCCGACACCGGAGTCTCGAGATCGGCCACCAGCTTCGTGGTGACGATCTGGGGCCGCCCGGCACCATAGGCCCGGGCGAAATCGTCCCGGCTTACGGAGAGTTGCATGCCGCCTAGCCGCCCTGGAACAGGGTTTCGACCCGGTCTCGGTTGATGGTGACGGAGAGCACGTCGCGGATCGCCCGGCGGGTCAGCACGAGCATGGTGTTGGCGGTGTCGCCGGCGACCTCGTCGGCGATGCCCGCCACCGCGTCGTCCTGACCCTCGCCGCCGCCCGCCACGACCTCGGTCACGTCGGCGACGAAGACGGCGTCGCCCGCCTCGACGATTGTCGCCTCGCCCTCCGGCGTGGCGAAGATCGCCGCGCGCACCGGCTGGGGCAGGTCGCTGCCGGTGCCGTCGCGGCCCAGGCCGGTGACCTCCCGCAGGCTGGCGCCATGCCCGGCGGCGATCGCCGAGGGGATCCAGCCGGCACGGACGCGGTCGATCGCGTCCTCCGCCCGCTCGCGCGCATCGTCGAGCGCCCAGGCATCCGACCAGGCGAGCGCGACGGAGGGCCGCACCGTCTCGAACGGCAGCGGTGCCGGCTCGTCGATGCTCTCCAGGCGTACCGCGTAGTAGGCTACGTCGCCCTGGATCGAGCCCTCGACCGCGATCTCCTCGAACAGGCTGGACTCGCCTTCGTCCAGCGCGAACACCGTGGCCAGCACGTCGGAGGCGTTGGCGATGTCGAGCGTGTCGCCGTCGGGGTACTGTCCGTCGGCGGCGACCGGCCCGATGGTGGCGACCTCGAGACCGGCGGTTGCGGCCGCGTCCTCCAGCGTCGCGCCGCTGGCGAGTTCGTCCTCCACCTCGTTGGCGAGCTCGAAGACCAGGTCGAGGGCGGGTTCGATCTCCAGCTCGTCGCGGATGCGCCCGGCGACCTCCTCGAAGGGGGCGGTGGTGGCGGGCTCGACCGCGGTCACCCGGACGACGTGCCAGCCAAGCCCCTGGAAGGGCTCGCCCACCTCGCCCTCGCCGATCGAGAAGATCGGCTCGGCGAGGATCGAGGGGATGCTGCCGCGCGTCTGCCAGTCGAATTCCTGCACCGCGGCGTCCGCGCCCTCGACCGAGGCGACCGCCTCCTCGAGCGTCATGCCGCCACGAGCCGCCTCGGCGACCGCCTGTGCGGTCTCCTGGTCGCCCAGCACCACCTGCACGAAGCGGCGGCGCTCCTCGGTCGTGTACAGCTCGGTGTTGTCGTCGTAGTAGGATCGCACCTCCTCGTCGCTCACCGACACCTCGTCGCGGAAGCTGCTGGCGCCGAGATAGAGATAGGTGAAGGTGCGGCGTTCCTGGCTCAGGAAGCGATCCGGATTGGCCTGGTAGAACTGGCGCAGATCGGATTCCGCCGGCTGCGGCGCCTGGGCGGGATTCGCCTCGAACACGTAGAGGTCGGCCGAGCGGCGCTCCAGCCGCTCGCGGGCCAGGAGGTCGGTCATCACCGCGGGCGCCGTGCCGCCGGGATTGAGCGACAGCGCCAGGATGCTGCGCGCGATCTCCGAGCGCATCTGCTGGATGAAGGCAGCCTCGGAATAGCCCTGGCTGCCGATGACGCCGAGGAAGGTCTGGCGGTCGAAGCGGCCCGGCGGGTTGTGGAACTGCGGCATGCCGCGGATCTGCGCGGCGATCAGGTCGTCGCTGAGCGAGAGGCCGAGCTGGTCGACATAGTGCGCGATCGCGGCCCCGTCGACGAGGTCGTCGAGCACGTCGAGATAGAGCTGGTCCTCGCGCGCCTGCTCGCTGGAATAGGCGCCGTTGGTCTGCTGGCTGAGACGGTTGATGGTGAGCTGATAGCGCTGGCTGAGCAGGCCCTGGCCGATCTCCGTCTCGCCCACGGTGGCCACCACCGGATCCTGCACGTCCTCGTTCAGCATGTCGCCGATGCCCCAGGCGCCGAAGGCGACGATAAGGAGGACGAAGAGGATCTTGACGAACCAGGAGCCGACCTTGCCCCGAATGAACTGGATCATGAGGTATACGCTCGCGTGCTGACCGTTGCGGCGGTTGGGAAACTCGACGGGCGTTATTCACCGTGAATGTGCCGGAAACAAGGGTGGATATGCCGACAGGCCCGACAAATTCGCGCACCGGAACCGCCACAGCCATTCGCCGGCCCGGGGTCTGCCTCCCGGCGCGGTTGGATGACAGTCGGACGGCCTGCTGCTAAACACCCGCCGGCTTCCGCCTTCACGAGACCCCGCCTTCGCGAGTCCCACCCCCGCGAAACAGGGGCGACCGACCGAGGAACGCAGCAATGCGCAAGCTGATTGCCGGCAACTGGAAGATGAACCTGCTGCGCGACGAGGGCGTGGCGCTGGCGCGCGACCTCGCCGGACGCGTCGCCGGACCGTCCAGCTCCGGGACTGCCGCCGCCGACATGGTGATCTGCCCGCCGGCGACGTTGATCGGATCCGTGGTGGAGGCGGTCGCCGGCAGCGGCATCGGCGTGGGCGGACAGGACTGCCATGCCGCGGCGTCCGGCGCGCATACCGGCGACATCGCCGCGGCGATGCTGACCGATCTCGGCTGCAGCCACGTCATCGTCGGCCATTCCGAACGGCGCCAGGACCACGGCGAGGACGACGCCATGGTCAAGGCCAAGGCCGAGGCCGCGCTCGCCGCCGGGCTGGTCGCCATCGTCTGTCTCGGCGAGACGGAGGACGAGCGCGAGGCGGGCAGGGCGCTGGCGGTCTGCGAGACGCAGTTGCGCGGCTCGCTGCCGGCGGGCGCGGATGCCGGCAACACGGTGATCGCCTACGAGCCGGTCTGGGCGATCGGCACCGGGCGCACGGCCCGACCCGCTGACGTGGCGGAGGTGCATGACCATATCCGCAGCGTGCTGGCGGCGACGCTTGCGACGGGCGACAAGGTGCGCATCCTCTATGGCGGCTCGGTCAAGCCGGGCAACGCGGGGGAGCTGCTGGCACTGGCCAATGTCGACGGCGCGCTGGTCGGTGGCGCCAGCCTGAAGGCGGACGATTTCTGGGCCATCGCCGAGGCGGCGCCGGCCGGCTGAGCGGGAGCCGGTCCGGGACATCCGGACTAGCATTGAGGGGCGGGTTGGCGTACAACCCGGCCGATTTTCGAAACCAGTGACGAGGGCGTTCGCCGCGAGGGCAGCGCCGACGGGAGCGACGGTGCTTCAAGTTCTCTTGGTCATTCATCTGCTGATCGCCCTGGCGCTTGTCGGCGTCGTGCTGATCCAGCGCAGCGAGGGAGGCGGCCTCGGCATCGGCGGTGGCGGCGGTGCGGGCGGCATGATGCAGGTCCGCGGCACCGGCAACATGCTGACACGGGTGACCGCCGTGCTCGCCGCGGCCTTCATGGGCATGAGCCTGCTGCTGGCGGTGCTGAGCACCGGCGCCTCGGAGCCCACGGGTATCGTGACCGACGTGCCGACGGCCGTCGACTCCACGGCCGGCGATGACGGCGGTGTGCCGGCGGACGGGGCGTCGGATGGCGCGGGTGGCGATGGGCTGCCCTCGGTGCCGCTGAACTAGGCGCGTCGCGATTCGGCGGCATCGAGGGGTAGGCACCATAGCAGCCCCCTGGTCGCCACCCACCCCTTAAGTGCATCTGTCTCCCATGCGCCGCGGCAATGGCCCGCCGGCGCGGAATCGAGGTATTGTCGAGTTCCATGACGCGGTTCATTTTCATCACCGGCGGCGTGGTTTCCTCCTTGGGCAAGGGTCTCGCTTCGGCGGCGCTGGGCGCGCTGCTGCAGGCGCGCGGCTACAAGGTGCGGCTGCGGAAGCTCGACCCCTATCTCAATGTCGACCCGGGCACGATGAGCCCGACCCAGCACGGCGAGGTCTTCGTCACCGATGACGGGGCGGAGACCGACCTCGACCTCGGCCACTACGAACGCTTCACCGGCGTGCCGGCACGCAAGTCCGACAACGTGACGACGGGCAAGATCTACTCCGAGGTGATCGCCAAGGAGCGGCGTGGCGACTATCTGGGCGCGACCGTGCAGGTGATCCCGCACGTCACCGACGCCATCAAGGAGTTCATCGCGTCGGACCTCGACGGCGAGGATTTCGTGCTCTGCGAGATCGGCGGCACGGTCGGCGACATCGAGAGCCTGCCGTTCCTGGAGGCGATCCGGCAGTTCGGCAACGAAGTCGGCATGCACCGGGCGCTGTTCATCCACTGCACGCTGCTGCCCTATATCGCCGCGGCGGGCGAGCTGAAGACCAAGCCGACCCAGCATTCGGTCAAGGAACTGCTCTCCGTCGGCATCCAGGCGGGCCTGCTGGTCTGCCGGGCGGAGCGGCCGATCCCGGAGACCGAGCGGCGCAAGATCGCGCTGTTCTGCAACATCAAGCCCGAGCGGGTGATCGCCGCCCTGGACGTGGCCTCGATCTACGAGGTGCCGATCAGCTATCACGCCGAGGGGCTGGACCGCGAGGTGCTGGCCTATTTCGGCATCGAGGCGGCGCCGAAGGTGGACCTGTCGCTGTGGCAGCGCATCGTCAGCCGCATCCGCGAGCCCGAGGGCGAGGTGACGATCGGCATCGTCGGCAAGTACACGACGCTGATCGACAGCTACAAGAGCCTGCAGGAAGCCCTGATCCATGGCGGCATCGCGAACAAGGTGAAGGTCAACCTGACCTGGATGGACAGCGAGATCTTCGAAAGCGAGGACGCGGTCCAGCACCTGGAGGGCGTGAACGGCATCCTGGTGCCTGGCGGCTTCGGCGAGCGCGGCTCGGAGGGCAAGATCCGCGCCGCCCAGTTCGCGCGCGAGCGGGGCGTGCCCTATTTCGGCATCTGCTTCGGCATGCAGATGGCGGTCATCGAGGCGACCCGTCACCTCGTCGGCATCGCCAAGGCCAGTTCCACGGAGTTCGGCACCACCAAGGAGCCGGTGGTCGGCCTGATGACCGAGTGGCTGCGCGGCAACATGCTGGAGAAGCGCTCGCAGGCGAGCGACCTCGGCGGCACCATGCGGCTTGGCGCCTACGAGGCGGTGCTCACCGAAGGGTCGCGGGTCGCCGAGATCTACGGCAGCCTGCGGATCAGCGAACGGCACCGCCACCGCTACGAGGTCAACATCAACTACAAGGACCGGCTGGAGGCCTGCGGGCTCGTGTTCTCCGGCCTGTCGCCCGACGGTGTGCTGCCGGAGATCGTCGAGATCCCCGAGCATCCCTGGTTCATCGGCGTGCAGTTCCATCCGGAACTGAAGTCCAAGCCCTTCGACCCGCACCCGCTGTTCACCGACTTCGTCCGCGCCGCGGTCGAGCAGAGCCGGCTGGTCTGAGCCATGAGCAGCGCCAGGCCCGTCCGCATCGGTCCCCACACCGTCGCCAACGACAGGCCGTTCACCCTGATCGCCGGCCCCTGCCAGATGGAGAACCGGGCGCATGCCCTGGAAATGGCCGGGGCGATCAAGGCGGTGACCGACGCGCTGGGCATTCCGCTCGTCTACAAGACCAGCTTCGACAAGGCGAACCGCACCTCCCTGAAGGCGGCGCGCGGCATCGGGCTTGCCGACAGCCTGCCGGTCTTCGCCGAGATCCGGGAGAGCTTCGGCATCCCGGTGCTGACGGACGTCCACTCGCCCGAGCAGTGCGGCCCCGTGGCCGAAGCCGTCGACGTGCTGCAGATCCCGGCCTTTCTCTGCCGGCAGACCGATCTGCTGCTGGCGGCGGGGGAGACCGGACGGGCTGTCAACGTGAAGAAGGGCCAGTTCCTCGCCCCCTGGGACATGACGAACGTTGCCGCCAAAATCGCCTCGACCGGCAATGAGAGGATCCTCCTGACCGAGCGCGGTGCCAGCTTCGGTTACAATACGCTCGTTTCGGACATGCGCTCCCTGCCGGTCCTCGCCGATACCGGCTATCCGGTGGTCTTCGACGCCACCCATTCGGTGCAGCAGCCGGGCGGGCTCGGCGGCGCCAGCGGCGGGCAGCGGGAATTCGTGCCCGTGCTGGCGCGCGCCGCGGTGGCGGTGGGCGTGGCCGCGGTGTTCATGGAAGTGCACCAGGACCCCGACAACGCGCCCTCGGACGGGCCGAACATGGTGCCGCTCGACCAGCTCCGCGCCATCCTCGAGCCGCTGGTCGCCATCGACCGCATTGCAAAGGCCCTGCCGGCCGCCCTCTAGATCGCCAGACGCTGCCCTGACGATGCGGCGCTTGCCTCGCACACCCGGTCTCGGCTAACCGTTCCGACCGCGCCGCCGAGCGAGGGCGCCATTCCCACGCGCGGATCCCCGCGACGGTTCTCCAGCGTCCAGAGGCCTGCCATGACCGCCATCATCGACATTCACGCCCGCGAAATCCTCGACAGTCGCGGCAACCCGACCGTGGAGGTCGACGTGCTGTTGGAGAGCGGCGCCTTCGGCCGCGCCGCCGTGCCGTCCGGGGCCTCGACCGGGGCGCACGAGGCGGTGGAACTGCGCGACGGCGACAAGGACCGGTTCGGCGGTAAGGGCGTGCAGAAGGCCGTGGCCTCGGTGAACGGGGAGATCTTCGACACGCTGTCCGGCCTCGATGCCGAGGACCAGGTGGAGATCGACCACCTGATGATCGAACTCGACGGCACGGAGAACAAGGGCCGGCTCGGCGCCAACGCCATTCTCGGCGTCAGCCTGGCCGTCGCCAAGGCGGCGGCGGAGGAGGCGGGCCTGCCGCTCTACCGCTATGTCGGCGGGGTCGGCGCCGCGCTGCTGCCGGTGCCGATGATGAACATCATCAACGGCGGGGCCCATGCCGACAACCCGATCGACTTCCAGGAATTCATGATCATGCCGGTCGCCGCCCCCTCGGTCGCCGAGGCGGTGCGCACGGGCGCGGAAGTCTTCCAGGCGCTGAAGAAGCAGCTCTCCGCCGCCGGCCACAACACCAATGTCGGTGACGAGGGCGGCTTCGCGCCCGGCCTCAACTCCACGGAGGAGGCGCTCTCCTTCATCATGAAGTCGATCGAGGCGGCCGGCTATCGGCCGGGCGAGGATGTGGTGCTGGCGCTCGACAGCGCCTCCACCGAGTTCTTCGAGAACGGCCGATACGAGATGAAGGGCGAGGGCAAGTCGCTCGACGCCGAGGGCATGGTCGCGCTCTACACCGACCTGATCGGCCGCTTCCCCATCCGCTCGATCGAGGATGCGCTGGCCGAGGACGACTGGGAGGGCTGGGCCGCGCTGACCGCCGCCATCGGCGACCGGGTGCAGCTCGTCGGCGACGACCTCTTCGTCACCAACCCGACGCGGCTCACGCGGGGCATCGCGCAGGGCGTGGCCAACTCCATCCTCATCAAGGTCAACCAGATCGGCACGCTGACGGAGACGCTGCAGGCGGTGGGGATGGCGCACAAGGCGGGGTACACGGCTGTCATGTCGCACCGCTCCGGGGAGACCGAGGACGCGACAATCGCCGACCTGGCCGTGGCCACCAATTGCGGGCAGATCAAGACCGGCTCGCTCAGCCGCACCGACCGCATGGCCAAGTACAACCAGCTGATCCGCATCGAGGAACAGCTTGGAATCGCCGCCGGCTATGCCGGGGCAGGCGCCTTCCGCTTCTAGCCGACGCACGACCGGTCCGCAGGATCGATCGGAAGGGCCGAATTGCAAGGCCGGCGCCGCTGACAGCGGGCGTTGGCCCTGCGGGGCTTTACTTTGGTGGTTGAACAAAAAAGGAACAAACTCCCTATCTTGCGTGGTGGTGCGTTTTTCACGTGATTTCAATAGGTTGCTGCCTAATCTTCTTGCCACGTGATCATTTTGGTGATTCATTGCCCCCATGCTGGCCAGGCGCACCGTCAGACGACAGCTCCGATCCTTGATCCTGCCCGTCCTGTGGATCGGGCTGGTCGGCTATTTCGTCTATCACACGGTGCAGGGCGACCGCGGCGTCATTGCCATGCTGTCGCTTCGCAACGAGGTGGCGGAGGCACGGGCCACGCTCGGCGTGCTGCGCACCGAGCGGCGCTTCATCGAGGCGCGGGTCAACGCGCTCAGCCCGTCCAGCCTCGACCTCGACCTGCTGGAGGAGCAGGCGCGCCGCATCCTGAACTACAGCCGCCCCGACGAAATCATCCTGCTGCCGGAAGGCCCGCGCGGCTGAGGCCGACTGCCCGGCGCGGCCCGCCATCCGTCTGGCTTGATTTCCGGCGCGAGACGGCGCCTCAATCCGCAACGGCGGATCATGCTCGCGCGACAAGACCAGCCTCGCGAAGAACCGGATCGCGGAGGCGGTGAGCGGGAGGGGCGATGGTGCATGCAGGGTTGACGGTCAGGGAGGTGCGGGCCCGTCCGGTGGTGCTGCCCCTGCGCCGCCCCATCGTCGCGCGCATCGCGACGATCGCCGACTGGCCGCTGATCCTGGTGGACCTCGAGACCGACCAGGGAATTGTCGGTCGCAGCTATATCGAACCCTATCTGGTGCGCGCGATGCGCTACCTGGTGCCGGCCATCCGGGACCTGGGCGAACTGCTCCGCGGGCGCCCCGTCGCGCCGGTCGAGCTCTTTGACGCCGCGCGGAAATCGCTTCATTTCGTAGGCTATGCGGGACAGTCGACGATCGCGGCCTCGGCGATCGACATGGCCGCCTGGGACGCGCTCGCCCAGGCCGCTGGCGTCCCGCTCTGCGTGCTTCTCGGCGGCAGCGCCGGGGTCGGTCCGCGCCTACAACAGCAACGGCCTCTGGCTGAGGGACCCGCAGGCAGTCGCCGACGAAGCGGTCGCGTTGCGGGACGAGGGCGGATTCGCCGGGCTCAAGCTGCGCCTCGGCAGGGACGATGCCCGCGCGGACCTCGAGACGGTCGCCGCGGTGCGGCGGGCGGTCGGCGACGGCATCGATCTCATGGTCGATTTCAATCAGGGCCTGGACATGGCCGAGGCGCTCCGACGCTGCCAGATGCTCGACGATCTCAACTTGGCCTGGATCGAGGAGCCGGTCGTCTACGACAATCTGGCCGGCTTGGCGCAGCTTGTCCGAGACCTGAAGACCCCCATCCAGATCGGCGAGAACTTCTATGGCCCGCGGGACCTGCAGCAGGCGTTGGCGATGCATGCCTGCGATCTGGTCATGCCGGATTTCATGCGGATCGGCGGTGTCACCGGCTGGCTGCGCTCGGCGGCAATCGCTGGCGCGTCGGGCGTGCCGATGTCCACCCATCTCTACCCTGAGGTCGCGGCGCATGTGATGCGGGTCAGCGAGACCGCGCACTGGCTCGAATGGCAGGACTGGGCCGACCCGATCCTGCAGGCTCCCTTCGAGATCGACGGCGGCATGCTGCGGATTCCCGACCGCCCCGGGGTCGGGCTCGCCTGGGACGAGGCGGCGGTGTCGGCCCATCTGATCGAGCTCTGAGGCGGCGTCGCGACCACCCTCGCGATCGGGCTGTTCACGGACGCCGGGGCGGGCCCGGCACCGGTCGTTGCGCCGCCATCGCCTTGCATTGTGAACCCGGACAAGGTAACGCTAACGCAATTCGATGCAGGCTTTACTATGCGTGCTTAGCATCACCAGGCTCGTGCGCAGCCAATGACGGTCAAGGAGGATGGCGTGGCAACGACCAAGCGGCGAACGACGCGGGGCAAGGCGGCTTCGGCCCAGGTTGAGGTCGGCAAGGACCAGCTCCTGGAATTCTACCGCGAGATGCTGACCATCCGCCGCTTCGAGGAGAAGGCGGGCCAGCTTTACGGCATGGGCCTGATCGGCGGGTTCTGCCATCTCTATATCGGTCAGGAGGCGGTGGTCGTCGGCATCCAGGCGGCGCAGGAACCGCAGGATACGGTGATCACCGGCTATCGCGATCATGGCCACATGATCGCCTGTCACATGGACCCCAAGGGCGTGATGGCGGAGCTGACCGGCCGCGAGGGCGGCTATTCCGGCGGCAAGGGCGGCTCCATGCACATGTTCAGCCGCGAGAAGAACTTCTTCGGCGGCCACGGCATCGTCGGTTCACAGGTCTCGCTCGGCACCGGCCTCGGCTTCGCGCACAAGTACAACGAGGACGGCGGCGTGGCCGTGGTCTATTTCGGCGACGGCGCGGCCAATCAGGGCCAGGTCTACGAGAGCTTCAACATGGCCGCGCTGTGGAAGCTGCCGGTGGTCTACGTCATCGAGAACAACAAGTACGGCATGGGCACCTCCGTCGCCCGCGCCTCGGCCAAGCCGGACCTCCATGAACGCGGCTACGCCTACGGCATTCCCGGCAAGCAGGCCGACGGCATGAACGTGGTCAGCGCCTACGAGGCGGCGCAGGAGGCACTGGGCCACGCCCGTTCCGGCGAGGGACCCTTCATCCTGGAGATGGAGACCTACCGCTATCGCGGCCATTCGATGTCCGATCCCGCCAAGTACCGCAGCAAGGAGGAAGTCAGCTCCTACCGCGAGAAGCAGGATCCGATCGAGCAGGTGAAGAAGATGCTGGTGGACGGCGGTCATGCCAGCGAGGACGACCTGAAGTCGATCGACAAGGAAATCCGCGCCCTGATCAACGAGGCGGCGGAGTTCGCGCAGGAGAGCCCCGAACCCGATCCGTCGGAGCTGTTCACCGACGTTCTCCGCGAGGCCTGAGCCCAGCCCGGAAGCCGCGCGACCGGGACATGCCGGAAGCTGCCGTCAAGCCGCCGTCCAAGGCGTGAAGCGAGGAAACGCATCCATGCCCATCCAGGTACTCATGCCAGCCCTGTCGCCGACCATGACGGAAGGGACGCTGGCCAAATGGCTGAAGAAGGAGGGCGACGACGTGGCGATCGGCGACGTCATCGCCGAGATCGAGACCGACAAGGCGACCATGGAGGTCGAGGCGGTCGAGGAAGGCAAGGTCGGCCGCATCCTCGTCGAGGAGGGCACCGAGGGCGTGGCGGTGAACACGCCGATCGCCGTGCTGCTCGAGGAGGGTGAGGACGCCGACGCGATCGACGACGCCGCGATCGAGAAGCCGAGCCCGGCACCGGCCGGCGCCGACGAGGGCGACGGCGTGGCCGAGACCGCCGACGCGAAGCCTGCCAAGGGTCCGGCACCGCGGGCCGCCGAACCGGCCGCGCCACCACCGTCGGACGAGGACAAATTCTTCGACAAGACCCGGACCCAGACCGTCCGCGAGGCGCTGCGCGACGCCATGGCCGAGGAGATGCGGCGCGACGAGCGCGTCTTCGTCATGGGGGAGGAGGTCGCGGAGTACCAGGGCGCCTACAAGGTGACCCAGGGCCTGCTCGACGAGTTCGGCGCCAAGCGGGTGATCGACACGCCGATCACCGAGCACGGCTTCACCGGTCTCGGAGTCGGCGCCGCGATGGCGGGACTGCGGCCGATCGTCGAGTTCATGACCTTCAACTTCGCCATGCAGGCGATCGACCAGATCATCAACTCGGCCGCCAAGACGCTCTACATGTCCGGCGGTCAGATGGGCACGCCCATCGTCTTTCGCGGCCCCAATGGCGCCGCCGCGCGGGTCGCCGCCCAGCACAGCCAGGACTATGCCAGCTGGTATGCCCATTGTCCGGGCCTGAAGGTGGTGGCGCCGTGGTCGGCGGCCGACGCCAAGGGCCTGCTGAAATCGGCCGTGCGCGACCCCAACCCGGTCATGTTCCTGGAGAACGAGATCCTCTACGGCCAGTCCTTCGAGGTCCCGGAATCCGAGGAATTCACCGTGCCGATCGGTCGGGCAAAGATCGTGCGCGCCGGCGACGGCGTCACCATCACCGCCTATTCGATTATGGTCGGCAAGGCGCTGGAGGCGGCGGAGCAGCTGGCCAAGGAGGGCATCGAGGCGGAGGTCATCGACCTGCGCACCATCCGGCCGCTCGACATCGCCACGGTCGTCGAATCGGTCAAGAAGACCAACCGCATCGTCAGCGTGGAGGAGGGCTGGCCCTTCGCCGGCATCGGCTCCGAGATGGCCGCCCTGATGATGGAGCACGCCTTCGACTATCTCGACGCGCCGCTCGCCCGGGTCTGCTCCGCCGACGTGCCGCTGCCCTATGCCGCCAATCTGGAGGCGCTGGCACTGCCGCAGGCCAAGGACATCTACGAAGCGGCCAAGGCTGTTTCCTACAAGTAAGGCGATAGGGAGCCCCCGAGATGCCCATCAACATCCTGATGCCCGCCCTGTCTCCGACGATGACGGAAGGCACGCTCGCCTCCTGGCTGAAGAAGGAAGGCGACAAGGTGGAGATCGGCGACGTCATCGCCGAGATCGAGACCGACAAGGCCACCATGGAGGTTGAGGCGGTCGAGGAGGGCACGCTCGGCAAGATCGTCATCGCCGAGGGCACCGAGGGGGTGCCGGTCAACGACGTGATCGCCATCCTGCTGGAGGAAGGCGAGGACGCCACCGCGCTGGAAGAGGCGGCCGCTCCCGCCAAGGCTCAGTCGGCTGGCAAGCCGCAGGAAGACGAGGCGCCGGCGGCCGGAAAGGCGAAGCCGTCATTGCCGGAGGGCGAGACACCCTCCGCCCCGCCGCCGGTGAAGCCGGCCGCCAACACCGACGTGCCGCCGGCCCAGCGCGCCGACGGGGAGCGCATCTTCGCCAGCCCGCTCGCCCGTCGCATGGCGGCGCAGAACGCGCTAGACCTCGGCCGGATCAGCGGCTCCGGGCCGCATGGCCGCATCGTCAAGAGCGATATCGAGGCCGCGCTGGAGAAGGGCGTGGGCAAGGCCGCACCGGCGGAGGCCAAGGCCCCGGCCGAGGCGGCGAAGCCGGCGGCAGCCCCCGCCGCCGGACCGAACGCCAAGGAGATGGCCGACCTGCTGGGCATGCCGTACCACACGGTCAAGAACAGCGGCATGCGCAAGACCATCGCCAGGCGTCTCCTGGAAGCCAAGCAGACGGTGCCGCACTTCTACCTGACGGTGGACTGCGAGCTCGATCAGCTGCTCGACCTGCGCCGGCAGTTGAACGCGAAGAACGAGAAGGCCGGTATCAAGCTTTCGGTCAACGACCTGATCATCAAGGCGGCCGCGGTCGCCCTCAAGCGCGTGCCGGCGGCCAACGCCGCCTGGACCGATCAGGAGATGATCATCTACGACCGGGTCGACATCTCGGTCGCCGTCGCCACCGACGAGGGGCTGATCACGCCGATCATCAAGGATGCCGACCGCAAGGGGCTGGGTGCCATCTCCTCGGAGATGAAGGACCTGGCCGGCCGCGCCCGTGAGGGCAAGCTGAAGCCCGAGGAATACCAGGGCGGCACCTTCTCGATCTCCAATCTCGGCATGTACGGGATCAAGGACTTCGCGGCCATCATCAACCCGCCACAGGGCTGCATCCTGGCCGTCGGCGCCGGCGAGAAGCGCCCGGTGATCAAGGACGACGCCGTCGCCATCGCCACGGTGATGAGCGTCACCCTCTCGGTCGACCACCGGGTGGTCGACGGCGCGGTGGGGGCGCAGTACCTGCAGGCCTTCAAGGCGCTGATCGAAGACCCGCTATCGATGATGATCTGAGGCGCCTGCGCGCGACGGGGCGACGAGACCCAAGGAGACACCCATGGCCGAAACCAGCTTCGACCTGATCGTCATCGGCGGCGGTCCGGGCGGTTACGTCGCCGCCATCCGCGCGGCCCAGCTCGGTCTGAAGACCGCGGTGGTGGAGCGGGCACACCTGGGCGGGATCTGCCTCAACTGGGGCTGCATCCCGACCAAGGCGCTGCTGCGCACCTCGGAGATCTACCACTACATGACCCACGCCAAGGATTACGGGCTGTCGGCCGACAAGATCGGCTATGACGTGAAGGCGGTGGTCGAGCGCTCGCGCAAGGTGTCCGGTCGGCTCAACGGCGGCGTCGGCATGCTGTTGAAGAAGAACAAGGTCACCGTGGTCGACGGGGAGGCGAAACTCGCCGGCAAGGGCAAGGTTTCGGTCGCCAAGGACGGCAAGGCGGTCGGCGACTATCAGGCCAAGCACATCATCGTCGCTACCGGTGCGCGGCCGCGCGTGTTGCCTGGCATAGAGCCGGACCGGAAGCAGATCTGGACCTATTTCGAGGCCATGGTGCCCGAGGAGATGCCCAAGTCGCTGCTGGTCATCGGCTCGGGCGCGATCGGTATCGAGTTCGCCTCCTTCTACCGCACCATGGGGGCGGAGGTGACGGTGGTCGAGGTGGTCGACCAGATCCTGCCGGTCGAGGACGCCGAGATCGCCGCCTTCGCTCAGAAGCAGTTCACCCGGCAGGGCATGAAGATCATGACCGGCGCCAAGGTTACGGGCGTGAAGAAGTCCGCGGGCGCCGTCACCTGCACGATCGAGGATGCCAAGGGCAAGACCCAGGAGATCACCGTCGACAAGGTGATTTCCGCCGTCGGCGTGCAGGGCAATATCGAGGGCATCGGCCTCGAGGACCTCGGCGTGAAGACCGACCGCGGCATCATCGTCACGGACGACTACGGCCGCACCAATGTCGAGGGCATCTATGCCATCGGCGACGTCTCCGGACCGCCCATGCTGGCGCACAAGGCCGAGCACGAGGGGGTGATCTGCGTCGAGATGATCGCCGGCAAGCACCCGCACGCCATGGACAAGCTGAAGATCCCCGGCTGCACCTACTGCCATCCCCAGGTGGCCAGCGTCGGCCTGACCGAGAAGAAGGCGAAGGAAGCCGGCCGCGAGGTCAAGGTCGGCCGCTTCCCCTTCGTGGGCAACGGCAAGGCGATCGCGCTGGGCGAGGACCAGGGCATGGTGAAGACGGTCTTCGACGCCAAGACCGGCGAACTGCTCGGTGCGCATATGGTCGGCGCCGAGGTGACGGAGCTGATCCAGGGCTTCGTCGTGGCCATGAACCTGGAGACCACCGAGGAAGAGCTGATGCACGCGGTGTTCCCGCATCCGACCCTGTCGGAGATGATGCACGAATCGGTGCTCGACGCCTTTGGACGGGCCATCCATATCTAGGATCGGAACCGCGCGCGCCATCCCGGACGCCGCAACAGGGGCATGCATGGCCGACGACAGGAGCCTGCTGGAACGAGTGAGGGACAAGGCCGGGCGCGTCTGGCACTGGCTGAACCTGGTGCTCTCGGCGATCGGCGCGGCGATCTTCGCCAGGCTTTCCGTCACCTGCTTCGAGACCGCGGCCGAGCAGGGGACCGACATGGAGTGGACCTGGTACATCCTGGGCGGCCTGCTGATCCTCGGCGCCCTGTGGCTCGTCTGGGAGGCCTTTCGCCGGCTCTCGCTGCTCGGGCTGACCGGCCGCAAGCCATGACCAGGGCCCAGGGGCGGAATGTCGCGGCATCGCTTGGACCCGGCGGCCGCGCCCCCTATGTTTCGTGAAGACAGCAACCGCGCCGCTTAGGAAGCACGTCCACCATGCCGCTGGCACCCGACCGCATACGCCATCCGGAAAAGGCCAGGCGTCCCGACAGCCCGATCCAACGCAAGCCGAGCTGGATTCGCGTCAAGGCTCCCGTCTCCAAGGAATACCAGGAGACGAGGGCGCTGATGCGCAAACTGCAGCTGAACACGGTCTGCGAGGAGGCGGCCTGCCCGAATATCGGCGAGTGCTGGAGCCATGGCCACGCCACCGTGATGATCATGGGTGCCGTGTGCACGCGGGCCTGCGCCTTCTGCAACGTCGCCACCGGCCGGCCGGACGCGCTCGACCCCTATGAGCCGGAGCATGTGGCGGAAGCCTGCGGCGCGCTCGGGCTCAACCACATCGTCATCACCTCGGTCGACCGCGACGATCTGGCGGATGGCGGGGCGGCCCATTTCGCGCACACGATCCGGGCGATCCGCCAGTCCTCTCCCGACACCACGATCGAGATCCTGACGCCGGACTTCAAGAACAAGCCCGGCGCCGTCCAGGTGGTGGCCGAGGCGAAGCCCGACGTCTTCAATCACAACCTGGAAACCGTGCCCAGGCTCTATCCCTCGATCCGGCCGGGGGCGCGCTACTTCACCTCGCTGCAGCTTCTCGCCCGGGCGAAGGAGCTCGACCCGTCCGTCTTCACCAAGTCGGGACTGATGGTCGGCCTGGGGGAGAGCGCGGAGGAGGTCTACCAGGTGATGGACGACCTGCGCTCGGCCGATGTCGACTTCCTGACCATCGGGCAATACCTGCAGCCGACCGTGAAGCACGCGCCGGTCGACCGTTTCGTCACGCCGGACGAGTTCAAGACCTACGAGAAGGTGGCTCGCGGCAAGGGCTTCCTGATGGTTTCCGCCTCGCCGCTCACCCGCTCCTCCTATCTGGCGGGCGACGATTTCGCGCGGTTGCGCGCCGCGCGGGAGGCCAAGCTGGCCGGCATGGAGAGCATGACGCTGGCGGACCTCGCCAGCGCCGCCGCGCCGGCTGAATAGGACCGTTATCATGGGTGCCCACGCGGAACAGCGGGTTCTTCCGCATCGCCGGGACAAGGTCTTCGACATGGTGGCCGATGTCGGCCGCTATCCGGAGTTCCTGCCCTGGTGCATCGCCGCGCGGATCAGGGAAAAGTCCGAGGAACATCTCGTCGCCGACCTGGTGATCGGCTTCAAGATGGTCCGTGAACGCTTCACCAGCCGGGTGCACCTGCGCAGGCCCGACGAGGTCCATGTTGAGTATGTCGAGGGCCCCCTGAAATACCTCAACAACCGCTGGATCTTCACCGATCACCCCGATGGCACGCTGGTAGACTTCTCGGTCGATTACGAGTTCCGCAGCCGGGTCTTGCAGAACCTGATCGGCGGCCTGTTCCACCAGGCCTACAAGAAGATCGTCACCGCCTTCGAGAAGCGCGCGGATGAACTCTACACGGTGGAGTCGCGCGCGGCCGAACTATCCGTGCGCTCCGGTAGCGACTGACGCACCCGTTCAGCCGCCTCTCAGGCGTCCCCTCTCAGGCGCGGACGGGCGAGCAGAGTTCGACCAGGAAGCCGTTCAGGTCCCGTACATAGGCCACTGTCTGTCCCCAGGGCTTGCGGGCCGGTGGCGTCTGCGCTGTCGCGCCGGCCGCGACGGCCCGCGCGTAGGCGTCCGCCACGTCATCGGTCACCAGCGCGACTTCCATCGCTGGTGCCCGTGCCTCCGGCCGCGTCGCCGTGATCTCGACGCCATTCTCGTCCGCCAGTGCCTCCGCGGCGAAGGCGAGGACAGTGGCGCCGGTGTCGAGCTCCCCATAGGTGCCGCTGTCGTGGACGAAGCGCGCCTGGAGCCCGAAGGCCCGGGCGTAGAAGCCGATGGCGGCCGCGACCTCCGGCACATAAAGGATGACGTATCCGAGTTTCATGGCCGTGCCTCAGTCGTTCCCGCATTGTTCTTCACTATCGAAGCAGGGCGCGGCCGACGAGGGAAGCACACCATTTCACGGCAGGCCGAAAATCCAGCCTTCCTCCCGGACGATGGCGGCCGCCTGGGCGTCGGCGATGCCGGCGGGGCGCCGGAACAGGCCGGGCAGGCGGCCAGCCCCGTCCGTCGCCTCCAGCCATCGGGCAGCGCCGACCACCTGGGCCTCGTCCTTGACCTGGCCGGCCGCCGGCGGGTCGGCGAACATGGTGGGATAGAGTTCGACCCAGACAGTCCGGGCGGCATAGGGCGCCTGCATGCCGGTGTCGAGCGGCCAGATCCGCGTACCCTCGGCGAGATCTGGGCGCGCGTGCAGCAGGCGGGCGAGGGCGGCGATGCCGGTCAATGCCTGGCCGCCGACGCTGCCGGCGGTATAGGTCTTCCACACGGGCTGGGGCGCGCCCGGCAGACCGGCGGCACGGAACCGCGCCACGTCGTCGACCATTCGGCGTTCCGGCAGCGGGATGTTCGCGTAATCCGGCCTGGTGCCGGACAGATGTCGCGTCTCCTGCGCGCGGGGGCAGCCCCAGAACGGACCGGCCGCAGCGCCGATACGGCGGTTCAGGTCGCCGGCGACGGCGAAGCGGTTGTTCCAGTTGTCGGCCCGGTCGACGACCACCGTGCGCAGCAGTTTCCAGATGCCGCGCCAGTTGCCGGGCAGCACGCCCAGCGCGGCCACCGTTCCGGCGGGATAGCCGAAGGGGAAGTCGAAGCCGACCAGGGTGCGCCGGTCGCTCTTCCGGTCGTCGGCCATGATCTCGGCGACGATCTCGATCGCCTCGGCACGGGTGCGAGGATTGATCGTGCCCGGTTCCGCACCGGACGTGAGGGCGGCGATCCAGACGCTGTCGGCACCCGTTTTTGGTGTGGCCGCCGCGCTCCAGTCGACGACCACGTAGCGGTCGAAAAGCCGGCCGGTGCCCATCAGCGCACGGCGTCGACGAAAGTAGTGGATATGACTTGCCTGGCGGCGGCCTCGCGGATCGCCTGGCGATCGCCCGAAAACACGTGCCGTGCCGCCATCGGCACGCCGCCGCGCGTCATCCAGCCGATGAAGACGAGGCCGACCGGCTTGTCCGGCGTCGCACCACCCGGCCCGGCGATGCCGGTCACGGAGACCGCCACATCGGCGCTGGAATGCCGGATGGCACCCGCCGCCATCGCCCGGGCGACCGCGTCCGAGACCGCGCCGTGGTGCGCGATCATGTGCGGGTCCACGCCCAGCATCTCCGACTTGGCACTATTGGAGTAGGTGACGAAGCCGCGCTCGACCACGTCGGAGGAGCCGGGCACGGCCGTCAGGATGGCGCTGATCAGCCCGCCGGTACAACTCTCCGCGCAGGCCAGGGTCTTTCGATCTTTGCGATAGAGATCGAGAAGCGCCTCGGCCGCCTGCAGCGTCGCGGTATCGAACATTCCCGGGGCCCTCAGGCGAGCACGTGCAGGATCGGCCACAGGCAGAGCGCCGCCGCGCCGCCGGCCAGCAGATCGTCGACCATGACCCCGATGCCGCCGCCGATGCGCCGGTCGGCGGTACGGATCGGCCACGGCTTGAGCACATCAAAGAGGCGAAAGAGCAGGAAGGCCAGCCCTATAAATAGTATGTCGGGTGCCGGCAGCACCAGCATCGTCAGCCACTGGCCGGCGACCTCGTCGATGACGATGGTTCGCGGATCGTGCACGCCGCGCCGTTCGATCTTCTGCGCCGCCCATATACCAAGGAGAATGGACATTGTCATGCCCACCAGCAGGGCCAGGTGACCGCCCCAGGCGAACAGGCCCCAGCCGCTGAGGGCGGCGGCCAGCGACCCCCAGGTGCCGGAGGCTGGAGTCAGCCTGCCGACCCAGAAAAAGGTGGCGACAAGGGTCGCCGGGTGGAAGCGGTGCAGCCCGCCGGGTGGATGCGCGAAGCCGATCATGCCGGCAGTCTTACCGTGACCACGGCCTGCGCGGCCATGCCTTCCTCCCGGCCTATGAAGCCGAGACGCTCGGTCGTCGTCGCCTTGACGCTGACCCGGTCGACCGGAAGTCCCATGATGTTGGCGATGCTGTCGCGGATGGCCTGGCGGTACGGGCCGATGCGCGGGCGTTCGCCGATCAGCGTTAGGTCGACATGGGCGACCACGCCGCCGCGGGCGTGGACGCGATCACGGGCGTCCTGAAGGAACAGGCTCGACGCGGCACCCCGCCAGCGGGGATCCCTGGGGCTGAAATGCATGCCGATGTCGCCGTCCGCCAGGCAGCCGAGCACCGCGTCGGTGATGGCGTGCAGTGCCACGTCGGCATCGGAATGACCGGCGAGGCCCGGACCTTCGGGCAGTTTCACGCCGCCGAGCCAGAGGTCCCGTGTCGTGTCGAAGCGATGCACGTCGAAGCCCGTACCCGTACGTATGTCCGCGAGGCGCGAGAGCAGGATGCGCTCGGCCCGCCGCAGGTCCTCCGGCTCGGTGATCTTGAGGTTGTCCTCGTCGCCGTCGACGACCTCGACGGGCAGGCCGGCGAGCTCCGCCAGCGCGATGTCGTCGGTCACCTCGCGATCGGCGAAGCGGCGGTGCGCGGCCAGGATCGCGGCATAGGGAAAGCCCTGCGGGGTCTGAGCGCGATAAAGGTCCTCTCTATTTTCGGTTCTGCAACCGAGGCGGTCGATCCGCTTCAGCGTGTCCACCACACGCAAGGCGGGCAGGGCGGCGACACCGGTCCCGGACAAGGTCCGGACGGCGGCGATCAGACGGCCGGACACGAGGGGGCGAACGCCGTCATGTATCAACACGATATCCGGGTTTTCCTCAGACATCGCCTCAAGTCCGAGGCGGACCGATTCCTGGCGGCTGTCACCACCCCGGACGAAGGTCGCCTCCAAGCCCTGCGCAGCTTGCCGCGCGACAGTCTCGAAATCCGGATGTACAACCGTAAATATCCGGCTGACGCCAGGGTGGTCGGCGAAGGCCGCAAGCGTGTGGCGCAAGACCGGCCGGCCCAGCAAGGGCTGGAACTGCTTGGGCAGCGCGCCGCCGAAACGCTGTCCGGAGCCCGCCGCCACCACCAGTGCCGCGACCAAACCCCGGGTCCCGGAGACCTCGGGATGCGCGCTGGTCTGTTGCTGGTCGTGTTCGTGCATGGCTGCCGTGGTCGGGGTGATACGGTAGCGGACCGCCCAGGGTCGGATCGCCCGAGAGAGTTGGCCGGGACGCCGGTCAGCGCAAGGTCCGGTGCCCCAGCCTAGCAGAATCCCGCTTGCAGGCCGCCAACAAGCTGCTAGTTTGCCCACGAAATAGGCACAAAGGTTCCCTGCTTAAATCATGAGCAATCGCATTCGACCGCCCTTGCAGATCGGGCCGATCACGATCGACAGCCCGGCCATCCTGGCACCCATGTCGGGGATAAGCGACCGGCCGTTCCGCCAGCTCGTGCGGCGGCTGGGCGGTGGCCTGGTGATTTCCGAGATGATCGCCAGCAAGGACATGCTGGTGGCCGAGAAGGAGATGCGCAAGACCGCCATCGGCTATCGCGAGGAGCATCCCGTGGCCATCCAGCTCGCCGGCTTCGACCCGCAGGTGATGGCAGAGGCTGCGCGTCACGCCGTCGGCCGGGGGGCGGTTCTCGTCGACCTCAACTTCGGCTGCCCGGCGAAGAAGGTGACGAACCGCTATTGCGGTTCCGCCCTGATGCAGGAGCCGGCCCTGGCCGGCCGCATCATGGCCGCCGTGGTGGCGGCGGTCGACGTGCCGGTGACCGTGAAGATGCGCACCGGCTGGGACGCAGAGCACCGCAACGCGCCGGAGATCGCGGCGATCGCGGAGGAGGCGGGCATCGCCATGCTGACCGTCCACGGCCGCACCCGGGCGCAGAAGTACAAGGGCACGGCCGACTGGGCCTTCATCGCCACGGTGAAGCGGGCGACGCGCCTGCCCGTGATCGCCAATGGCGACATCCGCGACCTCGGCGATATCGACCGCTGCCTCGCCGAGAGCGGCGCGGATGGCGTGATGATCGGGCGCGGCACGGAGGGACGGCCCTGGTTCCTCGCCCAGGCGGGCGACCACCTGGCGGGCCGACCGGTGCGTCCCGCGCCGTCGCCGGCGGCGATCGGTGCGCTGGCCATCGAGCACTACGAGGCCATGCTGTCGCATTACGGGCGCGATCTCGGCGTCCGCGTGGCGCGCAAGCACCTCGCCGCCTACGTCTCCGGCTTCCGCGACGCCGCCAGGCTGCGCGCCCGGCTGGCGACGGAGGACGATCCGCGCCGGGTGATCGCCACGCTGGGCGCGATGTTCCACGACCGGCTGCCGCTGGCGGCCTGAGACGATGGCGGGAACCGCGATCATCCGCCGGCTGCGCGGCACCCGGTCGAGCAGCCCGGGCATGCTGCTGAACGCGCTACCCTTTCCGGTCATGGAGGTCGACCGGCACCGGGTTATCCAGGCGGTCAACCTGGCCGCGCAGCAGTTCTTCGAGACCTCGGAGGTCGGCCTGGTCGGCCGGCCGCTGACCGACCATGTGGCGGAGGACAGCCCGGTCGTGGCGATGACCGACATGGTGCTGGCCCGCGGCTACAGCCTGTCGGACCACGGCGTCTCGGTGGAGGGACCGCGAATCGGCCGGCATTCCGTGACCTTGACGGTGGCGCCGCTGGCGGAAACCCAGGAGCGGGCGGTGGTGATGCTGCAGCCGAGCTCGATCGCCCAGCAGATCGAGAACCAGCTCACCCATCGCGGCGCGGCGCGCTCGGTCTCCGCCATGGCGGCGATGCTGGCGCACGAGGTGAAGAACCCGCTGTCGGGCATCCGCGGCGCGGCACAATTGCTGGAGCAGACCGCCAGTGACGAGGACCGCTCGCTGACCCGGCTGATCTGCGACGAGGCCGACCGCATCGTCTCGCTGGTCAACCGCATGGAGGTGTTCTCCGACACCACGCCGCCGGAGCGCGCGCCGGTGAACATCCACACGGTGCTGGAACGGGTAAAGAAGTTGGCGCAGACCGGTTTCGCCCGGCATCTGCGCCTGGTGGAGCGCTACGACCCGTCGCTGCCCGCCGTCTTCGGCAACCACGACCAGCTGGTGCAGATCTTCCTGAACCTGGTGAAGAACGCTGCCGAGGCGGCGCCGGAGGATGGCGGAGAGATCGTGCTCGGCACCGCCTTCCAGCGCGGCGTCTCCATCGTCGCGCCGGGCAGCTCGGCACGCACCTTCCTGCCGATCGCCGTCACCGTGCAGGACAACGGTCCCGGCATCCCCGACGACCTGCGCCCGCATCTCTTCGACCCCTTCGTGACGACGAAGAAGAAGGGCTCAGGCCTGGGGCTGGCGCTGGTGGCGAAGATCATCGACGACCATGGCGGCGTGATCGGCTTCGACAGCGAGCCCGGCCGCACCGTCTTCCGCGTCTCCCTGCCCATCGCCGGCGAGCGGCCCGGCGCGGGCCCCGCAGCCGAGGCGGAGGCATCATGAGCGAGGGCGCGCGCATCCTCGTAGCCGACGACGACAAGGCCATCCGCACCGTGCTGGGGCAGGCGCTGGGGCGGCTCGGCTACGATGTCCGTTCCACCGGCACTGCCGCCAGCCTGTGGCACTGGGTGGAAGGCGGGGAAGGGGATCTTGTGATCACCGACGTGGTGATGCCCGACGAGAACGGCCTCGACCTGATCCCGCGTATCAAGCAGATCCGACCGGACCTGCGGATCATCGTGATGTCGGCCCAGAACACGCTGCTGACCGCCGTCAAGGCGACCGAGCGTGGGGCCTTCGAGTATCTGCCCAAGCCGTTCGACCTGAAAGAACTGGTCAACGTCGTCGAGCGCGCGCTGAACACGCCGAGCGGTTCCGACGGCATCCGGGCCGGGCGGGAAGACCCCTCCGGCACGCTGCCGCTGATCGGCCGCTCGCAGGCGATGCAGGAAATCTACCGCGTCCTCGCCCGGCTGATGTCGACCGACCTGACGGTGATGATCTCCGGGGAGAGCGGCACCGGCAAGGAGCTGATCGCCCGGGCCCTGCACGACTACGGCAAGCGCCGCCAGGGGCCGTTCGTGGCCATCAACATGGCGGCGATCCCGCGCGAGCTGATCGAGTCCGAGCTTTTCGGCCACGAGCGGGGCGCCTTCACCGGCGCCACCCAGCGCGCCTCCGGCCGCTTCGAGCAGGCCCAGGGCGGCACGCTGTTCCTCGACGAGATCGGCGACATGCCGATGGAGGCGCAGACACGGCTGCTGCGGGTGCTGCAGGAGGGCGAGTACACGACCGTCGGCGGACGCACGCCGATCCGCACGGACGTACGCATCGTCGCCGCCACGCATCGCGACCTCCGGCTGATGATCCGGCAGGGCCTGTTCCGCGAGGACCTGTTCTACCGGCTGAACGTCGTGCCGATCCGCCTGCCGCCGCTGCGCGAGCGCGCGGAGGACATTCCGGCGCTGGTCGCCCATTTCCTGGCCCTTGCCTCCGACGAGGGGCTGCCGATGAAGACCATCGACGGCAGCGCGCTCGCCCGGCTGAAGGCCTATCACTGGCCTGGCAACGTACGCGAACTGGAGAACCTGGTGCGCCGCCTGGCGGTGCTCTACGCCCAGGAGGTGATCGGCGACGACATCATCGCCAGCGAGCTGGCCGACTCGCCGGGCGGCGAGGACGGCGCGGGCGGCGCCAGGCGCAGCGAGAGCATCGGTGCCACGGTGGAGAGCCATCTGCGCGACTATTTCGCCGCCCATCGCGACGCGTTGCCGCCGCCGGGGCTGTACGACCGCGTGCTGCACGAGATCGAACGGCCGCTGCTGACCCTCACGCTCGAAGTGACCAAGGGCAATCAGGTGCGTGCCGCCAGCCTGCTGGGACTCAACCGCAACACGCTGCGCAAGAAGATCCGCATGCTCGACATCCCCGTGACGCGCGGCTTGAAGGCCGACGGATAACGGGTGTAGTCAGATCGAGGTCTGGCCTCCTTCCACCATTGCGTGAGACAAGGTGCAGATGCGTGGAAGTGCGCCCGTTCGCCCGATCCGGCCGTCGCCGTCATGACGGTCGAGGATCGCATCGGCTCCGTTGCCCGGGATTCCGGCCGGCGGCGGGTGAGCCGCTCCCGGCGGCTCTACCAGCGTTTCGCCATCTGGGCGCGGCGCACACGGCTGTCGACCAAGCTCGCCATCCTGCTGACCATCGCCGGCCTGGTCGCCGGCATCGCGACCTATGCGGCGCTGACGGGCACGCCGCCGCTCGGCCCCGATCCCGACCAGATCTTCATCCTGCTCAACATCGACCTGATCATCCTGCTGGCGCTGGCGGCAATCGTCGCGCGCCGCATCGTCAGCCTGGCGGTGGAGCGGCGGCGCGGGCAGGCGGGATCGAAACTGCATCTGCGTCTAGCCGTGCGCTTCAGCCTGGTCGCCGTGGTGCCGTCGATCGTGGTGGCGACCTTCTCCGCGCTGATGTTCAACTTCGGCGTCCAGTCCTGGTTCGACAACCTGGTGCGCACGGCGATCGAGGAATCGCGCGTGGTCGCCGAGGCCTATTTCCGCGAGCATGGCCGCGCGCTCGAGCTCGACATCCGCGAGATCGCGACGATCCTCAACGAGCAGTCGAACCAGCTGCAGTCCAACCAGCTCGTCTTCGCGCGCTTCGTCGACGACATCGCCGACGCCTACGAGCTGACGGAGGTGGTGATCGCCGAAGGTGACGGCGATCTCGTCATCCGCTCATCGGACACCGAGGTGCCCAACCCGATCCCGTTCTATCCGGGCTCCCTGCAGACCGCCCAGCAGGGCAATGTCGCCGTCTTCCCCAGCGCCGACGACGACAAGGTGCGGGCGATGATCCAACTGGTCAATTTCGAGAACAGCTTCCTGATCGTCAGCCGGCCGGTCCAGCCCATCGTCATCGGCTATCTGGAGCGGGTGCAGGCGGCAAGCAGCGAGTACAACACGCTGCGCCTGCGCTCCTCGGAACTGCAGATCACCTTCACCGCGATCTATATCGGCGTGGCGCTGCTGCTGCTGATGATCTCGGTGCGCATCGGTCTGCTGTTCGCCGACCGGCTGGTGACGCCGATCTCGGCGCTGATCGGCGCCTCCGAGCGGGTGCGGGCCGGCGATTTGACGGTGCGCGTGCCCACCGCCAACGATGGCGACGAGCTGACCAGCCTTGGGCGCTCCTTCAATCGCATGACGGGACAACTCGAGAGCCAGCGCCGGGAACTGGTCGAGGCCAATCGCCAGCTGGACGACCGGCGCCGCTTCACCGAGGCGGTGCTGACCGGCGTGACTTCCGGTGTCCTGGGGCTGACGCCGGATGGCACCGTCACCCTGGCCAACCGCGCCGCCATCGAGCTGCTCGGCATCCGCCAGGAAGCGCTGGTTGGCCGCAAGCTGGTCGATGTTTTCAGCGATTTCAGCGAATTATTAGAATATTCTCGGTCTAGATATCAACGCATGCAGGAGAAGCAGATCAAGATCTGGCGGGGCGGGGAGATGCGCACGCTGCTGGTGCGGGTGACCTTGGAACCGGGAGAGGAGGCGCTGCACGGCCATGTGGTGACCTTCGACGACATCACCGAGCTGCTGTCGGCCCAGCGCAAGGCCGCCTGGGCGGACGTGGCGCGCCGCATCGCGCACGAGATCAAGAACCCGTTGACCCCCATCCAGCTCTCGGCCGAGCGGCTGAAGCGCCGCTATCTGAAGCAGATCACCAACGATCCGGAAACCTTCCAGCTCTGCACCGACACCATCGTCCGCCAGGTCGGCGATCTCGGGCGCATGGTGGACGAGTTCTCGGCCTTCGCCCGCATGCCGACACCGGTGATGCGCGAGGAGAACGCGGTCGAGTTGATCCGCCAGGCAGTCGAGCTGCAGAAGCAGGCCTATCCGAGGCTCGCCTTCGACCTCGACCTGCCGGAGCGGCCGGTGCGGATCGTCTGCGACACCCGGCAGATCGGCCAGTTGCTGACCAATCTGATCCAGAACGCCCACGACGCCATCGAGGGGCGGCGCGCGGCCGAGAAGGGCCTGAAGGGCTGGATCGGCATCCGCCTTTCCGAGCTGGAGGCGGCGGAGCAGGTACGCATCGTCATCGAGGACAACGGCAAGGGACTGCCCGACACCGAGCGCGACCGGTTGACCGAGCCCTATGTGACGACGCGGGAGAAGGGCACCGGTCTCGGCCTCGCCATCGTCAAGAAGATCGTGGAGGATCATTCCGGCACGCTCGTCCTGGAGGATCGCGAGGAGGCGGGCGCGCGGGTCGTCGTGACCCTGCCGGTCAACGCCGGCGCGAAGGGCGGTGCTGACCAGCCGGACGGCTGAACTGGCATCGGGGGCGGGGACACCCCAGATGTAGCGGCCGATGCTGGCACTGAAATCCGGCGCCGCCGCGGGGAATGGCGTCCTGCCGCGCCGGACCAAGCGTATGGGCGCGAATCATTGGCTCTGATAAGCCTCGACCATGTCTGCTGAAATCCTGGTGATCGACGACGAGGCGGATATCCGCCTCCTGCTGACCGGAATCCTCGAGGATGAGGGCTACCGGACGCGCGAGGCCGGTGACGCCGACGAGGCGCTCGACCAGATCCGCGGCCGGCGCCCGGACCTGATCATCCTCGACATCTGGCTGCAGGGCAGCCGCATGGACGGCCTCGAACTGCTGGCGGAGGTGCGCCAGAGCCATCCGCTGGTGCCGGTGGTGATGATCTCCGGTCACGGCACCATCGAGATGGCCGTCGACGCCATCAAGCGCGGTGCCTACGACTTCATCGAGAAGCCGTTCAAGACCGACCGGCTGCTGCTGCTGGTGGAGCGGGCCATCGAGTCGGCGCGCCTGCGCCGCGAGCTGGAGAGCCTGAAGGAGCGTTTCGGCGAGGATGACGAACTGATCGGCACCTCGCCGGCGATCCAGCAGGTGCGCCAGCAGATCCAGCGCGCCGCGCCGACCAACAGCCGCGTGCTGATCACCGGTCCGGCCGGGGCGGGCAAGGAGATCGTCGCCCGTCTTCTGCACGGCCATTCGGCGCGCTCCGGCGGCGCCTTCGTGGCGATCAACTGCGCCACGCTGGATCCCGACCGGCTGGAGGAGGAACTGTTCGGCGTCGAGCTCGACGATCATCACGGGCCGCGCAAGGTCGGGACCTTCGAGCGCGCCAATGGCGGCACCTTGTTGCTGGACGAGGTGGCCGACATGCCGCTCGCCACGCAGGGCAAGATCGTGCGCGTGTTGCAGGAGCAGTCCTTCTTCCGGCAGGGAGGCACGACCAGGGTCAGCGTCGACGTGCGCGTGATCGCCTCGACCAACCGCAACCTGCAGACCGAGATCACCGAGGGCAAGTTCCGCGAGGATCTCTACTATCGCCTCAACGTGGTGCCGATACACGTGCCGGCGCTGGCCAGCCGGCGCGAGGACATACCGCTGCTGGCGCAACACTTCATGGAGCGCTCCGCCGCCGTCCAGGGCCTGCCGGCGCGCCGTTTCGGCACCGACGCCGTGGCGGCGCTGCAGACCTATAACTGGCCCGGCAATGTGCGCCAGCTGCGCAATGTCGTGGAATGGCTGCTGATCATGGCGACGGGCGAGCCCTCGCGCCCGATCAGCGCCGACATGCTGCCACCGGAGGTGACCGGCGTCGCCCCGGTCTCGACCCAGGCCGCGCGCAGCGGCGAACTGCTCGGCCTGCCGCTGCGCGAGGCGCGGGAGCTGTTCGAGCGCGACTACCTGATCGCCCAGCTGAACCGCTTCGACGGCAATATCAGCCGTACCGCGGAGTTCGTGGGCATGGAACGCTCGGCCCTGCACCGCAAGCTGAAGAGCCTGGGCATCACCATTTCCGAGCGCATGGGCGCTTGACATCCAGCCGGGATCGGCCCTCCCTTCGTGCCCCGGGCAGGAAACTCAAGGATTGAGAGAACATGAAGGTCGTCGTCTGCGGCGCCGGCCAGGTCGGCTCGAACATCGCGCGCTACCTGGCGGGCGAGAACAATGACGTCACGGTCATCGACCAGTCGGCGGCGCTGGTGCAGAAGCTGGCCGACACCTTCGATGTCCAGGCCATCGTCGGCCATGCGGCCCTGCCGCCGGTGATGGAACAGGCGGGTGCCGGCGATGCCGACCTGCTGATCGCCGTCACCCAGTCGGACGAGGTCAACATGGTGGCCTGCCAGGTCGCCCATTCGCTGTTCCAGGTGCCGACCAAGATCGCCCGCGTGCGCAACCAGGCCTATCTCGACCCGGTCTGGGCAGACCTTTTCAGCCGCGAGCACATGCCCATCGACGTCATCATCTCGCCGGAGATGGAGGTGGCCAAGGCGGTGTCGCGGCGCATGCAGGTGCCCGGCGCCTTCGACATGATCCCCTTCGCCGACGGCAGGGTGCGGGTGATCGGCGTGATCTGCAACGAGCGCACACCGATTCTCAACACGCCGCTCAGGCAGCTGACCGGCCTGTTTCCGGACCTGCAGATCGAGATCCTGGCGATCGTGCGCGACAACAAGCCGATCATCCCGGACAGCAACGACCAGATGCTGGCGGGCGACGAGGTCTACTTCGTCACCGAGACCGCCCATGTGCGCCGCGCCATGGCGGCTTTTGGCCACGAGGAGCCGGAGGCGCGCCGCATCGTCATCGTCGGTGGCGGCAATATCGGCCTGTTCCTGGCCGAGACCATCGAGCGCGACCATCCGGGCGTCACCATCCGCATGGTGGAAGCCAACCCCATGCGCGCGACAATGGCGGCGGAGCGGCTGTCGCGCACCACGGTGCTGAACGGCGACGGCCTCGACCCGGAGATCCTGGAGGAGGCCAACGTCAACATGGCCGAGACCATCGTCGCCGTGACCAATGACGACGAGGTGAACATCCTGGCCTCGCTGCTGGCCAAGCGGCATGGCTGCCAGCGCGCGGTGACGCTGATCAACAAGACGACCTATGGCCCGCTGATCACCACGCTGGGCATCGACGCCGTGGTCAGCCCCCGGGCGATCACCGCCTCGACGATCCTGCAGCATGTGCGCCGGGGCCGCATCAAGTCGGTCCATTCCCTGCGCGACGGCTTCGCCGAGGTGATCGAGGCCGAGGCGCTGGAGACCTCGCCGCTGGTCGGCAAGCCGATCAAGGAGATCCGCCTGCCATCGGACGTCATCGTCGGCGCCGTGGTGCGTGCGGAGGAGGTGATCATCGCCCGGCCCTCGACCGTCATCAAGCCGCACGACCGGGTGATCCTGCTGGCGCGCAGCCAATCGGTCCGGAAGATCGAAAAGCTGTTCGCGGTCCGGCTCGAGTTCTTCTAAGAAGCAATAGCCGCAGTCCGAAGCCGAGCCAACCGGAGCAACCATGCCGCGCTACGCCTATGTGAACGGGCGATACGTTCCCCACGACCAGGCCGCCGTCCATGTCGAGGACCGCGGCTTCCAGTTCGCAGACGGTGTCTACGAGGTGATCACCGTGCAGAACGGCCGCCTCGTCGACGAGGAGGGGCATGTGCGCCGGCTCGACCGGTCGCTGGGCGAACTGGACATGGCCCGGCCGATGTCCGCTCGGGCGATGGCGCTGGTCATGCGCACGCTGGTCCGCCGCAACGGTGTGAGGAACGGCATCATCTATCTGCAGATCACCCGCGGCGTGGCGCCGAGGGACTTCAAATATCCCCAGGGCATCGCCCCGACGCTGGTGATGACCACACGGCACATGGATCTCGACCCGAAGGCCAGGATCGAGAAGGGCGTCTCGGTCATCACGATCCCTGATATTCGCTGGAAACGCCGCGATATCAAATCAGTCGCGCTTCTTCCTCAAGCAATGGGTAAACAAAAGGCCGCCGATGCGGGCGCCTTCGAGGCCTGGCAGGTCGACGATGACGGCAATGTCACCGAGGGCTGCTCCTCCAATGCCTGGATCGTCACCGAGGCCGGCCACCTGGTCACGCGGCACGCCAACAACAACATCCTGAACGGCATCACGCGCCAATCGCTGCTGCGCCTCGCCGAGGAGGCCGGCATCGCCTTCGAGGAGCGTCCGTTCAGCGTCGAGGAGGCCTACACGGCGCGGGAGGCCTTCATCTCGAGCGCCACGACCTATGTCACCCCGGTCACCTCGATCGACGGCAGGCCGGTCGGTGACGGCCGCCCCGGCGCGCTTGGCCGCCGCCTGCGCGAGGCCTATCTCGACTACGCCCGGAAGGCGGCTCCCTAGCGCGGATCATCCCTTGACGGAATCGCGCGAGCGTTACGTCAAGCCGTGATCCTGTCTAGGCCTGCGGCCAGCGTTGATGCTGCAGTGCAATATTGCATTGCTTGGCGTGTGCCGATTGAGGCACCATATAGCTCCGAAGTGACCTGGTAGCCCGAGCGGCACGGCAGTGCCGTTCCAAGAACGAACCGCCAATGAAAGACGGCCAAATGTCTGAAAAATCTCAAAACGTTCAAGACGTCTTCTTGAATCACATCCGCAAGAACAAGACCCCCGTCACGGTCTTCCTCGTCAACGGCGTGAAGCTGCAGGGGATCGTGACATGGTTCGACAATTTCTCCGTTCTGCTTCGGCGAGATGCGCACAGCCAGCTTGTCTACAAGCACGCGATCTCGACCATCATGCCGTCCCAGCCGATCCAGCTGTTCGACGCCAACAAGGAAGACGCCTAGCATCGCCGTGACGGTCCGCATGGAACGGCCGGCGGAAGGGGACACCACCCGCGCCATCGTCATCCACCCCGTGCTGCAGGACGGTGCGGGGCGCGGCCGCTCGCCCGATGCCTGCCTCGACGAGGCCATCGGCCTGGCGCACGCGATCAATCTCGACGTCGTCCTGGCCCGCCTGGTGCGCGTGGCGCGGCCACAGCCGGCCACGCTGATCGGCGGCGGGGCGATCGAGGAGCTGTCGGCCGCGGCCAAGGAGGCCGAGGTCGACGTGATCATCGTCGACGCGGCCCTGACGCCAGTGCAGCAGCGCAACCTGGAGACCCGCCTCGACACCAAGGTGATCGACCGCACTGGGCTGATCCTGGAGATTTTCGGCGAGCGGGCCCGTACCAGGGAAGGTGTGCTGCAGGTCGACCTGGCCCATTTGACCTATCAGCGCTCGCGCCTCGTGCGCTCCTGGACCCACCTGGAGAGGCAGCGCGGCGGTGCCGGCTTCCTCGGCGGTCCGGGCGAGCGGCAGATCGAGATCGACCGCCGGCTGATCGACGAGAAGATCACCCGGCTGAAGAAGGATCTGGAGCAGGTGCGCCGTACGCGGGGACTGCACCGCGGCGCCCGCGAACGCGTACCCTATCCGGTAATCGCGCTCGTGGGCTACACCAACGCCGGAAAATCGACGCTTTTCAACCGTCTGACCGCGTCGGAGGTGGTCGCCAAGGATCTGCTTTTCGCGACCCTCGACCCGACCATGCGGCAGCTCGATCTCGGCGACGGACTGAAGGTCATCCTGTCCGACACGGTGGGCTTCATCTCAGACCTGCCGACCCAGCTGGTGGCGGCCTTCCGCGCCACGCTGGAGGAGGTCGACGCGGCCGACCTGATCCTGCATGTGCGGGATGTCGCGCACGAGGACACGGCGGCCCAGCGCGACGACGTGTCCGCGGTGTTGGGCGAGATGGGCATCGACGTCAACGCCGACACGCGCATCCTGGAGGTCCTCAACAAGGTGGACCTGCTGGCCGAGGACGATCCGCGGCGCCAGGAAGCCAGGCGGGAAGGGGCCTTCGCCATCTCGGCGCTGACCGGAGAGGGCGTGCCGGCACTCATCGCCGAGATCCACCGCCGGCTCTCGCGTCTGCGCGAGACGGTGGAGGTTTCGGTGGACATCACCGATGGCGGCACCATCGCCTGGCTGCACGAGCACGGGCAGGTCCTCAGGCGGACGGATGACGGCGACCACGTGCACATGCAGGTGGCGCTGGCGCCGGCGGACGTGGCCCGGCTGGAGCGCCGGCTGAACCGGACGCTGGCGCCCATGCCGGCGTCGCACCCGACGCCCTGACCGGCCGCATGGTGACGTCCGAACGGGTCGCGGACCTGCTCCGGTCCGTGGCGGCGGCGGAGATCATGCCGCGCTTCCGGCGCCTGGCCCATGCCGACATCAGCGAGAAGGCGCCGGGTGACGTGGTCACCATCGCAGATACCGCCGCGGAGCGGGAACTGACGGCCGGATTGCGGGCGCTGTTGCCGGACTCCGTCGTCGTCGGCGAGGAGGCGGCGGCGGCGGAACCCGGCATTCTCGACCGGCTCTCCGGCACGGCACCGGTCTGGGTGATCGATCCGATCGACGGCACGCGCAACTTCGCCGCCGGACGCACGCCATTCGTCAGCATGGTGGCCCTGGTGATGACGGGGCGCACGGTTGGAGGCTGGATCTTCGATCCCGTGGCAACGCGGACCGCCAGCGCGCGCGCCGGAGAGGGCGCCTTGCTCGACCGGACGACGCTGCGGCTGGCCGCCCGCGAGGAACCGGCGACGGCCTGGCGCGGCCGCTTCAATCCCGGGAATAGCGGGGCGCGCCGGCGCCGGTCCGAGGCGATCCGCGCGCGCATCGGCAGCCATGACCTGCTGACCTCGTCCGGTGCGACCTATGTGGAGATCGCCCGGGGAGAGCTCGACTTCGCGATCTTCCAGAACCGCCTGCTCCGGCCATGGGACCATCTGCCCGGTGCGCTGCTGGTGACGGAGGCGGGCGGTGTCGCCAGGGCGCCGGGCGGCCAGGACTACAGTGCCGCCTTGGCCGAGGGACCGTTGCTGGTCGCCCGGTCGGAGACCGTCTGGCAGGAGATCGCCGCCATCATGAACTCATTCGATACATGAGAAAAATATCATAAAATATTGATTAATAAATGTTCATAGGCCTTTCGCCTTGGCCTCGTCCCAATACGCGTCCATGGTTTCGAGATCGCTGTCCTCCGGCCGCTTGCCGTCCTGGGCGAGCCGGTCCTCGATATAGACGAAGCGGCGCTCGAACTTGGCGTTGGTCCGGCGCAGCGCCGCCTCGGCGTCGACACCGGACTTGCGGGCGAGATTGACGACGACGAACAGCAGGTCGCCGATCTCCGCCTCCAGCCGGTCGGGCGGCCCGTCGAGCTCGGCCTTCACCTCGGCCAGTTCCTCGTCGACCTTGTGGATGACGTCGGCCATGTCGTCCCAGTCGAAACCGACCCTGGCAGCGCGTTTCTGCAGCTTCAGGGCGCGGCTGAGCGCCGGCAGGCCCAGTGCCACGCCGTCCAGCGCGCCGGCGGCGGTGCCTGGCTGGGCGCGGCGTGCCTTGCGGTCGCGCTCGGCCGCCTTCTGGTCCTCCCACCGCGTGGCCATGGCGGCGGAGGTCCGGATGTCGACGTCGGCGAAGACATGCGGATGCCGGGCGATCATCTTGTCCGCGATGGCGCCGGCGATGGCATCGAAACCGTAGAGCCCGCGTTCCTCGGCCATGCGCGCGTAGAAGACAACCTGGAACAGCAGGTCGCCGAGTTCCTCCTTCAGTTCGTCGTAATCGCCGCGCCGGATGGCGTCCGCGACCTCGTAGGCTTCCTCGATCGTGTAGGGCGCGATGGTCGGGAAGTCCTGTTCGAGATCCCAGGGGCAGCCGTGCTCCGGATCGCGCAGCCGCGCCATGACGGCGAGCAGGCGGGCCATCGGGTCGTCGATGCCGCTGACGGGCGATGAGGTCATGAACCCAGATCCAGTATGCGGGCGAGAACGCGGATGGGAATCGGCGCGGCCGATGCTGTCGCGGACATTCTGGGCCATCGCGGCCGGGTCCGGCAACGTTGGCCAGAGACAAGAATATGCCGAGACAGGGGGGCGAGAGCGCGCCAGCCTTGTCGCGGCGCCCGTAAAACCAATCAGGATATAAACCGGATAATCAATATTATGGTAAATTGCAGTTGCTTCTGGGCCAGCTCAGGCACCGTTGCCCAACCAGTCGAGTTCTGCGCGATGCTCGTGCATGCGCAGGAAGACGCGATAGTCCCCGTCGAAGCGCGCGGCCTTCTCGCGATCGGGCGTCCGGAGGCTGCCGCCGCTGCCCATCACCGCCGCCGCCTCGTGCAGGCTGGCATGAGAGCCCGCAGCCGTCGCCGCCACCATGGCCGTGCCCAGCAGCACGGCATCCTCGGTCCGCGGAATAACCACGTCGCACTGCGTGGCATCCGCGTAAAGCGCGATAAGCAGCGGGTTCTTGGTGTGACCGCCGGTGACGTGCAGCGTGTCGATCTCGAAGCCGCGCGCGTTCAGCGTGTCCAGGATGTGCCGGACGCCGAGCGCGATGCCGACGGCCGTGCGCCAATAGAGCCGACACAGGCTGTCGAAGGACTGGTCGAGGCCGAGGCCGCTGATGACGCCCAGCGCGTGCGGATCGGCCAGCGGCGAGCGGTTGCCGTGGAAATCCGGCAGCACGTGCAGGCGTCGGGCGAAGGCATCCCCCTCCTGGTGCATCATTTCCATAACGCGAAGGACGATCCGACCGTGCATCTCCGCCGAGGGTTCGCCGCCGGCGGCGTGCCAGCGGATAATGTGGTCGAGCAAGGCCCCGGTCGCCGACTGGCCGCCCTCGTTCAGCCAGAGATCCGGCAGCACGGCGCCGTAATACGGGCCCCAGATGCCCGGAGTCGGCCGCGGCACCGGGGAAAGCGCCATGACGCAGCTCGAGGTGCCGGCGATCAGCCCCATGTGCCGCGCCGTGCCCTCGCCCGCCAGCCTGCCCCCCAGCACGCCGAGCACGCCGGCATGGGCGTCGATCAGCCCGGCGCCGACCCGGCAGGCCGTCGTCAGCCCGAGCACCGATGCCGCCGCGTCGGTCAACGGGCCAAGATCGGTCGCCACCGGGCTCGCCACCGCCGGAAGCTGGCCCCGTTCCAGCAGATCATCGAGTCCGACCTGGTCGAGGAAATCGGCCTGCCAGCCCGGCGACTCGTGGCCGAGATAGGTCCACTTGCAGGTCAGCGTGCATTGCGACCGGGCGGTCGCGCCGCTGGCCCGCCAGGTGAGATAATCCGTCAGGTCGAGGAACAGGCCGGCGGCCTCCCAGGTCCGCGGCGCGTGGCGCTTGAGCCACATCAGCTTGGGAATTTCCATCTCCGGCGACATGACGCCGCCGATATAGTCGAGCACAAGGTGGCCCGTACGCGTGCAGGCCGCCGCCTCGTCCATGGCCCGATGGTCAAGCCAGGCGATGGTGTCGAAGCGCGGCTCGCCGCCGGGCGAGACCGGCAGCGGGCTCTCGTCGCGCCCGCGCACGACCAGCGAACAGGTGGCATCGAAGCTGATTCCGCGCACCGCCGTGGCGGCAATGCCCGCGGTCGTCATCACCTCGCGAACGGCGACGCAAACGGCGCGCCAGATGTCCTCGGAATCGTGCTCGGCGAAGTCCGGTTGCGGGCGGTTCATGGCGATCGGCCGCTCGGCGCGGCCGAGCAGTTCGCCTCCGATGGTGAAGAGCCCGGCCCGGGCGCTGCCGGTTCCGACGTCGACGGCCACGACCAGATCGCTCAAATCCCGCGCTCCATCTCTTCCCGGAACCGGCGGACCAGTGCCGGCAGGTCTGTCATGTCGGCGAAAACGGCGTCCGCGCCCGCCGCCGCGATAGCCGCCTGGTGCGCGTCGCCGCCGGCATGGCTGCCGCCGGTGAAGGCGAGAACGGTCATGCCCGCACGCTTGCCGGCCTCGATGCCCGCCGGGCTGTCCTCGATCACGATGCAGTGCGCGGCGCTCGTCTTCATGCGCTCCGCGGCGAACAGAAACAGATCGGGCGCGGGCTTTCCATCCCTGACCATGGAGGCACTGTAGATATTCGGCTCGAACAGATCGAGAAGCCCGGTGAGGTGCAGCGACAGCCGGATACGCTCGAGCTGGCTGGAGGAAGCCACGCAGCGTGGTTCGGACATGGTCTCGATTGCAGATTTTACCTGAGAAACCGGGCACAACTCTTTGCGAAACAGATCATAAAGCTCCTCGCGCATCTCCCGCAAGCGGCCGGCACCCAGGTCGACGCCATACCGCTCGCTGAGGATGGCGCAGGTCGCGGCCATGCTCCGGCCGAGAAAGCGGGTCTGCGCCTCCGCCGGGGCGATGGTCAGCCCGGCACGGGCCATGGCGGCCAGCAGCACCCTGAGCGAGAGCAGTTCGCTGTCCACCAGGACACCGTCGCAGTCGAAGATCAACAGTGGCGCGCCGGCCTGCTTCATGGCCATTCGGCCCGCCACCTACCAGCAGGTGTAGCCGCCGTCGGCGAGCACCACGGAACCGGTCATCAGCGAGGCGGCGTCGGAGGCCAGGAAATGCACGACCGAGGCGATTTCGTCCGGCCGCCCTGCCCGGCCCATCGGCGTCATCTCCTTCCACATCCGGTACATCTCCGGGTTCTCCTGCATGCCGAACGCGGTAAGCGGCGTTTCGACATAGGTCGGCGCCACGGCGTTCACCCGCACCCCCCTGCCCGCCCACTCAGCGGCGAGCGAGCGGGTCAGGTGATGCACGGCGGCCTTGGAGGCGTTGTAGAAGGATTGCGGCTGCGGCTTGTTGACGATGAAGCCCGACATCGACCCGACATTGACGATGGCGCCGGCGCCCTGTTGGAGCATGAGGCGCCCGAAGGCCCGGCAGCACCAGAACAGGCCGTCGAGGTTGACGTTCATGTGGAAGCGCCAGTGGTCGTCGCTGGTCTCCTCCGCCGGCACGTCGGATATGGCGACGCCGGCATTGTTGACCAGGATGTCGACCCGGCCGAAGCGCTCGGCACTTTCCGCCGCCACCCGGTCCACATCGGTTGACTGGGTGACATCGAGCACGGCGGCGTGCGCCTCGACATCAAGCTGCCGCAGGTCGGCGACACAGCCCTCCGCGCGGTCCGGCCTGACCTCGGCCACCACGACGATAGCGCCCGCCTCGCCCAGGGCGGTCGCGCAGGCGGCGCCGATGCCCTGGCCGCCGCCGGTGACGACGGCGACCTTGCCGTCCAGTTTCAGCTTCTCGAGGTACATGCGCGTGCCCTTCAGCTCATCCAGTTGCCGCCGTCGACATTGAAGGTCTGGGCGACCACGTAGGCGCTCTCCGCCCCGGCGAGGAAGACGGCCATGCCGGTCAGATCCTCCGGCGTGCCCATGCGCCCGAAGGGCACGGCCGCGCCGACGGCGCGCTTCTTCTCGCCGGGTGCGAGGCCCTCGTAGCGGGCGAACAGCGCGTCGACCTGGTCCCAGTGCTCGCCATCGACGACGCCGGGCGCGATGGCGTTGACGTTGATGCCGTGGCGGATGAGGTCGAGACCGGCGGACTGGGTGAGGCTGATCACGGCGGCCTTGGTGGCGCAGTAGACGGCCACCAGCGCCTCGCCGCGCCGCCCGGCCTGGCTCGCCATGTTGATGATGCGCCCGCCCCTGCCCTGCTCGACCATCACGCGGGCGGCGGCCTGCAGCGTGAACAGGGTGCCGGCGACATTGACCGCGAACAGGCGCTGATAGCTCTCCCGGGTGATCCCGGCGATCGGCGCGGCGTCGAACAGCGCGGCGTTGTTGACCAGGATGTCGAGGCCGCCGGCATGGTCCCGGACCCGCGTGACGGCGGCATCGATCGAGGCTTGGTCGGTGACGTCGAGATCGACGGCGTAGGCGCCCTGCCCTATCTCCGCGGCCGAACGTCGGGCGCGGTCGATATCGATGTCGCCGAGCGCGACGGTCGCCCCCTCCGCCGCGAAGGCGGCGGCGAAGGCGCGGCCGATACCGCGCGCCGCGCCGGTGATCAGCGCCGACTTGCCGGCGAGCCGTTGCATCAGAGCGCCTCGCCGTTCTCGTCGAAGCGATGGATGCGCTCGCTCTCCGGCGTGAGGAAGACCGTGTCGCCATGGCGCACCGGAAATTCCCCGTCCGCGCGGGCGGTAACCTGGCCGATGTCCGGGACCTCGACATGCAGCAGCGTGTCGGATCCGAGATGCTCCGCCACCCCGACGGTGCCCCGCCAGGTGCCGCTCTCTGTGGAGAGCTGCACGTGCTCCGGCCGGATGCCGATGGTGGCGGCCTGCCGTTTCTCCGCTTCGGCCCCGGTGACCAGGTTCATCTTGGGCGAGCCGATGAAGCCGGCGACGAACAGGTTGCGCGGCTGGCGGTAGAGCTCAAGCGGCGAGCCCACCTGCTCGATCCGGCCCCTGTTCAGCACCACGATCTTGTCGGCCATGGTCATCGCCTCGACCTGGTCGTGGGTGACGTAGATCATCGTGGTGGCCAGCGAGTGATGCAGCTCGCTGATCTCCAGGCGCATATTGACGCGCAGGGCGGCGTCCAGGTTGGACAGAGGCTCGTCGAAAAGGAAAGCCTTGGGCTGGCGCACGATCGCCCGGCCGATCGCCACGCGCTGGCGCTGGCCACCGGACAGTTGTCCGGGACGCCGGTCGAGATAGTCTGTCAGGTTCAGGATGCGCGCGGCATCCCGCACCTTGCGGTCCATCTCCTCCCGGTCCATCCGGGCCATGCGCAGCGGGAAGGCGATGTTCCTGTAGACCGTCATGTGCGGATAGAGCGCGTAGGACTGGAAGACCATCGACAGGCCGCGCCGCGCCGGCGGCAGGCGGGTGCCGTCCTGGTCGTCGATCAGGATGCGGCCGCCGGAGATATCCTCGAGCCCAGCGATCAGCCGCAGCAGCGTGGACTTGCCGCAGCCCGACGGCCCGACGAAGACGACGAACTCGCCGTCCCCGACTTCCAGGTCGACGCCGGGGATGACCTCGGCGTCGCCGAAGGACTTGGACACGTTCTCGAGGATGATCTGGCCCATTGTGGGTCGCCTCCGTTGTCTACTTCACCGCGCCGAAGGTCAGGCCGCGGACGAGCTGCTTCTGCGAGAACCAGCCGAGCACCAGGATCGGCGCGATGGCGAGGGTCGAGGCGGCCGACAGCTTGGCCCAGAACAGACCCTCGGGACTGGAATAGGAGGCGATGAAGGCGGTCAGCGGCGCCGCGCTCGCCGCCGTCAGGTTCAGCGACCAGAAGGCCTCGTTCCAGGCCAGGATGATGTTGAGCAGCAGGGTCGAGGCGATGCCCGGCGTCGCCATCGGTGCGAGGATGTAGACGATTTCCCGCGACAGGGAGGCACCGTCCATGCGCGCCGCCTCCAGGATGTCGCCGGGGATCTCGCGGAAATAGGTGTAGAGCATCCAGATGATGATCGGCAGGTTGATCAGCATCAGGACGATCACCAGGCCGACCAGCGTGTCGAGCAGGCCGGTGTCGCGGAACAGCAGGTAGATCGGCACCAGCACGCCCACCGGCGGCAGCATCTTGGTCGACAGCATCCACATCAGCACGTTCTTGGTGTGCCGCGATGGCGAGAAAGCCATCGACCAGGCTGCCGGGATGGCGACCAGCAGGCCGAGCAGCGATGAGCCGAAGGCGATGATGACCGAGTTCAGCGCGTGCTTGAGGTAGTCCGAGCGAGTGTTGACCTCGATGTAGTTCTCCAGTGTCCAGTCGAAGAACAGCAGACTGGGTGGCGTGGCGATGGCCTCCGACTCGGTCTTGAAGCTGGTCAGGATGGTCCAGAAGATCGGGAAGAACAGCAGGATGCCGATCAGCCAGCCGATGGCGGTGAAGGTCAGCTTGCGCTGCGTGGTGACGGCGCGGGCCATGGCTCAGGCCTCCAGGTTCTTGCCGATCATGCGGATCAGGAAGACCGCGACGATGTTGGCGAGGATGACCGCGATGATGCCGCCGGCGGCGGCCGCGCCCGCGTCGTAGTTCAACAGCGCCTGGGCGAAGACGAGGAAGGTCAGGTTGGTCGAGGCCGTCCCCGGCCCGCCATTCGTCGTGACCAGGATCTCGGCGAAGACCGAGAGCAGGAAGATGGTCTCGATCAGCACCACCACGGTCAGCGCGCGGGAGAGATGCGGCAGGGTGATGAACACGAAGATCGAGACCGGCCCGGCGCCGTCCATCTCGGCCGCCTCCTTCTGCTCGCTGTCGAGCGATTGCAGGGCGGTGAGGATGATCAGCGTGGCGAAGGGCAGCCAGCCCCAGGAGACGATCAGGATGATGGAGAACAGGGGCGCGTCGGCGAGCCAGTCGATAGGCTGGAAGCCGAGCGATGTGGCGACCCAGGCGAAGATCCCGTTGGCCGGGTGCATCAGCATGTTCTTCCACACCAGGGCCGAGACCGTCGGCATGATGAAGAAGGGCGAGATTGTCAGCAGGCGCACGATGCCCTGCCCGAAGAACGGCTGGTCGAGCAGGATGGCAAGGAAGGTGCCGCCGACGACGGTGATCAGCAGCGTGCCGCCGACCAGCAGCAGCGTGTTCACGATGGCCGCGCCGAAGGCCGGGTCGGTGACGAAGTAGACGTAGTTCTCCAGGCCGTCGAACGTCTCCGTCCCCGGCATCAGGAGGTTGTAGCGCAGCAGCGAGAAGTAGAGCGTCATGCCCAGCGGGATGAGCATCCACGCCAGCAGCATGATCACGGCGGGGCTGAGCATCAGCCGCGCGGTATGCCGCGTGTGCAGCGTGGCCATGGCGCCGCTCCTGGATGGCTAGGTCGTCGGGCGATGAAGGATGGGCACCCCGCGGGCCGGGGAGGACGCGGCCGCGGGGTGCCCTGCCGGATGGCGGCTAGTCGAGATAGCCGCCGCGTGACATCTCGCGCTCGGCCAGGTTCTGGGCCGTCGCCAGCGCATCCTCCACCGAGGTCTGCCCGGCGAGCGCGGCGGCGAACTGCTGGCCCACCGTGGTGCCGAGACCCTGGAACTCGGGAATGGCGACGAACTGGACGCCGACATAGGGCACCGGATCGACGGTCGGGTTGATCGGATCGGCCGACATGATCGATTCCAGCGTGAGTTCGGCGAACGGCGCCGCCTCCTGATAGGCCGGGTTCTCGTAGAGCGACGTACGCGTACCCGGCGGCACGTTGGCCCAGCCCTCCTCCTCGGCCACCAGTTCGAGATAGTCCCGGCTGGTCGCCCAGGCGATGAAGGTCTGCGCCGCCTCGGCCTGCTGGCTGCCGGCCGGCACCGCCAGCGACCAGGCCCACAGCCAGTTGCCGCGCGGGCCGAGCCCGTTGTCCGGCGCCAGCGCGAAGCCGACGCTGTCGGCGACCTCGCTGTCGTCGGGATTGGTGACGAAGGAGGCGGCGACCGTGGCGTCGATCCACATGGCGCAATGACCGGTCTGGAACAGCGCCAGGTTCTCGTTGAAGCCGTTGGAGGAGGCGCCTGGCGGGCCGGCATCGTTCATCAGGTCGACGTAGAAGTTCAGCGTCTCGGCCCATTCAGGGCTGTCGAATTGCGGGTTCCATTCCTCGTCGAACCAGCGCGCGCCGAAGGAATTGGCCATGGCCGTCAGGAAGGCCATGTTCTCGCCCCAGCCGGGCTTGCCGCGCAGGCAGACGCCATAGATCTCGTTCTCGCGGTCGGTAAGCTGCCGGGCGGCGTCGGCCACGAAATCCCAGGACGGCGCCCGCGGCATTTCCAGCCCCGCCTCCGCGAACAGGTCGGTGCGGTACATCACCATCGAGCTCTCGCCGTAGAACGGCGCGGCGTAGAGCGTGCCGTCGACCGACAAGCCGTCGCGGATCGGCGGCAGCAGATCGTCGACGTCGTAGTCGGCGCCGAGGTCGTCGAGCGGCAGCAGCCAGTCCTGCGCCGCCCAGATCGGCACCTCGTATGTACCGATGGTCATCACGTCGTACTGACCGCCCGAGGTGGCGATGTCGGTGGTGACGCGCTGGCGCAGCACGTTCTCCTCCAGGATCACCCAGTCGAGCGCGATGTCGGGATGCGCATCGGTGAAATGGCTCGACAGCGCCTGCATGCGGATCATGTCGCCATTGTTCACGGTGGCGATGGTCAGCGTCTGCTGTGCCGACGCTATCGAGGTCGTGGCCATGAGCGTGAAGGTGGCAAGGCCCAGTGACGCGCAGTGTCTCATCGCAGCTTCTCCCTTTGTGCGAGCGCCTGTTTGTGTTCCGGCCCGGTTCGATTCATCCCGAACGAGCATTAGCGCATTTATTGGGCAATTGCTCGCACAAGCGCGAATGGGTGTCAACCGGGATTATCGCGACCGGCATCCATGACGATCCCGAGCCGTGTCCTGGCTGGTGCCTGGACGGATGTCTGGGCGGAAGTTCGGGCCGATATCCGGCTCGATATCTGGGAGAAGAAGACGGAGGCCGTTGCTCCGAGGTCGGGTTCAGTCCTGCAGCAGGGCCCGGCCGGTGCGCTCGTCGGTGATCAGCGCCGAGACGAGACGTCCGGAGAGCGCCGCGCGCAGCGGCTCGACCTTCACCTTGCCGATGCCGACGACGACGGTGGTGCGCTGCGGTGGCACCTCCAGCGGCAGGCTCGCCACGCGGTCGTTCGCGCTGCCCTCGATCAGGTGACCCGCCCTGTCGAACGACCAGCCGGTGATCTCGCCGATGGCGCCCCGCTCGACCAGCGCCGCCACGTCGTCCCGGCTCATGAAGCCGTCGCGGTACATGGAGCAGTCGGGCCCGATCTCGCTGATGCCGATGAAATTGGCCTTGGCCTGCGCGCGCAGGTCGCTGAGCGCGGCGAAGAAGCGCTGGCTCTGCAATGTGAGACGGTCCTCGACCGTTTCAGTGAGCACCGGGACGGGCAACGGAAAGCGCTCCGCCCCCAGCTTGTCGGCGAGGCGCATGACCACGTCATAGGGGCTGGCCCGCCCGTCGGAGGCCATGTTGCCGACCAGGCTGACGATCCGGTGCTGCGGCCGGTCGAGATGGTCCATCTCCTCCACCGCCGCGCGCATCGAACGGCCGGTGCCCACGCAGACGGTGATCGGCGTCTTGGCGCCGAGCAGGCGTTCGAGACGGATGGCCGTCGCCGAGGCGATGCCGGACAGGCTGTCGGGTGCCTGGGCGTCGGTCGGCGCGATGTCGCAGAACTCCAGGCCATAGCGGTCCTGCAGCCGGTCGGCCAGCTCCATGCAGGTGGCGATGGGATGGCCGAGGCGGAAGCGGATCAGCTTCTCCGAGACCGCGAAGGCGACGAGCCGCTGGGCCGCCTGGCGGGAGATGTTGAGCTGCGCCGCGATCTCGTCCTGGGTGCGGCCGTTCATGAAGTAGAGCCATGCGGCCCGGGCGGCGTCGTCGCGGCGTTTGGCCGTGGCGGGGGCGATCTCGTTCATGGCGACTCCAATGACGCAGACACGGGGCGCAGACACGGGGCGCGCGCCCTGGCCCTGCTCAGCGCGGGCTCCGGTGCGCGATGACGGCGAGTGCGTCCTCGGTCGAAAGCCTCTCCAGCATAGCGATCCGCGACGCGCCCGCCCTGTCGTACAACGAGGCATTGCCGATGTGGAAGAAGCCATCGATGCCGAGCAGGTCGGCGGCGACGACCGATCCGTCCAGCACGAGGTCGAGGCGGCTGAGCCGGGCCCAGCGAAATTCATCGGCGTCGAGCGCGCCGAGAAAGGCCCGGTGGTTCCGCCCGCCGGTATCGAGCCGGTAGAACCAGTCGGGGCGAAAATCGAAGGCACGATCGCCGAGCCGGTCGAGATCGAAGAAGCAGTAGCCGGCCCAGGGATACCATCCCCATTCCCGCTGCTGGAGCTGTCCGTAGACCGGCTGGGTGTCGAGGACCGCGCCGATATCCGTGGGCTGGAACGGGATCAGGTCGTGGTCAAGGAAGCCGAAGCGGCGGGGCGCGAGCGGCGCGACGACATGGCGAAATACCCAGTTCATGGCCATGCCGTGCGAGCGGCTGGGGTTGTGTTCCGGATTCGGCGGCAGCCGGAGATAGGGCACCTGCCAGCGAGCGCAGACCGCCTCGATCTCCGCCGCCCGGGCAGCGTCTCGGGAATTGTCGGCCACCAGATGGGCGGGCCCGGGCATGAAAGCCTTCATCGCCCGCAACTGCCAGTCGATCGCCCAGGGCGCCTCGAACGCGATGGTGGCCAGCAACAGGTCCGGGTTGCGGCCGAGCCGCGCGAGCGCCTCCGCCTCGCCTCGCGCCTTGCGCCGCGACAGGCGCCGGTCGGCGAGCTGGTAGAGCGTTGACTTGTAGGCTTGGGTCAGCGGCCGGAGCCGGGCCCAGTCCCTGGCAGAGTAGTGCCGCAGCCGGCGCATGATCGTCTTACCGGCTCATGGACCTAGAAGCGCAGGCCCTTGTCGCGGATGGACTTGACCAGCAAGCGGAACAGCTTGCCACGCGACAGGCTGGCCGGTGCATCGCCGATCCCCTGTTCCGTTGTGTCGTGGAGCGCCGACTGAAGCCGCTCGATCGCCTCCGACTGTCCGGAGCCCGTGCCCTGCGGGTCGTTGCGCAGAACGCAGTAGAACTCGATATTGCCGATCGTCGTCGGCACCAGGTCGACGGGTGTCAGGGCAAGGAGATCCAGGCGGCAGACGTCCAGCAGGATGTCGAGGAACTCCCGCTCGTCGACAACCGTGCAGTGGACATCGGTATACCGCTCGGCGGCACCGGCCAGGCGCCCCGCCCTGGGCGCGGACGCCGCCAGTCGCTGACGGGCCTGGGCCCGCACGTCGCCCGCGCGTCCAAGCCAGATCGTGTCGAGATCGTCCCTCGACAGCGATGCGGACCAGCGATCGGAGTCGAAAACGTCCTTGATCCCGGGCTTCGTGCGCTTTTCCCAATAGGCCTGCAGCCAGTCGCCGGCCGTGGAGAAAGGCCGCAGCAAATCGAAGGTGAAGCGCCGGTTCGGCACGGCGAGCCAGAGATGGCCGCCCGGTTTCAGAAGCCGCCTGGCGCCTTCCAGCCAGCGGATCGGATCGGGCAGATGCTCGATGACGTGAGAGGCGATGAGATAGTCGAAATGCGCCTCCGGCGGGCCGCTCAGATCGGCCGAGTCGATGCGGTAGTCGAGCGGCACTAGGTCGATGGCGGCGGCATCCCCGCCCGGCTGCTCGTAGGCCCAGCGCTCGACCAGCGCCTCGGGCGCCTGGTGGTCGGCGTAGAAGATCCGGCGCCCGTCCCTGCGGGTCACCACGGGCCTGTCCAGGGGCCCGATCTCCAGGCCAACCTCGCTGTCAATGTCGATGTGCCGGGCGATGCTCTCCAGGCGCGCGCTCACCGGCCGGCCGCTCCGTCATCGCGGTCGCCGCGCGCCGGAAGCTCGATCACCATGCCATCATATCCCGGTTCCACACCCGCCGGCAGTGAGGCGAGCAATTCACCGTAGTCCATCTCGTGGTTCATGTGGGTGAGGATAGCGCGCCGGGGCCTGACGCGCGCTATCCATTCCAGCGTCAGCGTCAGGTGGGCGTGGCTCGGGTGCGGCTTGTGGCGGGCGGCGTCGACGATCCAGGTATCGACGCCCTCGAGCAGGGCGAAGGCGTGCTCGTCCAGGAAGGAGACGTCGGTCGAGTAGGCGAACGGACCGAACCGCAGGCCGAGCGAGCGGACCGGGCCGTGTTCCTGCTCGAACGGCACGATCTCCAGATCGCCGATGGCGAAGCTGCCCTCGATCAGATGCGGTTCGAGGAGCGGACGGTAGATGCCGCGGTCCATGTCGACCGTGTTCAGCATGTAGCCGAACCGCCGCTCAAGGTGCGCCATGGTCTCCCGGTCGGCATAGGTCGGGATCAGCGCCGTGCGGTCGAACATGAAGGGCCGGATGTCGTCGATGCCGTGCAGGTGATCGGCATGGGCGTGGGTGAAGACGATGGCGTCGATATGGGTCACTTCGGCGTCGAGCAGCTGGGCCCGGCAGTCCGGCGAGGTGTCGACCAGGATGCACTGGCCCGCCCCCTCGACCAGGATGGACGGCCGTCGCCGCCGGTTGCGCGGATGGGTAGGATCGACCGTGCCCCAGGAGCCGCCGACCAGCGGCACGCCCAGCGAACCGCCGCAGCCCAGCATGGTGATCCGAAGCGACGCGGCCTCGCTCCCCCTGGGACCCGCCGAACGGTCCGGCCCGGCCATCACGCCGCCTTGGCGATGGCTGCGGGCGGTGGAACCTTGTCAAAGAGCCGGAGAAAATTCTCGGTCGTGGCGGCGTCGACCGCGCGCTGGTCGAGCGCCTTCACCTCGGCCAGCACCTTTGCCGTGTGCATCACGAAGGACGGCTCGTTGCGCTTGCCGCGTCTGGGTACCGGCGCCAGGTAGGGCGCGTCTGTCTCCACCAGCAGCCGGTCCAGGGGCAGTTCGCGAGCGGTGGCGCGGATGTCCTCGGATCGGTTGAAGGTGAGGATCCCGGACAGGGATACGTAGAATCCGAATTCCACCGCTTTTTCAGCAAGTTCTCGCCCGCTGCTGAAGCAGTGTATGAGACCTTTCAACGGTGGCTCGCCCTGCCCCGCCCCCTCGTCGGCGAGGATGCGGATGGTGTCGGCGTCGGCGTCGCGGGTGTGCACGATGACCGGCAGGCCGCTGGCCCGCGCCGCCTGGATGTGCACCCGGAACGACGCCTCCTGGGCCTGGCGGGGGCTGTGCTCGTAGTAGAAGTCGAGCCCGGTCTCGCCGATGCCGACCACTTTCGGGTGCCGGGCGATCTCGGCCAGAGCCTCGACGCTGACATCGGGATGGTCGGCCGCCTCGTGCGGATGCACGCCGACCGCCAGGAATACGTCCTTGAAGCGCTCGACGATGGCGAGGTTGCGCTCAAGACGGTCGAGACGCGTGCAGATGGTCAGCATCCGGGCCACGCCTGCCGTCCGGGCGCGCGCCACGACCTCGTCGAGTTCGTCGGCGAAGGCGTCGAAGTCGAGATGGCAGTGGCTGTCGATCAGCATGGTCGTTCCCCCGTCCCGCGGGCCGCCCGGGCTCAGGCCGTGGCCCCGGCCTCCTCCTCGACGAAGCGCGGGAAGATGCCGACCGGCTTGGGCAGGGCATCGCCGGCGGCGAGGCGCCCCGCCTCCCCCCAGGCGGCGAAGTCGCGCGCCGTCCCGGGCCGGGCCAGCTGGTCGAGCAGGCTGGCCATGGCCTCGGGCATGAAGGGCTGCACGATCAGGGCGATGTGGCGGATCGCCTCGGCCAGCACGTAGAGCACCGTCGCCATGCGCGCCGGATCGGTCTTGCGCAGCGCCCAGGGCTCCTGCGCGTCGACATAGCGGTTCGCATCGCCGACCACGCCCCAGATCGTCTCCAGCGCGCGATGGAAGGACTGCTCGTCCATCTGCTGGCGCACGGTGGCCAGCAGGCCTTCCGCTGTGGCGAGCAGCGCCTCGTCATCGGCGGTCAGCGGACCGCATTCCGGTACCTGCGCGGCACAGTTCTTCTGGATCATCGACAGGACGCGCTGCGCCAGATTGCCGAGGTCGTTGGCGAGATCGCCGTTGATACGGTTCACCATGGCCTCGTGGCTGATATAGCCGTCCGACCCGAAGGGCACCTCGCGCAGCAGGAAATAGCGCGTCTGGTCGAGGCCATAGCGCGCCTTCAGGTCGTAGGGCGACAGCACGTTGCCGAGCGATTTGGACATCTTGGCGCCGCGGTTCAGCAGCCAGCCATGGGCGAAGACGCGCTTGGGCGGCGCCAGCCCGGCGCTCATCAGGAAGGCCGGCCAGTAGACCGCGTGAAAGCGCAGGATGTCCTTGCCGACCATGTGCAGGTCGGCGGGCCAGAAGCGCCGGTAGCTGGCGCTGTCCTGGTCGGGATAGTCGAGCGCCGTGATGTAGTTGGTCAGCGCGTCGACCCAGACATACATGATGTGCTCGGGGTCGCCGGGCACCGGCACGCCCCAGTCGAAGGTGGTGCGCGAGATCGAGAGGTCCCTCAGGCCGGCCTTGACGAAGCTGACCACCTCGTTGCGGCGGCTGGCCGGCGCGATGAAGTCGGGATTGGCCTCGTAGAAAGCCAGCAGCCGCTCGCTCCAGGCCGACAGCCGGAAGAAATAGGACGGCTCCTCCAGCCACTCGACCTCGGCGCCGGACGGGGCAACTTTCTTGCCGTCGACCTCGCTGAGCTCGTCCTCGCTCCAGAAGGCCTCGTCGCGGACCGCGTACCAGCCGGCATACTTGCCCAGATAGATGTCCCCGGCGGCCTGCATGGCCTGCCAGATGGCCCGGCTGGCCTCGGCATGGCGCGCCTCGGTGGTGCGGATGAAGGCGTCGTTGGAGACGTTCATCGCCGGCGCCAGGTCGCGGAAATTCTGGCTGACCTGGTCGCAGAACGCCTGGGGGGCCATGCCGGCGCGTTCCGCCGCCTTCTGCACCTTCTGTCCGTGCTCGTCCGTGCCGGTCAGGAAGAAGACGTCGAAGCCGTCCAGGCGCTTGAAGCGGGCCATCACGTCACACGCGAGCGTGGTGTAGGCGTGCCCGATATGCGGCCGATCGTTCACGTAGTAGATCGGCGTGGTGATGTAGAAGGGCTGCGCGGTGGCCATTGTCGGACGACGTCTTTCGCGTGGGAACGGTGCCGGAGGATCTTCAGAAGTCAGGGTCGCTACCAGTCAGGATCGCGCGAACGCGGACATTACCTGGACGGCGGTCAGACGCCGGTCGAGGTTGGCCCGCGCGGCACGATCCAACAGAAGGCGCGTTTTGTCCCACACCGCCAGAAGCCGATCAACCCCGCCCTGACGCATGATCGGGTCGAGCAAATCCGCCTCCTCCCCGATGACCGGCGCCGGCTCGAGGCCGCGGCTGAGCGCGTCGATCCAGCGCTCCAGCAGTCCCTGCATCATCTCGAAGGTGAGATCGAACTCGCCTCCCCGCGCGGCCAGGGCCTCACCCCAGGCGATCAGCGCCTGGTCACGGTCGCGCCGGTTGTCGGCCACGGCGGCCAGCATGTCGATCATGCCGCGGTAGAGATCGAGTGCCTCGTCGTCGCACAGGGCCAGCGCCGTGCCGTAGCTGCCTTGCGCCAGCCGGGCATAGGCGACGGCCCGCGGCTCGTCGAGGACTGGACGCGCGGCGGCCAGCGCCGGCACCAGTTCCGCCTCGCTCAGGGGCGACAGGCGCAGCAGACGGCAGCGCGAGCGGATGGTCGGCAGCAGAGCGCCGGGATTGCTCGACAGCAGCATCAGAACGCAGTTGCGCGGCGGTTCCTCCAGCACCTTCAGGATGGCGTTGGCGGCGGAGCGTGTCATCGTCTCCGCCTCGTCGACGATGGCGATGCGCCAGCCGCCCTCCGCGGCGGTCATGCCCAGGAAGGGCCGGATGCGCCGGATCGCCGAGACCGGCAGGTCGCGGGGCACCTTGTCGCCCTCCGCCAGTCCCTCTCGCGACAGGAACAGAAGATCGCCATGACTGCCGGCGGCGACACGCCGGGCGACGGGATGGTCGGCCGGCAGGGTCAGCGTTTCGGCGGTGCGGATCGCCGGCACCGACGGATCGAGGCCGTGGGCCAGTACAAAGCGGGCGAAGCGGAAGGCGAGCGTCGCCTTTCCGACGCCGGGCGGGCCGGTGATCAGCCAGGCATGGGGCACCCGGCCGGCCTGCAGCGACTGAAGCATGGCGCGCTCCGCCGCTGCGTGGCCGACAAGTGTTGGCGTTTCCGCCGGTGTCATGCCGACCCGCGCTTTACGAGAGTTTCATACACCGTTTTGCTAATTATCTGCTCGATCGCGTTGATCTCCAACGTCGCATCGATCAGCCGTATCCGTTCCGGCTGCCGTTTGGCGATGTCGAGGAAGGCGTTTCTTATGGTTTCGTGGAACTCTATCCGCATTTGCTCATACCGGTTCTCAGTACTTTTTCGTAACACACTGCGCTGCATACCGATATCCACGGGGACGTCGAGCAGGAAGGTGATGTCGGGCTCGAGATCCGGGTGACACACACCGGCCAGCCGCTCCACCGCCTCCCGGCCGATTCCGTGGGCATAGCCCTGATAGGCCATGGTGCTGTCGGTGAAGCGGTCGCAGACGACGCAGGCGCCGCGCGCGAGGGCGGGTCGGATCACCCTTTCGACATGGTCGGCGCGGGCCGCGAAATGCAGGAACAGCTCGCCCAACCCCGTCCAGCGCCCGGGTTCGCCCTCCACCAGCAGTTTGCGGATGGTCTCGGCCCCTGGCGAGCCGCCGGGTTCGCGTGTCTGCACGACCTCCAGCCCCCGCTGTCGCAGATGGGCCGCAAGCCGCGCGACCTGTGTCGATTTTCCGCTCCCCTCACCGCCCTCGAAGGTGATGAACAGGCCGCGCGTCATCGCACAATCACTCGATCACGGATCGTGCCAGGTGGCCGAGCCCCGAGGTCACGCGCGAGACGAAGCCGGCGGTATCCGATGCGGTACCGGCCAGCAGGGGTACGCGATTGTCGGGCATGCCGGGCGCGCTGATCACAAGCATGCCGATCTCCTGTCCTTCCACCACCGGCGTCGCCAGGGGCTCCTCGGTCACCGTGCGCAGGCTTACCTCGTCCCAGCTGGCCCGGCTCAGGGTGACGACCAGATCCTCGGCCACCACCATCGGCACGGTGGCCGGCTCGCCCTGCCAGACATCGGCATGGGCGATGGCCTCGCCGGCCTCGAACAGCGAGAAGGTGTCGAATTCCCGGAACGCCCACTCGATCAGCCGGGCGCTCTCATCCGCCCGTGCCTGGGCGCTCTCCAGTCCGCCGACGACGATGATGATGCGCCGGCCGCCGCGCTCGGCGGAGCCGACCATGCCATAACCAGCCTCCTCCGTATGGCCGGTCTTCAGGCCGTCGGCGCCGATGTCGCGGTAGAGCAGCGGATTGCGATTGCCCTGGGTGATGTCGTTCCAGGTGAACTCGGTCTCGGCGTAATAGGCGTAATAATCGGGAAAATCCTCGATGATCCGCTCCGCCAGCAGGGCCAGGTCGCGCGGGGTCGAATAATGGTCGTCATGCGGCAGACCGGTCGCGTTCATGAAGTTCGTGTTCTCGAGCCCCAGCTCGCGCGCGCGTTCGGTCATCTGGCGGGCGAACTCGGCCTCCGTGCCGCCCAGCGCCTCGGCCAGCACGACGCTGGCATCGTTGCCCGACTGCACGATGACGCCGCGCACCAGATCCTCGACCCGGACCTGGTCGCCGACCTCCACGAACATGCGGCTGCCCTCCATCTGCCAGGCCCTCTCGGACACCGGCAGTTCGTCATCCAGGCTGAGCCGGCCGCTCTCCAATGCCTCGAAGACCATGTACATGGTCATCAGCTTGCTCATCGAGGCGGTGGGCATGCGGTCGTCGGCATTGTGCTCCAGGAGGACGGTGCCGGAGGTCATGTCGATGACGATCGCCTCCCGGGCCCGGGTCTCGATCGTCTGGGCGCCCGCCGGCGCGGCGAGGCCGAGAACGAGGAGAAGCACGGCGGCCGCGAGGCGACGGAGAGAGGCGTGAAGCTGCATCGCTGATTCTTGCTCGTGACTCGATTGCGGACGGGTACGTTTCGTGCTGCCGCAAGCGTATGGCTGAAGCAAGGCAGACGTCCACGGTCAGGGGCGAGATGCCGCCGCCAAGCGCCATCAGAGCCCGCATCAGAGGCGGCGGATCCAGGCCTCCGCGTAGCCGGCCGACCGGACGGAAGGCAGGGCCGCCTGCGCCGCGGCGAGGTCGCCGAACGGCCCCACCATCACCTGGGTCGCCGCCACCCCGCCCAGCGCCACCGGACGCAGGTCGATCGGCGCGAAGGCGTCGAGCCGGACCTGGGCCCGCCGCACATTCTCCTGCACCGAGAAGACGCCGGCCTGAATCCAGTAGTCGCCCGTTGCAAGCGTGCCAGGAGGTGAGGTGTGCCGTGGCGGAGACAGCGGCGCCGCCGCCACCGCCGCAGCCTGCGCCCCGGGCGATTGTGCGGCCGGTTGTGCGGCCTGCTGCACGATGGGTTCAGGCTCGGGCGCTGCCTGGATTGGGGCCTGGATCGGGGCCTGGATCGGAGCTTCCCCCGGCGACGGAGCGGACGGGAACGCCGGCGCCGGGCCGCCATCGGCCGTGGGCCTTGGCAGCGGCGTGCCGACCGGCGGGATGGCCAGGGCGCTCTGGCCATGGGCGAATTCCTCGCCGCCCCAACCGGTCAGCACGTCGACCGGGGAGGAAGGCGTGCAGGCGGCCAGCCCGAGCACGATGGCGCACAGCGGTAGGGGCGCGCGCGCTGCCACCGACAAGGACCCGGGGCCATGTCCCGGAACGAGGGTGGGCGATCGTGTCTCGACAATCCGGGCCAACCGTGAACTCATTGCGCAGGATATCCGTCTGACTGGGGCCCACTACCGGCCAGGACAGGGCCGGACCAGCGTCCCGGACCGACCATATCTGGCGTGGGACACTTACCAAGGTACACGATAAGGTGGCGAACGGGCGAGACACCATTTCGCGAGGCGGCGCGATACCGCCTGCCGCAGCCTTTCCACGATTCGGACGTGCGCCGGCCCGGAATCGCGGGGAGGCTGACCTGGCCTCGACGGACGGGGTCGGTCGGTCTCGGGTCCCGATCGCCGGTCCCGCGGTCCGCAGGTCCATGTGAAGCAAGTGGGGGAAACCATGACATCACTCATCCGCCGTACCGCCATCCTGGCGTCGACCAGCACCCTGGCCGTCCTGGTGGGCGCCTCGGCAACTTTCGCCCAGTCGGAGAGCGGCGACCTCGAATTGCGCCGGGTGCTGCTGTCGACCGGCGGTGTCGGCTACTTCGAGTACGCCGCGCCCGTCGACGGCGATGTCGCGCTGACACTGGACGTCCGCCTCGACCAGGTGGACGACGTGCTGAAGAGCATCGTCGTCTTCGACGATCTGGGGTCGCTGGGCGAGATCAGCCTGCCGGGCCAGCAGCCCCTGCGCGAGGTGTTCCGCGACATGCCCTTCTCGCCGGAGGATTTGCAGTCGCCGGCCGCCCTCCTCAACGCGCTGCGCGGCGTGGAGATCGCCACCTCCGGTCCGCGCGCGATCAGCGGCCGCATCATCTCGGTCAACCAGGAGGTCCGCGACCTGGGTGACGGCCGCAGCGAGACGGTGCACCGGGTCAGCCTGATGACCGAGGATGGCATCCGCCAGCTGATCCTGGAGGAGACCGACAGCGTCGACTTCGTCTCGGCCGACCTGAACGAGCAGATCGGCGCCGCGCTCGCCGCACTGGCCTCCAACAACGAGCAGGACCGCCGCGAGTTCACCATCCGCCTCAATGGCGAGGGGGTGCGCGAGGCGCGGGTCGCCTATGTGGTCGAGGTACCGCTGTGGAAGACGGCCTACCGGCTGACCATCACGGAGGATGGCAGTCCCGGCAATCTACAGGGCTGGGCGATCCTGGAGAACCTCTCCGGCGAGGACTGGAACGGCATCGAGCTGGCCGTCGCCTCGGGCAATCCCGTGACCTTCAGCCAGGCGCTCTACGACGCCTATTTCGTCGACCGGCCGGAGATCCCGGTGGAGGTGCTGGGCCGCGTGCTGCCGCCGGTCGACGAGGGCGGGATCAGGCTCGTCGACGACGGCATCGGGGCGCGCGAGGAGTTCGCCGAGACGGAGGCCGACCGCATGCCGAGCGCGGTGGCGGGCCTGGCGACAGGCGGGTTCGCCGCACCGATGCCCTCCGCCCCGCCACCACCGCCGCGCGACCAGGCGCAGCTCATCGCCGCGGAGAGCGACGAGGCGACGGCGCAGGTGCTGTTTCAGTTCCCCAATCCGGTCACGGTCGAGAGCGGGCATTCCGCCCTGCTGCCGATCGTCAGCCGGTCGGAGAGCTTCGCGACACCCCTGCTCTACCAGCCCAACACACACGCCACGCACCCGCTGGCCACGGTCAGGCTGTCCAATGACGGTGAAAGCGGCCTGCCGCCCGGCATCCTCACCATCTACCAGCGCGACGCGGAGACCGGCCTCGTCTCCTATCTCGGCGATGCCCGCATGGACGCGCTGCCCGTCGGCGACGACCGGCTGCTGCCCTTCGCGGTGGAGCAGTCGGTGGCGATCGACCGCCAGGAGCTCTCCCGCAACGACGTGCTGCGGGTGGCGATCACCGGCGGCGTTCTGCGCCAGACCATCCTCGACCGGCGCATCATGCGCTACACCATCGAGGGCGATGCCCGGCGCGACCACGAGGTGATCCTGCAGCAGGCGCGCCTCGGCGGCGGCTTCGAGCTGGTCGGCGAGGAGGATGTCGAGCTCGCCGGCGGCGATTTCCGCGTCACCGTCAGCGTGCCGGCGGGCGAAACCGTGCAGCACGACGTGGTGCAGGAGCGCACCACCCTCGACCAGGTGGACATCAACACCCTGCCGCGCGACCGCATCCGCTTCTTCGCCAGCGCCAGCGCCCTGCCGGACGAGGTGGTGGCGGCCTTCGCCGACCTGGTGGAGCGATTGGACGCGGTGGAGGCGCTGGAGCAGGAAGTGCGCCAGACCCAGCAGGAGATCGACCGCATCGTCGCCGACCAGGACCGCATCCGCCGCAACCTCTCGACGGTGCCGAGCGACAGCGACCTCTTCCAGCGCTACATGGCCGACCTGCAGGCGCAGGAAGACCGGCTGGTCGACCTGCGCGGCGACATCGAGGCGCAGCGCGCGGCCGCCCAGCAGGCGCGCCAGGATCTGACGGAGCACGTGCGCGGCCTCAACGTCGGCGGCTGACCGGCGGCGCGCCCTCGGATCCGGGGCAGGCGATGTCGGGGCAGGCGGTGTCGCCGCCGCCTGCTCCGGTCGCCGGCATCGGACGCCGGAATCAGTCGCCTAGGTCAGTCGCCCGACAGCGCCGGCAGGGCCAGCGGCCGCTCCGGCGGGTCTGAGGCTGGTTCTTCCGCTTCCGCCAGTCGGTGCATGAGGCGGTCGATGACGCGCTCGAAGATCCGGATCTCGTCGTCCGTCAGATCGGCCAGCAGGCTCGCCTCGAAGGCCTTGGCCAGCGGCTCGATCTCGCGGAACAGCCGCTCGCCAGCCGTCGTGAGCGACAGCCGCACGAGCCGCCGGTCGCCGGTGTCGGTGCGCTTGTCGATGAGGCCCGCATCCTCCAGCCGCCTCGCCGCCCGGCTGACCTTGGGCTTGTCCATGTCGACCTTGGAGAAGACCTCGCGGACCGAAACCGCCCCGCCCTGAGCCAGATGCGCGATCAGCCGCCACTCCGGAATGGAGAGATCGAAGCGGCTGCCGTAGACGCGGCCGAAGCGGCGGCTGACCCGGCTCGCCAGCACGCTGATGCGATACGGCAGGAAGGCATCGAGTCGGAAATCGGTTGGCGGAAGGCGGCTTGACATTCGTTTCATTTGCAATGATATGGTTGGCGCACGATAGGCGATCCGGCGCCGCTTGGCCAGTCTCTTGCCGGCGGCCCTGCCGCGATGCCGCCGAATTTCCGGATTGGCGCAAGCGGTGGCATGCCCGGCCACCGCGCGTCCGATCGTCCGAGGAGGAACCCCATGGCCCATCGGCAGTACATCACCGCCACCCGTGCGCAAGGCCGCACATCGCGCCAGGCGCATGCCCGCTTCCCCGAGGACACGTTCGAGCGCGAGCTCGGCAAGGAAGGCTTTTTCGGCCCGGCGACGATGATGTATCACAGCCATCCGCCGACGGCCTGGACCCGGTGGCAGGGCCCGCTCCGGCCCCGCGCCTTCGACCTGACCAAGGCGGAAGCGCCGACCGGCGACCCCTGCCCCTTCGATGCCGGCAGCTTCCTGCACAACGCCACCTGCAAGATGCGCTACTGGCGCCTGGACCGTCCCATGGCGCACCTGGCGCGCAACGCCGACGGCGACGAGCTGTTGTTCGTGCACCGCGGCAGCGGCCACTTCTTCTGCGACTACGGCCATCTGGAGATCGGCCAAGGCGACTACGTCGTCATCCCGCGCTCCACCATGTGGCGGGTCGAGACCAAGGCGCCGATGGAGGCGCTGCTGATCGAGAACACCGGCGGCACCTACATGCTGCCCGACAAGGGCATCGTCGGCCGGCATGCCATCTTCGACCCCGGCATGCTGGACGCGCCGGCGATCGACGACGCCTTCCGCGCCCAGCAGGGCGAGCACGAGACGCTGGTTCGGGTGAAGCGCTGCGACGCCCTGTCGGAGGTCACCTACCCCTTCAACCCGCTGGACGCGGTGGGCTGGCACGGCGATCTCTCGGTGGTGCGCATCAACGTCAAGGACATCCGCCCGCTGATGTCCCACCGCTACCACCTGCCGCCCTCGGCCCACACCACCTGGGTCGGCAACGGCTTCGTGGTGTGCACCTTCGTGCCGCGCCCCTTCGAGACTGGCGAGGACGCGCTGAAGATTCCGTTCTTTCACAACAATGACGACTATGACGAGGTCATCTTCTACCACGACGGCGACTTCTTCAGCCGCGACAACATCGACGCCGGCATGGTCACCTTCCACCCCTGCGGCTTCACGCACGGACCGCACCCCAAGGCGCTGCAGCGGATGTTCGAGCAAGCCAAGCCGATGACCGACGAGTACGCGGTGATGATCGACACGCGCATGCCGCTCGAACTCGGGCCCCTGGCGGAGAAGACCGAACAGACCGACTATGCGGAGAGTTGGACCGGCTCGATCGGCGCCAGGCCGCCCCGGCGCGCCATCGCCGCCGAATAGGCATCGAGGATCTGAGGGAGGATACCCATGGCCAAGGCCTTCGCCTCGGTCGGCGACACCGCCGAGAAGACCATAAGCTTCGAGGAGATCGGCGACGGGCTCTACGCCTTCACCGCCGAGGGCGATCCGAACACCGGCGTCATCGTCGGCGATGACGGGGTCATCGTGGTCGACGCCCAGGCCACGCCGGCGATGGCCGGCAAGGTGATCGAGCGGGTCCGCGCGGTCACCGACAAGCCGGTCAAGTATGTCGTGCTCAGCCACTACCACGCCGTGCGCGTGCTCGGCGCCTCGGCCTATGGCGCGGAGCAGGTCATCGCCTCGGCCACCACGCGGGCGATGATCCACGAGCGCGGCCGCGAGGACTGGGACAGCGAGTACGCCCGCTTTCCCCGCCTGTTCCAGGACGCGGAGTCGATCCCCGGGCTGACCTGGCCGACCATGACCTTCTCCGACACCATGACGCTCTATCTCGGCCGGCGGCGGGTGGAGCTGATGCATCTCGGCCGGGCCCACACGGCGGGCGACATCGTGGTCTGGGTGCCCGACGCCGACACGGTCTTCAGCGGCGACATCGTGGAGTACCGCTCAGCCTGCTATTGCGGCGACGCCCATTTCCTCGACTGGCCGGAGACCATGGCGCGGATCGACGCCTTCGAGCCCCGCGCCCTGGTGCCCGGCCGCGGCGACGCGCTGACCGGTCGCGACACGGTGCGCGAGGCGATCGCGCTGACCACCGGCTTCCTTGCCGACACCTATCGCCCGGTGGAGCGCGCGGCGGCGGCCGGGCGGCCGCTGAAGGACGCCTTCGCCGCCTGCCGCGAGGTCTGCGACCCGAAATACGAGGACTTCGCCATCTACGAGCACTGCCTGCCCTTCAACGTCGCCCGCGCCTATGACGAGGCCAACGGCATCGACACGCCCAGGATCTGGACGGCCGAGCGCGACCGCGAGATGTGGGAGGCCCTGCAGGGCGCCTGAGATCCCCACCCGGCCAGACGCCGTTGCAGCGAGGCCCCCAGCGAGGCCCCATGTCCCGCATCTTCGAGGAACCGCTCTACCCCTATCGCCGCACGGCCGACCAGGACGCGGCGACACCGGCGCGCCATCGTGTGGTGGTGGTCGGCGCCGGGCCGATCGGCCTGGCCATGGCGATCGACCTGGCGCAGCACGGCGTGCCGGTGCTGCTGATCGACGATAATGACCGGGTCAGCTTCGGCAGCCGCGCCATCTGCTTCGCCAAGCGCCCGCTGGAGATCCTCGACCGGCTGGGCTGCGGCCAGGCGATGGTCGACAAGGGCGTGACCTGGAGCAAGGGCCGGGTCTTCTTCGACGAGGCGGAGGTCTACCATTTCGACCTGCTGCCGGAGAGCGGCCACAAGCGCCCCGCCTTCATCAACCTGCAGCAATACTATCTCGAGCTCTTCCTGCACCGGCGGCTGGAGGCGCTGCGGGCCGGCGGCGCGCCCATCGAGCTGCGCGGGCGCAACCGGCTGGCGGCGATCGCGCCCGGGATTGGGCAGGACGCGGACCGGGACTCGGACCGGGACTCGGAAACGGTCGAGGTGACGGTCGAGACGCCGGAGGGCCCCTATCGCCTCGCCTGCGACTGGCTGATCGCCTGCGACGGCGCCGCCTCGCCCACCCGCGCCATGCTGGGGCTCGATTTCGTCGGCCGGGTCTTCGAGGACAATTTCCTGATCGCCGACGTGAAGATGCGGGCGGACTTCCCGACCGAGCGCTGGTTCTGGTTCGACCCGCCCTTCAACCGCGGCCAGTCCGCCCTGCTGCACAAGCAGCCCGACGACGTCTGGCGCATCGACCTGCAGCTCGGCTGGGACATCGACAAGGAGGCCGAGAAGGCGCCCGAGCGGGTGATCCCCCGGCTCAGGCGCATGCTGGGGCAGGATGCGCGCTTCGAGCTCGAATGGGTGTCGATCTACACCTTCCAGTGCCGGCGCATGGCACGCTTCCGCCACGGACGGGTGATCTTCGCCGGCGACGCCGCCCACCAGGTCTCCCCCTTCGGCGCGCGCGGGGCGAATTCCGGCTTCCAGGACACCGACAACCTGGCCTGGAAGCTGGCCCTGGTGCTGGACGGTGTGGCGCCCGTGTCGCTGCTCGACAGCTACGACCGGGAGCGCATCGCCGCGGCCGACGAGAACATCGTCGCCTCCACCCGCTCGACCGACTTCATCACCCCGAAATCGGCCACCAGCCGGCTGTTCCGCGACGCCCTGCTCGACCTGGCGCCGCACGCCCCCTTCGCCCGCGCCATGGTCAATTCCGGCCGGCTCTCGGTGCCGGCGGTCTATGACGGCTCGCCCCTGAACGGTCCGGACGACCCGGCCCTGCCCGACCGCACCAGACCGGGCGCCCCCTGCCCCGACGCGCCGCTCGGCCAGGAATGGCTGCTCGACCATCTCGGCAACCGCTTCGTGCTGCTGGGGCTGAACGTCGCGGTGCCCGAGTCGCTGACGCTGCACGGCATCCCCGTCGAGGGCCTCGCCCTGACGGCCGCGCCGGCCGCGAGCCGAGAGGCCGAGTGCCATCCGGCCAACAACCACCTGGCCGAGCGCTACCTGGGCGGCGCGGAGGGTGCGGTCTACCTGATCCGGCCCGACCAGCACGTGGCGGCGCGCTGGCGGGACTATGACGAGGGCGCGGTCGGCCAGGCCCTGGCCCGGGCCATCGGCCGCGTCGAGGCGACTGGATGACCACCATGACGGACTTCACCGGCGAGCGGCAGCTCGACGACCCGGACGGCTTCTACGCCGAACTCCTGCAGTTGCACGAGGGTCTGAGCGAGGCGGAAAGCCAGCGCCTCAACGCCCGGCTGATCCTGATCCTGGCCAACCAGATCGGCGACCGCCGGATCCTCCGCGAGGCCATGGCGCTGGCGCGACGGGCCGGCGGGAAGGACGGCGGGAATGACGGGGAACGGAAAGGCGGGCAGTCAGGCGCTCAGAGTGGAAGAGCGCTTGATGGAGACCGAGCCGGGAATTGAGACCGGATCCGGCCGCCCGCGCCCTCTCTTGCACTGACGCCGCGAGTTGGCCATACACGTCCTCGCCATGTCGCCGCCAAGTCGAAGCGCGGCACGGCATCCGGACGGATGGGTGGCCGAGTGGTTGAAGGCACCGGTCTTGAAAACCGGCAGACGGGCAACCGTCTCGTGGGTTCGAATCCCACCCCATCCGCCAGCGCGCAATTTCAATACGTCACATCCTGTTTCATCTTATGCCAAGTATCTACCACTTAGTCCCATACTGTCATCGCACCGAATTTCATGCCGCATCCATTTCGAGGACCGCGTCGGCTTGGCGAAGATCTACCTGCACCCCACACACGCGCTTGCAGAGCACTGCCAGACGGCAGCCCTGTCGCCCATCGATTTCAAGGAGAGCGGCGGCATCGCAGTTGGATGCGCAACCATCAGGCGCCTCCGCCCAACGAGTTGCGTGTCTGGTGATCCGATGAGGCGCGCTCAGTCGGGCAGGTCGCCAATGCGGGTGCCTGACCATTCTCCCGTGGCGCCACCGGAGGTGTTTCTCCATCTGCCGGAGAACACGGTGCATTCCTCATTGAAATACCATTCGAACCTTCCGCTGGTTTGGTAGCGGGAATTTTCGAAGGTGCCGGTGACCACCCACGTCAGCTCACCATCAACTTCCCTATAGGCTGCCGTGCCATCCGCCTCTCCGTGTGTACCCTCGTATGTTGCCTCGACTTCGTTGAAGTTCTGGGTTCGGATCGTCATCGGCCCAGTCACTCCTTCTTCGAGATTCCAGATCCCGGCCATACGGCAGGTGTCAGTCGCTGCAGCAGGTGAGGCAAGCAAAGCCGTTGCACTTAGTGCAAGTAGCCAACGGTTCATCTTCATCTCCTCCCTTAACAGGAAACTGAGGTAAGCATAGCAAATCTGCGACTTCGTGGCGATAGTTGTCCTGGGCTTTGACTTCGGGCTGGTTCTTCTGGCACCACTCCGCGAACTCGCGCAGGACGCCCCAGGCGTGGGTGAAGTGGGCAATAATTGGCGGCGGAGACTTTCACCCGCCCATCCTCCACCGCGTGCTGCAAGTCGGTCACGACGTGGTCGCGGACTTCCTTCGCGGCTCTGACGGTGCGTTCGGATACCGCCAGCATGTCGGCGGCTTGGCGCTGGGTTATCTGTGGCGGTGCCGGCTCGTTATGCAGCAAGTTTGCAGCTTTTTCCGGCCCTCCCCGAGTGAGGTTCGCCAACCGCGCCGACACCATCGCCCTCTGGCTCTCGCTGAGATGCCGACGCCACGGGTTCAGGCTGACGACATAGGCAACAGGGTTGTCGCACATCTGGGCCTCGAACACCTTCGCCCCACGAACCAACGTCTGTTACTCTAACTGATGCAAGTATCCGGCAAGCAGCCCTAGTGGAGGCTTTAGGGGGAACGGATGAAGAGGTTCTTCATATCTGCCGTCCTGCTGGCGATATCGCACGGCACGCAGGCACAGGAAGGGTGTGAAGAATGGAATACGCGAGAGGTGTGGAGTTCTGCGTCCGTGGAGTGGGTTTTGGGATGTCTCGACGCCGGTGCAAGCGTCGAAGTACGGAATGAGGCAGGGCACCCTCCTCTTCACGAGGCAGCGTTGTGGAATGAAAATCCCGCCGTCATCGAGGCCCTGCTCGACGCCGGAGCAGATATTGATGTGCGGAATGAAGCGGCTTCACGCCGCTTCATGCGGCGGCAGCTTTCAACAATAGCCCAGGGGTGATCGAGGCACTGCTCAACGCTGGAGCCAATCCCAATGTGCGGACTACTGCGGGTTTTGCTCCACTGCACTCGGCGGCGGCTGGCAGCGCCCCCACCGAGACTATCGAACTGCTAATTGACGCGGGTGCGAACATCAATGCGCACGACCAGTGGGGTTTCACTCCTCTGCACCGAGCGGCAGAAAGGAGCGACAACCCTGCGATAATCGAGGCTCTACTCAACGCAGGTGCTGATATCAACGCACAGAATCAATACGGCAGATCGCCGCTACACTACGCCGCGGGTTCCAACGACAACCCGGTACTCATTGATGTACTGCTCGACGCAGGCGCGAATCCTGACATGCGCGATGACGGTGGCCACACTCCCTGGGACCGCATCCAAGGCAACGATGTCTTGCGCGGCTCATCAGCCTACTGGCGGCTGAACGATTTGCGCTTTCAATAGCGCGCACGGTGGACAGGAATTGGCTGCGAATTAGAAACTCAGTCCAGGATAGTCATCGCCGCTTTGACCGCCGCGTCAGTTTGGTTCACAACGGATCGTAGCGGCAGAAATTAGAGGGGCAATATGTGGGGATGCTTTCAGTCCCTTCCTTTGTTTCCTTTCAATATCAATGCCGTAGCCGTATTCAATGGCGGACGCCCCATCCGCCGCGACACGGCTTTCATTCTGGAACAGGTGACCCATCCCGTGGCCAACATCATCCGAACCGCGCGGCACCTGATCCCGCTGACCCGGCATCCCTATCGCGGCGAGGTGATCGTCTGCCCGGCCTGTGGCGGCGGCGAGACGCGGGCCGTGGCCTCGCTCGACCGGGGTTGGAAGCGCTTGCCGACGGTGATGTGCGCGACCTGCGGCCTGCTCTACACCAACCCGATGCCGACCGACGCGGAGCTGGCCCGGTTCTACCGCGAGGACTACCGATTCACCTATCAGGGCGCCATCGCCAAGCCGTGGCCGCGCCATGTACGCAAGCGCGAGCGCGAGGCGACGGGGCGCTCGGCCCAGATGGCGTCCCTGGTGGCGCCCGGCGCCCGGGTGCTGGATTTCGGCTGCGGCTCGGGCGAGTACGTCTCCGCCATGCTGGCCCTGGGCTTCGACGCGCACGGTTTCGAGCCGGGGGAGACCTACGGCACGTCGGCCGAGACGAGGCTGGGCGAACGGATCACCGTCGCCGGCTGGTCGGATGTCGCCTATGACACGCCCTTCGACCTGATCACCGCCTTCCAGGTGGTCGAGCATCTGCGCGACCCGCTGCAGGCCCTGCGCGCCATGCTGGGCTGGCTGGCCCCGGCGGGGCGGCTCTATGTCGAGGTGCCGAACATGGCCGAGCGGCCGTGCAAGGGCATCGGCTGGTTCCATTTCGCCCATGTGCTAGGCTTCAACCACTGGAATTTGCGGCTCGCCGCCGCACGGGTGGGGCTGAGGCTGCTCCAGGTCATCGCCCCGACCCAGATCGTCTTCGAGCGGGGCGAGGATCCGGAGGCGGACGACCTGGCCGCCAAGGGGCTGGCGCTGGCGCGGGCCGACTTCCTCGACGCCTCGCCGCTGCGGCGCTACTGGCAGTATCGCTGGGGCAAGCTGCGCGGCGGCCGGCGGGGCGCGGTAGCCGGCGGGGCGCGGTAGCCGGCCACGTGCTGCGGTGACCAGGTGGGCGCCTTACGGGTGGGCCGGCGCGCCACCCTCGGCGGCGCCGGCGGCGACGATGCCCGAGGCGTCGGGTCCCCAGACCAGCCATTCGCCGCCCTGGCAGAGGATGGAGCCCGAGCGCTGACGCGCGGCCAGGGCCGGCCGGTCGATCGCCATGCCGGCATGGATGCGGCCGAGCTCGATGGCGGCGATGATCTCCGCACGCGCCAGATCGCCGGTCGACAGGTCGAGCGAGTGGACCGACGTCACCATGCCGAAGGCGGCGATCAGCGTGCAGTTGATCATGAAACGAGAGTGTACGCCGATTCCCGCAATTCTCACATCACGAGTATCTTTCGGCCCTAAAAAACCATATGCCAAAGCAAAGGGGCCGTCCGCTGGCGGACGACCCCTTCCTGCCACTCCCCGCCGGATGGCGGCCGGATCAGTATCCGTAGTAGTTGTCCACCAGGGCGCCGCCGATGCCGCCGGCGACGGCACCGATGCCGGCACCCCAGAGCAGGTTCTGCTGGTCGTTGCCGCCGACCAGGGCGCCGGCCCCGGCGCCGGCCAGCGTGCCGAGGGCGACGCCGGCAGCGGTGTTGGGACGGGGCGTCTGCTGGCAGGCGGCCAGCGTGCCGGCGACGAGAACAACGGCGACGGCCTTCATCACGATCGACTTGGTCATCTCACTCTCCTCCTCCTCCAGACTGCCCCCGAGCCATCCCCATTAGCTGGCGGCGGGCAGCGATTGACGATGCCCCAATAGATAGCGCCGATCCTCGCCCTTTCCTGTGATCCGCCTCACGAGAATTGTGGCGGAACCGGGGAATCTGAAGCCCTTTCGGGCGTTAAAGGGTCCCCGGGAAGGCGCCGCCGTCAAGCAGGATGTTCTGGCCGGTCATGAAGCCGGCATGTACCGAGCACAGGAAGGCGCAGGCGGCGCCGAACTCGTCCGGGTCGCCGAAGCGCCGGGCCGGATTGTGGGCGGCGGATTCCTGGCGCACCTGGTCGGGCGTCTTGCCCTCGCGCTTGGCCCGGGCGGCGAAGTTGGAGGCCAGACGGTCGGTGTCGAACGGACCCGGCAGCAGGTTGTTGATGGTCACCCCCTTGGACACCGTCTCGCGCGACAGGCCGGCGACGAAGCCGGTTAGCCCGGCGCGGGCCCCGTTGGAGAGGCCGAGGATCGAGATCGGCGCCTTGACCGCGCCGGAGGTGATGTTGACGACGCGCCCGAAGCCGCGTGCCATCATCCCGTCGACCGTGCCCTTGATGAGGAAGATCGCGGCCAGCATGTTGGCGTCGATCGCCTTGTGCCAGGTGTCGCGGTCCCAATCGCGGAAGTCGCCGGGCGGCGGGCCGCCGGCATTGTTGACCAGGATGTCCGGCTCGGGACAGGCGGTGAGCAGGGCCTGGATGCCGTCATCGGTGGTCACGTCGGCGGCCACGGTATCGATCGTGGCGCCCGGCGCCTCCGCCCGGATGCGGTCGGCCGCCGCCTCGAGGGTTTCCCTGGTGCGCGCGGCCATCACCACGGCGACGCCCTCCAGCGCCAACCGCCTGGCGCAGGCATAGCCGAGCCCGCGGCTCGCCGCGCAGACCAGTGCCTTGCGCCCGGAAATTCCCAGATCCATCCCTCGGCTCCTCTCGGCCCGTGACATTCACCTTCGCAAGCGCCGGTAGCGTTTGATTGGCGACACCCGTTCAAGAGTCGTTGACGCTTGCCCCCTTCACATAGAGGATTTCGCCCCATGCAGCAGTCAGAAAAACTGATCAGCGCCGGGGACATCCTCCTCGACGTGCTCAGCGCCGGCGCCGGGCCCGATCTCGTGCTTCTCCACGGCATGGGCTCGACCGCGCGCTCGTTCAATCCGATCACGGAGAAGCTGGCCGAGCGCTATCGGGTGACCGCGTGGAACGCACCGGGCTACGGACGTTCGGCCAACATTTCCAAGGAGAAGCCGACCGCCGACGACTATGCGCGGGTGCTGGGCAGCCTGTTCGAGCAGGTCGGCATCGAGCGTTGCGTGCTGGCCGGCCACTCGCTGGGCGCGCTGGTCGGCGCCGCCTTCGCCGTCGCCTTTCCGGAAAAGGTGCGCGGCATCGTGCTGGCCGATCCGGGGCGCGGCTTCGGGCTGGGGCCGGACGATCCCTGGCCTGAGCCGGTGGCCAAGCGCAATGCCGACCTGGCCGATCTCGGCCCCGCCGGCTACGCGGCCAGGCGGGCGCCGCTGCTCTGCGCCCCGGACGCCAGCGAGGAGTCGATCGCCGCGGTGGAGCGCGAGATGGCGCGAATCAGCCCCGAGGGTCTGGCCCGGGCGAGCTGGCTGCTGTCGCAGGCCTGGATCGACGACGCGCTGCACGCGCTGACCTGCCCCGTCCTGGTGATGGGCGGCGAGTTCGACCGGGTGACCCCGATCGATGACGTCCGCCTGCTCAGCGAGATCGCGCCCGGCGCGAAGTTCGTGACCCTCACAGGTGTCGGCCATGCCGGGTATGTCGAGGATCCCGAGCAGTATCGCGGCGCCATCGAGAGCTTCATCGGCTCGCTGTAGCCGCGAACGAGGCGGTCAGGCGGCGGCCGTCGTGCCGGCCGGCCGCTCGCCGGCCATCATCGCCGCGTGGGTCGACAGGTGGATGCGGCCCTCGAGCAGCGGGAAGATGTGCGAGCGCTCCAGCCGGTCCATCACCGGCCCCTTGACCTCCGCCAGGTCGAAGGCGACGCCGGCATCGCGGAGATGGTGGATAAGCGCCTCCAGGCTTTCGATGGCGCTGGCGTCGATCAGGTTGACCGCGCTGCAGATCAGCACCACCCGCTCGACCTTTGGGTTCCGCGCCACCAGCGCCATCACCCGCTCCTCCAGGTAGCGGGCATTGGGGAAGTAGAGGCTCTCGTCGACGCGAACGGCGAGCACGCGGGGATCGGTCAGCACCTTGTGGCGCTCGACATTGCGGTAGTGCTCCGTGCCCGGCACGCGGCCGACGACGGCGATATGCGGCCGCGAGGTGCGGTAGACGTGGATCGCCAGCGAGAGCGCGATGCCGATGACGATACCCAACTCGATGCCGAGCGCCAGCACGCCCACGATCGTCGCCGCCATGGCCAGGCCGTCGGCGGTGGAGTAGCGGAAGACCTCGGCGATCTTGCCGAGATCGACCAGCGAGAGCACGGCGACGATGATGGTGGCGGCGAGCACGGCATTGGGCAGGTCGCGGAAGAGCGGGGTGGCGACCAGCGCGACGACGCCGATCAGCACCGCCGTCAGCACGCCGGCGAGCGGCGTCCTGGCCCCGGCCGCGAAGTTGACGCCGGAGCGCGCGAACCCGCCGGTCACCGGATAGCCGCCGGTGAACCCGGCCGCCAAGTTGGCGGCACCGAGGCCGATCAGTTCCTGGTTGGGCTCGATATGCTCCCGCCGCTTGGCGGCCAGCGCCTGGGCGACCGAGACGCTCTCCACGAAGCCGACGATGGCGATCAGGACGGCGGCCGGCAGCAGGTCGACGGCGAGCGGGGCGTCGAGCGGCGGCAGGGTCAGCGGCGGCAGGCCGGCCGGGAAGCTGCCGACGACCGCGACGCCGGCCCGCTCGGCCAGGGAGAAGGCGTAGACCACGAGTGTCGACAGCGCCACGGCGACCACCGGTGCCGCGCGCACGATGACGTCCACGAGGCGCCCGCTCCAGCCCAGCCAGCGTCGCAGCAGCGGCGCCAGCCCACGGCGCACCCAGAACAGCCAGGCGAGCGCGACGAGACCGATGACGGCGGTGACGGGGTTGAGCGTGGGCAGTTCCAGGACGAGGCTGTAGACCTGCTCGTAGACGGCCCCGCCACCCCCCGCGACGCCGAGAACGTGCTTGATCTGGCTGACCGCGATCATGATCGCCGAGGCGGAGATGAAACCGGAGACCACCGGGTGGCTGAGCAGGTTGGCGAGGAAGCCGAGGCGCAGCAGACCGAGCGCCAGCAGGAAGAGGCCCGACAACGCCGCCAGCAGGAGCGCGGCACCGGCCGCCTCCGCCGTGCCCGGCGCGGCCACCTGGCCGATCGCCGCGGCGGTCATCAGGGAGACGACCGCCACCGGCCCCACCGCCAGGGTGCGGCTGGAGCCGAACACGGCATAGGCCAGCAGCGGCACGGTGCTGGCGTAGAGCCCGACCTCCGGCGGCAGGTTGGCCAACATGGCGTAGGCGAGGCTCTGGGGGATCAGCATCAGCGTCACGATCACGCCGGCGATCAGGTCCCCCTGCAGATCGTCCCGGCCGTAGCGCCGACCCCAGACGAGGAAAGGGAAGAAGCGGTCGAGCGTCATGGCGGCGAATCCCCGTTTCGAGCGGTCGAGGGCGAGCGGTCCGGAGCGCGTGATAGCGCCGGTCAGGCTGTGCGGGTGCGGCCGGAGGAGTTCAGCCAGCGCCAGCCCTCGAACAGGCCCATGCCGACAACCATGGCGGCGAGAAAGACGAGCGCGTCGCCGCCGCCCAGCGCCAGATTGGCGATCGCCGGCCCGGGGCAGAACCCGACCATGCCCCAGCCGACGCCGAACAGCGCCGAGCCGACGAGCAGCTGCCGGTCGATGGTGCCGGCGGAGGGCACGTGGAAACGGCTGTCGAGAACCGGGCGCGGTCGCCGCCAGACGGTCCAGAATCCGATCGCGCTGACGACCAGGGCGCCGCCCAGCACGAACGCCAGGCTGGGATCCCAGTTGCCGGCGACGTCGAGGAAGCCCTGGACCTTGGCCGGGTCGATCATCTGGCTGACGGTAAGCCCGACGCCGAACACGGTGCCGGCGACAAGGGCGATCAGAGTGCGTGCGATCATGGGTCAGACTCCCAGCACATGACGCAGGATGAAGACCGTCACCATGGCGACGGCGAGGAAGGTCACGGTCGCGGCGATGGAGCGGCGGGAGAAGCGCGCAAGCCCGCAGACTCCGTGGCCGCTGGTGCATCCCGCTCCCAGGCGCGTACCGAAGCCGACCAGCAGGCCGCCGAGGACGACGAGAGCGGTTGGTGCCGAGACCGCCGGGGCTTCGATGCCGCCTATCGCCATTCCGTAGAGCAGCGGAGCCGCAACCAGGCCGATGACGAAGGCCGCACGCCAGGCGGTATCGCCCGCGGGCAGCCGCAGCATCTGGCCGAAAATACCGCTGATCCCCATGATGCGCCCGTTGAAGGCCATCAGCAGCACCGCCGCCAGACCGACGAGTCCGCCGCCGATGAGGGCCGATACCGGTGTGAAATTCTCCATCTCCTGATCCCCTCGTTCGTGTTTTCGTGGTTGGACGTCAGGCCCGCGCGCGGTCGGACGTGGCCGGCTGGCAGAAGGCCTCGTACAGCGCGCCCAGGATCGAGCGCACTTCCGGCGAGACGATGCGGTAGTAGAGGACCGTTCCCTCGCGCCTTGCCGCCACCAGCCCCTCCCCGCGCAGCTTGGAGAGATGCTGCGACAGGTTCGACGGGGTCAGGCCAAGCTGATCATTCAGCGCGCCGACCGACAGTTCCCCGTCCATCAGCCGGCAGAGGATGAGAAGGCGGTGCTCGTTGGCCAACGAGCGGAGGAAGGCCGCAGCCTCGCTTGCATTCGACGCCATGCGCTCGACGTCAAGCTGATATTGCATGTCCCATCTCCCGGCTGGACAGGGCGGCCCGCTGTCGGTGCCATGTGTGAGACCGTCGACTGTCGATCTCGTATTTCATATTTAATTGAAGTATGAATTTTCAAGATCCGGTTTACCAGCCACGGACAGGAATGGGAGGATTGCAGCGATGGCCGATCAGACCCCGATACCCCCGGACGTGATCCCGTTCTTCGACGCCGACACCAACACGGTGAGCTATGTCGTCGCCGATGCCGCCAGCGGGACGGCGGCGATCATCGATCCGGTGCTGGATTTCGATGCGGCGGCCGGAACCACCGCCACGCGCTCGGCCGACGCGGTGATCGACCATGTCCGTCAGCGCGGCCTGACCGTGGACTGGATCATCGAAACCCATGCCCATGCCGACCACCTCTCCGCCGCCCCCTATCTGAAGGAAAGGCTGGGCGGACGGATCGCCATCGGTGACCACATCGCCGAAGTGCAGAGGGTCTTCAAGTCCGTCTTCAACCTGGAACCGGCCTTCGCCGTCGACGGCCGCCAGTTCGACCATCTGTTCGCCGACGGCGAGACCTTCCGGGTGGGCGCGATACCGGGCCGGGCGATGCATACGCCGGGGCACACGCCGGCCTGCATGACCTATGTGATCGGCGACGCCGCCTTTGTGGGCGACACGCTGTTCATGCCGGATTTCGGCACCGCCCGTTGCGACTTCCCCGGCGGGGACGCGCGGCAGCTCTACCGGTCGATCCGGCGGATTCTCGCCATGCCGCCCGAAACAAGGCTGTTCACCTGCCATGACTACATGCCCGGCGGCCGCCAGCCGGCCTGGGAGAGCACGGTCGCCGAGCAGCGTGCCGCCAACGTCCACGTCAAGGACGGCGTGGACGAGGACACCTTCGTGGCGATGCGCGAGGCCCGCGACCGCAAACTCGGCATGCCCAAGCTGATCTACCCTTCGGTCCAGGTGAACATCCGCGCCGGGGAGTTGCCACAGGCCGAAGATAATGGCATCCGCTACCTGAAGATTCCGCTCAACGCGCTTGCCGGCCCGCGCCCCGAATGACGCCGCCGTGCAAGCGACGCCGCCAGGGAAAGGCCCGCCAGCAGCGATGAAGATCACCCGTGTTACCGACACCTTCTCCGTCTCGCCGCAGATCCGGCCCGATGACGTGCCCACGCTGGCCGCGGAGGGCTACACCACCGTGATCAACAACCGGCCGGACGGCGAGGCACCCGACCAGCCGGCCAGCGCGGAGATCGCCGCGGCCTGTGCGGCGGCGGGCCTGAACTATGTCGACCTGCCCTTCGCGCACACCAATTTCCGGCCGGAACTGGTCGACGGCATGCGCTCCACCATCAGGTCCGATCACGGCAAGGTCTTCGCCTTCTGCCGCAGCGGCACCCGCAGCTACACGCTGTGGGCCCTGGCGACCGTCAAGTCGGAGGCCGATCTCGCGGCCAAGATCGAGCGCGCCGCCGAGCAGGGCTTCGACATCAACGCCTCCAGGGTGCTGGCGCGGCTTATGTGACGGCCGGTCCGGCCGCTCGGTTGAGGCGTTCGATGGCGACGGATCCGGCGCAGGCCCGCTTCCCGTTCCCGCCCGAGGCACGGGTCTGGCAGCGCCTGCTCTCCGGCCGGCGCATCAACCTGCTCGACCCCTCGCCGCTCGACTTCGAACTGGAGGATATCGCCTTCGCGCTGAGCCGGGTGGCCCGCTGGGGCGGCCAGACGGTTGGCGACCACCTCTATTCGGTCGCCCAGCATTCGCTGATGGTGCTGGAGATCGGCGAGACTCTGGCGCGCAAACCGCTGACGCCGGCGGAGAAGAAGGCCTTCCTGGTGCATGACGCGGAGGAAGGGTTCATCTCCTTCGACCCGATCAGCCCGCTCAAGCCCTGGCTCGGCAACGCCTACAAGGAGATCGCCAGCCGCACCAAGGCCGCCGTCCACCTGCGCGTCGGCCTGCCCGCGACGATACCCGAACCGCTCAGGCGCCGGATCAAGCGCGCCGACCGCATCGCGGCGGCGACCGAGGCGGTGTCGGTCGCCGGCTATCGTCCAGAGGAGGTGCGGCCCGTCCTGAAGATCCCCGCCGATCCCCTGCCCGACCGCGTCAGCGCCTGGCCGTCGACGGAGGCCTGCGATCGCTATCTCACGAAGCTGCGCGCCCTGATGCATCGCTGAGGGCGGCGGCGTCGAAGCCCAGCTTCTCCGCCAGCGCCCGCAGGGCCGCGGCCGGCAACACCGACGCGGCATGCTGGCGCGGGCAGTCGAGCGGCACCTGAAGCGCCGTGGCGAAGGGCACCACGCCCGCCCAGATCGGCAGCGCGTAGTCCTCCTCGTCGTCCTTCGGCGCGCCCGAGCGCACCTTCGCCGAGGCCTCGTCGATCGGCATCCACATCACCGTGGTGGCCTTAAGCTCCTGGGCGTTGATCGGGCGCAGCGCGTCCCAGCGGCCGGGAAACAGTCCCTCGATCATGGTGCGCAGATGCGCCTCCTTGGCGGCCGGGTCGCTGACCTTCCGGGCGGTGCCGAAGAGCATGGCGGAACGATAGTTGACCGAATGGTGAAAGGCCGAGCGGGCCAGCACCAGGCCGTCGATCCGGGTCACCGTGAGGCAGACCGGCGCCTCCTCCACCGCGCGCAGCATGCGCGACGCGGCCGAGCCGTGCCAGTAGACCCGGTCGCCCTCACGCCAGTGCAGGGTGGGGATCACCACCGGGCTGCCGTCGATCACGTGGCCGACATGGGCGACGATCGAGGCATCGAGGATGGCGTGGATGTCCCGGCTCTCATGGCTGCCGCGTTCGTGCGCGCGGCGCAACCGGGTCCGGTCCGTGGGCGTGATCCTGGTCATGGGGCTGTCTTGCTTCGGCAATGGATTGACGTCGTGGGCCAGTTCAGCCGTTAAATGGTCTAGGATGAAGGTCCAATTTCAGGGATTATGGGCAGACCATTGCCATGAGCGTCGGACACGACACGCGACAGGGCGACGCCGCTTCGGCGCTCGCCGCGATCGCCATCGACCACAGGTCGCGGACCGGCATTGCCCAGCAGCTCGCCGACGGCGTGCGTGGGCTGATCCGTGCCGGGCGTCTCGCCGCCGGCACGCGCCTGCCCGCCAGCCGCGATCTGGCCGCCGAGCACGGGATCGGCCGGTCGACGGTCGTGGCAGTCTACGAGCAGCTGGTTGCCGAGGGCCTGCTGTCGGCACGGGTGGGCCGTGGCACCGAGGTCAGTTCCGAGGCACCGCGCCTGCTTGCCGCCGTTCCCAGGATCGAGGCGGGCACGGCCGACCTGCCCTCGCAGACGATCCGCCCACCTCCCTTCGCCATTGCCGGCGTGGCCGATGAACTGCTCCCCGGCAACGACTGGGTCCGTGCCGTCCGACAGTCCGCGCCGGCGGCCCTCGAGCATCTGGGGCGCGAACGTGGCTTCGGCCTACCGGCGCTGCGGCGCGCGATCGCCGACAATGTCGCCTCGCTGAAGGGGCTCTCGGTCGGCGCCGAGCAGATCGTCGTCACCTCGGGCCATGCGGAAAGCGTTCTGCTGGTCGCCGGCGCCGCCTTCCAGCCGGGCGCCGCCATCCTGGTGGAGGATCCGGGCTACGCCCTCACCAGCCGGACACTGGCACGGGTGGGGCTGCGGCCGATTCCCCGACCCGTTGACGCGGACGGCCTCCCGGTGCCGGAGGTGGGGGTGGAGGCAGGCGAGGTCGCCGGCGCCATCCTGACCCCGTCGCGCCAGTTCCCGCTCGGCACGGTGATGCCGATCGGCCGCCGCCTTGCCTGGACCGAATGGGCCCGCCAGTGCCCCGACCGCTGGCTGGTGGAGGACGATTTCGACAGCGAGCTGCGCTATCGTGGCAGCGCGCCGACGGCGCTGGCCGCCCTGCTGCCCGAGCAGGTGATCTACGAAGCCAGTTTCTCCAAGCTGATCGGCCGCGGCCTCCGGGTCGGCTTTCTCGTCGTCCCCCGGCGGCTGGGAGAGGCAGTGGCGGAGGCGCAACGTGCCCTCGGTCTCGGCGCCTCGCTCGCCGCCCAGGCTCCGCTCGCCCGGTTTCTGGAGAGCGGCGCCTGGCCGCGCCATCTGCGGCGCCTGCGCCGGGTGCTACGCCGCCGCTTCGAGACCACCATGCGCCGGCTGTCCACCCTGGAGGCCGACGGGCTGATCGCGCTCGGCCAGCAGGACGGCGGCATGCATGTCGCCTTCACCCTGACCGACCGGCGCCTCGCCATCCTGGGCGATCGGGCGGTGGCAGGTAGGCTGAAACGGGCCGGGATCGAGGTCCAGGCGCTGAGCGCCTACCATGCCGGCCCAGCGCCGGTTCAGGGACTGGTGCTCGGCTTCGCCGGCTGGCAGGAGTCCCGGCTCGAGGCGGCATTCGACCGGCTCCACGCGACCCTCGCGGACCTCGCCGGAGGCCGTACCGACGCGGCCGGATGATTCGCCGCCGCCCGTCATGCGGTGGCCGCGCCAGGCTCTCCGAGCCGGTGACGGCGATGGTGGAATCGCCTGAATCCGAGGAAAACCGGGGGATTCGGGCCGCTCCCGTGAAGTTTTCGTTGCACCGCGAAATCTTCAGCGGCAATGTCGGGGCCATGTCCCGCAAGGGCTGCATTACTCGCCGACCTGCTCAACGCCCATGCGCCGCGCCCTCACAATCCAGGCCGTCCTGACCGTGCTCGCCATCGCCGGCGCCGGTACGCCTGCCCCGGCGCAGATCGGCCCGCTCGACTATATCGGCACCTATGGCGCCTGGGACGTGCGGGCGACGGGACCGGATGGCGAGCGCCTGTGCATCCTGCGCGCCATCCACGACGGCATCGCCGAGGGCGACATCTACTGGACCTTCGCGCCGGACCGGTCCGACACCTTTCCCGAGGGCTATCTGGCCATCGATCCGCGCTTCCTGCCGCTGGGCGGCCAGGCGTCGGTGGTGGTCGACGACCAGGAAGGCCCCTGGCTGCTGGCGCAGGCGCCGGACGGTTTCGCCTACTCCTCCGCCACGGACAGCCCGGCGATCAGCGAGGCGTTCCGTCATGGCCTGCACGCCCAGCTTGGCGTCACCCCGCGACGCGAGCCGCTGGAGCTGATCGAGATATCCCTTCTCGGCTTCACCGCGGCGGCGGAAACGGCCCGGCGCGCCTGCGACATGCCGCGACGGCACTGAGGCCCGCGCGGACCTCCTTCGGCCTCTTGCCGCGCCCCGGCGGAAGCCCCATCATCTGGCCATGCGCATCGACATCTTCTTCGACGTGATCTGCCCCTGGTGCCTGATCGGCAAGCGCCGGCTGGAGAACGCGCTCGACCAGCGCCCCGACGTCAGCGCTGAGCTACGCTGGCATCCCTTCCAGCTCAACCCGGCGATGCCACAGGGCGGCATGCCCAGGCGCCACTATCTCGACACCAAGTTCGGCGGGCCCGCCCGGGCCCGGCAGATCTACCGCGTGGTCGAGGACACCGCCGCGCGCGACGGCATCGAGATGCACATCAACCGTGTCGAGGTCACGCCCAACACGCTGGACGCTCACCGGCTGATCCGCTGGGCCGGCCGCGACGGCAGCCCGGAACCGATCATCGAACGGCTGTTCCGCGCCTATTTCGTCGAGGGCCTCGACGTCGGCGATCACGCGGTGCTGGCCGATATGGCGTCGGAGGCCGGATTGGACCGCGCGGCGGCCGCCACCTACCTCGCCGGCGACGCGGACCGGGCCGACGTCCAGGCGATCGACCAGGCGGCCCGGCAGATGGGCATCCAGGGCGTGCCGTGCTTCGTCTTCGACGGAGCCTACGCGGTCTCCGGCGCGCAGGAGCCGGCCTCCTTCTTCCCGATCTTCGACCTCGTGCTCTCCGGGCCGAGACGGACGCCTGCCGCCGCCGAGTAGCCGGGATCGGCTTGTTCGCCTTCAGGCTGCTTTCAAGCGGCCAGATCGGCAATCTCTCCGACGAAGCGGCTGACCCCGTCGACCCGGGCCTTGGCGTCCGACCAACCCTGCATGAGGATCAGGCGCTGGTCGTTGGGGCGTACCTTCACCGTGCCCTTCTTGGCGGCGATGAAGGCGATCAGCTTGTCGGGCCGGGCGAAGACATTGTCGCGGAAGCCGATGACCACGCCTTTCGGTCCGGCCTCCAGCTTCTCGACCCCGGCCTTGCGGCAGATCTGCTTGATGGCCATCAGGTCCAGCAGGTTCCGCACCTCGCCCGGCAACTTGCCGAAGCGGTCGATCATCTCCGCCGCGAAGGCGTCGATCTCCCCCTGCTCGGTCAGGTGCGACAGCCGGCGGTAGAGCTCCAGGCGCACCTGCAGGTCGGAGACGTAGCTTTCCGGGATCAGCACCGGGATGCCGAGGTTGATCTGCGGGGTCCAGCCGTCCTCGACCGCGACCGGCTGGTCGCCGGCCTTGGCCTGGGCCACCGCCTCCTCCAGAAGCTGCTGGTAGAGCTCCACACCGACTTCCTTGATGTGCCCGGATTGTTCCTCGCCCAGCAAATTGCCGGCGCCGCGGATGTCCATGTCGTGGCTGGCCAGCGAGAAGCCCGCCCCCAGCGTGTCCAGCGTCTCGATGACGTGCAGGCGGGCCTGCGCGGTGCGGCTGAGCCTGGCGTCGGACTGGTAGGTCAGATAGGCGTAGCCGCGCACCTTGGAGCGGCCGATGCGGCCACGCAGCTGGTAGAGCTGGGCGAGGCCGAACATGTCCGCGCGGTGCAGCACGATTGTGTTCGCCGAGGCGACGTCGAGACCCGATTCCACGATGGAGGTGCACAGGAGCACGTCGAACTGGCCGTCGTAGAAGGCGGTCATCACCTCCTCGAGCTGGGTCGGCGCCATGCGGCCATGGGCGGTGACCACGCGCACCTCCGGCACGAGGTCGGCCAGCTCCGCCGCCACGCCCTCAATATCCTCGATGCGCGGACAGACATAGTAGGTCTGACCGCCGCGGAAATGCTCCCGCATGATCGCCTCGCGCACCACCATGGGGTCGTAGGGCAGCACGAAGGTGCGCACCGCCAGGCGATCGACCGGCGGCGTGGTGATCAGCGAGAGTTCGCGTACGCCCGACAGGGCAAGCTGGAGCGTACGCGGGATCGGCGTCGCGGTCAGGGTCAGCACGTGGCAGTCGGCGCGCAGCTGCTTCAGCCGCTCCTTCTGCTTGACGCCGAAATGCTGCTCCTCGTCGACGATGACAAGGCCGAGATCCTTGAACTTCACCGTCTTGCCGAGCAGCGCGTGGGTGCCGATGACGATGTCGACCGTACCGTCCGCCAGCCCGTCCTTGGTCGCCTTGGCATCCTTGGAGGCGACAAGCCGGGAGAGTTGGCCGATGCGTACGGGCAGGCCGCGGAAGCGTTCCTCGAAATTGCGTGTGTGCTGGCGGGCGAGCAGCGTGGTCGGCACGACGATCGCGACTTGTCGACCGGCCATGGCGGCGATGAAGGCGGCCCGCAACGCCACCTCGGTCTTGCCGAAGCCGACATCGCCGCAGATCAGCCGGTCCATCGGCCGGCCAGAGGCGAAGTCCTCGATCACGTCCTCGATGGCGCCCAGCTGGTCGTCGGTCTCAGGATAGGGGAAGCGGGCGGCGAAAGCCTGGTAGGCGCCCTCCGGCGGGTCGATGGCCTCGATATCGCGCAGTTCGCGCGCCGCGGCGATGCGCATCAGCTCGTCCGCCATGTCCTTCAGGCGCTGCTTGACCTTGGCCTTGCGCGCCTGCCAGGCCGCCCCGCCCAGCTTGTCGAGTTGGGCGCCCGCATCCTCCGAGCCGAAGCGCGACAGGACCTCGATGTTCTCCACCGGCAGGTAGAGCTTGGCGTTGTCGGCGTAGATCAGCTTCAGGCAGTCATGCGGCGCACCGCCGACGGTGAGCGTCTCCAGCCCGTCATAGCGGCCGACGCCGTGTTCCATGTGGACGACGAGGTCGCCGGTGCTGAGCGCCGAGACTTCGGAGATGAACTGGTCGGCGCGGCGCTTCCTGCGGCTGGGCCTTGTCAGCCGATCGCCCAGGATGTCGGTTTCGGTGATGATGGCGAGGTCGGGCGCGGTGAAGCCGTGCTCGACCGGCAGTACCGCGCTGCCGACGAGCCGGGTGTCCAGCGCGCCGAAGCCCGGCCAGTCGGCGACCCGCGTCAGCCCCTGCAGCCCGTGCTCGCCAAGGAGGCTCGCCAGCCGATCGCGCGCGCCCTCGGTATAGCCGGCGACGATCACCCGGCGGCCGCCGGTGCGCAGCGCGGCGACATGGGCGCGGACCACGTCGTAGAGGTTCTGATCGGGGGCGGTGCGCGCCTCGGCGAAGTCGCGGCCGCGCCGGCCCTGGGCATCGACGCCGCCGGCGCTCTCCGCCGCCATGGCGAAGGGGGAGAAGGCCGCCACGACGCGCGCCGCCAGTGCGGTCTCCCATTCCTCCAGGCCGAGATAGAGACGGTCCGGCGGCAGCGGCTTGTAGACGGCCGAACTGCCCTTGCGACCGGTTTCCTGGATCGACTGCCGTGCCTCGTGGAAGTCGGCGATCTGGGTCAGGCGCATGTCGCGGGCCTGCTCGATCTGCGGATCGAGGGTGACGGGTGCCGCGCCGACATAGTCGAAGACGGTCTCCAGCGTCTCGTGGAACAGCGGCAGCCAGTGCTCCATGCCGGCATAGCGGCGGCCCTCGCTGACCGCCTCGTAGAGCGGGTCCTCGCCGGTGACGGCGCCGAAGGCCTCGCGATAGCCGGCGCGGAAGCGGGCGATCGAGGGCGGGTCGAGGAAGAACTCGCCCATCGGCAGCAGGTCGACCGACTGCTCCTCGCCCGTGGTGCGCTGGGAGATCGGGTCGAAGCGCCGGATGCGCTCCACCTCGTCGCCGAACAGGTCGAGGCGGACCGGTTCGTCGAAGCCCGGCGGGAACAGGTCGACGATGCCGCCGCGCACGGCGAACTCGCCGGGCTCGCGCACCGTGTCGGTGCGGCCGTAGCCGTTGGCGACCAGGAACTCGCTCAGCGCGGCGATGTCGACCGCGCCGCCGACGCGGGTGGAGAAATGGCTGGCGGTGATCACCGCGCGCGACGGCAGGCGCTGCAGGAGAGCGTTGACCGTGGTGACGACAAGGTGCGGGCCGCCCGCCGCCGCCGCCCGGCTGATCGCCACCATGGCGGAGACCCGCCTGGCGACGATCTCCGGATGCGGCGAGACCCGGTCGTAGGGCAGGCAGTCCCAGGCCGGCAGCAGCGTCACAGGCAGACCGGGCGCGAAGAAGCCGACGAGTTCCGCCAGGCGGGCCGCGCGCGCATCGTCGGTCGCCACGTGCAGGTGCAGACCGCCGCGGTCGACGACCTCGCCCAGGACGCGGGCGTCGTGCCCTTCCGGCACGCCGCCGATGGTGAGGCGCCGGGCCGGACCGGTGGAGAGATCGAGGTCGAAGGACATGGGCCAGTCAGCTCTTCGCGGGATATCGGTGGGCCATCAGGGCCCGCAGCACGGGACCGTCGATCTCGGCCGGCGGCGCCTCGCGACCGGACATCCAGTTGTAGATGTCGGGGTCGGAGCGTTCCAGGATCGCCTCGAACTGGTCGAGCGCCGACGAATCGAAGCCGCCCAGATGGCGGTCGGCGAAACTGCCGATCAGCAGGTCGGCCTCGCGCGTGCCCCGATGCCAGCTGCGGAAGGCGAGCCGCCGGCGCCGGCGGCCGACATCCTCTGCTCCGTTCGGACCGTCCGGCTCGGCCGGGCTCTCCGGCGGGTTCCTGTCAGCGGCGTTCATGGGATAGGCTTGGCCCTAAGCGTTGAATCGATGATGGCGCGGCGCCCTTCCGGGCCCGCGTGAAACGCGTGCTGATATAGGGCCAAGCCGGTGCGTCCGCAAATCCTGTTCCCGCTTTTCCGGACCGTGGACAGCCTGCCCGGCGTCGGCCCGAAGATCGCCGGCCTGATCACGCGGCTCGCCGGCGAGCATGTCATCGACCTCTGCTGGCACCTGCCGTCCGGCATGATCGACCGCCGCGCCTCGCCACGCCTCGCGGAGGTGGTGGACGGACAGGTCGTGACCCTTAAGGTCGAAGTCGTGTCCCATTCCGCGCCACCGCGCGGCAAGGGGCCCTACCGGGTGACCGTGCGGGCGCCGGACGGCTTTTTCGATCTGGTCTTCTTCCACGCCCACAAGGACTATCTGGAGCGCCAGCTGCCGGTCGGCGAGATGCGCATAGTCTCCGGCCGGGTAGAGCATTATCGCGACCGCGTGCAGATGCCGCATCCCGACCATGTGGTACCGCCGGCGGAGGAGGCCGCGATCCGCAAGGTGGAGCCGGTCTATCCGCTGACCGCGGGCCTGGCGCCGCGCACGCTGGCCAAGGCGGTCGCCGCGGCGGTCGACCTGGCGCCGGACCTGCCCGAATGGCAGGACGCGGCCTGGCACCGGCGCCGGGACTGGCCTGGCTGGCGGCAGGCGCTGATCCAGGCCCACGCGCCCACCGATCCGGCCGGGATCCTGCCGGAGCATCCGGCGCGGGAACGGCTCGCCTATGACGAACTGCTGTCCAACCAGCTCGCCCTGCTGCTGGTGCGCCGCTCCATGCGCACGGTTCGCGGCCGGTCGCTACGGGGCGATGGCCATCTGCGCGAGAAGGTCATCGCCGCCCTGCCCTTCGCGCTGACCGCGTCGCAGCGGCAGGCGCTGTCGGAAATCGAGGCGGACATGGCGGAGGAGGCGCGGATGTTGCGCCTGCTGCAGGGCGATGTCGGCAGCGGCAAGACCGTTGTGGCCCTGCTCGCCATGCTGAACGCGGTTGAGGCCGGCTGCCAGGCGGCACTGCTGGCGCCGACGGAGATCCTCGCCCGGCAGCATTTCGAGACACTGGAACCGCTGGCCCGCGCCGCCGACGTGCCGATCGGCATCCTGACCGGACGCGACCGGGGGCGGCCGCGCCAGGCGGTGCTGGAGGCGCTGGCCGGCGGCGACCTGCCGCTGGTCGTCGGCACCCACGCCCTGGTGCAGGAGGATGTGGCCTTTCGCGACCTCGCCTTCGCCGTGATCGACGAGCAGCACCGCTTCGGTGTCTCCCAGCGCGTGCAGCTCTCCGCCAAGGGCAAGGGCGTGGACCTTCTGGTGATGACGGCGACGCCGATCCCGCGCACGCTGGCGCTGACCGCCTATGGCGACATGGACGTCTCGCGCCTGACCGAGAAACCACCGGGCCGCAAGCCGGTGGCCACCCGCGCCGTGCCGATCGACCGCCTGGACGATCTGCTGCAGGGGCTGGGACGCAAGATCGCAGCGGGCGAGAAGGTCTACTGGGTGTGTCCGCTGGTCGACGAGTCTGAAGCGGTCGACCTGGCGGCGGCCACGGCGCGCTTCGACCTGCTGGAGCGGCGCTTTCCGGGCCGCGTCGGCCTCGTGCACGGCAAGCTGAAGGGGCCGGACAAGGACGCCGTGATGGCGCGCTTCGCCGAGGGCGACCTCGCCGTCCTGGTCGCCACGACGGTGATCGAGGTCGGCGTCAACGTGCCCGCCGCCACGGTGATGATCATCGAGCATGCCGAGCGCTTCGGCCTCGCCCAGCTGCACCAGCTGCGTGGCCGGGTCGGACGCGGCGAGCTCGAGGCGTCCTGCATCCTGCTCTACCAGCAGCCGCTGACCCAGACGGCCGAGGAGCGCCTGCGCACCATCCGCGAGACCGATGACGGCTTCGTTATCGCCGAGGCGGACCTGAAGCTGCGCGGTGCCGGTGAGTTGCTCGGCACCCGGCAGTCGGGCCTGCCGGAATGGCGCCTCGCCGACCCGGTCGCCCATGCCGAGCTGCTGCAGGTCGCCCGCGACGACGCACGGCTGATCGTCGAGCGCGATCCGGAGTTGAAATCCCCGCGTGGCGAGGCGCTGCGGCTGCTGCTTTACCTCTTCGAGCGCGACGCCGCGGCGCGGCTGTGGCGTTCGGGCTGAGGTGGTCGCGAGGAGGCGAGGCCGAGACGACGGGCGGCCGGTCCCGGTTCTCCGCTTCGCTGCGGCCGGGACGACGCCAGTTTCCTTATCTGAATCACAACCATGTCGTCCCGTGCGCGCTGCAGCACGAAGTGATGCGCCGCAGACCCGGGACCGGCCGCTCCATTTCACCGTTGAGCTCTACGCCCCCTACTCCGCGGCGTCCTCGTTTCGGGGTGGGCTGTCGCTTCGCGCCGCGGCGACGCCGGCACCCTGGCTCGCCACCACGGGCTTGGCCCGTTCGGCGTCCGGCCGGCGGTCGGGCGGTGCCACGATACCGCCGGAGATCACCAGCTTGACCCCCTCCTCGACCGACATCTTCAGATGCACGATGTCCTGGGCCGGCACGAACAGCAGGTAGCCGGAGGTCGGGTTCGGCGTGGTCGGCAGGAAGACATTGACCATGCTGTCCTCGGTCAGGTTCTGGATCTCGCCCTCGGTGCGGCCGGTGATGAAGGCGATCGACCAGAGGCCGCGCCGCGGATACTCGATCAGCACCACCTCGCGGAAGGCCTGGCTCTGGTTGGCCAGCACCGTCTCCATGATCTGCTTGGTGGCGCCGTAAAGGCTGCGGATCACCGGCATGCGCGCCAGAGCCATCTCGTAGACGCGGATCACGAGACGGCCGAGATAGCCGGCGGTGAAGCTGCCGATCAGGGTCAGGAAAACGAGGACGAGCACCAGACCGAGGCCGGGGATCGAGAACGGCAGGTAGGTGTTCGGATTCAGTTCCGGCGGCACCACCCCCTCGACCTGGTTGTCGATGAAGGTGACGAAGATCCAGGCGATGTAGAGGGTGATGGCAAGCGGCGCGGTGACCAGCACGCCGGCCAGGAAATAGGCGCGAATCCGCGCCCAGAGCGGGCTGCGTGCGAGCAGCCCGCGGCGTTTCCCGCCGTGGCGGTGATCCTGGTCCGAATGGTTCATGCGGCTGAGTTCCCGAATGACGCCGGTCGGAGCATCCGGTTGCGGTCGTAGCCCCCTCGCAATCATGGTGGCGTCGGCGGCCGGTGGAGACAAGGGCGGAGTTTAGCGCGGCCGCTTGCGCCTTTGTCTTGCCCCCGGCTTGGCGTATGGTCCGAGGAGCGACTTCCGCACCGAGCCTGGCAGGAGAACGAGCGATGGCCGACCAGCCGACGAGCCAGACCCTGGACACCATCCCGCTTTTCGACTGCCTCTCCAACGAGGAGCGCGACCGGCTGGCCAAGGCCTGCACCTGGCGGCGCTATGCCCCGCAGGAACAGATCATCGACCGCGACCAGGATTCCACCGACGTCTTCTTCGTGGTGCGCGGCCGGGTGCGGATCGTGATCTATTCCCTGTCGGGCCGCGAGATCGCCTTCGACGACCTGGACACCGGCCAGTTCTTCGGCGAGCTGGCCGGCATCGATCAGCATCCGCGCTCGGCCAGCGTGGTGGCGGTCAAGCCGACCTGGGTCGCTTCGCTGAGCGGACGGCTGTTCCTCGACACGGTGTGCGAGCACCGGGCGGTGGCGGAGGGCCTGCTGCGCCACCTCGCCAACATGATCCGGCGCGCCACCGAGCGCATCCTCGACCTCTCCACGCTGGGGGCGAACAACCGGGTGCACGCCGAGATCCTGCGCCTCGCCCGGCCGACCCTGGACGAAGACGAGAACACCGCCGTCATCAAGCCGATCCCGGTGCACAGCGACATCGCCGCCCGCGTATCGACCGCGCGCGAGACCGTGGCGCGGGTGTTCGGCGATCTGGCACGCTCCGGCATCGTCGAGCGCAAGGAGGACCACCTGCTGGTCTGCGACTTCGAGCGGCTGGAGGAGATGGTCGAGGACGTGCGCGGCGAGATCTGATCGAGCCGCCGCCGATTTCGTGCCGATTGTGACCTGAGTCACAGCACGGCCCGGCGGAACGTCCTACATCTCGTCGCAGTCTCGGGCGGCGGCCGGCGTCACGCACCATGACCGTCCGTCATGGCGTCCGCCGCGGCTCGGGCTCCCTTAGTAATCGTGGCTTTCCTAGGGGCGGCGGATCGATGGATCGGCCGCCCTCCTTTTTTCGCGCCGGGTTTCAGGCAATGGGCGTGGCTGTCACCGCGGCCACGAAGGGATGGGTCGGATCGGGCGGTACGGCGATGCTGCCACCGGCGCCCAGGACACCGGCAAGCGCATCGGCGACGATCTCCACGCCGTCAACGCGGGTCACCGTGACCGCATAGGGACCAGCCGGGACCGAGAGAGTGAGGTCGTCCGCCGCACGCAGGGCCGGCGCGCCCTCTGTCGCGATGGCCGAACTCGCCGCGCCGCCCGCCTCGAGCTGCGGCATCCAGGCGAAGGCAGAGAAGCTGCCGGCCTGGCCGGCGAGGAAACCGACCTGGAGCGCGGCACCCGCGGGTGGTGCGTGCGTGAAGGTCAGGCGCTGCGGTTCCGGTCCCAACGGCACCGCCGGCGGCGCGACGATCACACCGTCAACCACAATGACGAGCCGGCCGGGACGGCCGTCGGGCGACCACATCCATGCCGACAGGGTCAAGAGGCCGCCGGGCGCGGTCAGCGGGTGCAGCCAACGTGCCGCCCCACCGCCGGTGAAGTCGAGACGGAAGCCCGTGGCGCTGCCATCGGGCGCGCCCGCCATGCCGCCGCTGCAGGTGACGTTGAGGCCGAACCAGGCCCCGGTCGTGAGATCCCGGCTGTCGGGCAGCAGATTCGTCGCCGCCGCTTCCACCAGCAGGCCGACGCCGGGATAGAGCCGTGGCGTGTCGGCCGCCACGGCGAGAAGGCCGGGCCCGAGCGCCGGGCTCGGGCGCTGGAGGATCGCGTCCGGCGGCATCGTGCCGCCTGTGAAGTCGACATGCAGCGGCGTTGCCGGGCTCTCCGTGCGGCCCGCGCGGCGCCGTACCGGCAGGGGCAGCGTGCCCAGCACTATTCCATCTCCGTGACGTAGAGGAACCCGTCCTCGGCGACGCGGATCACGGCCAGCGCATCGGCGCCGCCTTCCACCGCGAAGTATTCCGGCGTGAAGGCCGGCAGCAGCACAGTAGCGGTGCCGGCGACCGGGGCCGGTCCGACCGCCAGATGGCAGTCCGCCGTCGCCACGCAGCGCACCACCCGCGTGTCCTGGTCGACGGGCGCCCCGAGCGCGGTGGAGGCGGCGGTAACGGCCAGCACGTGGGTGCTGCCGGGCCGGGCGGCCTGGATCGGCCGGCCGTTGAGGTCGCTGGCGAGAAGGGTCATGAGGGGCGCTCCTGTCTTGGCCTCGCGATCGCGGACCGGCGAGGCCGTGGGCAAACAGAAAGGGCGGCGTGTCCCGGTCAGGGGACACGCCGCCCATCGATGCAGATAGGATATTCGTCCTAGATCACGGGGTCAATAGGATTGGACGTCTCCCGATCCCGCATCGATCCCCTGGGGGCGCACGGTCGCGCCATCCCGTGTTCGAATAAGCCCGTCACGGGCCTGGTCAGTTGTCGCCCATGGCCAGCATGGGCCCCGCCTCCAGCGGGAAGGCGTCGGCCTCGGTCACGTCGAAGCTGGTGCCGATGCCGATGCCGACACCGCCATAGCCGAAGCCGCCGTTGACGCCGATATTGCCGGAGCCGACGCCGACACCGACGCGGCCAGCAGGCTGGCAGGCGGCGACACCCGCCGCGACCGCCAGCATGGTGCTGATCTGAATGAGCTTGCGCATGGTCCAATCCCCCTCCTTCCACGCGTGACCGGACATCCCGGCCGCTGATGGTGATTATCGGAAAGACCCGCGCGATGCGCTGTGAGCGCCCGCACACGGGTCGAATTTTTCGCGCCCCTACGGAAGATTGACCTGGATCAGCGCGGAAATCGGCCGTGGCGAGGACAACCGGCGCATGACCGACGAAGCCATTCTGCGCGCCTACGCCCTGGCCGACGTGCCGCGCTACACCAGCTATCCCACGGCGCCGCATTTCCACGACGGCGTCGGGGCGGAGACCTATGCCGGCTGGCTCGCGGCGCTGCCCGCCGACCAGCCGGTCTCGGTCTATCTGCACATCCCGTTCTGCCGCCGGCTGTGCTGGTATTGTGGCTGCCATACCACGGTGCCGAACAGCTATGACCGGGTGGCGCGGCATGTCGGGCTGCTGAGCCGCGAGATCGACCTGGTGGCCGACCGTCTCGCCGGCGCGCCACCGCTCTCCCACCTGCATTTCGGCGGCGGCTCGCCCTCCTACCTGGCGGCGGCCGACTTCGTCAGGCTGATGCACGGGCTGCGCCGGGTCTTCCGCTTCCTGCCGGGCGCGGAACTGGCCATGGAGGTCGATCCGCGCGAGCTGCAGGCGCCTCTGGTGGCCGCCATGGCGGAGCACGGCATCAACCGGGTCAGCCTGGGCGTCCAGGACGTCAACGAGGCGGTGCAGCGGCTGATCAACCGCGTGCAGCCGCTCTCCCAGGTCGCGAGCGTGGTGGAGACGCTGCGTCGGGCCGGGATCGCCGGGCTGAACGCCGATCTGATTTATGGCCTGCCCGGCCAGACCGTGGCGCACGCCGTGCGCTCGGCCGAGGTCGTGGCCGGTCTCGGCTTCGACCGGGTCGCGGTCTTCGGCTATGCCCACGTCCCCTGGTTCAAGAAGCATCAGAAGGCGATCGACGCCAGCCTGCTGCCCGGGGTCGACACGCGCCTGGTGCAGGCGTCGGCGATGGCGGAGACGCTGGTCCGCGCCGGCTATGTCGCCATTGGCTTCGATCATTTCGCGAAGCCGGGGGACGCCATGGCCCGGGCGCTGCTCGACGGCCGGCTGCGCCGGAACTTCCAGGGCTACACCACCGACCAGGCCAGCATGCTGATCGGCTTCGGCGCCTCGGCGATCGGCGCCCTGCCCGCCGGCTATGTGCAGAACGAGCCGCATCTCGGCCGCTACGCCGAGCGGCTGATGCGGCATGAATTACCGGTCATCCGTGGCGTCGCGCTGTCCGGGGACGACCGGTTACGCCGGCGGGCGATCGAGGCGGTGATGTGCGACATGGCCGTCGATCTGGCAGCCCTCTGCCGGGCGGAGGGCGCGCCGGAGACGGCGCTGGACGGCGCCCTGCCCCGCGTTGCCGCGCTCGCCGCGGACGGGCTGGTCGACCGCGACGGGCGCGCGGTCTTCGTCACGGAGCGGGGCCGGCGTCTCGTCCGCCACGTCGCGGCCGCCTTCGATGCCTATCTCGCCGCCGGCCAGGCCCGGCACTCCGCCGCCGTGTGAGGCTGCCACAGCGGATGGCGACGCCCATTGCCCCCGGACAATCGGCGACTTGACGCGCGACCGGGGATGTCCTTCAACGGCGCATCCCCTGGGCATGCGCGGCTTGCGGCGCTGCCCGCCTCATCGACCGGGACGAGCATGGCGCGCAAACTCTACCGATTTCTCACCGGCAAGGACGATGCCGCCTTCTGCCAGCGGGTTTCCGACGCGCTGGCCGAGGGCTACCGCCTCTACGGCAACCCCACCATGATCACGCTGGAGGGCGAGGTCCTCGTCGGCCAGGCCATCGTGCTGCCCGAGGCGCCGATCGCCGGCCCGGCCGATACCGCGCGGGGCTGAGCGCATGGCATCGCGAAAACTTGATCCCACGGGGCTGCATGCCGAGACCCTGCTGGTGCGTGGCGGCCAGGAGCGCAGCCCCTTCAACGAGACCAGCGAGGCGCTCTATCTCACGCAAGGCTATGTCTACGAGAGCGCGGAGCATGCCGAGGCGGCCTTCAAGGGCGATCTCAGCGTCTACATCTATTCGCGCTATGCCAACCCGACCGTCTCGGTCTACGAGGAAAGGCTGGCCGCCCTGGAGGGCGCGGAAATCGGCCGGGCCACGTCGACGGGCATGGCGGCGGTCTTCGCCTCGCTGGCCTGCCAGGTGCGCGCCGGCGACCGGGTGGTGGCCGCCCGCGCGCTGTTCGGGTCGTGCCACTACATTATCTCCGACATCCTGCCGCGCTGGGGCGTGGAGACGGTCTTCGTCGACGGCACCGACCTCGATGCCTGGGCCCGGGCGCTCGACCGGCCGACCCGGGCCGTCTTCCTGGAAAGCCCGTCGAACCCGATGCTCGACCTCGTCGACATCGCCGCGGTGTCGGAAATGGCGCATGCCGTCGGCGCCAAGGTAATCGTCGACAACGTCTTCGCCACGCCGCTGCAGCAGCGTCCGCTGGCGCTGGGCGCGGACATCGTTGTCTACTCCACCACCAAGCATGTCGACGGCCAGGGCCGCTGCCTGGGCGGCGCCATTCTCACCGACAAGCAGTTCATCGACGACCATTTCACCGCGTTCTACCGCCACACCGGCCCCAGCCTCAGCCCGTTCAACGCCTGGGTGCTGACCAAGGGCCTGGAGACCATGCCGGTGCGCGTCGCCCGGCAGTGCGAGAGCGCGCTCGCCATCGCCGAATTCCTCGAGACCCATCCGAAGATCTCCCTGGTGCGCTATCCGGGCCTCGCCTCCCACCCGCAGAAGGAGCTGGCGGAGCGGCAGATGTCCGGCGCCTCGACCCTGGTCGCCTTCGAGGTGAAAGGCGGCAAGGCCGGCGCCTTCGCCGCGCTCAACGGCCTGCGGCTGATCGACATCTCCAACAATCTTGGCGACGCCAAGTCGCTGGTCACCCACCCGGCGACCACTACGCATCAGCGTCTCAAGCCGGAGGAACGCGCAGACCTCGGCATCACCGACGGCGTCATCCGTCTGTCGGTCGGCCTCGAGCATGTCGACGACCTGATCGCGGATCTCGACCGGGCGCTGGCGGCGGTGTGACAAGGGCTGGGGCATGGGGTGTGGGAGGCGAGGCATAGGTGATAGGCGCGCCAACGGAACCACCGCCTGGATTCCCGCGTGCGCGGGAATGACACGTTAACTTATTGAAACTTCACCAATATTCTGTCGTCCCGTGCGCGGTGCGGCGCGCAGTGCCGCGCCGCAGACCCGGGACCGGGTGCCCGTCCTCTCGACCGACGCAGCCCGGATCGCGCGAGGTCCCCGCTCTCCGCTGCGCTCCGGCCGGGACGACGATTCCGGGGATTGGGATGATGCGATAGCATCCGATGTCGGAATAGTTCTTGATCGAGGTCCGGTTTGGAGTCACAAACCGGCGATGGATGCCTCCTCCCTGTCCGCGCTCGGACTTTCGCCCTTCTTCCTGCAGCAGCTCGACCTGGCGGCGGGCGAGAGCGACCGTGTCTCCCGGGTCATCGGCGTGCATCGGGGGCAGATCGAGGTGCTGGGTGCCGCCGGAATCCGGCGGGTTCCGCCCTTCCGGCCGGACCTCGACCCGGCGGACCAGGCGACGGTCGGCGACTGGGTGGTTCTGTCCCCTGCCGAAGGCCGGCCACCCGAGCGCCTGCTCGACCGCCTGAGCCTGTTCAAGCGCCGTGCGGCGGGTGCGGAAAGCCGGGTCCAGCTGATCGCCGCCAATGTCGACACCGTCTTCATCACCTCCTCGTGCAACCAGGACTTCAACGAAGCCCGGCTGGAGCGCTTCCTGGCCGTCGTACACGAGGCTGGCGCGCTGCCCGTCATCGTGCTGACCAAGGCGGATCTGGCGGACGACCCGGCAGCCTATAGCGCGCGTGCCCAGGCCGTCGCCCGGGGCGTTCTGGTGGAGACGGTGAACGCGCTGTGGGGCGCCGACGTCTCCCGGCTCGCCCAATGGGCGGGACCCGGCGAAACGGTGGCCTTCATGGGCTCCTCGGGCGTCGGCAAGTCGACACTGATCAACACCCTGCGCGGAAATACCGAGCAGGTCACCCGGGCGATCCGCGAGGACGACGCGCATGGCCGGCACACGACGACGGCGCGCGGCCTGTTCCGGCTGGCGAGCGGCGGCTGGCTGATCGACACGCCCGGCATGCGGGAGATCCAGCTGGCCGAGGCGGCCGCGGGCATCGACACGGCCTTCGACGACGTCACCATGCTTGCCGCCGGCTGCCGCTTCAACGACTGCCGGCACGACGGCGAACCGGGCTGTGCGGTGGCCGAGGCGATCGCCGAGGGCAGCCTCGACCCGGCGCGGGTGACGCGCTGGCGCAAGCTCCGGCGGGAGGAGGCGCGCAACACCGCCTCCGTCGCCCAGCGCCGCGCCTTCTTTCGAGAGCGCGGCAAGCTCTACCGCAAGATCCAGGGCGAGAAGGACGCCCGGCGCGACCACGAGGGGTGAGCGACCGGGCCATTTTCCGCCGCCCGAACGCGCCATTCCCTGTGGCAGCGGGACCCCCGACACGCTAGCCTGTACCGCACCAATCGACCGGTTCCGCGGAGGCAGTATGAAGGTCGTGCGCGACGCGACAGGCAAGGACTACGTCTTCACCGCCGAGGGGAAGCTCGTGGTCGGCAAGTGCGAGATCACCATCGAGATCGACCCGCATGGCGACGCCGTCACCGACGTCACCATCACCCTGCCCGACGGCCAGGTCTGGGACTACGCGCCCTATGAGGTGGTCGACACGGTCATCAACCCGATGGACTACGAGCACTATGATCCGACCAAATAGGCTGGCCGTCACGGCTTTCGCCCTGGCGCTCGCCGCCTGCCAGACAGTCGCCGAGGAGCCGGCGGCGCCGGAGATCGCGGCCGAGCCGGCCTGCCGGCCCGACAACGGCCTGGTGGTCGGCGCGGTCGGTGACGTGCTGCTGCACACGCGCCTGCAGCAGCAGGGCTATGGTCCGGAGGGCTTCGGCTCGCTCTGGGCGCCCTTCGTGCCCTATATGAGCGCGCCCGACATCATGTACGCCAACATGGAGGGGCCGACGGCGGACGGCACGGTGACCGGCGGACGCAGCGTGCCCGATCCGGGACCGGTCTTCGACGGCAGCGTCTATACCTCCTACCCGCTGTTCAACTACCACCCCTCGCTGATCCCGGGGCTGGCGACGGCGGGCGTCGACATCGTCTCGACGGCGAACAACCATTCCCTCGACCGGGGTGCGAACGGCGCCCGCCGGACCATCGACAACCTCGAGGCTGCCGGCATGCCCTTCAGCGGCACGCGCCGTGACGCCGGCGAGGCCAGGCCCTGGTCGACCGTCATCGAGGCGAACGGCTACCGCACCGCCTGGCTCGCCTGCACCTATGACACCAACGGCATTCCCGACGTCGACGCGCAGGTGCTGTGGTGCTACCGGGACGAGGCCGAGGTTCTGGCGGAGATCGCGCGTCTCGACGCCGATCCGACGATCGACGCCGTCTTCGCCACGCCGCACTGGGGCTACGAGTACCAGACCAGTCCGAACGACCGGCAGCGCCGGCTCGGCCGCGCCATGATCGAGGCCGGGGCATCGGCGGTGATCGGCGCCCACCCCCACGTGCTGCAGCCCTGGGAATGGTATGCCGCTCCGAACGGGAACGAGGGGTTGATCCACTACTCGCTGGGCAATTTCGTCTCCAACCAGCGTGAGCTGCCGCGCCGCGCCAACATCCTGCTGGTGCTGGGCCTGCTACCGGGTGCGGACGGCGACCTGTCAGTCGTCGATTACGGCTTCGTGCCGGGCGTGGTGACCCACCAGGCGCTGGTCGTGACCCAGCCGGTCTGGGCCGCCACCCCGACGGACGGCGACGCCGCGCGCGCCTTCATTTCCGGCCTCGGCTTCACGGCCGAGCGGGAGATGCCGCGCGACCCGGCGTCGTGGGAGGCGGCGTTCGGCTTCGAGACCTGCGGCGGCTGATCCCGCCTCGACTGTCGGGTTAGAGTCCGGATCAGAGCTCGGGGAAGGCCGGCGGCGGCGAGCGTTTCTCGAAGGCGGCCATAGCCTGCAGCACGCCCGTGTCGTCGTGCATGCGGCCGATCACCTGCAGGCCGACCGGCAATCCCTCCGCGGTCAGGCCGCACGGCACCGTGCCGGCCGGCTGCTGGGTCAGGTTGAAGGGCCAGGTGAAGGGCGTCCACATCAGCCAGTTCTCGGCATCCCAGCCTGCGGGCGCGATGCTTCCGGCGGTGAAGGCTGGCACCGCCAGCGTCGGCGTCACCAGGAAGTCGAAATCGGCCATGAAGGCGTTCATCGCCACGCCATAGGCGCCGCGCGCGGCCACCGCCTCCTGATAGTCGCGCAAGGTGTAGCGCTGACCCGCCGCGATGACCTCGCGCAGGCCGGGATCGAGCAGCGCCGCCTTTTCCGGCGGCAGCTGGCCGAGCGCGAAGGCGGCGCCGGTGTACCAGTGCGCCTTGAAGATCTCCAACGGGCTGGCCATCGGCGGCGTCGCCTCGACCACCTCCGCTCCGGCGTCGGCGAGGTGGTGGATCGCCGCCTCCACGACCGCGGCGACCGCCGGATGCACCTCGGCGAAACCGAGGTCGCGGCTGTAGGCGATACGCCTGCCGGAAATCCCGCGATCGAGCTGGCCGAGATAATCCGGCACGGAAAAAGGCAAGGCGAACCAGTCCCTTGCATCGTATTGGGCGATCGCCTGCAGCATCCGTGCGCAATCCCGCACGGTGCGGGCCATGGGGCCGATATGGGAGACCGTGCCGAACGGGCTGAGCGGCCAGGCCGGCACGCGCCCGAAGCTGGGCTTGATGCCGACGGTGCCGGTGAAGCCGCAGGGGATGCGGATCGAGCCGCCGCCATCGGTGCCGAAAGCGAGCGGCACAAGGCCGGCGGCGAGCGCCGCGCTCGACCCGCCGGACGAGCCGCCGGGGGTCATCTCCAGGTTCCAGGGGTTGCGGGTGATCCCGGTGAGCGGGCTGTCGGTGACACCCTTCCAGCCATATTCGGGGGTCGTCGTGCGCCCCAGCAGCACGGCGCCGTGGTCGAGGGCGCGGGCGACGGCCGGGGCGGTGTCGCGCCATGGCCCGGCCTTGTCGATGGTCTTGGAGCCGCGCAATGTCGGCCAGTCCTCGACCAGCAGGATGTCCTTCACCGCGACCGGAACGCCGTCGAGCAGCCCCTTGGGCGACCCCGCTCGCCAGCGGGCCTCCGATGCGGCGGCTCCGGCCAGCGACCGCTCGCCGTCGACGAGGTTGAAGGCGTTGAGCCGGGGGTCGATCCGCCCGATGCGGTCCAGCAGATGGCGCGTCACCTCCACCGGCGACAGGCGCCCGGCGCGATAGGCGGCGGTCAACGCCTCCGCCGTCATCCATTCCGGCTGATCGGTCATCGTCGGCTCCTTGGGCGCTTCCTGGAACGGTGTCGGTGGCTTCGCCGACACTGCCCCACTCAGCCCTGCAAGGCAAACCAGCGTGTCAGCGAGGCGCGCGCGCCCTCGGAAATCGGTTCGCCGCGGTTATAGGCGACGACGTCGTCGACGGTCATCGTCATGTCGGCGGCGATGGTGGCCGGGTCCATGTGGGATTCCAGGCATTCGCGGAAATGGCTGGCGACGCGGCGGCGCACCACGTCGCTGTCGAGGTCCACGACCACGATATTGCGCATGCCCAGGCACGGCGAATAGAGCCAGACGCCACGCGAGCCGAGCAGGCGTTGCAGGTCGCGTTCGAATTCCGGGTGCGGCCGGCTGCCGTCGAGGCGGGCGAAGAAGGTCCGCTCGGCGATCCCGAGATGGTCCGAGGCCTGGGCGACGGTGAGCCTGGCGGCGGCAAGCGCGGCGGCGACGATGTTGCGATCGATCATCGGATCGACTTGTCCTCAACCTTGCGGGATCAACCTGAACGGACAGGCCATCATGGCTGGTGCATGACTCTGCACAATGCAGACATGGGGTGTAAATCAAATTCCAACCCCCTGCTAACATTGTCATAAGACCCTACATCCTTCGGTCGAAATCCGAGCGACCCGCACCTTTGGCGCGACCGGGCGATGTCAGGCGCCACGTCCCTCCCGGGCCGGTACAGGACCGTGCGGATATCGGTGCGAGGTCCCGGCGGCCTCGTGACAGGTCCGCGGCAGGTCCCGATCACGGGAGTTTGAAGGGCATGCCGGTGGCGGCCGGTGGCGTTCGACACGACCCGCAGGTCGCTCGCATCCATCTGCCGGAGCGGGCGGATGGCGGGACGACGCTGGCCTATCGGCGGCCGAGCGCCCTGCTGGCACCCTTCGGCGATCCGGAGATCGACGCGATCGCCGCCGAACTCGACGCCGTCTTCGCGGCGATCGCCAGGCGCGCGATGGCGGACTGATCGCGCGGAAGCCGATGCTATCGGCGCCATACCCCCAAATGGGGGTATTAATGCTGTGAGCGGGCGTTCAATATTGCAACATTGATACCGCCCGACGCCGTATTCAGTCGGGATCAGTATACGCTGTTTGCTCTTGTTTCGATCTTTCGGCCTTGTTGACTGAAAGACCCGCCCGACCCCCAAGGTCGGGCGGGTTCTTTTTTCATCGGCCTCGGCATCACCGCGATCCGGGACCGCTCGCCTGGCCGGGCCGCCTGCTCAGGCGGCGGTCATCGCGCCGACGACGTAGATGCCGAGATAGGCCGCGGGCAGGCTGAACAGGGCCATGGAGACGATGGTCAGGCCTGCAAAGGCGATGTCGCTGAGTTTCTCGGTCATGGTTCAATCCTCCAGGGGGTATGACCACCATCACCGATCGCGGGCAAGGACTCAGTGACCTCCATCACAACGTGCATAAATTCCACGGACATGAGTCATGGTGCGAGTCCCCCGGCGGGTTCGCGCCGCCGGACGAGGTCGCTGGCCGCCGCGGCATAACCCCCTTCCGCGCCATCCACGAAGTGGGCGTGGTCATCGGTCAGGGGCGATGGCACGATGCAGGTCATCAGCGCCGCGTCCTGCCGCGACAACCCGAAATCGATCACCCCACGGCGCTGGGCGGCCTCCATCATCTCGATGAGCGCCGCCGCCTCCGTCTCGCTGCAGTCGATGGTCGCGCGCAGACCGTCCTGATACTTGCGGAAATCGGCGTTCATGCCGGTGACCCGCCGGTAGCGCCGCGCATCGAAGCCGCCGAGCTTCAGCCCGAAGGTCTCCAGAAGCCGGGCGATCGCGGTGATCATGTAAATGCGCCGCCGCGCCCTGCCCTCGCCGCCCACACCGTCCTGCGATCCGGCGAGGGCCCTGGCCTCGTGCACGACCGCCTGGCGGGGCGGCGGCCAGCGGAAGCGGGGACCGTCCTTCGGAATCAGCCGGTCGCCGCCGGTCAGGTCCGCGAGGCGGGCAAGCAGCGCGGCGACGAATTCCCGGCGTGCGGCCTCCGGCGCAGTCTCGCGGGTCTCCACGATCAGCGATACGATGACACCGCGGGAGGCGGCGAGCGGCTGCCAGCGGCAGGACAGCCCGTCCAGGTCCGGCGCGGCCGTGTCCGGCCCATCGAGCGGGTCGAGCTGGCCGCTTTTCAGCGCCGATTCGGCCCACTGACAGCCGCCCCCGTCGAACATGGCGTAGGCGACGCCGGGCGAGGCCTGGAAGCGGGCCACCCGGACATCCCGTCCGGCCTGGCGGATGCGCGAGAGGCCGACCAGGCCGACGCGCAGCTCGCTGCCGAAGGCGCGCCGCGCCCAGGCGGCGGTGGCGGCCAGCGCCTTCCGTGCGGTGTCCTCCCGCCCGGGCGGAATGCCGACGAGGCAGCCGTCGCCGCCGAAGACGAAGGGCAGGTGATGATCATCGAGCGCGTTGCCGAGCGCGGCGATCGGCGCGGCGCCGACGAAGTTGACCGTCTTGTAGCGCCCCGCCGCGATGGCCTCGCGCGAGCCGACGATGTCGCTGACGGCCAGTGACCAGTCGTCGGGAAACGGCCGGTAGTTGGTCGGATCGATGACGCCCTCGAAGCGGTCGAAGGCCGGCAGGTTGCGGTAGAAACGGGCACTGGTCATGGCGCGGCGCGATCGGATCCTGCTGTCGTCAAACGTGCGGTTGCCTGTCCTGGCAACGCGCCGGACAGGGAATCCGATGTCGGATTCCGGCACAAACGCTGGATAAAGTATAGTCTGGCGGGGATGGCGGGATCAGGGCTGAAAGGCGCCGCGCCAGTCGGCGTTCGGCGGCCCGGTCAGGCGCACGGTCTGGATGAAGGCGTTGCAGATCGTCGACCCGTTGGCGAACAGGCTGGTCTGGACGAAGGTCTCCATGTCGCCGGGCGCCGCGCCGGCCGGCCGGGTGAAGCCGACCGTCATGCAGTTGCCCTCCACCGGCGCCAGATCGTAGCCCGCCAGCCGCCATCCCGGTGCCAGGTCGCCCTCGAAGATGACGAACTCGCACCAGAAGCCGTTCGGATTGAGCGTGCGCCCGAAAGGCGGGGTGTTCTCGCGCATGAAGATGCGGATGCGGTCGAGCTGTTCGCTGCCCAGCACGGTACCGATGTCGCAGAACTCCATCGCTGGCCCGCGGCGCAGCGTACCAGCGCCGAAGCCACCCGCCCCGTGAGCCTGGCGGAAGGCATCGCCCGCCGGAATGGCGTAGGTCACTTCCGTCGGCGGCGAACCGCCACCGCTGGGGGGTGAGCAGATCGGCATGCCGGAGGTGCTGCCGATGCCGACCTGCAGCCAGCCGGACGGACAGACGCATTGCGTGTTGGTGGCATTGGGCACGCTGTCGTTCAGGCAGGGCGCGCAGCCGGCGCCGAGCGCGATGGTGTCGCCGCCACAGACCGGCCGCTGCTGGTCGTCGGGCAGGCGCAGGCCACCCGAAGGCGCGCAGACCGGATCACCGGTGACGTTGGTGACCTGCCCTGTCGGCTGGGTGCCGGACGGACAGACGCACTGGCTGGCGTCCCGGTTGGGCACGCTGTCGCCGGCGCAGGCGCGGCAGCGTCCGGCGGCGAGGATCTGGCCGGGACCGCAGCTCGGCGCCGGCGGCGGGCGGGTGTCGGCGGGCGGCGGGTCGTCGTCAGGTGGCGGTGGAGGCGGTGGCGGCGGCGCGCCGGCCACCAGTTCGACCGAGGACATGCGGTCGCCGGGGAAGCCGAACTGCTGCTCGATGCTGGCATAGCCGCCCGGCCCCGCCTCGAAGGCGAGCCCGCTCTGCGAGCCGAAGCCGTCATCGCGGTAGAAGCGCCAGGTGCCGGCGATGATCTGGATGCTCTCGACCTCGTTGTCGAAGTCGGTCTGGTCGAGGTCGGGCTCCGACTGCACCAGCACGCGGTAGGGCGGCTGGAAGTTCTCGCCGTCGTAGAGGATGGCGAGCGCGGCCGGTGGCGGGCAGTTCTGGGTCAGCCGCTCGACGGCGGACATCGTGTCCTCGGGAAAGCCGAACTGCTGCTCGATATCGGCATAGTCGCCTGGCCCCGCCTCGAAGGGTGGACCGTTCACCGCCTGGAAGGCATCGTCGCGGTAGAAGCGCCAGGTGCCGGCGATGACGCGGATCGCCTCGACGTCGTTGTCGAAGTCGATGCGGTCGAGATCGGCCTCGGAGGCGACGAGCACGCGGTAGCCCGGCTGGAAGCCGGTACCGTCATAGAGGATGACGAGGCAGGCGGCGGCGGGCAGCGAGACGAGCCACAGGACCGCCGCGCAGGCCGGCGCCAGCAAGCGCCTGACCGATGACCGAAACAGCATCATCGCGCCCTCCCCGTCGAACGGCAATGCTTCCGGCCGCAGGATAGGCGTCAACGGTTTTCCGATAAATCATCAATCCCGCCGGCACATGCCTTCGATATGGCCCGACGGCACCGCCATGCCGTCCGAACCCCGTCGCGATGGCCGGCCCAGGCCGCCCGCGGGTCGGATGGAATTGTGTTGTTGGACGCGAAATGCGCGTGATTAAATGCCCTGGCTCGGGGCGACTCTACCGCTCCGGCCCGGATGCCGGTGCCGCCCTCGGGGCGTCGGTCCGGCCGGCTCCGGATCGCCATCCATGCGAAACGGCTGCAAGAGGTCGCCGCTCGGGTATGCTCGGTCCCCTGATCAATCGGGTCGTTTGCGACGACCGGCGGGATGAGGCGCGGTGATCGGCCTCGTTCGCGGCTATGTGCGGGTGGTGGACACCGTCAACCGGGCGGTCGGCCGCTTCGCCATGTACCTGATCTTCGTGATGATCGGGATCATGCTGGTCTCCTCGATCTCCCGCGTGACCGCCGGCGTCTCCTTCATCTGGGTGGTCGAGATGGCGCAGTTCACGCTGACCGCCTACTACATCCTCGGCGGGCCATACTCCATGCAGCTGGGCGACCATGTGCGCATGGACCTGCTTTACAGCCGCTGGTCGGAGCGCGGCAGGGCCTGGGCCGACGCGCTGACCACGTTCTTCCTCGTGTTCTACCTGATCTACATGCTGCTGGGCGGCATCTCGAGCACGGTCTACTCGATCGAGGTCGGCCAGCGGAACTACTCCACCTGGGCGCCGCTGATCTGGCCGATCAAGGTGATCATGATCTTCGGCATCGGCCTCATGCTGCTGCAGTCGGTCGCAATGTTCTGCAAGGCGATCCTGCCGCGGGATCCGGCGGCGGCGGACCGGGTGGAGAGCGGCTTATGAGCTACGAGCTCATCGCGCTCCTGATGTTCTCCTCGATGATGCTGCTGCTCCTGACCGGGCAGCGGGTGTTCGGCGCCATCGGCTTCGTGGCCACCGCCTCGGCCCTGCTGCTGTGGGGCCAGGGCGGCTCGGAAGTGCCGTTCACCGCCACCATCACGCTGATGAACTGGTACCCGCTGCTGACCCTGCCGGCCTTCGTCTTCATGGGCTACATGCTGTCGGAGTCCGGCATCGCCAGCGATCTCTACCGCATGTTCCATGTCTGGGCAGGACCGGTGCGCGGTGGGCTTGCCATCGGCACGATCTGCCTGATGGTGGTGATCTCCGCGATGAACGGCCTGTCGGTCGCCGGCATGGCCATCGGCGCCTCCATCGCCCTGCCGGAGATGCTGCGCCGGGGATACGACAAGATCATGGTCACCGGCGTGATCCAGGCCGGCAGTTCGCTCGGCATCCTGGTGCCGCCCTCGGTGGTGCTGGTGCTCTACGGCATGATCTCGCGCCAGCCGATCATCGAGCTCTGGCTCGCCGGTATCCTGCCGGGCCTGATGCTGGCCGGGCTGTTCGTGCTCTACATCGTCGGGCGCTGCTATTTCCAGCCCAGCCTGGGCCCGGCCCTGCCGGTGGAGGAGCGCAATGTCGGCTGGGCGGAGAAGTTCCGCCTGCTGCGCGCCGGCCTGCTGCCGCTGGCGATCTTCTTTCTGATGTTCGGCCTGTTCATCATGGGCGTGACGACGCTGACCGAGAGCGCCTCGGTCGGCGCCACCGCGGCCACCGTGGCGGCCGCCGTCACCCGGAGGCTGACCTGGAAGGTGCTGGAGGACACGATGCGCAAGACGCTCGGCATCTCCTGCATGTTCATGTGGATCATCCTGGCGGCGCTGGCCTTTGGCGCCGTCTTCGACGGGCTGGGCGCGGGCCGGGCGATCGAGAACCTGTTCCTCGACGAATGGGGTCTGAGCCCCTGGGAAATCCTCATCCTGATGCAGCTCTCCTTCATCCTGATGGGGACCTTCCTGGACGACACGGCGATGCTGGTGATCGTGGCGCCGCTCTACGTGCCGCTGGTCATCTCGCTGGGCTTCAACCCGATCTGGTATGGCGTGCTCTACACCATCACCTGCCAGATCGCCTACATGACCCCGCCCTTCGGCTACAATTTGTTCCTGATGCGCGCCATGGCGCCGCCGGAGATCTCGATCGGCGACATCTACCGGTCGATCGGGCCGTTCGTCATCGTGATGGTGATCGGGCTGGCCCTGGTGATGATCTTCCCGGAGATCGCGATGTTCATTCCTGATCTCTACTATGGGCGTTAACATTCTGTTTTTTTGTGAAATTTTTTCAGCGAAAGGAGTCGATAGCCAGCGATAACGGGGACGGATCAACCGTCCGGCCAATCCGGCCGCGGGGCGTCCACGACAGAGCGACCACGAACTTAAACAGGAAAGGTAAAAAAGATGAACAATAGACGGAATTTCCTCAAGAAAGCCGGCGTGACGACCGCCGGTGCCGTGGCGGCCTCGACGGTCAGCGCCCCTTACGTCAAGGCGCAGAGCACGATCCGCTGGCGCATGCAGACCTATGCCGGTCCGGCCCTGGCCGAGCACGTCATCACGCCATCGATCAACGCCTTCAACCAGGCGGCCAATGGCGAGATGGAGATCGAGCTCTACTTCGCCGACCAGCTGGTGCCCACGGGCGAGCTGTTCCGCGCCATGCAGCGCGGCACCATCGACGCCGTGCAGTCGGACGACGATTCCATCGCCGCACCGGTCGACGTCTCCGTCTTCGGCGGCTACTTCCCCTTCGCCTCGCGCTACAGCCTGGACGTGCCGACGCTGTTCCACCACTACGGGCTGAAGGAGATCTGGGAGGAGGCCTATGGCGAGGTGGAGGGCGTGACCTGGCTGTCCGCCGGCGCCTGGGATCCCTGCAACTTCGCCACGGTCGAGCCGATCCGCTCGATCGCCGACCTCGAGGGCCTGCGCGTCTTCACCTTCCCGACGGCCGGTCGCTTCCTGCAGCGCTTCGGCGTGGTGCCGGTCACCCTGCCCTGGGAGGACATCGAGGTCGCGGTGCAGACCGGCGAACTCGACGGCATCGCCTGGTCGGGCATCACCGAGGACTACACGGTGGGCTGGGCGGACGTGACCAACTACTACCTGACCAACAACATCTCCGGCGCCTGGGCCGGTTCCTATTTCGCCAACTCCGACCGCTGGAACGAGGTGCCGCCGCACCTGCAGACGCTGTTCCGGCTGTGCATCGACAGTTCGCACTACTATCGCCAGCACTGGTACTGGTGGGGCGAGGCGCACTACCGCACCACCGGCGGCAAGCTGGAACTGACCTCCATCCCGGAGGAGGAGTGGGCGCAGATCGAGGCCGCGGCGGAGGAGTTCTGGGACGAAATCGCCGCGCAAAGCGACCGCAGCGCGCGGGTGGTGGAAATCCTGCGCAACTATCGCGCCACCATGCGCGACGCCGGACCGCCCTACCGCTACGGCTGATCGGCGGCCAGCCTGTCGCGGCCGGCCGGCGCGGTGTCCTCCCCGGACAGCGTGCCGGCCGGCCCTGTTGCCGCCAGTGGGCGCGCCACGTCGTCGCGCCAGAACACCTGCCCCGGCAGCCGGCGGGCCCGTTCCGCCAGCCCCTCCAGTACCCGCCCGACGATCGCCGCGTCGCCATTGCCCGGCCCGTCAATGTCGGCCCGATCCGCGTACCGGGGATCGAACAGCGGCTCCACGCTGGTCTGATATATCCCTTCACCGACCCGCTCCGTCCATGCGGTGAGTACCGCTGCGCCCGTCATGCGGGCCAGCTTCAACGGCCCGGTGGCCACCGACTTGACGCCGGCGAGGAACGGCACGTCGAGGCGGGACAGGCCCTGGTGACCGAAGGTGATAGATACCGCACGACCGGCGCGCAGCCGGTCGGCCAGAGTGCGCAGCACCGGCCCGGCGTTTCCGGACGGGCCGACCACCAGGCGTTCGGCGAGGAAGGACGCCTCCGCCCGCACCTGGTAGCGGTTGAGGAGCCGGATGCCGAGCCGGGTGTCGGACGGCCCGTGATACCAGCGGCTGAGATGGCTGACCCGGAAGCCGGCCCGGTGAAGGCTGAGCTTGCCGGCCAGGCTGGCGAAGGCGAGCGAGGGCACCCAGAGGATGGCGCCCCTGCCGGCCGCCAGCGCCTGGCGCAAGGCGTCGTCGCCGACGACCCGGGTCGTTGGCTGCCAGCCCTCGGGCCGGTGGCAGCGCAGGGCTTGCAGCCAGCGCAGTTTCTCCGCCGTCAGGCCGGCGCGCACGATCGCCTCCGCCGGTGGCGGATCGCGCCAGTCTGAGGTGAGCAGGCCGACCTTGGCGACTTCCCGCCGGGCATAGGCGCTGGTCATGCGGCGATCCGCCGACCGCGCGGCATGGTCTTCCCAGGCCGCCTCCGAGGGGTCCGCGACCACGCGGCGATCGCCCAGCAGCCCGGCCAGCATGCGCGTGTCGTCCCGGTTCCACAGGGGGACGGCAGGCCCGGCCATCAGGCGGTCGCCGTGGCGAGGCGGTGGCGCCGGCGGGCGGCGTCGCCCGAGCTGTGGGCGAGCGGTTCAAGGAGCGCGCGCAGCCGGGTCTGCTCGGCCGGCGTGTCGACGAAGTTGGGCGTGAGATTGTTCTCGATCACCATCGGCCCGGACGGGCCCATCACGATGTCGACCTCGTTGACGACGGCACCGATCGCGGCGCTGGCGGCACGCGCCACCTCCCCCGCCGCATCCGGCAGGGGCACGTCGTCGAGCAGGACCGACCCCCGCGCCATGCTGGCGAGCCAGCATCTGTCCCCGGCACTATCCGAAATCAGGCTGCGGCCATAGGCGTAGCGCACCACGCCGTCGACCACGCCCACACGCAGATCGTAGGCCATCGTGGAGGGCACGAAGGCCTGCAGGACGTAGCGGCGGCGCGCGCCGGCGGTCGACTGCCGGTCGAGCGCGGCGATGGTGCCGATCAGGTCGCGCGGGCCCTCGACCAGCGCGACCCGGTGGCCGCGTCCGCCGAGATCCGGCTTGACGATGACCGGCCAGCCGACCGTCTCCAGGAAGGCACCGGTCGCGGCGTCGAGACGGCCGGACCAGAGCCGGGTCGCCGGCCTCGGCACGCCAGCCCGAGCCATGCGGCGGGCGGCGACGAGCTTGGCATAGTCGGCCAGGCAGGCCGCGGCGGG
>Ga0207773_100007_pt1 | contig 255283 bp, 236 predicted proteins | sample TtaePargueraPR_2_FD_187281 | JGI IMG/M metagenome (GOLD analysis project Ga0207773, IMG submission 187281) | Aerobic enrichment media microbial communities from Bioluminiscent Bay, La Parguera, Puerto Rico - Tt and M1 (3) (SPAdes) | ecosystem: Environmental > Aquatic > Marine > Unclassified ... | reverse complement strand
CCCGTGCCGCCGGCAACAGGCCGGTGGTCAGCATACACGCCTCCGCCCGATCGACACCGTGCGGCCTGCCTCCTCACCCGGCACTTCGTCGGTACCGCGTGTTGTCGGTGAGGACACGGGGATTATGCGGGAGGTTTTGGGGGCGGGGATAAGTCTGCCTTTGCCTAGCTTGTCAGGACCTTTTGCAGTCCCGAACCCAGCATGTAGAGCAAGGGCGAGATCAGCACCTGCCCGCCCAGGCGCAGCAGATCGTCCACCATGACATGCTTGGCAAAACCATCACTGGCGAGAGGTGCAGTGCCGACCATGGTGAGAATGCGGCGGTGGCGCCAGGACAGAAATCCAAGCATCAGGGCTGCGGGCAGCGGGACCAGCCAGGGCATCTGCATGAGACCGAGCAACAGCCAGCTCAGGGGGAGGGCCGTCGCGATGCGCTTGGTGAGGAGGAACATGTTTCACTGCTCCGTTGCCGACACGGATGCAGCAGTTAAGCTGATTTGGTGACAGCAGCGTGAATCAGAAGCGCGTGAAGAGGCCCGGATAATCGGTCACAATGCCATCGGCATCAACGTCCAGCACGGCTTCGAAATTGGCCGATTGGTAGCGGAAATGTGTGGCGTCCAGCCGGGTATAGATCTGCTCGGAACGCTTGAACGAGAGGTCAGTGGCGTCGATCCAGGCCATGGCGAAGGAGACCGGCTGATTGTCCTGCCAGTCGTGCCGCCAGACGGGCAGGGAATTGGTGAGCGGGGTGGGCCAGATGTCGACATCAATGCAGCCGCGCAGGGCGGGTATCGGCTCGGCGCGGTCATCGGACCAGGTGCCGGCGCCATCGGCGAAAAGTTCGAGGGTCTTGCCGTCGGTCCGTTCGATTTTTACCGTGCGGGTGTGGCCGTTCTCGTCGAGCTTCAGGCGATAGAAGAGACCGAAATCGGGGCCGATAATGGCGCCGCGAATGCGCGTGTCGCGGGTATTGGCGACGACATGGCAGTGCTCGAGGGTTTCGAGGTGAAGGCCGCGCCAGCGGGTGGATCGGTTGAGAATCATTTGGCACCACAAGGTGATCCGCTCTCCAGGCACATTGCATCAGTACCTAACAGCTGTCATCCCGGCACCCGAGTCGCGTCGCGCCCGAGAACAGGGTCTTGAGCAGGGCTCCAACTTGAGATCTCAGGATGGGCCCCGGCTTTCGCCGGGGTGACATCGTGGTTGAAGATCGGCCGGATCAACAAAAAAGGGCGCCCCGCAGGACGCCCTTTCCAATTCAGCTTTTCACCCAGCTAGAGAGTCTTGCCCAGGGCGACGGCCGTGTCGGCCATGCGGTTGGAGAAGCCCCATTCATTGTCGTACCAGGACAGGACCGAGACGAAATTGCCGTCCATCACCTTGGTCTGATCCAGAGCCATGGTGGAGGAGTGGCTGTCGTGGTTGAAGTCGATGGAGACATTGGGGAACTCGGTATAGCCGAGGACGCCCTTGAGCTCGCCATCGGCGTACTTCTTGACGGCGGCATTGATTTCCTCGGCCGTCACATCGCGCTTGGCGATGAACTTGAAGTCGACGCAGGAAACGTTCGGGGTCGGCACGCGGATCGAGACGCCGTCAAGCTTGCCCTTGAGCTCGGGCAGCACCAGGCCGATGGCCTTGGCAGCGCCGGTCGAGGTCGGTATCTGCGACAGGGCCGCGGCGCGGCCGCGATAGAGATCCTTGTGCATGGTGTCGAGGGTCGGCTGGTCACCGGTATAGGAATGGATGGTGGTCATCATTCCCTTTTCGATGCCGAATTCCTTGTGCAGCACATAGGCCAGCGGCGCCAGGCAGTTGGTGGTGCACGAGGCGTTCGAGATCACCACGTCGTCCTTGGTGAGGCTGGCGTGGTTGATGCCATAGACAATGGTCTTGTCGGCGCCGTCGCCCGGGGCCGAAATGATGACCTTCTTGGCGCCGGCCTTGAGATGGGCCGAGGCCTTTTCCTTGGAGGTGAAGATGCCGGTGCATTCGAGCGCGATATCGACGCCCATGTCGCCATGCGGCAACTCTTCGGGATTGCGGACGGCGGTGACCTTGATGGGGCCGCGGCCAACATCGATGGTGTCGCCTTGGACCGTCACCTTGTGCGGAAAACGACCATGGACGCTGTCGAAGCGCAGCAGGTGGGCATTGGTTTCGACCGGGCCCAGATCGTTGATGGCCACGACTTCGATGTCGGTGCGGCCCGATTCGATGATGGCGCGGAGGACATTGCGGCCGATACGGCCAAATCCATTGATGGCGACGCGAACTGCCATGTTTTTGAGCTCCTAGCGGGAGGGAGGAGAAAGGGAGGCGCGGCTCTCTTACAACTGACTGGTGACGGCTTCAACAACGGCCTTGGACGTAATGCCAAAGTGGGCATAGAGCGCGTCGATGGGGCCCGAGGCGCCAAAAGAGCTCATGCCAACGAACTTGCCCTTGTCGCCCAGGAGCTTGTTCCAGCTCATCTCGATGCCGGCTTCCACGGCGACGCGGGCCTTGGCGGAACCCAGGACTTCGGCCTTGTAGGCGTCGGACTGCCTGGCGAAGAGTTCCATTGAGGGGACCGAGACGACGCGGGCCTTGACGCCCTTTTCGGTCAATTCCTTCTGGGCCTCGACAGCGATGGTCACTTCCGAGCCGGAAGCGAAGATGACCGCATCGGCGTCGGCGGGGCCGACCAGGGTGTAGGCGCCCTTGGCGGACTTGTTCTCGGCCGAATATTCGGTGCGCACAGCCGGCAGGTTCTGGCGAGAAAGGGCGAGGATGGATGGGTTCTTGTGCGCCTCCATGGCCAGTTCCCAGCATTCCGCGGTTTCCATGGCATCGGCCGGGCGGAAGACCAGGAGGTGGGGAATGGCGCGCAGGGCCGACAGATGTTCGACCGGCTGGTGGGTCGGGCCGTCTTCGCCCAGGCCGATGGAATCGTGGGTCATGACGTAGATGACGCGCTGTTCCATCAGGGCGGAAAGGCGGATGGCGGGGCGGGCATAGTCGGTAAAGACCATGAAGGTGCCGCCATAGGGAATGAGGCCGCCATGCAGCGCCACGCCATTCATGGCCGCGCCCATTTCGTGCTCGCGGATGCCATACATCATGTAGCGGCCGAGGCGATTGTCAGCCTGGAAGGGCAGGGTCTCGGGCGTGTTGGTGAGGTTGGAATGGGTGAGGTCTGCCGAGCCGGCCAGGGTTTCGGGCACGGTCTTGTTGATGATCTCGAGCGCCATCTGGCTCGCCTTGCGGCTGGCAACCTTGGGCTTGTCCTCGGCCAGCTTCTTTTTATAGGCGGCCATGGCGGCGGTGAAATCGGCCGGCAGCTTGCCCATCATGCGGCGGGCGAATTCGGCCTTGTTTTCCGAGGCGTTGAGGCGGGCTTCCCATTCGCCGCGCAGGTTCTGGCTGCGCTTGCCGGCGGCGCGCCAGGCATCGAGGATGGCAGCGGGGATTTCAAAGGGCGGATAGTCGATACCGAGGGCGGCCTTGGCACCGGCGAGTTCCTCGGCGCCGAGCGGGGCGCCGTGGACCTTTTCAGTGCCGGCCTTCTTGGGGGCGCCAAAGCCGATGGTGGTCTTGGCCGCGATCAGGGTCGGCTTGTCGGTCGAGGCCTTGGCGTCGTTAAGGGCCTTTTCGATGGCGGCCTGGTCGTGGCCGTCGATCTCGATGGTGTTCCAGCCCACCGCCTTGAAGCGGGCGATCTGGTCGGTGGAGTCGGCGTTGGACACCTTGCCGTCGATGGTGATGTCGTTGTTGTCCCAGATGACGATGAGCTTGTTGAGCTTGAGATGCCCGGCCAGCGAGATGGCTTCCTGGGAAATGCCTTCCATCAGGCATCCGTCACCGGCGAGTACGAAGGTGTGGTGATCGACGAGGTCGGAGCCGAATTCGGCGGCGAGCTTGGCTTCGGCGACGGCAAAGCCGACCGAATTGGCGAGGCCCTGGCCGAGCGGGCCGGTGGTGGTCTCGATGCCGGTGGCGTGACCGAATTCGGGGTGACCGGCCGTTTTGGAGCCAAGCTGGCGGAAGTTCTTGACCTGGTCGATGGTCATGTCGCTGTAGCCAAGCAGATAGAGCGAGGAATAGAGCAGCATCGAGCCGTGGCCGGCCGAGAGGATGAAGCGATCGCGATCGGCCCAATGGGGATCGGCGGGATCGAACTTCATGACCTTGGTGAAGAGCACGGTGGCGATGTCGGCGCAGCCCATGGGCAGGCCGGGATGGCCGGAATTGGCTTTTTCGACCGCGTCCATGCTGAGCGACCGGATCGCATTGGCCAAATCGTTCTGCTGGGCTGTATTCGTCATGGGACCGCTCGCTTGAAAGGCTTAAAACTGGCGGGAAGCGGCGCAGGGCGGCCCCCTCCCAAAGGCGGGGTTGAGGCATAACAGGTTCGTCCTACCTGTCAATGTCACCTAAGGGCGCAAGCGTTCGGTTCGAGGCCGGAAATCCGGGGGTTCGGCAGCAACGCAGTTGCATTGCCACAATCGCTGGGGCAGGTTGGACGGCATGGAATCGTCGCGTCTTGAGGGCAGTAGCGGCCATGAGTGAGACGGAACTTGAAGAAGGCCTGGTTTCAGCCACGGCCCGGTTCGACCGAGCGCTGGCCCGGTTGGGCACCAGTGCCCGTGACCTCAATGCCCGATTGCAGCGCCAGCAGCGCATGGAGGTGGATACCCAGCGCCTCGTGCATGAGCGCGCCCGGCTGGCCACCGAACTGGACAAGACCGCGGCGCGGGCCAAGCGGCTCGATGACAGCGCGCATGAAGTGTCGCGGCGGCTGGTCGAGGCCATGGAAACAGTGCGTTCGGTGCTGGCAAAGGCGGAGTGATCGCGTGCCCGAGGTGAATGTCGAGATCAATGGCCGCAAATACCGCATGGCTTGTGAAGAGGGCCAGCAGGGACATCTGATCGGGCTGGCCGAACGGTTCAACGCGCAGGTCGAGGGACTCAAGGGGGCGGTCGGCGAGATCGGCGACAACCGGCTGACCGTGATGGCCGGGATTGCGGTCCTGGACGAACTCTCCGAGGCCGAGCGCAAGATCAAGGCGCTTGAGATCCAGATCGCCGAACTGACCCAGGCCGGGCAGGATATTGCCTCCGAGCTGGAAAATACCGAGGCGCAGTTTGCGCAGAAGCTGGCGGAAGCCGCCAAGGCACTTGAAGGTGTGGCCGATACGCTGGACGCGGCGGTGGTAGTGCCCTAGATTGGCAAGCATTGGCAAAGATTGTCAAAATTGTCAGGAGGCTGCCATGGCGACGATGAATGTATCGCTGCCCGATGCGATGAAGCGGTGGGTGGAGGAACAGGTCGAGACCGGGCGATATGCCAATAGCAGCGACGTTGTACGCGACCTGGTGCGCAAGGAGCAGGAGCGGGCTCGGCAGCAGGCAGATTTTGACCGCGTCGTGGGCGAGGCGTTGGACAGCCCTCGGCACAGTCATGACAAGGACGAACTGCTCGAAACTGTCATGAGAAGGGCCGAAGCCATCATCGCGGGACGAGAGAAGCGGTGAGGGATGGCGTGGAAAACTGGCGAACTTGCTGATCGTGATCTAGAATGGATCGCTGTTGCGGGCATAGATCAATTCGGCATTCGCCAGTCGCGTACCTATCTCGCGAAAATAATCGATATGTTCGACACTCTGGCTACCAATCCGATGTTGGGCATGGAGCGACGTTCGGCGCGAGGGGCGGTGCGCCTGATGCCCTGCGGTCGGCATCACATCATTTACACGGTTGAGGGCGATGACATTGTCGTTCTTCGCGTTGTTCACGCTTTGCAAAACTGGCCCGATTTAATGTGAGTGCCCTTTGCACGGCCTCAAACATGCGCCTATATCTCGTTTCGCTGCCCGGCGCGTGAGGACACACACATCCCCGGGGCCTTAATCGATCCTAAGGGAGCTGTCCCTGACCGGGCCCGTGGGCTCGGACATACGGCGCCCACCTACGTATGTAGGTTCCCGGGATCGCAAGTCCCACGGCCAGGGCGGCACAGATTTCTTTCGAAGAGGGCATATGGCGGATCGGGCATTGGAAGAGGCAAAGGCGGCATTGCGGCGCGAGGCGCATGCGGCGCGCGCGGCCCTGGCCAGCGAGGACCGGGCCGAGGCGGCCAAAGCGGTTGCCGGGCACTTCTTTGAATCTGTCGCCTATGGGCCCGATGACGTGATCGCGGGCTATTGGCGGATTCGCGATGAACTCGATTGCCAGCCCATCCTGGTGCGGCTGATGGATAGCGGGCAAAAGGTCGTGTTGCCGGTGGTGCAGGGCGACGAGCAGCCGCTGGACATGCGGATATGGGAGGCCGAAACGCCGCTCTATGAGGCCGGATTCGGGACCCTTGCGCCATCCGATCTGGCGCCGCGGGCCGTGCCGGACCTGGTGCTGATGCCGCTGCTCGGCTTTGACGATCAGGGTACGCGCCTGGGCTATGGTGGCGGCTATTACGACCGGACGCTCTCCGTGCTGCCCAAGAAACCGCTTCTGGTCGGGCTCGCCTTCGCCGCACAGGAATTGCCGCACATACCGCGCGAAGCGCATGACATCCCGCTCGACATGATCGTCACTGAAAACGGCATGCGCGCCTTCGGTCGGGCCGCATGAGACTATTGTTTCTGGGCGACGTGATGGGGCGGTCCGGCCGCGACGCCGTGGCCGAGCGGCTGCCGGGCCTGATTGCCCAGATGGGTTTCGACTTTGTCATCGTCAATGGCGAAAACGCCAGCCACGGCAAGGGGCTGATCGAAAACCACTATGCTGCGCTGCGCGATGCGGGTGCCGATATCGTGACTTTGGGCGATCATGCTTTCGACCAGCGCGAGGCCTTGAGCTATATCGAGCGCGAGCCGCATCTGTTACGACCGATCAATTACCCTCCTGGTACGCCAGGGCGCGGGGCCATGCTGGTGGAAAGCCGCAAGGGTCATCGCGTGCTGGTGGTCAATGCGCTGGGACGGGTGTTCATGCCGCCCATCGACGATCCTTTCCGGGCCGTGGAAGCTGCGATTGCCGACTGCCCGCTCGGGGAAGTGGCCGATGCGGTGATTGTCGACTTCCATACCGAAGCTACATCCGAAATCCAGGCCATGGGCCATTTCCTTGATGGGCGGGCAACGCTGGTAGTGGGTACGCATACGCATATCCCCACGGCCGATCACCGCGTGCTCAAGGGCGGTACCGGCTTCATGGCCGATGCGGGCATGTGCGGGGATTTCGACAGCATTATCGGCACCGATACAGACGAGCCGCTCAACCGCTTCCTGACCGGCATTCCGGGCGGACGGTTCACGCCGGCCGAGGGCGAGGCGACGCTGTGCGGCGTGGCGGTGGAGACCGATCCGGCGACAGGGCTCTGCGCCAAAATAGCGCCGCTGCGCATTGGCGGCGTGCTGGCGCAGGTGATGCCGGATTTCTGACCGGCATTTCTTTATTGGCAGATTTCTGCTTGCCGAGTTCGAAAATTTGGGTTCGGATCAGCATGTTGCGCCTGGGGCGCAGAATTGACGGTTGGCTGAGACATTAAAGACTGGCCCCGGACGCGGCAGGAAGTGCCGATCAATCGTCCACGCATGCAGGGAATGGGGCCATGCTCGATCCGGTCATAAATTTTCTCAACGACATTTTCTGGGGCTATGTCCTCATCTACGGCCTGCTGGCCGTGGGGCTGTTCTTCACGATACGGCTGGGCTTTATCCAGTTCGTCAATTTCGGGGAGATGTTCCGCGCCGTACTCGGCTCACGCCAGGGGGACAGCGCCGGCATCTCGCCTTTCCAGGCCCTGACAATCAGCCTGGCCTCGCGCGTGGGCACCGGCAATCTCGCCGGTGTGGCGGTGGCACTCTATCTGGGTGGGCCGGGTGCCATCTTCTGGATGTGGATGGTGGCCCTTGTCGGCATGGCGACGGCCTATTCCGAATCCACCCTTGCCCAGCTCTACAAGGTCAAGAACGAGGACGGACAATATCGCGGCGGTCCCGCCTTCTATATCGCCAAAGGGCTCAAGGCGCCCTGGGCGGGAGCGATTTTCTCGGTCTGCCTGATCCTGGCCTTCGGCTTGGTCTTCAACGCCGTGCAGGCCAATTCCATCGCCGATGCCATGCAGGGCGCTTTCGGTTTTGAGAAGATCTGGGTCGGTGTGGCGCTGGCCATCCTGACCGGCGTTGTGATTTTCGGAGGTATTCGCCAGATCGCTCGTGTGGCTGAGATCGTCGTGCCGTTCATGGCCGTCATCTACCTGCTGGTGGCGCTCTATGTGGTGGCGATCCATATCGGCGAAGTGCCGGGCATGCTGGGCCATATCGTGCAGTCCGCCTTCGGGCTCGACGCCGCCGGTGGCGGACTGGCCGGTGCCTTGCTCAATGGCGTCAAGCGGGGCCTGTTCTCCAACGAGGCGGGCATGGGGTCAGCCCCCAATATTGCGGCCGTGGCCACGCCCGATCCGCACCATCCCTCCTCGCAAGGCTTCGTGCAGGCGCTGGGCGTGTTCATCGATACACTGCTGATCTGTACGGCGACGGCGCTGATGATCCTGCTCTCGGGCGTGATGGTAGAGGGCGGCGAACTGACCGGAACGCCGCTGACGCAGGCGGCGATGACGGTTCACATTGGCGGGGCGGGGCAATATTTCATTGCCATTGCCATCCTGTTCTTCGCCTTCACATCGATCATCGGCAATTACTCCTATGCCGAAAACGCCATGACGTTCCTCAAGGTTGGCAATATGCCGGGTCTGACCGTGTTGCGGTTGGGCGTTTTGGCGATGGTGGTCTGGGGGGCCTATGAGAGCGTGGCGACGGTGTTCAACGCGGCCGACGCCTCAATGGGCCTGATGGCGACGGTGAACCTGATTGCCATCGTGATGCTCTCGGGCACCGTGGCGAAGCTGACCAAGGATTATCGGGCGCAACGCAAGGCGGGCAAGGTGCCGCTGTTCCATGCGGCGGACTATCCCGAACTGGCCGGAAAGATCGACCAGACCATCTGGAACAAGCACGATCCGGGCTGATCAAAGGCTGCGCAACCAGGTCTGCCCGGTGTCACGCCGGGCAGGCGCTTTATTTTTGCTCTTCGCCCCCCTATAAGCGGCCTCGAACTCCAGAATTGCTTATCCGAGGTTACTCATGGCTGGCCATTCCCACGCCAAAAACATCATGCACCGCAAGGGCAAATCGGACGCCATCCGGTCCAAGATCTTTTCCAAGCTGGCGCGTGAAATCACGGTGGCTGCCAAGATGGGGCAGCCCGACCCCGCCTTCAATCCACGCCTGCGCCTGGCCATAGCCAATGCGCGCGCCCAGTCCATGCCCAAGGACAATATCGAGCGCGCAATCAAGAAGGCCTCGGGTGGCGATGCCGAGAACTATGACGAAATCCGCTATGAGGGCTACGGCCCGGGCGGAGTTGCCGTCATCGTCGAGGCGTTGACCGACAACCGCAATCGCACCGCGTCCAATGTACGCTCCTATTTCTCCAAGAATGGCGGCGCGCTGGGGGAAACCGGCTCGGTGGGCTTCATGTTCGACCGTGTGGGCGAAATCACCTATCCGGCCTCTATCGGCTCGGAGGACAAGGTGATGGAGGCGGCCATCGAGGCCGGCGCCGACGATGTCGAGAGCGACGAGGAGAACCACTACATCTACACCACCTTCGAGAATATGGCCGAAGTCTCTTCGGCGCTCGAGGCGGTGCTGGGTGAAGCCGAGTCGGTGAAGGCGATCTGGAAGCCGCAGAACGAGACGCCGATCGATGCGGAAAAGGGCGCGACCCTGCTCAAGCTGATCAATACGTTGGAAGAAGATGATGACGTGCAGAACGTCTATTCGAACTTCGACATGAGCGAGGAAGAGGCGGCCAAGCTCGAGGGCTGAGCGGCCGCCATTGTAAGAGACTGGCAAGAGGGCGGTCCATGGGGCCGCCCTTTGTGGTTTCAGGCTATGCGCAGGGTCAGTTCGGGCGGCGCATTGGTCTGATCCAGGACGACCGCGTTGCGGCCCGCCTGCTTGGCGCCATAGAGCCGCTGGTCGGCAATGCGGAACAATTCGGTGAAGGTGGTGGCTGCGGCGAAAGCAGCGCCACCGATGCTGACGGAAAGCGGGTGTACCTTTCCATCAGGCGCGAAGCAGGCCACGATGACGGACATGCGGATGCGCTCGGCCACGATTTGTGCCTGATGCTGGGTGACACCGGGCAGGAAAACCGCGAATTCCTCGCCGCCCATGCGGCCAACAAGATCGCCGCTGCGCAGCACCGTGCGGATTGCCCGGGCAATTATGGTCAGCGCCTCATCGCCATGGTCATGGCCATAAAGGTCGTTGATGGACTTGAAGTTGTCCGCATCGATCATCAACAGGGCGCCGCAGGACGACGCGGGGCTCTGCAGCCAGGCGTTGACGCGCGCGGTGAAGGCGCGCCGATTGAGGCAGGCTGTCAACCCGTCGGTGCGCGCGACCCGGTCGAGCCGCATATTGGCAATCGCCAGGCCACGCAATCTCAGGCTGAAATAGAAGAACAGCGGCGCGCCAATAATGATGGGCAGCGCGGCCGAGGCAATCAGAATGCGCGGGGCGATATCACTCTCCAGATCCATGAACATCAGCCAGGTCAGGGCGAGCGAGGCCGCTGCGCAAGCCAGCGTGCCAAAGACGGTCCACCGCCCGACGCTGGTCCAGCCTGGCAGTGCGATGATCTTGGATAGCGGCATTTGCAAATGTCTCGGCTTGAAATGGAGAAGTGCGGCTGTCCGCATACTGGTGAATGAAAACGACAGGCTATCGGTGCCTCAACAATAAAGCTGTCCTCTCGCAGGTCATCCCGAATAGTTCGGCACGATGCGAGCGGCAATTGTGATTTTTTACTATGTAATTCCGGATAGTCTGGAAGGAGAAATCCACGACGTGGCGTGTCAAAAGCAAAACGGTGTTCCATGTCCGCAGCCTTTGACTGCGGAGTAACCGAAATATTACTTCCGACATTTTCGCCCCGTTGCGATGCATTCCCGAATCCCAAAGTAGGGTCGGGGCCCTGAAGAAGGCGTTGCCGGGATTGATAAAGATTTATCGAGGCAACGCCGTGTGCACCAATTTGTTGCCAATTTGTTCACTTCGGACTTGGTATGGTCAGCGCTCGCCTCTACAAGGAAGACCATGACAAGGGCTGTGCGAATCATCGGGATCGATCCGGGGCTGCGGCGATGCGGCTGGGGGATCATCGAAGCTGTGGACAACCGGCTGAGCTATGTGGTGGGTGGCACGCTGACGCCGCCGATCGAGGGCGCGCTGGCGGACCGTCTTGCGGCGCTGGCACAGGGGCTGGGCGAGGTGCTCGACCGTTACCAGCCCGACGAGGCCGCGGTGGAAGAAACCTTCGTCAATTCCGGGCCGCGGTCGGCGCTGATCCTGGGGCAGGCGCGCGGCGTGACCCTGGTGGTGCCGGCGCTGCGCGGCCTGGTGGTGGCCGAATATGCCACCAATCTGGTCAAGAAGTCGGTGGTCGGAACAGGCCATGCGGACAAGAACCAGATCGGACTGATGGTCAAGACGCTGCTGCCATCGGCAGTGGTCAAGGGCGCGGACGCCGCCGATGCGCTGGCGGTGGCGATCTGTCACGCGCATCACCGGGTTTCGGCGCGCCGCATGGGGGCATTAGCATGATCGGCAAGCTCAAGGGCCTGGTCGACAGTTTTGGCGACGATCACGCTCTGATCGATTGCGGCGGCGTCTGCTATGAGGTGTTCTGCTCCAGTCGCACATTGCAGGCCCTGCCGCGCGTGGGCGAGGCGGCGGTGGTGTTTGTCGAAACCATTGTGCGCGAGGATTTCATCAAGCTTTACGGCTTTGCCAGCGAGGCGGAGAAAAGCTGGTTCCTGCTGCTGACCAGCGTGCAGGGGGTTGGGGCGCGAGTGGCGCTGGCTATCCTTTCGGTGCTCACGCCCTCGGAACTTTCGAGCGCTGTGGCCCTGCAGGACAAGGCCATGATCGGGCGCGCCAATGGCGTGGGGCCGAAACTGGCTTTGCGGGTGGTGACCGAGCTCAAGGGCAAGGTGCCGGCCATCGGTGCGATCGATGCGGGCACGCTGGGCCTGCAGAGCGCGCTGGGCGAGGGCGTGGCTGCCGGCAATGTCAGCGATGCGGTTTCGGCGCTGACCAATCTGGGCTATTCGAGCGCGCAGGCCTCCTCGGCTGTGGCGCGGGTGGTGGCCAAGGAGGGCGATGATACGCCGACCGAGAAGCTGATCCGGCTCGGGCTTAGGGAATTGAGCGCTTGACCAATCTGACTTCTGCATCCGCCGGCCGTGATGACAATCTTGATGTTTCCCTGCGCCCCTCGGGCTTTTCCGATTTCGTCGGGCAGGCCGATGCGCGCGCCAATCTCGAGGTGTTTATCGAAGCGGCCAAGAAACGCGGCGCGGCGCTGGATCATGTGCTGTTTGTCGGGCCGCCGGGCCTGGGCAAGACGACGCTGGCGCAGATCATCGCCAAGGAGCTGGGGGTGGGTTTTCGCGCCACATCCGGCCCGGTGATTGCCAAGGCCGGCGATCTCGCGGCGCTGCTGACCAATCTCGAAGAACGCGATGTGCTGTTTATTGACGAAATCCACCGGCTCAACCCGGCGATCGAGGAAGTGCTCTATCCGGCGATGGAGGATTTCCAGCTCGACCTGATCATCGGCGAAGGACCGGCGGCGCGTTCGGTGCGGATCGATTTGGCCAAGTTTACCCTGGTGGGCGCGACGACGCGCGCGGGTCTGCTGACCACGCCGTTGCGCGATCGCTTCGGCATTCCCGTCCGGCTCAATTTCTATACGCCCGAGGAACTGGTGCAGATCGTGACCCGTGGCGCGCGGCTGCTGGGCATGGCGATGGCGCCGGACGGGGCCATGGAAATTGCTCGCCGCTCGCGCGGGACGCCGCGCATTGCGGGTCGCCTGCTGCGCCGGGTGATCGATTTTGCCATGGTGGATGGCGCCGAGGAGGTCAACCGGGCGGTGGCCGACAAGGCGCTGCTGCGACTCGACGTGGATGCGCGCGGCCTCGACCAGCTTGACCGGCGCTATCTCAATACCATTGCCGATTTCTACAATGGCGGGCCGGTGGGCATCGAAACCATCGCGGCGGCGCTGAGCGAGCCGCGCGACGCCATCGAAGAGATCGTCGAGCCCTATTTGCTGCAGCAGGGCTTCATCCAGCGCACCCCGCGCGGCCGCATGCTGACCGCGATTGCCTTTCAGCATCTGGGCAAGGTGGTTCCGCAGGGTTTTGTCGGGCTGCAATCGAGCCTGTTCGAGGAGGATGGCGAGTGAGCGCCCGGCACGTCATCAGCTTTCCCATTGACGGACAGCGGTTCAATTTTCGCGCGGCCGGCATCATCATCATCGATGGGCATGTGCTGGTCTGCCGCGAGGATGATGACGATTACACCATGCTGCCGGGCGGCCGGATCGAACTGGGCGAAGACAGCCGGTTAAGCCTGACGCGCGAGATGGAAGAAGAGCTGGCCATGCCGGCGAGGCTGGGGCGGATGATCGCCACCTCGGAGAGCTTTTACCGGCGGGAAGACGAAGACTTCCATGAGCTTGGGTTTTTCTACGCCGTCGACCTGCCGGGACAGGCGCCCAATGGCGCTTCGCCCTGGCTGCAGCGGCCCGATGAAGGGCACATTCTCTCCTTTTATTGGGTGCCGCTGGCGGGAACGGCCCTGGAGGAATTCAACCTTCTGCCGCGCTGGTTGCCGGAGTTTCTGCGGGGTCTGCCGGACAGCCATGTCCATGTGACTCATGACGAACGGGGATAGCAATGTGCAAGCCTGACGATCCGATCGCCGGAACGCTCAAGCTGAGTCGCCCAGCCCACCGGGCGTTGGCGTCGGCCGGGATCAACACCTTTGCCGATCTGGCCCAATGGGCGCGGAAGGATGTTGCGGACCTGCATGGGGTGGGGCCGAAGAGCTTCGTTGAGCTGGATCCGGCGCTCAAAGCCCGTGGCCTGGACTATAAGGCGCCATGAGCAGCCATCGCATCCCTGTCCGCATCTATTACGAAGACACCGATTTCTCGGGCAATGTCTATCACGCGGCCTATCTCAAATTCTTCGAACGTGGCCGGACCGAGTTCCTGCGCGATCTGGGCGTGCATCACAGTGAGTTGGCCGAGCAGGGGATCGCCTTTGCCGTGCGGTCCATGGAGATCGACTTTGCCGCCGCCGCGCGGATCGACGATCTGCTGACCATTCAGACCGCGATTGCGGCGTCGAGCGGGGTTCGCCTGGTGCTCGAGCAGTCGGCCCTGCGTGGCGAGACGGTTATTGCCAGTGCCCGCGTGACAGTTGTCGCCATAAAGATGAGTGGCGGACCGGCTCGACTGCCCGCCCATCTGCGCGCCCTTCTGGTGCCGGGCGCCTGAACCTTCAATTCGGCGGCGCGGCGTTATCCAGCTTGATCGCCTTGAGCTTGTCGATGCCGAGCACCTGCAGCGCCAGCTTCTCGTAGAAAGGTTCGGAGGTGCCGGACCGCATCTTGTGCAAGAAATATTTTTCGAAGCCGATCTTGGCCGCATGCACCCATACGCCGGAAGCGGCCCAATTGACATTGCGTGGGGGTATCTGGGGCTGGGCGACAAAGGCCACTCCGCCATCGCCGAAATCGGCCAGGCAGATGGCGTTCCAGGTGGGCTCGGCCTGTGGCGGCTTGCCGGCGACCAGATTGGCGATGTTGTGCACGGTGGCCGTTACCATGGATTCGATCATGAAGCCGGTCTTGGGCACGCCGACCGGCACCGGGGTCTTGCCGGTGGGCGGGATGGCCACGCAAACGCCGATGGCGAAAATCTCGGGGAAGGCCGGATTGCGCTGGTACTTGTCGACGAGGATAAAGCCGCGGGGATTGGTCAACCCTTCAATGTCGCGCACGGCGGCGACCCCGCGGAAGGCCGGGAGCATCATGGCATAGGAAAAGGGCAGGTCGTGCTGGCGGACTGCCTGGCCGTCCTCGCCGATCTCTGCGAGGTGGAGATGACCATCGGCGAACTTGTCGACCTTGGCGTTGCAGATCCACTTGATGTGGCGCTGGCGCATTTCGCTTTCGAGCAGGCCCTTGGTGTCGCCAACGCCGTCGAGGCCGAGATGGCCGATATAGGGTTCGGAGGTGACGAAGGTCATCGGGACCTTGTCGCGCACCTTGGCGTCGCGCAGGGCCTTGTCGAGGATGAAGGCGAATTCATAGGCCGGGCCGAAACAGGATGCGCCCTGCACGGCTCCGACGATGACCGGGCCCGGATTGGCCACGAGGCGCTCAAAAGCAGATTTGGCCGAGACGGCGTGATCGATGAAGCAGACCGATTGTGTTTCGTGCTCGGGACCAAACCCCTCTATTTCATCAAAGGCGAGCTCGGGTCCGGTGGCGATGACCAGATAGTCATAGTCGACGGTGCTGCCATCGAGCAGCTCAATCCGACGGGCCGCAGGGTCGAGGCGGCGGGCGCCCTGGGGATGAAACTCAATATGGCGTCGGGCAAAGATGGGCCCGAGATCGATCTCGACATCGGGACGGTCACGCCAGCCGACCGCGACCCAGGGATTGGAGGGCACGAAGGAATAGAGGGCGCCCTTATTGATGACGGAAATGCGGTGCTCGGCGCCGAGCCGGTCGCGCAGCTCATAGGCCAAAATTGTGCCGCCAAGGCCGGCGCCGAGAACAACAATATGTGACATTGCATGTGCCTCCCTGTGGTTCGCGGTTGCAAGAAAACCGCTGCCATTGTCAGCTCAGTATGATCCCGGAGGCTTCGGGGGTTCTTGATCTGGCGCAAATGGCAGACAGCCGGCCGGAATCGGTTTGTTAACCCTTTGGTGACCATAAGGAGCCAATAGGCAGATTTGCGCCGCGCCGGACCTCACCAGCGCCCGGAATTGCGGGCATTTCTCTTAATTTTGACAGATTTCGTCCCCATCGCAGCAGCCATGGGGCCACACGCACGGGCCGGCCGGAAGGGATTTTTTCATGGAAGCCATGGATGCTGTTGGAGCTGTCGCTCCGCATGCTGACCTCTCCATCTGGGGCCTGTTCTGGGCCGCCGACTTCGTTGTCAAATCGGTGATGCTGGGTCTCCTGGCCGCCTCGATCTGGTGCTGGGCGATCATCATCGACAAGACCATTACCTATCGCCGGACGCAGGCGGAAATGAACCGCTTCGAGCGGACGTTCTGGTCCGGCCAGTCGCTGGAGGAGCTTTACCAGCAGCAGGCTGAAAAGCCCTCGGGCGGGCTGGGGGCGGTGTTCGTTGCCGCCATGAAGGAATGGAAACGAAGCCACGAGCAGAATGCGGCGAGCTTTGTGGGCATGCAGCAGCGGCTCGACAAGGTGCTCGATGTGGCCATCTCCCGCGAGAGCGAATATCTCGAAAAGCGACTGAGCTTTCTGGCCACGGTGGGGTCTGCGGGACCGTTCATCGGGTTGTTCGGCACAGTCTGGGGCATCATGAATGCCTTCACCAATATTGCGGCATCGTCCGATACCAATCTGGCCGTGGTGGCCGGGCCGATTGCCGAGGCGCTGTTTGCTACCGCGATTGGCCTGGTGGCCGCTATCCCGGCGGTGATCGCCTATAACAAGCTCTCCTCCGATGCCGGCAAGATGATCGGGCGGCTGGAAGGGTTTGCCGACGAGTTCTCGACCATTCTTTCCCGCCAGCTCGAAGCGCGGGGCCGCTGATATGGGCATGGGCGCAGCAGCGGGTGGAGGCGGCGGCGGGCGTCGTCGGCGCCGCAAGAGCCGGGCGATCATGAGCGAAATCAACGTGACGCCGATGGTCGACGTCATGCTGGTGCTGCTGATCATCTTCATGGTGGCCGCTCCGATGATGACCTCTGGGGTGCCGGTGGACCTGCCCCGTACGGCGGCCAATGAATTGCCCAGCCAGACGCGGCCGATCACCGTTTCGGTGTCGCCCGATGGAGCGATCTTTGTCGACGAGGCGCCGGTGGGCGAGACAGAGCTGGTCGCCACGATGGGCACTTTGGCCACCACGGAAGACCGCATTTATCTGCGCGGCGATACCACCGCCAATTATGGCACCGTGATGCGCGTCATGGGGCTGCTCTCGTCCGCCGGCTACACCAAGATCGGGCTCGTCACCGAGCGCGAGAGGTAGATCTCGCTCATGCGTACGGGCCTCGTCGTTTCGGTATCTGCCCATGTGCTGCTGCTGGTACTGGGTCTGGTCAATCTGGGATTGACCGAGCCGCTGCAGCCCAATGTGCAGTCCATTGCCGTCGACCTGGTGCCGATCGAGGAATTCTCCAATATCCGCATGGGCCAGCTCGATAGCGAGGTGGTGGAGACCGACACGCCTTCGGCTGTCGAAAGCGAGGAACCTGCCGAGCTGGCGCAGCCCACGGGTAATACCGAACAAAACCAGGTGACGCCATCGCCGGCTGATGTGCCAACACCAGCCCCGGTGACGGAAACGGCTCCGGCACCGGAGGCCGAGCCTGCGCCAGAGCCGGAGCCGACACCGGAGCCAGAGCCCACGCCCGAACCGGAACCTGCGCCCGAACCCGAGCCAACACCAACGCCGGTGACCTTGCCGCAGACGCGGCCGGAGGACCTTGCGCCGCCGCCTGAGCCTGAGCCAGAGCCTGCACCGGAACCCGAGCCGATCCCGGAACCAGAGCCAGAGCCAGAGCCAACGCCGGAGCCAGAGCCTGAGCCTGAGCCAGAGCCAGAGCCGGAACCAACGCCGGAGCCGACACCCGAACCAACGCCGCCGCAGGTGGACGTGGCGCTGCCGACGTCGCGACCGACCGACCTTGCCCAAATTCGTGAACAGGCGTTGGCAGCGGAACGGCGCCGTCGGGAAGAGGAGGAACGGCAACGCCAGGCTGCTGCGGCCGCCGCACAACAGGCGCCGCCGATGGAGATCAGTTCGGAAACGGCCGACGAGATTTCCTCGATCATCAACAATGCACCCACGACAGGTGCGACGACCGGGCAGGGCGGCTCACCGACGCTGGGCGATACGACCGGCACGTCGGCACGCTTGAGCCAGACGGCCATTGATGGTCTGGTGGCCCGGATCAAGACCTGCTGGAACCTGCTGCCGAGCGACTTCAACAGCGGCATGAACGTAACGCTGAGCGTGAGCATGAACCGTGATGGCAGTGTCGCAGGAACGCCGCAGATTGTTGCGTCCGACCCTTCCACCGCCGGGCAGGCCATTGCACGGGCGGCGCAGCGGGCGGTGATGCAATGTGGCCCCTACACCATGCTTTCGGCTGACGCCTATGACGAATGGCGGCAGATCGAAGTGGAACTCAGACCCTGACCTTGAATTTGCCAGTTTGCTGGCCAAACTGCGGCCAAAACGGCATGACCGGAGAAATTTAGGACCGATGACCCTGTTCAACCGACGCACAGCGCTCAAGCTTGGCCTTGCCGGCGGCGCCCTGCTGGCCACCGCGCCAATGACCCTGGCGCAGCTGCGCATCGTGGTGGAAGGCGCCAACTTCCAGCCGCTGCCGATTGCCATACCCGACTTTGCTTCGTCCGATCCGGCCTTTGGGCGCGAGATCGCCGATATCGTGCGCAACAATCTGCGCCGGTCCGGCCTGTTCCTGCCACTCGATCCGGCCTCGCTGCCGGTGCAGGTCGGCGATGTGAACGCGACGCCCGACTTCAATGTCTGGCGCACGGCCAATGTCGATGGCGTTGTCATGGGCGCAGTAGAGCGCGGCGGCCAGATTTCGGCGCAGGTGCGCGTGTGGGACACGCAGCAGGCGGCGCAGGTGGTGGGTAATTCCTACGCCACCGATCCCAATTCGGCGCGCCGGATCGGGCATCTGGTGTCTGACGCCATCTATTCGCAGCTGTCCGGTGGTACCGGCTATTTCGATACTCGTGTGCTTTATGTGGCCGAGAGCGGACCCAAGGCCAATCGGGTACGGCGCCTGGCCATCATGGATCAGGATGGCGCCAATGTGAGCTATCTCACCGATGGGCAGACCATGGCGCTGACGCCGCGGTTCTCGCCCAATGGCGATCTCGTCACCTATATGAATTTTGCCGAGGGCAATCCGCAGGTCTACCTGCTGCAGCTCTCGACCGGAAGGCAGCAGCGGCTGGCCAATGTGGGCGCCATGACCTTTGCGCCGCGGTTCTCGCCCGACGGCAACACGGTGGCCTTTTCAGTGGAGCAGGGCGGCGCGACCAATCTTTATGCCGTCTCTACCGGCGGCGGGCAGCCACTGCAGTTGACCTCAGGTGCGGCGATCGACACGTCGCCCTCCTATTCGCCGGACGGCAGCCGGATCATCTTCGAGAGCGATCGGGGCGGTTCACCGCAGATCTACCTGATGGGCGCCGGTGGCGGAAATGCCCAGCGCATCAGTTTTGGTCAGGGCAGCTATTCAACCCCGGTCTGGTCGCCCAATGGCGATCTGATCGCCTTCACGCGGCAATCGGGCGGACAGTTCCATATCGGCATCATGAACCCGGATGGCTCGGGCGAGCGGCTGCTCTATTCGGGTTATCATGCAGAGGGACCGACCTGGGCGCCCAATGGCCGCGTCATCATGTTCTTCCAGGATCCAGGTGGCAATGACGGCCCACGCCTGATGAGCGTGGATATCTGGGGGCGTGCGGCCCAGACGGTGCCCACCGAAAGCTATGCCTCCGACCCGTCCTGGTCCGGGCTGCGCAGCTAGTCGGCCAGACCAGATGAAACCAGACAGTCCTCCCGCGCGCGGGAGGGCTTTTTTGTTTGTCGAGGGGAACCCGGCCGCATGAAGGGGCTTTGCTACGCGACTGAGCGGCAGTTGGATCACTGCTAATTTTTCTTGTCCTGACGCCTGTCGGACAAGCCTGTTGTTCTTTCAAACTACTGAAATATATGGCTTTTTGAGAAACCTTCGGTTCCAGGCGATTTTTTGGAGCAAGCGAAACTGGCTGCGGCGGGGCTCCGTAACTTCCTGCGTACCATCCGAGGGGTGGGAACAGAATTACACAGGAAGGAACTAACAGATGACTCTTTCTCTTCGTGCTCTCTCCGTCGCTGCCGTGCTGGCATTCGGTTCGGTTGCCGGTGGCGTTGTCGCCCAGGAAAACCCGATGGTTGGCGGCGCTGCCATGCCCGCGACCAACAATATCGTGGAAAATGCCGTGAACTCGGCCGACCACACCACGCTGGTTGCTGCTGTTCAGGCCGCCGGTCTGGTGGAGACCCTGTCGGGCGAAGGTCCGTTCACCGTGTTCGCGCCAGTCAATGCGGCGTTTGAAGCGCTGCCGGAAGGCACCGTTGAGGGTCTGCTGGCGCCTGAAGCCAAGGACCAACTGACCGCTGTCCTCACCTATCACGTGATCGCCGGTGACATTCACTCTGGTGATCTGGTGCAGCTGATCAATGACAATGGCGGCGAATACAGCGCGGCGACCGTGCAGGGTGGTGAACTGACCTTCAGCCTGGACGGCGACATGGTCAAGATCACCGACGCCAATGGCGGCATGGCCACCGTGACCATCGCCGATGTGGACCAGTCCAATGGCGTGATCCATGTCATCGACGCGGTCCTGCTGCCCGCGATGTAACCAAAGCCTGCACGCCAACGAATAGTGCAGGAAACCGAGGCTTCGCTTGCCCCGTCCCAATGCGCGGAGCCTCACCTTGACGTGACCGAGATGGACGCCCGCATGCGTTCATGGTCACGTCCTTATTGACCAGGCATTGCCCGGCCCAGGCCGGGCGATGCAGTTTGAGGAGGTTGCCATGTCACTCACTCGTCGAAAGATGCTGTTTTCGGGCTCGCTGCTGGCGCTCGGTACCGCACTGGGCCTACGCGCCACGCAGGCTGCCGAGGGTGATTTTCCCTTCGTGCTGACCGACGAGGAATGGCAAGAGCGCCTCTCGCCGGCGGCCTACCAGGTGCTGCGGCACGAAGATACGGAGCGGCCCTATACCTCCCCGCTGAATGACGAGAAAAGGGCCGGTGTTTTTCACTGTGCCGGCTGCGACCAGGCCCTATTCGCATCCGACAAGAAATATGACAGCGGCACGGGGTGGCCCAGCTTCTGGGACTTCATTCCCGGCGCCATCGGCACCCAGGAAGACAATTCGCTGTTCATGACGCGGATCGAGGTGCACTGCTCCAATTGCGGCGGGCATCAGGGGCATGTGTTCGAGGATGGACCTCCGCCCACAGGCCTGCGCTATTGCATCAACGGCTTGTCATTGCGGTTCGAGCCGGCAGCGTAGTGTGAAGGAACGATCATCGGTGCCGTTCATTGGCCTTCCAAAGGAGGTAACCATGACCGACACTGACAAATCTCAAACCGCCGCCGATGCAAAGCTGGACAAGGTGAGTACCGGAGGCCATCTGGGCGGGACGCATTTCGGCCAGGCCGCGGGTGACGCCAAGACCAAGGAAGACCGACGCGATGGCGGGCGCAAATCGCGCCCCAATGACGGGCGCAACTAGCCCCTTGCATGGCAGCATCGCCATGCGTTTTGCTTGATTGCGCCGTTGCGACTCCGCTAAGCCAATCGGGTTGATAACACCCGGTTGGCCATGAAGATCACCACAATCGAAGTCGGCAAAGTGCCCGATCCGCTCAAGGACCGGTTCGACCCCTATGCCACCATGTTCCGCGACATGTTTGCCTCGACGGGGCAGACGTTCGAGTACGAGGCCATCCGGGTTCTTGAGGGGGAGACCCTGCCTGATCCAGCCACGCTGGAGGGTATTGCGATCACAGGATCGTCGGCGGGTGTCTATGAAGACCACGCCTGGCTCGATCCGTTACGCCAGTTTATCCGCAAGGCCTATGCGGCGCGCACGCCGATGCTGGGCATCTGTTTTGGCCATCAGGTGATGGCCGATGCGCTGGGCGGCGATGTGCGCAAATCCGACAAGGGCTGGGGGCTGGGTCGGCACCAGTACAGCGTTGCGGCACGCCCCGATTTCATGGATAGCGCGCCTGAGACGCTCTCGGTCGTGTGCTCTCATCAGGACCAGGTCATAATGCGGCCAAAGGATGCCGAAATCATCCTGGCATCCGAGTTCACGCCCAATGCCGGTCTGTTCTACCGCTCAGGCCAGGCACTCAGCTTCCAGCCGCATCCCGAATTCGATGACAGTTACGGCACTGCCCTTGTGGAGCTGCGGCGCGGCAAAGCGAGCGATGCGGTCATTGCCAAGGCGCTGGATTCGTTTGCGAGTGCCTCGGACAGTGCCAAGGTGCGGAACTATATCGCGCGCTTCATGCTGGATGCTGCCGGGCGGCGATAATCAGATCAGCTTTCCAGCAGCAGGGCGATTTCCGTGCGGAGCTGGTTGAGGCCGGTGCCCTTTTCGCTCGATGTCTGGATGATGTCTGGATGGGCGGCGGGGCGCTTGGCGATGGCGGCACGTGTCCGTGCAAGGGCCGTTTCGAGATCCTTGGCCGAAGGCTTGTCGACCTTGGTCAAGACGACCTGATAGCTGACGGCGGCGCGATCGAGTTCGTTCATGACGGAAAGGTCGTTGTCCTTGGCGCCGTGGCGGCTGTCGATCAGCACATAGACGCGGCGGAGCGTGGCGCGACCGGTCAGGTATTGGTGGATCAGCGCCGTCCAGGCCTTCACCTTGGGTTCGGGGGCCTTGGCATAGCCATAGCCCGGCATGTCGACAATGCGCAGGTTTTCGCTCTGGCTCTCAAAGATGTTGAGTTCCTGGGTGCGGCCGGGCGTGTTGGAGGTTCGGGCGAGGCCTGAGGTGCCGCACAGCGCATTGATCAGGCTCGACTTGCCCACATTGGAGCGGCCGGCAAAGGCGATCTCGACCCTGTCCATGGGCGGCAGGTCGGCCAGCTTCACGCAGCCCTTGACGAACAGGAAGGGCCGGGCAAACAGCAGGCGGCCGCGCTCGATAATGTTGGGGGAATAGTCGGGCTGGCTCATTTGTGATCCCGGATAGGAGAAGCCCGCCGGCGAAGCGGCGGGCCCTTCATTCGTTCAATTCGGCTTAGCTCTTGCCCGGCTCGGCGGGCTTTGGCTTGCGCCGGAAGCTGTCCATGATGTTGCCGAACAGGTTCACCTCGGCGCCATGGCGCTTCATGATGAACCATTGCTGGGCGATGGAGAGCGTATTGTTCCAGGCCCAGTAGATCACCAGACCCGCGGGGAAAGTGCCCAGCATGAAGGTGAAGATCACCGGCATCCAGTTGAAGATCATGGCCTGGGTCGGATCCGGGGGCGGCGGGTTGAGGCGCATCTGCACCCACATGGTGATGCCCATGATGACGGGCCAGATACCCAGGTGCAGGAAGCCGCCGATGACCGGCATGACCGTGGGATCCCAGGGGATCAGGCCGAACAGGGTGAAGATATTGGTCGGATCGGGCGCTGCCAGATCCTGAATCCACCCAAAGAACGGCGCATGGCGCATTTCGAGCGAGATGAAGATAACGGTATAGAGCGCGAAGAAGACCGGGATCTGAATGAGGATCGGCCAGCAACCCGAAAGCGGGTTGATCTTCTCTTTCTTGTAAAGCTCCATCATCGCCTGCTGTTGGGCAGCGCGATCATCCTTGAGACGTTCCTGGATAGCCTTCATTTCCGGCTGCACGCGGCGCATGGCGGCCATGGAAGCGTAGGAGCGGTTGGCCAGCGGGAAGAAGATGGCCTTGACGATAACCGTCACGGCCAGCACGGCGAGGCCGAAATTGCCCAGGATGCCGTAGAGAGTGACCAGCAGCCAGTGCATGGGCTTGGTCAGGAAGTGGAACCAGCCCCAGTCAATCAGCAGCTCAAGCCGGTCAAAGCCGTAGCTTTCCTGATAGGAGGCGATGACCCGGTCTTCCTTGGCGCCAGCAAAGACATAGGCTTCGTGGCTGACCGTGCTGCCGGCCGGGACCATGACTGGCTGGGTTTCGACATAGTTGGTCTGGAAGACATTGGTGCCGCCCGACTGGGAATAGGCAAAGCGCGCATTGATGGAGGTGCCGGGCTGGGGCAGGACAGCAGTTGCCCAATACTTGTCGGCAATGCCAAGCCAGCCGGTGGTCGAGGAGAAATCGACCTGGCGCTCGTTCTGCAGGTCGCCATATTTGCGGGCGACATAATTGTTGGAGCCCAGCACGCCGATCGGGCCTTCGTGCTGAATGAAGAAGTTCTGTACCTGCGGATTGCCGTGGCGGACCACGCGCGAATAGGGGAACAGGGCCACATCGCCCGCGCCGGTGTTTTCCACGGCCTGGGTGATCGTGAAGAGGTAGTAGTCGTCCACGGCGAATGTGCGATGGAAAACGAGCCCCTCACCATTGTCGAAACGCAGGGTGACCGGCGTTTCGGCAGTCAGCGTGGCGTTGTCGCCTTCGACAGTCCATATCGACTGGCTGGTGGGCAAGGAGACATTGGAGCCTGCGGCAGCGGCCCAGCCCTGTTCCACGAAATAGGCGTCGGCGAGGCCTGCGGGCTTGAGGAGGGCGATAATGGGGGATTCGGGATCGACCGTCTCGCGATAGTTCTTGAGCTGCAGGTCGTCGATACGCGCACCGGTGAGGTTGATCGAGCCTTCCAGGTCCGGCGTCGAAATGGTGACGCGGTCAGAGGCGGCAATGGCGGTTGCCCGGTCGGCAAAAGCCTGCGGCGTATCGCTGCCCGTGGCTGGCGCAGCGGCAGTGCCGTCGGCATTGCTCGCGGGAACCGCCAGCTGCTCGGCCTCGGCCTGCTGCTGGGCGGCGATCTCGGCCTGGCGCTGGGCCTGTTCGAGTTGCGGACCGGCAATGAAAAACTGCCAGCCGAACAGCACGATCATGCTGAGCACGACGGCAAGGATCACATTGCGATTGTCAGAATTCATGGTCTCGGGTTCCGTTGGCCGCGGCCGGGTGTTTTGCGATTATCGCCCAGGTTTGTGTCATGCACACGAGCGATCAGGCCGCCGAGATCGGCGACCAGTTTGGTGAAAGGCTGGCTGAGGGCCTCGCGCCGCGCCAGAAGGACATAGTCATGTCCGGGCACAAAGTCACGCGCGCAAGCTGCCGCAGCCGCGCGCAGACGCCGCTTTATGCGGTTGCGCTCAGGAGAATTGCCGATTTTCTTGGTGACCGTGAAGCCGACGCCGGGATCAGGATCGCTGCTGGGCACTGCCTGCAAACCAAACGCAGAACGCCCGGCGCGATTGCCCCGGGCGGCCCTCAAAAACTGCGTGCGCCGCTTCAAACGGCGCAGTGTCGCTTGGCGCGTGGACTGTTCGGCCGTCATCCGGCCAGAAATCCTTAGGCCGAGAGCTTCTTGCGGCCATCGCGGCGGCGGCGATTGAGAATCGCGCGGCCGTCCTTGGTGGCCATACGGGCACGGAAACCGTGACGGCGGGCACGCACGAGCTTGGAAGGCTGGTATGTACGCTTCATAACATCAGACCGCGCTGTGGCACGGTTCCTCTTGGTTTGTGCTGCCTGAGAGCAGAATTATCCTGGAGGCGGGCAATCGCGCCGCCTGCGCGTTGGTGGGGTCTATAGGGAAAAGACCAGCGCAAGTCAACGCGCATTGGCGGGCCGTTCGCCCCCTCGGTCCCTGTTGTCAAGCCAAGGTTTCCCCCGCATAAGAGCAGCAATGGTTCTGGCCTGTGGCGGACATGGCTGAGATTTCTCGACCCGAGCTTTGCATCGTGGGCGCGGGTGCGCTCGGAATCGCGCTGGCCCAGCACGCCCGGCGCCTTGGCGCGCAGGTCACACTGGTGGACAGGGGGGCGCCCGAGCCGGGCGATGGTCCCCAACGCGCCATGCGGCTCGCCGCACTTGCGGCGAGTGCGTCGCGGGCGGCGGCGATACGTCAGGCCGCTGCGGTTGGTGTGGCAGGCGCCGAACCCAAGATCAGCATGCGGACCGTGCAGGAGCGTGCGCAGGATCTGGCGGCCGAGCACGGGGTGCTCGACAGCCGCGAGCGGCTCTCGGCGCTGGGGATCGAGGTGCTCTCGGGGAAGACCCGTTTCGTCGATGGCGCCACGCTTGCCGTGGGCGAGGTGCAGGTGCGGCCGCAGGCCTTCGTGCTGGCAGTGGGCGGCGCGACCGTGGTGCCGGCCATCGACGGGCTGGACCCGGCCGGCTATTTCACGCCCGACAGCATCCTCGAAAATGCGCGCAAGCTGACGCATCTGCTGGTCATTGGCGGTGACACCGAAGGTCTGGCGTTGGCGCAGGTGTTTGCGCGGTTGGGCTCGGACGTTACCCTGGTGCCGCAAGGGGCGGCCTTGGCCGGATTTGACATCGAGACGTCCAGTATCCTGACGCAGGCCCTGGCGGAAGACGGTGTGCGGGTGATTGACGGTGGCATGGTCGAAGCGATCCAGCCCCGCTCGCAGGGCATCGGCGCCAGCGTTGTCCTGCCCGATGGTGACGGACGCGAGGCGCTGGACGTTTCTCATTTGCTGGTGTGTGCCGGTCGCCAGGCCAGCATGGCGGAGCTGGGGCCTGAAGCGGCCCGGCTCCGGTCCCTGCGTGGCCAGCCGAGACAGTTTGCTGTCGGGGCACTTGGCCAGACCAGCAATGGGCGGATCAGGGCAGTCGGTGCAGCGGCGGGCATCGAGCAGTGGCCGCATGCGCTTGGTCACGGACGGGCGGTGATCGAGGCCCTGGTGCTGGGGGCGGCGCGCCGCCGCCCGGGATATGAGCCGCGCCTGGTGCAGACGGAGCCGGCCCTGGCCCAGATCGGCCGCTGGCCTGCCGAGACCAAAAAGCTGGCGGCAGGCCATGCCGTCCTGCGGGCGGGACTGAGCGATAATGTCAAAGCACTGGCTGAGGGACGGAGCCGTGGTCTTGCCAAGGTGCTGGTCAATCCCAAGGGTCAGGTCGTGGCTGCGAGCCTGGTCGGGCCCGAGGCTGGCGAACTGGCGGGCGTGCTCGCATTGGCCATGGACAATCACCTGCCGCTGAGCCAGCTAGCCGCGTTGAGTGCGCCCCATCCGAGCCTCTTGGAGATGCTTGTCGGCCTTGGGGAAAACCAGAGTGCCACCGAGACCGTATCTCCCTTTGCGAGGCGCGTTGGCGCGGCGCGGCGATGGTTGCGCATTTGAGTCGGGGTGCTGCTGGCGACCGGACCGGGCGACAAGGCTGGTCAGCGCCAAGAGGCCTGACGCAAACAAGGGGACTGGCATAGTATTGCAGGCATGACCAACCCGCTCAACGCCATGGCTGGCCGGTTTCCGGGCCTTTCGAGCAAGCTGATCGCCACGATTATCGGGGTGATCCTGCTCGTCGAGATCGTCATTTTCCTGCCATCTGTTGCCAGTTTCCGCACGACCTGGCTGGAAGACCGCCTGCAGGTCGGGGTGGTGGCAGCCCGGGTGCTTGACGCCGTGCCCGACGTCATGGCGCTGCCACGCGACCTGACCGATCGCCTGCTCAACTCAGCGGGGGCCCATGCCATTGTCTATCGGCGCGAAGGGCAAAGCCAGCTCATCGAACTGACCAATCCGGTCATGCCGGACACGGTGGTGACCGCCGATCTGCGGCAAGGGGACCTGCCCAGCCGGGTCTGGGGGGCGCTGGACACGCTGTTTGCCGCACCGGGGCGGACATTGCGCGTGGTGGGCGAGGGCGATCTCAATGAGAGTCTGGTCGAGTTGCTGATGCCCGAAACGCCGCTTCGACGCGACATGATAGATTATTCGCGCAGCTTTGCCCTCGTGTCCTTCGGCATCGCCGCGGTAACGGCATTTGTGCTTTATGTGCTGGTCAGCCGCCTGTTCATCGATCCGGTCCTGCGGGTTACCAGCAACATGCTGTCTTTCCGCAAGGCGCCGGAGAATGCCGCGCTCATACTTGTGCCCTCCAGGCGTTCTGACGAGATCGGCATTCTCGAACGCGAACTGGCTGATATGGAAAGCGAGCTGTTTTCCATGCTGCGGCAAAGGCGGCACCTGGCCGATCTGGGATTGGCGGTGGCCAAGATCAATCATGACCTGCGCAATACGCTGAGTTCGGCGCAACTGCTCTCGGACCAGGTGGCCACGCTGGACGATCCCAAGGTACAGCGGCTGGCGCCGCGGCTGGTGACAACGCTGGACAAGGCGATCGGATTTGCCCAGGCGGTGCTCGATTATGGACGGGAAACTTCGATTGTCCCGCAGTTTGCGCCGGTCAATGTGCGTGGTCTGGTGGACGATGCCGCTTTTGACGCTCGCGTTGCTGGCCACCCGTTCATTGCCTTCGAGAACAGGGTTGAAGGCGATCTGATGATCGAGGCTGATGCGGGACAGCTGGCGCGCGTGCTGGTCAATCTGCTCAAGAATGCGCGCGAGGCCCTGGAGGCGGTGCCGGGCGAGGATCACGATTTTCATATCGAGACCTGGGCGCATAGCGACGCGGATCGCACGGTGATCTCGGTGCGTGACAATGGGCCCGGGCTGCCGCCGCGCGCACGGGAAAACCTTTTTGTCGCATTCGAGGGATCGGCGCGCTCAGGTGGTACAGGGCTGGGGCTGGCCATCGCCCGGGAAATCACCGAAGCGCATGGAGGCGTGCTGGCCCATATTGAGGAGGGCCGGGGGACGCGCTTTGATATCACCCTGCCTGCCCATCACCACGAGGGGTGAATTCTTCCCCTGAAAATCATCACAGGGCCGCTTGCATTGCCCAGAACACCCATGTATGGGTTGCCCCGCTTCGATCGGAAGCGCCAGTCGCACCGATCCGACAAGCCTGCCGCATATGTCGGTTTGCGCGCCCGTAGCTCAGCTGGATAGAGCACCAGACTACGAATCTGGGGGTCAGGAGTTCGAATCTCTTCGGGCGCGCCATTCATTCGCTCACACCAGAGTTACCTCGTTGGTCGGCGCTGCGGGGGCGGATTGATCGGCCGGCTCGCGCTTCGCTCGCTGGCGCGGTGCATTTCTCAAGTGCGCCATATATTTCAATAACTTACCCGTGATCTGCTGCTTTATGATGATCCATTGTTTGCAGCCGGTTGGGGCCGGCTCGATCGCGGCGTTGGGCGTGGCGATGTCGGCAAGCCTCTCCGGATCAGCCTGTTCGGGGGCCTTCGATTGGACCACTTGCCGCTAGGGCAGCAGCGCCTCGCGCAGCGGGCGCTCGGCATATGTTCGCAGGTCCAGGTCAGCCTCAATATGATCAATATGGATCAGCGTCAGCCGGCTGGCACGCTCTGCGTCGCGCTCGCGCAGGGCTGCAACTATGTCGCCGTGTTCATTATGTCCGCAGCTTGAGGCGCCGGTGCGGCCATAAAGGGCAATGACCAGTGAGGAGCGCGCGATAAGCTCCTCCATGAAGCGCCGCATGATGGCGTTGCCGGCTACGTCTGCGAGCAGCAGGTGGAATTCGCCCGAGGCGCGGATGGCGGCGCGGCGCGAGGCGGGGCCGCGCTCGGCCAGCAGGCGGGTCTCTTCCTCGAGGCAGGCATCGAAGCGGACAAAGTCGGCGTGCCTGACCTGGGAGGTAGCGATGCGGACTATGCCGGCCTCAATCTGCCTGCGCGCTTCGAACAGTTGCCGCGCCTCTTCCGGGCTTGGGCTGGCAACAAAGGCGCCCCGGTTTCGTTCGGCGCGTATAAGGCCTTCGAAAGTCAGGGACTGCAGCGCGGCGCGCACGACAGTTCTGCTAACGTCGAACAACTTTCCAACTTCGGCTTCCGAAAGCTTTGTTCCGGGCACCAGTCGATGTTCGACAATGGCATCGCGCAATTGGTCGCGAATGGCCATGGCCCGGTCATCGGGCGGCAGCAGAGGATCGGAAGGAGAAGACTGGAGCATGGTTCACCTGACTTCTTCATAAAGCCATTTGTGGCGTGACGAAAGTGAAAGATCGGCGCCGATCCCTGAGGAGGATTGCATACAATCTGATCGCATACTTGTCCACAATTGGCTAATTGTTAGGCACGTCGCGCTACTGGCGCGTGGGTAGGCAATTCTGGCTGGTGAAAAACCGTTTGTGCAACAGAATGTTACGGCGCCCGCGGGGCATTTGGCACGGCGGTTGCAAAGTCACTCCCGGAACAGGGGGGCTGGATGACCAAGGCAGCGTCGATCGATATCGCGTCGGTTTCCAAGATTTACGGCAAGACCACGGCGGTCGATTCGATCAGCCTGAAGATCCCGGCTGGAAGCTATTGCTGCCTGCTCGGCCCCTCTGGCTGCGGCAAGACGTCGACCCTGCGCATGATTGCCGGTCATGAAAGCATTTCGCTCGGAGACATCCGGCTCGGGCCCACGGTCGTCAACGACCTGCCGCCAGCCAGGCGTGGCACGGCGATGATGTTCCAGTCCTATGCGCTGTTTCCGCATCTCGACCTGGTCGACAATGTTGCCTTCAGCCTCGCCATGGCCGGCATGTCCAAGACTGAGCGCCGCGCCAAGGCGCTCGACATGCTCAAGCTCATGCAGATGGAGGCCTATGCCGACCGGCGTCCGGCTCAACTCTCGGGAGGTCAGCAGCAGCGCGTGGCTCTCGCAAGGGCGCTGATCACCGACCCCGAAGCGTTGCTGCTCGACGAGCCGCTGTCGGCGCTCGATCCCTTTCTCAAGGTGCAGATGCGGGCCGAACTCAAGAAGCTGCAGAAGAGCCTGGGCATCACCTTTGTGCATGTGACCCACAGCCAGGAAGAGGCCATGGCCCTGGCCGACCTCATCGTGGTGATGAGCGAGGGGCGCATCGAACAGGCCGCCGCGCCGCGCGAGATTTTCGAGCGACCGGCCACCGCCTTCGTTGCCCGGTTCATGGGCGATCACAATGTGATTTCCGGCCGGTCGGCGGGCGAGGCGGACGGCATGGCCCGGCTGGCAGTGCCCGAAGGCGGGGAATTTTCAGCCAGGGGAGAAGCGCTGCCACCTGGCCAGCCTCTGGACATTGCCGTGCGTACCGATCGCGTTCGCATCGGCACGCCAAGTGGTGGTGGCCTGGGTTTTACCGGGGTCGTGACCAATACCGAATATCGCGGCGCCACGGTGAAGATCACCTGCGATGGTGCCGGCATCTCAGATTTCACCGCGATTCTTCCCGACAAGGCGTTCTTTGCCGCGCCCGTCAAGGTCGGGGATGCGGTGCCTCTCCATTGGGACGCCGAGGACGCCATCGTCCTTGGTCGTCTCGATACATAAATCGTCACTCCAGCGAACAGGGACATCAGCTATGACGAAGACCACAGAAAAGCAGGCCGGGATCAGCCGCCGCAACTTCCTCAAGACCGGCACGGCGGCCGTGGCGGGTGCAGCCGTCGGCTCGGGTGCCATTACCGGCTTTCCCACCATCTGGGCGCAGAACCCGATCACGCTCCGCCAGTTCGGCACGGGCGTTTCGAACCTCAACGCCATTGCAGAAAAGTGCAAGGAAGACCTGGGTATCACGCTTGAGATGACGGCCACCGACTCGGACGCGGCCGCGCAGCGCGCCGTGACCCAGCCCGACAGCTATGACATTGCCGATATCGAATACTGGATCTTGAAGAAGGTCTTCCCCACCGGTGTCATCCAGCCCATGGATACCTCGCGCCTGACTTATTACGACCAGATCGTGCCACTGTTCAAAACCGGCAAGCTGCTGCCGGACAGTGTCATCGCCCAGGGCACCGCGCCCCATACGGTCGGCTTTGTCGAAGGCCCCGACAGCACCACCTTTGCCGGCGGCGAGACCGGCTGGTTCACCATGGTCCCCACCATTTACAATGCCGATACTCTGGGCATCCGCCCGGACCTGGTCGGTCGCGAGATCACCACCTGGGCTGACATCATGGACCCGGCCTTTAAGGGCAAGACCTCGATCCTCAATATCCCGTCCATCGGCATCATGGATGCGGCCATGATCATGGAAGCCATGGGCGAGATCACCTATGCCGACAAGGGCAACATGACCACCGAGGAAATCGACAAGACCATCGATTTCCTGATCAAGGCCAAGCAGGACGGCCAGTTCCGCGCCTTCTGGAAGAGCTTTGACGAGAGCGTCAATCTGATGGCCTCGGGCGAGGTGGTCATCCAGTCCATGTGGTCACCGGCCGTGGCCGCCGTGCGTTCGCGCGGTATTCCGTGCAAGTACCAGCCGCTCAAGGAAGGCTATCGTTCCTGGGGTGGCGGGCTGGGCCTGGCTGCGCATCTCTCGGGCGCCCAGCTCGACGCGGCCTATGAATATATCAACTGGTACACATCCGGCTGGGTCGGCGGCTATCTCAACCGTCAGGGCTATTATTCGGCCAATATGGAAACGGCCAAGAACTACATGTCCGAAGACGAATGGGGCTTCTGGATCGAGGGCAAGCCGGCCCAGGGCGATATCCTGGCGCCCGATGGGACGGTCATGGAAAAGGCCGGCGCCGTGCGCGACGGCGGCTCGTTCGAAGAGCGCATGGGCAAGGTCGCCTGCTGGAACTCGGTGATGGACGAAGACCGCTACATGGTCCGCCGCTGGAATGAGTTCATCGCGGCGTAATGGCTGGGCTGGGGGAGGGACGTCTCCTCCCCCGCCTTTCTGGCACCCTCTCCCAAATGGGGAAAGGGGAGACCCGGAGATTTGAGAGTTACTGAGGACCCTTCTTCCCCGTGTGGGAGAAGGTGGCGCGCAGCGCCGGATGAGGAAACCAGGATGCAGAGGACGTCACCGTGAACAATCTGCTGGCCCGCGCCACGCCTTACCTGCAGGCGACGCCGCTGACGCTGATCCTGGGGTTCTTCCTGGCGCTGCCCATCCTGCTGCTCGTTGTGGTCAGCTTCTGGGACTATGACTTTGCCGGCATGTATCCGGGCTTTTTCACCTTCAACTACGCCGAGACGCTTGGCTCCTGGGTGACCTGGCGAACCTATGGCAATACGCTCAAATTCGCTTTCCTGGTTTGGGCCATCACGGCCTTTCTCGGCTTCTGGGTCGCTTATTTCCTGGCCTTCCACATTCGCACGGCGGCCATGCAGATGGTGCTGTTTCTGGTCTGCACCGTGCCGTTCCTCACCTCCAACATCATCCGCATGATTTCCTGGATTCCGGTGCTGGGACGCAATGGGCTGGTCAACTCTACGCTGGTGAATGCCGGTATCATCGACCAGCCCATCGAGTGGCTGCTCTATTCCGATTTCGCGGTCGTGCTGGCCATGGTGCATCTTTATACGCTGTTCATGGTGACCCCGATCTTCAACACCATGATGCGCATCGACCGCGCGCTGGTGGAAGCGGCGCGCGACGCCGGGGCCAAGAACTGGCAGATCATCTGGCATGTTATCCTGCCGCTGGCCAAGCCCGGCATTGCCATCGGCACCATCTTCGTCGTGACCCTGGTCATGGCCGATTTCTCGACTGTCCAGGTGATGAGCGGGGGGCAATCTGCCTCGGTGGCGCTGATGATGCGCAACCAGATGAGCCTGCTGCAATATCCGGCCGCGGCTGCGAACGCCATCGTGCTCCTGGTACTTGTTCTCGTGATGGTGGCGGGCATCCTGCGCATCGTCGACATCCGCAAGGAGCTTTGAGATGAGCGAAAGACGCGGCCCCGGCTTTTACATCCTCGCCATCTTCTTTTTGCTCTTCGTGCTCTTCCTCTATGGGCCGCTTTCAGCGGTGTTCATCCTGAGCTTCCAGGGCCCCTCCGGCGGATTGACCTTCCCCCTCAACGGGGTGTCGCTGCACTGGTTCTTCAACCTCTTCGAGCGCCAGGCCGTGGGCGATTTCGGCGCCAGTTTCGGTCGCTCGTTTGCACTGGGGCTGATGGTGATGGCTGTGACGGTGCTGGTGTCGCTGCTGGCGGGGCTGGCCTTCCGGCGGCGCTTCATTGGCGCGACGCCCTTGTTCTACCTCACCATTGCGAGCCTGGTCGTACCCTCGATCATCGTCAGCCTGGGCATTGGCGTGCTCTATCAGCAAGTGGGTATCCGTCCCGCCTGGTTCAGTTCGGCCTTTGGCGCCCATCTGACCTGGACGCTGCCTTTTGGCGTCCTCATCATGTTCGCCGTCTTCAACCGCTTCTCCCCCAGCTATGAGGAAGCCGCCCGGGATCTTGGTGCTTCCTCCTGGCAGACTTTTGCCCATGTGGTATTGCCCATGATTGCGCCGAGCCTGATTGGCGTGGGACTTTTTGGCTTCACGCTCTCCTATGATGAATTCGCGCGGAGTCTCATGACCTCGGGCAGCGCCAACACCCTGCCGCTCGAAATCTATGGCATGACCACCAATGTCACGACGCCGGTGCTCTATGCGTTGGGAACGGTAACGACGCTCTTTTCCTTCTTCGTCATTTTGGGGACCATTGCCGCCATTCAGCTGCTGCAGCGCCGCAGGGTGCGGGCATGACGCAACTGCTTGTCGTCAATCCCAACACGACCGCAAGCATGACTGAGATCATCGCTGCGGCCGCCTGCCAGGCGGCGGGGCCTTCGACAGACATCCGGGCGGTAACCAGTGAAATGGGGCCGGTCTCCATCGAGGGCTTTTATGACGAAGCATTCGCTGTACCGGGTCTATTGGCGCAGATTGCCGCGGGGGAAAGAGCCGGGGCGCGGGCGGCCATCATTGCCTGTTTCGATGATACGGGCCTGGACGCTGCACGTGCAATGGCCAGCATTCCGGTGCTTGGCATCTGCGAAAGCGCATTGTCGCTCGCCGCTATAGTGGCCAAGCGTTTCACCGTGGTCACGACCATGGAACGGTCGCGTGTGCCTATCGAGGAACTGGTCGACCGCTATGGCATGGCGAGGAAAGCCCATGTCCGCGCCGCCAATATTTCCGTGCTCTCGCTGGAGGACCCCAATTCCGGCGCCCGCGACAAGCTGCGGAGCGAGATCACGCGGGCCATTGTCGAGGACAATGCCGAAGCCATTGTGCTGGGCTGCGCGGGCATGGCGGACCTGGCGCGGACATTGCAATCCGAGTTCGGCATGCCGGTGATCGACGGGGTCGGGGCGGCGGTCAAGCAGGCGGAAGCCCTGGTGGCCCTCGGGCTGTCCACGAGCAAACGCGGCGCGTATGCTGCCCCTGTCGCTAAATCTTATACCGGCATGATGGCCGACTTCGCACCATGACTTCAGACATCCGCAGGCTTGAGCTTGCGCAGATCGAAACCCTGATCGGCTGGGCTGCCGGGGAAGGCTGGAATCCCGGCCTCGATGATGCGCCCGCCTTCCGGGCCGCCGATCCGAACGGCTTTCTTGGCGCCTTTGTCGATGGACGAATGGTCGCCGGCATTTCGGTGGTGGCCTATGACGACGAGTTCAGCTTCCTCGGGCTCTATATCTGCCACAAGGATTTCCGCGGGCAGGGGCTGGGTCGCGCCGTCTGGGACGCGGGAATGGCCTATCTCGGTGCCCGCACCATCGGTCTCGATGGCGTGCCCCAGCAGCAGGCAAATTACCGTCGCATGGGATTTGTTCCACAGTATGAAACCATCCGCATGTCTGGCCTGCTCGACCTCGCTCCGGCCAGATATTGCGAGGTCACACCTCTTTCGGCTGCCTTTGCTGTGCGCGATATTGACCGCACCTGCTTTCCAGCCGACAGGCCGGCATTTCTGAAGGCCTGGATCGCGCCGCCCCGGGTGGCCTTGTTGGCGACGCGCGATGGCGAGGTGGCGGGCTACGCGGTGGTTCGCCCCTGCCGGATGGGGCGCAAGATCGGGCCGCTTTTTGCAAAGGACCTCAAGATTGCTCTCGACCTGCTCGGTGCCATCCATGGACAAGTGCAAATCGACGTGCCCATGTACCAAAAAGCCCTGCTTGCCGAACTCGAGGGGCGCGGTTTTGCAGGACAGTTCGAGACTGCCCGAATGTATCGGGGCACGCCCCGCCCTGTCAGCCGCGACCGCGTCTTTGGCGTGACTTCACTTGAGCTAGGCTAGCAACTGGCCTGGCCGAGCAAGGCCAGAGGTACCAATCCGTCCCGGATGGACCGCGCTCCTCCATGAACCCAATTGGCCAATCCGCCTTGTGGCGTTGCAGGCAAAGGTCATTTGAAAGTCCGCCACCGCGGCCCAACAGCAGCCCCCCCAAGTGCTGCAGGACTGACGAATACGGTGGTCTGCTTATACAGCAGAACAGTTGGACTGCCTGCCAGCTCGGAACTGGATGGGGCAGAGAAACCGGTCCAGCGCTCCGCTCATCCTGGGTCAGAGCGACGTGTCGAGTGGGGGCAGGCCCGCACGTGTGCGGATCGCGGCCTGGCTCTCTGCTGCCTCGACGAGGATTTCTCGAATCTCTACTCCGACCAGCGCGCCAGCCTGCTTTCGAATGTGGCCGTCGACGATCACCGTATCGACATTGGATGGCAGCCCATGCTGGACCAGTTGAAACGTCATGTTGGTGTTGGCCGCCGGGAGCATGTTGAGAGCGTCTGTACGCACGGTGATAATGTCTGCCCGCTTGCCGGGGGTCAGCGAGCCGACCTGATCACCAAGCCCGAGAACGTTGGCGCCGCCTCGGGTGCCGATTGCGAGCGCGTCGCGGTAGCTCAGAAGCCATTGCGGAGCGGCCTGCGCGATGCCCATCAGGTTGGCGGCGATATCCAGCGCATCAGTTTCTCCAGAGTGTGTTCTGCTCGTGCTGCTGGATGAAGCGCGAAAGGTTGCGAAACTCGGTATCGATGAAACGACGGAAGCGACGCACTGTGGGGTTGGCCGCCTCGACGTCCTTGGTAAGGATGCCCAGCATGCGCTCGGGGTGGCCGATGCGGATGGACAATGCAGCGAGCACTCTCTGGCGCCGCGCCATGAAAACCACCGAATGGGGCAGAATGGTCAGAGCGTCTGAATTGGAAAGAATGGCCGTCATCGACGCCAACGTCCCGCCGGAAAACGAAATGCGGGTGTCTGTCACGCCGATATCTCGCAATATGTGGCGCATGTCTTCGTAAAGGGGGCTCGATGCCGGCGGCGCAATCCAGGGGTAAGGGGCAATGTCCGTCAGCCGCAGCGAACCCTTGCGCAGCAACGGGTGATGACTGCTGCAGGCGATGACATTGCGGCCCGGCAGCACCGGTACAAACTGAAAGCCCGGCGCCACTGCGGCGGGGTTCATTGGGCAAATGGCCACGTCCAAAGTTCCCGCATCGAGCTGATCCATCAGTTCGCGCGCGTAACCGTAGGACTGCTCGATCCTGACCTGCGGATTGTTCTGCTGAAATTCCGCAATCAGCGTGGAAATGACCCCGTCCATGAACACCGGGGTGCCGCCTATCCGCACCATGCCTCTATGGCCAGAGCGAAACGTGGTGACGATGGCCGAGGCCGTATTGCCTGCGGCGAGAATTCTGCGCCCTTCACCCGCCAGTGCCAGGCACAGCTCGGTGGGCACCAAGGGGCGCTTGTTCTTTTCAAACAGTGGCGCGCCAATTCGTGCCTCCAGCATCGCTATCGTCCGCGAGACGCTTGGCTGTGCGCGGCCAATGGCTTGCGCGCCCTCCGTGAGGCCTCCGCCATCAACGATGGCTGCAAGAACTTCGAGATGTCGAGGGTCGATCTTCATAACATCAAGTTATGTTATGCTGCGCGAATCCGATCAAGCCGGTATGTTATTCGTGCAAGTCTAGCCTCGCCGCTGAAGGGCAGGGAGGCCTTGGTGTCGCATTTTACGTCCAGCTTTGCTGCTCAATTCGCTTCGGTCCGCGTTCGATTCGGCGCCGGCATTCGCAGCCAGGTGAGCGAGGAAATCGCCAGGCTCGGCTGCAAGCGCGCGCTCGTTCTGTCGACGCCTCCCCAGGCCGATAGTGCCATGGAGATGGCCCAGGAGATCGGCGATCTGGTTGTTGGCGTCTTCACCCGCGCAACAATGCACACGCCCACGGCTGTGACAGACGAGGCCGTTGCTCACGCCTATTCAGTGCGCGCAGACTGCCTGGTGGCCATTGGCGGCGGCTCGACCACCGGGCTCGGCAAGGCTATAGCCCTGCGCACCGACCTTCCGCAAATCGTGGTTCCGACCACCTATGCCGGGTCTGAGGCCACCAACATTCTTGGGCAGACCGAAAATGGCGTGAAAACCACGCTCACCGACGCCAAGGTGCAGCCTGAAGTCATTCTCTACGACGCAGAACTCGTCAAAACGCTGCCGGCCGGCATGACCGTCACAAGCGCGCTCAACGCCATGGCGCATGCGACCGAAGGCCTTTATGCCAAGGATCGCAATCCCGTATCGACGCTGCTAGCCATTGAAGGGCTGGAAGCCTTTGCCGAAGCCCTCGACAAGGTCGTGGCCAATCCTGCCGATCTCGAAGCACGCGGACGAACGCTCTACGGTGCTTGGCTCTGCGGCACCGTGCTGGGGCAGGTGGGCATGGCCCTGCATCACAAGCTCTGCCACACGCTGGGCGGTTCCTTTGACCTGCCTCATGCTGAAACCCATGCGGTGATCCTGCCCCATGCCCTGGCATTCAACGCGCGCGCAGCAGGCCGGGAGCTTGAGCCTGTGGGCCGCATCTTCGGCAACACCAATCCCGGCCGGGCGCTCTACGACTTCGCCACCCGGCTCGGTGCGCCGCTGGCGCTAAAGGAGATCGGCATGCGCGAGGAAGACCTCGTCAAAGCCGCCGAACTGGCAACGTCCAAACCCTACTGGAACCCGCAACCGGTGACGAAGGAGGACATCGTCACCCTGCTGGAAGCCGCCTTCCGGGGCGATCCGCCGGCATTCTGAACCAAGCCGAAAGGCTCATGATTTTTGGGAGGAGAACCCATCATGATTACCCGTCGCAATCTGCTTAAAGGCACAGCCGCCACCGGCCTCATCGCCGCCACCGGCGCCTTCCCCATGCCCGCCATCGCCCAGGGCGCCAAGATCCGGGTAGGCTATGTCAGCCCGCAATCGGGGCCGCTTGCGGCCTTTGCGGAGGCGGACAACTTCATCCTCTCCAACTTCGCCAAGAGCGAGGCTGCGGCCAATTTCGAGATCATCGTCAAGGACAGCCAGTCCAATCCCAACCGCGCAGCCGAAGTCGCGCAGGAACTGATCATTGACGATGAAGTCGATCTGATGATGGTCGCTTCCACGCCCGAAACCACCAACCCTGTGACCACCACTGCGGAAGCCGAAGGCGTGCCGTTGATTTCCACCGTGGCGCCCTGGCAGCCCTGGTTCATCGGACAGCAGGGCAACCCCGCCGACCCCGAAAGCTGGCGTCCGTTCGAATATGCTTATCACTTCTTCTGGGGCCTTGAAGACGTCATCTCCGTCTTCACCAACATGTGGGGACAGCTGGACACCAACAAAATCGTCGGCGGTCTGTTCCCGAATGATGCCGACGGCAATGCCTGGGGTGATCCGAACACCGGCTTCCCGCCCGCGCTGGCGGAACAAGGCTTCCAGATGTTTGATCCGGGCCGGTACCAGAACCTCACCGACGATTTTTCAGCACAGATCAACGCGTTCCGCCAGGCCAATGCCGACATCATTACCGGCGTGCCGATCCCGCCCGATTTCACCACCTTCTGGACCCAGGCCCGTCAGCAGGGCTTTACGCCCAAAGCGGCGTCCATCGGCAAGGCCATCCTGTTCCCACAGGCCGTAGAGGCCCTTGGCGACACCGGCCACAATCTCTCCTCGGAGGTCTGGTGGTCGCCGAGCCATCCGTTCAGTTCATCGCTTAACGGGATGAGCTCCAAGGCGCTAGCTGATGCCTATGCCGCCGAGACGGGCAAGCAGTGGACGCAGCCGATCGGCTTTGTGCATGCGCTGTTCGAGATGGCCGCGGACGTGATGGGCCGCGTCAGCGACGCGGGTGATGCTGACGCGGTGGTCGAGGCCATTGCCGCGACGGATCTCCAGACCATTGTCGGACCCGTCAAGTTCGACGGGGCGGGCCTGCCACCCTTTGCCGCCAGGAATGTCTGCAAGACCCCGTTGGTCGGCGGCCAGTGGCGCAAGCGCGATGGCGGCGGTTACGACCTCGTCATTGTGGACAATAGCGGCCACGACAACATTCCCACCGGCGGAACGATGGAAGCCATTTCCTGATCCAGACCAATCCGGCCGGGCGCTCTCGGACGCCCGGCATTCAGGGGCCGTACATGTCCATCATATCGCTCGATAGCGTCTGCAAGAGCTTTGGCGCGCTCACGGTCGCCGACGCGATCACCTTCGAGGTGCGCGAAGGTGAGGCCCTGGGCATTATCGGCCCGAACGGTGCCGGCAAGTCGACGCTCTTCAATCTCATCACCGGAAACATCGCCGCGGACAGTGGCACGGTTCATTTCCTCGGCGAGGACGTGACCCGGCAGAGCGCCATGCAACGCTGCCTCAACGGCATTGGCCGCTCGTTCCAGATCCCGCAGCCCTTCGGCAAGTTGACGGTGTTCGAGAACCTGCTGGTTGCCGGCTCTTTCGGGCAGGGCAAGAGCGAGCGGGCCGTTGAACAGGCCGCAGCCGATATTCTGGATCGCACCGGTCTCATCGGTCGCGCCAACACGGTCGCGGACAGCCTTTCGTTCCTGGAGCGCAAGCGGCTGGAACTGGCGCGCGCGCTGGCCACGGCCCCCAGGTTGCTCCTGCTTGACGAGATCGCGGGCGGTCTCACTGAGGGCGAGTGCAGCCAACTCGTGGGGACCATCAAGGACATCCATGCCACCGGGACGACGATCATCTGGATCGAGCATGTCCTGCACGCGCTCACCTCCGTGGTTGAGCGGTTGCTTGTGCTCGACTTCGGCAAGGTCGTCGCAGTGGGCGAGCCTGCGGACATCATGGCGCGGCCGCAAGTACGTGAAATCTATCTGGGGATCGAAGTCTGATGGCGATGCTCTCCACCCACGGGCTCACTGCCCATTACGGCCAGTTTCAGGCCCTGTTCGGCGTCGATATCACGCTTGATGCGGGCGAATGCGTGGCCATTATCGGCGCCAATGGCGCCGGCAAGACAACGCTGCTGCGCTCGCTGTCGGGCGTATTGTGCAACGATCCGCAAGCGACCCGTTACCGGGACGAACCCATCGGTGCATTGTCGGCCGACGCCGTCATGCAGCGTGGCATTGCCATGGTCCCGGAAGGGCGGAAGCTGTTTCCCTCCCTTACGGTTGAGGAAAACCTGCTGATCGGCGCTCATGCGCGCAAAGGTTCGGGCTCCTGGACGCTCGATGCCATCTACGATCTATTCCCCATCCTCAAGGAGCGGCGCGACAATGCCGGCACCGCACTCTCCGGTGGGCAACAGCAGATGGTGGCCATCGGCCGCGCGCTGATGAGCAATCCTGAGGTGCTTCTTTGCGACGAGATTTCGCTTGGGCTGGCCCCGGTGGTTATCCGTGACATCTACAAAGCCATGCCCCGCATCCGAGAAGGGGGCGCAGCGGTGATCATCGTCGAGCAGGATATCGGCCAGGCTCTGGAGGTGGCGGACCGGGTCTACTGCATGATGGAGGGCAGGGTGACCCTGTCGGGCACGCCCGCAGACCTTTCGCGCGAGGCCATCCACGCTGCCTATTTCGGAGCGGCAGCATGAACTGGATCGACACAATCGTGCAGGGCATCCTGCTCGGCGGACTCTACGCGCTGTTCGCCGCAGGTCTCAGTCTCGTTTTCGGCATCATGCGGCTGGTCAACCTCGCGCATGGCGATCTTATCGTGCTCGCCGCCTACCTGATCCTCCTGATCGTGTCGCTGCTCGGCCTCTCGCCCTTTGTTGCGGCGCTGATCGCCCTCCCGCTGATGTTTGGCCTTGGATATGCATTGCAGAAGGTTGTGCTGAACCGGGTCCTCGGAGAAGACATCCTTCCCCCGCTCCTGGTGACATTCGGCATTTCGGTCGTCATCCAGAATGCGCTGCTTCAAGGGGCATCAGCCGATACGAGGCGCCTGCCTACGGGTGATGTTGGTGTGGCCTCCATCGGTCTTGGCGGCATCAATGTCGGCATTCTGCCGCTTCTGACCTTCGGATCGGCCGTCGCCGTCATCCTCATCCTCAATCACGTTTTTTATCGCACCGCGCTGGGTCGATCTTTCCGCGCCACGTCGGATGACCCGACGACGGCGAGCCTGATGGGGATCCGGCCAAACGCCGTTTTCGCCCAGGCGACCGGCATCGCGATGATGATTGTCACGATCGCCGCGCTCTATCTTGGCATGCGGGCCAATTTTGACCCGTCCGTAGGCCCGGCGCGGCTTATCTATGCCTTCGAGGCCGTGATCATCGGGGGTTTGGGCTCGCTCTGGGGCACTCTGGCGGGCGGCGTGATTATTGGTCTTGCGCAGACGATCGGCGCAGCGATCAACCCGGAGTGGCAGATCCTGTCCGGCCACATCGCCTTCCTTCTTGTTCTGCTGTTCAAGCCGCGCGGCCTTTTCCCGCGCGCATTTGATTGAGGCCGGCCATGACGATCTCCGCGCCAGACACGACCTACCGTGTCGAAACCAGAACGAGAACTTCGACGATTGCTGGGCTTGTTGGCATCGTGCTCATTCTCGTGCTCTTCGCGGCGCCCGCCTTTGCCTCGCGCGGCCTTATCCAGGATTTGTTCTTTATACTGACCATGCTGACACTGGCCCAGTTCTGGAACCTGCTGGCCGGTTATGGCGGGCTGGTTTCGGTCGGCCAGCAGGCATTCGTGGGCATCGGCGCCTACGCGCTCTTCGGGGCAGTCATCCTTTGGGGCCTCGATCCGGTGCCTGCCATCCTCCTGGGCGGTGCTGCCGCGCTTGCACTGGCCGTCCCGCTGGGCTTTTTCGCCTTCCGCTTGCAGGGAGCCTATTTCGCCATCGGCACATGGGTTCTGGCGGAAGTTGTTCGCCTCATCGTGGCGCAATGGCGCGCCGTGGGTGGCGGTACCGGCACCTCGCTGCCGCGCACCGCCACGGAAAACATCATCTTCACCGACCAGATCGCTGCCCTGTTCGATGTGCGAGCCTCGGCGGCGCGCGACATTCTCGCCTATTGGCTCGCGCTCGTTCTCGCCATTCTGACCATCGGCGGCATCTACTGGCTTCTGCGCTCCAAGCGCGGTCTGGGCCTGGCCGCCGTGCGCGACAATCCACAGGCGGCGCGTTCGGTCGGTGTCGATGCGCAGCGGGTGAAATGGTTTGTCTTCCTGACGGCCGCGCTCGGTACCGGGCTTACCGGTGCGCTGATCTACATGCAGAAGGCGCGCATTTCGCCGGACGCAGCCTTCTCGCTCAATGACTGGACAGCCTATGTCATCTTCATCGTCGTGATCGGTGGCATCGGCACGATCGAAGGCCCAATCGTCGGTGTACTGATCTTCTTCCTGCTCCAGACACTGCTGGCCCAGTACGGTGCCTGGTACCTGATGATCCTCGGCCTCATCGGCATCGGCGTCATGCTGCTCGCCCCGCGCGGGCTGTGGGGCAGCTTCTCCGATCGCACCGGTATTCAGCTTTTTCCAATTCGGCGGCGCCTCATCGGCGGACCGCTCAGCATCAAAACGCCCTCAAGGGAGGAATAATCATGGCGGAAATCACAACCGACGTTCTGGTCATCGGCACGGGACCTGCCGGCTCGGCGACGGCCGCACTGCTGTCCAACTATGGCGTAGATAACGTGGTCATCAACCGGTATCGGTGGCTGGCCAATACGCCGCGCGCGCACATCACAAACCAGCGCACCATGGAAGTGTTGCGCGACATGGGCCGGGACGTCGAAGAGGAGGCATACCTCTTTGCGACGCACCAGGACTTGATGGGCGAGAATATCTTCTGCGAGAGCCTCGCCGGAGAGGAAATCGGCCGCATGAAGAGTTGGGGCAACCACCCGCTCTCGAGGGCCGAGCATGATCTGTCCTCACCCAGCAAGATGAACGACCTGCCGCAGACCTTCATGGAGCCGTTGCTGTTCAAGACCGCGTGCTCGCGTGGATCACAGGCCCGCATGTCGACCGAGTACCTGCGCCATGAGCAGGATGCGCAAGGTGTCACCACGACTTGCCTTGACCGCCTGACTGGCAAGGAAATCACCATCCGCTCCAAATTTCTCGTCGGGGCCGATGGCGGCAACTCCAAGGTTGCCGAGCATGCCGGCCTGCCCTTTGAGGGCCAGATGGGTGTTGGCGGTTCCATGAACATTCACTTCCGCGCCGATCTCTCGCGCTACGTCGCACACAGGCCATCCGTGCTCTATTGGGTGCTGCAGCCGGGCGCCGACGTGGGTGGCATCGGCATGGGCCTAGTGCGTATGGTCCGCCCCTGGAACGAGTGGCTGATCGTTTGGGGCTACGACATCAATCAACCGGCCCCGGTTGTGGATGCAGAGTTTGCGACCGGCGTCGCCCGTCAGCTGGTCGGTGATCCCGACCTCAATATCGAACTCCTGTCCGCCAATACCTGGACTGTAAACAACATGTACGCGACCCATATGCAGAATGGCCGCGTCTTCATCATGGGCGACGCCGCGCACCGCCATCCGCCCTCCAATGGCCTTGGTTCCAATACGTCCATTCAGGACGGATTCAACCTGGCCTGGAAGCTTGCCGCGGTGATCAGGGACGAGGCCGGAATGGGACTGCTCGACTCCTACTCGGTGGAACGGGCCCCGGTTGCCAAGCAGATCGTCACGCGCGCCAACCAGTCCATTGGTGAAACTGGTGCGATCTTCGAAGCGCTCGGGATGACCGGCGGCACGGACATTGAGAAGATCAAGGCGTCAATGAACGCCCGCTGCGATGCGACGCCGGCTGCCGAACGCCAGCGCGAGGCCTTGCGCCAGGCCATAGCGTTCAAGAAATACGAGTTCGACGCGCATGGCGTCGAGATGAACCAGCGCTACAAGTCTGGGGCCGTGGTTGCCGACGGCCAGATGGAGCCGAGCTTCGAACTCGACGCTGAACTGCATTACCAGCCGACCACCTGGCCCGGCGCGCGTCTGCCACATGCCTGGCTGTTTGACGCCCATGGCGGCAAGCACTCGACCCTGGACGTAACCGGCAAGGGGCGTTTCACCATCCTTACCGGTATTGCTGGCGAGGCTTGGGCAAAGGCGGCCGAAAAGGTGGCGAAGGCCATGGGTGTTTTGCTGATGACCCATGTCATCGGCCCACGTCGCGCCTTGTCGGACCTTGAAGGCTCCTGGGCCAGGGCGAGAGAAATTACTGACAGTGGCTGCGTGCTGGTGCGGCCCGACCATCATGTCGCCTGGCGTGCCGAAGAAATGGTGGCCGACCCCGCCTCCGAACTGAGCCGCGTCCTATCCTCCATCCTTGACCGTGACAATCTCGCCCAGCGCAGCGCAGCAGAATAGGAGGCTGAAAGTGGCCGACACTATCGATTACTTCACCGAGGCGCGCAGCGTCGAGGCCGTTAATGCCCGCATGCGCGAGGGGATAAATCCACGGCTGGCAACGGTCATGGCTTCTTTGGTCAAGCACCTCCATGCCTTTGCCAAGGACGTTGAACTGACCCAGGAGGAATGGGGTGTCGCCATCGACTTTCTCACCCGCACCGGCCAGATCAGCAACGCCAACCGGCAGGAATTCATTCTGCTCAGCGACGTGCTCGGCTTTTCGATGCTCGTGGACGCCATCAACAATCGCCGTCCGAGCGGGGCGACGGAAAACACCGTTTTCGGTCCTTTCCATGTAGACGGGGCGCCCGAATACCCAATGGGCACCAACATCTCGCTTGATGGTAAGGGTGAGAGCTGCCTCTTTGTCGGTCATGTCCGTGACATCGACGGGAAGCCTGTTGAAGGGGCGCGTATCGATGTGTGGTGCGACAATGCCGAGGGCTTTTACGATGTGCAACAGCCCGATATTCAGCCCAAATGGAATAATCGCGGCATTTTCGTTACCGGACCAGACGGGACCTATAGCTTTCGCGGCATCCGCCCGGTTTCGTATCCCATTCCCGACGACGGGCCAGTTGGCCAGATGCTTGCCGCCCTTGGCCGCCACCCCAACCGGCCGGCGCATATGCATTTCCTGGTGACCGCTCCGGGCTACCAGACCATCGTCACACACACCTTCGTCGAGGGAGACCAGTGGCTCACCTCGGACGCTGTGTTTGGCGTGAAAGCCTCCTTGATCGCTACGATGGAGCCCGGCACCGATACCGTGTGGAAATCAAGCTTCGACTTCATCATGACCGAGGCCGGTTCGCGCACGGCCTGAAATCTCACGATGGACAAGATTGTTCTGATCCCGCAGCCGTGGTGAACTGCATCGAAGACGACATGGCGGTGATGATCCGGGCGGCGGAAGTCCGCGCCCTCCGGTAGAGCCGATCCACGCCACGATCGACCGCTCTCGGCAGGCCGGGCATTTGCGGCGTGCAATTCGCTTCACGTCAGGCAGGGGTCGGCAGCGTTCAAGCGCCCCTTTCCAATTGCTGGCGCCTACAAGCCTGAACTCCACAGTTGAGGTCTGTCTGTGGAAACGTCCGTGTGTCCTCGGCAGGCTCGCGCCGATAACATGGGAATTGCCGGGAGTTAGGGTTAGGGCAAGTGGCCTACTGCGGCACTACCGGCCGGCGCCGCGCGTGCTCGGCGTCCGAGAAGACGCGTGAGCGCGTCAGGAACCGGCGCTCTGTGCCATTGTCCAAGCTGAACATGCCGCCGCGCCCAGGCACGGCATCAATGATGAGCTGGGTATGTTGCCAATATTCAAACTGGCTGGGGGACATATAGAATGGCGCACCGCCGATCTCGCCCATCCGCACATCGCGATCGCCGAGGATGAAGTCGCCGATCGGATAGCACATTGGTGATGATCCATCGCAACAGCCGCCGGACTGGTGAAACAGGACCCTGCCATGGCGCGTTTCGATCTCTCGGATCAGATCCAGTGCCGCAGGGGTCGCGATTACGCGTTCAACAAAGTCGGTCAATTGTATCTCTCAAAACAGATTTCGTTCCGGCAGGCTGCCCTGCCTTTGGGGGAGAGATGGGGTCGGAGCAGGTCGACGCACCGGAACGAACTCAGGCGCCTCCCGGATTGCCCCCGGAGTTAACTCCGGGGGCTGCGCATAGGGAGGAGCGCATGGACATGGCCTCGAACGCTGCTCAACCTCAGAAGAAGCCCAGCTTCTGGGGGGAGTAGGACACCAGCATGTTCTTGGTCTGCTGATAATGATCGAGCATCATGCGGTGGTTTTCGCGGCCTATCCCTGATTGCTTGTAGCCGCCAAAGGCTGCGTGCGCAGGATAGGCGTGGTAGCAATTGGTCCAGACGCGCCCTGCCTGGATGGCACGACCGAAGCGATAGGCGCGGTTGCCATCGCGGGTCCAGATGCCGGCACCCAAGCCATAGAGCGTGTCATTGGCGATTTCGAGCGCTTCGGCATCATCCTTGAACGTCGTGACGGAAACGACCGGCCCGAAGATCTCTTCCTGGAAGATGCGCATCTTGTTCGTGCCGGCAAACACAGTCGGCTTTACATAGTAGCCGCCGGCCAGCTCGCCCTCGAGCATATTGCGTTCACCGCCCGTCAAAACCCTGGCGCCCTCCTGTTTGCCGATATCGAGATAGCTGAGGATCTTTTCGAGCTGTTCGCTCGAGGCCTGAGCGCCGATCATGGTCGACATCTCGAAGGGTGAACCCTGCTTTATGGCCTCCACGCGCCTGATTGCGCGCTCCATGAAGCGGTCATAGACGTCTTCCTGGATCAGGGCGCGACTGGGACAGGTGCAGACTTCGCCCTGGTTGAGGGCGAACATTGCAAAGCCTTCCAGGGCCTTGTCGAAGAAGTCATCATCCTCGTTGAGAACATCGGAAAAGAAGATGTTCGGCGATTTTCCGCCCAGTTCCAGAGTGACCGGAATGAGGTTCTGGCTGGCATATTGCATGATCAGCCGGCCCGTCGTGGTTTCGCCGGTAAAGGCGATCTTGGCGATGCGGTTGGACGATGCCAGCGGCTTGCCTGCCTCAAGTCCAAACCCATTGACGATATTGACGACGCCGGGAGGCAGAATGTCCTCGATCAGCTCCATGAGGAACAGGATTGAGGCCGGCGTCTGTTCTGCCGGTTTGAGAACAACAGCGTTGCCGGCGGCAAGTGCCGGCGCCAGTTTCCAGACAGCCATGAGGATCGGGAAATTCCACGGGATGATCTGGCCTACGACGCCCAGCGGTTCATGAAAATGATAGGCCACAGTATCGTGGTCGATTTCCGAAATGCCGCCTTCCTGCGCGCGGATGGCCCCCGCAAAGTAGCGGAAATGGTCGATTGCGAGAGGAATGTCGGCGGCTGTCGTTTCGCGGATCGGCTTGCCATTGTCCCAGGTCTCGGCCAGGGCAATTTCGTCAAGATGCTCCTCCATCCGGTCGGCGATTTTGTTGAGCATCACGGCCCGCTGCGCCACTGACGTTCGGCCCCATGCCGGCGCCGCCTTGTGCGCCGCATCGAGTGCTCTTTCCACATCGGCCGCCTTGGAGCGGGCAACTTCGCAGATCACCTGGCCTGTCACCGGCGAGGTGTTGTCAAATGTCTCGCCATCCAAGGCGTCGACCCATTGTCCTCCAATGTAATTGCCATATTTGGCCTTGAACGGAGACTTGGTCCGCTGGCCGACGAATTCCGGTTTGTTCATGACATCCTCCCTTTTCGGATGCCGACTGAATTGCAACGGCCATGCCAGCAAGACCCAAGCTGTTGAAGCACCAGTCGAAATTTTCTTGATGCGCAATAGACTGGACGGATCGGATTTTCCGATGCAACACTTTGCAACAACCAGAGGCGATGGCGGATGCAACATATGTTGCAAACTGCCACAACTGGGAGGAAACGAGAATGAATACTGCGTCGGAAGCAGCTCTGGCCGCTGCTCGCGAAAAATTCTTCTCAGGATTGGCGCTGCCTGAAGGGCTGGTCCCAGCGCTAATATTGCGGTCGTGGCAGCGCTGCGCCGAGCAGGGTCTGGATGCGGGCAGCGCAATCCATGCGGAACCGATGACCGCCTCGGAATTGCGCGTGTTGCAGGAGCAGAACGAGACCCTCCGGCTCCTCTCGCGCTCTGAGCTCGTTTCCTTGCGGGCAGAAGCAAAGCTCACTGAAAGTGTGGTCATTCTGACCGATGCCAAGGGCCTTGTGCTCGATACTGCCGGTAGCCCCGAATTTGCCGGCCGGGCAGCTCAGGTTGCATTGCGTCCAGGCGTTGCATGGTCGGAAACCTCGACGGGAACCAATGCCATCGGCACGGCCCTGGCCGAACGGCGCGCCATTGAGGTGCACGGTGCCGAGCACTTTTTTGAGCCCCACGGCATTCTGCATTGTGCCGCTTCGCCCATATTTGATCCCTTTGGCAAGTTGGCCGGTGTGCTTGACATGTCAGGGCATGCTTCCAGTGCGCATACTCATGCCATGGGCCTGGTTCGCCTGGCGGTCGAACAGATCGAACACCGCTTCTTCAACCGCGCCTTCGAGGAATTGACTGTCGTTCGTTTCCATCGCTCGGCCGATCTGCTGGGCACCGCGCGCGAGGGTGTCCTGGTCTTCGATGGTCAAAAGCTGGTGGCCGGCAACCGGCGCGCATTGCATCTGGTTGGTCTCGATCGCAGGTCTTTGCGCAAGGCCACGCGCGAGGAGATCTTCGCCGAGGCCGCGTTGGCGGTGAAGGATGGCCTCCTGTTGAGCCGGACGGGCGAACGCTTCTTCGCCGCTGTTACCCATCCGCGCGCCACGCCGTCGCTAGGCGCCGGAGCAAGCATGCGTGTACTCAGGCCCATGCAGGAGGGCCCCATCCTGACTGCGGAAGCCCAGGCCGATCTGGTCAAGGGACTGCGGCTGGTCAACGCCGAAATTCCTCTGCTGATTGCTGGAGAAACCGGCACCGGCAAGGAGGTTTTCGCCCGCCATCTGCATGCCAAATCCAGTCGTGCCGGAAAGCCCTTCATTGCCATTAACTGCGCGGCACTGCCGGAGAGCTTAATCGAGGCAGAACTCTTCGGCTATGAGGCGGGCGCATTCACAGGTGCGCGCAAGGCAGGCGCGAAAGGCCTGGTGCAACAAGCAGAAGGTGGCATCCTGTTTCTCGATGAAATCGGGGATATGCCGCTTGCGCTCCAGTCGCGCCTCTTGCGGGTCCTCCAGGACAAGGAAGTCTCGCCACTTGGCGGTGGTGCTCCTCAAAAGGCGGATTTTGTCCCCATCGCTGCCACCAATCGCGATTTGCGGGCCATGGTTGAAGCCGGGACGTTTCGGGCCGACCTCTATTTCCGCATCGCCCAGTTTACGATCACCCTGCAGTCGCTGGCCGCTCGATCCGATCGCCGGAGGCTCATCGAGATGCTCTGGCGACAGGCGGCGCCACGCCATGGCAAATTGCCCGAGCCCATTCTCGATCAATTGGCGGGCTATCACTGGCCCGGCAATTTTCGCGAGATGGCCGGCAAGCTGCGGACCCTTGCGGCCCTTAACGACCCTGGCGAGGAAATCACTGAGGCGTCGCTCCCTGACTTTCCGGAAAGCCAGCCCGAACTGTCCATGCCAGATGGGGACGTCCACAGCATGACCGAAGCAGCCATGCGCCGCGCCATCGCGCGTCACAATGGAAACCTGTCAGCCGCGGCGAGAGAGCTTGGGATCGATCGGTCGACGCTTTATCGGCGCTGTGTCTGGAAGCAGGCACAAGCCTGAACGGTCCGGCAAAGTGGCGGCATGGGTGCCCAAGGTCAGCCAGACACCGGTGTTCAATCGTAATTCGACAATTGTCGATATAGGCTTGACAGGCTCTCGCTAGACGATAGGTTATTTCCATGAATATCGAAACAGCTGCTGCCCAACTGGGAGCTCTCGGCAACACCACAAGGCTTACTATCTATCGCACGCTGGTCCGTGCCGGCGAAGGCGGGCTTGCCGTGGGCAAGTTGCAGCTCAAGCTGGACATGGCCGGTTCAACGCTCTCCCACCACATTCGCAAGCTGGTGGATGTGGGCCTGGTCAGCCAGGAGCGGCACGCCACCACGCTCATCTGCCGTGCCAATTATGCCAGCATGAACGGGCTGATCGGCTATTTGGCCGATGAGTGCTGCAGGGACGTGTCGGGCTGTGAGTCCAGCGAGTCCAGCAACGAGGTCGCATGACTCTCCTCCATTTGCTCTCTAATTCGAAAATTCTAGAAGGATCGAAGATAATGCGTGAACTGCCCATCGCAATCATCGGAGCCGGTCCTGTGGGCCTGGCCGCCGCCGCACAGATTATCGCGCGGGGCCTCAAGCCCATTGTCTTTGAACGCGGCACCGGGGTGGGGGCATCGCTGCGCGAATGGGCCCATGTCCGGGTGTTTTCACCGTGGCAATTCAACATCGATGCGGCGGCGCGGGCCCTGCTCGAAGCTTCCGGCTGGGTCGCTCCTGCCGCGACCGACCTGCCCACAGGTGGCGAAATCGTCGGCCGCTACCTGCAGCCCCTCGCCGCGTTGCCAGCCGTGGCATCCCAACTGCATCTCGGTGCCACGGTGACCACAATCACCCGGCTGGGTCTGGACAAAGTGTCCAGTGCCGACCGCGACCAAGCGCCTTTCTCGCTGCGTTGGACCGATGCCGCCGGCCAGGAACAGTCAACGCTTGCCCGGGCGGTGATCGACGCTTCCGGCACCTGGACGCAGCCCAATCCAATGGGCGTCGATGGCCTGCCCGTACCAGGCGAACGCCATATGCGCGACCGTATCGCCTATGGCATTCCCGATGTTCTGGGTGTTGCCCGCGACACCTATGCCAACAAGACCGTGCTGGTGGTTGGCAGCGGTCATTCGGCGATCAATTCTGCCCTGGCCTTGCTCGATCTGCAGGCACAGTATCCCGACACGAAGGTACTCTGGGCACTCCGTCGCAATCATCCTGAAAAACTGCTCGGCGGCGGCCTTAATGATCAATTGCCAGAGCGGGGGGCACTTGGCCTGGCAGCAAAGCACGCCATTGACGATGGACGACTGGAGGTCCTGGCGCCCTTTGCCGCCACGCGCATCGCGCCATCCGAAGACGGGGTGGTGATGACGGGCAAACTCGGGCAGGCGCAGGTGACCCTCGATGTTGATCGCATTATCGTCGCCACCGGCTTCCGCCCCGATCTGGCCATGCTCAGCGAACTCCGCGTTGCCGTTGACCCCGCAACGGAAGCGCCGCCAGCTCTTTCGCCGCTTATCGACCCCAATGTCCACTCCTGCGGCACCGTGCCGCCGCATGGGGTCGTCGAACTCACCCAGCCCGAACCCGGCTTTTTCATTGTCGGCTCCAAATCCTATGGCCGGGCACCAACCTTCCTGATGGCGACCGGCTATGAGCAGGTGCGTTCAGTGGTCGCCGAACTGGCCGGCGACCCTGTGGCCGCCAGACAGGTACAGTTGGTGCTGCCCGAAACCGGTGTGTGCAGCGTCCCCGCGGCGGCGGCATCGCATTGCTGCGGCGGACCGGCCAGCACGACAGATTCATGTTGTGTTGCCGACGAGACGGCAAAGGAAAATGGCGAGGCCGGTTGTGGTTGTGGCTGCAGCTCAGCGCCTAGCAACTCATCCCATTCCGAACCCGTGTGATCGGCACCATCATGACCAGACCTTTGCAGGCGCGCGCACCGGCCTTGGTGATCTGGGCGCTGGGGCTGACCCAGATCATAGGTTACGGCACGCTCTACTACAGCTTCAGCGCTTTGGCGCCGGCGATGGCGCTGGACTTTGGCTGGTCCGAAGAATGGGTCTATGCAGCCCTGTCGGGATCGCTGCTGCTGGGCGGTCTCGTGGCGCCCATTTCCGGCAGCTGGGCCGACCGTTTCGGCGCCGCCCGGGTCATGGTCTGGGGCTCGGTGGCAGCCGCCCTGTCTCTTGTGGCCTGTGCCCTGGCACCTCACGGTATTGCCTTTGCGGTGGCGCTCGTGGCCATGGAGGTGGCGTCGGGCTTCGTGCTGTACACCACAGCCTTTGCCGCGCTGGCCCAAATCGCCGGACAGGGTGCCCAGCGCAGCATTACCCACCTGACGCTGATAGCCGGCTTTGCCTCGACCATCTTCTGGCCGCTCACCACGATGCTGCATGAATTACTGAGCTGGCGCGAAGTCTACCTCTGCTTTGCCGCCCTGACCCTTGCGGTCTGCGTTCCGGTTCACGCCTGGCTGGCCGCGCAGGGCAAAAGCGCCCGCGCGGCGCGGTTGATCGAGACCATCCAGGATGTGCCGCTTGTCCCGCTCGGCCAGGAACAGGCGGCCCAAATCGTCATGCTGCTCGGCTTCGCGTTGCTCGGTTTCATGTCCTCGGCCGTGCTGGTCCACATGATCCCCATGCTCGCCTCGCTGGGACTGGGTGCGGGCGGTGTCTTCGTCACGACGCTGTTTGGTCCGGCCCAGGTATTGAGCCGCCTAATCAACATGCAATTCGGCAAGGGTCTGTCGCAGCCGGCGCTGGGTGTAGTCGCGGCGAGCCTGATGCCGCTGGCCCTGATCGTGCTGGTGACGACCGCGCCCCTCGTGACCGGTGCCGCGGCTTTCGCCGTGCTGTTCGGACTGGGCTCGGGGTTGTCGAGCATTGTCAGCGGCACCTTGCCGCTGGCCCTGTTCGGGCGGGTTGGCTATGGTCGGCGGCTGGGAATAATCAGTTCGGCGCGCCTGATCGTGTCATCCTTTGCACCGGTCGTCTTCGCCGTGGTGGCTGGCGCCCTGACGACGCCAGTCACGCTGTGGATGGTGGCCGGCGCTGGCACCATGAGTGCACTGTGTTTCGGGTTGATCTGGCACCGCTACAGCCACCGCGAGTCCCCGGCCTGAGCGGGGGCCGATCAGACCTGCGATGGGGCTAGATCAGCCGGGCGCGGATGCGGCGGGAGATGGCGTCGATGACCGCCACGGTGACCAGGATCATCAGGATGATGAAGGCGGCTTCCTGCCAGTTGTTGATCCGGATGCGATCGGACAATTGCAGGCCGATGCCACCGGCGCCGACAATGCCCAGAATGGTGGCCGAGCGGACATTGGATTCGAAGAAGTAGAGCACGTGGCTCATCATCACCGGGAAGACCTGGGGGAAGACGCCAAGTCGAACGACATGGATGTTGTCGCCACCAGAGGCCCTGACGCCGTCGACCGGCTTGTTGTCGACATTCTCGATAGCTTCGGCGAAGAGCTTGCCGAAGACCATGACATCACCGACGGCGATCGCCAGCACACCGGCAAAGGGTCCAAGGCCCACGGCGGAAACGAAGATCAATGCCCAGATCAGGCCATCAATGCCGCGGAAGGCGTCGAAGAAGCGGCGCAGGCCGAAATGGAACAGCCAGTTGGGGACGATGTTCTTGGCGCCAAGGAAACCCAGCGGCAGGGCCACGACAAAGGCGATCAGCGTGCCCAGAAACGCCATGGCGAGAGTTTCGAACATGGCATAGGTGTAGTCCCATAGGCCATCGCCCGGCCAGGGCGGGATCATCAGGGTGACCAGCAGGCCGAGCTTGTTCAGCCCGGTGAGAACGCGCATGGGCGAGGCGTCGATCCACCACAGGCCGAAGGCGAGGACGGCCAGAAAGACCAGCCACAGTCCCCATGTGCGAAGACGCTCAGACAATGGGCGGGTGAAGATCTGGGGATTGGTGCGCCTGAGGCGCGCGATATCGGCGTGCAGCGTAGCGGTCATGGGTCAGGCAACCTGTGTCAGGGTGTGGCCGATCAGGCGATGGCGGATGGCTTCGCAGGTGATGTCGATGACCGAGGTGGTCAGGATCAACAACAGCATGATGGCCGAGATGTCGGTGTATTCGAACTGGCGGATGGCGACGTAGAGGTCCTGGCCGATGCCACCTGCGCCAACCAGCCCAAGGGCCGACGCGCCGCGCACGTTGATTTCGAAGCGGAGAAGTAGATAGCTGGCATAGTTGGGCAGGGCCTGGGGGACGACGCCCAGGCGCATGATCATGGGCCAGTTTCCCCCCGATGCCCGGACGCCCTCGATGGGGCGCGGATCGACGTTTTCGTTCACTTCGGCGAAGAGCTTGCCCAGCGAGCCGGCGGTGTGGACAGCGATGGCGAGCACACCGGCGAAAGGGCCGAGACCGAAAGCGAAGACGAAGATCAGCGCAAAGACCAGCTCGGGCACTGTACGAAAGAATTCGAGCGTGCGGCGTGCGGCAAAATAGATGCCGGAATTTTCGACCAGATTGCGCGATGCGGGAAAGCTCAGTGCCAGGGCGATAACGCCACCCATGACCGTGCCGACAAAACCCATGAGAATTGTCTCGACCAACAGGCGCAGCCAAAAGCGCAGGCCCCAGTACCAGTCCGCCATGTCGGCCCAGAAGGTCTCCAGCGTCAGTGTGGGCAATGTACCTGCAATATAGTTCCAGGCCATGGGCAGCCCCCTGACGAGGCCGGGAATGCTGAAGTCACTGACGGCAACGGAGCCAATCAGCGCGGCAAGAAACAACACCCCATAGAGCAGGGTCCAGCTGCGGCGGGTGAACTGCTGCTGACGATACCGTTCGTCAAACGATAGCAGGCGTTCCTCCCGTGTCGTCGACGTCAGTCGGCCATTGGTTGGTGAGAGTGTGGACACGCGCGCCTCACGAAAAAAAGAGGCCGGTACGTATTATGCGTACCGGCCAGGAAGGGATCAGTTGCCGTTCTTGCGGCGCTGTTCGGCGTTGAACTCGGTGATGGCAATCACGTCGAGATAGTCGTCATGGGTGGCAGGGACATAGCCGCTGGAGGTGCCGCGGGTATATTCAGCAAATCCCTCGGGATCCTTTTCAGGGAACGCCATCAGTGCGGTCTTGAACGCGTCCTGCAGATCCTGAGGCAGCGTGGTCAGCATCATGACGGGCGTGTTCGGAATGACCGGGGACTTCCAGATGATGCGGGTGGAGCCTTTCTCGATCAGGCCCTTTTTCTCCATGGTCTGGATGTTGCCGGCTTCTTCGTTGCGCCAATGGGTGGCAACGGCCTCGAAAGTGCCGTTGGTCAGGGCCATCACGCTCTGCTCGTGGCCGCCGGAGAAAGCGACTTCGCTGAAGTACTCGTCAGCCGAGGTATTGAGTTCGGTGGCCAGATAGTAGGAGGGAACTGCATAGCCTGAGGTCGAATTGGGGTCGGCAAAGGCGAAGGACTTGCCTTTGATGTCTTCCAGGCTCTGGTAGTCGCTGTCGGCGCGAACGGCGATGACCGAATAATAGCCGAGATTGCCGTCGCCATCGAGGGTCACGGCGACCGGGGCAATGTCCTCGCCCATGATCTTGCGGGCCAGGGCATAGGCGGCCGGGCCGACCGAGGCGATCTGCACGTGACCTGAGCGCATGGCTTCGATCACGGCAGCATAGTCGGTGCCGCGCACGATATTGACCGGCACGCCGAGCTCGCGGCTGAGGTAGTCAGCATAGGGCTGGTTGCGGGCTATGGCATCGGTTTCGTTCTCGCCCGAGGAGATGCCGATGGTCAGTTCAGGGAACTGTTCGCGCCAGTCCTGGCTGAGGGCCGGGGAAACCAGGGCGAGCGAAACCAGCGCGGCCACAAGGCCACGACGCGTCAGGGTAAGCATTGATGTAGCTCCGAGTTCTGGGAAGAGGAGCGGCTAGTGGGCCGTCTCCAGGTGTCGTCTGCCGGCTTGGCCTGCCGTGCCGGTGGCAGCGATGGTCGAGGTCAGGCTCTCGTCCACTGCTGTTTCATGTTCGTCACCATAGATCTGCTGGATCATCGACCTGGTCAGCTTGTCCGGCGTGCCATCGAAGACGACGTGTCCATGAGCCATGCCGATGATGCGGTCGCAATAGGCGCGTGCGGCATCCAGCGTATGCAGATTGGTGATGACGGTGATTTTATCCTGCTGGTTGATGGTGCGCAGCGCCTCCATCACCAGCCGTGCATTGCGCGGATCGAGTGAGGCGATCGGCTCGTCGGCAAGAATGATGCTCGGCTTCTGCATCAGGGCGCGGGCGATGGCCACGCGCTGCTGCTGGCCACCGGAAAGCGTATCGGCGCGTTGCAGGGCCTGGGAAAGTAGGTCCAGCCGATCTAGCGCCATGGCGGCGTTGGCCCGGTCGGCGGCCGAAAAGTGCTTGAACATCACCGGCATGGTGCCAGCATTGCCGATCCGGCCGATCAGTACATTGGTCAGCACATCAAGCCGATTAACGAGGTTGAACTGCTGGAAAATCATGGCGCAGCGGGCCCGCCAGGCGCGCAATTGCGTACCGCCAAGGCTGCGTACGTCAATATCGCCCGAGGTGATCCTGCCTTCATCGGCCGTCGCCAGGCGATTGATCAAGCGCAGCAGGGTGGATTTGCCGGCGCCGGAGCGGCCAATGACGCCGACCATCTGTCCGGGCTCGAAACTGGTCGAGACATTGTTGACCGCAATCGTGTCACCGAAGCGCTTGGTGACGTTTCTCAGTTCCAGCATATTCCACCTCGTGGCGTTGCTATGGCGAGACCCTAGATCGGCTAGATGACAGGGTTAACTCATTCGAATGACATGCTCGTGACGCCTGCCAACCCTCGATAGTTCGAGCGTGCCATCGGCATGCACGATGCGGCCGCGCGCGAACGTGGCGTGCACCTGACCCACACCGGTGCGGGAGGCGACGGCGAGGTCAGCGCGGAGGCCAACGCGGATTTCGCCGCGATCTTCCAGGCCCAGGGCACGAGCGGGATTGAGAGAGGTCAGGCGGGCAGCGCCAGCCATGCCGTCGGGATCAGTTTCGGCCAGCACCAGAACTGCGGGGAGCATTGCCGAGGGATGGTAGTCGGCCGCAAGCAGATCAAGTACGCCCGCGGCATGGGCGTCGCGGGCTGAAAGATTGCCCGAATAGGATTGGCCGCGCAGCGCATTGGGCGCGCCCATGGCGTTGAGCATGCCGCGGCGATTGGCTTCCTTGGCAGCCTCAAGGGTCACCGGGAACTCGGAAATATTGGCGCCGAGCTGGTCCATCAAGGTGACCTTTTCGACGGTATCGTCATCATGGCTGGCCACGGGCACACCGTGCATAGCGCAATATTGGGTGATGGCACGCAGCGTCTCGGTCATATCGCCGGCTGTCGCCTGGCGGTCGCGAATGCGCTGGTGGAGCTGTTCCATGGCCGCTTCGGGCGAAATGCCCTTGTTCTTCGAGATGTTGGCCGCCTGCAGCGCAAGGTCGCGATATTGACCCTGGCCAGGGGTGTGGTCGCACAGCGAAACCAAGTCCACTGCACCTTCGCCGACCAGTTCCTTGACTACCGAAAGGGCCGCCGGGAAGGTCACCTCAAAACGGGCGTGGACCCGGTGGTCGATGAGCAGATGCGGCCGCGCTGCGACGACGGCGCGGATCAGGGCGCTGGTGAAATCGTAGCTGCGCATGTGGCCATAGGTGGAGCCAGGCGCAAAGGACAAAGAGGCGTAGGCGGTGGTGATGCCGGCGGTGGCCAGCTTCATGTCGAGGTCGCGCAGTCCCATATCCATGGGCATACGTACGCCGGGGCGCGGCTCGATTTCGCGCTCGATCATGTCGCCATGCATGTCAATCATGCCGGGCAGCAGGAGCAGCCCGCCGCCTCCGATATCGGCATCGGCAATCGGGGTCTCGCTGATTTCGACGATCAGCCCGTCCTCGATGCGTAGCGCGCCGCGCTCGATGACGCGATCGGACAGAACAATTTGAAAGTCAGACAGCCACATGGTCTTCCTCGGCGCTTTGGTCGGCAACGACCCTGGTGTTGAGGTTGATTTCGCGGTCGATCAGTTCGGCCACATCGCCTGGATGGTGGAACACCCCAATGATGGCCACGCCATGGGCCTTGAGATCGGCCAGACGCCGGACCAGCGCGGCCCGAGCGCCGACGTCGAGCGAGGCGGTGGGTTCGTCGAGCAGCAGCAGGCGCTGCGGCAGGATCAAGGCGCGGGCCAGATTGACCTTTTGCTGTTCGCCGCCCGAAAACGTGCTGGGGTAAGCGCGCCAGAGTTCGGGGCGTACGCCGAACTGGTCGAGCCAGTGACGGGCCTGGTCGAGCGCTTCGGCCTGGGTGGCGCCGGCAAGACGCAATGGCTCGGCCACGATGTCCTGGGCGGCAACGCGCGGCCTTGCGTTGAGAAACTGGGTGACGAAGCCGATTTCCTCGCGGCGAAGCAGGGCGATATCGACATCGGCGGCGTTGGCGAGGTCGATCTCGCCATGGCTGGAGCGATAATAGACATGGCCGCCAACCGGCAGGTAGCTGCGCCAGATGGTGCGCAGCAGTGTCGACTTGCCGGCGCCGTTATGGCCGCGCAGCAGCAGGAACTCACCCTGGTAGAGATCGAAGCTGATGTTTTCGAAGGCATGCAGCATGCTGTCGAGGTGGTACATGCGGAAGGTCTTGGTGAGACCCTGAACGCGCAAGAGGGGCGTGGTTGTCATGGGGGCACCTAGAGCTTGGCGTGGACGAGTTGCTGGGTATAGGGGTGCTGGGGATCCTGGAAGACCTGGTCGGCCAGGCCCTGTTCCACCACTTCGCCATGGCGCATAACCATGACCCGGTCGGCCATGGTGCGGATGACGCCCAAATCGTGGCTGACCAGCACCATGGTGATCCTGCGATCTCGCTGAAGGCGCTTCAGCGTGTCGAGCACCAGCGCCTGGACGGAGACGTCCAGGCCGGTGGTCGGCTCATCGAGCAAGAGTAGCGCCGGTTCGAGTGCAATAGCCTTGGCCAGTTGCACGCGCTGCTGCATACCGCCGGACAGTTCGATCGGTCGCGCATCCATACGATCGAGCGGGAATTCGGAGGCGTCGAGCGCCTCGCGGGCCTTGTCGCGCAGAACTTCAAAACTGCGCTCGCCAGCAATAAGCAGACGCTCGGCGACATTGCCGCTGGAGGAGTGCTTCATCAGAAGTCCCAGATGGGGGTTCTGATAGACGATGCCGATATTGCGGGCGCAAAGCATGCGGCGTTCATAGCGGGCGAGGTTGAACAAGTTCTCGTTCTCGCGGCCGGGCAGGAGCAGCGTGTAGTCGCCGCTGTCCGGGGTGTCCTCGAGGTTCATCATGCGCAGCAGGGTCGACTTGCCCGAACCGCTTTCCCCCACAATGCCCATGACTTCGCCGGGATAGACGGTCGCGTCGACATGGCGCAGGGCGCGCACATTGCCGTAGGACTTGGAGATGTCTCGCATGGTGAGGAGCGGTTCGGTCCGCATGAGGCGGGGCGCAGCGCGTTCCAGTGCGGGAAGGCCAAGATCGAGGCTCATGCCGAATACTCCCCATTGCGATACCAGGTTTTGCCGATTTCGGTTGTGGTACCGCTGGCCTTGTCGATGGCCTTGATCCCCAGATTGCTGTCACTGACTTCGAAGACCGAGCCGCCGCCATCCTGGGGCAATTCGTTCATGAAGAAGCCCTGGACCCCCGAACGCCGGCAGGTGAGGTCCGCATGGTCCTCCACCTGATAGGGCCGATCGGAGAACACCAGCGGCTCGACCCGCGTATAGGGTGGCACGGCATGGAGCCGTTTCTCGCGGCCGGCCGAGAGGAAAGTCAGGTGCTGGGCCAAATTGAGCTTTGGCACATCCCAGCGCGGGATGGGCGAGGGGGTCATCACGTGGCGACCGTTGACGATGGACGGATAGGCCGCGCCCTGCATGATCCGGCCCTTGCGCACGATCTGCTCGTAAAGCGTCAGCCAAAGCTTGCCGTAGTCGGCATCGGCGTGCATCTGCCGGGCGATCGATATATTGGGCTCCACACCGCGCAGCGGTTCGGGATTGGGGACCTGGAGCACCAGCACCTGGTCCTCGCGCATGATCTCCTCGGGGATGCGGTGGCGGGACTGAACAATGGTCGCGTCCAGCGTGTCCCAGGTTTCCGTGGCGCCGGAAACGCGGGAAATGAAGCGGCGGATCGAAGCGGCGTTGACACCGTCATCGGCGCCCTGATCGATGACCTTCACGACCGAGGTCGAATTGACCAGCGTCAGCGTTACCTGCAGACCACCAGTGCCCCAGCCGCGGGCCATGGGCACTTCGCGGCTGGCATAGGGCATCTGGCAGCCGGGCACGGCGATGGCCTTGAGCATCTTGCGCCTGAGTTCGCGCTTGGCCGAGGCGTCGAGGAAGCCGTAGCTGGTGGCCGCCCAGTCCTTTGTCAGACTTGCAAGGCTCATAGGACAGATTCCTCTTCGGGTTCGGCGACATAGATTTCGCCCTTGACTTCGGCTGCGGCCTTCTTGGCCTTGGCGTCGCGCATGGCATCCAGGATCGACTGGAAGGTCACGTAGTGGGGCAGCTTGAAGTGAATGCAGAAGCCCGAGGCTTCCACGCTCTCGGTGTGATAGAGGTAGAATTCCTCATGCACCGGCGAGCCGACCGGGGCTTCGTCGGAGTTGAGGTCCAGCGTGGCGGCGGCGATCACCTTGACCTCGTTCCAGCCGAAGGTGGCGGCAAAGCCCAATTCGAGATAGCCGCCTTTTTCCTTGGAGGTCACTTCGGCCTGGCTGACCCGGACGCGTCCTGCCGAGAATTCGGTGCCGCAGGGATGACGGACCACCACTTTGGCTTCGCCCAGGCGCAGTTCGTTGACGGTGGGATGGGCATTGCCATAGCCGCGCATGGCCGCATAGCCGAGGGCGAGCACGCCGCCGGTTTCAGCACGGGCCAGGCTCTGCAGGCGATGGGCACGCGAGGCGGGAAACAGCAGGGGTTCGCGCGTCAAATCGGGAATGTCATCGGGCGCAACGTTGGAACGTTCGGCCGGGGCGACCAGTCCCTGCTGGCGCTGCCAGTCGGCGAGCGATGGCTGTTTGGCCGGAGCCGGGCTCGCGGCCTTGTCGACCTCGGGCGGGGTGAAGGGCTTGCCTTCGAGCACGTCGGTCGCCAGCACACGATGCGAATAGTCCAGTGTCGGTCCAAGGATCTGACCGCCGGGAATGTCCTTGAAGGCGGCGGAGATACGGCGCTGGGTCAGGATTTCATCCTGCTTGACCGGACGGGCGATGGCCAGTCGCGGCTGGGTGGTGCGCCAGGCGCGCAGTACCAGCACGGCCTCGGAGAGTTCACCGCCAGTTTGCGCCAGCGCCAATGCAGCCAGCTCTTCATCGTAAAGCGATGCTTCACCCATCACCCGGTCGATCAGGTACGGCATGGTCGCGCGAATGGTCTCGACGCGGGTGGCGTCAATGGTGCCGAGGTCCTGGCGGAATAGCCGTTCGGCCTGCTCAATGGCCTTTTCGCCACCGCGGGTTGCAACATAGGCCATTAGAGCACCTCCACCTTGGTTGAGCGCGGGATGCCGACGACCTTGTCGCCATCTACGAAAAAAATGTCGAAGCCTTCGGGATAGAGGCAGAGCATCTCCCGCATGGCCCAGAAGCCTGGAGATACAGCCAGGGCAATCTCGGTCGTGTCCTTGATGCCGGGGCCCGTCAGGCGCACAAGCTGGCCCTCGTGAGCGGCAGCGATGATCAGGGTCGCTCCGTCGTCAGGGTAAAGGGCGGTGCCGCAATTGACCTCGGCCAATTGCTGAGCGGCATTTTCAATTGAGGTGAGGAACACATGATCGGCGCTGCCGATCCGGTCGACCAGCAGTGCACCGGTTGCCACGATGCGCTCGCGCATTGCAGGCGTATCAGCATAGGCGCTGCATTCAAGGTCAACCAGGGTTTCGGCAATGGTCTCAAAGCCGGCCTCTGGCAAGGTGCGGATATCGCCGGGGCGCGAAAGGGCCCACATCAGCGCCTCGAATGCGGCGTTTGAGCGCAGTTCAATGGCGTCGGGAGGAGCGACAGTAAGCATCAGAAGGTCTCCATTTCAACGCGGGTGGCCTCGACCTGGCGCATGCGCTCGTCGTCTGCCGCGGCGAGATGGACCCGTTCCTGTTCGAGAAAGCTGGTGGTGGCGTCATCCTGGCCGCGCGCAGCGACGCTGAGGTCGATCACCGCCATGGCCATGGCGCGCTCCAGGTCGCGGCCGGTGACCATGCCATAGCCGACATGCCCGGCCGCGTCGGTGATGTGGGCCTCGCTCACCAGCACTTCGCCGAGATGGAAATCGACATTCTTGACGGTGTCGCGCATGGGCACCATGACGAGGCCCGTACGATTAGCGATGACGTTGATCTCGCCCATGGTGGTCAACAGCGTTTCAGCATGTTGCTTGAGGCGAGCGGGACGGGCGCGGGCGAGGATGTCGAGCATCTCGCCGTGACCGGGGCCGGTGGCTGGGGTCTCGTTAAACATGGGAAGTGCTCTCGGTGTTCATGACAGTGGGGTGATCGGTCTCGAAGGTGAACTGGACACGATCGCCAGCCCACACGGCCTCGGAAAAGCCGACGGGGTTGCGGTCGAGATCGGCGTCGATCTTTTGCACGACGAGGACGGACTGACCGGGACGCAGCATGAGCATGCCAGCCTCGTGCTCGGTGGCGATACGGGTAAAGACGGTGGTGCGCTGGCGGTGGTAGTCGGTGATGCCGTAGGAGCGATAAACCTCGGTGATCGAGGGGGTGTGGTGGCGACGCTCCGGCAGGTCGGGAAAGCGCGTTGCGTCGTGATAGGCCCAGCCCATGCTGATCGGCAGATCATTGGCAAAACCACGCCAGGAGCGGGCAAAAACCGGCGCGTCCTTGTCGATCCCAAGAGCCCTGGCGACACGCTCGCTGGCCGGTATCTTCATTTCGGACAGCGTTTCGCCCGAGGCCGTCAGCCCCTGGCTCATGAGATTTTCACGGAAGCGGGTGCGCGTGCCGATGACGTAATTGAGCAGCGGCGCGCGTTCGACAAAGGTGCCTCGGCCATGCTCAACCCGCAATTTGCCTTCCGCCACCAGGGCCGCCAAGGCCTTGCGCAGGGAGTGGCGACGGGCGCCATAGAGCATGCAAAGCTCCGGTTCAGAGGGCAGCTTTGAGTCTGCCGCCAGGCGCCCGGAGGTTATTTCTTCACTGATCCTGTCCCGGGTTTCTTCCCAGGAATGTCCTTGACTGCGCATATCACCAACTCATTCGAATGAGATGGTTCTAGCGGCCGCAAGTGACACTGAAATGACGATAGCGCCTTTCTACGACGGTCCCGCGTCGGCACATTCGAATGACTCTGCCGATGTCGTTTGCCTGTCACAGAGCGTGAGTAGGGGAAGAGCCAGGAGGCGCCCATGACTGCCATTGGACTTGACCAGACCACGCTGACAAACGCCCGCATTGTGCTCGCCGATCAGGTGATGGAGGGTGCCGTCGAGATGGCCGGCGGGGTGATTACCAATATTGGTTCGTCCAGCACGCGCGGGGTCGATCTTGAGGGCGATTTTCTCATTCCAGGCCTGATCGAGCTGCACACTGACCATCTTGAAACCCACTATGCACCGCGCCCGAAAGTGCGGTGGCATCCGGTGGCGGCGGTGCAGGCGCATGATGCGCAGATTGCGGCTTCGGGTATTACCACAGTGTTCGATGCCATCCGGGTGGGTACAGATGAACATGCCGATATGGGCGCGGGGGAACTGAAGGTTCTGGCTGATGCAGTGACGGCAGGTGTCCAGGCCCAGCGGCTGCGGGCGGACCACTTCATCCATCTGCGGTGCGAGGTTTCGGCGCCCGATTGCCTCGAAGCCTTCGAAGGGATGATGGACCATCCTCTGGTGCGGCTCGCTTCGCTGATGGATCATGCACCAGGCCAGCGCCAGTTCGCCAATCCCGAGGCCTACAAGGCCTATTACCAGGGCAAGCTCAAGATGAGCGACGCGGAACTGGCCGAATTCATCGCGCGGCGTTCGCTGGAATCGATCACTTATTCAGATCGTCATCGCAAATTACTGGCCGAATTGAGCCATGCGCGTGGTATCGCGCTGGCCAGCCATGACGATGCGACCGAAGCGCATGTGGACGCGGCGCTGGAACTGGGTATTCGTATTGCCGAGTTTCCGACGACGCTGGAAGCGGCCCGCGCGTCGCGCGATGCGGGGCTGGCCATATTGATGGGTGGGCCCAATCTGGTGCGTGGCGGCTCGCATTCGGGCAATGTGTCGGCGCGGGCGCTGGCCGCAGCGGGTCTGCTCGATATCGTCTCATCCGACTATATACCGTTCTCCATGCTGCAATCGGCTTTCTGTCTGGTTGACACGGTGGAGGGTATCGGCGTGCCGGAGGCCATCAGCCTGGTGACCAGTCGCCCGGCTGAGGCCGCAGGCTTTGATGATCGCGGCGAGATCGCCCTGGGCAGGCGCGCAGACCTCGTACAGGTGCGGATCGAAGATGGCATGCCGATCGTGCGCACGGTCTGGCGCCAGGGCAGGCGGGTACTATGAACGGGGTTTTCGTTGCAGTTGTCGGCGCCAGCGGCGTTGGCAAGGACAGCCTGATCAATTTCGCACGCGACCATATTGCCGATCAGGTTGCCGTTGTGCGTCGGGTGGTGACCCGCGCGGCAGACGACGATAGCGAAGATCACGACAGCATGACGCCCGAGGCCTTCGCTGCGGCCGAAAAACGGGGTGATTTCGCCCTGAGCTGGGAGGCACATGGCCTGCACTACGGGCTGCCGATCACGCTCGATGACGACCTGACCTCCGGACGCGTGGTGATTGCCAATCTTTCGCGGGCGGCCCTGCCGCGCGTGCTCACGCGCTACCCCTCGACTCTGGTGGTCGAGGTTACCGCTGCGCCGGACATCATTGCCCGACGGCTGGCGGGTCGGGGTCGTGAGGATGAGGATGAAATCCGCCGGCGCATGGAGCGGGGCTCCGGCTTCAGACTTCCGCCCAGCACAGTGCAGATCGACAATTCAGGAGTGCTGGACGAGGCGGGTGGGCGCTTCGTTGCGCTGTTGCGCGATCTTCTCCGGCAACCCGCCTGAGGACACGAAAATGAAGAAGCTGAGCGAAACCCCCTTTGTTCACGAGACGGCCAAGGTGAACCAGTCAACGCTGGGTCGCTACACCGAAGTCGGGGCGCATTGCCATGTCGCCTATTCCACCATGGGGGACTATTCCTACTGTGTCGGCGGCACCCAAATCGCCTATTCCACGATCGGCAAATTCGCCAATATCGCAGCGCATGTGCGCATCTACGCTTCCATGCATCCCATGGAACGCGCTTCGCTGCACCATTTTACCTATCGTTCGGCCCAGTATTTCGAAGGCGAAAGCGATGACGCCGCCTTCTTTGAGTGGCGGTCGGGCAATGACATCCATATCGGGCACGATACCTGGATCGGGCATGGCGCGGTGATCATGCCGGGTGTGAAAATAGGCAACGGTGCCATTGTCGGCGCCAATGCGGTGGTAACCAAGGATGTCGCCGGCTTTGCTATTGCGGTCGGTGTGCCGGCCCGCATCATTCGCCAGCGCTTCACTGACGATATCGCCAGCCGTCTCGATGCGCTCAAATGGTGGGACTGGAGCCACGACAAGCTGCACCAGGCGCTGCCCGACTTTCGCGCCCTCGGGATCGAAGCATTCCTGGACAGGTACGAGTAGTGCTCCCTTCCTCCTTCACCCCTCCCCTTGCGAGAGAGGGGTGAAGGAGGCTGAGGCAGACGAGGGATACACCACTGGCGGCGACAGCCTGCTGTTACCCAAAGAGTTCACACGGCGGCAGGCACATTGTCGTGGCCCTGCCTAGCCCTTTACCGCGCCGCCGGTCAGCCCGGAGATTACGTAGCGCTGTGCCAGCAGGAAAAACGCAATGGCCGGCATGATCGAGAGGGTCAGGAAGGCCAGGATGCGTGGCCAGTCCGAGCCGTACTGCCCCTGGAACTGCATGATCCCGAGCGGCCAGGTGTATTTGGCTTCCGAGTTGAGCACGATCAGCGGGAGGAGGAAGCTGTTCCAGCTGCCCACGAAATTGAACACACCCACGGTCGCGATGATCGGGAGGCACAGTGGCAGGGTGATATACCAATAGATGCGGATATAGCCGCAATTGTCCATGCGCGCGGCGTCAATCAGCTCCTTGGGTAGCTCCTTGAAGAAATTGTGGAACAAGAGGACGGAGAAGGAGACGCTGAACGCCACCTGCACGATGATGATGCCCCAATGGCTATCGAGCATGCCAAGGTCCCGCATCTTGATGAAGAGCGGCAGAATGCCGGTGGCGGCGGGGAACAACAGTCCAAGCATGAGATAGCCGAGTACAAAGCGGCTGCCGAAGAATTTGATATGGGCCAGGGCGAAGGCCGTCATGGACGCCACCAGCGTCGAGAGGATCACGGTGCCCCCGGCTATCAGGAGCGAATTCCACAACGAGGAAAAGTAGCGTGGTCCGCCCAGAATCTCGGTGAACCGCACCGGATCCCAGCTCGCCGGCAAGCCGAAGGGGTTGACCCTCAGCTCACCGATCTCCTTGAAGCCTCCGAGCGCGGTTGTATAGAACGGCACGATCACGAAGGCGGCGACCACCAGCAGGCTTATCCATTGCACTGGCGAGATGATCGGGCGGCGTTTCTTGGATGCGACAGCCATCAGTTGTGTTCCACCTTGAACAGGATACGGCGGTAGCCGAGCGCGACAATCACGCAGGCAATGAACAGCAGCACGCTCACCGCACCACCAAAGCCCAGCTTCATGCGCAGAATGCCGAACTGGTAGAGGAAGGTTACGATGGTGTGGCTCGAATGCGAGGGGCCGCCATTGGACAGCGGTATGATCAGATCGAACAGCTGCAGCGCACCGGTGATGGCAAAGAACACCGAGATGACGATGGCCGAGCGGATCATCGGGATCTTGATGTGACGAACGATCTGCCACTTCTTGACGCCATCGAGTCGCGCGGCCTCGATCACTTCGCTTGGGATCGACTGCAGCCCGGCAATGAAAATCATCATGTGAAAGCCGAAGAACTTCCAGGTGATCACCAGCATGATGGCCGGAATGACCCAAAGCTTGTCCCCCAGCACAAAGGGCATGTCGACGCCGATGGCCCCGCCAATAGCCGGCAGCAGCCCGTAATTGCCGTCATAGACAAACTTCCAGATCAGACCTGCAGCAACCTCGGCCAGCATGAAAGGCAGGAAGAACAGCGTCCGCAGGATATTGATATTGATCGAGCGTTCGGCGAGGGCAATCGCGCACCACATGGCCAGTGGCAATTGCACCAGGAGCGAAACGGCAACGACAATCAGGCTGTTGCGCACTGCGGTTCCAAAATTGCGGTGCGTGATGACGTCTGCGTAATTCTCAAGGCCGACAAAGTCCGTGATCGGCCCATAGCCGTTCCAGTCATAGAACGAGAACGTGGCTGCATCGATCATCGGCAGCACGACGAACAGCGTGAACAGGATCAGCGAAGGCGGCAGGAACAGCAGCAGGGGCAAGACGCTCTTGCGGTCCACATAGCGACGCCGGCGTGTGGCGGTGGCCACTTCCATGTCTGATCCGGTGGCGACACTGGTCATGGTTTCATTTCCTCGCCTGGCAAGCCGCCCTGGCACCTTGGCCGGTCAGAGCAATGCAATTGATTGGACCGGCGGGCATAGAGGGGCCCGCCGGATTCGCCGGACGACTAGAGCTCGTCGTCCACAGCTTCCTTGATCAGCTCAGCGGCTTCCTCAGCGCTCATCGCGTTGGCGGCCAGCTCGGCGGAGATGTCGTTGACGACGCCACCGACATTGGGGCCCAGAGCCTGATCGAAGAACAGAGCGTGCCAGTGGGCATTGCTGATGTTCTGGCCGATCTGCACCTTGAAGGGGTTGGTCATGACGTCCGCTGCGCCCTTGGCAATCGGGATGTAGTAGGCATCAGCGGCGTATTTGGCCTGGTTCTCCGTGTTGTTGAAGAACTCGATCCATTTCACGGCGGCATCCGAGGCGTTCCTGGAGAACAGCACACCGCCCAGGCCGCCCAGCGTGTCGGTGGGGTCGCCCTTGCCACCTTCAATGGTGGGGAAAGGCAGAATGCCCAATTCCTCGTCGGGAATGCCGTTCTTGTCGGCGGAGTTATCCTTCATAGCGCCATAGTCCCAATCGCCCATCAGGTGCATTGCGGCATTGCCATCGCCGAACAGACCCGACGCATCGCCATAGCTGGCGGCGAGGAAACCCTCCTGCCAGGGATCAAGGGCGGCCAGTTCAAGGAAATACTCGCCGGCCTTGACGAAATCTTCGCCCGCAAAGCCGTCACCCTCACCGCGGGCAGCGGCAGCGAAGCCGTCCTGTCCGGCCAGCCGCACGACAAGTTTGGACCACCAGAAGTGGGCCGGCCACTTGTCCTTGGCGCCAATGGCGATCGGGGTGATGCCCGCATCCTTGAAGGTCTGCACACCGGCCAGGAAACCATCCCAGGTTTCCATGCTGGCAGGATCGACGCCGGCCTGTTCGAACAGGGTCTTGTTATACCAGAGCACGACTTCGCTGACATCGCGCGCTACGCCATAGAGGTGGCCGTCGGGTGCGGTGAAAGCAGAAACACCTGCGGTGCCGACATTGGCCTTGGCTTCTTCGGAAAGGACATCCTCGACGGGTCGCAGCACGCCGGCCGCGGCCTGCTCGTAGAACACGCCGCCACCCCAGGAGTGGAACACATCCGGCGCATCGGCCGATTGCAGGAGCGTGGTGAGCTTGGCCTTGAAGGCCTCGTTTTCGAGGAAGGGCAACTCCACCACGATATCAGGGTTCTGCGCCATGAAATCGGCAGCGATGCTGTTCATCAATTCCACTTCTGCGGGGATCGATGTGATGTGCAGGTGCCGGACGACAGTCTGGGCCTGTGCAGGCGCAATTGCCGCCAGTCCCAGCATTGCGGCAAGCGCAAGATGCTTCATGAATACCTCCTGTGAGATGCGGCCTCCGGACCAATTCCGGAATTCCTCCCAGACCGCCGCGGCAAATCCAGTCCCCACTGAACTCGCCACTTGCTACTTTCTACGCATCCCTTATTAAAGACGCAAGAGTGACGTACCTCAAATCGTCGCTGATCCGACGAGGTGCTCGGGGGAGTCTCTTAAATGCCTGTGAATGAGTGAAAAAGAGGTGGGCTGGTGTTATCTAGCGCTGCGCGTCTGAAAATGAAGCGGTTGATTTTGATACAGATGCCGAACTAAATCAGCTGCGCTGAAATTCTCTTCGGGAGTACCCCTTTGGTCGTCAAGATCGCCGATCCGCTGCTTATGCGCGAAATCAACAAGTTCCATGTGCTGGAGACCATCCGGTGCCATGGGCAGATTTCGCGCGTCGAGATCTCGGAGCGGACTATGCTGAGCGGGACGACCGTGTCGGCCATTACCGGCGCGCTGATCGAGGAAGGCCTGATCCAGGCAACCCACTCGCAGGTCAATGCCGAGGGGCATCGAGGTCGCCCGCGCGTGCTGTTGGGGCTGGTGCCTGATGCGGCCTACGTGTTGGGCATCAAGATCTCCGAGGTGATGACGACGGTTGCCCTGGTCGATTTTCGCGGCGAACTGGTCACCTCTGTGCAGTTGCCGATAAGGCTAGCCCGGCAACCAGCGGAGGTGATTGCGGACCTGATCGAAGATGCCATGGACGACTGCGTCAGCAAGGCGGGGGTTGACCGCAAGCGGATACGCGGCGTGGGGATCGGCGTGCCTGGCCTGGTCGATCCGCGTTCGGGGCGCAGCTATGCCAGCTCGGTCTTCGGCGAACGCGAGGTGCCCCTGGGGGCGCTGCTGGGCGAGCGGACGGGCCTGCCGGTGAAGCTGGAAAAGCCGGCAAATCTCCTGGCTCTGGCGGAGGCCTGGTTTGGCGATGCCCAGCGCGAGACCAATTTTGCGCTGATTGTTCTGGATCGCACGGCCAGCCTCGGCCTTTGGCTGGGGTCCGACCTGCACCGGGGCGCGAGCACGCTTGGACCGACCTTCGGGCATCTCAAGGTTGGTAGCGAGGGCATAGCCTGCGAATGCGGGCAGCGCGATTGCCTCAACGCGCATGCCAGCGACGCGGCGCTAAGGCAGCGCGCCCGCGCAGTGCTGGGTAAGGATTTCGTCGAGATGCCACTGGCGCGGACCAGTATTTTGTCAGCACTGGCGGAGGCCAGCGATGCCGATCTACCCGGGGTCCGCGATATCATCGCAGCGCATGGCGAGAAGCTGGGCATCGGCATCTCGCATGTCATCAATCTGATCAATCCCGCGAAAATCATCATCGCCATGGATTCGCACCGCTATCGCGAGCTGGTGGAGCCAGCAGTGCGGGAGGCGGCTGCTGCCAACAGCTTCAGGGCCCATTTTGCATCGACCGAACTGGTCTTCCACACGCTGGACGACCAGCTCTGGGCGCGCGGCGCGGCCGCCTTGATGCTGCGCGACATCTATAGCGCCCCATGGACATCGGCATACCAGGAGGAACAGACATGAACAAACGAGCCCTGATCGTGTGGGGTGGCTGGGATGGCCATACGCCCGAGCAAAGCGCGCGCCTGGTTGGGTCCATGCTGGAGGGGCACGATTTCGCGGTGGATATCGAACCGACCACAGAGGCTTTTGCCGATGAAGACCTGGGGCGCTATGACCTGATCGTGCCTGCCATTACCATGTCGCGTATCGAGCGTGAGGAACTGACCAATTTGCTGGCCACGGTGCGCGCCGGCACGGGGCTAGCCGGTTTCCATGGATTGATGTCTGACAGTTTCCGCAATGAGCCGGATTACCAGTTCATGGTCGGCGGGCAATGGGTTGCCCATCCCGGCAATATCCTGGACTTCACTGTCAACATCGCGAAGCCAAACGATCCAATCGTCTCCGGAATTGAGGATTTTCCGTACCACTCCGAGCAGTACTACATGCATTTCGATCCAACGATCGAAGTGCTGGCCACTACGACATTCACCGGCGAGCATTTCGAGGAGATCGACGGCGTGGTGATGCCGGTGGTGTGGAAGCGCCGCTTCGGCAATGGGCGGGTTTTTCACACCACGCTGGGTCATGTGGTGGATGAATTTGAAGTGCCGCAGATGCGGACCATTTTCGAACGTGGCGCGCTTTGGGCGGCGCGCTGATTTGAGACTCCAACCATCGGCAAGGAGGAGACGATGGCAGAACTGCAATTGCGGGGCATCAACAAGAGCTTCGGATCGGTCAAGGTTATCCACGATATTGACCTGGATATCGGCAATGGCGAATTCGTGGTGTTTGTCGGCCCGTCCGGCTGCGGCAAATCCACCCTGCTGCGCACGATCTCGGGGCTGGAGGAGCCGAGTTCGGGTCAGGTGCTGATCGGCGGTGAGGACGTCACCGATTTCGATCCGTCTGAACGTGGCGTGGCCATGGTGTTCCAGTCTTATGCGCTCTATCCGCATATGAGTGTGGAACAAAATCTGGGCTTCGGCCTGCGCATGGGCGGCATGCCAAAGGAGCAGGTGAGCGACCGGGTCATGGAGGCGGCGCGCATCCTGGAGTTGACGGATCTGCTCGAGCGCAAGCCGCGGCAGCTCTCGGGTGGGCAGCGCCAACGTGTTGCCATCGGCCGTGCTATTGTCCGGCAGCCCAAGGCCTTCCTGTTTGACGAGCCGCTCTCCAATCTGGATGCGGAATTGCGTGTGCAGATGCGGATTGAGATTGCCAAGCTGCACCAGCAATTGGGCGCCACCATGGTTTATGTGACCCACGATCAGGTCGAGGCCATGACTCTGGCCGACCGTATCGTGGTGCTGCGCTCCGGGCGTATCGAGCAGCAAGGCAGTCCGATTGAGCTCTATGATGATCCTGACAACATCTTCGTGGCCGGATTTATCGGTTCGCCTCGCATGAATTTTCTCGAGGGGACGATCACCGCAGTCAATGGGCCGGAGGTGACAGTTGCGCTCAAGGCCTTCGACGCACCAAACCTGGTCGTGCGGCAGCGCAGCCGGAACGGTGTCGTAGGGCAGGTGGTCAGCGTGGGGATACGCCCAGAGCATTTCGCTGACGCCGCCCTTGGTGGGCCGACCCTGACGGCAACGGCCCAGGTGGTGGAGCAGTTGGGTGGCGTTTCCTTTGTCTATGCGGTCGGTAAGGACGGAGAGACCAAAGTGACCATTCAGCAAAAGGGGCACTCCCGAATTGCCGATGGTGCGTCCATCACGGTGGGCATGGAGCCGGACGCGCTGCTCGCCTTCGACGAGGCGGGTCAGAGGCTTTAGGCGCGGCGACACTATTGGCGGACACGAGTGAACTTAAGAATGCCTCCCACCGGGAGGCATTTTTCATTCTGCCTCCCAGCTTGGAACATGCGCCAGTCACCAACCTTGTCATCCTCAACAAAGATGATAACGTTGTCAGGTAACTTGATAATTCGGCCGTCCAGGCCGCATCAGGTGGAGGAGAGGCATGATCAGGCTATCACACGCCTTTGGGCGCCATACGTATAGGTTAGGAGTCGCGAATTCCTCGCTGATGGCCGCCGGCAAATTGGCTTCGGCCCAGGGTGTCAGTGAAGACCTGGCTGACCTGCCATTGTCGCCACCATCTTGCCACTCCCGGTAATCCTGAACGTCCAGCGTCAACTTGCGGTCGGTTCCGCAACGCGGACCGGAGCCAAGGAATAGTCATGCTCAACACCAATAAGCCGCTGCGCTGTCGGCAAATCCATCTCGACTTCCACACCTCCGAACATATTCCGGGTGTTGGCGCGGCATTCGACGCAGAAGAGTTCGTGACGACCCTGAAATCGGCCCATGTCGATAGCGTCACGGTCTTTGCCAAGTGCCATCATGGCTGGTCCTATTACCCCACCGAGGTCGGGGCGCCCCATCCCAATCTGGTGCGGCCCGATTTGCTGGGTGAGATGGTCACTGCATTGAAGGCGGCGGACATTGAATGCCCGGTCTACATTTCCGTGCAATGGGATGAGCGCAATGCGCGGCTGCATCCGGAGTGGCGGGTGCGCTCCGGTGCCAAGTCCCGCTTTGATCCGCACCAGTTGCAGGCCGGCTGGCATACGCTCTGCCTCAACCACAAGGCGTATCGCGACGAGCTGCTGCAGCAGGCCCGGGAGGTTGTGGGGGCTTATTCGCCGCCGGGGTTGTTTTTTGACATTGTCCTTGCGACCGATTGTGTCTGCCAGGCCTGCCTGGATTCCATGGCCGCAGAGGGCCTGGACCCGGAAAATCCGAAACACCGTTCGATCAATGACGAGCGGGTGAATGAGGTGTTCAGGACCGAAATGAGTGCGGCGCTCAACCAGGAGTTCCCTGGTCTGCGCATCTTTTACAATTGTGGCCACATCCACAAACAGGGCCGGCAACGCTTTGCGCCCTACAGCCATCTCGAACTCGAAAGCCTCCCCACCGGAGGCTGGGGCTACGATCATTTTCCGTCATCGGCGCGATACGCGGCGACGCTGGGCCTGGATCATGTGGCCCAAACAGGCAAGTTTCACACGTCCTGGGGCGAGTTTGGTGGCTTCAAACATCCTCATGCCCTCGAATATGAAACGGCTCAGATGGTCGCACTCGGGTCGAAATGCCTGGTGGGCGACCAGTTGCATCCTAGTGGAGTGATCAATCCCGATACCTACGCGTCGATTGCACCGGCCTATGCGCGCATCGCCAAGCTTGAGCCCTATCTGGACGGGGCCCGTCAGGTCTCGCAAATCGCCATTCTGTCATCGGAATTCTTCAATGCCGAGGGTGACCACAATGTCACGGCGGATGACGGTGCGGCGCAGATGCTGCTCGAAATGCAACTGCCTTTCGACGTTGTCGACGGCACATCGGACTTTTCACCCTATGAGGTCATCATCCTGCCGGACGAGATTCCTGTTGATGGCAAACTCAAGGCGCGGCTTGAGCAGTTCCTGGACAAGGGCGGAGCGCTTCTGTTGTCAGGGAATTCCGGGCAGGGTGCGGATGGACAGTTGTGTCTGCCGGCAGGCGTGAGAATTGCCGGGGAGGCGGAGTTCGAACCCTCATATATCCGGGCCTTGCCGGGTTTGGATGATGGCCTGACGCGGACGCCCTTTGTGGTTTACGGGCGAGGCACATGCGTTGAAAGCATCGGGGCTGAGGTGCTTGCCGAAATTGTGCCTCCCTACTTCAACCGAAGCTACGCGCATTTCTGCTCGCATCAGCATGCACCGGACAATCCGGATGCACCGGCAATCGGGCCGGCCGCAACGCTCAATGGCCGGGTCGGCTACATCGCCTTTCCCATTTTTGGAATCTACCATCGCATGGGCCAGCCGCTCTACCGCCGGATGGTAGGGGCTTTGCTCGACCGGTTGCTGGTGCGCCGGGCGCTGACCACAAGCCTGCCGACATCGGGGCGGGCCAGCCTGACGCACCAACCCGACCAAAACCGTTCCGTCCTGCACCTGCTTTATGGTCCGCCGCAGGTTCGCGGCAAAGCGGTGCCGCATGGCGAGGGCACGCGAGTGATGGAGATGATCGAGGATATTCCGGCCATTGGCCCGGTTAGCGCCGAGATTGTGCTCCCAAACCGCCCGCATCGCGCCTATGAGGCAATATCCGGCGACGAAATCGAGGTGACCGACCTGGGGGAGGGGGCGTACCGCATCGTGCTGGACCGCTTGCATATCCACGCGGCAATTGTCTTTGACTACGGTCACAAGGCCCCTAACTGAAGGGGCCGGCCATGTCCCGAGAGTCCAATACCAAGAGCAGGGCACAGTGTCCGGAACGAGCAAGAAGCAAGCGACCATAACCGACGTCGCCCAGGCAGCCGGCGTCGCCATCGGCACGGTGTCGCGCTATCTCAATGGCCTGCCGATCCGCAATGCGAACCGGCAGACGATCGAACAGGCCATCAGCAAACTGGGCTATCGACGCAATCTGGTGGCCGTGTCGATGAAGCGGCAGAGCGCGCATGTGGTGGGCATGATGGTACCGGCACTGACCGAATTCCATGCCGGGCTGCTCGACCAGCTCGGACGGCGGCTGCGTTCGCGGGGATTTGCCATGATGTGTTTCTGCCATGACCAGGAAGAGCGTACTATCGCTGAGGGCCTGGAGTTCTTCGCCGCGCATCGGGTGGATGCCGTGGTCATGGATGGCCTTGCCATCGCCGCCCCGATCCTGGAGCGGCACGTGGCCGATGGCCTGTCGGTGGTGCTCTACGATAATGATATTCCCGGGCTGTCGGCCGACAGGGTCTTCACAAACAATCGTGGATCCAGTGAGCGGCTGATCTCCTATCTGGCGGAACTGGGGCACAGCCGCATCGCCGCGATTACGGGTCGCGACGAAGACTCGGCGGGCCGGGAGCGCCTCATGGGCTATGAGGACGCGCTTGATGTCCGGAAAATGCCGCGGCGGGCGGACTATGTCCGCGCCGGCTACTGGACCGAGGCGGGCGGCTATGCCGCCATGCGCGACCTGCTGGCCCTGCCCGAGCCGCCTACGGCCGTCTTCAGCGCCAACTACAACATGACCATGGGGGCCTTGCGCTGGTTGCGCGAGCAAAAGATCGACGTGCCGCGCGATCTGTCGCTGGTCAGTTTCGACGATGTGCCGGCGTGGTCGATCCACCCCGCGGGCATTACCGCCGCCGGCCAGCCCCTTGAGCAGCTTGCCGATAGCATTGCCGCGATCCTGCTTGAGCGCTTGGAAATGGGATTGCCGGCTGGACGGCAAACCCTGCGCATCGACGCCAACATCACGTTGAGGGGTTCTGCCGGGAGCCCCAGGACCTGAGCAATTTCCAACGAATTGATCATCCCGAAAGCGCAATTGAATGAAAAATCTGGAATTATGGTACCGCAGCGCTGCGACGCAATGGACCGAGGCATTGCCACTGGGAAATGGTCGACTGGGTGCCATGGTGCATGGTGGTGTGGCCCGGGAGGAATTGCAGCTCAACGAGGCTACGCTATGGACCGGCGGTCCGTATCAACCCACGAATGACCAGGCCTTGCCGCATCTGGAGGAGGTCCAAAAGCTGATCTTTGAAGGGCGCTATGCAGAGGCGCAGGCGCTGGCCGACCAGACCATGATGGCGCGGCCCCTGACGCAGATGACCTATCAGCCGGCCGGCAATCTGTTCATCGAATTCCGGCACGAGGCCATACCGGGCACTTATCGCAGAAGCCTTGATCTCGATACCGCGGTTGCCAGCACTTCGTATGGGCTCCTGGGGTGGGGCAGTGGGGCCAATATGGTCGTGGCGCACCGGGAGAGCTTTGCTTCGGCGGCCGACGACATATTGGTGACCCGGCTGACGGCGACGCGAAAGCGCGCCCTGACTTTCGAAGTGTGGCTCGATAGTCCCCAACCCGGCAATTGGCTGGCGGGGGATGCGAGCAGACTTGATTATGTCGGCACCAACTCGGAACTGCTGGGCATAGAAGGCCGGCTCAAATTCGGTATAGGCGTGGAAATGCAGGTCGAAGGCGGTGTGGTCAGCCGGCGTGGGCGGCGCCTGGTGGTCGAAGAGGCCGACGCCGTCACGATCATCGTCGACATCGCCACCTCGTTCCGCCGCTTCGATGACGTCTCGGGCGATCCGGCAGCGCTGCTGGCGACCCGGCGCGCCGCCATTGCGGAGAAATCCTATCAGCAGCTCAAGTCTGATCACATCGCCAAGCACCAGCAAGCGTTCCGACGCCTGTCGCTGGATATGGGATCGGGCCGAGCCGAATTGCCGACCGATGAGCGGGTCCTCCGTTTTGCCGAGGGCGGCGATGCAGCCCTGGCGGCACTTTACGTGCAGTATGGCCGCTATCTGATGCTCTCTTCCAGCCGACCCGGAGGCCAGGCGGCCAATCTCCAGGGCATCTGGAACAAGGATGCCCGCCCGCCCTGGGGGAGCAAATACACAGCCAACATCAACCTCGAGATGAACTATTGGCTGCCCGACCCGGCCAATCTGCCCGAATGTTTCGAGCCCTTGATCGGCATGGTCGAGGATTTGGCCGTTACGGGGGCAGAAATGGCCCAGCGGCACTATGGCGCGGGAGGGTGGGTGCTGCACCACAACACCGATATCTGGCGCGCGACAGGACCGGTCGACGGTGCGGAGTGGGGCTTATGGCCCACAGGGGGCGCGTGGCTGTGTGCGCAATTGTGGGACCATGCCGTGTTTGCCGGCTGTCCGGACGCAATGGTGCGCCGCATTTTGCCGCTTCTGGAAGGGGCGGTCCGGTTCATTCTGGACATTCTCCAGCCGCTTCCAGGAACGAATTATCTCGTTACGGTCCCTTCAATTTCACCGGAAAACATCCATCCGCATGGGGCCGCCCTGTGCGCGGGTCCCACCATGGACAACCAGATATTGCGGGATCTGTTCGATGCCTACGTCGCAGCCTGCGAGCAGCTTGTCAGCGATGGCGAACTGGCGCAGCGGGCGTGTGCAGCGCGCGCGAGACTGTTGCCGGACCAGATCGGACAGGCCGGACAGTTGCAGGAGTGGAAAGATGATTGGGACATGGAGGTCCTCGAAATCCACCATCGGCACGTGTCTCACCTGTACGGACTTTATCCGAGCTTGCAGATCAATGCCGACACACCGGAGTCGTTCGCGGCGGCGCGCAAATCTCTGGAAATCAGGGGCGATAACGCGACCGGGTGGGGGATAGGCTGGCGTATCAATCTATGGGCACGCCTGCGTGACGGCGATCACGCCCATGATGTGCTGGCGCTGCTGCTGCATCCAAAACGCAGCTATCCAAACCTGTTTGATGCCCATCCGCCGTTCCAGATCGACGGTAATTTCGGCGGCGCGGCTGGTATACTGGAAATGCTGGTGCAATCGCGATCTGGTATGGTAGATGTCCTGCCGGCGCTGCCCTCCGGCTGGACAGCCGGCTCGCTAAGTGGCGTCCGGCTGCGCGGCGGCCTTGAACTTGATCTTGACTGGCGCGACGCGCGCCCTGTAGCGGCACGGTTGCGTGGGCTCAAGCCCCAGACGGTGCGAATCCGCTGGGGGACGCACATCCAGAGTGTCGAGGTTCCCGCCGGCGAGGCCGTCACAGTCGCATTCTAAGCGGATTTTGGGAAAGCAGAGCAAATGAACGTTACCGCCGCTCTTGTCGTGGTCGAGCCTGGCCAGATTCGGATTGAGGATCGCCAATCGCCAAGCGTCGGGCCAGGCGAGGTGCTGGTGGCACCGTTGCGAGCTGGCATATGTGGCACCGACTACCACATCTTTGAAGGTAACCAGCCATTTCTGAACTATCCGCGTGTGATGGGGCACGAATTGGCGGTCAAGGTGCTGGAGGCGCCACCGGACAGCGGCATCGATATTGGCGGCACATATGTGGTCAACCCCTATGTGGCATGCGGTACCTGCCCGGCGTGCCGCAAGGGCAAACCCAATTGTTGCACGCGAATCGCTGTTCTGGGCGTGCACCGTGACGGCGGCATGACCGGCAAACTGACATTGCCCGCGCGCAATCTGGTGCCATCGCAGGGCCTATCGGCAGACGAATGCGCCATGGTTGAGTTCCTCGCGATCGGTGCTCATGCGGTGCGGCGAGCGAGCGTCGGAGGTGATGACGAGGCACTGGTGGTGGGCGCAGGGCCCATCGGCCTGGGCGTCGCTCGATTTGCCAGCCTGGCCGGCGCTGCGGTCACCCTGATCGACCGGGACCAGGCGCGGCTCGACATGGCGCAAAAGCTGATACCAGAATGCCGGGTGGCCCTTGCCCAGGATATGGACCCCAAGTCCCCAGGCGTCAGCGAGGCTTTTGACGTGGTGTTCGATGCCACGGGTAACCGGGCCTCCATTGAGGCAGGATTCGGCTATGTGGCCCATGGTGGGCGCTTCTGCCTGGTCAGCGTGGTCAAAGGCGACATCACATTCGTCGATGCCGATTTCCACCGCAAGGAAATGACGCTGATGGGCAGTCGCAACGCCCTTGACCCGGATTTCCAGCAGGTTATCGGCGCCATCCGGGCCGGCCATGTCAAAGCCCGTGACTGGATCACGCATCGCACGACTTTGACGGACGCCGTGGAGGACTTGCCCCTGTGGGCCAAAGACCGGAGTCAACTGGTCAAAGCGATCATCGAAATCTAGCGTGGTGCAGGGTGCCGTCCGTGACACGGCGATAGCCTAATCGCACCCCAAGCCATCCGCGCTGCAGACGTCTTAGTGGCCATGGAGGGAGTTGCGAAACACGCCTGCAATACGGGTGTCAGCTGTCTCCAGCCCGTTACCTGGCTTCTATTCCCAGGCCTCCAGCATGGCGTCGGCCACAAACTGCAAGTGTTTGGCCATGGCATTGCGGGCCGCGTCGGCATTGCCGCTGACTACGGCCGCGACGATGGCTTCGTGATCGGCCAGAATACGGTCTCGGACGCCGCCCGCTTCGATCAAGTGCCGATGGAATAGCGTGTCAATCTCATCGCCGCGCGCTTTCCAGAGGCCGTCCAGCATGTCGCGCAGTACCGAATTACCGCAGGCATCGGCAAGCGTCATATGCAGCACCCGGTCGGAGTCGAATGACCATTGTCCCGAAGCGCTTTCGCTGCGCATCCGGCGCATGGTTTCTGCCAGTCTCGTGGTGCCCTCCGGGGAAATATTCTGGCTGGCCAGGGCCGCTGCCTCCGGCTCGAGCAAGCGCCGCACGGCGGTCACTTCCAAAGGGGAAGAACTGAGTTCCGGCAGGGCGATGCGTTCAATGCCGGGGCCCTTCACAAAAGCGCCCACGCCTACGCGCACCTCCACCAGTCCGGCGACTTCCAGTGCGATCAAGGCCTCGCGAACCGTTGGGCGGGAAACCCCCAGGCTCAGAGCCAGATCGCGCTCGGATGGCAATTGTCGACCGGCCTCCACTGCGCCGGCGAGAATCTGCTCGCGAATCTGATCCGCGATCTGGAGATAGAGTTTTCGGTTGGAAACGGCCTGCAGCTTCATCGTTTACCCCTCGCTCCGTCATAGCGCCTGCACGTCGATGTGTCTACTGGTCTGACCACTTGACACCCTGACTAACTTGCCATTAGCTCATACAAGGTTGACAGACCGGGCCAAGACCGGCGGCACCATGGAGGAGAAAGCAATGGGCGAGGGAGTGCAGGCGGCTTCGCATTCGGCATCCGTCGTCCCGCTGGTCGAGATGACCGGCATTGACAAGAACTTCCCTGGTGTAAGGGCACTCTCCCAAGCGCGGTTCGAGCTCCTGCCCGGCGAAGTCCATGCGCTGATGGGCGAAAATGGCGCTGGCAAGTCTACCCTGATGAAGGTTCTTTCCGGCGTTTACGCCCGCGATGCCGGCGAAGTTCGGCTCGATGGTCGGCCGGTCGAGATCGCCTCACCGCGCCAGGCCCAGGATGCCGGTATCTGCATCATCCACCAGGAACTGGCCCTGATGCGCGACCTCAATGCCGCGCAAAACATATTCATCGGCCGCGAACCGCGTCGTTTCGGCATTCTCGACGAGGGCCAGCTCAACCGCGATGCGGCCGCGATTTTTGCATCCATGAACCTCCAGCTCGAACCGACTGTTCCGGTGGAGAGCCTGTCCATTGCCAAGCAGCAGATGGTGGAGATCGCCAAGGCACTCTCTTTCCATTCGAAAGTGCTGATCATGGATGAACCCACGGCGGCGCTCAATGATGCGGAAATTGCCGAGCTCTTCGCCATCATCAACAGGCTTAAGGCCGAAGGGGTCGGTATCGTCTACATCTCGCACAAGATGGACGAGATCAAGCGCATATCCGATCGTGTTACCATCATGCGCGACGGCGAGTATGTCGGGACCGTGCCAGCTGCCGATACCTCAATCGAGACCATCATCTCCATGATGGTGGGGCGTACCCTCAGCAACGAGACGCTGGTCATCCCGAATACGGCTGACGCCCCGGTCGCGCTCGAAGTCAGGAATCTCAATCGCGGGCGAGAAATTCGCGATGTGAGCTTTTCGGTCCGGCAAGGGGAAATTCTCGGTTTCGCCGGCCTGATGGGGGCCGGACGGACGGAAGTGGCCAGGGCCATTTTTGGCGCTGACCGCAGGGAGAGCGGCGAAGTCTGGGTGCACGGCCAGCGCGTTGGCATTTCCAGCCCACGCGACGCCGTCGAGAAGGGCATTGGCTACCTCTCCGAGGATCGGAAACTGTTCGGCCTCGCGACGGGGCTCGACGTGCGCAACAATATTACCCTGGCCAGCCTTGACCGTTTCACCGGACCGATGGGCGTGCTCAATGAAGTGGGCATGGAGGGGGCGGCCAAGGATTACATACGCCAACTTGCCATCAAGACCCCCAGCGATACGCAGGAATCGCGGCTCCTGTCTGGCGGCAACCAACAAAAAGTGGTCATCGCCAAGTGGCTTCTGCGTGACTGCGATATTCTCATCTTTGATGAGCCAACCCGCGGCATCGATGTCGGCGCCAAGTCAGAAATCTACAAACTGCTCAACAATCTTGCCGCCCAGGGCAAAGCCATCATCGTTATTTCGTCTGAACTGCCCGAGATTCTGCGGCTCAGCCATCGGATCGCCGTCATGTGCGAAGGGCGCCTTACCGGCATCCTGCCCGGCGGGTCGAGCCAGGAAGAGATCATGCGGCTGGCGACGATGCGCGAGCCGGCCATGTCGCCGGATGTGGAAAGGAAATCAGCATGACCGACACCGCCGTTCCAGCCCAAAAATCCGGCATCCGCATCACTGGCGCCTTTCACCGCCTGCTGGCCTTTTCGGGCTTGATAGCACTGGTCGTGGTGTTCTCGCTGGCTTCGCCCAACTTCATGCAGACCCAGAATATTCTGGCCATATTGCAGGCGACGTCAGTGAACGGCGTACTCGCGATTGCCGCGACCCTGGTCATCATCACCGGCGGAATCGACCTCAGCGTGGGAACGCTGATGACTTTCTGCGCCGTCATCGCTGGTGTCATCCTCACCTATTGGGGCATGCCGATGCCTCTAGGTATCGTTGGCGCTATCCTGGCGGGCACCTGTGTTGGCCTGACCTCGGGCACGGTCATCGCCAAGCTCAAAGTGCCTCCCTTCATCGCTACGCTGGGCATGATGCTGATCATGAAGGGCCTGTCGCTGGTCATCTCCGGCACCCGTCCGATTTACTTCAACGACACGCCCGGTTTTTCTCAGATTTCACTTGGCTCGGTGGTCGGCTCTGTCATCCCAGCCCTGCCTATCCCCAATGGCGTGCTGATCCTGTTTGCCGTGGCGCTGCTGGCTGCGTTTGTCCTGGGTAAGACTGCTTTGGGTCGCTATACCTTCGCCCTGGGCTCCAACGAAGAGGCCGTGCGCCTGTCCGGGGTCAATGTCGACCGCTGGAAAATCGCCATCTATGCCACTGCCGGCTCCATCTGCGGCGTGGCCGGGCTACTGATCGCGAGTCGGCTCAATTCCGCCCAGCCTGCACTGGGGCAGGGCTATGAACTCGAAGCCATCGCGGCCGTGGTCATTGGCGGCACGTCGCTCTCGGGCGGACGCGGCACCGTTCTTGGCACGCTGATCGGCGCTCTCATCATTTCCGTGCTGGCCAACGGCCTGCGCATTCTTTCGGTGGCCCAGGAATGGCAGACAGTGGTGACTGGCACCATCATCATTCTGGCCGTCTATGCCGACATACTGCGACGCCGCAATCTTTAGGCGTCGGCCATCCCCGCGCATCCGCGCCAACAAGAGGCAATCGTCAAATGCCCCAAGCAAATCTGCAGCATTCTGGGAGGATCAAAATGCTCAATCGCCGTACCCTGCTCGGCGCCCTTAGCGCCGTTGCCATGCTGGCTTCTGCCGGCCCCACCCTGGCACAGGACAATTATGATATTGCCCTGATTTCCAAGGGCTTCCAGCACCAGTTCTGGCAGGCTGTGAAAGCCGGTGCCGATCAGGCAGCCGCCGATCTCGGCGTCACCGTGACCTTTGAAGGCCCGGAAACCGAAAGCCAGGTGGACCGTCAGATGGACATGCTGGCTGCCGCGCTGTCGCGCCAGCCTGACGCCATCGGTTTTGCCGCGCTCGACAGCCAGGCGGCGACCCCGCTGCTGCAGCAGGCCCAGGATGCCGGCATTCCCGTCATCGCATTTGACTCCGGTGTCGATAGCGACATTCCTCTTACCACCGCCACTACTGACAACTATGCTGCGGCCGCTCTGGCTGCTGACGTCATGTCCGAGCTGATTGGTGGGTCGGGCAAGGTGGCTATCGTCGCTCACGACCAGACCAGCCGCACCGGTATTGATCGCGTCGAGGGCTTCTCCGATCGTATCAATGAAGCCTATCCCGATATCGAGATCGTTTCGGTGCAGTATGGCGGCGGCGACCAGTTGCAGTCGACTGAAATCACCAAGTCGATCCTGCTGGCCAATCCAGACCTCAAGGGCATCTTCGGCGCCAATGAAGGTTCGGTCCTGGGCGTGGCCAACGGCAAGGTGGAATTGGGCAGCGATGTCGTGGTTATCGGCTATGACTCCGGCGCTGCCCAGAAGGCCTTCATTGAGAGCGGCGTGATCGCCGGCGCCATCACCCAGAATCCGGTGGGCATCGGCTATCAGACCGTGCAGGCTGCTGTTTCTGCGCTAAAGGGCGAGGAACTGCCCGAGGTGATCGACACCGGGTTCTACTATTACGACAAGGACAGCATGAGCGATCCCAAGATCGCTGCCGTACTCTACGATTGATTTCTCCCCGGTCGGGCGGCTCTCCCAACGGCCGCCCGGCCAACTTCTTCAGGACAGCTATGGCCGACCTTTCCGGAAAGACAGTTTTCATCACCGCCGCTGCCCAGGGCATCGGACGGGCTTCAGCCGAAGCCTTTGCGCGCGCTGGCGCCAAGGTGGTGGCTACCGACATCAATGCGGCCCTGCTGGCCGAGCTTGATGGCGTGCCCAATGCGACCACCCGCGTGCTTGACGTGCTGTCCGGCGATGCCGTTGGGCAGGCCGTAGCTGAAATCGGCCATATCGATGTGCTCTTCAACTGCGCTGGTGTCGTACACAACGGTACGGTGCTGGAAATGAGCGATGATGACCTGGAATTTGCGCTCGACCTCAACGTCAAGGCGCAAATTCGTACTATCAAGGCGGTACTGCCGCAGATGATCGCGCGCAAGGACGGCGCGATTATCAACATGGCCACGGTGGCGTCCTCGGTCAAAGGCGTGCCAAGTCGCGCCGCCTACACCATTTCAAAGGCCGCCGTTGTGGGTCTCACCAAATCCATTGCCGCCGATTACACTACCTCCAATATCCGTGTGAACGCCATCTGTCCCGGCACCGTGGATTCGCCCAGCCTTCATCAACGCTGGCACGCCACGGGCGATTTCGAGGCGGCAAAGAAGGCGTTCATCGCTCGCCAGCCGATTGGCCGCATCGCCCGGCCCGAGGAAGTGGCGGACCTTGCCGTTTATCTGGCCGGAGCGACCTATACGACGGGACAGGTCCACATCATTGATGGTGGCTGGACCGCCTAAAGTCTTGAAGTGGTGAGCAAGGCCCCCTCACACTCACCTTCTCCCGCCAAAGGGAGAGGGGGCGCAGGGGTCGAGAAGTTTGGACTGGGCACATGCCCCACCTCCTTCCCAGGGGAGAGGTCGCCGCAAAGTGGCGGGCGAGGGGCCTTTCTGGATAATTGCACATGACCAAAATCATATCCCTCACGACCCACGACCTGCGCTTTCCCACCTCACAGTCGCTCGACGGCTCCGACGCCATGAATCCGGACCCCGACTATTCGGCCGCCTATGTGGTGCTGGGGACGGATGGCGACCTGCAAGGGCACGGGCTTACATTCACCATCGGGCGTGGCAATGAAGTGGTTGTCGCAGCGATCAAGGCGCTTACCGACCGCGTCACTGACCTCGATCTTGATTGGATCGAGGAGAATCCTGGCCGTTTCTGGCGCCACATGACCGGGGACAGCCAGCTCCGCTGGATCGGGCCGGACAAAGGGGCCATGCATCTGGCGACCGGCGCTGTGGTCAATGCTGTATGGGACCTCTTGGCCAAGCGCGCAGACAAGCCCGTCTGGCTCTATGTCGCCGAGATGAGCCCTGAAGAATTGGTCTCTATCCTGGATTTCCGCTATTTGACCGATGCCATTACGCCCGAGGAGGCGCTGGCCATCTTCAAGGCCGCCGAGCCCGGCAAGGCTGAGCGCATCGCCCGCCTCCGGGCCGAAGGCTATCCTTGCTACACCACTTCAGCCGGATGGCTGGGCTATTCGAACGAAAAGCTGACGCGGCTTGCGACAGAAGCGGTCGAAAGTGGCTTCACCCATATCAAGATGAAGGTTGGCCGCGACCTCGCCGACGATGTGCGGCGCCTCGAGATCGTCCGCGCCATCATGGGTCCGGACCGCTACCTGATGATCGACGCCAATCAGGTCTGGGAAGTGGATCAGGCCAAGGAGTGGGTCAACAAGCTCAAGCGCTTCAATCCGTATTTCATCGAGGAGCCGACCAGCCCCGATGACGTGGAGGGCCACCGCAAAATCCGCGAGGCCATCGCTCCTGTAAAAGTTGCCACAGGCGAAATGTGCCAGAACCGCATTTTGTTCAAGCAGTTCATCACCCGCGACGCCATCGACGTGGTGCAGATTGATGCCTGCCGCATCGGTGGCCTGAATGAAGTGCTCTCCGTGCTGCTCATGGCCGCCAAATACGGCAAGCCGGTCTGGCCCCATGCCGGGGGTGTCGGCCTGTGCGAATATGTCCAGCACCTCTCGATGATCGACTATCTTGTCGTCTCGGGAACGAAGGAGGGCAGGGTGATCGAATATGTCGACCATCTGCACGAGCATTTCCTCGACCCATGCGTGATCCGCAACGCCGCCTATATGCCGCCCGAGCGGCCGGGCTTCTCGATTGAGATGAAGCCGGCTTCGATCGCAGAGAACGCCTGGCAATAGCGGTAGTGCGAGCAGCCGGATCCGATGGGTTTACTGCCGGCACCAACGATACCCAGAAGTCCCCCAGTGCGGTGTCAGTTCCCCCTCGGTCACATCCGACCAGATGCGACCCCGTCATCTGCACAATCGAACCTTGTTGCGGGTTCGGGATCGAGCTGGGCAAGGCACCAGCTGTCCGCGTCCTCAATCATGCCTTTTGGGGACATAGGAAGCTTACGTTAACCTTTGGGCAGGTTTTGATCACTTGGGGGCGTTCATTATGGGGGTCGGTAAGCCGCGATTAAGCTGACGAGTTGCGAAGTACTTCTCATGCGATGGACAACATTTCCATTGCACCACGAGAACGAGGATGATCGTTCCAGTCAGAGAGTTGGGGAGTAGCTGCGATTGACCGGTCAGAATAGCGCGGTCATTTCAGACGATGTGGAACGGCTGTTGTCGGGCAGAACGCGCGACATCCGGCTGAGCCCCGCGCTCATGGACGCGTTTCGTGAACGCTCTTTCAAGCAGACGTCGAAAATCATCCGCGCATGGATGGTGTGGGTCGTGCTGCTCGATGTGCTGGCGATGGTGTCGAACCTCATACTACTTCCGACCACCGAAGCGATGGCGATGCTTGGGCCAGCCCTCCTTATTCCACCGGCTGCCGCGCTGGTCTTCTGGGCGTGGTCGCGCGATGCCATAACAGTCGCGCTGGATGCCTATCTGGTCGCCGGCATGTTCGTCATCCTGCTGGCGGTAGCCCTGATGGGCTTTGCGGCGGGAGGCGAATTCCAGGAGCGATACGTCAGCGTCATGTTGTTTGTCGCCGTGACCGCGGTGATCATCTTCAACGTCGCAAGCTGGGCGACGCTGTTGATGGCAGGTATGGGACTTGCGATCTATCTGTCCTTTCAGCTAGCCAATCCCAATGTCAGTACCGCAAGCGCCATATCGGGCTTTCTGTTTTTTGCGAGCGGGGTGGCATCTACTGTCGTTGCCCGGCGGACAATGTCGATACTGGCACACCGGACGTTCCTGCTGGAGCTGAGAGACGCACGCCGCGTGGCTGAGCTGGCAAACGCTAACGCCAAGCTTGAGCAACTTTCACGCACCGATCCGCTTACCGGCCTGTCCAACAGGCGGTACATGGAAGCGATTTCGGCCGAGCTTTTTGCGGCCGAGCCGTCAAAGCGTGGTCCCCTCGCATTCTTGATGTGCGACATCGACTGCTTCAAGGCCCTCAATGACCGGCAAGGCCACCTTGAGGGCGATAGGGCGCTCGTCCAGGTCGCCTCAATTATCGCGCGTTCGGTCGATCCGGAGCGCGACTATGTATCTCGCTTTGGCGGCGAGGAATTTCTCGTCCTGCTGACGAATGTTACCCCTGTTCAGGCCGTTGCGCGTGCTGAGTTGATCCGGCGAAAAGTAAAGGAGGCAGGGTTGATCAACCCCGGTTCCTCTGCAGCAGACGTCGTCACCCTGAGTATCGGGGTAGCGGCGGAGTCAGACCACTCCGGAACCACGGCAACAGAGCTGCAGCACGCGGCGGATATCGCCCTTTATTCTGCCAAGAGACGTGGACGGAATCGGGTGGAGAGGGCAATTGGCGGAAGCAATAGCGTAGAGCTGGCAGGCTGATTGTACGCCTGCATCGATCTGTGGCTTGAGACCAAACAGGTCTTGGCAATGTCGATGTGCTTTTGCTGCCCATCATGCAGATCCCAGGCGCCAGTGCCGTGATGAAGTCCGATCCCAAGGGCCTCAAGCTCGCCTCGGCTAAACTTGCGTCGTCAAGCTGTTCGATCCGGCAGTAATAGCGCTACCCTGGGCGTTGATCGCCACAACCCCTTGCCTGTCCATGTCACCGGGGCGACAACAATCAATTCAGCCGCGTGTGTGAAGTGGAAACTGGAGGGCCCGATGATTACCACCGTCCGCAAGAAGGCCACTGACTTGCGATCGACACGGTGGTTTGCGCCCGATGACCTGCGTAGCTTCGGACATCGTTCGCGACTGATGCAGCTAGGTTATGGCGAGGACGATTTCATGGGGAAGCCGGTGATCGGCATTCTCAACACCTGGTCGGAGCTGAATTCCTGCCACAGCCACTTTCCCGAGCGTGTTGCCGCGGTGAAACGCGGCGTACTGCAGGCCGGCGGCTTTCCTGTCGAGTTGCCGACGCTTTCGGTGGATGAGAGCTTCACCAAGCCCACTTCCATGCTCTATCGCAACATGCTGGCCATGGAAGTCGAGGAGATGATCCGCAGCCACCCGCTTGATGGCGTGGTTATGATGGGCGGTTGCGACAAGACAACGCCTGGTCTGGTCATGGGTGGCATTACCGCCGGCGTGCCGATGATCTATTTGCCCGCAGGCCCGATGTTGCGCGGCAACTATGCCGGCCAATCCCTGGGGTCAGGCTCAGACGCCTGGAAATATTGGGATGAGCGCCGCGCTGGCAATGTAAGCGATGAGCAGTGGCGTGGCGTCCAAGGTGGCATCGCCCGTTCGGCTGGCGTTTGCATGACCATGGGTACGGCCTCGACGATGACGGCGATCGCGGACGCGTTGGGCCTGACCCTGCCGGGCGCTTCATCCATTCCTGCCGTGGATTCGGCCCATAGCCGCATGTCATCGGAGTGCGGGCGGCGGATTGTCGACATGGTATGGGAAGACCTCACACCCGACCGTATCGTGACCTCGGCATCGGTACACAATGCTGCCGTTGTGGCCATGGCGACGGGTTGCTCTACCAATGCGGTCGTGCATCTGATTGCCATTGCGCGCCGCGCGGGCGTCGACCTGACTTTGGATGATCTCGACGACCTGGGAAGAAACACCCCGCTACTGGCCAATATCCGGCCCTCAGGCAAGAGCTACCTCATGGAGGACTTCTACTTTGCCGGTGGTCTCCTGGCTCTGGAAAAACAGATTGCCGATAGGCTCGACATATCGGTAATCACCGCCAATGGCAGAACGCTGGGCGAAAACCTGGAACCGGCCGTGGTCCACAATGACGACGTAATACGGCCCCTATCCAATCCAGTGTATCATGAAGGTTCGCTCGCCGTTCTGCGTGGAAACCTCTGCCCAGACGGTGCGATCATCAAGCCGGCTGCCTGCGATCCGAAGTACTACATCCATGAAGGCCCGGCGCTGGTCTTCGATAGCTATCCGGACATGAAGAAGGCCATCGAGGATGAACATCTCGATGTGACGCCCGACCATGTTCTGGTGTTGCGAAATGCCGGGCCACAAGGTGGGCCTGGCATGCCGGAATGGGGCATGCTGCCCATCCCCAAAGCACTGATCAAACAGGGGTATCGCGACATGCTGCGTATTTCCGACGCGCGTATGTCAGGCACATCCTATGGGGCTTGCGTGCTGCATGTGGCGCCGGAAAGCTTTGTTGGCGGACCTTTGGCCCTGCTCAAGACCGGCGATGTCGTGCGTCTGGACCTGCCCAATCGTCGTCTGGACATGTTGGTGGCGGACGATGAGCTGGAGCGGCGGCGCGCTGCCTGGATGCCACCTGCCGCTCATTTTGAGCGCGGTTGGGGTTGGATGTACACCAGGCACGTCACCCAGGCAGACAAGGGTTGCGATTTCGACTTTCTTGAACGCGGTTTCGGACGGGCCGCCGGCGAACCAGATATCTTCTAGGAGCCGAACCGAATATGACACTTGCTTTCGAACAGGCTCTGACCGGCATTTCCGGCATTCTAGTGACTCCCTTTGATGCGGCCGGAGATGTGGCGCCAGCGCGCCTCAAGCCGATCCTGGACCGCGCCTTGGCGGCGGGACTCCATATGCCAGTGGTCAACGGCAATACTGGCGAATTCTATGCGCTCACCACCGCCGAGGCCTCTGTCATGGTGCGCGAGGTGGTGCGGCTGGTCGATGGGCGTGCGCCAGTGTTGGCCGGTGTCGGGCGTGGTATCAGGGACGCAATGATGCTGGCGAAAGCGTCGGCCGGCGCCGGCGCTGCCGCGCTGATGGTTCATCAGCCACCTGACCCATTCGTCGCGCCGCGCGGCATCGTCGACTACCTCAAAGCCATCAGGGACGCCTCTGGCGGCCTACCGATGGTGCTGTATCTGCGCAATGACATGATCGGCACCAGGGCAATTGCAGAACTATGCGCTCTGCCGCAGGTCAAGGGCATCAAATGGGCCACGCCCAATCCTCTGAAACTGGCCGAAGCCAAGGCGGCCTGCGCTCCCGAACTCGTCTGGGTCGGTGGAATGGCAGAGATATGGGCGCCGACATTCTATGCCGTGGGCGCGCGCGGCTTCACCTCGGGACTGATCAATGTCTGGCCTGAACGCTCCCTCGCCATTCATGCTGCGCTTGAGGCGGGGGACTATGTCGTAGCCAATGCGCTCATCGCCGGCATGAAAGCCTTCGAGGACATCCGCGCCGAGGAAATGAACGGTACCAATGTCACCGGAGTAAAGGCGGCATTGCACGCCCAGGGTCTCGACTGCGGCCCGACACGCCCTCCTTCTGCCTGGCCATTGACAGCCGCACAACAGACCAAGCTCGACGCCTTTTTGACGCAAAACAAGCTGACCTGAAGGATCAACGGTATGGACACCGCGCTGCGCGACAAGCTGATGACCGTCTCGGTCGCTACCCTGGCGACCGCTCTTTTCAAACGCGGCCTGCGTAACCAGGTTATTCAAGGCGTGCATCCCGTCAGCGCCAAGGGCGTCAACATGGTCGGTCCGGCCTACACATTGCGCTACATACCGGCCCGAGAGGACCGCAACCAGCTCGTTGAGTTCCGCAATCCCGAGCATCCCCAGCGGGTGGCGATCGAATCCTGTCCGGCCGGTCATGTGCTGGTCATGGATAGTCGCAAGGATCCGCGCGCGGCGTCGGCCGGTGACATTCTGGTGACCCGACTGATGGTTCGCGGTGTGGCGGGCGTTGTCACTGATGGCGGCTTCCGTGATGCGGCCACAATCGGCACTCTCGATATTCCCGCCTATCACACTCGCCCATCGAGTCCGACAAACCTGACGCTGCATGAGGCACTGGATATCAACGTGCCGATCGGGTGCGGCGACGTCGCTGTCTTCCCGGGCGACATGGTAGTCGGCGATGACGACTGTGTCATCGTCATCCCACAGGACTTGGCGTTGGAAGTGGCCGAGGAGGCCATTGAAATGACCGCCTATGAAGATTTCGTGGTCGAGAAAGTGAAATCAGGCACGCCGATCATCGGCCTTTATCCCAAAACGAAGGACGAATTCACTGACGAGTTCGAAGCCTGGCGGCGGCGCCACGGGCGATGACCGCTGACCAAAGCGGTGCATTTGGCTGATCCTGCCCAATCATCGGTCGGAGGCGATCTATCGTATGGCCCGTTTCAGGAAGGCCGCTGTTTCAACTTCATCGGAGTCGAGCCCTTCTATCTGTGCAAGGCGGCCGGAACGGCGCAATTTTCCATCCAGCCAACGCTGTGGAACCAGCGGATGAACGTAGCATTGTCGACATACTGCACGGGTATTGCCGAGGCGCGCGGCGACCTCGTCGAGTACGGTATTCACGGCGCGGACATGCGCTGCCTTGGTCTCAGGCAGGGGCGTGTCGGCGAACAGGCCAAAGGCGCGCACCGTGGCGGCCCAGGTGCGAAAATGCTTGGAGGTGAAGTCAGGACCAGCGAAGGCGGCGAGGTAGTCGTTAACGTCGCGTGAACTGATGGTGTGACGCCCATCCTCGCATTCATACTGGAACAGCTGCTGGCCAGGCATATCCTGCAGGGATTTGAGTATATTGGCGATCCGGCGGTCGGTCAGCTGCAGCCTCCATTGTTTGCCGGACTTGCCCTTGAAGTGAAAATGCAGCGTGGCTCCGGTGATGTCGACATGGCGGTCGCGCAAGGTGGTCAGGCCGAAGCTCTTGTTGTCCCGTGCATAGGCGGGGTTGCCCACGCGAATTAGGCTGTTGTCCAGCAGCCAGACGGCGGAAGCGACAACACGTTCATAGCTTAGGCTGCGGCGGCGCAAATCGATGTGGACCTGTGCCCGCAGACCCGGCAGGGCCCTGGAGAACTGGACCAGGGTGTCGAACTTGGTGGCACTGCGATGCTCCGTCCAATCGACATGATAGCGATATTGTTTGCGACCCTTGGTATCACGCCCGGTGGCCTGGATGTGGCCGCTCTGGTCCTTGCAGATCCAGACGTCGGTCCATGCCGGCGGGATAGCCAGGGAGCGAATGCGATTGAGATCGGTTGGGGTGGGTCTATTGCCCCCCTCGTCGGCATAGGAGAACCCGCTTCCCCGCTTCTGCCGGCGCCAGCCGGGCTGATCGTCAGATGAGAAGGCAAGTCTTGGCCTTGGCCCGATTTCGTCGGCCCGTGTCCTGTCAAGCGCTATACGAGCCATTTTCATCGCATCACGTCCTTTGGTCGCGCTGAAAATGAGGCAGAGCCGCCAAGCGTTCCCTGCGCCGCAAAAAGGTGAAGCGGAACGGCGCGCGCGATGTGGCGTTGAATCGTCAGTCACTCGATCGTCAGGAAAGTGCCATGCCTGCCTCGCGTCCAATCTGGAAAGGCCAGTTGCGCCTGTCGCTGGTCGCCATTCCCGTAGAATTGTTCAGCGCCGCACGATCCGGTGCCAGGCCCAGCTTCCGGCAAATCCACGAGCCCACCGGCAAGCCCATTCACTACGAAAAGGTCGTGGCTGGTGTTGGGCCGGTGGACAAGGACGAGATCATCCGCGGTTTCGAGTATGAAAAGGGAGACTATGTGCTTCTGACTGATGAGGAGATCGATGCGGTCAAGCTTGAGACACGCAAGACGCTGGAGCTGACGCAGTTTGTCGGCGCCTGCGAGATCGACCCGATCTACTATGACAAGTCCTATTTCGTGGTGCCCACCGATGAACTGGCCGAGGATGCCTTTCGCGTTATTCGCGATGCTTTGCGCCAGACGGAGAAAGTCGGCCTTGGCCAGCTATCCATGCGCGGCAAGGAATATCTGGCGGCGATAAAGCCCTCGGGCACCGGACTGATGCTGGAAACGCTGCATTATGAGGAAGAGATCAGGAAGGCCGACCCGTTCTTTGCGCAAATCTCAGGCAAGAAGGCCGAGGACGATCTGCTCGATGTGGCCACCGCCCTGATTGAAAAGAAGACAGCCCCATTTGATGCCGGCGCTTTCAAGGATCACTACCAGACCGCCTTGCGAGACCTGATTAAGCGCAAGATGAAGTCGAAGGGGCGCAAGATCACAGCCACGGAAGAGGAGGCGCCTGAACGCCCGAGCGGCGGAAATGTCGTCGACCTGATGGCGGCGCTCAAGGAGAGTCTCGAGGGTGGCGGCAAGAAGCCCGGAAAGTCGGGGTCGCGGCGTTCCAATAAAGGCAGCTCGGGCTCCGCGCGCAAGTCCACTTCCTCTTCAACGCGCAAGAAGGCAAGTTGACCATGGCCACACGCAAGGCAACGGACCTGCTCAAGGACTACAAGGCCAAGCGCGATTTTGCCAAGACGCAGGAACCAGCCGGGGCGGCGCCTCACTCGGGCAGATCGGACCGAGGTGCATTTGTCGTTCAGAAACACGACGCGACGCGGCTCCACTACGATTTCCGCATTGAGCTCGATGGTGTTCTCAAGAGCTGGGCGGTGACCAAGGGACCGTCAAACCACCCGGGGGACAAGCGTCTTGCGGTACGTGTCGAGGACCATCCCCTTGAATATGGCGGCTTCGAAGGCACCATCCCCGAGGGGGAATATGGCGGTGGCACTGTCATGCTATGGGACCGCGGCACGTGGGAGCCAATAGGCGACCCGCGTGAGGGTCTCGAAAAGGGGGACCTGAAGCTGCGGCTCTATGGCGAGCGGATGAAGGGGGAATATGTCCTGGTGCAAATGAAGGGGCGCGACACCAAACGCCGCAATGCACCGGACCGGCAGAACTGGCTACTGATCAAGCACCGCGACAGCTATGCTCGCGACAAGGACACGTTGACCACGCGTTTTACCCGCTCGGTCGAGACAGGCCGCGATTTCAAGGGGATCGCTTCGGGTGCCAAGCCAGAGAAAACGTCGAGTGTCCCGGTCGAGGCTGTCTGGTACTCCGATCCTGAGAAGGCGGAAAGGGCCGGCCAGAAGTCCCGGGTCACAAGTGAGTCGCAAGCTGGCGCCACGCCGAACTTTCGTCCGGTCCATCTGGCAACGCTGGTCGACAGCGTGCCCTCCGGCGAGGACTGGCTGTTCGAAATGAAGTATGACGGCTATCGATGCCTTGCAGCGGTGGCGGGAAAGAGTGTTCGGCTCTACACGCGCAGTGGCCTGGATTGGACGCCGAAGTTTGGCGCGCTGGTGGAGCCACTGCAGAAGCTCAAGATCGGGTCAGCGCTGATCGATGGGGAAATCTGTGCCTTTGATGGCAAGGGGCGCACCGATTTCACGACACTCAAGTCCGTGCTTTCCAATGGCGGGCGGCTAGAGTTTTTCGCCTTTGATCTGCTTGAATCCGATGGCGAGGACTTGACCAAGCTTCCATTGGTGGAGCGCAAGAAGCGCCTTGAAAGACTACTGGCCAATTCGGCAAGCAAAGATCCGGTGCAGTATTCCTCGCACGTGAAGGGGCACGGCCAGAAGGTTCTCGACGCGCTGTGTCGTGATGGGCATGAGGGGGTCATCGCCAAACTGGCGAACGCTCCCTATCGCGGTGGGCGCAGCAAGAGCTGGCTCAAGATCAAGTGCCTCAAGCGCCAGGAATTCGTCATTGGCGGCTGGTCTCCCTCCAGCAAGCGGCGCGGCTTTGCTTCACTGTTGCTGGGAACATGGGAAGGCGACAAGCTAGTATATCGCGGTCGGGTAGGCACCGGCTTCGGCCAGGATATGCTTGAGGAGCTTGGGACGAAGCTGGAAAAGCTTGCCCGCAAGACCAGCCCTTTCGACGACGTGCCAAAGAATCTTTCTCGAGGTGCAAACTGGGTGACGCCAAGGCTGGTCGCCGAAATCGCCTATACGGAACTAACGGGTGACGGCATCCTTCGCCATCCTAGCTTTGTCGGCTTGCGGAGTGACAAGCCCGCCGAGGAGGTGCACATGGAAAACAGTCAGGCGATTGCCGGTGACGGGGTGGCCGTCGCGGAAAAACTCAATGTCCGTCTGACCTCGCCGGACCGGATCGTTTATCCGGGGCAGGGCATCACCAAGGCGCGGCTCGTCGCGTATTATGAAGATGTGGCCAACGCCATGCTGCCGCATATCGAGAATCGACCGCTCAGCCTGGTGCGTTGCCCGCAGGGCAGGGCCAAGCACTGCTTCTTCCAGAAGCACGATACGGGTGGATTTCCCGAGCAATTGCATTCCAGGTCAATCGTGGAGAAGGACGGCGATACCCAAGACTATTTCTACGTCACTGATCTGGCAGGCCTGGTCGCCGGCACGCAGATGAATGTACTCGAGTGGCACATCTGGGGATCGCGCTTCGACCATGTGGAAAAGCCGGACCGCCTGGTCTTTGACATCGACCCCGATGAAGGACTTGAGTTCAAGGCGATTACGATCGCGGCGTGCGAGATACGCGATCGTCTGCAGGAGATGGGACTGGAAAGTTTTCCGATGGTGTCGGGGGGCAAGGGTATCCATGTCATCGTTCCGCTCAAGCCCGAGGCGGAATGGCCCGAAGTCAAGAACTTCTGCAAGTCATTTGCGCAACAAATGGCCGATGATGCGCCGGATCGCTATACGGCCAAATTGTCCAAGACGCGGCGCAAAGGGCGGTTGTTCATCGACTATCTCCGCAATGAGCGAGGCTCAACGGCCATCTGTCCATGGTCGGTGCGCTCGCGCGAAGGGGCTCCGGTCGCCGTTCCGGTTGACTGGGACGAGGTGTCATCACTCAAGTCGGCCAATGGCTTCTCGCTGGCGGAAGCCTCAGAGCGGGCCAGCGGCAATGCATGGTCCAATTATTTCAAGGTGAAACAGACTCTGCCCAAACCATGAGGCAGGAGCGGTCACCGCTTAGCAGGCGCAGTAGATATTGTAGAGCGTCATCAGGACCTGGCGGACATCGTCGGACGCTAGTGTGTAGTTGATCTGTTGCCCATCCCGGCGCGTCTTGACCAGGCCCCAGGCGCGCAGCTTGGACAGGTGCTGGGACAGCGGAGATTGGCCAAGATCGACCCGCTCGGCCAGTTCGCTCACATTGAGTTCACTGTCGAGCAAATTGCACAGGATCAACAAACGCTTCGGATTGGCCATGGCGGTCAGAAGCTGAGACGCCCGGTCGGCGTTCTGCTCCATTTTTTCCATTTCGATATTGAACATATTAGCAAACTCGTATATACGAATGTTCGTTAGTTGGTGTTGTCGCCCATTTCCGGGCATTTATCAAGGAGATTGAGATGCGCGCCAATGTTGGTTCGATTGATCGCATGCTCCGAGCCATTGCTGGCCTCGTCCTTGTCGTTCTGGCTTTCGTGCCGGCCCTGCCACTCGCCGCCTCGTCCCTCTTGCAATGGGGCACCGTCCTTCTCGGCGTCGTGCTGGTAGGGACCGCCCTTGTCCGGTTCTGTCCGATCTACGCCGTTCTTCGTCTGTCTACCCACAAGGTTTCCAATTGATGACTGAATTTACCCCGGTGATGTCGCTGCTTGGCGGCACGCTGATTGGCCTTTCGGCCGTCCTTCTCATGGCATTTCACGGCCGCATTGCCGGCATGACCGGCATCTTGAGCGGCCTGATGCCGCCGGTATCGACTGACTGGGCCTGGCGGGCCGCCTTCGTGGCGGGAGCAATTGTGGCCCCCATGCTGATCATGGGCATGTCCGACCAGGCCATTGCCTATTCGAGCCCGGTGGCGACGCCCTGGATCATCATAGGCGGCCTGATCGTCGGTGTCGGTGTCTATTTCAGCTCCGGCTGCACGTCCGGTCACGGCGTCTGCGGCATGGCGCGCGTGTCACCACGCTCCATCGCTGCCACGGCCATGTTCATGGCAACCTCGATGTTGACCGTCTTTGTCGTCCGCCACCTGGTCGGGGGGCTGTGATGCTGCGAACCATTCTTGCAGGCGTCGTTGGCCTCGTCTTCGGCTCGGGAATTGCTCTGTCTGGCATGGCCAATCCGGCCAAGGTGCTGAATTTCTTCGATGTTGCTGGCACGTGGGATGCGTCCCTTTTGCTGGTCATGGGCAGTGCCCTGGCTGTCGCCGCCATTGGCTACCGCATCGTCCTCAAGCGGGCGGCGCCGGTGTTCGACAAGCGCTTTCACCTGCCCACGAGCCGGAAGATCGATCTCCCGCTGCTGGCCGGCTCTGCCGTTTTTGGCATCGGTTGGGGCATTTCCGGGTTCTGTCCTGGTGGGGCGATCCCCGCCCTGGGCCTGGGTGAAAGCTCTGCCTGGATTTTCGTTGGGTCGATGCTGGCCGGCATTGCCGCTGCACGCACCGTCCGCATCGCGCTCGAAGCGCGATCCACTCAAACCGTTTGACCTTTCACGAAAGGAACACATCATGGCCACTCTGCCTTTCACGCCCGATCTCGGCACCAAGCCAGAAGTCACCGCGTTCTTCGATGAACCGACCAACACCATCTCTTATGTGGTCAAGGACCCGAATTCGCAGTCCTGTGCGGTCATCGATTCCGTCATGGATATCGATTATGCCGCCGGCCGCATCACCTATGATGGCGCTGACGAGATCATCGCCTTTATCGAAAAGCACGATCTCAAGCTCGAATGGCTGATCGAGACGCATGTGCATGCCGACCACTTGTCCGCCGCGCCCTACATCCAGTCCAAGCTGGGTGGCAAGCTGGGGATCGGTGAGAATATCACCATCGTGCAGGAAACCTTCGGCAAGGTCTTCAACGAAGGCACCGAGTTTCAGCGCGACGGCAGCCAGTTCGATCGCCTGTTCAAGGACGGTGACAGCTACCAGATCGGCGGCCTTACCGCTAATGTGATGCATACGCCGGGCCACACGCCCGCCTGCATGACCCATGTGGTGGGTGACGCTGCCTTTGTAGGCGACACTCTGTTCATGCCCGATGGCGGATCGGCGCGTGCCGACTTCCCGGGTGGCGATGCGCGTACGCTCTACCGCTCCATCCAGCGGGTTTTGACCCTGCCGCGCGAAACGCGTCTGTTCATGTGCCACGACTATGGCCCGAACGGCCGCGACATCCAGTGGGAAACCACGGTGGGCGACGAGATCGACCACAATATCCACGTGGGCCACGGCACCGACGAGGACACTTTCGTCCAGATGCGCGAAGCGCGCGACGCAACGCTCGCCATGCCCAAGCTCATCATCCCGTCCCTGCAGGTCAACATGCGGGCCGGGCAGCTTCCGCCCAAGGACAAGGACGGCAAGACCTACCTCAAAGTTCCGGTCAACGGGCTGTAGTGCCCCATTCTGCAGTCCGTTCCCTCCCCCTGCGACAGTCGTCGGGGGAGGATCCATTCCAAGGAAATCCCAGATGTTCTCCTTTTTCAAACCAAGGACCAAAACGATGAACGTTCGTAAGATCGACAATAATTTCGCCGTCACCGGCCAGATCACGCCCGAGCAGGTCAAGGCCGTGTCCGAGGCGGGTTACAAGTCGATTGTCTGTGCCCGGCCCGACAACGAAGAGTTCGGCCAGCCCAGCTTTGACGAGGTTGCCCGCGCCGCAGAGCTGGAAGGCATCCAGATCGTCCATATCCCCGTGTCCGGTGGCCTGGGCGAAGGCCAGATCATCCGCTTTCACGACGCCTGGGAGCATATGCCCAAGCCCATGCTCGGCTATTGCCGCTCGGGCGCTCGCGCCGGCAGCCTTCACGCTACGCTGGGTCGCTGATCCTTCTGCTCTTGCCCGCTCCCCGCAATGGGGATCGGGCGCCCCTTTGCCTCAACAAGTAGTCCGATGAACCTCAAGACCTACCTGCCCATTCTCGACTGGGGCCGCCGCTACAACCGGCAGACTTTGACCAGCGACCTGATCGCGGCGGTGATTGTCACCATCATGCTGATCCCGCAGTCGCTCGCCTATGCCTTGCTGGCCGGCCTGCCGCCGGAAGTCGGTCTCTATGCCTCCGTGCTGCCGCTGGTTGCCTATGCAATCTTCGGCACGTCGAGCGCATTGGCGGTTGGGCCGGTGGCCGTGGTCTCGCTGATGACGGCGGCGGCCGTGGGGCGGGTGGCCGCCGAAGGAACCGCTGACTATGCCAGCGCGGCCATCGTGCTGGCAGCGCTCTCGGGTCTGTTCCTTATGGCCATGGGATTGTTCCGGCTGGGGTTCATCGCCAATTTTCTGTCGCACCCGGTCATTTCTGGCTTCATCACCGCCTCTGGCCTCATCATCGCCACCAGCCAGTTGGGCGGTCTGCTCGGCATCAAGACCGAGGGCCACGCCCTGCCGGAGCTGATCGGCTCCATCCTGGCTCATATCAATTCCATCAACTGGCATACGCTGGCCGTCGGCGCGGTGTCGCTCGGGCTGCTGCTCTGGATTCGCTACGACCTCAAGAACTGGCTGGCGCGCTTCGGCGTGCCCAAGGCCGTCGCGACCATAATTGTCCGGGCCGGACCGGTTCTGGTGGTCTTCCTGACCATGGCCTGGTCGGCCCTGTTCGACCTGAAGGGCAAAGGCGTGTCGCTGGTCGGCGAGGTGCCGCAGGGCCTGCCGCTGCTGTCACTGCCCAGCTTCAACCTTGATACCATCCAGGCGCTGGCCGTGCCGGCCATCATCATCTCCATAGTTGGATTCGTGGAATCGATCTCGGTGGCCCAGACGCTGGCAGCCCGGCGCCGCGAGCGCATCAAGCCCGATCAGGAACTGATTGGTCTGGGGGCCTCCAACATGGCGGCCGCCCTCGGTGGTGGCTATCCGGTGACCGGTGGCTTCGCGCGCTCGGTCGTCAATTTCGATGCCGGTGCGGCCACCCCCGCCGCTGGCGCCTTCACGGCAATCGGCATCGCGCTGGCAACGCTCCTGCTCACGCCATTCCTGGCCGTGCTTCCTAAGGCAACGCTGGCTGCAACCATTGTGGTGGCCGTCTTGACGCTGGTGGACTTTTCCATCCTCAAGCGGGCCTGGTCCTATTCCAAGGCCGATTTTGCTGCCGTCGCGTTTACACTGGCAGGAACACTGGTCTTCGGTGTGGAAACCGGCATCGCTCTGGGTGTCGGTGCGTCCATCCTGATCTTCCTTTACCGATCATCGCGGCCTCACGCGGCCATTGTCGGGCAGGTGCCGGGCACCGAGCACTTCCGCAATATCAACCGTCACAAGGTGGAGACCATTCCCGGTGTCCTCTCTATCCGCATTGATGAAAGCCTCTACTTCGCCAATGCCCGCTACCTCGAGGATCTGGTCACGGACCAGGTCACGCGAAACCCTGGTATGACGGACGTCGTGCTGATGTGTTCGGCGGTCAATGCCATCGATATGTCGGCGCTGGAGAGCCTGGAAGCGATCAGGCACCATCTTGATGACATGGGCGTTCGGCTCCATCTCTCGGAAGTGAAGGGGCCTGTGATGGACAGGCTCAAACGTAGCGATTTTCTGGATAATCTATCCGGCGAAGTCTATCTCAGTCAGCATCAGGCCATAACCGCAATCCGCTCCTCGCTTTCAGGCCCAAAGCCTGATCTGGATCTACATGCCCGACCGCTGGCCGCGCAATAATGAATTACAAACTGGGATTGAGAGTGTGATGGCGCATATCGTCTGTTCAGACTGCGGAGCGACAAACCGCCTGCCCGACACAGATCAGGCGGGTTCTGCCAAGTGCGGCAAATGTGGTCAGCCGCTGTTTGATGGTCACCCGCGCGATGTGAGCGGCGCAATCCTGGAGAAGCACATTGCCAAGTCGGACATTCCGGTCCTAGTTGATGTCTGGGCGCCATGGTGTGGTCCCTGCCGGATCATGGGGCCGCAATTCGAGGCTGCCGCGAAGGCGGGGGAGCCCGCCATGCGTTTCGTCAAGCTCAACTCGGATGACAATCAGGCGCTGGCCGGGCGGCTGGGCATTCGTGGCATTCCCACCATGATCCTGTTCAAGGGCGGGCGTGAGATTGGGCGCGTTTCCGGCGCCATGCCGAGCGGCCAGATATTGCAGTGGGCCCAAGGGCAGGAATCCCGATCATAGTCAGGACCCGATCGCGGGCAAGTGCCGCCCCTTCCTGGGACAGGCAGATCGGGTTTGTGCGGGACTTTCCACGGGCAATTTCCGTGTCAGGCAGCGTCTCAGCCTCGGCGCATGACCTGGGCAAAGAACTCCGCGTAACTGCCAGTCAGCGTGCGGTGCATCAGGTCGGAAAGATCTGCTAGCGGATCGATTGACCAGTCGATGCGTAGATCGACATCGGGATAAGACTCGTCGCCATAGACCTTTATGGCAGCCGAATTGATGCCGCGACTGTCCCCACCGGCTGCATGGCCTGCCTCCAGCGCCGCCAGGAGCCTTCCGGGCAACGACTGGGTCGAGGAAGCGGCATCCAGCATCGACTCCAACACATTGGCACCGGCCAGAATATTGCCGGCAACGGCAATGTCTTTGGCGGTGAGGTGCCCTGCGAAATCCTGGCAGCTAGTGCCGGTCCAGGCAGCAATCCCACCCTTTGCGTCCACGACGATGACCTGCCGCCGGCCGCTTTCCGGATCTGCGGCCAGAGCCAGGTCGAGTGCTGTGTCTGCCCCGTATTGCTCCACATTGGCGAGCAAATCGAAGGCTATGTATGGGTTGGTCATGGCCTGGGTTGCGACCGCCGCGGTGCGGGGCATCCCATGCGGCACCAGGGCACCGACAGCCGGGCCCGCTGTTGCAGTCGCGACGCCCAGAGCACCGGTCTGGACATCCCTGGCGACGATCGAAAAGGTCATGCCGGTGAGATCCTCCCTTCTCAAATTTATCAGCATAAATTGACGGCGGCTGATATTTATGATGATAAATTACACATTCCTTGTCTCACGGTAAGGGCCGAGAGGCAATGGTCGAGGGAACGCAAGGAGGTTTCGATGACATTCAAATGGTACGGACTGGCGCCGCTGCTCGCCGCCACCGCATTGGCGCTGGTACCGCCAGCCGCCGCCCAGACGCCACCCAATGTGCTGATCGTTGGCCAGATTGCCGAGCCGCAGTCGCTTGACCCGCAGGTGTCCACCGCGGTCAATGACTTTCGTATCCTGGTCAATATCTATGATGGCCTGGTCCGCTATGCAGACGGCACTTTGGAAGTCGAACCTGCCCTTGCCACGGACTGGACCATTTCCGACGATGGGCTGACTTACACCTTCAATCTGCGTGAAGGTGTTACCTTCCACGATGGCACACCTTTCAACGCCGAAGCGGTGAAGTTCAATTTCGACCGTATGCTGGATGAGGACCATCCCTATTACGATACGGGGCCGTTCCCGTTGTCGTTCAACTTTTCGGCCGTCGACAGCGTCAACGTGCTCGACGAGCACACCGTCGAGTTTGTTCTCACCGAACCTTTCGCGCCGTTTCTGTCCAATCTCGCCTACCCCACAGGGCTCATCGTGTCGCCACAAGGCGTGATGGACAATGTGGATGATTATGGGCGCAATCCGTCGGGGACAGGTCCGTACCGGTTTGTCGAATGGCAGTCTAACACGCGTGTCGTGGTCGAGGCTAATCCCGACTATTGGGACGGCGCGCCGGCGCTCGAGGCCGTGGTTTTCCGGCCGATCACCGATGCCAATACGCGAGTTGCCGAAATGCTCTCAGGGGGCATCGACGTCATGGTCGAGGTGCCGCCCGACAATGTCGGCCAGTTCGAGGCGGATTCCGCATTCGAGGTTTACGAGCAGGCAGGGCCGCACGTCTGGTATGTGATGCTCAACGCCCAGTACGGTCCATTCGCCGACAAGCTGGTCCGCCAGGCCGCGAACTATGCCGTCAACAAGGACGCCCTGGTCAACGATGTTCTGCAGGGCACGGCCACGGTCTCCGACAGCCCGATCGCACCGGCGTTCAACTGGGCCTATAACGAAGACCTCGAGCCCTATCCGTACGACCCTGACATGGCCGAGCAATTGCTGAGCGAAGCCGGGGTCGATAATCCCGAAGTCACCTTCTATGTCACCGAAGGCGGTTCGGGCATGCTCGATCCGATCACCATGGGCACGGCCATCCAGGCCGATCTCGAGGCCGTGGGGTTCGACGTGACAATCGAGACCTATGAATGGAACACGTTCCTGGGGATCGTGAATCCGGGTCTCGGCGAGGATGTCGACATGGCAGAAATGGCCTGGATGACCAACGATCCGGACGTTCTGCCCTTCCTGACGCTGCGCACCAATGCCTGGCCGGACGCCGGCGGGTTCAACTCTTCGTACTATTCCAACGCAGAGGTCGATGAATTGCTCGAGGCCGCGCGAGTGGAAACCGACATCGCAGCACGCGGCGACCTCTACAAGCAGATGCAGGAGATCGTCTATGAAGACGCGCCCTGGATCTTTGTTGCCAACTGGCAACAAAACGCGGTGACGACAGAGGCCGTGCAGGGCTTCTCGTTGCAGCCGAGCTTCCTGCTGCAACTGCGCGACGTCTCCAAGCCATAAATCCGTGCCGGATGGGGCATTCACCGCATCCGGCCTTCCGGGCCATCTTCTCCCCCAGGGGGAGAAGATCAGGCTCACCTTATGGCACTTACTCCTCTTCCCCTCGGGGAAGGCGGCCGGAGCGCAGGTCGGCGAGGGGGACACCACGGGGAACCCGCAGCGAGTGGAGGACGACAAATGACCGCCTATATCGGCAAGCGCCTGCTGGCCGCGATCCCGGTGATCCTGGGATTGTCGATCATCGTCTTTCTGGTGATGAAGCTCATCCCCGGCGATCCGGCCCAGGCGCTGCTCGGCTCATATGCCACGCCGGACAATGTCGAGCGGATCAATCGGGTTCTGGGTCTGGATCGCTCCTGGCCCGAGCAATACCTGATCTGGATAGGCAATCTGCTGCAGGGCGATTTCGGCCGTTCGTACATTCTCAATCGCCCGGTCATCGATGAAGTGCTGGACCGCTTCAGCGCTACACTCATTCTTGCCGGTGCGTCACTGCTCATCTGTTCGGTGCTTGGTATTCTCGCCGGTATCGTCTCGGCGGTCCGACAGTTCGGCTGGACCGATCGCATCGTCACTTTTTTCGTACTGATCGGCATTTCCATGCCCGCGTTTTTTCTCGGGCTGGTGCTGATCCTGCTTTTTGCCGTGCAATGGCGGCTGCTGCCCGTCTCGGGCATGTATGCAATCTATGGTGGCGGTGATCTGCCCGATCTGCTGCGCCATCTCATTCTTCCCGCAGGCACGCTGGCCATTGTCGCGACGGGCGTCGTGGCACGCCTCACCCGTGCCGCCATGCTTGAAGTGCTGCGGCAGGATTTCATCCGCACCGCCCGCGCCAAGGGGTTGAGTGAAAACGCGGTGATCTATCGCCACGCCTTCCGGGCTGCGCTGGTCTCGATCATTCCGGTCATCGGCATCCAGACCGGCTTCGTGCTTGGCGGCGCCGTCTATATCGAGACCGTGTTTCAGTGGCCGGGTCTGGGGCAGATGCTGGTCAAGGCTGTCTCCACACGCGACTTGCTGCTGGTGCAGGGCGGTGTGCTTGTTGCCGCGACCCTCTACGTTCTCGTCAATCTTCTGGCCGACGTCGCCCAGGCCGTGCTCGATCCGAGGCTCAAGGCATGACCGACATGACCCTGACTGCCCCCGAACCCCGCAAGCGCCGCAGTAATTGGCAATTGTTGATGGCCAATCGCCTCGCGGCGGCGGGTCTCTTTATCTTCGGATTTGTCGTCGTAGTTGCCGTGCTGGCACCGGTGCTGCCGCTGCCCAATCCCGATATCACCGATCAGCCCAACCGCCTGCTGCCGCCCTTTACCGATGGTCATTTGCTGGGCACCGACCATCTGGGCCGCGATACCCTTTCCCGGCTGATCTGGGGGACCCAGGTGTCGCTGATCGTGGGTATCAGCGCCACGGCCCTGGCGGCGATTTTCGGGTCGCTGATCGGGCTGGTCGCCGGCTATGCACGGGGCGCCACGGACAGCATTCTTATGCGCTTTGTCGATATGCTCATGGCCTTCCCCTATATCCTGCTCGCCATCGCCATCGTGGCGGCGCTGGGGCCGGGGCTGCTCAACGCGCTCTATGCCATCGCCATCGTCAATATCCCCTTCTTTGCCCGCAATATCCGCGGCGTGACGGTGTCCATCCGCAATCGCGAATTCGTCGACGCGGCGCGTCTCTCCGGCAAGAGCCATCCAGCCATTCTCTTCACTGAAGTTCTGCCCAATGTGCTGCCGGTGATCGTCATCACCATGTCTACCACCGTGGGCTGGATGATCCTGGAAACCGCAGGCCTCAGCTTCCTCGGTCTCGGCGCCCAGCCCCCGACCTCCGACCTCGGCTCAATGCTCGGCCAGGCCCGGGCGCAGCTCTTCACCGCGCCGCATGCCTCGATCATTCCGGGCATCATGATCTTTGTGCTGGTGATGAGTATCAACCTTCTCGGCGACGGTATTCGCGATGTGCTGGACCCGCGCCTGCGCTCCGGGGCACTGGATCGCCCCATGCCGGTGACCAAGATCGACCGCAAGACCAAGCCAGCGGCAATGCTCGAAGACGCACCAGCGCTGGTCGTCGACAGTCTCTCGACCGGCTTTGACGATGGCCGGGCCATAACGCCCGCCGTGCGCAATATCAGCTTTCGGCTCGGCAAAGGCCAGTGCCTCGGTCTGATCGGGGAAAGCGGCTCGGGCAAATCCGTCACTGCGCTATCGCTCATGGGACTCGTGGCCTCCCCGCCTGGTGTCATCACTGCTGGCGGCGTCTATGTCGGGGGCAAGGAAGTGCTCTCCCTGCGCGAGCAGGAACTGATCGGCCTGCGCGGCGGCCGAGTCGCCTATGTCTTTCAGGACCCGCTGACTACGCTCCATCCGCTGTTCCGCGTTGGCGAACAGATCGCCGAAGCCATTCTTGTGCATGAAAGCGTCGGCAAAGCCGAAGCGCATCGCCGTGCGGTCGAATTGATGGAAACCGTAGGTATTCGCGACGCCCAAAATCGCTCCAGCGCCTATCCGCATGAACTCTCGGGCGGGCAGCGCCAGCGCATCGGCATCGCCATGGCGCTGGCCAATGATCCAGACATCATCATCGCTGACGAACCCACCACCGCGCTCGATGTGACCGTCCAGGCCCGCATCCTCGAATTGCTGCAGAACCTGCGACGCGAGCGCGGCCTGGCCTTGCTGCTCATCACCCATGATTTCGGTGTCGTCGCTCAGGTCTGCGACCGCGTCGCGGTCATGAAGAATGGCGAGATTGTCGAACAAGGCGATACCGGCGCCGTTCTGCGCAATCCGAAGCATGACTACACCAAGCGCCTGATCGCCTGCGTGCCAGAGCTGGGCGAGGGACAGGCCTTCCTCGACCGGGTGCGCCCGCTGTTTATGGAGGCCAGGCCATGAGCGACAATGCCGTGGAAATGCGTGACCTGATCAAGACCTTTGGCGGTGGCCGGAGCCTGTTCGGCCGCAAGGCCAATGAGGTTCATGCCGTCAAGGGAATTTCCTTGGAGCTGCAGCGTGGCGAAACGCTGGGCATCGTCGGGGAAAGCGGCTCGGGCAAATCCACCCTGGCTCGCATGCTGGTTGGCCTTGAAGCGCCCACCTCGGGCACCATGCAGATCGACGGCAAGCCCTGGGCCGAACTGGCTGCGACCGGCTCTCGTGCCTTTGGCCGCACCATCCAATATGTGTTCCAGGACCCGGTGGCCTCGCTCAACCCGCGCAAGACCATCGGCGATATTCTCGACGTTCCGCTGCGGCTGCTCTGTGGCTATGACGCCGGCAAGCGCGCCACCCGCAAGAAGGAACTGATCGACGCCGTGCAGATGCCGATCGACACGCTTGAGCGCTTCCCGCACGAGTTTTCCGGTGGTCAGGCCCAGCGCATCGCCATTGCCCGGGCCCTGGCGGCTGAGGCGCGCATTCTGGTGTTGGACGAGCCGGTCAGCGCGCTCGATGTGTCGGTACAGGCCCAAGTTCTGCTCCTGCTCCAGCAATTGCGCGACGATCTGGGGTTGTCCTATCTGTTCATCAGCCATGACCTCGCGGTGGTCGAATCGATTTCCGATCGCGTTGCGGTCATGTATCTGGGAGAGGTGGTCGAGGTTGGCCCGGCTGCCCGCCTCTTTGCCACCCCGCAACATGACTATACGCGGACGCTCATCTCCAGCGCGCCGCGCCTGACCACACCGGATACCGCATGAACGAGATCGACCCGGCACTGACCGACCCGCCCCGTCGCAAGCGGACCGATGAAATTGTCGACGCCATCAAGCGCATGATTGTCGAGCATGGGCTGGCCCCGGGCGACCGCCTGCCGCAGGAGCGCGAATTGATTTCCCAATTCGCCGCCAGCAAGGGCACCGTCCGCGAAGCGCTCAAGGCTCTGGAAGTCCAAGGGCTGATCTCGGTGCGCACAGGTCCAGGTGGCGGGGCCTTCATCGAGCGCATGTCCGAAGGCAGGGCGATGAGCCTGTTGTCGAACTTTCTGTTCGCCAAGAACCTATCGATTGCCAATATCTACGAGATGCGCAAAGCGCTCGAACCGCTGGTGGCGGCAAGTGCGACCCCGCATATCGATGAGGCTGGCCTGAAACGCCTTGAGGCTATCATATCGGTCTATGATCACGAGCCGGCTGATGCTGCAGAGCGCTGGAACCAGCGCATGGCAGAGCTCGATTTCCATGGCGTGGTCGCTGAATATGCCGACAACCCTATCCTGGCTTTCACCTGCCGCTTTCTGCAACGCCTGCTCAAGGACCTGGCGATTGCCCAGGACATCTATGTGCAACCCGAGCCTGTGCTGCGCCAATCGGGTATCGAGCACCAGCGTGACCTGATTGCCGCCATGCGCCGCCGTGACGCTGCCGCGGCATCCGCTATCCTGGCCGAACACATGGCCGAAGCTGAAAAGCACATGCTGGGCCTGCAGGCCAAGCTGATGGACCGGTTCCTGAGTGAGGATGCCGCCCCACGTCGCGCAAGAAAGCGACGGTCGGCGTGATCGTCAGGACGATCTGCTCGATTGCCTGTTACTGGTCCATATCAGATTGCCACTGACCGGACGGAACGCTGAAAGACGGCGTTAGCAGCAGGAGATTCTTATCTCCGTTATGTTCTGAGCACAGAGCTGCTGATGGTGGTGGCATCTTCAATTCAGAAGAAGTGTGCTGGCGTTGAATTCAGCAGCGCGTCAGTGTCATTCTCTTGCGCATACCTTCTTTCAAGGGCGCGAAAGAAATAGGAACGAGGTGATCTGGATCAGTTGAATCCCAAACTATCTGACTTCCGTCCGAGAGTGTTAGGGTAATGGGATTAGTTCCATCAACTGCATAACTTGCTATTGGAATTCGACCCATACTTGACGTGGTGGTTAAATTATGGCCGTCAAATTCGAGCTTAACTTTAGATTCGCTACATTCTAGTCCGTCAACGGCCCATAGTCCCACCATACTAGTTTGATGCGGGGTAGGGGCATTCTGTGATGAGAAGTTTTTGTATAGAACTACGGCAAGTCCGCTCAAGGTGACGACCATCGCCATTGCGACGGCAGTTAAAAATTTAGACCTGTATCTTGGATGCACGATCCTTTTGCGCGCAGTAGTTGATACTACGCCATTTCTTTTGCCAAATGTTGTGGATCGTTCTGTTGGCATTTCATACTCTCTTTTTACTTAATTCCACGACCAATGACTGTGTTGTGTAACGGCGGTGTTTTTTGCAGGGGTCAGAGGGCGCCTGCAGCAATGCTACCTCACGATTGTCGTCTAAGAGACACACGTTCAGAGCGGGTTACGCAATCAAATGCAATCCAATCTAGGCCGCAGAATTTTGCCTCGGGAGTATCCGTCACGGTGTTCAAAGACATAAGCTGAAACATTCGGGTATTGAGAAAATTCCCAATTCAGCTGCTTTGGCGCGTCTCAGGACCTGGCTGTGGAAATCGAAGCACTACATGCATAGTTCGCTCCAGCAAGCGCCCAATGCAATCAGCCCGCGGGCAAGTGCCAGCGGGCTTTGGTCTGCCAAGCTAGGCCTGAGCCTCCTCCTTCGTCTTCGCCTTGCGGACGACGAAGCGTCCATCCCGCGTGACCGGCACGAAGTTGAGGACGATGTTGAAGCCTTCGCCGTCCTTGTGCTGCCAGGCTGCGCCGAGCTTGGTCCAGCGGGCTTTGTCGCCATCGCCGGTGACGTGGAAGACGTCGTGGGACGGGGCCTGGGTGGTTTTGGTTTGCTTTGCATGATGAGTTCTCCTGTTCGTTTGTCTGACGGCCGCCCCTTGCGGCCTTTCGGAAAACCCCATCGATCGCGCCATAGGGCGCGGGGGCATACGTTCTTCTCGGGAGACCGCCTTGGCGGCGGAAGACACGTTGACACCGTGACCGGCCGGACGACTTTCCGACAGAGTTGGCCGCGGGGGCGCCGGCAACGAATGGGAGACCATGGCAGAGTGCCTGCCAGCCGTGACCCTCACCGCGTGGGACCGCCAGCGATGGCCACATGATCCCGGACCTTTCCGCACACCGTCAGTCGGGACCCGAAAACAACAAGGCACTACTTGGCTGCCCCGCTAAAGACGACACGTTCGTGCCGCAAAGGCGAATTGGTAGACAGGTCAGGCGGGTTGGTCGGCGACGTTGGATAGCGCGTTCCGAATATCGCTCTCAGTGTCCTTGAGGTGTAGGCGCATGGCTTCGCCGGCGGCACGGGGATTGCCGGCCCGGATCGCCTCAAGAATGCGTTGATGCCATTCGATGGTGTCGAACAGCGTGTGTCCGCGATTGGCATGCCCGCGGCGGCTGATCTGGATGCCGTGTCGCAACTGGGCAGACATGGCTTCGAACAAATAGCCCAGAATACGATTGCCGCTGGCCAGGGCGACGGCCTCGTGGAAACCCACATCGAAATCGTGGAAGCGCAGGTCCGCTGCAGGATCGCCTTTGGTGGCAGCATCCGCATTGTCGCGCATGCCCTGCAAGGCACTTTCTATGGCCGCAAGACCGGCGCGGTTGGCCCGCTTGGCTGCCAGTGTTGCGCTCTGCACCTCCAGCGAAAGGCGTACTTCGATCAGGTCGAAAATGCTGCGTGAATCGTTGTGCAACATGGAGGTCAGGAAGTCGGAGAAGGCAGCGCCGTCGGGTTCGCGCACAACCGCCCTGCGACCTCTTGCGACGTCGAGCAGGCCGCGCCCGGCAAGGAGCTTGACCGCCTCGCGAATAGTAAGACGGCTGACGGCATAGCGGCTGGCGAGATCGGTCTCGCTCGGCAGGCTGGCGCCCGGCGCCAATGCTGTCAGGATCTCCTGGGCGAGATGGTCCGCGACATCGCCGGCGGCGCTGCTCTTGTCCGTTCTTGTGCGGGATGCGGGAATTTTCTTTCTCCCAAACCTATCAGATAAGTTTCTGCACTTTTGACCTGATTGTCGACCAACCGCAACCCTTGCACGGATGGAATTTGCGCGGTTGCAGCGGTGCGTGTGCACCACATGAGCGCAGGAAATTTTTTTGTGATAGTCGAAAAATATACACAGCAGTGCAAAGCAGCGCTTTACAGGCCTATCTGATTATTCTAGCTTCCAGCGTGTGGGCTTGGGAGAGTCCATGGCGGCGAGAAGCCGTTCGTGCCGGAGGATTTCATGTAGTTCCAAGCGGCAATGCCCCTTCGGGCATTGACCCTTCCAGATGCGGCTTAGGTCGGCGGTGGCTGGCGCGGTCTTGCGGCTGTGCCATGGGCTGTCGGGCAAGGACTGCTGAGCTTCCAGAACCCAGAAGACCATAAACAACCAATCTCGAAAGTTTTAGGGAGTCGAGACGTGAAGGTTCTCAATTCAATCGCGACGCTGCTCGCTGCGGGTGCGATGGTCGCCACCGCTGTCACTGGCGCATTTGCGCAGGACAAGGGGCAGATCGGTATTGCCATGCCGACCCAGTCGTCGCTGCGCTGGATCTCGGATGGCAATGAGCTCAAGGGCGCGCTGGAAGGCATGGGTTACACCGTCGACCTACAGTTCGCAGAAGACGATATCCCGAACCAGCTGGCTCAGATCGAAAACATGGTCACCAAGGGTGTGAAGGCCCTCGTGATCGCCTCGATCGATGGCACCACCCTGTCTGCCGTGCTGCAGCAGGCTGCTGACCAGGGCGTCAAGGTCATCGCCTATGACCGTCTGATCCGCGAAAGCGCCAATGTCGACTACTACACCACCTTCGACAACTTCCAGGTCGGTGTGCTTCAGGCCAACAGCCTGGTGAAGGGTCTCGAAGAGCGCTTCGGCGACCAGAAGCCCTGGAATGTTGAGCTGTTTGGCGGTTCGCCGGACGACAACAATGCCTTCTTCTTCTATGACGGCGCCATGGCTGTTCTGCAGCCGATGATCGACAGCGGTGACATTGTCATCAAGTCGGGTCAGATGGGCATGGAACAGGTTGGTACCCTGCGTTGGGATGGTGCTGTTGCTCAGGCTCGCATGGACAACATCCTGTCGGCCAACTACTCGGACGGCAGCCGTGTCCACGGCGTGCTGGCTCCCTATGATGGCCTGTCGCGCGGCATCATCTCGTCGCTCCGCGGCGTTGGCTATGGCTCGGGCGACCTCAGCTGGCCGATCATCACCGGCCAGGACGCGGAAACCCCGTCGGTCAAGGCGATCATCGCCGGCGAGCAGTACTCGACCGTGTTCAAGGATACCCGCGAACTGGCCCAGTACACCGCTCAGCTGATCGACACCGTGCTGTCTGGCGAAGAACCGGGCGGTCTGGACACCACCACCTATGACAATGGCGTCAAGGTCGTGCCGTCGATCCTGCTGACCCCGTACGAAGTCGATATCACCAACTATGAAGAACGCGTGATCGCTTCGGGCTACATCAAGGCCGAAGAGCTGCAGTAAGCTGCTCAATTCAGGGGGTGCCGCCACAGGTGGCGCCCCCATTCGATTTTCGCAAGACCTCGTGATTTTCGCCCCGTATGATCGGGACGGGATCGGGAGGTCGGGTTCGTATAGGACCTGGGCTGGTTCGAGCCCGACAAAGGTCACTGAAATGACAGGGTCAGCATGACCAAGACCATTCTGGAGATGCGCAGCATCACCAAGACCTTCCCCGGCGTGAAAGCGCTGTCGGACGTCAATCTGGACGTGCGGGAAGGCGAAATCCACGCCATCTGCGGCGAGAACGGCGCGGGCAAGTCCACCCTGATGAAGGTGCTGAGCGGGGTATACCCCTCCGGATCCTATGAGGGGCAGATTGTCTACCGCGGCGAAGAACAGCACTTCAAATCGATCAGCGACAGCGAGCACAAGGGCATTGTGATTATCCACCAGGAGCTGGCGCTGGTGCCGCTGCTCTCAATTGCCGAGAACATCTTTCTGGGCAATGAGCAGGCCAAGGGTGGTGTCATTGACTGGGATGAGACGCGCGACGGTGCGCGCAAGCTGCTCAAAATGGTGGGTCTGAACGAGGACCCCGATACGCTGATCACCAATATCGGGGTGGGCAAACAGCAGCTTGTCGAGATTGCCAAGGCACTCTCCAAGCAGGTGCAATTGCTCATTCTGGATGAGCCGACGGCGTCGCTGTCCGAAAAGGACAGTCAGGCCCTGCTTGACCTGCTGCTTGAATTCAAGAAACAGGGCATCACCTCGATCATTATCAGCCACAAGCTGAACGAGATTTCCCGCATCGCCGACCGCGTGACCGTGATCCGCGACGGCAAGTCCATCGAGACGATGAACACCGAGGATATCACCGAGGACCGCATTATCACCTCCATGGTGGGCCGCGCGCTCAATGACCGGTACCCGCCACGCACCCCCAAAATTGGGGATGTGGTGCTTGAGGTGAAGAACTGGAACGTCTTCCACCCGCAGCATCGCGAGCGGCAGATCATCCGAGACGTCAATATCACCCTGCGCAAGGGTGAAGTGGTCGGTATCGCAGGGCTGATGGGCTCTGGGCGTACCGAATTCGCAATGAGCGTATTCGGCAAGTCCTACGGGCAAAAAATTTCGGGCGAAGTTCTGGTCGACGGACAGAAGGTCGATACCTCGACCGTCGACAAATCCATCCGCAATGGCATTGCCTATGCCACTGAGGATCGCAAGACGTATGGCTTGAACCTTATCGACCATATCAAGCACAATACGACCATCGCCAATCTGATGGGCGTATCGCGCTGGGGGGTGATCGATGATCTGGCCGAACTCGACGCGGCCAATGATTACCGCAGGAAGACCAACATCCGGTCGTCCAGCGTCTACCAGGTGGTGGGCAATCTGTCGGGCGGAAACCAGCAGAAGGTCGTGCTCAGCAAATGGCTCTACGCCAATCCGGATGTGCTGATCCTGGATGAGCCGACGCGTGGTATCGACGTCGGCGCCAAATATGAAATCTACACGATCATCAATCAGCTCGCCGCCCAGGGGAAAGCGATCCTGGTGATCTCTTCGGAGATGCCAGAGCTGTTGGGCATCACCGACCGACTTTACGTTATGAATGAAGGCCGCATCGTGGGCGAAATGCCCACCAGCGAGGCGAGCCAGGAAAAGATCATGCGCTCCATCGTGCGCGCCGAAGGAAAGGCATCATGACCACCGAAACTGCACCGACCGGAACCCCCGCGGCCCAGCCGGCTCAGGCCCATGAACTGACATTGATCGGTGCCTTGCGCGCCAATATGCGCGATTATGGCCTGCTGCTTGCGCTGATCCTGATCATGCTGTTCTTCCAGTATTTCACCAATGGCGTGCTGTTCAAGCCGGTGAACCTGACCAATATCATCCTGCAGAACAGCTATATCATCGTGATGGCGCTGGGCATGTTGCTGGTCATTGTGGCGGGCCATATCGACCTCAGCGTCGGCTCGGTCTCGGGCTTTATTGGCGCGTTGGCGGCGATGCTCATGGTGGGCTGGGATTTCCCGCCAGAACTGGCTTTTCTTGCCAATCCCATCGTTGCCGGCGCGATCTGTCTGGTGGCAGGTGCGGCAATTGGTGCGGCCCAGGGCTATCTTATCGCCTATTACAGGATCCCCGCCTTCATCGTGACCCTGGCCGGAATGCTGATCTTCAAGGGCCTGTCCCTGGCGATTCTTGCGGGCAAGTCCGTGGGGCCGTTCCCGGCCGAATTCCAGATGCTGTCGGCCGGTTTCATACCCGATATCGTGGGGCCGATCACTATGCCCTGGCTGGCCGAGAATGGGCAGAACGTGGTGCTGCATTCCACCACCATGGTCATTGCGATCCTGGCTATTGTCGGCATGATCTTCTTTGCCATTCGGGGGCGTGCCCGCCGCATCACGCGAGGCTATGACGTCGAGCCGTTCAGCCTGTTCGTTATCAAGAACGTGGTGATCGCGGCGCTGGTCCTGTTCTTTGCCTACATGCTGGCCTCCTATCGCGGCCTGCCCAACGTGCTGGTGGTGATGGGCGTACTGATCGCCTTCTTTGTCTTCATGACCAAGCGGCTGACGTTCGGGCGGCGCATCTATGCGCTCGGCGGCAATCTGAAGGCCGCGGCGCTGTCGGGTATCAAGACCGAACGCACCACTTTCTATATCTTTGCCATCATGGGGGCATTGGCAGCCCTGGCCGGCATGATCTACGCAGCGCGCCTCAACTCGGCGACGCCAAAGGCCGGGCAGGGGCTGGAACTGGACGTGATCGCGGCGGTGTTCATCGGCGGCGCTTCGGCGCTGGGCGGTGTCGGCCAGGTGGCGGGCGCAGTGATTGGCGCCTTCATCATGGGTGTCATGAACAACGGCATGTCGATCATGGGCGTCAACATCGATTGGCAACAGATGATCAAGGGCGTTGTCCTGCTCGCCGCCGTGTTCTTCGATCTCTACAACAAGAACCGGTCTGCCTGACCCACTGACAACGCGGAGCCGCCGGCATGTTCGCCGGCGGCCCGCGACACCTCTCGGTCAATCACGATACACGTCCCGGCCCATCGCCGAGAAAACACAGGTTGCGAAATGTGGCCCGAGGTCACATAGAGTCACGATCAGATGTGACTCGTGAGGGCCGGTGTGAGCCGAAAGGTCGGGATAAAAGATATTGCTGCCCGCGCTGAGGTTGCGGCCTCGACCGTATCCCATGTGTTGAATGGCACCGCCACGATCTCGCTTGAGGTGCGCGAAAGAGTTCTGGAGGCAGCCAGGGAACTCGGCTATCTGGCGCGCCGCCGCGAGAAGGCCACCATCGCCGTCTTGCGCAGCATCATGCTTGCCGTCCCGCGCGACACCCTTCCGAACAATCAGCATAATCTGTTTTCGTGGACGCTGCTAAGCCGGCTGATGCGCGAATGTGAGCGACGGTCAATCAGGGTCTTGCCCGTCGAGGTGGATTCTCCCAATTTCAGTGGGGCCAAGCTGGTGGAGCTGGCCCGGCAGGCAGAGGTGGATGGCATCCTGGTGCTGAGCGATGACCGGTCCGATCTGCTCAGGGCGATTTCCAGTTCGGGCATTCCAGCCGTTCTGATGAATGGCGAAGATCATGAGATGCAGATCGACAGCGTCACACCCGGGAACCGTTTTGCGGCGCGCTATGCTACGAACTGGCTCATCCGGCAGGGGCATCGCTCCATCATGCATCTTACCTGGGAGGGCCGCGGCACCGTCAGGCGCCGCCGGGATGGGTTTCTCGATGCCTTCCGCGCCAATGAATTGTCCCTTGAGACAGCTTATGTCCACTACGCAGAGGGCTACTTCCCCGACATGGGCGCGGCGGCGATGCGAGGCTGGCTTTCCAAGCATGACGGGCTTGGTGGTGTTACCGCGATCTTCTGCGCAGCGGACAATCTGGCATTGGGCGTGATCAGCGCGTTGCAGGATGCCAAATATGTCCTGCCCGATGACGTCTCTGTTGTTGGGTTCGACGGCGTGGCGCTGGGTGAGTTCACCTCGCCTACACTGACTACAGTGAGCGTGCCGCTCGACTATATAGGTCTTGCAGCTCTCAATCTGCTCGAGCAGCGCATTGTCGCCGCAGATGCAGCCATGCCAGCCAATCGGTTGGAGCTTGGCTGCCGACTGACCATCCGTGGCAGTGTGCGAATGCTGGCCTAGGCCGGCTGGTCACAGTCTGCCGAGACGCCTTCCCTGATGGTTATTGTCCGACACTTCAAGGTGCATTTGCCGTTTGGATGCTTCCGAGAAGCAGGTGGACTTGCGTCTTAAGTAACTGCTTGGGGAATTTATTTCAGGGCTAGGCAAGCGAGTCCGAAATCTGGGCCATCGGGTCAAAGTCGTTGAATCTCAAAGCCTTGCCGCTCCGAGACACACAGATCCGTGCTTCCTAAAATCGAAAATGACCAGTTATGCAAATTATTTCATATTGCACTTGGCATCTTCCGCGGCAAGTATGCATGCGTCCACAGCGGACAAGGCGCAGGAAAACAGAGAAAATGGGCGCGTCGTGTCAGCTGTGCATGAGGGAGGAGACGGATAGTGCAAAATTTTTTGCATAAGCTGCTATCTGCTTCTCGTGGCTGAATTTGGCGCTGGGTTACAGATAGCGAGCGCTGGCGCTTGAGTTAAGGAGAAGTCTATGAACGCCAAGAAGTGGATCGCCTCCGTCGCGATCGCGGCATTGTCGAGTACGGCTATGACCGCAGCTGCCTGGGCCTTCCAGGAAGCGCCGATGCTGACGGAAATGGTCGAGGCGGGGGAGTTGCCTCCGGTTGACGAGCGGTTGCCGACTAACCCGACCGTGGTCGAGGCCCTGAGCGTGGGCGAATATGGCGGCACCTGGCGCCGTGCCTATAGCGGTCCGGGCGATCGCTGGGGCCCGACCAAGCTCATGGAAGAGCGCGTGCTGAAATGGGCCGCCGATGCGGATGGCACGGCTGTCCTGACCCCGGGTTACATCGAAAGCTATTCCGTCAACGAGGACTCGACCGAATTCACATTCACCCTGCTTGAGGGGCTAAAGTGGTCGGATGGTATGCCGGTCACTACCGAGGATGTCGAATTCTGGTACAACGACGTGTTCCTCAATCCCGCATTGGTGCCGACGATCGATCCTACCTTTGCCCCGGGCGGCGTGCCACTTGAACTTGTGGTTCAGGACGAGCGGACCTTCACCATCAAGTTTGCCCAGCCCTATGTCTATTTCCTGCAGATTCTGGCTAAAGACTCGACGGGCGAGCCCAGCCTTGACCGGCCCAGCTTCCTGTTTCCCAAGCACTATCTGAGTCAATACAACGACAAATATGCCAGTGAGGAGGAACTCGCTGCCGCAGCTGAGAAGTACAATGTGGCGGCATGGACCGATCTTTGGGGCTCCAAGGGCGCCCTTACCGGCTGGTGGAATAATCCGGATCTTCCGGTCATTACCGCCTGGAAGATCGAGACCCCGGCACCGGCCGAGACCGTCACCATGGTTCGCAATCCGTATTACTATGCCGTGGATCAGGAAGGAAACCAGCTCCCCTATATCGACCGTATCGAGCACCGCCTGTTCCAGGATCCTGAAACACTCAACCTGATGGTGGCGCAGGGGCAGATCGATATGCAGGCCCGCTACATGGGCTTGGATAACTACACCTTCTACAAGGAGAACGAGGAACGTGGCGGCTATCACATCGTACCGGGCCTAGACTCCAATGTGTGGTCGCTTGTGCCCAATATGAACTCCACCGACGAGGTGCTGCGGGGCCTGTTCGAGACAGAAGCGGTGCGACATGCAATGTCGGTTGCAGTGGATCGCGAACTGATCAATGAGCTGACGCAGTCGGGCCTCGCCAAGGAGTTGCAGACCGCTCCGGTGATGGGTTCGCCCTATTACAGCGAGGAGTTGTCTACCCACTGGACCGAATATGATCCCGACCTGGCCAATGAGCTCTTGGATGAAGCGGGTTTGAGCGAACGCGATGGCGCCGGGTTCCGGCTGCGGCCCGATGGGCAGCGGTTCAGCTTGGTTGTCGAAGCCAATGACGCGGCCCATGCCAAGACGCTCGAATTGCTGGCCGAGAACTTTGCTGATGTCGGCATCGAGTTCCTGCCCCGCGTGATTGACCGGACCCAATGGGACAATAACCGCGCCAATAACGACTTCCAGATGCACTGGATTCCGTTTGACCGCCTGACCTACGTGCCGGCCGATCCGCGCCGCATCATGGGCTCCGACGGCTTCGCCAACCAGAGCTTCAAGTGGTACAATACCGATGGCGCTGAAGGCATGGAGCCGAGCCCTGAACTGCAGCAGATCTATGATCTGTGGGATCAGGCCTCGCAGTCGGCGTCGGTGGAAGTTGCCGATGGTTACGTATCACAGATGGCCGAAATCTTCGTCAACGAGGGCTGGGTGATCGGCGTTTATGGTGCCGGTACCGTGGTCAATATTGTCTCAAACAAGATGCACAATGTGCAGGCCGACCTGGTGCAGGACGATATCTTCCGCGGCGTGGGCCTAGCGCGCACCCAGCAGTTCTGGATGGAACAGGACTAAATCGAAAGCACTCTGTCCGGGACGGGCACGCCCGTCCCGGCTTGCCGTGACGCCATGTGAGGATGGTGTCCGGTCCGGAGACCCCACACCATGCTTGCATTCATCGGAAACCGCGCCCTGCTGGCGATTCCGACGCTGATATTCATCTCGTTCATTTCGTTCGTGATCATCCAGCTTCCGCCCGGAGACTATGTCACCGCCTATGCCGCGCAGTTGCGCCATGCTGGTGAGTACATCTCACCACTGCAGGAGGAGATGATGCGCGAACAGTTCGGGCTTAACGACCCGATGATCGTGCAATATTGGCGCTGGATCAGTGATATCGTGCTGCGTGGCGATTTCGGCTATTCGTTGGAATGGAATGCACCGGTTTCGACCCTGATCTGGGACCGCCTGATGTTGACCCTGGCGATCTCCTCGGCCAGCCTGGTGTTGACTTGGGCTATTGCCATCCCGGTCGGCGTCTACTCGGCTTCGAGGCAGTATTCTTTTCTGGACCACCTGTTTACGGTGTTCGGGTTTCTGGGCAAGGGCATTCCTGATTTCCTGCTGGCGCTGATCCTGATGTGGCTAGCATTTGCTTACCTTAATATGGATGTGGGCGGACTGTTCTCGCCCGAATATCAGAATGCGCCCTGGAGCCTGGCCAAGCTGGGCAATCTCCTGAGCCACCTATGGATCCCGCTGGTCGTCTTGGCAACGGGCGGGGCGGCCGGACTGATCCGTGTCATGCGCGCCAATATGCTGGACGAGCTGGGTAAGCCCTATGTTGAAACCGCCTATGCGCAGGGCTTGAGCGAGGCTCGGGTAGTCTGGACCTATCCTGTACGCGTTGCGCTCAATCCGTTTATTTCTACTGTTGGCTGGGCCTTGCCGGCCTTGTTTTCGGGCGACGTAATCACAGCGGTTGTTCTCAACTTGCCCACGACCGGGCCGTTGCTGCTGCAGGCGCTCAAGATGCAGGACATGTATCTCGCGGGCAGCTTCATCCTCATTCTCAGCGTCTTTACCGTCGTGGGCACGCTGATCTCCGACATTCTGCTTGCGTGGTTCGATCCGCGCATCCGCAACGCGTGAGGGATTGGCCATGACCGATCAGACAATCGACTCAACCGCTGCGCCTGCCAAGGACCGCAAGGAAGACCTCTATACGGCAACGCCGGCACAGCTTATCTGGCGCCGATTCTCCAAGCACGCCCTGGCAGTGGTTTCGCTGTGGTTCCTCGTCATTCTGGCATTGTGCGCACTGTTCGCGGACATGGTGGCTCCATATGCGCCGTTTGAGGTGCAGCGCTTGCGGACATTGGCACCGCCTACGGGCATCCACCTGTTCCATGAAGGGAAATTCGTCGGACCGTTCATCTATGGTTTGTCGCGGGAGCGGGACGCAGAAACGGCGCGAGTTCTCTATGAGACGGACCTGGAAACCGTGCTACCGATCCGGTTCTTTCATCAAGGTGATGACTACAACTTCTTCGGCTTGTTCCAGTCCAATGTTCACCTGTTCGGCGTTGATGACAGGCGGCAGCAGATCAATCTGCTCGGCACCGACGATCTGGGGCGCGATGTGTTCTCAAGGCTGATGCACGGCGGACGAGTGACCTTGTCGGCGGGCTTGATCGGGGTGGTATTTGCCTTCGTCCTCGGCCTCACGCTGGGCTCGATCTCGGGCTATTTTGGTGGCTGGATCGACAACTCCATACAACGACTGATGGAGTTGATCCGCTCGGTGCCCACGATCCCGCTCTGGATGGGATTGGCGGCGGCATTGCCGATCGCCTGGGACCCCATCGTGGTGTATGTGCTGATTACGCTGATCCTTGCGTTGATTGGCTGGACCCATCTGGCGCGTGTGGTGCGCGGCCAGTTCCTTGCCATCCGCAATGAGGACTATGTAATGGCGGCGCGCCTGGCGGGCGCCAGCGAATATCGGATCATCACCAGGCATATGCTGCCCTCAATGACCTCCTATATCATTGCGGCGCTAACCTTGGCGGTGCCGGAAATGATCCTGGGCGAAACTGCGCTCTCCTTCCTGGGGCTCGGCCTGCGTCCGCCCGTGGTGAGTTGGGGCGTGCTGCTGCAGGATGCGCAGAATCTGCGCTCGATCTCCCTGGCGCCCTGGCTGCTCTCGCCCGGCGCGGCGGTCGTCATGACCGTGCTTGCTTTCAATTTCCTCGGCGATGGTCTGCGCGATGCGGCCGACCCATATGGGCAATAAGACCATGAAGACATTTGATATGCCCCAGGAGCGGCTGCTCGACGTCGACAATGTGCAGGTGCACTTCCCCTTGCGCGAAGGATTGGTGAAGGCCGTCGATGGCGTTTCCTACCATGTCAACAAGGGCGAGGTGCTCGGCATTGTCGGCGAGAGCGGCTCTGGCAAATCCATCACTGCCCGCTCGATCATGCGGCTATTGCCCAAGCGCGCCGTGGATGCGGGTGGCCAAGTGCGCATGCAGTTGCGTTCCGGCGAGCAGTTCGAACTTTCCTCCTATGGCCGAAACAGCCGCGCCATCCGCCAGGTGCGCGGCAAGCATATCGGCATGATCTTTCAGGAGCCGATGACCGCGCTTTCGCCGGTGCACACCATTGGCGCCCAGATCATGCGCACAGTGCAGTTGCATATGGGCCTGAGCCGCGCCGCGGCGCGGGAACGGGCGATCGACTTGCTGGCCAAGGTGCAGATGCCGCGCCCTGAGCAGCTGGTCGATGCCTTCCCGCATCAGCTGTCGGGGGGTATGCGCCAGCGCGCCATGATTGCCCTCGCCATTTCCTGTGACCCGGCCCTGTTGATTGCCGATGAGCCCACGACGGCGCTCGACGTGACGACAGAAGCGCAAATTCTGGAACTGCTCAAGCAGTTGCAGTCCGAACTGGGCATGGCGATCATCTTCATCACCCACAATTTCGGTGTCGTTGCCGATATCGCCGACCGAGTGTCGGTTATGTATCTGGGCCGCATCGTCGAGACCGCTACGGTCGATGACATCTTCTATGCGGCCAAGCATCCCTACACCCAGGCCTTGCTGCGTTCCATTCCACGGCTTGGGGTGGATCAGGGGCGGCGCCTGCCCACCATTCCGGGCATGGTACCCGATCCGTTTAGCGTGCCACCGGGCTGCGCCTTCAATCCCCGTTGCAGCCATGCCCTGACCGGGCTTTGCGACACCCAGGCTCCGCCGGAGAAGCGCTTCGGCAACCAGGTATCGCGCTGCCACATTGCCGACCAGTTTGCGCAGGAGCCGGTCCATGCATGATGCTTCCATGACGACCACTGCTCCCAACGAAAACGATGTGCCTGAGGACGTGCTGATCTCGGTCCGAAGGCTCAAGAAGTACTTCCCCATCCAAGCCGGCTGGTTGAAGAAGACCGTTGGTCAAATCAAGGCCATCGACGATGTGTCGCTCGATATCCGTAAGGGGGAGACCTTCGGCCTGGTCGGGGAGTCCGGGTCGGGGAAGTCCACGGTGGCTCGCCTGATGCTGCGTGCCTATGACCTGACCGATGGACAAATCCTGTTCAGGAGGGCGGATGGATCGGTGGTCGATCTGTCCGACCTTACGGATCGTCAGATGCGCTCCATGAGACGCGAGATGCAGATGATCTTCCAGGACCCCTATTCGTCGCTGAACCCGCGCATGACCCTGCTGGAACTGGTGGGCGAGCCAATGGTCATCCATGGCGTGGGCACGCAGGCGGAGATACGGGATCGTGTAGCCGAATTGCTGCAGGTGGTCGGCTTGCGCCCGGAATATATCAACCGCTATCCGCATGCCTTCTCGGGCGGACAGCGCCAGCGCATCGGTATTGCCCGGGCCCTGGCGCTCAACCCCAGTTTCATTGCGGCCGATGAAGCGGTCTCGGCGCTCGACGTGTCGGTGGCGGCCCAGAACATCAATCTGATGCAGGATTTGCAAGAGAAGTTCGGACTGACCTATCTGTTCATTACGCATGATCTGGGCATGGTCGAGCATATCTCGGACCGGGTCGGCGTAATGTATCTGGGGCGGCTGATGGAAACCGCGCCGACCGACAAGCTTTTTGCCAAGCCCCTCCACCCCTATACAGAAGCGTTGATGGCGGCCGTGCCGCAGCCCGACCCGCGTGGCAATCGGACCCGCAAGCGCGTGCCGCTCAAGGGCGAGATTGCCAATGCGGCCAATCCACCCAAGGGCTGCAGCTTCCATCCGCGCTGTCCTTATGCCCAACCCGTATGCGGCTCTGAGGTGCCTGCCTTGCGTACGATTGCCGGCGACCGACAGGTGCGCTGCCACTTCGCTGAGGACTTGTCGCTGGCCGGGGTGACGGCGTGACCTACCAGGCCGTACAAAGTGACCAGGTCCTGGCGGCGCGGCATGCACCCATTCTCATGCTGGATCGTGCCGAGCCTTACATGCCTCATGCTCTGGGTTACAGCATGTTTCGTGCGGCGGGCGCGTCACCATCGTCTAAATTTATGGTCGATCCCGTTGCGGCGCTGACCATCGAGTACGCGATCTACTATGACTGGGACATCGGGCACCTTTACGATCTCGAGCATGTCTGGGTTCACCTGGATGCCGAGGGAAAGGTCCTGCTCGTCGAAGCGTCTTCACATGGCGGACGACTGGTCATGGATGCCGGGGAAGGCCGTGCCGAACTGCGCGATGGACGTCCGGTGCTTTATGTGGAGGCTGGCAAGCATGCTCACTGGGCCGCGCCGGACCACGTGACGGCGGTCGACATGGAGCGGCTTCAGGCTCTCTGTGGTCCAATGGCCGGTGTAGAGGGTGTGCACCTGGGCAACGATTTTGCCAAATCCGGGTGCTATAGCGCCTCGGCGGCCGATCACCGCATCGCCCGGCTGAAGATGCAACGCGATGCCTTCGCGCCCAGCCATGACTTTTTGCCGGCTCCGGCTGAGCCGACTCTCCTGCCATGGACTGATCTCGCCAAAGAGATCCCAGTTCGGGTGCGCGGCGAACTGGACCGGCTGTATGAGGAGCCCGGGCATCTCGCGGCCATCTTTCTTGATTGCGGCGACACGCTGATTGACGAGCGCACCGAGATCAAGGAAGCAGGCAGTGAAGTGGTGCTCAGCGGTGAGCTCATACCGGGTGCAAGCGAGATGCTGAACAGGCTCAAGTCTGCCGGTCACAAGCTGGTTCTGGTGGCAGACGGACCGCGGCAGACCTTTCTGAATGTGCTGCGGCAGCATGGTTTGTGGGATCATTTCGATGCGCACATCATCTCCGGCGATGTGGGCGCGCTCAAACCGGACGCGCGGATGTTCGACGCTGCGCTTGAAGCCGTGGCTCTCGGCCGCAGCGATGCCTGGCGCTGCGTGATGGTAGGCAACAATCTCTCCCGCGACATCAAGGGCGCCAACGCACTGGGCATAATATCGGTCTTCATGGCCTGGTCGACACTGCGCAGCCACGCGCCGGCTGATGCCAGCGAGGTCCCTCACTACAGGATTGCTACGCCGACACAATTGCCTGACCTGCTGGAGCGGATCGAAGCCCTTCTTTGCTATCGCATGAACCCCAGTGAGACTGCCTGACAGAAGCGCCGCATTGCTTCAATCAAGTGCTGAAGTCTCGCCATGACATTGTTTAATCGCGCTTCCAGCTGAACCGGTGCCGCTCTTGCTGGGAAACACTTCACTACCGACAAGGCCATTTTTTTCATGACCAGCCCATTGATGACCATTGCGCGCGGCGACAGCCTGACCGCCTGGGCGCTTTCTGCCGTTGAGGCCCGCTATTTTCCCGGCGATCCCGCGCCTGCCAGCGACCCGCAGGCGTATAGATATGTCAATGGGTTCGTGGATGTGGGAGATCTGCCCTGCCGGGTTGCGACCTGGAAGGACGTTGCGACACGCAGCGTTTCGTTGCGCTCAGATTGGCCTGTCGAGGCTCTCTATCTGCCCGGCAATAATCGACGGGTCGAGTTCAGCCAGTTCCGCCATCGGCCAACCCGTCTGGCGCGGTGGTGCAAGACGCGGGTCAGCAGCCCGGTCGACCGCTATTGCTCGTTTGAACTGCATACGCGTGGGGGCGTGCATATCTGGGTCGATGGCGAATTGGCCGGGCGCTTCGAACCGTTTACCCGCAATGCTGATCAGCGCAGCGCGGTGCACCTGCCCATCAAGGCGGGTGGCAGCGACATCATCGTGCTGACTGAGGATATGGCAGAGCGCGACACCAACTGGTTCTTCGAACTGGTGTTGCTCGACAATGTCACACTCGAGGTCTATCTGCCCGGCGCAAATCTGGGTGAGCATGTCGATGCCCTGCGGGAGTTGTCGAGCCAGGTCAGGATGCGTGGCGATGTTGTGCTGTCAGAAGAGCAGTTGATCCTGCAATTCGACAGACCGGCATCTATCGCCGTCGCCATTCGGGCTGTGGTCACCTCTGCCTCACACACCAAAGCGGTGCTGCTCGACGCAGAATATGAGCTGCCGGCAGGCGCCACTGAACTTGCCCTTTGCCGGGGCGATGCCTTGCCGGAAGGATATCACGATCTGCACCTGACCTTTGCGGCCGCCGACAGCAGCGTTGAACGCGGTATTGGCTGTGCGATCCTCCATGCGCCGGCACCGCGGGAGCTGGGGACCGAGTTGAGCCAGCGCAAGCAGGTGGCGCTGGACCATGCCATTGCCCATGGCGAACATCGCATGGGCCTGGCGGTGGCCTTGCTGGAAAGCGGCAAGGGCGATGATCGACGCGTCGCCGAGATCATAGAGGCGACGCTGCGCACGATGGATGAGCGGCACGATTGTGCCGATTTCATCGCTGTGCCACTGATCTGGGCCTGGATGCGCCATGGTGACAGCCTGCCCGAGCAGCTCGCCGCCCGTATCCGCGAGAGTTTCCTCGGTTTTCGATACTGGGTCGACGAGCCGGGCAATGACGCTATGTGGTTCTGGAGCGAAAACCACGCGCTCTGTTTCCATGTCGCGCAATTGCTGGCCGGGCAGAGCTTTGCGGATGCAGACTTTTCCGCGTCGGGCCGAAAGGGCCACGAACAGGCGGAGCTTGCGGCCCAGCGCCTGGGCCAGTGGTTCGACGCCGTTGAGGAGGATGGACTGGCCGAATGGAATTCGGCTGCCTATTACCCAGTGGACCTGATCGGCCTGCTGGCGCTTGCCGAATTGGCGCCTGCCGATCTGGCGTCGCGCGCGCGCGCCATGTGCGACCGCATCTTCACCATGGTGGCCCTGCATACGCTTGAAGGAGTCCCAGCCGGATCGATGGGCCGGGCTTACGACAAGGAACTGCGCGCTGGTCCATTGACGGAACTGGCGCCATTTGCCGCTGTGGCATTCGGACGGGGCTGGCTGAACAACGGGGTTGCCTCGCTTCCCCTGTTTGCCGCCGGTCGCTACGAGCCTCCCCAAGGTCTTGAGGTGCTGGCATGGCCAGAGCCGGGGCAGGTGATATCAGCGCGCTATCTGCAGGGCCATGGTCCCGCGGCTTCGCTTGGGCTCTACAAGACGCGTGCGGCGCAACTTTCCACCAATAGCGGCGCCAAGGCGGGTGGTTATGGTCACCAGCAGCATGTGTTGGATCTGCGTTTCGCCAGCCACCCCATGGCCCGGGCCTGGATCAATCATCCCGGTGAAGACGATCCCTGGGGGAGCCAGCGGCCCTCCTACTGGGCCGGCAATGGCACCTTGCCGCGTGTCGGGCAGCACGAAAACGCGGCCCTGCTGCTCTATCGGCCTGGGCCAGGCGCTCGTATGCCATTCACCCATGCCTATGCCGCGCGCGCGGGGCTGGTGCACCACCACAATGGCGATACGCTGATCCTGGAAGCGGGCGAGGGTCTTGTTGCCCTCAAGGCGACGGACCAACTCGAGGCGGTCACCGAAGGACCAGCGCAGGGGTTGGAATATCGCTGTCGTGGACCGCTGCAGGGCTGGGCCGCTATCGTGGCAGAGGGCGAATCCCTCGCTGAATTCGCGGCGCGTGTCGCGCAATGCCAGCTTCGTCTGGATGGCGAGACGCTGGTCCTCCAAGGACCGGGATTGGCTCAATTGCGGCTCGATTGGGGGCAAGGCCTGCAAATCGACGACATTCCACAACCGGCGCCGGCTTTGGGCGTCACACCAGACATCCAGATCAGCACCCTCTAGGGGCGGGACTACGGCGCATGCGCATCAAGAAACTCGATCATCTCCTGAACCGCCTGCGGGCGCGCATTTTCACCCCGCTTGATTTCGACCTACCGCTTCGGTTCCGGCGTGGACTGCCTGAGGAGCGTGCCGAAATCGTGGGGCAGGACCCGCAGGAGTGGCCGGCTGTGGATCCCGATCTGGTGTGGGGGGAACCAGAGAGCTATTTCTGGTTCTCTACCCGGTTTGCGATGCCGCAGGCGGCTGAGGGACAACGCATTTTTCTCAAGGTCAATGCGCAGTTCGGCAACACAAGGGGACGTTCTGACCCGCAATGTCTGGTCCGGATCAATGGCCGGGTCGCGCAGGGTGCCGACGGCAATCACCAGGAAGTTCTGCTCAGCGCATCTGCCCGCGCCGACGAGCCGTTCGATATCCTGATTGAAGCCGGAACGATCGAGGATCGACGCCAATATGGCATGTCGCTGTCGCTGCTGGTGCATGACGCGTTAGCCGAGAAGGTGTTCTACGACCTTTCGGTGCCGCTTGATGTGGCCCGGCTTTTGGCTGCCGACGATCCGCGCCGTCACTTCATCCTCAACAAGGTCGATGCGGCGGTCGCGCAGATCGATTTCCGGCCGGGGGATACTGCGCGCTTCGCGGCTTCGCTCCGGCAGGCCGAAGAAATTGCCGAAGAGATCTACGAGGCTCAGGATTTTAAGGAGAAGCCGGTGATTACCGTCACCGGCCATACCCATATCGATGTGGCCTGGCTCTGGCGGGTGCGGGAGACGCGGCAGAAGATGGCACGCTCCATGTCCACTGCGCTCGCGCTGATGGAGCAATATCCTGACTATCGCTTCATGTATAATCAGGGGGTGCTGCTCGACTACCTCTCGCAGGACTACCCCGAGGTTTTCGAGCGGTTGCAGGAGCAGGTGCGGGCGGGCAAGTTCGAGATCGAGGGCGCTCTGTGGCTCGAACCGGACGCCAATATCACCAGCGGTGAGTCTTTCGTCCGGCATATCCTGCACGGTGTGGCCTATCACGAAGAGACTTTCGGGGTGACGCCCCGGGTTTTCTGGCTGCCCGATACGTTCGGTTACTCCGCAGCCCTGCCGCAAATGATGAAGCTGTCGGGCGCCGATGTGTTCGTTACCCACAAGATGAGCTGGAACGATACCAACCGGATGCCGAACGAGACCTTCCATTGGCAGGGCATCGATGGCAGCCGGGTGGCCGCCTATTTCATGACTACCCAGCCCTACACGGCGACCGGGTTTGGTACGACCTACAATGCGGATATCAAGCCGACCTATGTAATGGGTACCTGGAAGCGCCACGGTCAGCAGGCGCTCAACAAGGAACTCTTCATGGTCTATGGCCATGGCGATGGCGGGGGCGGACCTACCCGCGAAATGCTGGAAAATATCCGCCGCATGGAACGGGGTATTCCTGGTTGCCCCAGTGTCCGGCACGAGCATATGCGCCCCTATTTCGACCGGCTGCTAAAGCGCATGGCCGAGCGGCCGGAGGAGTATCCGAGCTGGGTGGGCGAACTCTATCTCGAGTATCACCGCGGCACACTGACCTCGGTGGCCAAGAACAAGCGCAATAACCGGTTGGCCGAGCAGACTATGCGCGAGCTCGAAATGCTCGCGGTGCTGGCACAGGAACGCATCGGCGCCCTATACCCGGTGGAGAAACTGCATGCGCTGTGGCGAATCGTGCTGCTCAATCAGTTCCACGATATTCTGCCCGGCACCTCGATAGGCGGAGTGTTCGATGACAGCGACCGCGACTATGCCCGCTTCTTCGAGACGGCGGATGGGCTGCGAGCGGAGCTGACGGGGAGACTGGTGGAGACTGGAAGCTTTGGCCTTTTGAATGTATTGGGTCGATCGCGCGAAGGCTTCCTGGAGATAGATGCGAGGGAACCGCAAAGCTTGTCTATTGCTGGTCAGATGCTGCCCACCCAGACAATTCACCGCGCCGATGGACGGGTGTTGCAGGGTGTTCCGGTTCGGGAGTTGCCGCCCACATCGGTGTCCAGTGTCAAGTTGGGTCCGAGTGCGCCGGCGTCAGGAATGGGCTCACTGTCAGTTACGAAGCAGAGCCTCGAGAACGACCTGATCCGTGCCCGTTTCGACGAGAAGGGCCGGCTGGTTTCGCTTTTCGACAAGCGCAATGGGCGCGAAGTCATCATGGCAGGTAGCCCCGCAAATCGTTTGCAGGCCTATCGCGACATGCCGCTCGAGTATGATGCCTGGGATATTGACGATAGCTTTGAAGATCAGGTCTGGGAGATCGACAATCTGGTCCGTGCCGAGGTGGTCGAGACTGGTCCCTATCGCGCGGCACTGCGCTATGAGTGGGCCTATGAGAGCTCGCGCATCGTACAGGTCATTTCACTGGAGGCCGGTAAGGATCAGCTCGATTTCGACAGTTTCGTTGTCTGGCGCGAGCACGATACGTTGGTCAAGACTGCCTTCCCGCTGGATGTGCATGCACAGGAAAGCACGGCGGAAATCCAGTTCGGCCATGTCCGGCGACCCAGTCATGCCAACACTTCCTGGGACAAGGCACGCTTTGAAACGGTGATGCACCGATGGGTCGATGTATCCGAGCCCGACTTTGGAGCGGCCTTCTTCAATGACTGCAAATATGGCTATGACGTGCGCGGCACAACGGTGCGGCTGACACTGCTGAAATCTCCGGTCTATCCCTGGCCCGAGGCCGATCAGGGCGAACATCGTTTCCGCTATGCGGTGACCGTGCATCATGGGCTGTTCGCAGCCAACATTCCTGCGCGCGCAGAGGCGTACAATCTGCCACTTCGGTTGGTTGCGGGGCAGGGGAATAGCGTAGAACCCCGGCCGCTCCTGGTGCTGGACGGGGAGGGCGTGACCCTGGAAGCCTGCAAGCGCAGCGAGGACGGGGAAGGCCTGGTCGCAAGGCTGTGGGAAACGCACGGACGAAGTGCCGAGGTGGCTGTCCAGCTGCCGGAAGGCACGCAAAAGGCGGAAATCGTCAATCTGCTGGAACGTGAGCCGCAAGCCTTAGTCATTTTCGAGGGCAAGGTGAAACTGCATCTGGGGCCCTTCCAGATTGTCAGCCTGAAGTTTGTACCTGGAGCGGGCGCATGATTCCGGCGATCCCCGAGACTTTGCCGCCGCTTTCAGCGCGCGAAGGTTTGTGGCTCAAGGGCGACTGGCACCTGCATTCGCGACATAGCACGGACTCGTCCAACAATCCGATCGGCAAGATCATCGGCTTTGCCGAACGGCATGGCTTCGACTATCTCGCCATCACCGACCACGACGTCCACGTGATGGGCGCGGTAGCCAGCCACACCTGGGCCGATCCCGAGTTCGGCTCTGAATCGCTGTTGTTGTTCCATGGTGCCGAGCTGACCGCCAATCGCGGCCATATCAATATCCTCTCGACGGGGCCCTATGATCACCAACGGGTGTTCGATCACAGAGATGATCGCGACTGGAACCTGCTCGCGCTCAAACGTGAATTGGGTGTGCATTTTTCGGCCAACCACCCGAGCACCAAGAACCACTACGGGTACTCTTTCGACCTGGCGGACTCGGTGGAAATCTGGAACGGCAGTGTGTGGCCCAAGAATGTGCCGGGGGTGCGCATCTGGGACGACATGCTCAAGTCGGGACGGATGCTTGGTGGACGCGGTGGCAGCGATTCTCATCACGGAGTGCCGGACAGCCCGGACCTGACAACGCAGCAATCCGTCGAAGCGACCGCCAACTATGTCGGCACCCCCACCACCTGGGTTTTTGCTGCCGAGCGGTCGAAAGAAGCCGTCCTGGCCGCCATGACAGCCGGCCGGGCCAGCGTCAGCTCCAATCCATTCAACCCTCGTGTCGAACTGGTTGCTGATCATGACGGGGACGGGGTGATGAACATGATGATGGGAGACAATGTCCAACCCTCGGGTAGACCTGTGACGTTTGAGGTCCGGCTGAGCGGCGGGGGTATCGCCGGGGCCTCCTACAGGGTGCGCGTGATCAAGAACCGAGATGAATTCGGCAGTTTCTTGACCGACCCGCAGACACGCAGCGTGCAGTTCATGGATACTCCAGGTGCCGGGGAAAGAAACTACTATCGCGTTGAGGTGGAAGGACCTCAGGCGCCATATCCCGCCGTGCCCAACTCCATGGCGCTAAGCCAGAATATGGTGGCGCTCTCCAACCCACTCTATTTCAACTACGATCCTGCCTTCTGAAGCAACCTCCGGCTGTTGCGCAACACTATCGATGACGGCCTTGAGTCACAGAACCGTTGCGCCGTTCGAATTGTTGTGCTTAGCTAACTTTTGCATACGAATGCAAATAGTGGTATGCATACGTATGCATCGGGTTGGAATGTTGAATGTTGTGCCCCGGCCGCCTGCCGGCCTGTGCAACGAGGGTGGGTACCGAGTGCCCAAGTCAGGAGAAACCAAATGAAGCCCATTCTTTCGCTCGCCGTGTCGGCGATTGCACTGGCCCTGGGAACGGGTGCTGTCTATGCCGATTGTGGTATCGAGGCCGGTTCGGTGCGCATTCTGAGCAATGACTTCGAAGCGCTGCGGACCATCAATGCGACGGCACAGGAATGTGCGTCGGACGCTGTTGCCGTTACGGCTAACGCGACGGCTGAGCACAAGGAAATCCAGGTGCCGGCACTGACCATCAACCCAGCCGAGTACACGGTCGCAGTGGTTGCGAACAATTCCATCGTCCCGCTGCTCAATGAGGACCTGATCCGTCCCCTTGATGACCTTGTCGCCCAGTATGGCCAGGACCTGTTGCCCAGCCAGCTGGTGAAAATTGACGGCAAGATCATGGCCATCGCTTTCATGGGCAACGGCCAGCACATGTTCTATCGCAAGGATATTCTGGAGCAGGCCGGGATCGAGCCTCCCAAGAGCTATGACGAGGTGCTGGCTGCCGCCGCTGCCATCAAGGAAGCAGGGTTGATGGAGTATCCCCTGGCCGCCTCGGTCAAACCGGGTTGGGATCTGGCGGCCGAGTTCGTCAATTCCTATCTCGGAACCGGCGCAGAGTTCTTCGCTCCTGGCAGTGCGGAACTCACCATCGACAATGAGAATGGTCTGGAAGTGCTGCGAGTCATGCGTGACATGATCGCCTATATGGATCCGGATTACCTCACCTTCGACGCCAATGAAATCCAGAAGGAATATGAAGCGGGCAACGTCGCCATCATGAACGAATGGGGCTCGTTGGGCGGCGCCATTCTGGATGACGAAGGGGCGGTGGACGGCGTGGTCGAGAATACCGTTCTTGCGGCCGCCCCAACCATCGGCGGCGGCTCCATACCCGCGGCAGCGCTCTGGTGGGATGGTTTCACTATTGCCAAGAACATTTCCGATGAAGACGCGGCAGCATCGTTCCAGGCCATGGTGCATGGGATCAGCCCGGACATGATGATGGCCAACAAGGATGTAGCGACTTGGCTGATCGCCGGCTACGAACCCGGTCCGGCCGCGGTGGGCGTAATCGCCAACGCCAACGGCGGGGCCCGTGCCTATCCGATGCAGCCTTATATGGGCCTGCTACATACCGCGCTTTCAACCGAACTTGCTGAATTTGTGGCCGGATCGGAAGATGCGGAGCAGGCACTAGCCGACGTCAAGGCTGCCTATGATACTGCCGCTCGTGAGGCTGGTTTCCTCCAGTAGGTCCTCCCTCGGGCCCGCTGCGCCTCCTCCCGTACGCGGGAGGAGGCACCAGTGATCAGGCCAGGGCAGGTCGTTGCGGTAGACCGGTAATCGACTTTGTACCCTGTGTACGGTCGTTTCTTTTTCCTTGCTGTCAGGCGACGCGCTTTGCGGAGGCAGGCAATGCCCAACAAGACATTCTTTGCTTTCATCCTGCCATCGCTGATCGCCATGGTGCTGTTTATCGCTCTTCCGATCGTTTCGGTCGTGGTGCAGTCACTCTATGTCAGTCATGAGCAGATCATGGTCGAGGTCGAGAACTGCCAACCCTTTGGCGGCTGTACCACCGAATTGCGCGTCGACGCGGCAGCAACAGCGGCACTGCGCGACGAACAGCCCCTCGGGCGGTTCAATGGTCTGGGCACCTATGTGAACCGCGCCCATCTGGCGACGACCGAACTGGGAGCGATACTCGCCGGCGACACCAGCTTCGCCACCAAATGGGTCCAAATCCTCAACCTGCCCTTCTACAAGGCGCTGATCTTCACCCTGGTCTATTGCTTCGTGGTGACCCCTTTGGCCATGGCGCTGGGCTTTACCATCGCGCTGGCGGTCAATGCCCTGCCCAAGGTGACAAAGGGACCGATCATCTTCTTTTCGCTGTTGCCCATGATCATCACGCCGCTGATCGGCTCGTTGATCCTCTATTGGATGCTCAGCCCAAACGGTATTCTGGGCGCTACAATTCAGCACATTTTCAACGATCCAACCCTGTCGCTGCGCGCTTCACCCGCGCTGACCTGGGGGGCATTGCTGACCTATGGCGTCTGGACCAACGCGCCGTTTTCTTTCGTGGTTTTCTATGCGGGGCTGCAAACAGTGCCGGGAGACACGTTGGAATCGGCGATGATCGACGGCGCATCGCGCTGGGAGCGCATCCGCTACGTCGTCATCCCGCATCTTGCGCCGCTCGCCACCTTCGTTGCGCTGGTGCAGTTGATGGACAATTTCCGGGTGTTCGAGCCGATCGTCGGCTTCTCGGCCGAGGCCAATGCGACCTCGCTGAGCTGGCTCATCTACAATGACCTGACCGGGGACTCGCAGCAGTTTGGTTCGGCCGGTGCCACCTCGGTGCTGACTATTCTGGGGGTTGTCATCCTCCTTTCACCGGTGCTGGTGCGCACCTGGCGTGAATTCAAGCACAAGGCGGTGTGATCATGTCCGAGGCAATGGCCCAAAAGCGTCCCGCACTGCTCAATACGCTGATCTATGGCTTTATCGTCTTCTGGGTAATCCTGGCGGCCGTACCGTTCCTGTGGACGGTCTGGGGATCATTCAAGGTCGAGGCAGATTTCTTCTCCCGTGAAAGCTGGTGGAATGCCATTTTCGGTACCGCCACCATCCGACAGACCGGCGACGCCTTTACCGGCGCTGGATATTATGGCGCCTGGATCACCCGGGACTTCTGGCGCGCCGCTTTCAATACGGTCATTGTTACCATCTGTGTCACCGCCATTTCACTGACTTTGGGGACGCTCGGCGGCTACGCCCTGGCGCGCTCGGGGAAGAACTACGCCTTTTGGATATTGATCGCAGCGCTCGTTTTCCGCGCAATGCCGCATATCACGCTGGTCTCGGGCTACCTGCTGCCGTTCTTCCAGCTCAATATCTGGGGTGTGCTGCCCACCTCGATTATCGTGCTGGTCGCCATCAACCAGCCCTTTACGCTCTGGATGCTGCATTCCTTCTTCCTCTCGATCCCCAAGGATCTCGACGAAAGCGCCATGGTCGATGGCTGCACGCGTTTCCAGGCGTTCCGCATGGTGATCATGCCGGTAATGTGGCCGGGTGTCGTGACGACGGGGCTGTTCAGCTTCCTGCTTGGCTATAATGACTTTGCGGTCACAGCCATGCTTCTGAGCGCCGACAACCAGACCATGGTGCCCAAGATTTCGAGTTTCCTGGGCTCAATCCAGGAAACGGGCAACGTGATGTTTGCTGTGGCTGCCGTGGTTTCCGCCACTGTGCCGCTCTTCATCCTCGTGCTCTTCTTCCAACGCCAGATCGTCAGCGGCCTGACCGCCGGCGCAGTGAAAGGCTGATCGCTATGGCCCAGATCCGTCTCAAGAATGTCTCCAAGCGCTGGAACAAATTTGTCGGCGTCGACAATTTCAACCTCGACATTGCCGACCAGGAATTCCTGGTTTTGCTGGGACCTTCGGGGTGCGGCAAGACAACAACCATGCGGATGATCGCGGGGCTCGAAGACGTTACCGAGGGTGAAATCTGGATCGGGGACCGCCTCGTAAACAGGCTGGAGCCCAAGGATCGGGATATTTCCATGGTGTTCCAGAGCTATGGACTCTACCCGAACATGACCGTTTACGAGAACATTCGCTTCCCGCTCAAGGTCCGGAAGGTACCCCAGGACCAGCATAATGAACGGGTCATGAAGGCGGCGGCGATGGTTGAACTCGAGCCGTTTCTGGAGCGGCGGCCAGCGGCACTTTCGGGCGGACAGCGGCAGCGCGTGGCGCTGGCCCGGGCCATCGTGCGCGAGCCCAATGCGTTTCTGATGGACGAACCGCTATCCAATCTCGATGCCAAGCTGCGCGTCTCGACTCGCGCTCAGATCAAGAACTTGCACCATGCGCTCAAGACCACGACGATCTACGTGACCCACGACCAGATCGAGGCCATGACGCTGGCGGACCGGGTGGTCGTGATGAACAAGGGCGTGGTCCAGCAGGTTGGCACGCCGATGGACATTTATGATCGTCCAGCCAATACCTTTGTTGCTAGCTTCATCGGCTCCCCGGCGATGAACCTGGTCAGCGGCTCCATCGAGAATGGCGTCTTTACCGCCAAGGGTATCCGCATTGAGGGGCTATCGACGGGAGCCAGTGGAGCTGTGACCTTGGGTTTCCGGGCCGAGGATGCCAGCCTGGCCGAAAGCAATGGTCAGATTGAAGCGCCGATCTATACGGTCGAACTGCTGGGCGAAGCGACTATGCTTTCCATGCGTGTGGCTGGCGAACTGGTGTCGATCAAGGTGGGCAAGGACTATCGCGCCAGTATCGGCGAACTGGCCCGCATCGCCATCCCCGCTTCGGCCTGCCACCTGTTCGATGCTGAGAGCGGCGCCCGGATCGAGGCCTGATAAATGGGGCGGGATGGCGCATTTGACGCAAAGCTCAAGGCGGCGATTGAGAAACACGGCCTGAAGCTGTCGGACGACGAAGCCGCGGGACTCGGCCGGCTTGCCGCATGGATGCATGAGGGGGTCGAGGCGGCCACGGAGCCGGCGAGCGAGACAGGACCGGCGGACCTGCCGGATTGCTCTGTCACTGCGATCGGTGCGCGCCTGCGCGACGGCAGTGTGACCGCAGTCGACCTGGTCCGCGCCACATTGTCCCGTATTGCCGAACGCGATCCTGCCTATGGCAGTTTCTATACCGTGCTCGAAGCGGCAGCGCTGGCGGAGGCAGAACGGGCTGATCGGGATCTGCGAGCCGGAACTGACCGTGGTCCGCTGCATGGCATTCCCGTGGGGATCAAGGATGTGATCGATGTTGCGGGCGTGCCAACGACCGCCAATGCTCCAGGCCGGGCAGGGGATCTGGCCGCAGCCGATGCGGAAGTTGTGCGCCGCTTGCGGGCGGGTGGCGCCATTATCATCGGCAAACTCGCTACTTATGAATGGGCCACTGTCGGTCCGGACAAGCAAGGGCTCTATCCTCCCGCGCGCAATCCCTGGAACCGCGATCATATCACCGGTGGCTCCTCTTCAGGCTGTGCAGTAGCGGTGGCTGGCGGGTTGATCCGTACGTCGGTGGGCACCGACACGGGGGGCTCGGTCCGGGGGCCAAGCTTTTATTGTGGGACGGTGGGCCTCAAGCCGACATACGGACTGGTGCCGAGGGATGGCGCGCTGGACCTCGCACCAAGCCTTGACCATATCGGCACCGTAAGTGCCTCAGTGGCCGAGGCGGCTGTTACGCTGGATGTGATCAGTGGTCGGACCGGGCCACAGGCGGCCAGTTCGCGGATCGGGGAGCCTGTGTCCGGCCTGCGTATCGGCTATGCGCGGAACTGGTTCGCCCATGATGCCCAGACGATGCCCGAGGTGACGGCGGCGATGGATGCCGCTGTGTCGGTGCTGTCTCAACAGGGGGGCGCTGTCAGCGAGGTCGACCTGCCCGATTACGAACAGATCGAGGTGGCGGTGGCGACGGTCCTGCATGCAGAGAGCTTCAGGTTGCATGCCAAGGGCCTGCGCGACCATCCGGAGGCCTATGGCCGACGGGCCTTCTTGAGTCTTGCTGCGGGGCTGGCAATATCCGAGGCGGAGGTAGAGAAGGCTAGCCGCGTTGGCGGTGTTTTCCGTCGATCGGTGGATGAATTGCTCGATCAGCATGACGTGCTCATTACCGTGGGCGCACTGACCACCGCCCTGCCTGCTGCGCCATTCGAGAAAGAGGCGGTCTGGACGCCCATGCGGACCATTGGCTTCAATGCTTCCGGGCATCCGGTCCTTGCTGTGCCTGTCGGATTTCACCAGGGTCTGCCAATCGGCATGCAGATCATCGGACGGCACTATGCCGAGGCGCGCATTGTCCAGTTTGGCCATGCCTTCGAGCAAGCCACGGACTTTGCTATGCAAAAGCCTCCTGCGCCGCATTGACTACCGCCAAAGTCGCGCTTCCGCACGACACATACATGTAATATTGCATACGTATGCACAACTGAAACCACCTATGAGGAGAGCCACCCATGCCAACATGGCTGAAGCGGGGTAAGGATGTCGAAGAGCGCGCCGAGGCGGATCGTCAAGTCCGGGCAACAGTTGAGACCATCCTGAGCGATATCGAAAAGCGCGGCGACGTGGCCGTGCGCGAACTCTCGCTGAAGTTCGACAAATGGGACCGTCAGGATTTCCGGCTGAGCCAGGCGGAAATCGACGCCTGCAAGGCGCAACTGACCGACCAGGATCTTCACGACATCGAATTTGCCCAGACCCAGGTGCGCAATTTTGCGCAGAAGCAAAAGGACACCATGCTTGAGCTTAGCGTCGAGACCCTGCCGGGTGTGACGCTGGGGCACCGGCATGTGCCGATCAATGCGGTGGGTTGCTATGTGCCGGGTGGCAAATATCCGCTGCTCGCTTCAGCGCATATGTCTGTTCTGACCGCCAAGGTGGCCGGGTGCCCGCGCGTCATCACCTGCGCGCCCCCCTTCAATGGCAAGCCGGCGACGGCGATTGTTGCGGCGCAGGCCATGGCAGGTGCGGATGAGATCTATGTGCTGGGCGGTATCCAGGCCATTGGCGCCATGGCCATCGGCACCGAGAGCATCGACCCGGTCGATATGCTGGTTGGCCCGGGCAACGCCTTTGTGGCCGAAGCCAAGCGGCAGCTTTACGGGCGTGTCGGCATCGATCTGTTTGCCGGCCCGACCGAAACCCTTGTGATCGCCGATGAAACAGTGGACGGCGAAATCTGCGCCACCGACCTTTTGGGACAGGCAGAGCATGGCCCCAATTCCCCCGCCATCCTGCTGACCAATTCGGAAAAACTGGCGCGAGACACCATGGCCGAGATCGAGCGCCTGCTCGACATCCTTCCCACCGCCGGACTGGCACGGAAATCCTGGGAGGACTATGGAGAAGTCATTGTCTGCGAGAGTTATGAGGAAATGCTGGCCGAGGCCGATCGCATCGCGTCCGAGCATGTGCAGGTGATGACCGACCGGGACATGTGGTTTCGGGACAACATGACCAATTTCGGCGCTCTGTTCCTGGGGCCGCGCACCAATGTGGCCTATGGCGACAAGGTTATCGGGACCAACCACACCCTCCCGACCATGAAGGCGGCGCGCTATACTGGCGGGCTATGGGTGGGGAAATTCCTCAAGACCTGCACCTGGCAGAGCGTCAACACCGACGCGGCTTCGGCGATGATCGGCGAGTATGGTTCGCGGCTCTCGATGCTCGAAGGCTTTGTCGGCCATGCAGAACAGGCCAATATTCGCGTCCGACGCTATGGTCGCCGCAACGTGCCTTATGGTACCGCTGCGACCCCGACCAGAAGAAAAGACCTGTAAGATGACTCTGCCCACGACCCCGAGCTTTCGACTTGACGGCAGGCGCGCCCTGGTGACCGGCGGTACGCGGGGCATCGGGCTGGGGGTCTCGGTGGCACTGGCGGAAGCAGGGGCGCATGTGACAGTTGCAGCGCGCACCGCCGATGATGTCGTACAGGTGGTCAACGAGATGGCCGCCGCGGGACATGCGGTGGAGGGTGTTGCGCTCGACATCACCGATCTGGATGGCGTCAAAGCCTTTGTCGAGGACTGCGCACCTTTCAACATCCTCGTCAATTCGGCCGGGACGGGGCGGCACAGCAATCTCGCCGGGATCACGCCTGCGGACTATCAGGCAGTCATGCAGCTCAATCTTGCCGCTACCCTTTTTGTGACCCAGGCGGTCGTTAGCAAATTGCAGGCATCGGGGCTGGGCGGCTCGATCATCAATATGTCTTCGCAAATGGGTCATGTCGGCGGGCCCGACCGCGCCGTCTATGCGGCCAGCAAACATGCTGTTGAAGGCCTGACAAAAGCCTTGGCCATCGAGCTTGGGGCCAGCAATATTCGGGTCAACACGGTCTGCCCGACTTTCATCGAGACCGAGTTGACGGCAAGGAACCTGAGCGATCCCGATTTTCGCACCTGGGTCTTGTCCAAGATCAAGCTCGGACGGCTCGGGCGGGTGGAAGATATCATGGGGCCGGTCGTCTTTCTGGCCTCCGACGCAGCCGCGCTGGTAACCGGCACGGCGCTTCTGGTGGATGGCGGATGGACAGCGGAGTAAAAAAGTCGGGGGTGACGTCCTCGCAGGTTGCACGGCGCGCAGGCGTCTCGCAATCGGCGGTCTCCCGTACCTTTACGCCCGGTGCTTCCATCTCTCCCAAAACCCGTGAAAAGGTCATGGCGGCGGCCCAGGAACTGGGCTACCGACCCAATGCCATAGCGCGATCACTGATCACCAATCGTTCGCGCATCATCGCGGTGGTGATGGCGTATCTGGAAAACCTCTTCTATCCCGATGTGCTCGAGGAATTGGGGCGGCTGCTGGTCAAGGAAAACTACCGCCTCCTGCTGTTCACCGGGCATATGGACCGCGACAGCGATCCGGTTTTTGACCAGTTGATGCAGTATCGTGTCGACGGGATTATCCTGGCCTCGACGACGCTCTCATCCCATTTGTCCGAGGAGTGCGCCACTGCGGGGATTCCGGTGGTGCTGTTCAACCGGACAACCGAGCGCGATGCGGTTTCGAGCGTGACCACCCGCAATCGCGAGGGTGGTCGACGCATCGCCGAATTCCTGCTGGCCGGTGAACACAAGCGCTTCGGGTATATTTCGGGCGTGGAAAGCTCGTCCACCAATCGGGACCGTTTCGCGGGCTATTCCGAGGCTTTGGCCGAGGCGGGACACACCGAGATCATGGTCGAAGTGGGCAATTACGATCGTGCAGAAGCCGAAACCGCAGCGCGCAAGCTGCTCTCGCGCAAAGACCGTCCCGACGCCATCTTCGTCGCCAATGACCATATGGCCGTGGCAGTGATGGATGTGGCGCGCTACGAGTTCGGTCTTAATATTCCCCAAGACCTGTCCATCGTCGGTTATGACGATGTCGGCCCTGCGCGCTGGACGTCCTATGGCATCACCACCATGAGCCAGCCGCTCAAGCGTATGGTGGACGCCACCGTCAGTATCCTGATGGGGCAGATATCGAGCGGCGAAATCGAGGCGGAGCATCGCATCCTCAGCGGCGACCTGATCGTGCGGACCTCTGCACGTCTGCCCAAAACCGGCATTGTCGAAGTCGACGGCCGGCGCATCTACAAGCCCAACAAATCCTGAAGAATGTCTGACACAGACATGGCTTTGCCACATCTGCGAACCATGTTGCATACGAATGCAAAAATGCTATCCTGCGCAGCGAAAGGGGATTTCATCATGACCCAGAAGACATGGACCCAGGCCGAAATGGAAAAGCGCCTGGTGCGCTATGCGGACCTCAAGGGCCTGCGCAACGCCTTCATCGACGCCCGCACGCCGGGTTCGGACCGCAAGGAGAATTTCACAATCATCGGACCGGGTGTGTCGGAGAATCCCGCGCAGGTCGTGCACATCCCCGAGGCGCACGGCTTCAATGTCGGCGCGGCGCGCCAGCCCTTTGGCTGCACCAATTCCCAGCACAGCCACCTCACCGCCGAGACCTTCGTTGTGCATACCGGCAAGTGGCGTTTCGTGTTCGGTCCGGACAAGACAGACGGCTATATCGATGTCGAGCCGGGCGACGTGGCGACCGTGCCGACGCATATGTTCCGCGGTTTTGAGAAACTCGATGAAGGGACCGGGTTCCTCTTCGTGGTGCTGGGGCACGACGATCCGGGCAAGGTGGTCTGGGCGCCGAGCGTGTTCAAGATGGCCGAGGATTTTGGCCTCAAGCTGCTCAAGGGCGGCAAGCTGGTCGACACGACCCTGGGCGAGAAGGTTCCAGAAGGCGCTGAACTGGAGCAGCCGCCGAGTGCCGAGAAGTTGAGGGAACTGGCGACGCCGCCCATGTCCGAACTGGCTAAATATGCCATCAGGGCCAAGGATATCAAAGGCGATCCCAATTCGCCGCTTGCGGGCGACGGCATTGAGGAGGCCCCGGTGATCGGGGATGTCGATGGGCAGGACGGGATCAAGGCCGGGCCGATCGTGGGGCATTGGACGCATGATTTCACCTTGAGGCGCCTGAAGCTGGAGACCGGCGCGGCCATCCCCGCCCACGCCCGGGCCGAGCAGGAGGTGATCTTCGTTCAGTCCGGAACATTGGAATTTTCGTGGGAGAATGGATCGCTGATCATGGGCGCGGGCGACACGCTGACCGTGCCGATCGGGTTGATGCATGGCTTCCGCAACCCAGCTTCGGCTGACGCCATCGCCTTTGTTATCCGGGGTGCCGCGTCGCCGGGGGCGCCGGTTTTCGCGACGGCGCAGGCGGCGGAGTAGCAGCACGGTGACGGAACAGAGATCCAATCCTACCATTTCGCCGCAGACTCTTGCCGCATTGCGCCAGGCTGATACGCCGACTGTGTGCAATGCGCTGGAGCATGTCATGGGTGGGCGGACGGCGGAGGGGTTCACCAAATTTCCGGTGGTCTGCGCCGACCCGAAGCTGCCGCCGGTGGTGGGTTTCGCCCGCACGGCCAAGATTCGCGCCTCCTCGCCGGCGCAAAAGCCGGCGGCGGAGGTGCGAGCACTCAGGATGCAGTATTACGAGTATGTTTCGGCAGGCGAAGGGCCCAATGTGGCGGTCATCGAGGATACCGACTGGCCCCATGTCATTGGCGGATTCTGGGGCGAAATGCAGGTGGCCCAGCATAAGGGGCTGGGCGTCGCGGGCACGTTGACCAATGGCGTGTTGCGTGACCTGGGCATGCTGGACGAGGGCTATCAGGTGATCGCCGGGGCCGTTGGGCCCAGCCACGCCTTCGTGCATGTGACCGAGCTGGATTGCCCGGTGACGGTGTTCGGCATGAGTGTGCGGCCGGGCGATTTGATCCACGCCGACCGGCATGGCGGCGTGGTCATTCCGGCGGAGCATATCGAGCGCATGGCCTGGGCGATCGACGTCGTCATGCGCAAGGAAGTGCCGATATTGTCGGCGGCGCGGGCGCCGGGCTTTACGGTGGAAAAGCTGCGGGCCGCATGGGCCGAGGCGGATAAGGTCAAATAGCGCAACGCGTTAGCTGAAATGCAGAGGCCGGTGTTTCCACCGGCCCTTCTTTTTAGTTGGCTTTTACCTGCATGCGGTCGAGCCGCAGTTGTGCGGCGCGGCGATGGCCTTCGAGGCCTTCGCTGGCAGACTGGCGGGCGGCGGGCGGGGCGACCTGCTTAACACCCTGTTCGTCCAGCCATTGATGCGTGGCGATCTTGACATAGGCGCCGACCCAGAGCCCGCCGGTATAACGGCCCGCGCCCATGGTGGGCAGGGTGTGGTTGGTGCCCGAGCATTTGTCGGAATAGACCACGCTGGCCAGCTCACCGATGAACAAGCTCCCGTAATTCCTCAGCTTTTTGGCGAAGGCATTCGCATCCGCGGTGTGAACCTGCAGGTGTTCGGCAGCGATGAGGTCGGAATAGGCGATCATCGTTGCTTCGTCGTCGCAGATGGTGATTTCGCCGTAGTTGATCCAGGCTTCGCGGGCCGTATTGGCGGTCGAGAGGGTTTCGAGCTGCTTTTCGACTTCGATCAGCGTGGCTTCGGCCAGGGCCTTGTCGGTGGTGATGAGGCCAACGCGGGTGCGGATGTCGTGCTCGGCCTGGGCGAGGAGGTCGGTGGCGATCATTTCGGCATCGCCGCTGGCATCGGCCACGACGAAAATCTCAGACGGGCCAGCCAGTTGGTCGATACCGACGGGGCCGAAGACCTGGCGCTTGGCTTCGTTGACGAAGGCATTGCCGGGGCCGACGATCTTGTTGACGGCAGGAACCGTCTCGGTGCCATAGGCCATGGCCGCAATGGCTTGTGCCCCGCCGATCCTGAAGATGCGGTCGGCGCCGGAGAGATGGCAGCCGGCGATCATGGCCTTGTGGGCATTGGGCGGCAGGCAGGCGATGACCTCGTCGACGCCGGCGACCTTGGCCGGCACGATGGTCATTATGGGAGCAGATAGAAGGGGATAGCGGCCGCCGGGGACATAGCAGCCGACGCGCTCGATGGGGATGACGCGGTGGCCCATATGGACGCCAGGCAGGGTCTCCACCTCGAGCGGGAGGATCGTTGCGAGCTGCGCTTCGGCGAATTTGTGGACGTTGGCAATGGCGAATTCGGTGTCCTTGCGGGTTTGGGGGTCGAGCTCGGCCAGCGCAGATTTACGTTCAGAATCAGTGACTTCGAACACCTCCAGTTCGGTCTTGTCGAACTTGGCCGAATAGTCACGGACCGCTGCGTCCCCATAGGCTCTCACGTTGGCGATGATCTCGCTGACCAGCGCTTCGACAGGCGCATTGTCGCTCACCGAGGAGCGCGCGGGCGCCTTGACATAGGTGACGCCGGGGATGGGCGAGGAAACGGTATCGGTCATTGCGTACTCCAGGAGCAGGTACAGGCTATCGAAGATGAACGCATTCTGAACGGCGTCCGGCGTCTCGATGGCTCTCACTTTCGATCTTGCATACGTATTCAAAATTTGCCAGAGTTTTTTGGTGAAACGAACCTCGATCTTTCGTCGGGGGCACCGCACCGGCGACATGACCAAGCATGTGACGACCCAGTTGGCAAAGAGTGACCGGCACGCCTCGGACGTGCCGTTGCTGCTCTTGCCCGGAACGGTTTGCGACGAGCGCCTGTTCGCGCCCCTGATGGCGGAGCTGGGCTATCCGGACATGCGGGTCGTGCCGATGACGGGTGCCTCGACGACGCCGGAACTGGCGGCGCGCATTCTTGAGGCCGCGCCGGAGCGATTTGCGCTGGCTGGATTCTCGCTGGGCGGCATCGTCGCCCTGGAGATGGTGGCGCAGGCGCCTGAGCGGGTCGAGCGACTGGCCCTGATCGATACGACGGCGCGACCCGACCCCGCGGGCAATGCTGTTCTGCGGCGGGCGGCCGTGGCCAAGGCGAGGGCCGAGGGTATGGATGGTTATATCCTCGATGCCTGGGAAAAGCTGGTTTCTCCCGCCAATTCAGTCGATGCGCGGCTCAAGCGAACCATTCTCGACATGGCCCGGAATGCGGGTGCCGATGTGCTGGCGGGGCAGTCCGAAGTGGCCATTCACCGCGCCGACGGCCGCCCCCGGCTGGAGACGATCAGGGTGCCGACCCTGGTCCTGGCGGGTGAAGACGAACAGATTTGCCCGCTCGCCGCCCATGAGGAACTGGCCCGCGGTATCGCGGGGGCGCGTTTGTTCACCATTCCGAACGCGGGCCACTTTGCCCCGCTTGAAAATCCTGCCGCAGTGGCGCGTCATATGCGCGACTGGTTGAGCGGGGCAGATGCAAACAATGCCGCGCAGGCAATAGACCAAGGAGTTGAGATGAGCGCGAATGACGGCACCGGCAAGGGCAAGACGACCCCGGCCATCAGCAAGGAAGAGGTGCTGCAGGTCGAGCGCCATGACTATCTGGACCTGGCGCCGACAGACCGGCCGCGCAGCCAGTCCATGGATGGGTTCGATGACATCTATACCGACATTGTCGATTACATCATTCGCTGTACGCACAAGATCTGGGACGAGCGCGATATCGGACTGATCTACACCCACTACACCCACAATTGCGTGCTCTATGGCACCACCGGCACGATCTATAATCGCGAAGACATCGTGCGCGACACAATCCAGCGCCTGGTGAGTTTCCCCGAGCGCCGCGGCATGGGCACGCAGGTCATCTGGAACGGCAATGACAAGGACGGGTTCTTTACCAGCCATCTGGTGACTGGCTCAGGCCGTCACACCCAATATGGCCATTTCGGCCCGCCGACCGGCAAGCCGTTCGTCAGCCGCACAATTGCTGATTGCATGATCTTCCAGAACAAGATTTACCGGGAATGGGTGGTGGCCGACAATATGGCCATTATCCAGCAGCTTGGTCTTGATCCGCATATGTTTGCCGTGCGGACCGCCAAAGCCAAGTTCGATGCGGGTCTGATTTCGCTCGATATCGGCGAAAACCGCCGCTTTGTCGGCCAGACGCCGCCAGCGGAAAAGGCCGACACATCCCTCGCGCACAATGACGTGGAAGCCCAGACCATCGAAATGCTGCACGAGATATTCACCAAGCGCATGTTTGGACGCATCGCGCGGGACTATGCGCCCAATGCGCAATATCATGGGCCTCTGATGAAGGAGCTTTATGGCCACGCGGCGATCATTCACCAGCATCTGGGCCTGATCGGTTCGCTACCCGACGCGTCCTATGAAATCCAGCATGTGGCGTCCAACCCCTGCGATGAAGGCGGCACCAAGGTTGCCGTGCGCTGGGTGATGGAAGGTCACCATCTGGGCTATGGCATTCTGGGCACGCTGGGTGACCCGACCGGCAAGCGGGTGCAGGTGATGGGCATGAGCCATTATCATTGGAAGAACGGCAAGATCGTCGATGAGTGGACGGTCTATGACGAGCTTAGCCTGCTCACACAGGTCAAGCTGGGACAATTGGCTGACGGTGCCGAGGCCGAATAGGGCCCAGAAAAACAGGAGCGGCGCGACCGCTCCTGAATTGTTCTGGCCCGTGCGTCGAGGGCAGGGGGCCTAGATGCCCAGGCGGTCCTTGAGCGCATACCACCATGAGCCCAGGGTGGAGTACTGGGCGCGGAACATGCGGCCGCCGGGGAAAGGGATCCAGGGCAGGCTGGCAAAGGTGTCGAAGCGGGACATGTCGCCGCGTACCGCTTCGGAGAGGATGCGGCCGAAGAGGTGCGAGCCGGTGACGCCATGGCCGGAATAGCCATGGGCGAAGTAGATATTGTTGCCCAGGCGGCCGAGTTGGGGAACGCGCGAGAAGGAGAGGGCGAAATTGCCGCTCCAGGCGTAGTCCACCTTCACATCCCGCAACTGCGGGAAGACCTTGTCCATGTTGGGCCTGAGCTTGGCTTCGACATCGGCAGGGTCAGTGCCGCCATAGACCACGCCACCGCCGAAGATCAGCCGGTGATCGGCCGAGAGGCGGAAATAGTCGAGAATATAGCGCACATCTTCGACGCACATATCTGTGGGCAGCAGGGCCTTTGCGCGTTCTTCGCCCAGAGGTCCGGTGGCCATCATCTGGGTTGAGACGGGCATGACCCGAGCCGTCAGTTCCGGCACGACATTGCCGAGATAGGCATTGCCACAGATCAGCGCAGTTTTGGCGCGGACCTGGCCCTTGGCCGTCTCGACGGTCGCGCCGGAGGCGTCCTGCTCGACCTTGGTGACGGGCGAGCGCTCAAAGATGACCCCACCCAGGCTTTCCAGTGCGGCAGCCTCGCCCAGAGCCAGGTTGAGCGGGTGCATGTGACCACCCGAGTGATCGATCATGCCGCCTTCATAGACTTCCGAGCCGATATGCTGGCGGATCTGGGTCTTGTCGAGCAGTTCATGGTCGTCCATGCCGTGGCTGCGCCAGAGCGCCTGCTTGGCTTTCAGCTCTTCCATGTGCTTGGGGGTATAGGCGGCATAGATATTGCCGCGCTTGAGATCGCAATTGATGCCGTAGCGCTCGACGCGATCATAGATGATGCCGGCGCCTTCCTGCAGAAGGCCGCCCACGAAATTTGCCGTCTGATGGCCGTAGCGACGCTGGATGGTGCCCAGGCTGGCATTGAGCCCGTTGACCACCTGGCCGCCATTGCGGCCCGAAGCGCCCCAGCCGACTTCGGCGGCTTCGACCATGACGACCTTGAAGCCGTTTTCGGCGAGACTGATAGCGGCGGAGAGGCCAGAATAGCCAGCGCCGACGACGCAGATATCGGCCTCGACTGTCCCTTCCAGGGCTACGGGCGTGCGGATGATGTTGCGCGAGGCGGCGTAATAGCTGGGCGGGTAGGCCGAGTTGGCGTTCGGCGTTTCAGACATCACACAACCTCAAGATAGGCGGAGAATTCAAGGTCGGTGACCTGCGAGGCAAAACCGGCATTTTCCTGGCGCTTGCAGGCCACGAACATGGATTGCAGCGTGTTGTCGAAAATACGCGGCACCATGTCGCCATCTTCGAAGGCGTTGATGGCCGAAGCCCAGTCGGCCGGCAGCTTGGGCAGGCGCTCGGAATAGGCGCGGCCCTTGAAGGGCTTGGGCGGCTTGATCTGGTCTTCGATGCCGACAAGGGCGGCGCCCAGGATGCCGGCCAGCACCAGATAGGGATTGGCATCGGCGCCCGACACGCGATGCTCGATGCGGCGGGCCTTGGGGTTGCCGCCAGGAATGCGCACGGCGGTGGTGCGGTTTTCGTAGCCCCAGGAAATGGCGCTTGGCGCGTGGGTATCGGGGCGCAGGCGGCGGAACGAGTTGAAATGCGGAGCAAAGAGCAGGGTGGTTTCGGCCATGCCGGCCATCAGGCCGCCCACGGCGTGGTGCATCACCTCCGACCCGCTTTCGGTGCCATCGTCAAAGACATTGTTGCCGGCCTGGTCATTGAGGCTGAAATGCACGTGGAAGCCATTGCCCGAGCGGGCGCCATAGGGCTTGGCCATGAAGGTGGCGACCAGATTGTGCTTGCGCGCCACACCCTTGACGATGCGCTTGAACAGGACGGCGTCGTCAGCGGCCTTGAGCCCATTGGTATGGAGCAGGTTGATCTCGAACTGGCCGATGCCGTTTTCCGCCACGGCGGTGTCGGCGGGCACGTTCTGCTGCTCGCACTGGAGATAGACATCGCGGAAGAACTCGCCGAAATCCTCAAGCTCGTCGAGCGAGAGGATGGCGTCGGAATCCAGACGCTTGCCGGTATAGGGCGAGATCGGGGGCTGGGCGGAGTCCGGGTCGGGGTCGACCAGGTAGAATTCGAGCTCGGTGGCGACGACAGGTTCCAGGCCATGCTCGGCATACCGCCGCAGCACATGGGCCAGCGCCTGGCGCGGATCGCCCAGGAAGGGTGTGCGCGCATCCTGAAACAGCCAGAGCGGGATCATGGCGCTGGGGCGCGTGGTCCAGTTGATGGGCAGGGCGCCACGACCGGTGGGGCTGCAAATGCCATCGACGTCGCCGCTCGAATAGACCAGCGGATTGCCCACGATATCCTCACCCCAGACGTCCACGCCGACGATGGACAGAGGCATGCGGATGCCGCTTTCGGCCACGCGCTTGGCCTGATCGATGGGAATGCGCTTGCCGCGCATGATACCGTTTAGGTCGCAGACGGCGGTGTGCAGCACTTCGATCTGAGGATTATCCGCAAGCCAGGAAACGATGTCTTCGTTTGCGATCGGATCGGAACTCATGCCTGTGCGTTGCCTTTTTTGTGTGCGATAGCATCAGACTAGCAGGTGCTGAAGCGTTGCGGGAGGCTATGCAGCGAGAATGCCGACTTTGGATACGCAGAGGTTGCGGCATCGTCCCGTGATCGGGGTGATTGCCTGTGGGCGCGCTGTGGAAGGGGAACCCGCGCAGGCAGTGAAACACCGCTATCTCGAGGCGGTGGAGCGGTTTGCCAAGGCCATTCCGATCATTGTTCCATCGAACCAGCCAACACAACATGCCGCGGACCTTGTGGCGCGGCTCGACGCGGTGGTGCTGACAGGCAGCAATTCCAATATCTCGCCGCGTCACTACGGGTCCGAACTGGCCGGACACGCGCCTGTCGATGATGGCCGGGATGATTTCAGCAAGGCCCTGATCCATGCAGCCATCACTGCCGCCAAGCCGTTATTCGGGATTTGCCGCGGCCTGCAGGAAATCAACGTGGCGCTGGGCGGGACGCTGCGGGACTTGCGCGCAACCGGTGAGGGGCATGTGCATCACGCTCCGCCCGAGGCATCGCTTGAAGACATGTTCGGGTTCGAGCATGAGATCGAGGTCAAGTCCACGGGCCTGTTGCACCGGGTGGTGGAGGCAGACCGGCTGCGCGTCAACAGCGTGCATTTCCAGGCCATCGACCGGCTTGCCGAAGGCCTGGTGATCAATGCCTGGGGGCCGGGCGGGGTGATCGAGGCCATAGCGACCAGCCATACGCCGGCACCGGTGTTTGCCGTACAGTGGCATCCGGAATGGCGGCCGGAAGGTCGCGCGCATGACCTGGCCTTCTGGCATTATTTGCGGGAGGCGGCGCTGGCGCGCTACATACCGGCCCCGGGATCGGAGTTGAGTGCATGAGCGAATTGGATACGCGGCTGTTCATCAATGGCGAGTTTGTCGCGGGGCAGGGCAAGGCAGAAACGGCATTCGAGCCGGCCCTGGGCAAGCCATTGGCCGAGGTGGCATCGGCCAGCGACGCGCAGATCGACCAGGCCGTTCAGGCTGCGGACAGCGCCTATCGGTCCTGGGCGAAGACGACGCCACGGGAGCGCAGCGCAGCGCTGTTGGCCATTGCCGATGGCATCGAGCGCCAGGCCGACGCGCTGGCAGCGGTTGAGTCGCGCAATGCCGGCAAGCCGCTGCGCTTTGTAAAGGGTGGTGAACTGGCCAATGTGGCTGATGTCTTCCGCTTCTATGGTACGGCGGTGCGGAACATGCCGGCACCGGCGGCGGGCAATTACCGGTCGGCGGCACGCACCAGCCTGGTGCGGCGCGATCCGATTGGTGTCATCGCGCAGATTGCGCCGTGGAACTATCCGCTGTTGATGGCGGCCTGGAAAATCGCGCCGGCGATCGCGGCGGGCAATGCCGTGGTTATCAAGCCCTCGGAGATGACCCCGCTCAGCCTTTTGACGCTTAGCGAAATCTTTGCGGACATCCTGCCGCCCGGTGTCGTCAACGTGGTGTGCGGCAATGGGCCGGAGGTCGGCAACCGGCTGATCTCGCATGATCTGGTGCGGATGATATCGCTGACCGGCGATGTGCGGACCGGCCGCGCCGTGCTGCAGGCGGCGGCGGGCAATACGATCAAGCGGACCCATCTCGAACTGGGTGGCAAGGCGCCGGTGATCGTGTGTGCGGATGCCGATCTCGACAAGCTGGTCGAGACCTTGCGCGAGGCGAGCTTTTACAATGCGGGGCAGGATTGTACGGCAGCCTGCCGTATCTTTGCCCATCGCGATGTGGTGCAGGACCTGACCGACAGGCTCGCAAGCATGGTCGGATCGCTGGTTTACGGGCGACCGGAGCGGGACGATGTGGAATTCGGGCCGGTGATCAGCGCGCGGCAGCTGGAGCGGGTGGAGGGCTTTGTGTCGCGGGCGCGGAGTGCTGGCTATGATGTGATGCAGGGGAGCGCCGCGGAGCCGGACGGCTACTTCTTTTCGCCCACACTGGTGGCCGCGCCGATCGAAGCGGAAATCGTGCAGAAGGAAGTGTTCGGGCCGGTGCTGAGCATCACCTCGTTCGACGACGACCAGCAGGCGGTCGAGTGGGCAAATGCCTCCGAATATGGGCTGGGTTCATCGGTCTGGTCGCGGGATGGCAGCCAGGCCATGGCCATCGCCAATGCGCTTGAATATGGGGTGACCTGGGTCAATACCCATGGCGTGATGGCCACCGAGATGCCGCATGGCGGCATGAAGAATTCGGGTTATGGCTCGGATCTCTCCATGCAGTCGCTGATCGACTACACGCAGATCCGCCATATCATGATCGAATAGGGCCCGGTTACCCGGGCCCATGTGGGATCAGTCGGCACCTGCCGGCGTGGTGGTGAGCGCGATCAAGGAATAGGCCAGCGTGCCCAGGGCGTTGTATGAGGTGACGAAGGTTTCATCGCGCGGGATGGCGATGAGGCGACCGTTCTGGCAGGCGGTGAGGAAGCTGCAGAAACCGGGGACCGCGGCTTCGAGCTGGTCGTAGGCATCCTGGGCCGTCTCACCCTGTTCGGCGCGGTAGGTCACCAGCACGAGGTCGGCGTCCATGTCGGGCAGCCTTTCCGGGCTATAGTCCTCATACTGGCCATAGGGCACGTCCCTGACCGCGTCGGGCATGGCAAAGCCGGCCTCGTCCAGCACCCGGCCAAGGGCGGCAAAGTGGCGGTAGGAGCGGATTTGGCCCTCCACCGCGGCGATGACATTGACCGAGATGTTCTGTGTATCCACGACAGTGCTGAGCTGGGCGAGCTGCTGCTCGTAGCGGCCCTTGAGCAGGTCGAGATTATCCTGGGTGCCGGTGATTTCGGCCAGGCGGTCGTAAAGGGCGTATTTGTCCGAGACGTTGAAATCGAGCAGGATCGTGGGCGCGATCGTAGCGAAAATCTCGGGGTCCTGATTGGTCGACAGGACAATCAGGTCCGGTTCGACGGCCGCCACGGCTTCGGGGTCGATGTCCTTGCCGGTGCCGAGGAAGGCGATGTCGGCTGTGTCGAAATCGACACCCGTGATCATCTTGGATGAGCGCATGAAAGGGGCCGTGCCATCGCCATTGGAGCGGCCATGGCTGCCGACGGGGATGATGCCCAGTTCGATCAGCGGGACGGAGAAGAACAGATCCTGCAGCGAAACGATACGCTGCGGATCGGCGGGGATTTCGACAGTGCGACCGGCATCGTCGGTGACGGTGCGGGTCTCCTGGGCGAAGGCGGGGACGGCCAGGCCGGCGGCGAGGGCCGCCGCCAATAAGATTATTCTGATCATGGGATCGAGGCTCCGATTTTTGCTGCCAGGGCGGCAGCGGGTTCAGGTGGGGCCTGAATGGGTGGACCTAGGTTGTAGGGGAGGGCAGCGGGACAACCTCGTCGAGGCACCAGCGCAGCATGATCTGCCCGCCGCCTTCGGCAACGGTTTCGCAATTGCCCTGGACCATGAAGTTTTCCGCGTGCAGGTGGATGGCGAGATCCTGACCGGCGACACTGGCACCCAGGGTGAGCGTGGTGCCGGCGGTGGCCGCTTCAGGGATGCTGCCGGCGAGCGGAACGTCGAAGACCTTGTGACCGCGATCTGCGGCCCAGCGCATGGCTGCCAGTTCGGCGATCTGGGCCGGTTCGGGTTGGTCCGCGCGGCCTTTGTAAGCCGGCAGGAAGATTTCACCGCGCTCGAGCGCAGCCAGAAAGGCCGGCGCCAGTCCCGCGCTCATGCGGCCATAGCGCTGGCGCTGCGGCATGACCACGAGGGAGGCGGCGAAACGGCAGCCGCCAATATGGGTGGCCTGGACAATGTTGAACTGCCCGGGGTCGGCAATGGCGACCAGGGCCTTGTAGGTGGAAAAACCGTGCAGGGCGCAGCAGGCGTCGCGCCGGCTGTCCGTGCAGCAGATGATGGTGGGGCGGGTGTCGACTTTTCCGTTGAACAGCCGGCCATCCACATAGGTACGAATGGCCGCGATGAGATCGGCCTCTTCGGGGAAATCGGCAAACACGTTCTCGGGCAGGGCGTGCAGTGTGGGCAGGCTGCCGGGCGCCTCGACCTTGTCGACCAGTGCCACATGCAGACCCGCCTCGGAAGCTTCGTGCAGGGCTTGCGACAGGGCTGGGGACATATCGACAGATTCCCAGCGCAGCGGGCGCCATTTGCCGCGCGGCCAGGCGAGCATGAGGATACGCTGCGGCGCATCCCCCAGGCCTTCCAGGGGCTCTCCGCGTTCGCGACAAAGGTCGGTGCAGAAGACGTGCTTGCCCATTTTGCCTATTCTTCGAAAGGGATGAAGGAGCGGCCGGCCACATGGCTTTCGACCAGCTCAAGTGCGCGTTCGAGGCCGGTCATGGTCGAGCCGAATGTGGGGCCGGGCAGCAGGACAAATTGTCCGTTCTGGCAGGCCGTCAGGGCCTGGCACCAGCCGGGCGCGAATGCCTCGTAGGCGGCAAAGACCGCCTGGGGCGTGGCGTCGGGCTGCTGGCGATAGAAGCCGAAGATGAAATCAGCATCGAGTTGCTGGATCAGTTCGGCACTCCATGAGGCCTGGTTCTCGCTGAGTGTGGCAACGGCCTCCGGCTGGGTAAAACCAAGGTCGTTCAGGACCTGGCCGATGGCACCGAGGCCCGTGCGATAGACCCATAGTTCTTCGCCGGCGGGGAACATGAAGGTCATGGTCGCCGAGATAGAAGCGGTGTTGCCAATATAGCCCTTGGTGCGCTCGACATTAGCCAGGTAGCGTTCGTAGCGCCGCTCGAAATCACCGCTCTTTCCGCTCACATCGGCAAGAGTCTTGAGCGTTTCGACAAGGCCCAGCGCGCCATTGTCGATGACCAGGGTCGGGGCGATGGTCTGGAGCTGTTCGATCACGGCCGGGTCGTTATAGGTGCCGCCAATGATCAAGTCGGGCTGCAGTGCCGCGATGGCTTCGAGATCGAGGCTGTTGAAGGCGCCGACATATTCGATGTCGGTATTGGCATAGTCGATACCCAGCGTGTCCATGCCCCCGCGCATGAATACATTGCCATCGGCATCTGTGCGGCCCGCCGAGCCAACCACTGGTGCTCCAAGCTCATAAAGCGGCAAGGCAACGATCTGGTCGTTCAGCGCCACGATACGCTGCGGCTCGACGGGAATGTCGAAGGTGCCGTTGGCGGCGGTGACGGAGCGGGTGTCCTGGGCAGTGACAGAATTGGCCAGGAGGGCGGCGAAGAGGGCCGCGACGACGAGAATGGACGGAAATCGCATTGATGAAATTCCTTGGTGCCAAATGTCAGGAATTGGGAGAGAGCGGCACGAAATCACGTGTGCCGATCTGCGAAACGATGATGTCGAGCACCGAGCGCAGGGCCTGGAAGCTGACAGCGCGCATTTCCTCGCGATTGATCATGAAAACCTGGTTGTGGCGGCCGGCATGGAGGATGTCTCGCCAGCCGGGCAGTACAGCGTCCCATGCTTCCAGCTTTTGCGTCGGGCTCTGGTTGCGGGCGGTCCAATAGGTATCGATCATGAAGTCGGCGTCGATCCGGGGGAGTAGCTCAAGGCTGAGATCGGCATTGGCGTCTTCCATTTCGGCGATGATGGCCGGCATGGAAAAGCCGAGGTCGCGCAGGACCTGCCCCAGCGTGCCATAATCGCGATAGACGGAAATGCGGTCCTCGAATGCTGAGGCTACGGCGACCGAGATTTTCGAGGTGTCGCCCACGGTTTCCGCCACCGTTTGGCGGGCACGATCCAGTCGTTCGGCATAGCGGGCATTGAGGCGTGCGAAGGTCTCTTCCCGGTCAGCCAGATCGGCGACCTTGGCATACATGTCGAGCATGTCCTGGCCCCACACCTGAAGCACCACTGTCGGAGCAATCAGGGAAAGACGATCATAGTCGTCGGAGGCAAAATCGGGGATGATGATGAGGTCAGGTTCGACGGCCGAGATGGCCTCATAATCGTGGTTGTTGGGGCTGCCGACCCAGGTGACGCCGGAATCCTCGAACCGGAAGTCGAGGGCGTCATAGGCACCCCGCACATAAGGGCGCCCTTCATTGACGGCCTCGTTCACCAGGCCGGAGGACCCGACCAGACTGGCCCCCAGCTCATAGAGTGGTGCGGTAAACTGCTCGCCGCGCAGCGACACGATGCGCTGGGGCGAAACGGGGATTGTGACCTCGTGGCCCTGGTCATCGACGAACAGGCGGGTTTCCTGCCCATGGGTGGCCGTGGCGACGGCGAGCATGCCGGCCATTGCCAGGGCACCAAGCTTGATCAGATTCATATGTTTTCTCCAGGTTGGGGGCCTGAATTGGCGATTGTCACTCACTTGAGAGATTGATGGCGGCACCGAGATGGAGCGCCGGATCGGCGGTAAAGCGCGTGATCGTGTGACGCTCCAATCAATGGGATTGAGAATTCTGACTGCGCATGAGCAGCAGGACGAAGACGGGGACGCCGATCAGCGCGGTAAGGATGCCGGCCGGGATCTGGATGGGGGCAAAGGCCGAGCGGCCGATAAGGTCGGCGGCACTGACCAGAACGGCGCCGAGGAGGGCCGTCAGCACCAGATGCAGGCCCATGTCGGCAGGGGCCAGGCGCCTGGCGGCGTGGGGGGCAATGAGACCGACAAAGCCCAGAGGTCCGACCACGGAGGTGGCGATGGCGGCAAAGCCGACCGCGATCGCCAATTGCAAATTGCGCACCAGAGTGACCGGCGCGCCGAGGCCGACAGCCGTGATGCCACCGAACCGCAGGGCGCTCATGGCGCGGCTGAGCAGCAGCAGGGCGGGGAACAAAACGAGTGTCCAACCGGCCAGGGTCCAGACATCACTCCAGCTGGCGGCATTGATCGAGCCGGCCAGCCAGGACAACGCGGCCATGGCGCGGTCGATTTCGCCATAGGTGAGCAGGATCGAGGTCAGCGAAGAAATGAAGGCGGAGAGGCCAATGCCCATGAGGATGAAGCGAATGGTGCTGCCGCCCTGCCGGGTGTGGGACAGAGCGCGGATTGTGGCGGCCACCAGCACTGAGCCGAAAAAGGCAATCCAGGGCCTGAGGCCCGTATTGAGATCAGGGAAGAGGACCGTGAGGGTAACCACGGAGAGCGCAGCGCCCTGGCTGATGCCAATTAGGGATGGATCGGCGAGGCTGTTGCGTGTGGCGTTTTGCAGGACGCCGCCGGACAGGGCCATCATGGCACCGACCAGGGCCGCGCAGATGGTGCGGGGAAAACGGAATTCCCAGACGACATTGTCGATAGCGCGGCTGATGGTGACGCCACGCAGGGTTTCCCAGACTTCGCCCAGAGCGACGCCATAGCTGCCCGTGGCGAGGCTGATGGCCGAGACGATGCACAGGGCCAGTAGCAGCAGCCCGGCCATGGCAAGGCCGCGCAGGGGCAGGCTAAGGGCCATGAACTCGTTCGGGGTGCGCAGGACGAGCTGGCGTGGCGGATGGACGAAGGACATCAGCGCGTCCTCCGCCGTACCAGATGGACGAAGAGCGGGGCGCCAACCAGTGCGGTGATGATGCCGGTGGAGATTTCGCGTGGCGGGATAGCCACCCGCGCCACGATATCGACCGAAACCAGATAGGCCGCGCCCGTCAGGGCCGCATAGGGCACGATCCAGCGATAGTCGGAGCCGACATAAAGCCGCACGACATGAGGAATGACGAGGCCGATAAAGCCCAGTGGTCCAGCCAGGGCGACCGAACCGGCCGTCAGGACGACCACAACGACCAGCAATTGCGCCTTGAGCAAGCCGGTTTTTACGCCCAGGCCCTGGGCTACCTCATCGCCCATGGCCAATACGGTGACGCGCGGGGCGAGCAGAATGCCGCCAATCAGGGCGCTCAGCATCCAGGGGCCGACATACCAGAGCAGGGTGATATCGCGGCCGGCCAATGTCCCGGTGAGCCAGACGCGGAGGTTTTCGAAGGTGTCCTGGTTGAGCAGGTGAATGACCGCGATGATGGTGCCGAGAAAGGCGGTCACCGCCGCCCCGGCCAGGGTCATGCTCAGCGGCGTGGCGCCGCCGGGCACCATGCGGGAGATGAAAAAGACAATGATGGCAGCGCCCAGCGCCCCGGCCATGGCGATCCAGGGGGTGAAGGCCATGGTGGTGAAGCCGAACACGGTGTGGGCGACAACAACCGCGAAGGCCGCGCCGGTGGTGAGACCGAGCAGGCCCGGATCGGCCAGGGGATTGCGGGTCACACCCTGCATCAGGGCGCCGGCCAGCGACAGGCTGGCGCCAACGACAAGGGCGAGCACGGCGCGCGGCAGGCGCAGGTTCTGCACGATGACGTGGTCGAAATTGGTGGCGTCGAAACGCACAAGAGCCTCGAAAACCGTGCTGATCGGCAGTGGCTTGGCGCCCACAGCAATGTGGAGCAGGAAGGCGCCCGCAAGAACCGCCAGGAGGATCGGTACGCCGCTCCAGGCCCGCAGTGGATGCTGGGCTACAGCGGGGGCCGTCATCTGGCTCATTGTGCCGCCTCGGTCACCCGGCGGCGGGCAGCGAAGGGGACGCAAACCAGACGCCCGCTGGCGGGATCGCGCAGCACATTGGCGTCGAGATCGAAGACCTGCTTGAGCCGCGCGGCGGTAAAGATGTCGTCTGGATCGCCGGCGGCGACAATCTGACCATCCTTCATCATCACCAGATGATCGGCATAGGCAGCAGCAAGGCTCAACTCGTGCAGCACGATGACCAGCGTGCGGCCGCGTTCATGCGCCAGCCCGGTCAGCAGGTTCATCAGATCGACCTGGACCTTGAGATCGAGAAAGGTCGTGGGCTCATCGAGCAGGATCAGTTCGGTTTCCTGCGCCAGCACCATGGCCACCCAGCAACGCTGGCGCTGTCCGCCGGAAAGGGTATCAACCGGGCGGTCGGCGAAATCGGAGATGCCGGCGGTGGTCATGGCGCTGTTGACCGCATCTTCGTCGGCCCGCGTCCATTGACGCAGCAGCGATTGATGCGGGTAGCGGCCCTGGGCCACCAGTTCCCTGACTGTCAGGCCCTCGGGCGCAATGGGGCCTTGCGGCAGGAGGCCAAGGCGGGCTGCGACTGACCTGGTGTTGAGGGTGTGAATATCCTTACCGTCGAGCAGCACGTGGCCGCGCGAGGGGGGAAGAATGCGGGCCATGGTCTTGAGCAGGGTGGACTTGCCGCAACCATTGGGCCCGATCAGGATGGTGACCTGGCCATCGGGAATGGCCAGGTCGACCGATTTGAGAATGGTGGTGTCGGCATAGCCGGCTTGGATGTCGAGTGCTTCAAGCCGGCTCATGCGACGACCCTCCAAGGCGTGTTAGCGGGTGGATTCCAGCCCGTAGACGGTCTCGATATCGTCGAGCAGCAGATTGGCGGCGATGTAGCCGCCCGCCGTGTTCCAGACAGCGTCGGAGACTTCGTGCACCTTACCGGCCTGCACCACGGCCAGGTTCTGCCAGAGCGGATCGTTCAGCCAGTCCTCGGCCTGGGTATTGCCCTCGCCACTACCGGTCTCATAGGTGAAGTAGAACAGGCGGTCGCCTTCGAATTCGGGGATGCGCTCCTTGGTGATCTGCTCGGCAAATTCGGGCTTGTCCTGGGTGGCGGGCCGGGAAAAGCCGATCTGTTCCAGGGTCAGGCCGGAAAAGCTGTCCTTGAAATAGATGCGGGTCTGGCCGCCCATGAAGCGGGCGATGGAAATCTCTTCATCGAGGCTGTCGCCCAGAGCGGCCGAAATGGCAGCAATACGCGCATCATAGGCGTCCAGCGCTGCCTGGCCTTCGGCGCCCTTGCCCACGGCGTCGGTATAAAGCGCCATATTGATCTTCCAGTCGCCACGCAGACGCTCGGACACAACAGTGGGCGCAATGGCCGAAAGTTGCTCGTAGATGGCTTCGTGACGCGCCTTGTTGGCCAGGATCAGGTCGGGTTCGAGGGCCACGAGCAGTTCGAGATTGACGGCGGATTCTTCGCCGACATTGGTGACGTCAGCCATCTGGTCGGCAATGTGGTCGTACCAGGGATCGCCCAGCCAGGACTTGGCGGCGCCGACCGGGGTGACGCCGACGGCCAGCAGGGCCTCGGTGCCTTCATTGGTCAAAACGACAATGCGCTGTGGGTTGTCCGGCACATCGGTCACGCCCATGGCGTGGGTGATGTCGCGGGCAAAAGCGGTGGTGGACACGGTGCCAGCGACGAGGGCTGCGGCAATGAGCATGTGATGACGCGGCATCATTTTCTCTCTCAAACTTGACAAGGACGCTCTTAAATTGGATGGCTTCATCCATCAGAATTTAATCTGACTGTCAATATCAGGATAAGGAATTGCCGTGACCATCCTGGTCGAGGGCGTTAGCGGAGTTGTGCAGGCGGGCAGATCGCGCGGGCCGGTCTATGCCGCACTCGTGCTTGGCCTGGGCGTCGCTGTGCTGGCCAGCCTGACCCTGGGCTATAAGCTTTATGGCCTGGACGAGGTCTGGGCCGCGCTTTTTGCCCATGATGGCTCTGAAACCGCCACGGTGATTGCCGGATTGCGCTTGCCGCGCGCCCTGATCGCGCCGCTGGCTGGTGCAGCCTTGGGCATGGCCGGGGTGATGGTCCAGACCTTGTCGCGCAATCGTATCGCGTCGCCCGATACGCTGGGTCTCAATGCCGGGGCGTCGGTGGCCGTGGTCCTCGCGACTGTGGTGTTTGGTGTCGGATCGCTGGTCGGTCTGTCGCTGGCGGCGGCATTCGGCGCGCTGGTGACCAGTGTCATCGTGTTCGGGGTGGCTGCGGGGGCGGGCGGTTTGTCGCCGCTCAAGATCGTGCTGGTCGGCGTCACTTTTGCGGGGCTCGCCCATGCGGTGGTCGAGATCGTGCTGACCAGCAATGAAGCGCAGTTGCAGCAATTGCTGTTCTGGCTGTCCGGCGCCTTTGTCGACCGGCCGATCAGCCTGTTCTTCAACGGGTTGCCGGTCGTATTGGTTGGGGCGGCGCTGGCGTTCGGCCTCAATTCGGCGCTCGATGCACTGCAGGCCGATGATGCGACAGCGGCCAGCCTCGGCGTCCCTTTGATGGCGGTGCGGGGACTGACCTTTGTCGCGGTGTCGCTACTGACCGGGGCGGCTGTGTCCATGGCCGGACCGGTTGCCTTTGTGGGGCTGGTGGTGCCGCATGCGGCGCGCGGGCTGGTGGGGTTGCGGCATCGGCACCAGCTCGCGGCGGCGGCGTTGGTGGGCGCGATCTATACGACGCTGGCCGATGTCGCGGCGCGTTTCGTGATCTATCCGGTCGAAGCGCCAGTGGGCGCCATCACCGCGGTGGTGGGGGCGGGGACGCTGCTTTGGCTGTTGATGCGGAGGCTGGCATGAGCGAACAAGCGCTTCAGCGCTCGCGGATCTCGCCGGGCCCTGTGCCATTGGCCGTCCTGGCTGTTGCCGTCATCTTCGTCCTGCTGTTTCTCAGTGGCGTGGGTTTTGGCTCAACCTGGATTGGACTCGATACCGTTACCGGCGTTTTATTGGGCGGTGGTGAGCGGACCGACAGGCTGGTGGTGCTGCAATTGCGCCTGCCGCGCGTGCTGGCGGCGGCGATTGCCGGAGGCGCTATCGCCTTTGCCGGGTATCTCTTGCAGCGCATCACGCGCAATGAGCTGGCCTCGCCGGGCGTTCTGGGCGTCGTCGATGGCGCGGCGCTGGGCGTAGTGCTGTTCCTCGCCCTGTTTTCCAACGAATCCAATGCGCTCACTGTGCCCGTGGCCTGGCAGCCCCTGGCCGCGGCGCTGGGTGCAATGACTGCGATCGGGTTGGTTTTCCTGCTCTCGGGGCGGCAGGCGTCGTCGGCTATCCGGTTGATCCTGTTCGGCATTGCCATTGCGGCAGCGGCCAAGGCCCTGACCACAATTTTCATGCTGATCGGGCCGATTTATCAGGCGGCCCAGGCCGCGCGCTGGCTGGCCGGGGCGGTCAACACCATCAATTGGAGTGAAGTCCAGATCATGCTGATGGTGCTGGTGCCGGTGGGGATTATCGCCGGCATTGCGGCCCGCAATCTGCCGCCCGCCGATCTGGACGATGTTTCAGCGCGCAGCATTGGCCTCAACCTGCCGATCTATCGCATCTTCATTTTCCTACTGGCGGCCCTGTTGACGGCGGGTGCCGTGGCCTTTGCCGGCGGGGTCGGCTTTGTCGGGCTGATTGCGCCGCATATGGCGCGCCTGCTGGTCGGGCGCGGGAGGATTGCCGGGATTGTCGTGTCGATCCTGCTCGGGGCGATCATCCTGGTTGGCGCGGACCTGTTGATCCGGGTGGCCTTCGCGCCGCTGGAAGTGCCCGCCGGCACGGTGACGGCCATTATCGGGGCGCCTTATTTCCTCTACCTACTCATGCGCAAGGACAATTCCAATGGATGACCAGATGGCCAGCCGCATCGAGGTCAAGGCACTGAGCCTGAGCTATGGGCCCGAAGTGATACTTGATGCGCTCAGCCTGCCGATCCCCAGCGGGCAGATCACCGTACTGGCCGGTCCAAATGGCTGCGGCAAGTCCACTCTGCTGCGCGCCATCCGCAGGCTGCATGCGCCGCAGTCGGGGCAGGTGTTGCTTGATGCAGAGGACATCGCCAAGCTCAATGGCAAGGCGCTGGGGCGTCGGATCGGTCTTTTGGCACAAAGTCCGAGCGCGCCGCAGGATATGACGGTGGAAGAGTTGGTGCGGCTGGGCCGCTATCCGCATCAGGCCATGATGCAGCCCTGGGGCGCAGGTGACGATGCCGCGGTTGCGGCCGCCATGGCGGGCACCGGCGTCGCCGACATGCGGCATCGCCGTATCGGATCACTCTCGGGCGGACAATTGCAGCGGGCCTGGATCGCCATGGTGCTGGCGCAGGAAACCGACGTGATCTGTCTCGATGAACCGGTCAATCACCTCGACATGTCGCACCAGCTTGATTGCCTGGAACTGGTGAGCCGGCTCAACAAGGAGCAGGGGCGCACGATTGTTCTGGTCCTGCACGATCTCAACCTTGCGGCCCGTTATGCCGATCAACTGGTCTTTGTGTCAGGCGGCAAGGTGCGGGAGCGCGGCGCGCCCGAGGCCATGATGCGCTCGGACCTGATCGAGGAGGTGTTCAACGTCACCGCCGAAATCATCATCGATCCGGTGCATCAGCGGCCGATCTGCATTCCGCATCGACGGGGTTAGAGACGGTAAATGCGCCTGGCATTGGCGTTGAGGAGCCTGGCCTGTTCATCCGGGCTGGCACCGCCGATGATCTCGCGCGTGGCTATAACCCAGTCGGTCAGCGATCCGCCGAGCGTGACGACGGGGTGGTCGGACCCCCAGACGACGCGGTCCCAGCCGAAGCATTCGATGATGTGCTCGACAAAGGGGCGGAGCTGGTCGACCGACCAGGACGGACCGGCATAGGCCATCAGACCCGAGACCTTGGCGTTGAGGTTGGGCAGGTGTGCCAGGGCACGGATATTGTCCCGCCAGTCACCGGGCTGGTTGAGGTCGATATATTGCGCGCCGCAGTGATCGAGAATGAAGGTCACGTCCGGACAGCGGCGCACGAGGGCCTCGCCGACATGGAGCTTGTCGTGGCGGACGACCAGATCAAAGGACAGGTCATGGGCCGCGAGCCGGCGGAGATTGTCGACGAAAAGGGGCGATTGGCTCAATTCGTCCGGCGCTTCGTGCAGGATACGCCGCAGTCCGCGCACCCCCGAGATGGAGGCCAGGCGTTCCAGCTGTGCCGGAAAGTCTGTGCCTTCAGGCCGGCAGGCGGCCACAGCGCCGACAATGCCTTCCAGTTGCAGCGCATGGCGCGTTTCGTCCTCAATATCGGCGTCTGCCACATCCACTTCCATGTGGACGGCACCCTCAATACCCAATGATCGGGCCTCGGCGAGATAGGCATCCGCCGTCCATCGTCGATTGAGTCTGTGGCCTTGAGAGATCCAGGGATAGGAAAACCGGTCCGGGTAGATGAGGTGCAGGTGGGTGTCGATAATCGGGATCATGTTGGTCTTCTGGCATCATTGGAGATGGATTGCCAGCACTCAGCGCCGGACGCCGAGGCGGCTCATCTTTTCGCTCAGGGTCCGGCGCGGGACCTGCAAGGCTTCGGCAACGGCGGCGATGGCGTTGTCATGGCGGTCAAGTTCAGCCTCGATCAAGTGCCGCTCATAGGCCGCAACGCGCTCGGCCAGGCTGACGCCGGTGCTGGGCGGCGCCTTGTGGCCCAGAACCTCGCCAATTGAACGGCCCATGCCGCCCAGGCCCAGCGCGAAGCGGTCGGCGGCGGCCTTGAGCTCACGTACATTGCCCGGCCAGTTGTGCGCGACAAGGGCATTGATATCGGCCGGGTGCAGGGCAGGCGCCTCACGGCCAAAGCGGCGCGCGGCCTCGGCCAGAAAATGGTGAAAAAGGATGACGCAGTCATCGCCGCGGTCGCGCAGGGGCGGCAGGTCGAGCGTGGCCATATTGAGCCGATAATAGAGATCGGCGCGGAAGCGGCCGGCCTGGCTTTCTGCGTTCAGATCCACCTTTGAAGCGGCAATGATGCGTAGATCGAGGGGGATCTGCTTGTTCGATCCGAGGCGTTCGACCACGCGCTCCTGGATGACACGGAGTACCTTGGCCTGGGCAAGCAGGGGCATGGACTCGATTTCGTCGAGCAGCAGGGTGCCGCCATGGGCATATTCGAACTTGCCGATGCGCTGACCCGAGGCGCCCGTGAAGGAACCGGATTCATGGCCGAACAACTCGCTTTCGATCAGCTCGGCCGGAATGGCGGCGCAGTTGACAGCAACGAAGGGTCCCTTGGCGCGGGCGGAGAAATCGTGGAGGCAGCGCGCGACGACCTCCTTACCGGTGCCGGTTTCGCCCAGGAGAATGACGTCGGCGGGAATTGGAGCCAGATCGCGCACGGCGTGGCGCAGGGCCTGCATGGCCGGCGAGGCGCCGATCAGACGCGCGGCCAGCTCGTTTTCGCCGCCATCCAGTCGGCGGCGCAGGTCGGCCAGCTCGCGCTTGAGCCTGGCCTGCTCGGCAGCACGGGTGATGGCGTTGACCAATTGGTCGGGCACATAGGGTTTTTGCAGGAAATCGAAGGCCCCGGCTCGCATGGCTTCGACTGCCATGGGCACATCGCCATGTCCGGTAATGAGAATGACCTCGGTGGGCAGACCGCGTTCGGCAATCGAGCGCAGGAGCTCGAGACCCGACAGGCCGGGCATGCGGACATCGGTCAGCACCACATGGGGATGGCTGTCGTCGATGCTGGCCAGAGCGTCTTCAGCATTGGCGGCGATGGCCGTGGCAAAGCCGGACAGGCGCAGCCATTGTTCGAGCGCGGTGCGCATCATTTCTTCGTCGTCGACGATAAGAACGAGTGGTTCGGTCATGCGGATGCTCGTGCGGCAGCGGCGTGTGCCAGGGAGAGAGAAATGGTGAAGGTGCTGCCCTGGCCCGGTTTGGAGCGAACGGTGATCGTGCCGCCGCTGTCGCGGACCAGGCCAAAGGAGATCGCCAGCCCCAGCCCCAGCCCCTGACCGGCTGGCTTGGTGGTGAAGAAGGGGTCGAACAGGTTGGGAATTTCGGAAGATGCGATGCCGGTGCCGGTATCGGCAATGGCAATTTCGGCGTTGCCGGCATTCTGGCTGACACCGATGGAGAGGATGCGTGCCGGTGTGTCCTGCATGGCGTCGGCGGCATTGGCGATGAGGTTGATCAGCACCTGTTCGAGATGCACCGGATTGGCGCTGACATGGATCGGCGGGCGGGGGCGGCGATACTCAATATCGACGCCAACCTGGCGCAGGCGATGGTCGGTGAGTTCGAGGGCATTGGCGATGGCGGTGCCGATATCGGCCTGCATGGGCTCCCGGGTCTGCTTGCGTGCAAAGGTCTTGAGATGTCCAGTGAGGTTGGCGAGCCGATCAACCACCTTTTCCATGGCAGAAAGAACCGGGCCCATTTCGCCGCCACCCCGGCGCTGATCGAGCAGGCGGGCGCTGGCCAGATGGGTCGCCAGGGCGGCCACAGGCTGGCTGACTTCATGGGCGACCCCGGCGAGGGCCTGTCCGAGGCTGGCCATCTTGGCAGCCTGAACCAGATGTTCACGGGCATCGCTCTCGGCCTTTTCTGCGCGCACGCGTTCGGCAATTTCGGCCCGCAATTGTTCATTGGTGGTGTGCAGATCCTCGGTGCGCTCGGCGACGCGCTGCTCGAGCTGGTTGTGATCGGCCAGACGCTGGGCAACGAGCCGGCGCCGCTGTTCAAACAGCACGATGATCAACAAAATGGCCGCGCAGGCCAGGGCCGCTGCGGTGGCCATGGTAATGGCGCTGCCATAGAGCGGGGTGAGGGGTGAAAAGGACAGGATGCGCCAGCCATGCTTGGGCAGGCGCAACTCCTGCAGCACGAAATAGCCCGAGGTTTCGGGATCGGAGCCGGACAGCAGGGCGAATTCGGCGCCGCGGGATTGCCAGCGATCGGTCATGATACCGCGGTTCTCAACACCGTTTTCGCCATAGCGCTGCTGGCGCGAAATGGCCTGGAACTGCGTCAGCGGGATGGTTTCGAGCGGCCGATAGCGCCAGTCCGGCCGCGTGGAGAGAATGACCACGTCATTGAGGTCGACGATGCCGATCAACTCGCCCGAACGCCACCAATTGGCTTCGATTTCGCCAAGGCTGATCTTGATGACGGCGACCCCCAAGGGCCCGTCGGGACCTTCGACGCGCTGCGAAAGGAACAGGCCTGGCACACGGGTGGACATGCCGAAGGCATAATATTCGGCCCGCCCCCGCTGTATGGCATCGGCGAAATAGGGGCGGAAGGAATAGTTGGTGCCGACCAAGCTGGTCAAAGTCCACCAATTGCTTGCTGCAACCACGGCGCCCGTGCTGTCCATCAGGAAAATTTCATTGGCGCCAGCAGTTTCATTGATCTGGCTGAGGAAGCCATTGGCCGCTTCGATGGCGGCCGTGCTGTCTGGATTTTCCAGCACCAGACGCGTTTCCCGGGCCTGGGATATGGCCACCGGCAGGTAGTGATAGCGCTCGATGATGGCTTCGAGCGTCCTGTCGAAGAGCGCCAGGCGCCGCTGCGCCTGTTCCTCGGCATCGCGCACGGCGGCGGTGAGGGTCAATTCGAAAGCGACCCAGAAGACCAGGGCGACGATGGCCAGTCCGGCCGCGCCAATGGCAAATTGCCGGCCTCCCGTCATGCTGCCAGTCCGTGAGGCGATGGTGCGTCCTCCCACCCGATATTGCCGGAATTGGCAAGATATTGCCGGAGTTCGCTGGGAAGCTCGGCAATATCTTGCCTAAACGGTTATCACGATCCCGCAGGATTGCATATCTGCCTTGCGAATTTCACTTGGCACAGGGTTTGCAAGTGTGAGGCCAGGCCCGGGGGGACCTTTCGGGCCGAGACAATTTGGGAGGATATCAAGAAGATGAATACTGTCGTGAAGATGCTTGCCGCCAGCCTTGTCGCCGGATCGGCGCTGAGCATGACCGCCGTCATGGCGCAGGACTACCCGACCCAACCGGTCACCATCGTGGTGCCCTTCTCGGCCGGTGGGCCGACCGACACGGTGACACGCCTGGTGGCTGCGGCCATGAGCGAGGAGCTGGGCCAGCAGGTGGTGGTGCAGAATGTGGGTGGCGCCGGGGGCACGCTGGGCGCCGGCCAGGTTGCCGCCGCCGCCAATGACGGCTACACGCTCCTGCTGCACCATATCGGCATGTCCACCGCGCCGGCGCTCTATGCGAGCCTGCCCTATGATCCGATGACCGACTTCGCACCGATCGGCCTGGTCACCGAGGTGCCCATGACCATGGTGGCGCGCAAGGATTTCGAGCCTGCCTCGCTGGAAGATTTGATCGCCTATGTGAAGGAAAACGGCGAGAACGTCACCTATGCCAATGCCGGCATTGGCGCGGCGAGCCAGCTCTGCGGCCTGCTGTTCCAGGATGCCCTGGACGTCAAGCTGACCGAGGTGCCCTATCAGGGCACAGGTCCGGCCATGACCGATCTGCTCGGCGGGCAGATCGACATGATGTGCGACCAGACCACCAACACCACCAGCCAGATACAGGCCGGCGAAATCAAGGCCTATGCCGTCACTACGCCGGAGCGCATTGCCGTTCTGCCGGACGTGCCGACCATGGATGAAGGTGGCGTGGACAACTTCAACCTGGCCATCTGGCATGGGCTCTACGCGCCTGCCGGGACCGATCCGGCGATTATCGAGCGCCTGACCGAGGCGCTGCAGGCGGCCCTGATGGATGAGACGGTGGGCAACAGCTTTGCCGAGCTGGGCACCTATCCCGTGCCGGCAAGCGAAGCCACGCCCGAAGCCCTGGCCGAGAAACTCGAAGGCCAGACGGCGCTCTGGGCCGAAGTCATCGCGGCGGCCGGCGTATCCGCGCAGTAAAGCAGACGGCGCCGCAGCAGATGCTGCGGCGCCACCAAACCTGCGAAACAGCGGGATAAACGGGGGAGAGACATGGCACTCAATGCATCACGAAACGATCTGGCTTCGGGGGCGATCTTTGTCGCTTTCGGGGCCTATTTTGCGCTCGAAGCCCTACGCTACGAATTTGGGACGGCATTTCGCATGGGCCCGGGCTTCATGCCGGTGGTGCTGGGTGCAATCCTGATCGGTTTGGGCATGGCGGTCGCTGCCAAGGGCATTGGCAAGCCGGATGAAGAGGCTGCACCGCCCTGGCCGTGGCGCGGTATGGTGCTGGTGCTGGGCACGATTATCTTCTTTGCCGCGACCATTCGCGGGCTCGGCTTCATTCCCGTTGTCCTGATCGCGGGGTTTGCCACTGCCCTGTCTTCGAGCCGCAACAGCTGGTTGTCGGCGCTGATCATTACCGCAGGCCTCTGCGTGTTGTGCCTGCTCATCTTCGTTGTCGGCCTGGGCATGATCGTGCCGCTGGTCGGCCCCTGGCTGCGTTTCTAGGAGCAAGACCATGGACCTATTTGCTTCGCTCGGCCTTGGTTTCTCCGTCGCCCTTGACCCGATCAATATCCTTTACTGCTTTGTCGGCGTGCTGCTGGGTACCCTGGTGGGCGTGCTGCCGGGCATCGGGCCCACTGCGACCATCGCCATGCTCCTGCCCATCACCTTTTCGCTGAACCCGGAAACAGCGCTGATCATGCTGGCGGGCATCTATTACGGCGCCCAATATGGCGGGTCGACCACGGCGATCCTGATCAACCTGCCCGGCGAAAGCTCGGCCGCTGTCACCGCCATTGACGGCTACCAGATGGCCCGCCAGGGCCGTGCAGGTCCGGCGCTGGCGGCGGCGGCAATCGGCTCCTTCTTTGCCGGATCGGTGGCGACCTTCCTCCTCGCCGCCTTTGCGCCGCCGCTGGCGCGGGCCGCGCTCAATTTCGGGGCTCCGGAATATTTCTCGCTGATCGTGCTGGGGCTCCTGGTTTCCATTGCCCTGGCGCATGGCTCGATCCTCAAGGCGCTCGGCATGATTGTGCTCGGGCTGCTGCTGGGCATGGTGGGGCAGGATATCTATACGGGCACGCCGCGCTTTACCTTCGGGCTCCGGGAGTTGTTCGGCGGGCTCAACTTCGTTGCCGTGGCGGTGGGTGTGTTCGGCGTCGCCGAAATCCTGCGCAATCTCGAAAACGAGCACGAGCGGGAAGTCGGCGTGAAGGCGGTCAAGAACCTGTGGCTGACACGCGATGACATCCGCCGCATCATCATGCCGGTGCTGCGTGGTACCGGCCTGGGGTCGGTCCTGGGCATCCTGCCGGGTGGTGGGCATATCCTTTCGGCGTTCGCCTCCTATTCGGCGGAAAAGCGGTTGTCGAAGAACCCAGAGGAGTTCGGCAAGGGCGCCATCGAGGGCGTGGCGGGTCCGGAATCGGCCAATAATGCGGCCGCGCAGACCTCGTTTATTCCGCTGATGACGCTGGGTATTCCCGCCCATCCGGTGATGGCGCTGATGATCGGGGCGTTCATCCTGCAGGGCATCACGCCGGGACCCAATGTCATCAACGAACAGCCGGCGCTGTTCTGGGGCATCATCGCCTCGATGTGGATCGGCAATCTGCTGCTCGTCATCCTCAACCTGCCGCTGGTGGGGCTGTGGGTGAAGATGCTCTCGATCCCCTATCGCGTGCTGTTCCCGGCGATCGTGCTGTTCGCCTGCATCGGCACGTTCTCGATCAACCAGAATGTCTACGACATCTATGCGATCGCCTTTTTTGGCATTGTCGGCTACCTGCTCATCCGCTTCGGCTGCGAACCGGCGCCATTGCTGCTCGGCTTCGTTCTGGGGCCGCTGCTGGAAGAGCATTTGCGGCGGGCGATGATCATCTCGCGTGGTGATCCGATGATCTTCATCGAACGGCCGATCTCGGCGACCTTGCTGGCCATGGCGCTGGCGGCGGTGATCGTGGCGGTGCTGCCATCGATCCGCAGGAAGCGGGCCGAAGTGTTCGTGGAAGAGGACTGAGTTAAGGCGGCCGGCTCCCTGAGCCGGCCGCATTGCCTAGCGCGGGCCGGTTCTGGACGCGTCAAGGCTTGCGGGCCGTCCCGGCAGGTCGAGTGTGCTTTCCCGGCGCGGCGCCGAAGCGATGACCTTGCCGGACTTGATGACAGCGAGGCGCGCGGCTTTTAGCCGGATGGCTTCAATCGGGTCGGCGGCCTGCAGCAGGACCATGTCGGCCTTGTTTCCAACCGCGATGCCATAGCCGTCCAGATGCATGATTTTTGCCGGGCCGTTGGTGATGAGGTCAAAGCACTGACGCATGGCATCGCGGCTGGTCATCTGACCCACATGCAGGCCCATTGAGGCGGCTTCGAGCATGTCGGCCTGCCCCAGGGAATACCAGGGGTCCATGACGCAGTCGTGGCCGAAGGCGCAGGTGATGCCATAGGTCAGCATTTCGGGGATGCGGGTCATGCCGCGGCGCTTGGGGTAGGTGTCGTGGCGGCCCTGGATGCCGATATTGATCAGCGGGTTGGCGGTGGCGCTGACTCCTGCCTCGGCCATCAGCGGCAGGAGTTTTGAGACATAGTAATTGTCCATGGAGTGCATGGAGGTCAGGTGTGAACCATTGACGCGGCCGTTGAGGCCGAGGCGCTGGGTTTCATAGGCCAGCGTCTCGATGTGACGGGACAGCGGGTCGTCGGTTTCGTCGCAGTGCAGATCGACGAGCAGGCCGCGCTTTTCAGCGATTTCGCAGAGGGCCTTCACGCTGGCCGACCCATCGGCCATGGTGCGCTCGAAATGGGGGATGCCGCCGACGACGTCCACACCCATGTCGAGGGCGCGGTTCAGAAGGTCGATTGCACCGGGATAGCGGAAATAGCCATCCTGCGGGAAGGCGACCAATTGCAGGTCGATATAGGGCGCGACCCGTTTCTTGACCTCAAGCAGGGCCTCGACGCCGAGGAGGCGGGTGTCGCAGATGTCGACATGGCTGCGGATGGCCAGCAGGCCCTGCGACACGGCGAGATCGCAATAGGCCAGCGCCCGCTCGATGACCGCTTCCTGGGTCAGGAGCGGCTTGAGTTCCCCCCAGATCTGGATGCCCTCGAGCAGAAGGCCGCTTTCATTGTAGCGGGGCAGGCCGAGCGAGAGGGTGGCGTCCATGTGGAAGTGGCAATCGACAAAGGGCGGGGAAACGAGTTGTCCGCCGGCGTCGATGGTCTGGCCGGCCTCACCGGCCAGATTGGGCTCCAGCGCAGCGATGCGACCCTGGCGGATGCCAATGTCCAAGCCGGCTCGGCCGTCGGGCAGGGTGGCATTGGTGAGCTTGAGGTCGAACATTTCCGGTCTCGTACAGCTTGTTTGCGGTTCCTGCGTCTCCCTCCCCCTTGTGGGGAGGGATCAAGTGTGGGGGTGCAGTGGTTCGATGTCTGAGGGAGCCCAGACCCCCACCCAGCTTCGCTACGGCCTGATGGCCAAGCTGCGCTACCTCCCCACAAGGGGGAGGGAGACGATGAACACTGGCACTAAGCACTTTCCATCCCTCCCCTTGATGGGAGGGGTTGAGGGCCGGGTGAGCCCAAATAAAGGTACCAAAGCAAAAGGCGCGCTCTGTGGCGCGCCTCGGGATTATTTGCGGAAGGCGGGAATGACGTGCCGCCCGTAATTGGCGATGATTTCTTCCTCGTCGCCGCTGTCGAGATAGATGTTGAACTGGGTGACACCGGCCGCTTCCAGCTCATGCAGCTTGTTGATGTGGTCCTCGGGCCCGCCGAGCACACAGAAGCTCTCCACCACATCGTCGGTGATGAAGTCGAGATAGGGATTATCGGCCTGGCCGTGCTTGGAATAGTCGTAGCCCCGGCGCTTTTCGATATAGCTGGTGAGGCTCGATGGCACTTTGTCGCTATCGGCGCCATACTTCTCGACAATATCGGCCACGTGGTTGCCGACCATGGCGGGGAACCACTTCACATGCTCAATGGCGCGCTTCTTGTCGCCGAAATAGGCCGGGGCGGCGGCCATGGAGCGGAAGTTCGACATATCCTTGCCGGCTGCCTTGCCGGCATCGATGCACTGGTCGGTGAACCATTTGCAAAGGCCCGGATCGGCGATCTGCAACACGACACCCTCGGCATGCTCGCCGGCAGTCTTCAATGCCAGCGGGCCATAGGCGGCGATCCAGCTCGGCATTTCGTGGCCGACGGCCCATGGGAATTTCACCGCGGCGGGGATTTCGCCATAGGTGACTTCTTCGCCGCGCACCATGGCCTTGGTCTTGTCGATGAACTCGGCAACGCGCTTGAGGGTCGCCGGCTTCTTGCCCATGACGCGCATGGAGCTGTCACCACGGCCAACGGCGAGATCGAAACGGCCACCGGATTGCTTGGAAAGCGAACCGAAGATGGAGGCGGCGACCGACCAGTCGCGCACATCCGGATTGGTGACCAAGGGGCCGAAGCGCATGTCGGTGGTGTGTTCCATGCACATGGCGATGGCCGCATAGCAGTCGCGCCAAAGGATGTGGCTGTCATAGAACCAGCAATAGGAGAAGCCGGCATATTCGGCGGCGCGCACGAGGTAGCGGGCGCGCTCGTGCTCGATAAAGCCCTTGAAGGTGATGCCGAATTCCATATTGTCCCTCTGCGCTCCTGTGGTCCGGAAATTTGACCAGTCGATCAAATTTTTGAGTGCCTGAGGCACGAATGTCAATCGGGTATTTTGGCCGGGTCGTCCGCCGTGGCCTCGTCATAGACGATGATGGCGCGGCCCTCGGCCCCATCGGACACCAGCCGGGCGGAAACGCCATAGACCCTGTTCAACAGTGCTGGGCTCAGTATGTCGCCGGGGGTGCCCTCGGCCGCAAGCCGGCCACCGGACAAGACAACCAGATGATCGCAAAACCGGATTGCCAGATTGAGGTCGTGCAGTGCCACCAGGATGGTCATGCCGGCCTCGGCCTTGCGACGGAGCAGCGCGAGCAGTTGAAGCTGGGCGCGGATATCGAGATGGCTGGTTGGCTCGTCCAGCAGCAGCAGGCGCGGTTGCTGGGCCAGGGCCCGGGCAACATGAACGCGCTGCTGCTCACCGCCGGATAGTGTTGTGAAACGCCGATGCGCAAAGGCCGACATGCCGGTTTCGGCCAGCGCGGCTGAGATTATGGCGTCATCCTTTGGGCTGGGACCAGACTGCCAGGCCGGCTCATAGGGTATGCGACCAAGGGCGACGACATCACGCACACTCAGGCGCTCCTCGGTGGTGCTGGATTGCTCGACCAGCGCCAGGATCCGGGCCCGGTCGCGCTGGGGGAGGTGCGGCAGGTCCTGCCCGTCGAAGCTGATTTCTCCCGCTGCGTGGATCAGGCCGGGCAGGGCCGCGAGAAGGGTAGACTTGCCCGCGCCATTGGGGCCGATCAGGCCGGTGATGCGTCCGGCGGGTGCGGTAAAACCGATGCCGGACAGAATTGCGGTGCCGGATTTGTTGACCGAAAGGCCGGAGACCGAAAGGCTCATGTGATCCTCCGGAACCGTAGCAGGACCACCAGAAAGACGGGTGCACCGATCAATGCCGTGATAATGCCGACGGGCAGTTCGCGCGGATCGAACAGAGTGCGGGCGGCGGTGTCGGTCCAGAGCATGAAGAGGGCGCCGACCAGCATGACATGAGGCAGCAGCTTGCGGTGGCCCGACCCCACGGCCAGCCGAACCGCATGGGGCACGACGAGGCCGACAAAGCCGATGGCGCCACCAATGGCAACCATAATGCCGGTCAAGAGGGCCGTGGCACCGAGCAGGGTCCAGCGCAGGCGCGGCACGTTGATGCCCAGGCTGGCCGCAGCCGTATCGCCAAATGCGAAGGCATCAAGGGCGCGACCCTGGAACAGAATGAGGGGTGTGCACCCCAGGAGCGCGAATGATACCAGGGCCGCGTCAGGCCAGAGTGATCCGGACAGCGATCCCATCAGCCAGCTGAGGATTTCGCGATAGCTGTCGCCGGTGGCGGACCAGAAGATGAGAAAGGACGTTGCTGCCGAGGCCAGGGCCGCGATGCAAATGCCGGTCAGGATGGCCCGGCTTGGCGTGGCGCCGCCCAGCAATTGCGCGACAAACAGGGCCAGTATGAGCGCACCAAGGCTGCCAAAAAACGCGCCGAGCGGCATCAAGAGGGCCAGGCCGAGGATCAGGAAGGTGACGGCACCCAGTGCCGCGCCAGAAGACAGGCCCAGCAAATAGGGGTCGGCAAGGGGGTTGCGCGTGAGCGCCTGCATGATCACGCCAGAGAGGGCCAATCCGGCGCCGACACCGAGGGCGGTCAGCACGCGGGGCAGGCGCAATTCCCAGACTATGGCATCGCGCAGGCGGGAGACCGGGCTTTCAGGGAGAAGGCCGAGATGGTGGAGGATCACCGACCAGACTTCGTTGGGCGTGATGTCGGCGGGGCCGACGGTCACGGCGATGACGGCGCTGAGGAGGGTGAGAGCCGACAGAGCGGAGAGGGAGAGGCGGGTCATTGCAAGTGCGTGATCCTCGGAGCCCTTGTGGTGTCCGATGCCGGCTTCACCGCCCCCTCAGGGGAGAGGGGCGGTAGAATCGAAACCCGGCCTTACTCGAACGTTAGCCTTGCCAGTTGCGCGGACATGTCGGCAGTGGCAGGCACATTGCGCACGCCGGCCTCCGAGGCGGGAAATGGAATGATGAGGTAGCGCTTGTTGACGACTGCATCGAGCTGGCTGGTGATGGGGTTTTCGGCCAGCAGGGTCTTTTTCTGTTCGGCAGAATTCCATGCAGCATCAACCAGCACGATGACATCGGGATTGGCATCGACGATGGCTTCCCAACTGGCCGAGGTCCAGCCTTCATCGATATCGGCGAAGATGTTGGCGAGCCCGAGGGCTTCCATGATCATGGCGGGGGCATTGCTGCCGGCGCCGACATAGGGGGTCTTGGTGCCGGAGGAATACCAGAGGGCAGTCAGTTCGCGCGGGTCCGGCGTGATGCTGTCAAGGATGGCGATCTGGTCGGCGACCAGCCTTGCTGCGGCGTCCTCGGCATCGAAGATAGTGCCCAATTCGTCAATCTGATCAAAGAGATGCTGGAATGTCAGCTTGGCCGGCTTGATCGAGCGGCAGGCAGCGGGGGCGACGTAGGTGGCCACCCCCAGGTTGGCTAGCGTCGGGCGTTCGCCGGCGCCGTCAGCGGCAAAATTGCTCTCCCAGCCGCCATAGATGAAATCGGGTTCGACCTCGAGCACCACTTCCTGACTGGGCAGCTTGTCGGTGAGGACCGGAATGCCGGCCCCGCCGAGGGCCAGGTGGGGCGGCAGGGGGCCGTCCTGGAAGCCGACACCGACGATGCGATCGCCAAGGCCCAGCGAGAGCAGGAGTTCGGTTGCAGTGGACTTGATGGTCACGACGCGCTCGGGAGCAGCTTCTAGAGTGACGGTGTGGCCGCAGTTCTCGATTGTCAGCGGATAGGTGGTGGCCGCGTGGGCGGGGAGGGCCAGGAGGGTGAGGATGAACGAAAGGTGGCCGAGGTGACGCATGGTCAGTCCTGCTTTTGCTTGTTCTTGAGTTTGACTTCCGCCAGGGCCGCTTCATAGCCGAGGCGATAGGCTTCGGCGGTGCCGAAGCGGAACATGTCGTCATCGCCGGTGCGGGCCAGGGTGCGGGCGCCGGGTGCATCAAGGTCTGTGACGAAGCGGCCAAGACCGCGCACGACGGCGACGGGAATGCCGGTGGTCTTGCCCTTGACCAGATCCGCGGCGCCCGCGATCTCATCGGCGATCACCGCCTGAGTCACGTGCAGGGGGCGTCCATTGGCGTCGTTTTCACCGCGCAGATCGTCGGTCAATTGCATGCCCGCGGCACCGATGGCCATGTCGGTCTGGCCGATCCGCCAGGCGCGGCCGATGGTGTCGGTGATGATGACGCCGATGTCGATGCCGAAACGCTCGCGCAAGCCGATGCAAAGGGTGCGAGCGGAGGCATCGGGATCGGCGGGCAGGCGCAGAGCCGTGCCTTCGGGCACATTGGACATGTCGATGCCGGCTGCGGCCATGACGAGGCCCTGCCGCGTCTCGACGATGCGGAACGTGCCGCCGGGATGCACGCGCTCGGCGACAACACGCACGGTATCGGCGGCGATGGCCTGCTCGCGTTCGGACGCGGGCACCTGCATGCCTTCGGATTTGGAGACGATTTTCGAGGTGATGACAAGGATGTCGCCCGATTGCAGCGCGGTGCCGGAGTCGGTCTTTGCCTGCGCCTCGATGGCGGCTGTGATGAGGGCGACGAGGTCATCGCCGGGCTGGATTTCAGGAATACCGGGAACGCCCCAGACGGAAAAGCGCGGGGTCATCCGACTAACTTCCGCAGCCTTGGCAGAATCTCTTTCGCATAGAGCGCCAGGAACCGGCTCTGGTCGGTGCCAGGTGCATGGAAAACCAGGTGGTCAAAACCGTAGTCAATATAGGTCTTGATCTGCGCCACATGCTCGTCGGGATCGGAGGAGACGATCCAGCGTTTGGCGACGCGCTCGATCGGCAGGGCATCGGCCAGGCGTTCCATCTCCTCGGCATCCTTGACCGAGTGCTTTTCCTCGGCGGAGAGCGACAATGCGGCCCAGTTGCGGGTGTCCTCAAGGGCGCGGGTGGCATCGGTGTCAAACGAGACCTTGACCTCGATCATGCGTTCGAAGGGCTTGTCCTTGAGCGGACTCTCTGCCCGGCCGGCCGCCACATTGGGCAGAAGCTGGTCGACATAGAGTTCAGCGCCCTTGCCGGAAGTGCAGATGAAACCATCCCCAGCGCGACCGGCATATTTGGCATTGAGCGGGCCGCCGGCGGCGATATAGATCGGCACCGGTTCGGCGGGCTTGTCGTAGATGGTGGCGTTGACGGTCTTGTAGTATTCGCCCTCGAAACTGATGCGATCCTCGGTCCAGAGCTGGCGGATCAGCCGGACGGCCTCGCGCAGGCGGGCCGAGCGCTCCTTGAGTTCGGGCCAGTCCATGCCGGTGGCGGGCACTTCGTTCAGCCCCTCGCCGGTGCCGACGCCGAGAATGACCCGGCCAGGGAACATGGCGCCCATGGTGCCAAAGGCATGGGCGACCACGCTGGGGTGCAGGCGAAATGTCGGGGTCAACACCGAGGTGCCCAGCGTTATCTTCTCCGTGCGGGCCAACACGGCAGACATCCAGCCCGGTGCAAAGGGCGCATGCCCGTCGGTGTGCTTCCAAGGCTGGAAATGATCGGATACGAAGACCGAGTCAAAGCCGGCCTGCTCGGCCTCGATGGCAAAGCTCAGCAGGTCGTTGGGCCCAAACTGTTCAGCCGAGGCCTTATAGCCGAAACGCATGGTCGTCCCTCCCGACTGCGGAAATCGATTTTTGATCGTTTGGTCAAAAACTATCGATAGTCAACCCGCTTCATGCTAGAGCATCGCCGCTACACAAGAACAACAGGGGTTGACCCCTTTTTACCGGGCCGCGCAGGACCGGCACGAAAGCGAAGAAGACGATGAAAGTCATTTTTGATACCGACCCGGGCATCGATGATGCCATGGCACTCCTCTACCTCAGCAAGCTGCCGCAGATTGAGCTGCTGGGCATCACGACGGTTGTCGGCAATGCCGATCTGGCCACGACGACGCGAAACGCGCTGTTTTTGAAGGAACGGTTCGGTCTTGCCGCGCCGGTGGTACAGGGAGCGGGCAAGACACTGGACGGGGTGGAAAAGGCTGAGCCGGTGATCGTGCATGGCGTGAACGGCCTGGGTGAAATCGATATTCCGGCCGTGGACGAAAGTGGGCTGGCGGAAGGCGAAGCCAGCCAGTTCATCATTGACACACTCAAGGCGCATCCGGGCGAGGTAACGATTATCGCCGTTGGACGCATGACCAATCTGGCGCTGGCGCTGCGGGCGGAGCCGGATGTTGCCAAACTGGCCAAACAGGTGGTCATCATGGGCGGCGCCTTTGGCTACCAGGGCAGGAGTGGCAACATAACGCCGGCGGCGGAAGCCAATATCCACGGCGATCCCGTGGCTGCCGATGAGATATTCCAGGCCGGATGGCCCGTTGTGGTGGTCGGGCTGGATGTGACCCACGACATCATTCTCGATACCGCCTATCTCGAAACCTTGTCCCGGGAAGTGGGCGAGAACGGAGCCCTTCTGGGGCAGATGTGCGAGCATTATGCCCGTTTCTACAAGGAGATCATGGGGCTTTCCGGCGTGGTGGGGCACGACCTGCTGGCCGTGACCTACGCCTTGCATCCGGAATGGTTCGAAACCCGTCGTGGACCGGTATTGGTGGTGCGCGATGGAGTCGCCGTTGGGCAAACCATACAGATGCCGGAGACACGCAAGGGCGGGCATCCCGACTGGGCCAACCGGCCGGTCCAGACCGTCTGTATCGGTGTCGATGCCGGCAAAGTCCTCGCTCATTACAGGGAAACGGTGGGGCAATAGGACCTGTCATCGATAACAGTCTGGCAATGGGGAAAAATGCCCATTGTCACTCGTATTATTTCGCCTAGTGTTTTTCCCAATGGGGGAAAAACGGTGGCTGAACGAGATCGATCAGCGGGATTTGCCGAGGGCGTTCAGCGCGGTTTTGCGCTGGACGACGCCGTGGCATTCCGAAGCCTGATGCTGGAGATCTACAGCTATCGCTGCGCGGTGACCGGCAAGGCCTATGCGGTCGATGAAGCCGATGAGCATCTCGAGGTCTTCCTGTTTCAGCCGCTCAGCCATGGCGGGCCGATGGCGCCCGGAAATGCCGTGGTGGTGGAGGAGGTCGTGGCCGGCCTGCTCGACAAGGGGCATTTGCTGGTCAGCGATACCTATTGCGCCTACACCTCGCATCCCGAGATCGTCGCCGAGCCTGTGGAGGCAAGTGATGCGCAGGGGCGGACCATGGTGTTGCCCGACAATGTGTCGCTTTGGCCCCGGCGGGACCTGGTGAGTTACCATCGCAGCCTGTTTCGGGCCCAATAACTTCCTGTATTACCCTCCCGGGGCTGGATATTCTGGTGTGTGGCAGGCAGATTGCCGGGGCCAACCCCTATACTGGACCCATCATGCCTTTTCCCGATCTCGTTCACCCCGCGCTCGACCTTTACGAGAGTGCGGTGACGCTGCCCGATGACTTCGCTGCCTTCTGGGATGGGACCCTTGCCGAGGCCCGCGCGATGGCCGGGCCGGTCGAGATGGTGCCGGCCGAAACCACGCTGAAGCTGGTTGAGGTGTTCGATGTGACCTTCCCCGGTTTCGGGGGGCATAAGGTCAAGGGCTGGCTTGTGCTGCCACGCGAGCGCGATGGGCGTCTGCCGCTACTGGCACAATATGTCGGCTATGGCGGCGGGCGCGGTTTTCCGCACGAGTTGCTGCATTGGGCGGCGTCGGGCTTTGCCTATTTCCGCATGGACACGCGCGGACAGGGTTCGGGCTGGAGCACCGGCGCGACGCCGGACCCGATCGGGTCGACCAGCCAGATTCCGGGCGTGATGACCAAGGGCATTCTCAACCGAGATGACTATTATTACCGGCGGCTGTTCACCGACGGCGTCCGGGCGCTGGATGCCCTGATCGGGCAGGACTTTGTCGATCCCGACCGGGTGGCGGTTTGTGGCGGGTCGCAGGGCGGTGGTATCGCGCTGGCGGTGGCGGGGATTGATGCCCGGGTCAAGGCGGTGATGCCGGATGTACCGTTCCTGTGTGATTTTCCGCGGGCCGTACGTGTGGCCGGGCGCGACCCCTATGGAGAGATCGTGCGGTTTCTGGCGCAGCACCGGGACAAGAAGGACCAGGTGTTCGAGACACTGGGCTATTTCGACGGCGTCAATTTTGCCCGACAGAGCCAGGCGGCGGCCCTGTTCTCTGTGGCGCTGATGGATGATATCTGCCCGCCCTCCACGGTCTATGGCGCCTTCAAGGCCTTTGCCGGCACCGACAAGTCCATCGTCGAATATGAGTTCAACAATCACGAGGGCGGCGGGCCGTTCCAGGATCGCCAGCAGATGGCGTGGTTGTGCCAGCGTTTCGGGGTCTAGGGCATTTCAGATGTGATCGGGGGGCGCCGGAACTTCGGTTCAGCGGCGCCGTTTGAGAGCCAGCGTCATCATTCCAATGCGAACTGGAGCTGAAGACAAATGGCTGAAAAGCAACTGGACGACCTGTTTTTCGATACGCTCAAGGACATCTATTTCGCCGAACGGCAAATTCTGAAGGCCTTGCCCAAGATGGCAAAGGCAGCCGTGTCGCCTGATCTCAAGGCCGGGTTCGAACAGCACCAGGCGGAAACCGAGGTGCATGTCGAGCGGCTTGAAAAGGTGTTCGAACTGCTCGGCAAGAACCCGCGCGGGAAGACCTGCGACGCCATTCTCGGAATCATCGAGGAGGGCAAGGAAATCATGGACGAGTTCAAGGGCACCCAGGCGCTCGATGCCGGCCTGGTGTCGGCCGCACAGGCGGTCGAGCATTATGAGATGGCCCGCTATGGCACCCTGGCCACCTGGGCCAAGCAGCTCGGCCACACCGAAGCGCTGGACCTGTTCCTTGAAACGCTCAAGGAAGAAGAGGCCACCGACGAGAAGCTGACCAAGCTGGCCAAGAGTTCGGTCAATCTGAAGGCCGCGGCGTAGAAAAAGAAAACGGGCCCTGAGGGGCCCGTTTCAATATCTGCCAAAAGACTGATCGCGCAGCGATCAGTCTTTTGCACGCTCCACGTAGGAGTTGTCTTCGGTCAGGATGACGATGCGGGTGCCGGTGTCGATGTGCGGCGGGACCATGACGCGCAGGCCGTTATTGAGAACGGCAGGTTTGTAGGAGGACGAAGCGGTCTGCCCCTTCACGACGGGCTCCGTCTCGACGATCTCGAAGGTCAGGCGCTGGGGCAGTTCCATGGAAAGTGCAATGCCCTCATGGGTCATCAGATGCACCTTCATGCCATCGGTCAGATAGGCCTTCTGGTCGCCGACCACATCGTCCGAAACGGTGATCTGCTCATAGGTCTGGGGCTCCATGAAGTGGTGCCCTTCGCCGTCGGAATAGAGATAGTCATATTCGCGGTCATCGACATCGGCCTTTTCGACCATTTCGACGGTGCGCCAGCGGCCAATGACCTTCACGCCATCGGAAATGCGGCGCATGGTGACGTTGGTCACCGAATTGCCCTTGCCGGGGTGCACGTTTTCGGCGGTGAGAATGACGTGCAGATTGCCGTCCTGTTCGACGACATTGCCTTTTCGCAGGGACGAGGCGATGACCTTGACCATATTTCTTCCTTGTTCGTATCGCTGGCGCGGGCTAGAGGCAGGGCCGTCCGGGCGCCGGAATATGCATATGTGGTGCGCCCGATACATTATTCCGCGCGCTTTCGCCAGACCGGACGGCAAGAAACCCGAGCATGACGGCAGCTGAGACATCGCCCTGGTGGCATCCCGATCGCCATGCCGACCGGCGTGCAGCGCTATTGGCGCGCGCGAAAATCGATGCGGCGGCGCGTGGCTGGCTGACGGAGCGGAACTTTCTGATCGTCGATCCGCCGGGGCTGCAGCGATCCCCCGGCAATGAGGTGCATCTGCATGCTTTCGACACGACGATGATCGGCAATGACGGGGTGGGGCAGGCCATGTATCTGCACACCTCACCCGAATTCACCATGAAAAAGCTGCTGGCGGCCGGGGAGACCCGGATTGCCAGCCTGCAGCATGTGTGGCGCAATCGCGAGCGCAGCGCGCTGCACCATCCCGAATTCACCATGCTCGAATGGTATCGGACCAATGAGCCCTATGAGGCGATCATTGCCGATACGCTGGCCATTATCCGGCTGGCGGCAGAAGTGACGGGGATCAGCCGGTTCGAGTTCCGTGAGCGGGTCTGTGATCCGCTTGCCGAGGCGGAGCGGATCAGCGTGGCGGAGGCGTTCGCGCGCTTTGCGGGCATCGACCTTCTGGCGACGATGGACAGCAATGGTGTGCCCGATGATGCGGCGCTGGCGGTACAAATGGAGCGGGTCGGCATGGCGCTGCCCGAGGACCGGCGCTGGAGTTACCTGTTTACTCATGTGCTGGTGGAGAAGGTCGAGCCGCAATTGGGCAATGGGCGGGTCACGGTGCTCGACCGCTATCCTGCCTCAGAGGCGGCGCTGGCGCGGCGCGTGCCAGGGGATGCGCGGGTGTCCGAGCGGTTCGAGGTTTATGCCTGCGGCGTCGAATTGGCCAATGGCTTTGGTGAATTGACCGATGCGGTCGAGCAGCGGATGCGGTTCGAGGCCGAAATGGAAGAGAAGCAGCGCATTTATGGCGAGCGCTATCCGATCGACGCGGATTTTCTGGCCGCGCTCGACTTCATGCCTGAGGCCAGCGGGGTCGCGCTGGGGTTCGACCGGCTGGTGATGCTGGCGACCGGGGCGCAGCGGATCGAGGCGGTGCTGTGGGCGCCGGTGGCGGAATGAAGGGTCTTTCGGTCAAGTCCGTCGCGGGCCTCAAGGCCGCCGGGCTTGTTGCGCCGGATGCTGCGCTTGACGAGGTCGCCGAAAGATACGCTATCGGCATTGCCCCAGCGGTGCTGGACCTGATCGATCCGAGCGATCCCAACGATCCTATCGCGCGGCAGTTTGTGCCTAGGCCCGACGAACTGGTGACGATGCCCGAGGAACGGGCCGATCCGATCGGGGACCTCACCCATTCGCCGGTGGAGGGGATCGTGCACCGCTATCCCGACCGGGTGCTGCTCAAGGCCGTGCATGTGTGCCCGGTCTATTGCCGGTTCTGTTTCCGGCGGGAGATGGTTGGGCCGCAGGGGCTGGGGACGCTGAGTTCTGCGGAGCTGGATGCGGCCATAGGTTATATCGCGGCCCACACGGAAATCTGGGAGGTTATCCTGACTGGCGGCGATCCGCTGGTGCTTTCGCCTCGGCGGCTGCGGGACCTGATGGAGCGGCTCGCCGGAATTGAGCATGTCAGGATCGTCCGCTTCCATACGCGGGTGCCGGTGGTCGAGCCCGAGCGGATTGATGACGAGATGGTTGCGGCGCTGGCGGCGAGCGGCAAGACCACCTATCTGGCGGTGCATGCCAATCATCCGCGCGAGCTGACCGATGCGGCGAAGCTCGGTTTCGAGCGGATGCTTGCGGGCGGGATTGCCCTGATCAGCCAGACAGTCCTGCTTAGGGGCGTCAATGACGATGTCGAGACTTTGACCGAACTGATGCGTGGTTTCGTCGAAAACCGGATCAAGCCCTATTACCTGCACCACCCGGACCTGGCGCCGGGGACGGGGCATTTCCGGGTGAGCATTGAGGAGGGACAGGCGCTGGTCGCGGCGCTGCGCGGCCGGATTTCGGGGCTGTGCCAGCCGGTCTATGTGCTCGATATCCCGGGCGGATATGGCAAGGCTGATATCGGCGCGGGGTCCATTGCGGGTTCGGACGGGTGTTTTACCGTGCGCGACTGGCAGGGCGGGGAACACGAGTATCGGGGGTAGCGTGGCTCACCCCCACCCCCACCCTTAATCCCTCCCCACAAGGGGGAGGGAGACGATGAACACTGGCCCCTCAACCCTGCGCTTCCTGCCCTTTCGTGGGAAAGGAATGAGGGTGGGGTGACGTCCTTAGTCCACCACGCGCGGGTCGACGTCCTTGGAATAGTCCACGCCGCCGACGGCGAAGCCGAACAGGCGCATGAATTCCTCGCGGTATTTGGGCAGGTCGGCGAGATCGGCGAGGTTCTCGGTGTTGAGTACCGCCCAGCGCTTTTTGAGTTCGGCCTGCATGGCGTCGGAGAGCTCCCAGTCATCGACGCGAATGCGGCTGTCGTCGTCGAGCACGATTGTGCCCTGCAGCTTGTCGCGGAACAGGCGGTCGATCTGGTGGATCGGGCCTTCGCCCAGGCCCATCTCGTCCTCGACCTTGATCAGCAGCGTGCCATAGAGCGGAACCACCGGAATGGCCGAGCTGGCCTGGGTGACGACGGCCTTGAGGGCCACGACATGGGCGGCGTTATCGCCGTGGGCGGCGCGGATGGCGGCGGCGGCACGGTCGAGGTCGGCCTTGGCCTTGCCCAGCGTGCCCTTGTGATAGATGGGCCAGGTCAGTTCGCTGCCGAGATAGGTGTAGTTGAGCGAGGCGAAATCGTCGGCCAGCACACCGGCCTCGGACAGGGCTTCGATCCAGAGTTCCCAATCCTCGCCACCCATGACCTTGACTGTGGCGGCGGCTTCTTCCTCGGTGGCGGGCTCGACCGTGACTTCGGAGACTTCGCCGGTACCGGTATTGAGTGTCTTGGAGGTGACCTGAGTGCCATAGGGCTTGATGGCCGAGCGATAGGTGACGCCGTCCTTGGGGTCGGTGCGGACCGGAGAGGCCAGCGAATAGACGATCAGGTCGACCTGGCCCAAGGTCTCCTTGATCGCCTCGATGGTCTGCGCCTTCACTTCATTGGAAAAGGCGTCGCCCTCGATGGTGACGGCCTTGGCGCCGGCGGCGCGGGCGCGGTTTTCAAAGGCCCGGTTATTGTACCAGCCGGCCGAGGCGGGCTTGGTTTCGCCCGGTTCGCGCTCGAAGGAGACGCCGACCGTATCGGCGCCCGAGCCAAAAGTGGTGACGATGCGCGAGGCCAGGCCATAGCCGGTCGAGCAGCCGAGCACGAGGACGCGTTTGCGATCTGACGGGATGGGGCCCTTGATCACGACATGATCGATCTGGCGCTGCACATTGGTGGCGCAGCCGGTGGGATGGGCGGTGGTGCAAATGAAGCCGCGGATCTTGGGTTCGATGATCATGGGATTTTCTCCTCAGTTTGACCAAGGCAATAGCGGGAATGTGGCGTCAGGGCTAGGGGTGCGGGCGCTCAATCCACCCTGGCCGGGCCGGCAGGGAAAATGCCCGACATGACGGTGAAGCCGGGCACGCGGCGGACGCGGTCGGTCCAGCGGCGGAGGGCAGGGTAGTCCTGGCGCGAAATGCCGCCCTCTTCGGAGAGCATGACATAGGGGAAGCAGGCGATATCTGCTGTCGTGGGGTGGGATGGCGAACAGAGCCAATCGCGGCCCTCGCGCTCGCCGAACCAGAGGTGCTCGTCCATCAGGCGGAAGAGGCGATGGGCGCCCTTCTGGCACTTCTCGACGTCGAAATCATAGTCATAGCCAAGGGCCAGCCGCGCTGCAGAAGAGGTTGCGGTGATGTCGTCGGCCACGGCATGCCAGCGCAGAATCTCGGCGGTGATCGCGGGATCATCCGGGAACCATTGGCCGGAGGCGTCATATTTTTTCGCCAGGTAGGCAAGGATGGCTCCGGAGTCCGAAAGCACCAGATCGCCGTCCTTGAGGACGGGCAATTGCCCGAAGGGATTGAGCCTCAGGAACCAATCGGATTTGTGCTCCTTGCCGGGGAAGAAGTCCACCGGGACGATCTCATAGGGCAGGCCGAGGATGCTCATCAACAGGCGCAGCTTGTAGCAATTGCCGGAGAGCTCGAAGTCGTAGAGGGTGATGGTCATGGGTCAGATATCCAGCACCAGGCGCGCCGATTTGGCCCGGCTTACACAGGTCATCATGCAGGTGTTCGAGGCCTTCTCGCTCTTGTTGAGATAGACATCCTGGTGGTCGACCTCGCCCTCGATGACGGTGGTGAGGCATGTGCCGCAGGCGCCCTGTTCGCAGGAGGACGGGACGGTGAGGCCGGCCTCGCGCATGACCTCGAGAATGGTCTTGCCCGCCGGAACGTGGAGAGTCATGGCGGAGCGCGCCAGCTCGATGTCGAAGGCGCTGGAGCTATCGATCACCTTGTCGTTCTGGAAGTATTCGAAGTGGATGGCCTCGTCGGGCCAGCCGAGCCCGGCGGCGGTTTCCTGCACCATTTCGAGCATGGCGCCGGGGCCGCAGATATAGACATGATTGGCAAGCTGATGGGGGCCCAGGACCTGGTTCACGGTGCCCTGAATGGCATCGCGGGCGAGGCCGGTATGGATGTGGACAGAACCGTGCAGTGCTTCCAATTCACTCCTGAAGGCGACGCTTTGGCCGGTGCGGGTGAAGTCGTGCAGCTCATAGGGCAGGCCCGACTTGTCGAGGAACCGCGCCATCGAGAGGATCGGGGTAATGCCGATGCCGCCGGCAATCAGCACGGTGCGCGTGGCGTCGCGGCGCAGCGGGAAATTGTTGCGCGGCTCGGAGATGGCCAGTACATCGCCCTCGCGGACGGTCTCGACCAGCACTTTGGAACCGCCCTTTGAGGCGCTCTCCTGCTTGACGCCGATGACATAGCTCAAAAGGTCGCCGGGGCCATTGGTGATGGAATACTGCCGGACCAGCCCGTTGGGCAGGTGCAGATCGATATGGGCGCCGGGCTGAAAGGTGGGCAGGTGCCTGCCGTCGCGGTCGGCCAGTTCGAAGCCGATGACGCCGTCCGCACTCTGCCATTTGCGCTTGACCACGACATTGAGGGTGTTGCCGCGCGGCACGGCGATATCGGGCATGGTCGCCAAGTCTGCCGAGACCTTTTCATAAGTGGGCTGCAGTGGCTCGGGCGCGGGCTTTCTGGCGGCGGCGCGTTCGAGCCGGTCGCGCAGATGGGTCAGGTGCTCATTGTAATGGCGCAGCGCCGCCAGCGTGTCGGCGGGCGTCTCGGGCAGAAGACCGCGAATGACGGCGCGTCCGGCATCGACGGGCTGGACAATATAGACGACGTCGCCGAGACGAACTGTCATGCCGGGCAGGAGGTCCGCCGGCTGGTCGTCGGGGGCAAGACGGGCGAGGCCCGCAACGACGTCTTCAGGTGCTGCATTGACCGGCATGGGCCGCAGGGCAAACCATTCTTGTCCCTCGGCTTCGGGAAAGGGCGCAAATGGCTGGCCTTCATTGGCCGCTGACCAGATCAGCCCGAAGGCTTCCTTGACCGGATATTTGCGGTTTTCGATGCGACGGGCCGGGGCGTCGGCGGGGTGGGCCGGAATATAGGTGCAGCCCGCAGAACGGTTCGCATAGCGCCAGCCGTGATACTGGCATTTGAGCTCCTGGCCCTCATTGATGCCGATCGAAAGGCGCACGCCGCGGTGCAGGCACCGGTTTTCCCAGACATTGACATTGCCATCATCGGCGCGCCAGACGGCCAGTTCGCGGCCGAGCAACTGGCCCTGATAGACGTGGCGGAAGGGCAGGTCGTCGCTGGAGGCGATGGGATACCAATTGGGGTCGGAAAGGGAGAGGGGCATGTCGATCTGATCCGTTTGCTGCACCGGGGATCGCGCCACGATCGAATTCTTCAGTTCAGTCGTAGTCCTGGCGTACGGGACCGTGACTCCCTCTCCCTTTGGGGGAGAGGGTTCGGGTGAGGGGGCCATTGGCACGCGCCGGATTGAGGAAGGCCCCCTCACCCGACGCTTCGCGCCGACCTCTCCCCCAAAAGGGAGAGGTTAAGAAAGGTCAGCTCGCTTGGGGGATGACCCCATAGGTAATGCCCTTCTGGCTGAGCCAGCGGCGATAGGCGATGGCGCTCTTGTCGGCGCGGATCGGGGTTTCGGCGCGCGGGTCGAGTGGCAGTTTCTTGGGATACTGGTTTTCCAGGATAGGCTTGTCCTGACCGAAGATGGTCTGCTGGAAGCGCCTGAGATCGGTGATGGTCGAGGTCGAGTCGATCATTGATTGCAGGAGGTGGGCGCGGCAGCGTTCCTCGGTCATGGGCTGGAGGAAAATGCCGATGACGTCGCGGCGGCTCTCATCCTCGGGGCAGGATTTGTAGAGCACCGAGCAGAAGGGGTGCGGCACGCGATAGACATATTCCACTTCCATGGCCGTGGTGGCCGACTTGGCGGCGCGGGGCTGCATGAAACGGCATTTGGTGGCCAGCACCTCGTCGCGCTCCTCGGAGACTTCGACGTCGTACTCCTTGACCTCGGTGTGCGGTTCGGCGCCCAGAATATCGGTGTGGACGTAGGGGAAGTGACCCATATCGAGGAAATTCTCGACGGCGCGGGGGGCAGACACGTGGATGCCGATCGAGCCGCAGCTCATGTTGACGCGGTCGGGCTCGGCAAATTCGGGAATGGGGAAGAGGTCCTGGCTGGGCGTGCCAAGGCAGGTCCAGGTATAGCCATAGGCGGTGCGAACCGGCAGGCGTTCGAGGATGGTTTCGGGGTCGATTTCGTCTCCGTCGACCTCATTGGTGCGAAGCCAAACCACGGGCTCGCCATTGTCGTCGCGAGTCAGCGCCAGGTGGGTATCGAGCAGCAGCGTGGTTTCGACAAGGCCGATGGGCAACTCGTCGGTGGCGGCAACAACGTGCCAGAGATTGCGGGTAATCGGGTCTGGGGCTTGGGGCATAGGCAGTCTCAACTTTGTCGGTCCAGCATAGCCCGGTGGACGATCAGTGCCAGCACAAAGTTGCGGTGCGGGCCATGCGTTTGGGACATGGACTTGTTATAGCGATCGGGAGGAACGGGAGAACATCATGGACACTGCAGGCACACGCCGCTTCGACGAGATCTCGTTGCGGGCCCAGGTTGAGCTTAGACTCGCCGAGGCCGGTGCCAGCCAGGCCTCGCGGGAAGCCGCGACCCGAGCCATGCTGCATGCCTCGCTGGTGGGCGTCGACAGCCACGGGGTGCGCCTGACCGAACATTACTGCCGGATGCTGGGGGGCGGGCGGCTCAACAAAAACCCTGAGCTGCGCATCGACCGGCGCGGCGCGGGCAGCGCCATGGTCGATGGTGACGATGGGCTGGGCCACTATGCGGCCTATAGGGCCGTCGAGGTGGGCATGGAACTGGCTCGGGAAACGGGCGTCGGGGCAGTAGGCGTCCGGGGCTCGTCGCATTATGGCGCGGCCGGAGCCTATGCGCTGGTCGGGGCCGAAGCGGGATTTGTCACCTTCGCCACGACCAATACCGATTCCATGGTGGCGCTGTTCGATGGGGCACAGAAATTTCACGGCACCAACCCGCTGGCCTTCGCGGCGCCCGTGCCCGGTTCCAGGCCCTGGCTGCTCGACATGGCGACCAGTTCGGTCCCGCTCAACCGAGTCCTGTTGCATCGTTCGCTGAACAAGGAATTGCCCGAGGGGGTTGCGGCAACGCCGGATGGCCGGATGACGAGAGACCCGCATGAAGCCGACATGCTGCTGCCGCTGGGCGGCGTCGACTATGGCTATAAGGGGGCAGCACTGGCCGGGGTGGCGACGCTGTTTTCGGCGCTGTTGACGGGCACCACGCTCGATCCCGATTTCATCCCGATGTATGGCGGCGATGATATTTCGACGCCGCGCAATATGGGCCATTTCGTCTTGGTGATCGACCCGGACAAGTTTGCCGGACGCGACGCCTTTGCGGCTGCGATCACCACCTATCTGGCAGCATTGCGCGGCTCGCCGGTGCGAGAGGGTGGGCGCGTGATGGCGCCGGGAGACCGGGAATGGAAGGAGATGGACCGGCGGCGTGCCGGCGGTATTCCGATAGATCCCGATACCGTGCGGTTCCTGGGGCTCTAGCCTATTTCTCCCGGTAAATATCGAAGGGCCCGATGGCCTGAGTGGTCGCCATCAACTGGATCTTGTTGACGTTGACATGCTCGGGCAGCGAGGTGGCCCAGAAGATGGATTCGGCGATGTCTTCCGCATTCATCGCCTTGGTGTTGGCATAGACATTGCCCGCCCTGTCCTCGTCACCCTTGAAGCGGACCAGCGAAAATTCGGTTTCGGTCAGGCCCGGCTCAATATCGGTGACCCGGACATTCTTGCCCTGCAGGTCGGATCGGATGGCAAGGGCGAAGTGCTTCACAAAGGCCTTGGAGGCCGCATAGACCGAGCCGCCGGGATAGGCGTATTCGCCCGCCACTGAGCCCAGCGTCACCACATGGCCGCCGCCACGGGCGATGAGGCCGGGCAGCAGCAGGCGCACGGTATAGACCAGACCCTTGATATTGGTATCGATCATGGTCTCCCAGTCTTCCAGCACGGCCTCTGCCGCCGGCTGCAGCCCGAGCGCTAGGCCGGCATTGGCGAGAACGATATTGATCTTCTTGAAGGGCTCGGGAATGGCGGCAATGGCGGCTTCCATCGCAGCGCGGTCGCGCACATCGAGCGGAATGACGTGGCATTTGTCGTGGCCCAACTCGTCGCGCAGGGCCAGCAGGCGATCCTCGCGGCGGCCGGTCGCGATCACCTTGCCGCCGGCGGCCACATAGCGTCGGGCGGCGGCGGCGCCGAAGCCGGAGGTGGCACCGGTGATGAAGACGACAAAACGGGTGGGATCGAGCAGCGGATACATGGATGGTCCTGGCAGGCAATGGTTCACGAAGTCCGGCGCAGGGTGGACCGCACCTCATGGGCTCGTCAACATTTCCAAAGTTTAATGCGACTTACCCATAGCTAACGTGAATTTGCCGCCTGTTGGGCGTATGGGACAAGGATACTGAACTGATTGAGGCTGTTCCTGGCCATGAAGCGTATTGCCAAATTTCTGCTTGTTCTAATTGTGCTGGCCGGTAGTGCCGGGGCTGGTTGGTGGTACTTCCTGGCGCCAACACAGGCGCGCACGGCTCCCGACACGGTCACTGTCTCGCGCGGCGATATCGAAACCACCGTGTTGGCGTCCGGCGTTCTTGAGGCCAGTGCGCTGGTCAGCGTCGGCGCCGAGGTGTCCGGCAGCATCAAGGCGGTGCATGTGGCGCTTGGGCAGGAAGTGTCACGCGGCGATCTCATCGCCGAGATTGATAGTCTTAACCAGGAAAACGCGGTCAAATCCGCCGAAGCGGCTCTGGCCGGCATCCAGGCGCAGCGCCGCAATCAGGAAGCGACATTGGTCAAGGCCGAGGCGGCATTGGCCCGGCAGCAGCAATTGAGCGCCAATAGCCTGGTTTCACAGACCGAACTCGAGACCGCGCAGGCCGCGGTGGAGCAGGCAAAGGCACAGATCGACCAGCTGGACGCCCAGATCGCCCAGGCTGAGCTGACGGTGGAATCGGCCGAACTGGATTTGGCGCGGACCCAGATCGTGGCTCCGGCCAGCGGTACGGTCGTGGCGCTGCTGGTCGAGGAGGGGCAAACTCTCAATGCCAATTCGGCCACGCCGACCATCGCCAAGATTGCCAATCTGGACACCATGGTCATCAAGGCCGAAATTTCGGAAGCCGACGTGGTCAAGGTGCAGCCGGGGCAGAAAGTCTATTTCACTATTCTGGGTGAACCGGACCAGCGGATCGAGGCGACGCTGCGCGAGATCGAGCCGGCCCCGACCTCCATTGCCGACGACACCAGCAGCTCGGGCAGTGCGGTCTATTACAACGGGCTGTTTGAAGTCCCCAATCCCGATCACCGGTTGCGCATCTCGATGACCGCTTCGGTGACCATCATCCTTGCAGAAGCGCGCGATGTGCTGACGTTGCCTTCGAGCCTGGTCACGCGACAGGGGCCGCAGGGCGAGACCATGGTAACGGTCTATGACCCGGTCAGCGAAGACACCCGCTTGGCGCCAATCGAAGTGGGACTGAACAACAATATCAGCGCCGAGATCCGTTCCGGTCTCGATGAAGGCGACCTCGTGGTCAACGGCACTGGAGCGCGCCTGAACTCTGGTTCGGGTGACCGAGGCGGGGCTGGCGGGTTCGGCGGCCCCATGATGATGCGGCGCGGGGGCTAGGGGGGACATGAACCGTCACCTCAGCAACAGGGACCGACTGGGGGCCCGGGCGGTTGAAACCGACGCGCCGATTATCTCGATCAAGGGCCTGATCCGACGGTTTCAGGCCGGCCCGGAGACCGTCGCCGTGCTCAGGGGCGTCGATCTCGATATCCATCGCGGTGAAATGGTGGCCATCATCGGTCAGTCCGGCTCGGGCAAGTCGACGCTGATGAACATTCTGGGATGCCTGGACCGTGCCAGTGAAGGCAGCTATCGCTTTGCCGGCAAGGATGTGAGCAGGCTCGATGCCGACGAACTGGCGGCGCTGCGGCGCGAGCATTTCGGCTTCATCTTCCAGCGTTATCAATTGCTGCCTGATCTCGACGCGGTCGAGAATGTCGAGGTGCCGGCCGTCTATGCTGGCATGGACGCAACATCGCGGCGTAAGCGCGCCACTGCGCTGCTTACCCGGCTGGGGCTGGGGGAGCGGCTCGACCATCGGCCCAACGCGCTTTCGGGCGGACAGCAGCAGCGCGTCAGCGTGGCCCGGGCGCTGATGAATGGCGGCGAAGTCATTCTGGCCGACGAACCCACCGGCGCGCTGGATTCCCATTCGGGCAAGGAATTGATGGCCCTGCTCAAGGAACTGCATGCCGACGGCCACACCATTATCATCGTGACCCATGATCCGCAGATTGCCGCGCAGGCGGATCGGGTCATCGAAATCGCCGACGGCGAGATCATTGCTGACCGGCACAATGTCGCGCCGCGTCGGATCGAGAATGTCGAAACCGGGATGAAAGCTGCAGTAAGCTGGCGGCGTGGGGTGGATCGCACCGGCGAAGCGCTGCGCATGGCGCTCAGGGCCATGGGTGCCCACAAGCTCAGGACCTTCCTCACCATGCTCGGCATCATCATCGGCATCGCCTCGGTGGTGGCCGTGGTGGCGCTGGGGCAGGGGAGCCAGCAGGCGGTGCTGGAGAACATCTCCTCGATCGGCACCAACACCATCAATGTCTATCCCGGCTCCGGTTTTGGCGACATGCGCTCGGGACGGGTGCGGACATTGCGGCCAACCGATGCTGACGCGCTTGCCGAGCAGGATTATGCCGACAGCGTGACCCCGCAGGTCAGCGCCAATGCCACCGCGCTCTATCGCAATACGGCCAGCAATGCCTCTGTGACGGGTGTTGGTGCAGACTATTTCCAGGTCAATGGCCGCACCTTCACCGCGGGCTCGGGCTTCGGGGCGGACAGCATCGCCAATATGGCGCAGGAAGCGGTGATCGACCAGAACGCGGTTGATGCCATTTTCAGCAATGGCGAGGACCCGATTGGTGAAGTCATCATGCTGGGCAAAGTGCCCGTGCGGGTCATCGGTGTCGTCGAGACCAGCACGGGCTTCGGGCCGGGCGGCAACAATGCTAATGTCTACGTGCCCTATACCTCCGCCATGAGCCGCATTCTGGGGCAAAGCTGGCTCAATTCCATCGCCGTGCGGGTTGCCGATGACTATGACACTGCACAGGCCGAGGCGGAGATAACCGAATTGCTGACGCGGTTGCATGGCGGCACGGAGGACTTCTTCCTGCAAAATACCGACACCATCCGCGAGACAATCCAGTCGACCACAGCGACGTTGACCATCCTGATCTCCACCATTGCCGTGATTTCACTGGTGGTGGGCGGCATAGGGGTGATGAACATCATGCTGGTGTCCGTCAGCGAACGCACCAAGGAGATCGGCATCCGCATGGCCGTGGGCGCGCGTCGCAGCGATATCATGCGGCAGTTCCTGATCGAGGCGATCCTTGTCTGCTTTGCCGGCGGTGCCGCAGGCGTGGCACTGAGCTTTGCCCTGGGGCAGGGACTGACGGCCATCGTTTCGGGTGCCCGGCTGGCCTATTCCACCGAATCCATTGTGCTGGCGATCATCTCGGCCAGTGTCATCGGCGTCGTGTTCGGCTTCATGCCTGCTCGCTCGGCGGCACGGCTCGATCCGGTCGAGGCGCTGGCCCGGGAATAGCCTTGAGTTGCAGATGGGTCACGCCCAGGCGATCAAAATCGAACAATTTCAATGCAAAGGCTGTTCGCTGGGCATTGGTGGCCCTAAACTCGCCACGAAATCTTCGCCTTTTTGGCGGGGGCAGAAGAGGGCGGGGAAGGATTAACGCAATCTTTCCGTCCATGCGGCAATCTTGGTTTCAGCCCGGTTTGGTTGAAGCGTAGAAGGGCGGGATAGACCACTGCAAAGCGCGCGTCTGGTAACGAGTGTTGGCGCCTTGTGCATCGCCATGGCCCTTTCGGCCACGGTGGCGATGCCTGCTAGCGGGTTTGAGCTGTTCGGCATCAAGTTTTTCGAAGACCAGTCCGAGGTCGACGCCGATGCGGTCATTGTTGATCCGCAACCCTATTTTGTGACCTTTACCTCGAGTGAAGGCGGTGCGGTGGAAGCGGCGCTGCGCAACGCTTCAGCGCTGCTGGCCGACGAGGCCGAACCGGCTTCGGGTGCGGCCGGGCTCATCGCAAAGGCGCGCGGCGACTATCGGCGCCTGCTGGCGGCGCTCTATGGCGAGGGCCATTATGGCGGTACGGTCAGCATCCGGATTGCCGGACGCGAAGCGGCCAGTCTGCCGCCTGATGCCAATCTGCCCGATCCGGTCGATGTGACCATTGCCGTGACCGCGGGGCCTTTGTTCCGCTTCGGCGATGTGGCCATCGTCAATCAGGCGCCGCCGACCGCAGATCCCTATGATCAAGTCGATCTGCCGGTCTTGCGTGGCTACGGCGTGGGCGAGGTCGCCCGTTCGGCCGTGATCCTGAGGGCCGAGCAATTGGCGCTCGAAGCCTGGCGGCAACAGGGATATGCCAAAGCCGAAATCGTGTCGCGCGACGTGGTGGCTGACCATGCCACCAATACGGTGGCAGCAACCATTACTGTCAATCCGGGGCGCCTGGCGGCCTTTGGCCCGGTGCGGGTTACCGGCACCACGCGGATGAACCCCGAATTTGTGGCGCAACAGACCGGGCTGGCGGTGGGGCAGGAATATGACCCCGACGATCTCGACCGTGCGCAGAAGCGCCTCGACCGGCTCGAAGTGTTCCGCGCGGCGCGGCTGGAAGCGGCCGAGAGCATCGGCAGCGACGGTTTGCTGCCCTATGAGCTGATCGTCGAGGAATTGCCCGGGCGCCGCTTCGGGGTCGGTGCGACCTTCTCCACGGTCGACGGGTTGGGCCTTGAAGGCTACCACCTCTGGCGGAACCTGTTCGGGCAGGCCGAGCGCCTGCGCCTCGACGCGCGCGTTGCCAGCATTGCCTGGCCACTCGATACCGCCCAGTTCGACTATTTTATCGGCGGGACGTTTACCAAGCCGGGCTTCTATCATCCGGATGTCGACCTGGTGGCGACCATCTCGGCCGAGCGGACCATCTATCCGACCTACACAGAAACATCCGCTGCTGGCCGGCTGGGATTGAGCTGGTTCTTCTCGGATGAACTGACCTTTGAGGGTGGGGCGAGCGTAGAGATTGCGCGTTTCGACGACGATTTTGGTACGCGCGACTTCCACACGGCGGGGCTCTATGCGGGCGTGATCTATGACGGCCGCGACAGCACGGTCGATCCGACCGAGGGCTGGTATGGGGCGGCCAATATCGAACCTTATTTCGACCTGCTCGGCAATAATCCGGGTGCCCGACTGGTCGTTGAGGGTCGCACCTATTTCGGATTTGGCGAGAACGATCCGTTCGTCCTGGCCGGCCGGCTGAAGGCCGGGGCGGTGGTCGGTCCGGCGCTGGCTGATATTCCGCCTGACAAGCTGTTCTTTGCAGGTGGCGGTGGCTCGGTGCGCGGCTATGGGTTCAAGTCCATCGGTGTTGATGACGGGACAGGTACCATCACCGGCGGGCGCTATCTGCTCGAAGGCTCGCTCGAAGCCCGCGCCAAGGTGACAGACGATATCGGCGTCGTCGGTTTTGTCGATGGCGGCTATGTCGCAGCCGACAGGTTCCCGGGCCTTGAGGACTTGCGTCTCGGAGCCGGCATCGGGGTGCGTTATTATACCGGGCTGGGCCCATTGCGGCTCGATCTGGCAGTGCCACTCAACCGCCGGGCAGGCGATCCGGATTACGCGATCTATGCCGGCATCGGGCAGGCGTTCTGATGGCTGGTCTTTCCCCACTGGCCCGCCGCCGCCTGATCATCGCGGCCCTGCTGCTGGCACCCGCTGCCGTGCCGGTCGCGCTGGTCGCACAGGACATGAACAATGACGAGCAGAAGGATTTCCTGACCAATTTCGTGCAGGACCGGCTCTCGACCCCGGAACGCCAGATCCGGCTGTCCAATATCGATGGCGTGCTCGGCTCGGATGTCTCGATCCGCGAGATCACCATTTCCGATGCAGAAGGGGTCTGGTTGCGCGTCAACAATGCCAGTCTCAACTGGAACCAGGCGGCGCTGTTCGGCGGACGGCTTGAAGTCAATTCGCTGCGTGCCGATTCCATCGAATACATCCGCAATGCCATTCCGGTTGAAGGCGCGGTGGATCTGCCGCCGCCTGAGGCGGGTTCGCTGGAGATCCCAGAGTTTCCCGTTGCCATCCAGATCGGCGAACTGGCCGTGCCCAGCGTGACCTTCGGGGAGGGCGTGTTCGGGCTTGGTTCGGAAATCGCTCTGAATGGCTCGATGACGCTGGACGGCGGCAATCTCGATGCGGTGCTCGATATCGAGCGCCTTGACGGTCCGGGCGGGACTTTGGACCTGGACGTCGTCTATCGGCGCGAGGGCAATAGTGTCGACCTGGGCCTGTCGCTGGTGGAGCCACCCAACGGCCTGATGGCCAATCTCCTGAACATTCAGGACCGCCCGGCGATGACGCTGACGCTGGATGGTGAGGGACCGGTTGAGGACCTGACCACGCAGCTGGAATTGCTGGCGAATGACCAAACTGCGCTCAGTGGTACGGCCACGATCGCGCAGGAGGCAGAGGGCTTCGCCATCAACGCCAATCTGGGTGGACCGCTGTCGACCCTGATCGCGGAGCCCTATCGCGACTTCTTTGGTGCCGACACCCGGCTGACCGCAGAGGCGCTTGTGCGAAGCGCCGGCGGACTGGATATCTCCAACCTGACGCTGAGCGGCGGACAGCTCGGGTTGACTGCGCGGGCGCAGACGACGGCTGACAATTTCCTCAATCTGCTGGACCTCACCGCAACGATTGCCGATCCGGACGGTGACAAGGTCACTCTGCCGGTGCCGGGTGGTTCGACCCTGGTGCAGGGTGGGCAAATCCGTGTCAGCTTCGGGACTGAAGCGAGCGAGCAGTGGCAGGCACGCGTCGACGTCGAAGGCCTGGAAACCGACGGTTTCGACGCGCAGACCTTTGGCCTGGGTATTGGCGGGGTGGCGCGCAATCTGGCCGATCCGGCGAGCCGCATGGTCACTTTCAATGGCGATGGCGCCTTGTCGGGCATTTCGGCCGATCCAGGCGTTGAGGCGGCACTAGGTAATAGTGTCGGGCTCGGTATCGCGGGGCTGTGGAACGCCGGTCAGCCGATCGAGTTGGCCGAGTTGCGTATTGTCGGCCAAGCGCTGACGGCGGCCATGGCCGGGCAGATTGATGGCACCAGTTTCGACGGGCAGATCAGGCTGGCGACCGAGAGCATCGCGCCATTCTCTGCGCTGGCCGAGCGTTCCCTGTCGGGCGGTCTGGAATTGACGGCCGATGGGCAGATTTTCCCGCTGTCAGGTGGGTTCGATCTGGTCTTTGATGGCACAGGCACCGATCTGCGCATCGACGACCCTACCGCAGACACACTGCTGGCGGGCCGGGTCGACCTCTCCGGACGGCTCGCTCGCACCGCGGCCGGCATCAGGGCGGACGACTTCCGGATCGCCAATAATCAGGTGCAGTTCGGTGCCGACGGCGTTTATGCCAGCGACACGGCTGACTTCAATATTGCCCTCGATCTTGTCGATCTGGGGCTCATTTCCGAGGAGGCGAGCGGCGCGCTGGCTGTGCGGGGATCGGCGCGACTGACGGCGCCTGAGAACCCCCTGGTGCTGATGCTGGATGGTCAGGTGGCGAGCGGGACGCTGGGCGACTACACGCTCCGCGAAGCCCGGCTTGGCGTGGCCGCCACCGTGCTGGATGGGGTGGTCAATGGCGATGTGACCGGCGCAGCCATGCTCGATGGACATCGCGCAACGCTGGTCACGCATTTCGAGACCGACGCCGAAACGCAGGCCCTGTCCGACATTGCCTTTGAAATCGCGGGTACGCGGATCACCGGCGGGGTAACCCGCGTGGTGGAAACGGGCTTGCTGGATGGTCGGCTGGACGTAGCCGCCAGTGATATTTCGCTTGCCGCGGCCCTGCTGTTGACCGAAGCGTCGGGCTCGGTGAATGCTGCAGTGGAACTGATCCCGCAAAACGGCGAACAGGGTGCTGGCGTGACCGCCAACGCTGTCAATCTGCGGATCAACGACATCGCCATTGGCCGCGCGGACATCTCGGCCGGGGTGTCGGATCTGTTCGGTGTGCCGGTGGTCAATGGCACTGCGACCGCTGCCGATGTGGTGTCAGGGGGAGTCGTTGTCGACACATTGACCGCCCGCGCCACGCAGTCGGGCGAGACCACCAGCTTTGATGTGCAGGCGGCTTTGGCGACCGGCACTGACCTCGATCTGGCCGGCGCGCTGAGTCCGGTGGATGGCGGATATCGCCTGGCGCTGGACCGCGCAAATCTTGAGCAGGGGTCGCTTGCCGCACGTCTGGCCAATCGGGCGGTGCTGCTGGTGCAGGGGGAGAGCGTTTCGCTCGATGCGATCCGCTTCAATGTCGGTTCAGGCAGCATCACGGCGATCGGCACCGCCGGGCAGACGCTCGACATGGTCGTCGACATCGCCGAGCTGCCACTGTCGATTGCCAATGCCGTGGCGCCTGATCTGGGGTTGTCCGGCACGCTCAATGGCCGCGCGGTGGTGTCGGGGCAGGCGAGCGATCCACGGGTGGCCTTCGAGGTGCGCGGCGGCGGCATCGGTGCCAGCGCCATTGCACCATTTGGCATCGCCCCGCTGACCTTCAACGCTTCGGGCAGCTTTGCCGAAGAGGTGGTGACACTCGATAGCTTCAGCGCCAATGGCAGCGGCGGGCTTGCCGTCTCCGGCTCGGGCCGTGTGCCGCTGGCAGGCAACGGGCTCTCGGTGGCGCTCAATGGCTCCGCGCCCCTGTCACTGGCCAACCGCTTCGTGGCCGACCGGGGCGCGCGGGTCTCCGGCACGGTCAATATCGATGCGCGGGTGGGCGGCAGTCTCACCAGTCCACAGTTTTCCGGGAACGCCTCGACTACTGGCGCCGAATATGTCGACCCCGAACTCAACCTGCGCCTCACCGGAATAGCCGGGCGCGTGGCGCTCTCGGGCACCAATGCCAATATCGAAAGCCTGACGGCCAATCTGGCGACAGGTGGCAGTGTTTCGGCATCGGGCACGGTGGGTCTGGGCGCCAGCCTGCCAGTCAATCTGTCGGTGCAGGTCAATTCGGCCCGCTATGCTGATGGTGACCTGTTTGTCGCGACGCTGTCCGGCGGCCTCAACCTGACGGGCAGTCTGACCGGGGCGCCGCTGCTCTCGGGCAATGTTTTCGTCGAACAGGCCAATATCACTGTGCCGGAGAGCCTGGGTGGCGGGGCGCAACTGATCGATGTTGAACATCGCCGTACCCCCGCCGATGTGGCGCGTACACTGGACCGCGCCCGGATCGATGAACGGACTGGCGTGGCAGCGGGCAGTGGCGGGCCGCAATTGCAGCTCGACGTCAATGTCAACGCGCCCAACCAGATCTTCATCCGAGGTCGTGGCCTTGATGCCGAAGTCGGTGGATCGGTGCGACTGACCGGACCCATTGGCAATATCCAGCCGGTAGGGGGCTTCACACTGTTGCGGGGCCGCCTCGACATTCTGGGGCAGCGCGTGGTGTTCGAAACCGGCACGGTCACTCTGATGGGCGATCTCGACCCGCAGCTCAATTTCGTGGCCCGCACCGAGGGCGATGGCATCACCGTCTTCGTGACGCTTTCTGGCCGGGCCTCTGCGCCCGACATCACGTTCAGCTCCAACCCCACCCTGCCGCAGGACGAAGTGCTGAGCCGGCTGATCTTCAACCGTTCAATGGGCGAACTCTCGCCGATCCAGCTGGCGCAACTGGCAGCGGCAGCGGCCGAACTGGTGGGCGGCGGCGGTGGCGGCGGCCTGGTCGACAGCCTGCGTGGCGCCGCGGGCCTTGCCGACCTCGATGTCGTCACCGATGACCAAGGCAATGTAGGGGTACAGGCCGGCACCTATATCCAGGACAATGTCTATCTTGGCGTGACTGCCGGCGCGAATGGGCAGTCCAAGGTGACGATCAATCTGGATGTAACCAACGACCTGACCATCAAGGGCTCGGCCGGGCAGGATGGCAATTCCAGCGTCGGGGTGTTCTTCGAGCGGGATTATTGAGCGGAACCCAGTCTTCTGCAAATGGCGAGCGGAGCCCTTCTGCATCGCGTCATTGCCGGGCTTGACGAGGGATGGCACGTGCACCGTCGTCAAGACGCATAATTGGGAAGGGCGGCCCTGGAGCCGCCCTTTGGTTATTGCGCCGAGGCCCCGCCGGTCTTGGCTGCCTTTTCCTCGTCCCACCACCACAGCGTCGGGAAGCCTGATGAGAACTCAGGCAGTTCCTCTGGCCGGCTGAAGCGGTCCCAGCGGGCCGAACGCGTGGTGCGCAGCGCGTAGCTTGGAATGACGAAGTGCTTGTTGAGCAGCACGCGGTCCAGCGCCTTGGTGACGGCCTCCTGCGTCTCGCGGTCATCGGCCACGATCAGCTTTTCGATCAGCGTGTCCACGGCCGGGTCGGCTACTCCGGCATAGTTCTGTGCGCCCTCCTGGTCGGCGGTCGAGGAGCCGAAGAAGAAGCGCTGTTCATTGCCAGGCGAAAAGGACTGAATCCAGCCTGAATAGATCATGTCATAATCGAAGCTGCGGGCGCGGTTGATGAATTGCGGGCTGTCGACGGTCCGGATGCTGGCGTTGATGCCGATCTGGGCCAGATTGGTGACGAGGTTCTGTGCCACCGGCTCGATGGTGGGACCATTGAGCAGGATTTCGAAGGTGAAGGGCTGGCCATTGGGGTCAAGCATTTGCGTGCCGTCAAGGGTGTAGCCGGCCTCTGTGAAGAGGTTGAGCGCGGTGCGCAGGTTTTCGCGCAGCTTGGTGGGATCGCCGCTGACCGGATTTGTATAGGGCGTGGTGAACACCTTTTCCGGGATCTGGTCGCGGACCGTTTCGAGGATTTCCAGTTCCTCGCCCTCGGGCAGGCCGGAAGACCTGAATGGCAGGCCGAAGAAGAAACTGTCGATGCGTTCATACTGGCCGTAGAAGAGCGTGTTGCTCAGTTCCTCGAAGTCAAAGGCGTAATTAAGCGCTTCGCGGACCAGGGGATCAGCGAACTTGTCACGCCGCAAATTCATGATGAAGCCGACCATCAGGCCGCTATCGGCATAGTCCTGAGGGAACAATTCCTTGATCACGCGGCCTTCGGCGACAGCAGGAAAATCATAGGCGGTGGCCCAGCGTCGGGCCTGGTTCTCGCTCCACCAGTCAAACTGGTCGCCCTTGAAGGCTTCGAACTGGACGGTCAGGTCGAGAAAATATTCGATGCGATACTCATCGAAATTGTTCTGGCCGATCTGCGTGGGATGATCGACACCCCAATAGTCTTCAACCCGTTCATAGGTGATGGAGCGGCCGGCATCGAAGCTGGCGAGGCGATAAGGGCCTGAGCCGAGCGGCGGTTCGAGCGTGGAGTCGCTGATCGAGCGGGTCTCGCCCTCGGCATTGGTGCCTTCCCACCAGTGCTGCGGCAAGACGGGTACCTGGCCAAGGATCAGCGGCAATTCCCGATTGTCGGTCTGATCGAAGGTGAAGGTCACTTCACCGGGCGCGGTGACTTCGGCCGAGGTGACATTAGCATAATATTGTGCGCGGTCCGGATTGACCTCGATGAGTTTTTCAAAGCTCCAGACGACATCCTCGGCGGTGACCGGTTCGCCATCATGCCACTTTGCGTCGGCATCCATGCGGAAGGTCACCGCGCCATAGTCCGGCGCCACTTTCAACGCCTCGGCCAGATGCACGTAATAGGTGCCGATTTCGTCGGCCGAGGGTGTCATCAGCGTTTCGTAGATGAGGCCGATGCCACCGGCGACTTCTCCCTTGGGCAGGATGGGGTTGAAGGTATCGAACCCGCCCAGATCGCCCAGCCGCACGGTGCCGCCCTTGGGCGCGTCGACATTGACATAGTCAAAATGGGTGTAGTCGGGGCCGTATTTGGGTTCCCCCTCCAGGGTGAAGGAATTGGTCCAGACATCGGTGGGGGTCTGCGCCACGGCCGGGCTCGCCAGACCAGCGACCGCAAGGCCGATTGCGAGGAGCGAAGAGAGCTTGAAGGTCAGCGTCATGGCATGGCTCCGATTGAAACGATCGATCAACAGATTATTCGGTTGCTGGGGGGTGGGGCAATGCGGTTGCCGTCACATTGGCTGGCGCGACCAGGTCGAAGGCGGCGGACAGTAATTGCCTGGTATAGTCATGACCCGGCTTGGCAAAGATGTCCGCAGCTTCGCCCTGTTCGACAACCCGGCCGTGGCGCATGACGATCAACCGGTGCGCAAGGGCTTTGACCACGCGCAGATCGTGGCTGATGAACAGATAGCTCAATTGCCGGCGCTGCTGGATATCGCGCAAGAGGTCGATGATCTGGGACTGGATGGAGACGTCGAGCGCCGAGGTCGGCTCGTCGAGCACGAGAAAATCCGGCTCGAGCACGAGAGCCCGGGCGATGGCGATGCGCTGGCGCTGACCGCCGGAAAATTCATGCGGATAGCGGGCTGCGGTGGCAACATCGAGGCCGACTTCCTTGAGCGCGGCCGCGACCTTTTCGTTCCGTTCGCGTGCTGACAGGCCGGGCATGTGCACCGTGAGCCCTTCGCCGACAATTTCGCCCACCGCCATGCGCGGGCTGAGCGATCCGAAGGGATCCTGAAAGACGACCTGCATATGCTTGCGCAAGGAGCGCAATGCGTTCCATGAACGTGATTGGACCTCATTGCCGATCAGCACGATGCGGCCGGTGGAGGGAATGAGACGCAACAGGGCATAGCCGAGCGAGGATTTGCCAGAGCCGCTTTCGCCTACCACGCCAAGTGTTTCGCCTTTGCGGATGTCGAGATCGACGCCATCGACAGCGCGGATATGACCCACCGTGCGGCGCAGCAGGCCACGACGCACGGGGAACCACACCTTCAAGTCGCGGGCAGAGACGACATTGTCAGGCTCCGCCGGCAGGTTTGCCGGGTCGCCCGAGGGGGCGGCGGCGAGCAGGCGCTGGGTATAGTCATGCGTAGGGGCTGAGAATATCGTATCGGTTGAGCCGGATTCCACGATCCGCCCCTCCGTCATCACGCAGACCTTGTCGGCAATGCGCCGCACGATGGAGAGATCGTGGGTGATGAACAGCAGGGCCATGCCGTGGGTCTGTTGCAGCGATTTGAGCAGGTCCAGTGCCTGCGCCTGCACGGTGACATCGAGCGCAGTGGTCGGTTCGTCGGCGATCAGCAGTTTTGGTTCATTGGCCAGGGCCATGGCGATCATGGCGCGTTGGCGCTGTCCGCCCGAAAGCTGGTGCGGAAAGTCATCAATGCGTCGTTGTGGATCGGGAATGCCGACTGCATCGAGCAGTTCCAGGGTGCGTGCCCGGGCCGCATTGCGGCGCAGGCCCTGGTGCACGGCCAGCATCTCGCCAATCTGCTTGCCGATCGTGTGTACCGGATTGAGCGAGCTCATTGGCTCCTGAAAGATCATGCCCACCTGATTGCCACGAATGGCGCGCAGTTGTGCCGGGTCTGCCTGGACCAGATCGCGCCCTTCGAACGCTATATGCCCCGATACCGACGCGGCCGGCGGTTGCAGGCCGAGAAGTGAAAGCGCGGTGACCGACTTGCCCGAGCCGCTTTCGCCAACCAAGGCCAGCGTCTCGCCCGCCGCCAGATCGAAGGACACCTTGTCGACTGCCGCGCTGGCGCCGAAGTGAACAGAGAGATCGCGGACGGAGAGCAGGGGGGCGCTCATCGGAAGGTCTTTCGCGGATCGAAGGCGTCGCGGACTGCCTCGCCGATGAAGACCAGAAGGGTCATCATGATGGCGACGGTCAAAAAGCCGGTCAGCGCCAGCCAGGGGGCATCGAGGCTGGATTTGCCTTCGGCCAGCAAGCGGCCAAGTGATGGGTAAGTCACGGGCAGACCGAAGCCCAGGAAGTCGAGCGAGGTGAGGGTGGCGACCGAGCCTGACAGAATGAAGGGCATGAAGGTCAGGGTGGCGACCATCGCATTAGGTAACAAATGGCGCCACATGATGCGGGCATTGGAGACGCCCAGTGCGCGGGCGGCGTTGACATACTCAAAATTGCGGGCGCGCAGGAATTCTGCGCGGACAATGCCCACCAGGCTCACCCAGGAGAACAGCAGCAATATGCCCAGCAGGACCCAGAAATTGGGCGCGATCACCGAGGAGATGATCAGCAGCAGATAGAGCGAGGGGACCGAGGTCCAGATTTCGATCAGGCGCTGGGCTATGAGGTCGATCCATCCGCCGAAATAGCCCTGCATGGCGCCGGCGACCACGCCGATGATGGAGGACAGCACGGTCAGCACAAGGCCGAAGAGAATGGAAATGCGAAAGCCGTGAATGAGCCGCGCCAGCACATCGCGGCCGCCGCCATCAGTGCCCAGCCAGTGGTAATTGCCGGGCACGCAGAAGGAGTCCGCAACGCCTTCGGGATAGCGCTGGCAGATCTGTTCCCGGGTCAGCAGCCAGCTCGGCGGATTGGCGCCCGGAAAGGCGATATAGCTATCCACGGTGTTGTGATTGAAGCGGATGGGCGGCCAGAGCATCCAGCCATTGGCTTCGATCTCGTCGATATTGACCTTGTGGCGGAAGTTGGTGACGCCCAGAAAACCGCCGAATTTGGATTCGGGGTAATCGACAAAGGCGGGGGTCAGCAGTTCGCCCTTGTACATGACCAGGATCGGCCGGTCATTGGCCACGAATTCGGCGCCCAGGGTCAGGATGAAGAAGAACAGGAAGATCCAGAAGCTCCACCAGCCGCGGCCATTGGCGCGGAAATTGGCCAGGCGCCGCCGGTTGAGCGGGGAGAGACGCGCGGACCTGACGATTGGGGCTGTCTCGTTCATACGTCGCGACTTTCGAAGTCGAGGCGTGGATCGACCCACATATAGGTGAGGTCGGAGATCAGGCCGATAATCAGACCGAGCAGGGAAAAGATGTAGAGGGTGGCAAACACGACCGGGTAGTCGCGATTGACCACCGAGAGATAACCCAGCAGCCCCAGGCCATCGAGAAGGAAGATGGTTTCGATCAGCAGCGAGCCACCGAAGAAAACGCCAACAAAGGCGCCGGGGAAGCCTGCGATGATCAGCATCATGGCGTTGCGAAAAACGTGGCCATAAAGCACCTGGTTTTCAGTCAGGCCCTTGGCCCTGGCGGTCACCACATATTGCTTGCCGATTTCGTCGAGAAAGGAATTCTTGGTAAGCAGGGTCGCGGTGGCAAAGGCGCCCAGTCCCATGGCGAAGATGGGCAGCGCCAGATGCCAGAAATAGTCGAGAATCTGGCGCCACCAGGGGAAACTCTCCCAGCCCGGCGAGGTCAGTCCGCGCAGCGGGAACAGCTGCCAGAAACTGCCGCCGGCAAAGAAGACGACCAGCACGATGGCGACAAGAAAGCCGGGGATGGCATAGCCGATGATGATGATGGTCGAGGTCCAGACATCGAAGCGTGAGCCATCGCGCACCGCCTTGGCAATACCCAGGGGGATGGAGACGCCATAGGCGATCAGCGTCATCCAGAGGCCCAGTGAGATCGACACCGGCATTTTCTCAAGGATCAGGTCAATCACCGAGATGTCGCGATAATAGCTCTCGCCGAAGTCGAAGCGGAGATAGTTGCCGAGCATGGAAAAGAAGCGTTCGAGCGGGGGCTTGTCGAAGCCGAATTGCTTTTCGATCCGCTCCACCAGTTCAGGCGGCAGGCCCTGGCTGCCGCGATAGCCCGAATTGTTGCCCTGGACCTGCTGGCCGGAAAAATCGCCCCCTTCACTACCGGTGACGCGCTCCAGCGCGCCGGTGTTCTGTCCGGAGAGATTGGCCAGCGCCTGCTCGACAGGGCCGCCGGGCGCGAACTGGGTGATGAGGAAACTGACGGCCATGATGCCGAAAACGGTGGGGATCATCAGCAAGAGGCGGCGGATGATATAGGCGCCCATTCCTGCTCCGGCGGTCCCGTGTCTCGTGTTTTCGGTGTCCGGCCCGGTGCAAATCACCGTCTTCGGACTTTTCACAATGCAACACTTCGATGACGGCTTGGCAAGCCGCCCGGGCCCAAGACTGCGTGATCGGAAGGAAAGTCCTTGCGAGGATGGCCGTGACTGGTCACGATCGGCCAGGTCGAGGAGTGTGTTGTGAAATTTGCCCCCATCATCCAGGTAAAAGACCAGTCCGTGGCGCGGGTGCTGATCGTGGCGCTCAGGGCACATGGCTTTCATCCCATGGAGCCACGCGAGGGTGGCCTGCCCGGCGTGCCGAACCTTTTCGGGCCCGAAGGGTTTGTTGTTGAGGTGCCCGAAGAGGAGGCGTCCGATGCGACAATTCTCGCGCAGGATCTGCTCAAGGACATGGCTGACCCGTCACCCTGACGGGCCGCTTGCCCTGAAAACGGCCACATTGCTATGACAGGCCATCCATTGCGGGTCGGGCAATTGATCAGGGTGGTGGCTTTGGCTATAAGCCGCCACAAGTGTTAATGTGCATTAAGCCCTTGCGGCAGGAGTGATCAATGCAGGATTGGAAGCGCGGCGCTTCATCCCTTGTCGGCCTGGCGGCCCTCGCCCTTGTGGCGGCGGCCTGTTCTCCGTCCAGCCGGACCAATACCGCCAATCTCAATGTCGTGGGCCAGCCGCAGCAATTGCAGCCGGTACAGAACTCGACCGTGCAGCAGAGCACCCTGCCCGCCATCGGCGCCACCGGCACTCCGGCGCCGGGGCTTTCGGGCCAGCCGGTGCTGGGCGGCCAGACAGCGGCAACAGCAGGCACCACGACGACGGTTGCGGGCACTGGCGCTGGGTCGATCACAACGGTCGGCACGCCGCTGGCCACCGGAGTTTCCACCGGCCCGGAAGGTGCCTGGAATGTGGTTGCCGCCGGCCAGACCTGCCGCCTGAACCTGCCGCTCACCGCCAAGACCGGCACCAATTACTACCGCGCCTCGGCGCCGGGCTGCACCGTGCCGCAGATCGCCTCGGTCACCGGCTGGCAGCAGGTGGGTTCGCAGCTCCAGCTCTATGATGAAAACGGCAATATTGCCGCGTTCCTCGCGCCCTCGGGGGGGCGCTATATCGGCACCATGGGCGGCGGTCAGGCCGTCTCGATGGCCCGCTGAGTTTTTTAGAGCCGGTCCGAAAGGGCCGGCTTTCTTGTTTGATGCGGGTTCATCCCAATTCACGATGCCGCCCTCGGGCTTGACCAGAGGTCTCTCGTGTGGCAGCGGGCCCTCGGGTCAGACCTTTGGGCGGCGCGGTATTTGTTGATGGCATATTCTTCCCCCACATCCTCCGTCCGCGCTGCCTATGACGAACTGGTGGCTCGCGGCGCCCTGACGCCCGACCCGGCACAAGTGGAGGCGGCGCGGGAGCTCGACCGGGTCCTCTCCGATCTGGTCTCACACAGGCCCAAGCGCGTCTTCGGCTTCTTCGAAAAATCCGCCAAGGCGGTACGCGGGCTCTATCTCCATGGCGAGGTGGGGCGCGGCAAGACCATGTTGATGGACCTGTTCTTTGCCGCCGTACCGTTCAAGGAAAAGCGGCGGGTGCATTTCCATGAATTCATGGACGAGGTGCATGCCGGCATGGCGGCCTTCCGTAAGTCCCCCCGCGGCAAGGATGACGATGCTGATCCGGTGGAGGCGGTAGTCAAGCCCATCCTCAAGGGCGGCTTGCGTCTCCTGTGTCTTGATGAATTCCACGTGCATGATATTGCCAATGCCATGCTGCTCGACCGGCTGTTTTCGAAACTGTTCGCCGGTGGCGTGACGCTGGTGGCGACGTCCAATGTCGTGCCGGACGGGCTCTACAAGGACGGGCTCAACCGCCAGTTGTTCCTGCCTTTCATTGCGCTTCTCAAAAAGCACACCGTCGTTGCCGACCTGCCCAGCCAGCAGGATTATCGGCGCCTCAAATTTGCGGGCCAGCATGTTTATGCGTTTGGCACTGGGCCCGAAGTGCGCGAGGCCATGGACCAGATGTGGCTCAGGATTACAGGTGGCGAGCCGGGCAGGCCGGGCGTCGTGGAAAGCATTGGCCGCCAGATCCCGGTGCCTCTGATGGCCATGGGCGCGGCGCGGTTTGGCTTTTCGGACCTGTGCGAAAAACCGCTGGGCACGCGCGATTTCGTCCGCATCGCGCACCAGTTCGATTCCATTGTGCTGGACGATGTTCCTCAGATGGACCGCACACGGTCCGACGCGGCCAAGCGTTTTATCCTGCTGATCGACTCAATCTACGATCGCGGCGTCAAACTGGCCGCCAGCTTCGCCGTGCCGCTCGACGAGCTCGGGGCAGATGACAAGACCGCCTTTGAGTTCCAGCGCACGCTATCACGGCTCACCGAAATGCAGTCGGAGGAGTATCTGGCCAAGGGCCTGAGGGACTTCGAGCCGTCCTTGCCTCTGATCGCTCCGGTGGAGCGATCAGAGGCAAGGAGGCCATGAGAGCTATGCTCGAATGGCGCGCGGACATCTGCAAAGTGGTGCACTATTAACTTCAAATTAATGGTTGGCGATTAGGTTCCTAAGTGAAAGGAACGGCCATGATTCATGTCATAGCGATTGCCGGCGCAACCCTACTCCTGCTGGAGGTGCTAAAGGCGCTTTTCGGTGCGAGATTGGCGGTGTTGCCCCTTGGTGGCGACCATTTCAAGCAAACAGGAATCGTTCTCGGGCTGGCCTTCGTGGTCCTCCAAAATTTGGTGCTATGGCCATGAGTGTCCAAAACCGCATTTCAGTATCGTTCAATGATGAGGAGTTCGGCGTATTGGAACGTCTGTCGGCCCACACACATAAGACGAAGGCGGAACTCATCCGAACGATAGTAACCGAATACCTACGGGACAATCCTGATAGGTTCCGGCTGAAGGGCACGCTGGGCATCAAGCGAGACAGGAATATCGTTCTTCCGGACAAGAACGATACCTAGACGGGCCCCAGCACCAATGCCCAAAAGTCACGGCCCCTTCACCCATCAGCATGAGCTAAAACCCGTTTACGACGAAGGGTTCACTTGCCCGGCTCCCCCGACAGGGTTAAGAGGTGCGCCAATTCAACGCAGTCCGGGATGAGGATTTATGGCGCGCAAGAAGATTGCCCTTATCGGTGCAGGTCAGATCGGCGGGACGCTGGCCCTGCTGTCGGCTCAGAAGGAACTCGGTGACGTGGTGCTGTTCGACGTAGTCGACGGCGTCGGTCCCGGCAAGGCGCTGGATATTGCCCAGTCGGCCGTGACCCAGTCCTTCGACGTCAAGATGAAGGGCACGTCCGAATACAAGGACATCGAAGGCGCCGATGTGGTGATCGTCACCGCCGGCGTGCCGCGCAAGCCCGGCATGAGCCGCGATGACCTGCTCGAAATCAACCTCAAGGTGATGGAGCAGGTTGGCGCAGGCATTTCCAAATATGCCCCCAATGCTTTCGTCATCTGCATCACCAACCCGCTCGACGCCATGGTCTGGGCGCTGCAGAAGTTCTCGGGCCTGCCCGCCAACAAGGTGATCGGCATGGCCGGCGTGCTGGACAGCTCGCGCTTTTGCCACTTCATCGCCGATGAGCTGGGCGTGTCGATCGAAGACGTCAATGCCTTCGTGCTGGGTGGTCATGGCGACACCATGGTGCCGCTGGCCCGCTACTCGACCGTCGCCGGCATTCCGCTCACCGACATCGTCAAGATGGGCTGGATGAGCAAGGAAAAGCTCGACGAGATCATCCAGCGCACCCGTGATGGTGGCGCCGAGATCGTGGGTCTGCTCAAGACCGGTTCGGCCTTCTACGCCCCGGCCGCTTCGGCCATTGCCATGGCCGAGAGCTATCTCAAGGACAAGAAGCGCGTCCTGCCCTGCGCTGTGCAGCTCAATGGCGAGTATGGCGTCAAGGGCACCTATGTGGGTGTGCCGGTCGTCATCGGCGCCGGCGGCGCAGAGAAGGTCGTCGAGATCGCGCTCAACTCTGCCGAGCAAAAGGCCTTCGACAAGTCGGTCGGTGCCGTCGAAGGCCTGATCGAGGCCTGTCAAAAGATCGCGCCGAAGCTGGCGTAATGTTGCAAGCCGCTGGCCCTGCCAGCGGCTTTTGGCTTTCCGGCTCCAGAAATGCCGGAACATTGTCTGCCCACCCAAGGGGAAAAGAATGAATATCCATGAACATCAGGCCAAGGCGCTGCTGAAGGACTATGGTGCGCCGGTTGCTTCGGGCGTTGCCATTTTCTCGGCCGATGAAGCCGAAGCTGCCGCCAAGTCGCTGCCCGGCCCGCTCTATGTGGTCAAGAGCCAGATCCATGCCGGTGGTCGCGGCAAGGGCAAGTTCAAGGAACTGGGTCCCGATGCCAAGGGCGGCGTGCGCCTGGCCAAGTCGGTCGAGGATGTCATTGCCAACGCCAAGGAAATGCTCGGCAACACCCTGGTGACCAAGCAGACCGGCCCGGCCGGCAAGCAGGTCAACCGCCTCTATATCGAAGATGGTGCCGATATCGCCCGCGAGCTTTACTGTTCGCTGCTGGTCGATCGCGCCACCAGCCGCGTCTCCTTCGTGGTCTCCACCGAGGGCGGCATGGACATCGAGGCGGTTGCTGAAGCCACCCCGGAAAAGATCATCACCGTCGCCATTGATCCGGTGGCTGGTGTCACAGATGCCGACGTCGCCAAGATCAATGAAGCGCTCAAGCTTGATGGCGATGCTGCGGCTGATGGCAAGTCGCTGTTCCCCATCCTCTACAAGGCCTTCACCGAAAAGGACATGAGCCTGCTCGAGGTCAATCCGCTGATCGTCATGACCGATGGCCATCTGCGTGTGCTCGACGCCAAGGTCTCGTTCGACAACAACGCGTCCTTCCGTCACGAAGAGCTCAAGCCCCTGCGTGACCTCACCGAAGAAGACGCCAAGGAAATCGAGGCGTCCAAGTACGACCTCGCCTATGTGGCGCTCGACGGCAATATCGGTTGCATGGTCAATGGCGCAGGCCTGGCCATGTCCACCATGGACATCATCAAGCTCTATGGCGCCGAACCGGCGAACTTCCTCGACGTTGGTGGCGGTGCCTCCAAGGAGAAGGTAACCGCAGCTTTCAAGATCATCACCGCCGATCCGGCAGTGAAGGGCATTCTGGTCAACATCTTCGGCGGCATCATGCGCTGCGACGTCATCGCCGAAGGCGTAATCGCCGCGGTCAAGGAAGTCGGCCTCAAGGTGCCGCTGGTGGTGCGCCTGGAAGGAACCCGCGTCAAGGAAGGCAAGGAAATCCTCGACAATTCGGGTCTCGACGTGATTTCCGCCGATGACCTGGACGATGCCGCCCAGAAGATCGTCAAGGCGGTGCAGGGCTAGGCCGATGCGCGCGAGCCTCGCATTTTGTCTGGCTCTGGCGCTGGTTGTTCAACCGGCGCTGGCGCAGGGCAAGACCAAGACGTCCGTGGCCGATGAGGCCGTGGCGGCTCTGGAGATGTGCGAGGCTTTTGCCCAGGGTGACGTGCTGGCTGTCGATGAGGCCATCGGTGCCGGATGGGATGCCTATGAGGATGACTCGGAAAGCCCGTTCATCCGGTCCTATTCGGCAGGCCGGGAAATTCCCGGGATTGGCTGGGGCGACATGTTCGCGCTGGTCGAGAGCTATCCGGATCGCACCCTGGGCTATTGCCGCATCGACGTTGCCGACCCCAAGGGGCAGGGCGACGATGCCATTCAGGCACTCGCAGCGCTGGACGGCTATGCCGGTGAGGTGACCGCCGAAAGCGGCGGCACCTATGCCAGCTTGGTCGGTGCCGGTGACGAAGACAGCCTGCTCATTACCCATTGGGACGCTGTGGGCTTTGTCATCCAGCTCACCATCCTCACGCCGAAACCCGCAAGCAGCGAATAGTAATCCGCCCGCCAAGTCGGGCACGAATTGGCGCCTGGCGCCCAGAGACGGAAGAGAAACAGATGTCCATTCTCGTCAACAAAGACACCAAGGTTCTTGTGCAGGGCCTGACCGGCAAGACCGGCACCTTCCACACCGAACAGGCGCTGGCCTATTACGGCACCAAGATGGTGGGTGGCACGCACCCCAAGAAGGGTGGCGAGGTTTGGTCCTCGGGCGTCGATGGTACCGAATTGCCGATCTTTGCCTCGGTTGCCGAAGGCAAGGACAAGACCGGCGCCAATGCCTCGGTCATCTATGTGCCGCCTGCCGGCGCTGCCGCGGCCATCGAGGAAGCAATCGACGCCGAGATCGAGCTGATCGTCTGCATCACTGAAGGCGTGCCGGTCATGGACATGGTCCGCGTCAAGGCCAAGCTCGAAAAGAGCAAATCGCGCCTGATCGGCCCGAACTGCCCCGGCGTCCTGACCCCGGAAGAGTGCAAGATCGGCATCATGCCGGGCTCGATCTTTTCCAAGGGTTCGGTGGGCATTGTTTCGCGCTCGGGCACGCTTACCTATGAAGCGGTGTTCCAGACCACCAATGAAGGCCTTGGCCAGACTACCGCGGTTGGTATCGGCGGCGACCCGGTCAAGGGCACCGAATTTATCGACGTGCTCGAGATGTTCCTGGCAGACGAAGCCACCAAGTCCATCATCATGATCGGTGAAATCGGCGGCTCGGCTGAAGAGGAAGCGGCACAGTTCCTGATCGATGAGGCCAAGAAGGGCCGCAAGAAGCCGATGGCCGGGTTCATCGCGGGCCGTACCGCCCCTCCGGGCCGCACCATGGGCCATGCCGGCGCCGTGATCTCTGGCGGCAAGGGTGGCGCAGAAGAAAAGATCGCGGCCATGGAGGCGGCCGGGATCAAGGTTTCGGCTTCCCCGGCGCGCATCGGCGCGACGCTGGCGGACGTGCTTAAGGGCTAAGTCGGGTAGGAATTATGACCCCGCCCAGATGGGCGGGGTGCGATCATGCGACCAATGTCGGTCGCGCTTCGGTCAAGGTTCGGTGTTAAGCCGGACCTGAAGCTGTTTGATACACAGATCAGTGAGCCGTGGCGCCTTGCGGGGCGCCGCAAGTCTTAACAAGATACAAAGGAAACGCGGTCAATATTCGGCCCACTTTTTGAATGACCGCATTTGACACCGGATCTGGATACTCCAGGCCGGTTCGTTGAGAAGGATGGCGGGGCGCAAGGCCTTGCGACAAAAGCGATGACACGACAGGAAAAGAACGACACGTTCTTGCTGACCTCGTTCCTCTATGGGGGGAACGCCGACTACATCGAACAACTCTATTCCCGCTTCAAAACCGATCCTTCCAGCGTCGATCCGACCTGGTCGAGCTTCTTCTCCCGGCTCGACGACAGCCAGGCTGAGGCCAAGAAGAATGCTGACGGCCCGAGCTGGGGTCGCAAGGATTGGCCGCAGGCCGAAGGCGGCGAACTGATCAGTGCGCTTGATGGCGACTGGGGCCAGGCTGCGCTCAAGGTCGAAAAGGCCGTGAGCAAAAAGGCTGCCGCCGAAGGCAAGCCGGCGCCGAGCGCCACCGATGTGTTGCAGGCCACGCGCGATTCCATCCGTGCCATCATGATGATCCGCGCCTATCGCATGCGCGGGCATTTGCATGCCGATCTCGATCCGCTCAAGCTCAAGACCGACGAACCGGCGCCCGAACTCGATCCCAAGAGCTATGGTTTCACCGACGCCGACTACAGCCGCAAGATCTTCATCGACAACTATCTGGGCCTCGAATACGCCACCATTCCCGAGATGCTGGCGATCCTCAAGCGCACCTATTGCGGCACGCTGGGCATCGAGTTCATGCATATCTCGGATCCCGAAGCCAAGCAGTGGATCCAGGAGCGCATCGAGGGGCCGGACAAGGAAATTACCTTCACCCCCGAGGGCAAGAAGGCGATCCTGAGCAAGCTGGTCGAGGCCGAGGGCTTCGAAAAGTTTCTCGACGTCAAATATACCGGCACCAAGCGTTTCGGACTTGATGGTGGTGAAGCCACCATTCCGGCGCTTGAGCAGATCATCAAGCGCGGCGGCGCGCTGGGCATCAAGGATATCGTCCTGGGCATGGCGCACCGCGGGCGCCTGAACGTCCTCACCCAGGTGATGCAGAAGCCGCACCGCGCGCTGTTCCATGAGTTCAAGGGTGGCGCATTCTACCCGGACGATGTCGAGGGTTCGGGCGACGTGAAGTACCATCTCGGTGCCTCTTCGGACCGCGATTTCGATGGCAATCGGGTACACCTGTCACTGACGGCCAACCCCTCTCATCTGGAAATCGTCGATCCGGTAGTGCTGGGCAAGGCGCGCGCCAAGCAGGACCAGCATATCGCCCCAGACGGCAAGCTGGTGAACATTGCCGACGGGAAGCCCGACCGGTCCATGGTGCTGCCTCTGCTGATCCATGGTGATGCGGCCTTTGCCGGCCAGGGCGTCATCGCGGAATGCCTTGGACTGTCCGGCCTCAAGGGCCACCGCACGGGCGGGTCGATCCATTTCGTGATCAACAACCAGATCGGCTTCACCACGAGCCCGATGTTCTCGCGCTCCTCGCCATATCCCACTGATGTCGCCAAGATGATCGAGGCGCCGGTGTTGCATGTGAATGGCGATGATCCCGAAGCGGTGGTGTTCGCTGCCAAGGTGGCTGTCGAATATCGCCAGAAGTTCGGTCGTCCTGTCGTCATCGACATGTTCTGCTATCGCCGCTACGGCCATAATGAAGGCGACGAGCCCAGCTTCACCCAGCCCACCATGTACGCCAAGATCAGGGGTCACAAGACCACGCTTGAGCTCTACGCGGCAAAGCTGGTCGGCGAGGGTCTGGTGACCGAGGCCGAAGTCGAAAAGCTCAAGGCTGACTGGAAAGCCAATCTCGAGAACGAGTTCGAATCCGGTCAGGATTATCGCCCGAACAAGGCGGACTGGCTTGATGGCCAGTGGAAAAGCTTCAAGCCCGCCGAGGATGAAGGTCCGCGCCGGGGTCAAACCGGCGTTGAAATCGGCAAGCTGGTGGAAATCGGCACCAGGCTGACGCAGGTCCCCGAGGACTTCAATGTCCACAAGACGGTCAAGCGCTTCATGGACAACCGCCTCAAGGCCATCGAGAGCGGCGAAGGCATCGACTGGGCTACGGCCGAGGCGCTGGCCTTCGGCACGCTGGTGACCGAAGGTCATCCGGTCCGTCTCTCCGGCCAGGATTGCGAACGCGGCACCTTCAGCCAGCGTCATTCGGTGCTCAACGACCAGCAGGTCGAGGCAAAGACCTATACCCCGCTCAACCATCTCGACCCGGAACAGGCCCGCTACGAAGTCATCAACTCGATGCTCTCCGAAGAAGCGGTGCTGGGCTTTGAGTACGGCTACTCGCTGGCTGAGCCCAAGGCGCTGACATTGTGGGAAGCCCAGTTTGGTGATTTCGTGAATGGTGCGCAGGTCGTTATCGACCAGTTCATCTCCTCGGGCGAGCGCAAGTGGTTCCGCATGTCGGGTCTGGTGATGCTTCTTCCGCACGGCTATGAAGGGCAGGGCCCCGAGCATTCCTCGGCGCGTCCGGAGCGCTTCCTGCAGCTGTGTGCAGAAGACAACATGCAGGTCGCCAACTGCACGACGCCGGCCAACTACTTCCATGTGCTGCGCCGTCAGCTCAAGCGCGACTTCCGCAAGCCGCTGATCCTGATGACCCCCAAGAGCCTGCTGCGCCACAAGCGTGCTGTTTCGGGTCTGGTGGAGATGGGGCCGGATTCCTGCTTCCACCGTCTGCTCTGGGACGATGCAGAAGCGCCGGGCGCGCCCAAGACAACAATCAAGCTGGCCAGCGACGACAAGATCCGCCGCGTGGTGCTGTGCACCGGCAAGGTCTATTACGACCTGCTCGAAGACCGCGAAAAGAAGGGCATCAACGATGTCTATCTGCTGCGAGTGGAACAGCTTTATCCGTTCCCGGCCAAGGCCGTGCTGGACGAACTGAGCCGCTTCCCCAATGCCGATGTGGTCTGGTGCCAGGAAGAGCCGCGCAACATGGGTGCCTGGGCGTTCATCCAGCCCTATGTTGAATGGGTATTCGACCAGATGGGCCGTGGCGGCGAGCGCGTGCGCTATGTCGGCCGCCCCGCTGCTGCCTCCCCGGCGACCGGCCTGATGCGCACGCATCTGGCTCAGCTCCAGGCATTCCTCGACGACGCGTTTGCGCAGTAACCCGATCTAGAAGGACAAATCTCCATGTCGACAGAAATCCGCGTCCCGACCCTGGGTGAAAGCGTTACCGAAGCCACGATCGGCCAGTGGTTCAAGAAGGTTGGCGACGCCGTCGCCGCCGATGAGCCCGTGGTGGAACTGGAAACCGACAAGGTGACCATTGAAGTCCCGGCGCCGGCCGCAGGTGTCCTCGAAGCCATTGCCGCCCAGCCGGGTGAAACCGTTGACGTCGGGGCCCTGCTTGGCGCCATTGCCGCCGGGTCGGGTGCGGCCGCTTCTGCCCCGGCGACCGAAGCCAAGACCGAAACTCCGGCCAACAATGCCGCCGGCCCGGAAGTCATCAAGGAAGAGCCTGCTGCCAAGCCGGTGACGGCCACTGATCGTGCGCCGGCCCCTTCCGCGCAGAAGCTGATCAATGAGAAGGGGCTCAACGCCGACAATATTGCCGGTTCGGGCAAGGCCGGCCAGGTGCTCAAGGAAGACGTGCTGTCCGCATTGGCCAAGCCTGCCGCAGCCCCGGCGCCCGCAGAGGCCAAGGCGCCTGCTGCGCCGCGCGCGCCGGTTGCAGCTGACGATGCCGAGCGTGAAGAGCGGGTCAAGATGACCCGCCTGCGCCAGACGATCGCCCGCCGTCTCAAGGATGCGCAGAACACCGCCGCCATGCTGACCACCTTCAACGAGGTGGACATGAAGCCGGTGATGGACCTCCGGAACCAGTACAAGGAGCTCTTTGAGAAGAAGCATGGCGTCAAGCTGGGCTTCATGGGCTTCTTCACCAAGGCCGTGGTGCATGCGCTCAAGGAAATCCCGGCGGTCAATGCCGAGATCGATGGAGATGACCTGATCTACAAGCAATACGCCCATATCGGCGTGGCTGTGGGCACCGACAAGGGCCTGGTGGTTCCGGTCGTGCGCAATGCCGACCAGATGAGCATTGCCGAGATCGAGAAGGAAATCGGCAATCTGGGCAAGAAGGCGCGCGATGGTCAGCTTTCCATGGCTGACATGCAGGGCGGCACCTTCACCATCTCCAATGGTGGCGTTTATGGTTCGCTGATGTCGACGCCGATCCTCAATGCGCCCCAATCGGGCATTCTGGGCATGCACAAGATCCAGGAACGTCCGGTTGTGGTCGGCGGTCAGATCGTCATCCGCCCGATGATGTATCTGGCGCTGAGCTATGATCACCGCATCGTTGATGGCAAGGAAGCGGTGACCTTCCTGGTCCGCGTCAAGGAAAGCCTCGAGGCGCCCGAGCGTCTGGTGCTGGATCTCTAAGACTTGCCACATTTGTGCGTTTGAAAGGCCCGCTTTGGCGGGCCTTTTTCATGTTCACCCAATGGTGTGTGGAGCAGGGGCGGGCGGTAACGATCCGTTAGCATTTGGCCCGGATATGCAGATGGGCGTGGACGCGCGAAAAAGGCGTTCGGGAGAGCTGGTATTGAGAGCAGGATTGGTGGTCTGGGCGGCGCTGGCGATGAGCACAGTGCCTGTGGTCGCTCAAGACCAGAGCGCGGCTGATGCGGCCCTGGTGGGCGAACTCATGGCCTTTCATGGTTCGAAGGCCATTGTCGAAGTGATGAGCACGCATTGCTACGAGACCACCGGGCTCGACAGCGCTTATGAAGATGCGGCGGCCAACTGGTATCTGCGCAATATCGGCTATCTCGACCTGGCCGACCGGGTCATAGAGCGCCTTGGGGGTGGGGTCGAGGGGCAGCGCCAGGCGGCAGAAACCTATGGTGGCAGCCAGATCATGTCGGCCTATAACCAGGCTGCAGACAAGGGCGTGTTCTGCCGCGCCTTCCTTGAACAGGTCGACAGCGAAAGCCTCGATATCGACAACCAGCTTCCCGACATCCTCAAACGAGCGCAGGACATTTCCGCGTCCTGAGTGGTCGCAAGCTATTGTCCTTGTGACATTTTTTGTTGATCCAACTGGGGACTGCATGCGTTGCGCCTGATATCAGGAGACACGCATGAGCATCGAGCTAACTCTTCTTGTCTGGAGCGTCGCCCTGGCCATGGCCTATCTGGGCGTTCAGTCGACGCTTTACCGCATCGACTATGGGCTGGAGCATGCCAATAGCCAGCGTGATCAGGAGCGGCCGCCCAATAAGTGGACCAGGCGCGGGGCGCGTGCGCTCAGCAATTTCCTGGAAACCTACGCGGTGTTTATCGCGCTAAGCGTTGCCACCGAACTGTCCGGCCGCTCGGATGCGTTGACCCAATGGGGCGGAATCGTTTGGTTCGTCGCGCGTTGGGCCTATTTGCCGGCCTATTTCATCGACATCCCGCAGATGCGTTCCTTGATCTGGACCGCCTCTCTGGGTGGCCTGCTTGCCATGTTCTTCGGCGTCGCTTTTTGAGGCCTTGCCCATAGGGCAGGGGGACTTGTGATCCCATTCGTTGCCCGGGGCGCGCTGCTGGTGTAACCGTAGCGCCTAGAAATTTGCGCGCGGTGGCGAGATGGACTTCCCCTGGTTGGAATTTGCGGGCCTGATGCTGGCTTTCGGCATCAATGCCGTCATTCCGGGGGCGGACTTCGCCATGGTGTTGCGCCAGGCGGTCGTGCATGGACGGCGCGAGGCGCTGTTTACCTCTGCTGGCATCGCCACCTCGATCCTGGTGCACGGTACTTATACGTTGCTCGGCGTTGGGGTCATTGTCGGTCAGTCGCTGCTGCTGTTCAACATTCTCAAATGGGCCGGTGCGGCCTATCTGGTCTGGCTGGCAATTTCGGCCCTGCGCAGTCCGCCGCCGCAGCCACCCCAGGTCACCGAGGGTGCTGTTGCACACAAGGGTGACCTCGCCGCCTTTGCGCTGGGGTTCCTCACCAATCTGCTCAATCCCAAGGCCGTGCTGTTCTTTCTCGCCCTCTTCACCTCGCTGGTGTCGGTACAGACAGGTGGCCAGACCAAGGCGATCTATGTGGGCAGCATGAGCATCATGCTTTTTGCCTGGTTCGCATTGGTCTCGATCTTCTTTACGACCCCTGCTGTGCGACTGGCGTTTTTCCGTTTCGGCCGGTGGTTTAATCGGGTAACCGGAATTACATTCCTGGCGCTGGCTGTGCGGGTTGCCCTCGCTCAGCAGCGCTGACCAACATCTGAGGCTTTAGGACAATGGCAGACCAATTCGACCTTACCATCATCGGCTCGGGCCCGGGCGGTTATGTCTGCGCGATCCGCGCGGCGCAGCTGGGCATGAAGGTTGCCGTGGTGGAGAAATGGGCGACCCTGGGCGGCACCTGCCTCAATATCGGCTGCATTCCCTCCAAGGCACTGCTGCATGCCTCCGAGCTCTTCGAGGAAGCCGGTCATGGCTTCAAGGCTCTGGGCATCGACATTCCCGCGCCGCAGCTCAATCTCAAGCAGATGCTCAACCACAAGAGCGAGACGGTTGCTTCCAATGTCGGCGGTGTCGATTATCTGTTCAAGAAGAACAAGATCACCGTGTTCCGCGGCATCGGCTCGATCCCGGCCGCCGGCAAGGTGCTGGTGACCCCGCAGACCGGGGCGCAAACCGAGATCGTTACCAAGAACATCGTCATTGCCACTGGTTCGGTTTCGGCCAATCTGCCGGGGATCGAGATCGACGAGAAGCAGGTCGTCACCTCGACCGGTGCGCTTAACCTTGAAAAGGTGCCCAACAAGCTGATTGTCATCGGTGCTGGCGTGATCGGGCTGGAACTGGGTTCGGTCTGGATGCGCCTGGGCGCTCAGGTCACCGTGGTCGAATATCTCGATCGCATCCTGCCCGGCATGGACAGCGAAGTGGCGCGCCAGTTCCAGCGCATGCTGCAAAAGCAGGGCATGGAGTTCAAGCTGTCGAGCAAGGTCGCGGGCATCGACAAGCAGGAAGACGGTTCGCTCAAGGTGAATGTGGAACCGGCAAAGGGCGGCGAAGCCGAAGTGCTGGATGCTGATGTGGCGCTGGTCGCCATCGGCCGCAAGCCGCATACCGAGGGGCTGGGCCTCGACATCGCCGGTGTCGCACTGGATGAACGCGGTCGCGTGCGGGTCGATGGACATTACAAGAGCTCGGTCGATGGCATTTATGCCATTGGCGACGTCATTGCCGGCCCGATGCTGGCGCACAAGGCCGAGGACGAGGGCATTGCCGTTGCCGAAATCCTGGCTGGCCAGGCCGGTCATGTGAACTATGCGGCCATTCCGGCGGTCGTCTACACCAATCCGGAAGTCGCCTCGGTCGGCAAGACCGAGGACGAACTCAAAGCAGACGGCGTCGAATACAAGATTGGCAAGTTCCCCTTCACCGCCAATGGCCGTGCCAAGGCGATGCTGGCCACGCAGGGCTTCGTGAAGATCTTGGCAGATGTCGAGACCGACCGCGTGCTGGGCGCGCACATCGTGGGCAAGAATGCCGGCGAGATGATCCACGAACTGGTGACGCTGATGGAGTTCTCCGGCGCTTCGGAAGATCTGGCGCGCACCACCCATGCCCATCCGACCCTGAGCGAAGCCATTCGCGAGGCAGCCTTGTCCCTGGGTGATGGCGCTATCCACATCTAGTTCGCCGGCCGCACCGGCCTGCCTAACCTGTCAAAACCTCCCGGAATCTCTGTTCCGGGAGGTTTTCTTTCGCCGAGACGTTCGCTGCCAAAATTCATCATACAACATATGGAAAATCATATGTTGACTGATATTACGGGGCGGAATAAGTTCTGGTATGGAAGATGTGTTGACACGGAAATTTATCTTCCATACAAGATTGCGTCAGGTCTGTTGGTGCTTGAGTTCACGCCTGCAGATCCTGGGGAGCAGGGGAGAATATCTCGTCCGTGCATCTGCGGCATCGGAGGGTAGCGGCACCAGGGCCGGCCCATCCATTGCCTGTAACTCATTGGGAGGACAACCATGTTTCATCTGCCTAAGATGGCGGCTGCTGCCGTCGTCGCGTCTACGCTTATGGTTTCGGCGGTCAGCGCCCAGACCGTGTTGCGCTCGTCGGACACGCACCCGGATGGCTATCCGACGGTCGAGGCCGTCAAAAAGTTCGGTGAACTGCTTTCGGAAAAGACCGATGGCCGCTACTCGGTGGAAGTGTTCCACTCGGCCCAGCTCGGTCAGGAAGCTGACACGATCGAACAGACCCAGTTCGGTGTGATCGACCTCAACCGCATCTCGATCGGCGCCTTTGGCACGCAGGTGCCCGAAGCCACCGTCACGCAGCTGCCCTATATCTTCCGCTCTGCCGAGCACTTCCACAATGTGCTGGATGGCCCGATCGGAGACGAAATCCTGGCCGCTTTCGAGGCCGTGGATGTCATTGCCCTGGCCTATTACGACGGCGGCGCGCGTTCGTTCTACAACAGCAAGAAGCCGATCTCCTCGCCTGCGGATATGGAAGGCCTCAAGTTCCGCGTCATGGGTTCCGATATTTTCGTGGACATGGTCGGCGCCCTGGGCGGCAATGCGACCCCGATGCCTTATGGCGAAGTCTATTCAAGCATCCAGACCGGCGTGATCGACGGCGCCGAGAACAACTATCCCAGCTATGACACCGCCGGCCATGCCGAGGTTGCCCAGTTCTATTCGCTGGATGAACACCTGATGGTGCCCGAAGTGCTGGTGGTCTCCAAGATCGTCTGGGATGGCCTGAGCCCGGAAGACCAGGCTGCCATGCGTGAAGCTGCCAAGGAATCGGTTGCCTACCAGCGCGAGCTCTGGGCCGCCAAGGAAGTTGAGTCCAAGGCTGCGGTCGAAGCACTCGGCGTGCAGATCAACGAAGTCGACAAGACCCCGTTCATCGAAGCGATGAAGCCGGTCTACGAGAAGTATGTCACCGATCCCAAGCTGCAGGATCTGGTTGCCCGCATTCAGGCTACCGAAGGCTGATGCTGAATTCCGGGCCGGCTGTCGTGCCGGCCCGGAGACTTTTCCTTGGGAGAATGAGCCGATGAAGAACGGGCTCCTGGCCATCAGCCGCGTGTTCGGCGCGATATCGACCGCCGCCTTGTGGCTTGCTGGAACCGGCCTTGTGGTCATGACCATTCTGGTCGCCTACCAGGTCTATATGCGCTACGTGGTCAACGCGTCGCCGCCCTGGACCGAGGGGGCCTCGATCATGATCATGAGCTGGTTCATCTTCCTGGGTGCGGCTGTGGGCGTGCGCGAGAAGTTCCATATGGGCTTTGACGTGCTGCTCTATGTCATGCCCCCTGCGGCCAAGCCCTGGCTGCGCGGCTTCAGCGACATTGCCATCTTTGCCTTTGCCTTTGGCATGGTCTGGTATGGACTGGAGCTGGCCATTCGTGGCTGGAGCGTGCGCATTCCCGTTCTCGGCCTGCCGCAGACCTTTACCTACCTTCCCATCGTGGTGTCGGGCGTCCTGATCTGCCTGTTCATTGCCGAGCGCATGGCGCTCAGGCTTGCTGGCGAACCGGTTGACGCCGAGGCCGCTGACCACACTGTTTCCGAGGCCTGATCGCAATGGAATACTGGATTCTCTTTGGTGTCTTCGGCCTGCTGATGGTCGTGGGGACCCCCATTGCCTTCTCTCTGGGCATCGCCAGCTTTGCCACCATCGTCTATCTGGGCCGCCCGCCCGTGGTGGTGTTTCAGCAGCTGAATTCCGGCGTCTCGCCCTTTACCCTGCTGGCCATCCCCTTCTTCATCTTTGCCGGCGACCTGATGATGCGTGGCGGCATCGCCGCTCGCATAATCGCCTTCGCCGGTGCCGTCGTCGGACATATCCGGGGCGGGTTGGGGCAGGTCAATGTGGTGGCCTCGACCCTGTTCGGTGGCATTTCCGGCTCCGCCGTAGCGGAAGCGGCGGCGGTTGGCGGCATCATGATCCCGCAGATGAAGGCGCGCGGCTACGGGGCCGACTATGCGGTCAATGTGACCTCGATGGCGGCGCTGATCGCCCTGTTGCTGCCGCCCAGCCACAATATGATCATCTATTCGCTGTCCGGCGGCGGGCGCATTTCGATTGCCGATCTCTTCACTGCCGGCGTCATTCCGGGCCTGTTGCTGGCCCTGGCGCTCATGGTCACCGCCTATATCGTGGCCCGCAAGCGCGGCTATCCCACCGAGCCCTTCCCGGGCTTTGCCAAGGCCCTGCAGTATTTCATCATTTCGATCCCCGGCCTGTTGCTCATCGCCATCATCTTTGGCGGCGTGCGTTCGGGTATCTTCACGGCCACGGAAAGCTCCTGCATCGCGGTCATCTACGCATTCCTCGTGACGCTCCTGATCTATCGCAGCATGAACTGGTCGAACTTCGTCCACTGCGTCACCGGCGCCGTGCGGACCACCGCCATGGTGCTGTTCATCATCGGTGCGGCGGCCTCATTCGGCTGGCTGATGGCTTATCTGCGGGTGGCGCCGATCCTGACCGAAATGGTGGGCCAGCTCACCAGCGATCCGCTGATGGTGCTGCTGCTGATCAATGTGCTGCTGCTGCTGCTCGGCACCTTCATGGATATGGGCCCGCTGATCATCATCACGACGCCGATCTTCCTGCCCATGGTCACCAGCTTCGGCGTCGATCCGGTGCATTTTGGGGTGATCATGATTCTCAACCTCGGCATTGGGCTCAACACCCCGCCGCTGGGGCCGGTGCAATTCGTCGCCGCGGCCGTGGGCAAGATCTCCATCTGGGCGGCCATGCGCAGCGTCTGGCCGTTCTATCTGGCCGGCATCCTGGTACTGGGTCTGGTCACCTATATCCCGGCCCTGTCCCTGTGGCTGCCAAGCCTGTTCAGGTGATCTGATGGCCCTGGTGGACGTTGCAACCCCGGTTCGAAAGCCCAAGTTGGCCGCCATCGTGGTCGATGCGCTGCGCAAGCGCATCGGCTCGGGCGAGTTCGGGCCCGGCGAGAAGCTGCCCACAGAAAGCCAGCTTACCGCACAATTCGGGGTCAGCCGCACCGTGGTGCGCGAGGCCATCGCGGCACTTGCGGCCGACGGCATGGTCGAACCCAGGCAGGGTGCCGGCGTCTTCGTCATGGCGCAGGCCAGCTCGGCCTTCAGCGCCATTGCCGGCGAACGCTCGAACAAGATTTCCGTGGCCCTGAACGTGCTCGAGGTGCGCATGGGCATCGAGATCGAAAGTGCGGGGCTTGCCGCGCAGCGCCACAGCACCAGCCAGGTCGCGGCCATCCAGGAGGCCTGGAACGAATTCGGACGCCTGATGGCTGCGGGCAACCCAACCGGCAAGACGGACTTCGCCTTTCACCGCGCCATAGCCGCGGCCACGAACAACCCGTTCTATCTGGAAGTGCTCGATGCCCTGGGCAGTCGCACAATTCCCTGCGATGTCGCCTCGCCCTGGGGCACGGACAGCGTGTTGACCTATGAATATCAGGTGGGTCTGCACGAAGAACACCGTCGCATTCTCAACGCCATTGCCGCCCGCGATGCCGATGGCGCACGTGAGGCCATGCGGGACCATCTCTCGCGCAGCCAGGACCGCTATCGTGCCCGCCTGGCTGAACAAAGCTCCAGCAAACAGGACTAGATAATGCCTACCGATTTCGACATTCGCTTTGCCATCGACCCCTCGACGGCAGCGGCCATGGGCACGGATGAGCTGCGCGAAAACTTCCTGATCGATGACCTGTTTGCCGCCGGCGAGGTGCGCTGGACCTATACCCATTACGACCGCATGGCCGTGGGCGGGGCGGTGCCCAATGGCGGCGCGCTGGCGCTGGAGGCCATCAAGCCGACCGGCACCGCCAATTTTCTCGATCGCCGCGAGATGATCGCGGTCAATATCGGGGAGCCCGGCACCATCTCGGTCGACGGGGCTGATCATGCGGTTGGGCCGCGCGACATGCTCTATGTCGGGATGGGCGCAACGGATGTGCGCTTTGCCGGCGAGGGCGCCAAGTACTATCTGCTCAGCGCCCCTGCCCATGCCAGCTATCCAACCACGCTGCTGCGGAAGTCCAATGCCAAGCGGCTGGACCTTGGCAGCAACGAAACCGCCAATGAACGCTCGATTTTCCAGTATGTGAATGCCGACAGCGTCAAGACCTGCCAGCTTGTCGTCGGGCTGACGCAGTTCGCGCCCGGTTCAGTCTGGAACACCATGCCCGCCCATGTGCATGACCGACGCATGGAGGCTTATCTCTATTTCGACCTTAAGCCGGACGCCTTCGTCGTCCACCTGATGGGTGAGCCGGATGAGAGCCGCCACCTGATCGTCCGCAACGAGCAGGCGATCCTCTCCCCGCCCTGGTCGATCCATTGCGGCGCCGGCACCGGCGCCTATACCTTCATCTGGGCCATGGCCGGCGACAATGTCGACTATACCGATGTCGAGAAGGTCGCCATGGAGGATCTGCGCTGATGGATCTCAGCGCCTTTTCCCTATCGGGCAGGACCATCATGGTCACCGGCGCCAATACCGGAATCGGGCAGGGCATTGCCCTATCCGTTGGCCGCGCCGGCGGGCGGGTGATTGCTGTGGGCCGGTCGACCATGGACGAAACGGCGGAGCTGATGGCGTCCATTGGCGCCGAACTGGTCGCCGTTCAGGCCGACCTCGGTTCGACCCAGGACGCCCAGGCGATGTTCGAGGCAGCCTGGGACAAGCACGGCCCCATTGATGGGCTGGTGAACAATGCCGGCGTCATCAAGCGCGTCGATGCGGTGGATTTCTCCGAGGACGACTGGGACAGCGTGATGGACATCAATCTCAAGACGATGTTCTTCCTCAGCCAGTCCCTGGGGCGCAAGGCCATCGCGGCGGAACGCGAAGCGCGGATCGTCAATATCGCCTCGATGCTGAGCTTTCAGGGCGGCATTCGGGTGGCCAGCTATACCGCCTCCAAAAGCGGGGTCTTGGGCATTACCCGGCTGCTCGCCAATGAATGGGCTGCCAAGGGCATCAATGTGAATGCGGTGGCGCCAGGATATATCGAAACCAACAATACCGAGGCCCTGCGCAACGATCCGGACCGGTCCGCTGCCATTCTGGGCCGCATCCCGGCGGGCCGCTGGGGTGTACCGTCAGACATTGGCGATGCGGCAGTGTTCCTGCTCGCGCCCGCTTCCAACTACATGCACGGCGCCGTCATTCCGGTCGATGGCGGCTGGCTCGCGAGGTAATCGAGATGACTGAACAGCAGTTTTTTGCGCAGCCGGGCGCAACCGAATGGACCGAACTGGCGCCAGGCAATACGCGCCGTGTGCTGATCCACACGCCCGAATTGATGCAGGTGGAGTTCGGCTTTGAGAAGGGTGCTGTCGGCGCGCCTCACAGCCACCCGCATATCCAGGTCAGCTATGTCGCCGAAGGCAGCTTTGAGGTGACCATCGATGGCAAGACGGAAGTGGTCGGCCAGGGTGGCAGCTTCATTGTGCCATCGGGTCTCGTGCATAGCGTCGTGGCGCTGGAGAAGGGTCGGCTGGTGGACGTGTTCACGCCGATGCGGCAGGACTTCGTCTAGCCGATCTCCGCGAGCATGGCCGCATATGCCGTCTCACGCCGCCCATCCCAATTGTCCATGCCCGGCCTGGTCAGTCGGCCGCGACGGGGTGGGATGAAGCTGTAAATGGTTCGCTCCGGCTCCTCGCGCCATTGCAGGTTGAAGGCGGCGTACCTGGGAAAGAATTCCATATCGGAATAGGGCAGGTGGTCATGCACCCACCAGGCCAGCGCTTCCCAATCGCCCGTGCGTTCATAATAGGGGATGAAGCGGTTGACCATCACGCAGGCGGTGGCGCCCATGCGGCCCTTCGCGTCGCGCCGATCCCAGATGTGGCCGGCGCAGTTCTTCTCATTGGTCGAACAGTTCAGCTTGTTGGCATTGCCGAAGCCGTTGACTTCGGGCGAGCGATAAGCGGAGCGGACCGAGATGCGCCCGAAGCGCTGTTGCAGCGGCTCAAGCAAATCCTCGCACAGGCGTTTTCCGGCGGCTATCGCCAGATCGGGATCATCCGGCAGGTTCTCGAAGCCATTGATGGCGGCGATCTCGGAATAGAGGAAGTCGCGCATGAAGAAGCTGTCGCTGAGGCGCACACGACCAAAATCCTCGAGGGCGCGAACAGAGCGGGGCTGGCGCATGGGGCTTGTGTCCTCGTGGGCTGACGGGGCAGATGGTGTGGACGTAACGTTCGCCTTGCAACCCGGTTTCGACGCAGAGGAAACCAGCCATGCTGCTTATCGCCTTCTATATCGCCATCACCGCCGAAGCGATGACAGCAGCGCTCGCGGCCGGGCGGCGGAACATGGACTGGTTCGGGGTGTGCCTGATTGCCTGTGTCACCGCGCTTGGTGGCGGCACACTGCGCGACATCCTGCTCGACCACTATCCCCTGGTCTGGGTAGAGAACCCCTATGTGCTGCTATTGGTGTGCGGCGCGGCTCTGCTGACCATTCCCCTGGCGCGGCTGGTGGATCGTCTCAAATGGCCATTTCTGTTGCTCGACGCGCTGGGCCTGGTGGTCTTCACGGTCATCGGATGCAATATCGGCATCGAGTCCGGGGTGCACCCGATTATTGTCATTGTCGCCGGCATGGTCACGGGTACTGCCGGCGGCGTATTGCGCGACGTTCTCTGCAACGACATTCCGCTCATCTTTCGCGGGGAACTCTATGCCACCGTGTCGCTGGTCACCGGGATCATTTATTTCCTTGGGCTCGCCAATGGCATGCCGATTGACCTGATGGTGTTGGTGTCCATTGCCATTGGCTTTGCATTGCGCGCGCTTGCGCTGGTGCTACGCTGGGAAATGCCCAAATTCGTCTATGATCAGGACATGCGCAAATGACACCCGCTCGGATCGTGTTGTCCCGCAAGGCGGGGTTTGACCTCCAGGCCGTCTCGCAGGCCCTCAACGGGTTGCCCGCCCAGTCGGTGGCGCGGCCGGGGCGCTGGGGCAATCCCTTCACCATCGATGCCGTGATGGCCGAAACCGGCTTCACCAAGGACGCCGCCCAGGCCGAGGCGGTTGCCCGGCATGCACGCTGGATGGCAGGGGAAATCGAGGCGGATCGTCCGCCTCCGCCGCTGGCGGAAATCCGCGGCGAACTGGGCGGCAAAAACCTGGCCTGCTGGTGCCGGGCCGATACACCCTGTCATGTGGATACTCTGTTGGCGCTGGCCAATAATTGAGGCTTCCGGCCGGCCGCCGAATGTGGCATTGAACTTCCATACAAGAATGGAGTTCTGACTTGCGACAGACGTGGCGGTGGTTTGGCCCCAAGGACCTCACCAGCATTGACGACATCACCCAGGCTGGCGCTGCCGGCGTGGTGAGTGCGCTGCATCATGTACCCAACGGGGTGGTGTGGACGCCCGAAGAGATCGCCAAGCGGCACCAGGAAATTGCCACGCGCAAGGACGGTTCACCTTCCGGTCTCACCTGGGACGTGGTCGAAAGCCTGCCGGTCACCGAAGACATCAAGAAGCAGAAGGGTGAGTGGCGCGCCCATATCGAGAATTACAAGATCTCGATGAAGCACCTGGCCGATAGCGGTATCGAGACCATTTGCTACAATTTCATGCCGGTGCTCGACTGGACCCGCACCGATCTGCGCTGGACCGTACCCAATGGCGGCTCGTGCATGCGCTTCGATATCAATGATTTCGCTGCCTTCGATATCCATATCCTGAAGCGTCCCGGCGCGGCGGCGGATTTCACCAATGCAATCGCTGACGAGGCGGCGCGGCGCTTCGAAGAAATGAGCGAGGATGACAAAAAGCAGCTGGGGCGCAATGTCACCATGGGGCTGCCCGGTTCGACCGAATCCATGTCACTCGAGGATGTGCAGGCGCATCTGGACGAATATGGCGCCATCAGCCGCGAGCAATTGCGCGTGCATTTCGTCAATTTCCTCGAAGAGGTGGTGCCAGTCGCTGAAGATCTTGGCCTCAGGCTCTGCTGCCACCCCGACGACCCGCCATTTGCGCTATTGGGCCTGCCGCGCATCATGTCGACCGAGGAGGACTACCGGTTCATCCTCAATGCCGTCGATAGTCCCGCCAATGGGATGACGCTGTGTTCCGGCTCGCTCGGCGCGCGACCGGACAATGATCTGCCCGGCATGATGGAGCGCTTTGGCCCCAAGGTGCATTTCCTGCACCTGCGCAATGTCAAGCGCGACAGTGACGATATTGCCGGGTCGTTCTTCGAGGCCGAGCATCTGGGAGGCGACACCGACATGGTGGCGCTGATCGCGGCCATCCTTACCGAGGAGCGCCGTCGAAAGGCCGAAGGGCGAGCCGATTGGGAAATCCCGATGCGCCCCGATCATGGCCAGGATATCCTGGATGATCTCGGCCGCCGCTCGCAGCCGGGCTATCCGACCATTGGCCGCATGAAGGGCCTTGCCGAACTGCGCGGCGTGATGACCGCGCTCGAGCACGCGCAATGGGGATTGCCGGGGCGTTGAGCCCCGTCAGTCCTCCAGCAGATAGCCACCGGCGCGCGTGGGCAGAATGTCGCTGCCCACGATCTTGGCGACCGAAGAGCCGGCCACGACATATTTGGCGCTGGCGCGGGAGAGGATAAAGCCGTCCGTGCCTGCCCGTAGTGGCGTGCGGGCGAGGAAGGCTTCGGGGCCATCCATGGCGATGATATCGGCGACGACATCGCCCTTGTTCACACGGTCCCCCAAACCAACACGATAGGCAAGCAGGCCCGGGCGGTCGGTGCGCAGCACTTCGGTGGCCTCGAAGGGTGTGGGTCCCGGTGCCGGGCTGGCAGGGTTGGGCGTCTCATCGATCAGCCCGCGGCCAGCGAAGAAGTCGAAGAGGCCCTGAGCATCCTCGCGCCCCAGTTCATCATGTGTGTCCGCCTGGCCGCGATATTCGAGCGTCGCCGTTTCGGCGCCCATCGGAATGGGCACTTCCGGATTGGCGCGCTGGGCCTTGCGATAGAGGTTAGGTAGCACCTCGTCAAAGGAACCACCGCCACTGTCTTCGGCGGTCAGCGTAGCCGCCACCTGCATGCGGTCGGCCAAATCCTGCAGTCTTGGCATCAAATCGGGCGAGGTGAAGATGTGTTTCAGGCTCTCATCGTCGCAATGCAGGTCGAGCATGATATCGGCGTCATGGGCGGATTTGAGGATCAGCATGCGCAGCTTCTGCGCGGCGGTGGCCGGTTGTTGACGGTCGATCCAGTCGCCCACAGCCTGGCGGATCGTCCGCAGATTTGACTTGGCGTCATCACCGAGTTTGCCCGCTACGGCCTCGGCGATCAGCGGATAGAGATCGGGCCAGCGGCGGTTGAAATTGACACCGGTTTCCAGATCGTAGCGGCCAATATGACGGCGCAGCAAGCGGGTCGCCAGACCCAGCGGGTTGACCGAAGGGAAGACCACGAAGCGCGCCTTGAGCGTGCCGGCCGCGTCGGCATCGCGCAGCATGGGCAGCAGATGGTGCAGGGCCATGCTGCCGGGCTGCTCATCGGCATGGAGCGCGGCCTGCAGATGCACCTTGGTCGGGGCGGTCTCGGGGCCGGCGGTGTACCAATAGAGCGCGGTGGACTGGCCGGGCGCATCGCCGGCCAGCACGGTGGAGTGCTGTTGAAAGTTCATCGTGTTAGCGGAACCATTTTGGGGCAAAGCGCAGGCCCGGTTGGGCCGGCAGGTGGCGCATCAGCCGCTGGTAGACCAGGCCGAACAGGAAGAAGATCACCAGCGAGACCATGAGGAAATAGAGCGCCGCCACCGAGAAATGGAGGAACGCATTGAAGTCGCGTTCGAACAGGGTCTTGGCGGTGGTCATCAGGTCGGCCTGGGCGCCAACCACCGGCAGGGCGAAGTAGACGATGGCCGTGGCATGGAACAGGAAAACGACCTCATTGGTATAGGCGGGCCAGGCCAGGCGAATGAGATTGGGCCAGACCACGCGTCGGAATTGCTGGGTCCGGCTCATGCCATAGGCTTTGGCCGCTTCCACCGCGCCGCGCGGCACGGCGCGCAGCGCACCATAGAAGATCTCGGCCGTATAGGCGGCGGTATTGAGCACCAGCACCAGCGGCCCCATGAAGAGGGGGTGCAGAACGAAACCGGATATGCCGAGCGGCCGCCACACTGTCAGGTTGAGCGACAGCGCCAGCGAATAGAACATGAAGAACTGGATGAAGAGCGGCGAGCCGCGAAAGGCATAGATATAGCCGCGCGAGACCCGGTTGATCAGCGGATTGGATGAAGCCTTGCCCAGGGCGAGGAACACGGCCAGCACGAAGCCGAGCGGGATCGAGGCGATGGCGAAATAGATGTTGAACACCACCGCCGGAGCCATGATCGCCAGATCGTTGAGAAACGCGTCCATCAGGCCGGCACCTCGGAGAGGATGCCGCGCCCGGTGCGGCGCATCAGGGCCTCAAAGGCACGCTCTGAGAGCCAGGTGACCAGGATATAGAAGACGAACAGCACCAAGTAATAGCGCCAGCGCCAATCGTCATGCACGAGCCCAACGGCGGGCAGGAAATTGGGTGCGCCGAGCCGGTCGGCCCAAAGCACGATATCGGCGATCTGCAGCAGCGAGAGCAGCGAGGTCGCCTTGACGATCAGCATCCAGACATTGGAGAGGCCGGGCAGCGCATAGACCCACATCTGACGGATATGAACGCGCCAAAGCACCTGGGTGGCGCTCATGCCATAGGCGCGCGCTGCCTCAAGCTGGCCGGCAGGCACGGCGCGCATGGCACCATGAATGACGTTGGTGGCGAAGGCGCCATAGACCAGGCCCAGCGAGACGCTGGCCAGCAGCAGATACTCGGTGGTGCCGAGAAACCAGTTGGCTTCCCGGCAGGGGGGCCACAACGAGGTCTGGGCGGCGATGGATTCGGGCGTGCAGACCTGGGTAGAGACGAACCACTCTACCGCCTGCTCGAAGGCCAGCGGGAAAAACAGGAAAAACAGGACGTCGGGCACGCCGCGCACGATGGACGAATAGGTCGAACCGATCAGGCGTAGCGCGAAGAAGCGCGAGTTCTTCAACGTCGCCCCGGTAAGGCCGAAGACGACAGCCAGGGCTCCGCCGAGCAGGGCGGCATAGACCGTGAACTGGAAACTGGCGTACCAGGTCAGGTGCTTGCCATTGGTGATGTAGCCGAGCCAGAAGGCGAGGTCTTCAAACATGCCGCTCTTTCGCGGTTGGTCGCCTCCCCCGGCTGGGCCGGGAGAGGCAGGATGCGTAACTTATTCGGCGAAGAACGGACCCATGCCGTCGAACCACTGGGCGATCAGCGCGTCGACGGTACCATCGGCCTTGAGCGCGGTCAGGGCTTCGTTGACGGTGGCCTTGAGTTCGGCGTCTTCCTTGCGCACGCCGGCACCCACGCCGCCGCCGATCATCACGTCCTCACCGACGAATTCGAGCGCGCCGTTCGAAGCGGTCACGACCGGGTCGAGATAGGCGCCGTCGGCCAGGATGGTGTCGAGATTGCCGGCGGCAAGGTCGGCCATGGCCTGGTCGGCGGTCGAGAAGGTGACGATGGTGTTGGCGCCGCCCAGGTTTTCCTCAGCATAGCCGGCCTGGATGGTGCCGCCCTGCACGCCGACGCGGGCGCCCGAGAGGTTGGAGAAGTCGAGACCAGCACCGGCAGCGGCGACGAATTTGGACGGATCGGGCGGGAAGTAGTTGTCCGAGAAGTCGATGGTTTCGAGGCGTTCATCGGTGATCGACATGCCGGCCATGATCAGGTCGTAGTTGCCGGCCAGCAGGTTCGGGATGATGGAATCCCAGTCATTGATGATCCACTCACAGCTCAGCTCTGCCTTTTCGCAGATGGCATTGCCCAGATCGATTTCGAAGCCGGCCGGTTCGCCGGCGTCGTTGAGGAAGTTCCAGGGCGCATAGGCCCCCTCGGTGGCGATGCGGACGGTGTCCTGGGCGAAGGCGGGTGTGGCCAGGGCCAGAACGGCGGCTGCGGCCAGCATGGTCTTCTTCATTCTCGTTCTCCGTTATGAGTTCGCGTTGCGATTGCGCCCGGTTTTCCGGGTCGTTTTCCATGCATGTCAGTCGTGGCTGGCAGCATTGAGAAACTGTTTGAGACGGGTGGATTTGGTTGCGCCGAACACCTGGTCGGGCGAGCCCTCCTCTTCGATAAGGCCCTGGTGCAGGAAGATGACGCGGTCCGAGACGGTGCGGGCAAAGTCCATGTCATGGGTCACCAGGATCATGGTCCGGCCTTCATCGGCGAGCAGTTTGATGACGCGCAGCACCTCGACTTCAAGCTCGGGGTCGAGCGCGGAAGTGGGCTCGTCGAACAGCATGACGCGCGGATTGATGCAGAGGGCGCGGGCAATCGCTGCGCGTTGCTGCTGGCCGCCTGACAGTTGGGCAGGATAGGCATCGGCCTTGGCACCAATGCCCACCTTGTCGAGCATGGCGCGAGCCTCGGCCTCGACCTCGGCGCGTTCGCGCTTCTGCACCACCAGCGGCGCTTCCATGACATTTTCCAGAATGGTCATGTGCGCCCAGAGGTTGAAGGACTGGAACACCATGCCCAGCTCTGAGCGGATGCGGCGGATCTGGTGTTCGTCACCGATCTGGCGTCCCTGCCCGGTACCCTTGAGCAATATGGCCTCGCCATCGATCAGCACATCCCCGCGATCAGGGATTTCAAGCATGTTGATGCAGCGCAGCAGGGTAGACTTGCCCGAGCCAGAGGAGCCAATCAGGGAAACGACTTCGCCCTCGCGCGCGGTGAAGGAAATGCCTTTGAGCACCTCCAGGGGCCCGAAGGACTTGTGAAGTTCGCGCAGTTCTACAACCGGCGATAGCGCCGCTCTTGCGGGCTCTGCCTGCTTCATGCTCACCATTGGCCCGCGTGGGGCGCCTTCCTGACTGGCGATTGCCTTATTATTGGACTGGCAATCTTGACCGTCTGGTAGAAAACCAGAAGCCTGTGAGATAGCAAGCGAAAAAGCGGGTTTTGCCCGCATCCGCGGTATTGGGGTGCTTCATGTTCTATGTGGTCTCGAAGCTGTTCTGGCTCCTGGCGCAGCCGATCAGCATCGTGTTCCTGCTGGTGCTGGCCGGGCTTGTCCTGATGCTGACGGGACGACGGAAGCTTGCGACCGCGACCCTGGCACTGGTGCTCGTCTTTGTCGGGATCGTGAGTTACACCAGCATTGGAGCCTTGCTGATCCAGCCGCTGGAAGACCGATTCAACATACCCCAGGCTCCCGAACGGGTCAGCGCGATTGTGATGCTGGGTGGCGCCACGACGGCGCGCCCAAGTACTGCGCGGCAGACCGTTGCCCTCAACGATGCCGGCGAGCGCCTGACGACAACATTGTGGTTGGCGCAGCGATATCCCGACGCGCGGATTGTGCTGTCTGGCGGTGGCGCCCTGGTTGCTGACGCAGCGGAAAGCGAGGCTGAGACGGCGCGGCGCTTTTTCGTCGCCATGGGGATTGGGGATGACAGGCTGATCCTCGAGGGCACCTCCCGCAACACTGTCGAGAACGCCCGTTTCACGCGCGAGCTTTTGAGCGACGCCGAGGGTGAAATCATCCTGGTCACCTCGGCATTTCACATGCCGCGTTCGGTAGGCTTGTTCCGGAAGGAGGGGATCGAGGTGCTTCCCTGGCCCACCGATTTCCGCAGCACGGGGGACGAGAGCCTGGCATTGGATCTGGTCAATCCGACCCGCAATCTTGAAACCGTGACAACCGGCTTGCGGGAATGGATTGGGCTTGCTGCCTACAGGATGACCGGTCAGATCGACGACTGGTTTCCAGCCCCGTAACGCAAAACGGCACCCCGGACAGGGCGCCGCTTTTTCAGATTGGCTTCAACTATCCTAGGTTCCCCTGCGGAACAGACCGATCACCAGCGAGATGACCAGGAAAGCCAGGAACAGGAAGAACAGGATCTGGGCGATACCGGCCGATGCGCCGGCAATACCGCCAAAACCGAGGACGCCGGCGATCAGCGCAATTACCAGAAAGACCAGAGCATAATACAGCATGGGAAACTCCATGATTTGTTCGTTGCATTGACAACGCCGCCCGGGCTCCCCGAGTTCCGGAGGCAAAGAAAAAGGCCGGCTGCAACCGGCCTTTTTCTTTCTGACTGTCGGGCATTTACGCCGCAGCGCGCGAACCCTCATCGAAGAACAGCGCCTGGCTGATCAAAGCCTTCACCATGTCCGGATTGAACGGCTTGGTGACGAGGAAGGTCGGTTCGGGGCGCTCGCCGGTCAGCAACCGTTCGGGGAAGGCGGTGATGAAGATCACAGGAACCGAATGAGTGTTGAGAATGTCATTGACCGCATCAATGCCGGAGCTGCCATCGGCAAGCTGGATGTCCGCCAAGATCATGCGTGGCTGCGTCTGGTTGAACAGATTGACCGCTTCCTTGTGGGTCCGGGCAATGCTGACCACCTTGTGACCGAGGCTCTGGACCATCTGTTCGATGTCCATGGCAATCAGCGGTTCATCTTCGATGATCATGATTTCGGTGGCGACCTGACGGGAAATGTCTGTGGACGCCTGGTCGAGCAGGTCAGCAAATTCGTCCTCGCTGGTCGAGAGTATCTCGGCGGCCTGGGCGTTGTTGAAGCCCTCGACGGCAACCAGCAGGAAGGCCTGGCGGGGCAGGGGGGCCAGGTTGGCCAGGTTTGCTGCAGCGCGTTGCTCCCAGGCAAAGCTTGATGCAGGCTCGGGCACCTTTACCGCTGAAGATGAAAACAGCGCGGAAAAGAGCTTATAGAGCGCGATGCGATCATTGCTGGCTTCGGGGAAGAGGGAGATATCGGCGATCAGTGCTTCGAGGGTGGCGGCGACATAGGCGTCGCCTGAAGTCTGCGAACCGGTGACAGCGCGTGAAAAACGCCGCAGGTAGGGCAGATGCGGTGCGATCCGCGTGGACAAGGACATAGACGAAAACTCCCAGGTGACGCTTGTTGTACTGTACCTCACGAAGGCCCAAAACGTCGTTTGACGATAAAAGTTCCAAAGCGGCGGAACTTTTCTCAAGCTTGAGGCATTGGGGCTCCGAACAACGCGACAAATCAGGACTGAACGGTCGACTAGGGAATGAAAAAGGATAGTTTGGTGACGCAGCAACGTGTGCGCATGCAGGCGGGGCGGGCGGAAGATGGTCTCGGTCCGACATCGGATATCGGGTCTCGTCTACGTGCCCTCTATGGAGCGGTTCAGGACGAAGGCGTCCCTGACCAGCTTCTAGACCTGCTCGAAAAGCTCGACAGTGCCGAAAAGGCGCAGAGCGGCAAGTCGTCCGATCGCGGTGGGGAGTAACGGCATGAGTGCCGAGGGTACTTCCTTCAAACGCGAGATGCTTGCGACCCTGCCGAGCTTGCGGGCTTTTGCCGTGTCCTTGACCGGAAAGCACGACAAGGCGGACGATCTGGTGCAGGACACTGTCATGAAAGCGTGGGCCAAGCAGTCCAGCTTCGAGATGGGGACCAATATCAAGGCCTGGCTCTTCACCATCCTGCGCAATGAATTCTACAGCCAGATGCGCAAGCGCGGTCGCGAGGTGCAGGACAGTGACGGCGCCTTTACCGAGCGGCTTTCAGTGCATCCTTCCCAATATGGTTCGATGGACCTGGAAGACTTCAAGGCGGCCCTGTCGAAACTGCCTGACGATCAGCGCGAGGCCATCATCCTGATCGGCGCATCCGGTTTTTCCTATGAGGAAGCCGCTACGATCTGTGACTGTGCCGTGGGCACCATGAAGAGCCGGGTCAGCCGCGCTCGCACCCGGCTGACGGAACTCCTCAAGATCAGTGGCGAGTCCGATTATGGCCCGGATGCGGTTTCAGCGCAGGTGACGTCAGGCAATCACGGGTTCTGACCCAGACGCGCCCGAATGGCCTGGGCCAGTTCAGCGTCGGGAACTGGTTTGAGCAGAATGGGGGTGTCGGGTAATTCCGGCACCCCTTGTGACTGGATGCTGTCGGCACTCAGTCCAATCACGGCAACGCCGCCCTGGGACAATTGGCGGGCGAATTCGATGAGGCCGATCTTGTCGGCCTCGATCTCGACGATGGCCAATGCGGCCTTCTGCCAATCCTGCAGCTGGGCATTGGCTTCGTCGGGGTTGCGCGCCAGGACGACTTTCCCGGCTCCCAAGGATTGCAGCACGCCCTGTATCCCCAGCGCGATGATAAATTCGGTCTCGACCACGAGAACCGTTCGGCCGTTCAGCATGAGGACGCTTTCTGTTTGTGCAAACTCCCCTGATCGGCCCTTGCGACGCTGCTGTCATTTAACTTTGACATGTCGGGAACGCACTTCGCTCGTTGGACGTTTGGTTCTCCAGCCTCAAAAGCGTCAGGTATTCAATTGAGTCTGGTCCTTCCATCATCGGGGCGGCGTGTGCCCTGCGAGCAATGCCCGCTACGCGCATTACCGTCGTTTCGAGATTTCTCCGCGAGTGAGCTGAAGTTCGTTTCCAGTTTCAAGACCGGTGAAATGACCGCTGAATCGGGCGCAGTGATCCTCTCCGAGGGCGCCCATAGTGCCCATCTTTTTACACTGCTCTCGGGCTGGGCTTTTCGTTTCAAGATGCTGGATGACGGCCGCCGGCAGATTTTGAACTATGTGCTGCCCGGTGATCTGGTGGGCCTGCAGGGTTCGGTGATTGGCGAAATGGAGCATTCGGTCGAGGCGCTGTCTCCCCTCGTGCTCTGTGTCTTCCAGCGTGACCGGCTCGATGAACTGTTTCGCAATCATCCCGGCCTGGCGTTCGACGTGACCTGGCTGGCGGCGCGCGAGGAGCGCATGCTGGACGATCATCTGCTTAGCCTTGGGCGGCGTACCGCGCTGGAACGGGCGGCCTATCTCCTGGCATTCCTGCATGAGCGGGCGCTTGCCGTAGGCCTTGGTGGAAAGCAGGCGTCAGTCTCCATTCCCCTCACCCAGCAACATGTCGCCGATACGCTGGGCCTGTCCATCGTTCACACCAACAAGACATTGCGCAAGCTGACAAATAAGGGTCTCATCCGCTGGCTTGGACGCAGCTGCGAGGTGCTCGATGCCGAGGGGCTGGCTCAGATTGCCGGCTGGGAAGGGCTGGGTGAACCTGTCCGTCCCTTGATCTAGTCAGATTGGCCTCAATGCTGCCATTGCCACCAAGCATTGCTCGGACCAGCGGTCGATTCCGCAGGAGCAGGAGATGAGCGTTTTGGCTGACCGGCCCAGAAGCGTCGATGGACCGCATCTTGCCCGACCGGGAACGAGACGGCTTGCCGTCTGGGTGTCGCTGGGTCTGGTCTGCCTGGCGGCCATGGCAGCGCTGATGCTGATGCAGGGCATTGACCGGCAGCTTCGCGACATAGCGGAAACCTATGCGGTGCGCATTGCCGCCCGGGAATTGACGCATGCGCTGAGCCAGGCCGAGGCCAGCCAACGCGGTTACCTGCTCACCGCCGATCCACAGTTCTTGCAGCCGTATCGCGAGGCGGTGTCCAGCCTGGATCGCCGCGTTGCTGCACTGATGGAAATGACGGCGGACGATCCCGGGCAGAGCGCGCGCGTTGCCAGCATCACCGGGGACATTTCCAACAAGATGGCGGAGATGAACCGCACGGTGGAACTGGTGTCGACGCGCCGGAACGAGGAAGCCCAGACCCTGACCGAGACCGGCATGGGTGCCCGCTTGATGGCCGAAGTCAGCGCTACGCTGGAGGACTTCATCGCGGAGGAAGACATCAAGCTGGCAGACCGCAATCGCCAGATCGACCAGACCCGCACGGGGTTGGTTGCCGCTCTGATCGCGGCGCTGGCCGCCGCCGCCATCCTGGCCTATGCGCTGCTGATGCGCACCCAGAAGCAGGTCAGCGTGCTGGCACAACGCCATCGTGGATTGCTGAGCCAGAACGAGGCTCTGGAAGAGGAAGTAGCCGAGCGGACGCGCGATATCGAGGAGGCACGCGCTCACGCCGAGCGGGAGCGGCAGCGCGTCGAAGCCCTTCTGCAGGACACCAATCACCGTATCGGCAATTCGCTGGCGACCGTTTCCTCGCTGCTGGCCCTGCAGGTCATGCGGACCCAGTCGGAAGATGTGCGCGCCGCGCTTGAGGCGGCCCGCTTGCGGGTGCATGCGGTGGCTTCGGCCCATCGCCGCCTGCGGCTGGGCGACGATCTGGAAACGGCCAGTGCAGACGAGTTCCTGACAGCCGTTCTGGAAGACCTCGCCGAGACCCAGACCGATGGCGGGCGGATCGAGGTGAGCGGCATGCTTTCGCCCATCGAGGTCAGTGCGCGCGATGCCACGACCCTGGGTATCCTGGTGGGCGAACTGGTGACCAATGCCCTCAAATATGCCTTTCCCGACGAGCGCTGCGGCACAATAACGGTCGTCCTGGCGCGCGATGAAGATGATGGTGTGCCGGTGCTGAGCGTATGGGACAACGGCGTTGGCATGCCGCAGGGCGCTGAAACGGAAACCGGGCTGGGCTCGGTTATCGTCAAGCAGCTTTCCGGGCAATTTGGGGGCGAGCCGCACTATGCCGAGGCCGACGGCGGCGGCCTGAAGGTCACGGTTCGGCTTCCCGAACTGGGCGGCAACAAGACTGCAGAAAAGGATGACATTGCTTGAAGATCAGGGCCATTTTGAACAAGGACGGCGGGACCCTGAGGACCATGGATCTCGACGCGCTGTGCGTCACGGCCACGGGTGTGTTCGCGGAGCAGGGGCACAAGCTGGACTGCACGATTGTGGCTGGCAAGGATGTGGCGGCCGCTCTTGAAGCCGCGGCGGAAGACCCGGAGATCGATGCCATTATCGCCGGAGGCGGAGACGGCACGATTTCAACGGCGGCGGCCATTGCCTTTCGGCATGACAAGCCGCTTGGCGTCCTGCCGGCAGGCACGATGAACCTGTTTGCACGCGCCCTGGGCATGCCGCCCGAACTTGATCGCGCCCTCATGGCCATCGCTCAAGGGGAAGTTTCGCGCATTGATATCGCCACGGCGAATGGCCGGCCCTTCGTGCACCAGTTCGGGGTCGGCATTCATGCCCGTCTGGTACGCATCCGCAATGGCATGGCCTATCGCAGTCGGGTCGGCAAGATGCTGGCCAGCCTGCGCGCCATCTTCAGCGCCGCGATCAATCCACCCCGGTTCGAGGTCGAGTTGCACACCGAAAAGGGCGATCGCACCATGACGGCAACGGGGGTGGCGGTGTCGAACAACCCGCTCGATGACAGCCCGGTGCCGATTGCCGAGACGCTTGATGCAGGGTGTTTGGGCGTTTACGTGGCCCGCAGCGTGTCGACCAATGAATTGCTTAGCCTTGTGCTCGATGTCATGACCGGGCGCTGGCGTGCCAACCCTGCGGTCAGCGAGACTGAGGTGCGCGATTTGGTGCTGCATTTCCCCAAGCGCAAGGGCGGCACCCATGCGGTTGTCGATGGGGAACTGATCGATCTGGAGACGCGTGTATCGCTCGAGCTGCACCCGCTGGCCCTGCCGGTGATCCGCCCGGCCAGGGAAATGCGGGCCAATGGCCGCTGACGCCTCCTCCTGCGTCAGCCCTCGTCTTCGTCCTTGCCGTCGCGCAGCAGGGCGAGTGCCGCAATAGCTGCAATTGGAACGCCCAGCCGCAGCACGCCGGGGGATTTGGCCAGGAGCGGCAATGCGGTAATGGTGGCGGTGGTCAGCAGCGCACCGGTCTCATTTGCGCGCCGGCGCTCGGCCAGCCTCTGCCGGCGTCGGCTGCGGGCGATCAGCGAGCCGAGATAGACAAGCAGGGCTAGGCCAAGAAAGCCCCCGGCCAGAATCAGGGCGGCCACGATCGCGCCGACCATGTCGGCCAGCGCCATGAAGCCTGCGGCGATCAGAAAGCCGGTGGCGATGGCGCAGCAGAGGCCGATCAGGGACCAGACCAATGCCGCGGATCTGACCTTGGACACCAGCCCTTCGACTTCCAGCCCCAGGAGGGATGCAAGCGGGGAGAGCAGTCCCATGCCTAGTGCCGGGTCAGCAGGGCGAACACGAATCCTATGCCCGCGGCGGCGGCCACCGCGGTCAGAGGCTTTTCGCGGATGGTGTCCTTGAGCTGCTTTTCGGCATGATCGAACTGGCCCTGCGCTTCATTGAGCATCTCCTGGCCGCGCTGCTGCAGATGCTTCACCTCTGTGGTGGCAAGCGCACGCGCCTCGCCGACCTTCTCGCCGGACAGCTTGCCCAGGGTTTCGGTGATGGCCTTGATATCGTTTTGCAACTGGGCGATCTGCGCCTCGAGCTCCTGTTCGCGGGTCTCGGTTTTGGCACTGCTGGATTTGCGGCGGGACGGGGCCATGTCGGAAGTCGTAGCCATTGGACGCTCCTTGTCGTGTTGCCGGAACAACGCCGGTCAATGGACGGGGTTCCGTTGTGTCGGGGGAGAAAAAAAGAAGCCCCGACAGGCCCATGGCGTGTCGGGGCAAAAGGGGCGGATCGAAAGGGGGGCGACCGTCGATCCGCGCAGGGCACAATCCTTTTGAAGGAAACCAGAGGGACCTGGCGTGCCCGTTTCAGGTGATGTGGCGGTATCTGTCAGATGCGGCCCATGAGTACCAGGATCACCACAACGATCAGGATCACGCCCAGAATGCCTGAGGGGAAATAGCCGAAGCCTCGCGAGTAACCCCAAGTCGGCAGGGCGCCGATCAGCAGCAGAATGAGAATGATGAGAAGTATCGTACCCATGGAAACCCTCCGGGTTGTTTTCTTGTTGGCTGGTTTGCCGTCTCGACCCTAGAGCAGGGCAACCAGCAGCGCTGTGGCGGTGGCCAGGATGAGGGTAGCGGGCAGCAGCGCCATGGCCACTTCGGCAAAGCGCGGCTGATGATCGAGCAGATCGTCGTTCCAGGTGGCTGCGGTGACCCGGCTGGTGCCAGCATGGGTTCTCAACGGGGACTGGTTCATTGTCGCTCTCCTGCGGTCCGGATTGGCCGGGCCTTTCCTGGCGGGACCGTCAGGCCCGCGTGCCAAGAAAACGAGGCGATGCTGAATTTGGTTCCGCTGCTGCGCTATTCGACGCGCAACACGTCGACCGATTGCTTGGTTTCGTGCGAACCGTGGGTGCGCAGCACGCCGACAATGGGAGATATGTCCGAGTAGTCGCGCCCATGGCCGATCGAAATATGGTCGGGACCGGCGATCATGGCATTGGTGGGGTCGAACTCGACCCAGCCCAGATGCTGGCCACACCAGGCCCGCACCCAGGCATGCATGGCGTCGGCCCCTTCCAGTCGCGGCTGGCCCTCTGGCGGGTTGGTGCGCAGGAAGCCCGAAACATAGCCGGCCGGAACGCCGATGCCGCGCAGCCCCGAAATCATCACATGCGCGAAATCCTGGCACACGCCCTTTTTCAACCCGAAGGCTTCGGCGGGGCGTGTTTCGACATCGGTCGCCTTGGGATCATATTCAAAGTCCCGGTGGATGGCCATGCAGAGCGCCGTCACAACGCCCAGCGTGGTTGCCTCGCCGGTCGTGACCTGGCGCACATAGTCAGTGATGGCCGGGATGATCTGCACCCGGGACGAGGCGGCCAGGAAGTGCTGGGGGCTGGTGGGCGCCACGGACCAGTATTGCCCCACTTCCCGGCCGAGTTGGTCGAGCGGAGGCGAGAAATCTGCGGGCGGGGAGAACTCTTCGACCTGTACACGGGCGCTCAGGCGGATGGCGAGCTTGTCGTGCGGTTCGGTCATGGTGATGGCGGTGACCGAATTGCCGAAGAAATCGAGAAAGCCACTCTGCCGGGATGGTGCTGGGTCGACCGCCAGCGAGGAGGCGATGACGCGCTGCAGGCCGGGCACGTTGGCGGGCGCCACGCGAATATGGTGCCGCCCGCCATGCACGGGTGCGTCATAGTCATATTCGAGCGTCAGCCGGATATCGTAGAGCATGGCCGCGCCCCCTTATGTGAAATAGGCCGCAGCGATCAGGCCGGACAACAGGCCGATTTCGCCCGCCAGGCGGTCGAGCCGCTCTGGCGTCATGTCGCTGGCTTCGGCAATCACCAGGCCGGTATGAATCTCCAGCGCCAGCTTGGCGGCAGGAGATAGCTGTTCGTCATCAATACCGCCGGGCAGGGCCTCGATCTGGTTGCGCAGTTCTGCCAGCTGGAACAGCACCGATCGCGGATTGAGCGGATCGAGTACCAGGAGGTCGATAGCACTTTGCGCTCCGGCGGTAACCGAGTAGCGGCGGCGATGCGACATGACGCTGTCGCCGATTTCGAGCAGCATTTCCACTGAGCCGTCCGGCGCCTCCGGCGCCGTCAGCCAGGCCGTCACCCGCGCGATCTGGATGGCGCGTTCCAGCCGCCGGCCCAGTTCCAGAAAGCGCCAGCCGGCAAAGCGGTACATGTTCTCATGCACAAGGCCCGAGAAGCCCGCGAGCTTCCGCAAGAGAACGGTCATGGCCCGCGTGGCGTCGTCGCCGGTGCTGATGCGCGCCGCAAAGCGCTGTGCAGTTTTTTGCAGATCATTGAGCGCCAGCCAGCCATCGGGCGAGAAGCGGTCACGGATCTGCCCGGCGCTGTGCACCGCGCTGTCGATGGAGGCCAGCAGGCCTTGTGGCATGGCCTCGGTGGCATCGACATCCACCGTCTCGAGATAGGCCGCGCAATGGGTGAGGATCGGCAATTCGGGCCGGGAGAGTTCCGCCAGGCGGGCATTGTAGGCGCGCAGGATGCGCACGGTGGCTTCGCAGCGCTCGGCATAGCGGCCCAGCCAGATCAGATTGTCCGCGGCGCGACTGGGCAGGTTGCCGGGGGCGTTGCGGACCAGCTTTTCCCCTTCCCTGGGCAGCAGGGATATCTGCTCTACCGGCTGCGAGGACAAGACCCAGACGTCGGCTGCCTGGCCGCCGCGCTGCATGGCCAGGGCCGTGGTGTCGGTGGTCGAGCCGACACGGGCAAAGCCGCCCGGCATAATGGTCCAGCCCTGGTCGGTGCGGGCGGCGTAGACGCGCAGCGTGATGGGCCGCGGTTCGAGCTTGCCATCGGCATAAACGGGGGCGGTCGAAAGGCGCACCGGTTCCTGCCCGACATAGGCGCGGCCATCGGCGGCAATAAGATCCTTGAGATGGGCCTTCTGTTCAGCGGTCATGCCGGCCCCAAGCGCGGTACCACGCAAATCATCGAAGGGCAGTTGCGTGGAGAAGGCCGGACCGATCATGAGCTGATCAAAATTGTCGAGCACGAATTCGCGCTCAGCGCCCTGGCCGCACCACCAGGTGGCGATTTCAGGAAGCTCCAGCCCGGTGCCGAGCAGGTGCTTGCACAGGCGCGGCATGAAGGCGGCCAGCGCGCGCGTCTCCATGATGCCGGTGCCCAGCGCATTGATCATGGAGATCGATCCCGATCGGAGGGCTTCGACCATGCCGGGCGTGCCTATGTGGCTGTCGTAGCGCAGCTCGAGCGGGTCGGCGAAGCTGGCATCGAGCCGGCGCCAGAGCACGCTGACCGGCTTGAGGCCGGCCACGGTACGCACCATGACCTGGCCATCCTCGACCACAAGATCCTCGCCCTCGAGCAGCATCAAACCGAGATAGCGGGCTATATAGGCGTGTTCGAAATAGGTTTCGTTGAGCTGGCCGGGGGTGAGAATGCCGACGCGCCCGCCATCGCGGCGGGCCTGGTCGAAGAGCGTATCGCGGAAGGCCCGGAAGAAGCCCGCCAGGCGGTGAATATTGAGCGAGGCGTATATTTCGCTCAGCGCGCGCGTGGTAGCGACGCGATTTTCCAGCGCAAAGCCGGCGCCGGATGGCGCTTGCGTCCGATCGCCCAGCACCCACCAAGCGCCGTCAGGGCCGCGACCCAGCTCAAAGGCGCAGAAGTGCAGGTAATGCCCGCTGACCGGCTGCACACCCACCATTGGTCGCAGGAACTCGCTGTTCTGGGCGATCAGTTCGGGAGGGAGCAGGCCCTCCTGCACCAGCGTGTTATTCCCATAGATGTCGGCCACAATCCGTTCGAGCAACTCGGCGCGCTGCGTCAGCCCGCTCGAAATCTGCAACCAGTCGGCTTCATCGATCAGCAGCGGGATATGGGCGAGCGGCCAGGCCCGTTCCTTGCCTTCCGCCCCGTCATATTTGCGGTAGAAAACCCCGGCATCGCGCAAGTACTGGTCGGCACGCTCGACCCGTGCGGCCAGCTCGGACGGGCCCAGCGCATCGAAGGCGGCCATGAGCTTATCCCAGCCGGGCCGAATGGCACCGGACGGGTCGATCATCTCGTCCGGCACGCCGGGCAGCAGGCGGTAGTCAGCAATAATGCTGGGGCCGGCCGGGGGCTTGCCGCGGGTCTGCTGATTCCGCGAACTCATAGACTACGTGAACCGCGCCGGTCGCCTGAGGTCAAGCGTCAACGGGAACTCATCCGCAGGCTTTTCCGGGCGCAGGGGGTAGCCGCCTGGCGTGTAGTTGTGTGGCACGAAGCGGGCGAGACGACGGGCTTCGGCCTCATTGCCATTGACCGGGAAGGTTTCGTAATTGCGGCCGCCGGGATGGGCGACGTGATAGGTGCAACCGCCAATAGCCCGACCGGTCCAGTTGTCATAAATGTCAAAGACCAGCGGCGCGTGCACGGGCATGACCGGATGCATGCCCGAAGCGGGCTGCCAGGCCTTGAAGCGCACGCCGGCAACCGACTGGCCATTGCTGCCCGCAGGCTTGAGGGGCACCGGACGCTGGTTGCAGGTTACGGTGTAGCGTGCGGGATTGTCGGTTTCGAGACGTACCTGCAGCCGCTCCACCGAGGAATCGACGAACCGCACCGTGCCCCCGATGGCGCCCTGTTCGCCCATCACATGCCAGGGTTCGAGCGCCTGGCGCAGCTCCAGCTTGACCCCGTCGGCCTCCACCTCGCCACAGAAGGGGAAGCGGAATTCAAGTTGGGCGGCAAACCATTCCGGTTCGAAATCGAAACCATGCTGGCGCAAGTCCTCCAGCACGCCGAGAAAGTCCTGCCAGACGAAGCTGGAGAGCATGAAGCGATCGTGCAGGCTGGTGCCCCAGCGCGTGAAGTCACCCTGCAGCGGGTTTGCCCAGTAACGCGCGATCAGCGCGCGGATCAGCAATTGCTGGGCAAGGCTCATGCGCGCATTGGGCGGCATTTCAAAGCCGCGGAACTCCACCAGCCCCAGCCGTCCGGTGGGGCCATCGGGGGAGTAAAGCTTGTCGATGCAGATTTCGGCGCGGTGCGTATTGCCGGTGACATCGACCAGCAGATTGCGGAACAGGCGGTCGGTCAGCCAGGGCAGGGGCGGTTCACCCTGTCCAGGTGCGGGCACCTGCGCCAGGGCAATCTCCAGCTCATAAAGACTGTCGTGCCGCGCCTCGTCGAGACGTGGGGCCTGGCTGGTCGGGCCGATGAACAGGCCGGAAAACAGATAGCTCATGGAAGGATGCCGCTGCCAATGCAGCACCAGCGACTTGAGCAGGTCCGGCCGCCTGAGGAACGGGCTGTCGTTGGGCGTAGCGCCGCCGACAACAACATGGTTGCCGCCGCCGGTGCCCACGTGTTTGCCATCGATCATGAACTTGTCGGCGCCCAGGCGACACTGCCGTGCCTCTTCATAGACCGCTTCGGTCGTGGCCACGCATTCATCCCAGTTCGACGCGGGGTGGATATTGACCTCGATAACGCCCGGATCGGGCGCGACGCGAATGACGTTGAGGCGTGGATCATGCGGCGGGGCATAGCCTTCCACATGCACCGGCTTGCCGATCTGCCGGGCCGCCGCTTCGGTTGCCTCGATCAGTTCCAGATAGTCTTCCAGTGCCGAGACGGGCGGCAGGAAGACACACAGCCGTCCTTCACGGACTTCCACGGTCAGCGCCGTGCGCACGTTGGAGTCGATTTCGTCCAGCACCTGCTCGTTGCGATTCTGCGTCTCGGTGCTGGCGGTGAAGCTTGCCGCTGTCTGCTGCCGAACATCGGCGGGCGCAGCCGAGGCGGCGGCCAATATGGTGCCGGGCTCGGGCAACGGGCCGCGCGGAATGCCGGGGTCCATCGGCACCACATGAGGATAGCTGGTGGCGCTCAGGTGGCGCAGGCTCGAAAGCGGCAGGCGATAGCCAGCGGCGCTGTCCCCAGGCGCCAGATAGAGCTTGCCGCGCCGCGTCTTCCATTGTTCGGTGATCCAGCGGCGTCCCGTCGCGGCCGCGTTCCAGCGCTGAATGGGCAGCACATAGCCGGTGGGATTGGTCAGGCCCCGATTGAACACCGTGGCGATGCGGGCACGTTCTTCGGGATCGGATAACTTGGAATTTGCCGGATCGACATTGTCAGGAAGCCTGGCTTCCTTGAGAATCCATTCGCCCGGATCCTCATAGGCCGGCAGGACCGTGTCGCCCGCCAGGCCGAGATTATTGGCGATAGCGCGGTTCAGCGCCTCTGCATGGGCACTGGTCACGTCATATGTCGCCCCTTCCTGGGCGATCAGCTTTTCATCCTGCCAGACCGGCTTGCCGTCGACACGCCAATAGAGCGAAAAGGTCCAGCGCGGCAGGGTCTCCCCCGGATACCACTTGCCCTGGCCGTGATGCAGCATGCCATTGGGCGCAAAGCGGTTGCGCAGGCGGCGAACCAGTTGGTCGGCCAGGCGCCGCTTGGTGGGGCCGACCGCGCCGGCATTCCACTCATCGGCCTCGAAATCGTCGATGGAAACGAAAGTGGGCTCGCCCCCATGGTGAGGCGAACATCCTGCTCAACGAGCGTTTCGTCGACCTGCTTGCCCAGGGCGTTGAGTCGCTCCCAGCTCTCATCGGAAAACGGCTTGGTGATGCGCGGGTGCTCGGCGACCCGGGTCACCCGCATGTCGAAGGCGAAATCGACCTCCGCATAGGAGGCGAAACCCGAAATCGGCGCGGCATTGCGATAATGCGGCGTAGCCGCCAGCGGCACATGGCTCTCGCCGGTCAAGAGGCCCGAAGTCGGGTCAAGGCCGATCCAGCCGGCGCCGGGCAGATAGACTTCGCACCAGGCGTGCAGGTCGGTGAAATCGTGGTCGGTGCCCGCCGGGCCATCGAGCGAGACCAGATCGGGTTTGAGTTGGATGAGGTAACCGGACACAAATCGTGCGGCAAAGCCCAGATAGCGCAGAATATTGACCAGCAGCCAGCTTGAGTCCCGGCACGACCCCTTGCCATTGCCCAGGGTTTCCTCTGGCGTCCAGACGCCGGGTTCCATGCGCACAATATAGCTGATGGTCTGCTGCAGGCGCGCGTTCAGCTCGGTGACGAAGGTGACGGTGTTTTTCGGGCTCTTGTCGAGTCCGTCGAGGAATTGCTGCAGCAGCGGCCCAGCCGGCTCGGCCTGGCTGTAGATCGAAAGGTCCGCCCGCAAATCCTCGGGGTAGTCGAAGGGCCAGGTTTCCGCGCTCTCCTCGACGAAAAAGTCGAACGGATTATAGACCGTCATGTCGGCAACCAGATCGACCTCGATCTTGAGTTCGGTCACTGGCTCGGGAAACACGAAGCGTGTCTGGAAATTGCCATAGGGGTCCTGCTGTACATTGACGAAGTGCAGCTCGGGGGTCACCCGCAGAGAATGGCCGAGCACCTTGGTGCGCGAATGCGGCGCGGGCTGCAAACGGATGATCTGCGGGTGCAGGACCACCGGCCGGTCATATTTGTAATGGGTCAGATGATAGATGGCGGCTTTGATCGACATGCAGCTATTGTCGCTCGCTCTAAGGCCACAGAATAAGGCTTCCCGGTAAAGAGCTTAGCGGGGATTGCGGTGCATGGATAGGCGGCGCATGCGCCGTCGGGCTGGTTCGTTGCAGCCCCCAAAGGTATTGGCCGGGGCTATACCAACCCGTCGATCACCTGACGCTGTTTGAGCATTTCAAGGAAAATGCGGTAGTCGCGGTCGAACTGCGCCCGCGCTTCGGCCCTGGGTGCGCGGGCGGTGCCGCCCTGCTGCATCGCCAGGCATGCCTGGTCCAGGCTGGGATAGAGCCCGGCGGCATTAGCGGCGACCATGGCCATGCCGAGCAGGGTCGCATCCGGCGTCGAGGGTTCCACCACGGTGCAGCCGGTTGCATCGGCATAAAGCTCCATCAGCAGAGGATTGCGGGTGTGGCCGCCAGTGATGTGCAGCGTGTCGATGGCATAGCCCTTGGTGTTGAGGGTATCGAGAATATGCCGCACCCCGAGCGCAATGGAGACACAGCTGCGCCAATAGAGGCGGCAGAGGCTGTCGAAATCGCTGTCCAGTGTCAGGCCGGAAATTACCCCCAGTGCCGATGGGTCGCCCAGGGGGGAGCGATTGCCGTGAAAGTCGGGCAGCACATGCAGACGGCTGGCCAGGTTGAGCCCCTCGCTCTGGCGCAGCTCCATCACCCGGTTGCAGATGGCCATATGCTTGTCGCGCGTCGGTTCGCCCCCGGCGCTGTGCCAGGCGATAATGTGGTCCAGTAGGGCACCTGTGGCCGACTGTCCGCCTTCATTGAGCCAGACGCCGGGCAGTACGGCGCCGTAATATGGGCCCCAGACACCCGAGGTCGGCCGGTCTTCGGCTGAAAGCGCCATGACACAGCTTGATGTTCCGGCGATCAGGGCAAGGTGGCGGTCGATGGTGTCGACATCGGCGGTGAAGGCGCCGAGCACCCCCAGTGCTCCGGCATGGGCGTCAATCAATCCGGCACCGACGCGACAGGCTGTGGTCAGGCCGAGCTGGTCTGCGGCCTGGGTCGTCAGCGGTCCGAGATCGGCCCCCACCGGGCTGGCCTTTTGCGGCAGGGCGGCCTTTTCGATCAGGTCGTCCAGGCCCACGCGCGCCAGAAAGTCATGCCGCCAGCTTTGTGTATCATGGCCGAGATAGGTCCATTTGCAGGTCAGGGTCGATTGTGAGCGGGCCAGCGAGCCTGTGGCCCGCCAGGAGAGGAAATCGGCCAGGTCGAACATCTGCCCGGCGCGGGCCCAGCTCTGCGGCAGGTGCCGCTTGAGCCACATCAGCTTGGGCACTTCCATCTCCGGCGACATGACGCCACCGGCAAAATGCAGCACCTCATGGCCGGTGCGGGTGCATTCGTCGGCTTCTTCCAGCGCACGATGGTCGAGCCAGACAATGGTGTCCCAGCGGTCCTCGCCATCACGCGAGACGGTGACCGGGGCGCCAGAAGCGTCGCGCACCACCAGGGAGCAGGTCGCGTCAAAGGCGATGCCGGAGACGTCCGCAGGCTGTGCGCTGGCGATGTCCATCGCGCCACGCACCGCTTCGCAAACTGCCTGCCAAATCTGGCTGCTGTCATGCTCGGCGAAGTTGGCGTCTGTGCGCCGCATCAGGATGGGCACTTCGTGCCGGCCAAGAAACTGGCCGCCATGCGTGAAGACGCCGGCCCGGGCGCTGCCGGTTCCCACATCCACACCCACCAGCAGATCCTGCGACACGCCGCCCTCTTATGTTCGGTCCGGGCGGACCATAGCGAATGGGATTGAGGGCGACTAGAGGGCGACGCGTGGGGTCAATGGCGGAGGCAAAAACTAGTGCTGGTCCGCCAGATAGCCTTCAAGCGTCCGGGCCGTCCCCTGCGTCCACAGGGAATGAAGCGCCTTGGTGAAGGCGGCGATGAAGTCCGGCGCCTTGGCAAGGTCACCATAGATATCGGCCATTTCAAGCCAGGCCTTGGGATTGTCTTTCGCCTTGATCGCCTGGGCGTTGAGGCGTTCCCAGTTCGGGTCGTTGGGCTCGATCACCGCACCGCTATCGGTGGTACCGAAGCAATAGCGGCACCATAGGGCCGAGACGAGCGCCAGACCGGTCACGCTCTGGCCATCGCGGATGCGGTCGAGCGCCGAGGGGATGATGAATTTGGGCTGCCGGTTCGAGCCGTCCAGTGCCAGGCGACGCACGGTGTCGCCGATCTTGGGATTGGCAAAGCGCCGTTCACAGAGGGCGAAATAGTCATCGAGATTGGTGTCGGGCACGGGCGGTACGACGGGAATGATTTCGTCGGCCTCCACCTTCTTGAGAAAGGCCGAGACCAGCGGATGCTCCATGGCCTCATGCACGAAATGGATGTCGAGCAGACCCGCTGGATAGGCAATGGTGGCATGGCCGCCATTGAGGATGCGAATCTTCATGTGCTCATAGGGCGCCACGTCGGGCACGAACTGCACGCCGACCTTTTCCAGCGCCGGGCGTCCGGCGGGGAAATTGTCTTCCAGCACCCATTGCTTGAAGCTTTCGCAGAAGACTGGCCATGCATCATCAATGCCGAAGTTGTCGGCCAGAAGGGTCTTTTCGCGGTCCGAGGTGGCGGGAGTGATGCGGTCCACCATGCCATTGGGGAAGGCGACTTCAGCTTTGACCCATTCGGCCAGTTCCGGATGGATCAGTGCGGCCAGACCGGCCACGGCGTTTTCGGTAACATGGCCATTGCCCGGAATATTGTCGCAGCTCATCACCGTGAAGGGCGCGATGCCGGCCTCGCGACGGCGGACGAGCCCGGCAAGGATCAGTCCGAATGCGGTCTTCGGCGCGTCGAAATGGGCCGCGTCCCAGGCGATATCGGGATGGGTCGGGTCGAACTTTTGTGAGGCCGGATCGATGTAATAGCCGCCCTCGGTAATGGTCAGTGAGACGATGCGAATGGCGGGGTCGGCCAGTCTGGCAATGACGGCTGCGCTGTCGCCGGGCGGCAGGTAGTCGATCATGGCGCCGGTGACGTGCGCGGCGCTATTGTCCGCTTCCTGCTCGACGACGGTGGTCAGCCAATCCTGGCCCATCAGCTTTTGCCGCATAGCCTCATCAGCGGCCCGCACGCCAGCGCCCACCAGTGCCCAGTCGTGCCCCTCACCCAGGTTGAACAGGGCATCGAGATAGACGGCTTGATGCGCGCGATGAAAATTGCCCACGCCGAAATGTACGATGCCGGCACTGAGCTCGGCGCGGTCATAAGCCGGGGTGGCAGCGGAGTTGATCGCTGGAAGCGCTGCTGCGGAAAGCCTGGTGGTCATGGTCGTGGCCTTAGATCGCCTTGCCCGCCGCATCAAAGCGGTAGATGCGGTTGGCATCGGGCGTGAGATAGACCTTGTCGCCGTGGCTGAAGGTCTGGTCGCCATCGGTGCGGACCGTGAGCAGGCCAAAATCGCTTTCGACATGGAGGAATGTATCCGAACCCAGCTGTTCGGCCACGCTGACAGTGCCGGCCCAGGCGCCCGCGCTGGTTGTGGTGGACAGGGAAAAATGCTCGGGCCGCACGCCGATGGAATGGGCCTTGTGTTTGTCGGCTTCGGCACCGTCGATGAAGTTCATCTTGGGCGAGCCGATAAAGCCGGCCACGAAGCGGTTGGCGGGCTTTTTGTAGAGTTCGAGTGGCGAACCGAACTGTTCCACATTGCCGGCGTTCAGCACCACGATGCGGTCGGCCATGGTCATGGCCTCCACCTGGTCATGGGTCACATAGATCATGGTGGTCTTGAGTTGCTGGTGCAGCTCGGTAATCTCGAGCCGCATGTTGACGCGCAGGGCGGCATCAAGGTTCGAGAGCGGTTCGTCGAACAGGAACGCCTTGGGTTCGCGCACAATGGCGCGGCCAATGGCGACGCGTTGGCGCTGGCCACCAGACAGGGCGCGCGGGCGACGGTCCAGATAAGAGCCGAGGTTCAGCGTGCGCGCAGCATATTCCACCTTCTGGTCGATCACGGCCTGCGGTGTCTTGGCCATCTTCAATGGGAAGGCGATGTTGTCGCGCACGCTCATATGCGGATAGAGCGCATAGGACTGGAACACCATGGCCAGCCCCCGGCGCGCCGGCGGGGCGCCGGTGACGTCCTCGCCATCGAGCTTGATATGACCCGAGGTGGTGTCCTCAAGCCCCGCGATCAGGCGCAGCAGGGTGGACTTGCCGCAACCTGAAGGGCCGACAAAGACCACGAATTCGCCGTCTTTGATCTCGAGCGAAATGTCCGGGATGATTTCAACTTCGCCGAAGGACTTGTTGACGTGTTCGAGGGTAATCGAGCCCATGATTGTAGTCCTTTACTTGACGGCGCCGAAGGTGAGGCCACGGACGAGCTGCTTCTGGCTGAACCAGCCCAGCAGCAGGATTGGTGCAATGGCCAAGAGGGACGCGGCCGAGAGCTTGGCCAGGAACAGACCCTGCGGCGATGAGAACGACGAGATGAAGGCGGTCAGCGTGCCGGCGCGGCCCGAGGTCAGAGTGATGGTCCAGAAGGCTTCGTTCCAGGCCAGGATGACGTTGAGCAGCAGGGTCGAGGCAATGCCGGGGATGGCCATTGGCACCAGCACATGGACGATCTCGTTCCAGAGTTCGGCGCCGTCCATGCGGGCGGCCTCGAGGATGTCGACCGGGATTTCCTTGAAATAGGTGTAGAGCATCCAGATGATGATCGGCAGGTTGATCAGCGTCATGATAATGGTCAGGCCATGCACCGTGTCGAGCAGTCTGAGATCGCGGAAGATCAGGTAGATCGGGATCAGCACGCCGACAGCCGGCATCATCTTGGTGGAGAGCATCCACATCAGGATGTCCTTGGTGCGCTTGGTCGGGGCAAAGGCCATCGACCAGGCGGCTGGAATGGCGATGACAAGGCCGAGCAGGGTCGAACCGACCGACACCAGGATCGAGTTCCAAGCGTGCTTGATATAGTCCGAGCGGTCCTGCACATCGAAGAAATTGTCGAGCGTGAAGGTGAGTGGCAGGAAAGTGGGCGGGGCGGCGATGGCCTCGGCCTCGGTCTTGAAGGCGGTGACGATCGTCCACAGGATGGGCGAGAACAGCAGCAGGGCCACGGCCCATGCCAGGATTGTGAAGCCGGTCTTGGTCTGGACGGATACGTTGCGGGCCATGATCTCGTCTCCTTACGCGTCCAGGTTCTTGCCGACGGCGCGCATCAGGAAGATGGCGACGATATTGGCGATGATGACCGCGACCACGCCGCCGGCCGAACCGGCGCCGATGTCATTGCTCAGGATACCGGTGCGGAACACCAGGAAAGCGATATTGGTCGAGGCATAGCCCGGGCCGCCGCCGGTAGTGACGCGAATTTCCGCGAAAATGCCGAGCAGGAAAATGGTCTGGATCAGGATGACGATGGTGATCGCGCGGGCCATGTGCGGCAGGATGATATAGCGGAAGCGGTTGACCGCATTGGCACCATCCATTTCGGCGGCCTCGCGCTGCTCCTCGGAGAGCGATTGCAGCGCCGTGAGCAGGATCAGCGTGGCGAAGGGCAGCCATTGCCAGGCGACAATCACGATCACCGAAAACAGCGGGTATTGCGCGAACCAGTCCACCGGCTCAAGACCGAGCGCTTCGAACAAATGCCCCAGCATGCCATAGCCGGGATGCATGAAACCATTCTTCCAGATCAGCGCGGCCACCGGCGGCATGACGAAGAAGGGGGAGATGACCAGGATGCGCAAAATGCCCTGGCCCCAGATGGGCTGGTCGAGCAGCAGCGCCAGGAACGTGCCGCCGATCACGGTGATCAGCAGCACCCCGCCGACCAGCAGCAGGGTGTTGACCAGCGCCTGGGTGAAGCTGGGGTCGCCGATGACGTATTCATAGTTTCCCCAGCCGGCAAAGCCGGTCATCATCGGGTTGATCAGGCTGTAATTCTGGAACGAGAACCAGATGGTCATGGCCAGCGGCACGGCCATCCAGATCAGTAGCACGATGACGGCCGGTGCCATCATGGTGCGCGCCAGGGTGCGGGTTTGCCGGGTTGCCATGCAGTCCTCCCAGGGCCGATCAGGTCTGCCCGATTTTTCGGGTCCATCGGTCCTCATCGGATGGTCACGGAAGTGGCCATCGGATCAGGCCCGCCAGCAAGAAACAATGTCGAACTGCTGGGGACGGAGCCGTCCGGCGTCCTGAGGGGGACGAGTTTGCCGGGCGGCTCCCGTTCGGGACGCAGATGCAAGGGAGGACGAACTTACCGAGCATAGGGTCCGGAGGGGGCGGCCGGAGGAGAGGTTCCGGCCGCCTGAGGCTTTGGAGGAGCCTTATTGGATATAGCCGGCGCGGGTCATGTCGCGGGTGGTGGCGTCCTGGGCCTGGGCCAGGGCGTCATCAGCCGACATCTGTCCGGCAAGGGCTGCCGAGAACAGCTGGCCGACATTGGTGGCAATACCCGCGAATTCAGGAATAGCCACGAACTGCACGCCGACATAGGGCACGGGCTTGACCGAAGGCTGGTTCGGGTCGGCCGCATAAATCGAGCCCAGGGTCATGTCCGCAAAGGGCGCGGCCGCCTGGTAGTCAGGGTTCTCATAGAGCGAGACGCGCGTGCCCGGGGGCACATTGGCCCAGCCTTCTTCGGCGGCGACCATTTCGAGATAGTCCTTGGAGGTTGCCCAGCCGATGAACTGCTCGGCGGCATCGGCATTCTGCGAGCTTGCCGGGATGGCCAGCGACCAGGCCCAGAGCCAGTTGCCGCGCTTGCCCAGGCCCGTATCGGGCGCCAAGGCGAAGCCGACCTTGTCGGCCACGGTCGAGTCGTCGGGGTTGGTCACGAAGGAGGCCGCCACGGTGGCGTCGATCCACATGCCGCACTTGCCCTGCTGGAACAGGGTCAGATTCTCGTTGAAGCCGTTGGACGAGGCGCCCGAGGGGCCTGCATCGGCCATCAGCGAGAGATAGGTGTCCAGCGTTGCCTTCCATTCCGGGCTGTCAAACTGGGGCCGCCAGTTTTCGTCGAACCAGCGGGCACCAAAGGAGTTGGCCATGGCCGTCAGGAACGCCATGTTCTCGCCCCAGCCGGCCTTGCCGCGCAGGCAAATGCCGTTGATGTCGTTTTCGCGATCAGTCATGGCGCGGGCGGCTTCACCGATGAATTCCCAGGTCGGGGCTTCGGGCATTTCAAGGCCCGCTTTTTCCATCAGGTCGGTGCGATACATGATGAAGGAGCTCTCGCCGTAGAAGGGCGCGGCATAGAGCTTGCCATCGACAGACAGACCATCGCGGATCGGTGGCAGCAGGTCGTCGACGTCATATTCGGCATCGGCGCTGAGACCATCGAGCGGCTTGAGCCACCCCTGCTTGGCCCAGATCGGGGCCTCATAGGTGCCGATGGTCATGATGTCATACTGGCCGCCATTGGTGGCGATGTCCGTCGTCACGTTCTGGCGCAGCGTGTTCTCTTCCAGAACCACCCAGTTCAGCTCGATCCCGGTTTCTTCGGTG